>Ga0268299_1000160_pt1 | contig 263456 bp, 235 predicted proteins | sample NOBtaG_FD_193484 | JGI IMG/M metagenome (GOLD analysis project Ga0268299, IMG submission 193484) | Activated sludge microbial communities from bioreactor in Nijmegen, Gelderland, Netherland - NOB reactor | ecosystem: Engineered > Bioreactor > Aerobic > Activated sludge | place: Netherlands...
TTACGATAGGTGGTATCACCCAACAAATACTCGGCTATGATAGCCTCTTGTTCCTGAACTGTTTTTTCTGTTTTTCTCATCTTGTTTACACGTTAATGCGTGTAAACCTATTTCAGGACGAGACAGTAATTTTTTGAAACCTTAAGTCATTGTCAAACTCTAGAGTTCGATTATAGTATCTCAATGTGTCGTTGTAACCTAAAAGTATTAATGAGTCCTTTGTGAGTTTAATTATTCTAAAGTCAGTCGAGTCCTCGTCAAATACCTTTATTTGATTTTCATTTATTGAGTATCGTCCCTCATGAGTCAACCAAAGGTCTGAAATCGTTATCAACGTGTCGCTTCGAAATCTTAGTCCAATGTATCTTGGGTCGAATTGAAACTTTGAAGTGTCTCTAACAAAAATCCAGTCAGACTCGAACCATGTTATCGTCTCCGTGTTTGTCGGTGTGCACGAGACAATTATTAGAAGTCCGAATATTAGTTGGGTACACTTTGTCATAAAAATAATTGCCGGCAACAATTGTGTATAGGCATTGCCTATATTTCCTTATTGTATTCTAAGGTAGGGGTATGGCATAAATTATCCAATAGACCATGAAAAATGCCCCTGACCCTTAAATTTCTGGAATCTGGCCTCAGAGCCGTTTATAAACGTTTACAATCGGATATATTCAAAAAGCGCAATACCACTCCCTGGCTAAATGGTTCATCACCTCGAAGACGTACCATCATTGAATGAACTGTGAACCAGGTTATATCCGTCAAAAAAAGAATGCGCTAATCATAAAGTTATTTTACTTTTAGGGATGATAAAAACGCTGTCTTTCCTTCTCATTTCTATTGTAGCTTACGTTTCCTTGCCAGCACAAACCATTCCTCTCCCGGAACATCCACGTCCGGATTTTGAACGGACCCAATGGCAAAATCTGAATGGCGTCTGGCAATTCCAATTTGATTCGCTCAATCAGGGTATTTCAAAAAAATGGAATGAAGGCAACGCCACCTTTGCTCACAAAATAACGGTTCCCTTTCCGTGGGGATCGCAATTGTCGGGCGTCCAAGACAAAGCCGACATTGCCTGGTATAAAAGAGAGATCACGATCAGCCCACAGTGGAAAAACAAAAGAACCTTCCTCACCATAGGCGCTTCCGATTGGGAAACCACCGTGTGGCTGGATGGAAAATTATTAGGCACACATCAGGGTGGATATACACCATTCTCCTTCGAACTAACCGAACATCTTGATTATGGTAAATCACAAAAACTAGTGGTGCGTGCGGATGACAAACGTAGAGACTTTACATTATATGGGAAACAAGGCTACGGCAACGCACGCGGTATTTGGCAAACAGTGTATATAGAGGCGCGCGGTAAAGACTATGTAGATGCTGTTCACTTCATTCCTGATATTGATAAAGGTCAGGTTACTGTTACCACTTATCTACCCACAGAAACAAAAGCTGATATTAAACTATCGGTCTCCATCAAAACTTCTACCACACCTATCACCAAAGAAGTAATCATTCCAAAAGGAAAAGACAAATTCAGTTTCCCGATCGCCATACCACAACCACATCTGTGGTCGCTGGAAGATCCTTATCTCTATGAGACCGAAATAAAACTGGGTGATGATGTTGTGAAAACATATTTCGGCATGCGCAAAATTTCGGTGGTCAATCTTCCCGGAACAGAATTTCCTTACATAGCACTCAACAACAAACCGATTTACCTGCAGCTTACGCTGGATCAATCGTATCACCCCGAAGGGTTTTATACATTTCCTACGGACGAATTCATGCGCAAAGAAATTGAACTCGCGAAGTCGATTGGATTGAATGGCATTCGTCCGCATATTAAATCAGAAATCCCGCGCAAATTATATTGGGCCGATAAATTAGGAGTATTGGTGATGGCAGACTTGCCCAACAGCTGGGGCGACCCGGATGCAAAAATGCAACACGAAGCAGAAACAACCTTTCGCGAAATGGTGAAACGTGACTTTAATCACCCTTCTATTTTTTCGTGGATACTCTTCAATGAAACCTGGGGCCTGCGCACGCATGTAGAAGAAAACGGAAAACGTGTAGGTCACTATCTTCCTGAAACTCAAATGTGGGTGTCGTCTATGTATTACCTCGCCAAATCATTAGACCCAACCCGATTGGTAGAAGATAACTCAATCTGTTGTGGAGCGGGTCATACCGTTACAGACATCAACTCCTTTCATGACTATCTGCCAGGCTGGGAATGGGAAGAACATTTGAAAAAACTTACTGAAGATTCATTTGAAGGTAGCACGTATCAATTTGAACCAGGATTTAAGCAAGGCACACAACCAAAAATTAATAGCGAGTGTGGCAACGTGTGGGGCTATGAAGGCAGCACGGGCGATGTCGATTGGAGTTGGGATTATCATCGCATGCTGAATACGTTTAGAAAATATCCCGAAGTAGCAGGCTGGCTTTACACCGAGCATCACGATGTAATCAATGAGTGGAATGGCTACTGGCGATTTGATCGCACCAATAAATTTACAGGGCTCGAAGAATTAATGCCCGGCATGAAACTAAACGACCTGCATGCGGATGTTTACCTCTCAACTGGAAATGAAATTTGTAAAACGGTAAATGGCGGAGAACAGGTTAAGGTCCCGCTTTATCTATCTGCCATGACAAGTGTAGATTACGGAAAACAATTGAAACTCTCCTATCAGGTTACATTGACCAATTCCATCGGAGAAACTTCGCTGGTTACACAAAGCTCCCGGCAAATTGAGTATCAGCCCTATATTCAACAGGAAGTTGAATCCTTGGTATTACCAATGCCAAACACAAGTGGGTTGGCCATTCTTACCCTTCAAGTGGAAGATTCAAAAGGCACAGTATTACATCACAACTTCATGCACTTCGAAATAATTTCGGAAAACAAAATTCCAAAGACTGAAATTATTTCTGTTAGCCCCACACCCAACAAAGTAGAGTTTGCTGGAAAAATCTGGCATGTGTTGGATGGGTTAAAATTTAATGGATCGGGCAATGGATATGTGGAATACGTATTTAAGCTTGACAAATCAATCAGTCTTAAGGACGTAAAAGAATCTTACTTCATTGCAGAAATTTCAGCCAAGGAATTGTTTGTAAAAGATATGGACACCAAAGAAAAAACAGATGTAGACTATATGCTGGGTGGTTTAGCCTCACCGAGCGCAAACTTCAACTCCTATCCCATGACGGATGAAAAGTTATTTCCATCGAAAGTAAAAATTACAGTGAATGGGGAAACAGCGTTAACCACTACACTGGCCGATGACCCCGCGGATCACCGTGGCGTGTTGTCCTGGCATCATCAATTAAAAGATAGGAAATTACGTGAAGCAGGTTCGTACGGATATCTCACCAAAGTACCCATCTCCAAAAAGCAAATACAAAGCGCGTTGGCAAAAGGCGAACTTACAATCAGAATTCAAACAGAAGGTGCGGGTGGAATTGCGGTGTACGGAAAATCTTTTGGAAGGTATCCTCTCGATCCATCGTTAGTGATGAAACTAAAATAAGGAGACTGGATTACGAGCGCTGGATCTCCGCAAAGATCATTTCAAGTTCTGGCTTGGTGATGCCCAGTTTGTCTTCCAGTTTTTTGAGCATACTTTCTTTCTGGCTCTCGTCATAGACAAAATCTTCATCCGAAAGGATAGGAAATCTTCTTTTCAGTAAAATCTTTTGTTCGCGCCAGCTTCTCAAAATGTTCATAGCAGTGTAAATGTAAGGAGAAACGATGAATGTCTGTGAATACAACGATATAAATCCTTTTTAAGTGCCAAAATCGGGATCAGCGGCTAAATGTATATTTCAAAAGGCGGTCAGTGGCGAATACCTCTGTTTCAGGCAGATCTTTGCTATTGTCGATCTTTTATAAATCCATTGATCAATGGAATTATCAACCAGGGACTTTCTTCCATGGGAACATGACCAACACCGGGTAACACAACCAGCGAATCAACGGGCAGATCGCGTGAAAATTTATAGGCATGCGCAACCGGAATCAACTGATCTAGTTCGCCCCAGATTACCAACGTGGGAATTGCCAGGGTGCCAATCACGGTAGTATCTGTTTGATGTTCCAGGTTGAGTCGTTGCACCAGGGCTTCGCGATTGCCCTCGCGGCATGCCATGTCGCGGTACTGCTCTACAAGTTCATCCGTTACAAGCGTTTTGTCGCCATAAGCATCCTCCAGGCTTTTACGCACCAATGAAATCGGTGTGATGACTTTCAGAATATTCTTTAACACCGGAACCCTCCCCAACGTGAACGCCAGAGATCCATTTGCATTCGTGATGGGATAACCTGCTGCATCTAACAAAAGTAGTTTTTCAACTTTGTCAGGATGCGCTGCAGCAAACTGATAAGCGATCAGTCCGCCCAAAGAATTGCCAGCGAGATAACACCGTTCAACATTTGCTGCTTCCAGAAAGGCGGTCAAAAAGGCAACATACATGTCGATGTTATAATTATGCTCCGGATGGGGTCCTGTTAATCCAAAGCCGGGTAAATCCATGCGCAGCACACGATGTGTTTTAGTCCATTCGCTGGCACAAGCGTTCCAGGTATGTAGAGAGGAAGCTGTTCCATGCAACAAAACAAGGGGTATCGTATCAGTTTCAGAACCTTCATCCCGATAATGAACCTGCATGTTCATGACATCAATAAACCGGGAGGGAGCCTCGGCATACTTTTTTTTAAGTGTTTCAAATGGAATATCCGGCTGATAGAAAATAACCATACCCATCAGAAGGGCAATCATCAACACACCTATAGTAACAAGCAGTACTTTGAATCTCATAGTTGAACAGTTACCGTTTCCACAAAAGTGGGGAAAAAAATACCCAGTAGCATAATGAGCAACGACCATGCTATGCACATATCAATGTCGTGTTTGCTTCCGAAACTGGCATCATTGTTAGACATCTCAATGTTGCATAAAAACAATTAATATGAAAAAAGGAATACTAAGTCGAGGTGGTTTGATTTTGCTACTCATTGTGGCGGTTCAGGTCATGTTAAGTTGCAAATCTTCCAATATGGCTAAAGGTACCGCTATTGGTGCGGGAACCGGTGCAGCAATAGGTGGAGTTATTGGACACCAATCGGGTAACACAGCGGTGGGAGCAATTATTGGCGCAGCCGTGGGCGGAAGTGCCGGAGCTCTTATTGGCAATCACATGGACAAGCAAGCCGAAGAATTACGAAATGATTTGAAAGGAGCTACCGTTGAACGCGTTGGCGAAGGAATAAAAATAACGTTTGATTCCGGTTTGATGTTTGACTTCGATTCGTATTCACTTACTGCAGGAACCCAGGAAAACCTGGTAAACTTAGCGGAGACGTTGAATAAATACGAAGACACCAACATTCTTATCGAAGGCCATACGGATAAATCCGGTACGGGTGCTTATAACATGACCTTGTCGAAACAACGCGGTCAGGCAGTAACTAACTTTCTCGTTCAAAATAATGTGAAGACTGCACGAATTACTACCACAGGCTATGGCGAAGACCAACCTGCCTCAACGGTGGATGAAGAAAACAGACGCGTAGAAGTTGCGATCTATGCAAACAAAAAAATGAAGAAAGCTGCCGAGAAGGGACAACTTTAATGCTTTACGGATGTTACGAAAAACGTTGATATAACTGTCTGCCTGAGGTTCTCGAAGGCTGACATCAACTTGTTCATTCTTAACATCTGCAATAATAAAATTTTAGGGTTGCACTTGCTCTAGACGTTGATCAAGTGCAACCATTTTATTTCCGGGCTTTGCTGGAATCTGATCCATGGCATATTCACTTAAAGCTGTGATGGTAAGCGAAGGATTTACGCCCAGGTTGCAGGGCATTACACTGCCATCAAGAATAAAAAAATTCGAATATCCATGAACCCGGAATTGATCATCCACCACACCCGTTTCCCTGGTGCTCCCCATCGGACATCCGCCCAGGATATGTGCAGTAGAAGAAAGTCCAAACATCACCTCTGTAAGCGCATTTTGAGGAACCCCGTTTACTTTTTCCGCATAGCGATATAAAGCATCCTGACCAATCGGTATAAAACTCGGCACCTTTTGTCCGCTATCGTTTTTCATGATGAGTTTGAGCCCAAAGATTCCTTTTCGTAGTTTCATCTGCATGGCATTGGGCAGCGATTGCATAATCAAAAAGATGATGCTGGTTTGCGCGACTTTAAAATTGAAAACTGAACGCAGAAACTTCACCGGCTGAGTAAGGATATTGCCCACCATCTTCAACGTTCGCGTCAAGGGATTTCCATTTCCGGCTGCCATCCCCGCCAACCGAATCATGGCTCCGGAGCCATCAGGAAATTTGCAGAGCTCAATGTGCGTGTGTTCATCAGGATTAAAAATTGAACTGATCGCAACACCATGATTTAGTTTTCGGTCGGCTGCTACTACCCCCGAAAGCATTTCGGAATTGGTTAAAATATTATTACCTAATGTATCCGATAAGTTGGGCAACGTTTTGTAAACATGTTTCTGGCGCAGCAACAAATTCATCGTACCCAAAACTCCGCCACTCATCACCACTCCTTTCGCAGAAATTATTTTCTTGCGCTTGCCAAACCAGGCGGTGCTTTGTTCTGTATGCACCTGGTATTGGTTATTCTTATTCTCAATTTTAGTTACCAACGTCTCAGCCATCACTGTGGCACCAAACATATTTTCGGCAAACCAGAGATAATTTTTATCCAACGTGTTCTTGGCATTATACCGGCAACCCACCATACAGCCGGCACATTCAATGCAACCACTACGTTTAGGACCTAACCCTTTAAAATACGGATCAATTTCTTTTTTGGCATTGCCGAGATACACACCAACATAATCCACGCGATCATATGAACTGCCCTGCCCCATATCTTCTGCAACGGATTTAAGAATCTTGTCTTCCTCATATTCTTTTGTAAACTTCTCGCTGCCAAGCATAAACTTGGCCCGCTCGAAATAAGGTGCCAATACCGATTTCCAATCCTTGAGGTGCGACCAGATGGGATTTGTGTAAAAATTTTCACGCGGCATCATATGGGTATTGGCATACACCAACGAGCCACCGCCCACACCAACACCGGAAAGAATAAAAACCTCTTTAAAGAATGTGAGCTTTTGAAACCCAAAACATTTCAACAAGGGCAGCCAAAGGTATTTACGAATATTCCAATTGGATTTAGGAAAATCTTTAGTTTGCCAACGTTTGCCCTTTTCAATTACCAACACCGAATAACCCTTCTCGGACAAACGCATAGCCGATACGGAGCCACCAAACCCGGAACCGATCACGATATAATCATACGTCTGATCCATAAACACTATCTCAAATTATCCCTCGGTTATCCAGGTTTCAGCTTCCTGTGTATTCGAAAAATACTCAACCTGAATATCCTCCTCCATGTCCTCCGTGTCTTCAAACGTTTCGAACATAGAAGTTACTTTCTTTTCAACGATAATCGCATAGCGTTTAATTCCAAAGTCAATAATCTGCGGCATGTAGATATGATTGATCCAATGTTGTATGGTTTCGTTGGCGCGGAACGGGTATTGACGGGAATCTACGATGATATTGGAAATGGGGTATTCAATAAGGTAATCGAGAATCTTGTTAATTTCTGTTTTCACGCCTTCTTCATCCAGGTCGACCGATTTCGGAAACCATGTAACCCGCATCAGTTTTTTCTCCGGTTCAATATCAATAGACGAATAAGTGCTTGTGTAAATACGCATACCTTGATTTTTGTAGACTGAAATATACACAGTCTGGTCAAAAGCCAGCGCAGAAAATTTTACAATTGGTGAATGAAAAGCGTGAGCGTAGTAAAGGTGAGGTGTTGTGGCTGGAGAAAGTTAATAATACCTCATTTTCATAATCACTGATTTGTGTCCTGTCAGGTAAAATCGAAAATCATTATAAACAGGTTTGCGCAGTGCCTTATGATAATAGTCGGAGAAGGCGTGACCTTCTTTGGGAAATACCCAGCCGAGGTCCAGTTCCCAGTTGTCGTTTTCATCATCCAGCAGTGCAATGCCCATCCGCTGTGCTGTAAAGCCATCATAGGTGGCTGTAAAGGTATTATCCACTACCTCTGATTTCGGAACGGCAATCCGCAAAAATCCTTTATCGTGCGGAAAGGGTGTAGTCTCATCATAAAACTTAAAGCGAAGTACTCCGTCTTTGTTGCGGATATTGGTTACTGTGATGGTGATTGAATAGGTAGGCGTTTCGATGGAAGGACGCGCTATAGCATCATTCTCCATAAAAATTGAAAACTTGTCGTTGGGATTTTGAGAGCGAAAGGCCTTGGCCATCATCGAATCATCTTGTGCCTGAATAAAAACAGGAATAAACAAAAGGAACAGGCAAACAGACTTAATTAACACTTGTGTAAGGTACACAATTTAGTCATGCAAGAAGGTAATACCGTCAACTATATTCCTGTAACGTTGCTTTCCCTGATGAACCGCCAAAAGTTGGCGATGTACGGTAGCTGAAGTATGAAATAAATTTCAGAGGCTTCATTATCTTTACCAACCTATGCCTCCTAAACCCAATGAAGCTGCAGCACAACGATGGAAAGATATTGTTATCAGTTCCATCATCTCGATAGTTATCACGATCGTATTCGGGTATTACTTTTTATATGTTGGCATCCGCGAGCGTAAACCTACTTTTTATGTAGACCCTACCCGTACAACCATATTAGATAAAGAGAATGCAGCCAATGCGCCTCTTATGTTGTTAAAATCGAATGGCGATACCATTACCTCCGATGTTACCTCCATCTATTTTTATTTCTTTAATCAGGGCGAGGAAACTATCAAGCAAGAAAATATTTACGCGCCCTTAAAAATTAAATTGAGCGATCAGGCTGAAATTCTTGATTTCAAAATCCTTAAAGTGGCCCGGTCCGTATCCGGCATAGAAGTAACACGAGATAGTCTTGGCAATTCGCTTAATATCAACCTAAAAGCTCTCGAAAAAGATGATGGGTTGGTAGGTCAAATCATTTTTGAGGGAAATAAAAATGCACTCATTAATCTGGAAGGGGGCATAGATGGTGTAAAACAATTTGAAACTCATCTATTGAGTATTGATCCACTTTATTTTCTGGGCGCTATTGTTATCTTCCTGATAGCTGCCTATGTCTTTTTAATCCTGAGCAGGCGCAATCCCAAGAACTCACCCAAACTGCTGTTTATTTTTTCGGCTATACCCATGCTTTATCTGTTGCTCATGTTATACAAAACAGAGTGGTTCATCACCCGTGATTTGCCCGAAACCTTACAACTGGAAAAATATCAAGACGATAAGGACGCATCGTTGTTTTCAATTACAGGCTGGTTTAACTAACCACACCCACAATTTTTAGTACCTTGAACCGTCATGTTCCCAGGGATGGTATGGAAAATCCAGTTGTTAATTGTGCCGCTTATTGTGCGGGTGTTCGGGTAGCCCACGTTGATATCGACAACATCGGGGCTGTGTTACAAGAACCCGATAAATTTGTCTGGATTGGTTTGCACGAACCCGAAAAAGAATTACTGGCCAAAATGCAAAAAGAGTTTGGCCTCCACGACCTCGCCATTGAAGATGCGCATCGCGCCCATCAACGGCCTAAGATCGAAGCCTACGGAGACACACTCTTCATTGTACTACGCACCGTTCAAGTCCATGATAAAAAAATTGACCTGGGCGAAACTCACTTCTTTGTAGGCAAGAATTTCATAATTACAGTTCGTCATGGATCTTCCCTGGCGTATACGGATGTGCGCACCCGGTGCGAAAGCACACCCCACCTGTTGCAACGCGGGCCCGGGTTTGCGCTGTATGCCGTCATGGATGCGATTGTCGACCAATATTTTCCGGTGATTGATGCGCTGGGTGAAGAACTGGAAGATCTGGAAGAAATGATCTTCGATGAAAAATTCAGACGCGAAACAACAGCACAAATCTATCATCTCAAACATCAACTGTTGGATGTAAAACGATCGGTATCGCCCCTGATTGATATTTGTAACCGGCTGATGCGTTTTGATCTTAAAGTAATTGAAGAAGAAACCCGCCCCTACTTTCGGGATGTGTATGATCATGCCATTCGTATCAATGAAATGGTGGATAACTCGCGCGATCTGTTATCTACTGCCCTCGAAGCTAATCTGTCGTTGATTTCTATCTCACAAAACGAAGTTTCAAAACGGTTTGCTGGTTGGGCAGCAATCATAGGCATTCCCACCATGGTGGCCGGTATTTATGGAATGAATTTTAAATTCATGCCCGAACTTAACTGGACATGGGGTTACCCCATCATTATGACAATCACCTTCGGATCAAGCATTGGTCTTTATCTTCATTTCAAACGATCCGGTTGGTTGTAATGAAAACCACATCCGTTCTTATTGAAGAAAATTATTCTATTCTCAAATATGAAGGAATACCCGAATCGGTAATTACCTTCTTTGAAGAAACAAATTGGGGAAGTGCAGGAGCCGTTTACGTACGCAAAAATTCGCGTGAGTTGATCCGGTTGTTGAAGCGGCCCGCTCTCTTTGCTGTTCATCAGGGTGAAACTATTGTAGGCACGGCAGTCTTTTGTCATACCACACCTACCGTGATGGGAGTACCCTACAACTGTTATATCATCCGCTACTTTGCTGCTTCAGATTCTATTCGAGGCAAAAAGTTAATGAAACAGTATGCGGGTAAAGTGATGGAGGTGGTGCGTGAAGCAGAAACGGAAAATACGATTTATGTGGGGTGCGTTGAGAAAGGAAATATCCGATCGTATAAAGTTGTAGAGAATGCAGGCTATGAACCACTCGGTTTATTACAGGTCAATGCCTTCAGTCGGTTCTTTCCAAAACATCAGAAAAATATAGAACGAATTCAAAGCGAATCTGATAAACGTGAAGTACTACAACTGCTTCGCAAGCAATATGAAAAACACGTGCTGGTGCATTTCGATTATCTTTTTTTGAGCAATAATTATTTCGTTATGCGTGAGCAGGGCGAGATTGTTGCGGGCTGTCAATACCATAGTGTGCATTGGGCGATCAACAACATGCCGGGGCTGATGGGTAAAATCATCATGAAGGTATTGCCCAAACTTCCGTTGATCAACAGGCTCTTTAATCCGAAACGGTTCGAATTTCTTGCTTTCGAGGGAATCTATTTTAAGCCGGGCTATGAATCTTCGTTACAAGATTTGTTTGAAGGGTTGCTGCATCAGGAGAAGTTGAATTCAGCTTTATTCTGGATGGGAGAAAATTGTCCGTACCGCCAACAAATAGTAAAGCATGTAAAACTTGGTTTGATGAATCATTTTGTAAAAGACTCAGGTGTGTACATCATGACCTCGTACCGGAATATGAGTACAGAAGAAATTTCTAAATTAAAATCGGGGCCGCTCTATGCATCGGCATTTGATTATATTTAAAGACCATAACTTTAACATTATTTACTACTATGACCACTTTAGAAATTTGTTTGCTTCAATGGAACACCTACAACCGTAGAATGCAAAAGACACTGGATACAATCAGCGAGGAAGACTTTCACAAACCCATCGTACAGGGGGGCAATTCTGCATCGTGGTTGCTTGGCCATCTTGCCGAAACCGATGATGCTTTGCTCGAATTATTTGCAATCCGAACACGGATGTTTCCGGAATTGGCCAAAGTGTATCACCATGAACGCGGCACCAACCAGATCGGTCATTTATCCAAAGCAGATCTTGCGGCAAAGTGGAATGCCATTACTGCCGAACTTGACAAAGCTTTTAAATCAATGAGCGAACAAGACTGGCACGGCCGCCATCAGGCCGTAAGCGAAGAAGACTTCAGGAAAGAACCGCATCGTAATAAACTAAATGTGATGTTAAGCCGGGTGTGGCACAAAGCATCGCACCTGGGGCAAATCGCGATGTTGCCGGCTTGAACTTGTTGCATCCGGCATTTCGTCAAGAAAAAAATACAGTATATCAAGATGACCGCTGAACAGTTCACCGTTTGGCTGGCCATGCCGTATCTTCAATAAATGTTTAACCAAACAAATACGGCTATGAAAACCTTGATGAAAATTTTAGCAGTCAGTATCTTCTTTTCCTTTGCACCCCGTTTCGGAGGTGAGCATTATCAGATCCATGTAAACAATACGCTGCGTGTTCAGCAGATAATTGCGCATCAGCAAGAAATGCCCAGCCTAACCTTAACCGCTGCCACATTAGGGAACATCACTGTCTTTTATGATCACTGCGGACAAATCGGTAAGAACCGGTCACTCACAATTCAAACGGAACAGGGTAAAGCCGTGAATACCTGGAGTTTTATAAACGGTTCAGATAAGCGAATGGCGCTGGATGCCAAAGAAGTAGTTGCGATCCTGAAACGCGAAAATTCAAACCTGAAATTGATTTATACCTCTTCAGAAATACCAAAAGGAAGAGAACTGGTTGTGTTGATATTGGACAAAAGTGAGCGTGGCAGTTAATAGCCGATGAGACTGATAATTGGATACTGGTGCTGGCAACTAGCCAGTGTCAAGTATCCAACCTGTTTAAAAACTATCTGCTGACATAGGGTTGACATAAGAATCATTTTCTTTGAAGAAAAAAATATGGAACCTCTCAAAGACATGTTTGGACCTGTTTTCTTCAAAAAACTTGCACACGCATTTTCAACTGAATATAAATCCTTTCCACACGATAAATTTTTAAAGGCAGTGCTGGGCCCCCTTGAAGCCATGTCGCTAAACGAACGGATGCACCACACCGCACACTTGTTGCACCAACATCTTCCGGCTGATTATAAAAAATCAATTGCGTTGATGAAAGAGGTAATCCCGCACTTACATCCGGGTTACACCAACCTTGTTTTCCCCGACTATGTGAGTTTATTCGGAACTTCCGACTTTTCGACTTCACTGGACGCCTTGAAATACTTTACCCGTTATGGTTCTTCCGAATTTGCCATTCGCACATTTCTAAAACTTGATCTTGAAAAAACATTGCCTTTTGTGTACGCATGGTCGGAAGATGATAACGTTCATGTAAGGCGATTGGCTTCAGAAGGAACCCGGCCCCGCCTGCCATGGTCGTTTAAACTGGATGCTATCATTCAAAAACCTGCACTTACAACTCCGATACTGGAGAACCTAAAGACCGATAACGAACTTTATGTGCGCAAATCTGTTGCCAACCATCTCAATGATTTTTCTAAAGATTCACCAGCACATCTGCTCACACTGATAAAAAGTTGGGACAAAACCCACCCGCACACTGCCTGGATCATTAAACGAGGTTGTCGTTCCCTGCTCAAGCAAGGCGATAAAAAATCAATGGCTGTATTTAATCTCACCAGAGATGTTAAGATCGCAGTAAAAAAATTCCGCATCAATAAACCGTTGATTCGTTTAAATGAAGAGCTTGTTTTTCAGTTTGATCTGGTTTCAGAAAAAACTACCTCGCAGCGATTGATGATAGTTTATCGGATTCATTATTATAAAAAATCAGGCGCACAACTTCCCAAAGTTTTTAAGCTGAAGGAAATCGTTTTGAAGGCCGGAGAGAAACTTTCCTTGATAAAAAAACAACGCTTTCAGGATTTTACTACCCGCAAACATTACAATGGCACGCATGTACTGGAGATTTTAATCAATGGCAAAGTCGTGCAGCGAAAACGATTTGAGTTTTTGAGATAAAAAAGCAGGCCCTTCTACCCCGGCAAACCTTTACTGTAAAATCGTTGGTATTTAACTCCGGTAATTGATAGATTGCTTACAACGTCTTTCATCCTGTCAACCCAACGATTATGGAAAACAATAGCAATGAAAAATCAGCCCTCAATCGAAGAAAATTTATCGGTGGTGTAGCTTCGGCCGCCCTCGCCTTCACTATTATGCCCCGGCATGTTTTAGGTGGCAAAAATTTTATTTCGCCCAGCGATAAAATTACAATGGCCTACATCGGCCTTGGCACACAAGGGTTGCGCGAAATGTTGCCGCTGCTATCAGTACCTGAACTACAAATCGTTGCCGTATGCGATCCCTCCAAGGAAGCCATCGGGTATCGCGATTGGGGTAAAGATTATTTGCGTAACGAAATCCGCACCAAACTCAACATCCCTACGTGGACTGCCGGGGGCGACAATGACATTCCCGGAGGCCGGGACAATGGAAAAGATATTGTAGACACCTATTATAAACAGCAGCGGGGTTCAGAAAAATTTAATGCCTGCACAGCCTATGAAGATGTCCGTGAATTATTCGCCAAAGAAAAAGATTTTGATGCCGTTAAAATCATGACACCCGATCACCTGCATGGTATACTCGCTATGGCCGCGTTAAAACGCAACAAACACGTTACCATTCATAAGCCTATTGCCAATCGACTTGCAGAAGGTAAACAAGTTGTTGAGCTGGCAAAAAAATCAAACGCCACCACCCATCTCATTGCATGGGAAGCCAATAACCCCATGGATGAAACCATGAAATGGATCAACAGTGGCGCCATTGGTAACCTAAAAGAAGTACACAATTGGACTAACCGGCCCGTATGGCCACAATATGCTTCCTTGCCAACGGATACCCCCCCGGTGCCAAAAGGATTTAACTGGGATCTGTGGTTAGGACCTGAAAGCGACCGACCCTATCATCCTAATTATACCAACATGGTGTTCCGCGGGTGGTATGATTTTGGGGGTGGCTCGATGGCCGACATGGGTTATTACAGTTTATGGACCGTATTCAATGCGCTTCAATTAGAAGCACCAACAGTTATTGAACCCTGCCGAAGTCATGTTGTGGATTTCAAAGACAAGGTTCCCTTTCGCATCAGAAATGATTTCTCCTTTCCGATGGCGAGTATGGTGCGCTTCCGTTTTCCTGCAAAAGCTAACCGCCCAACCGTAGATTTATGTTGGTATGATGGGGGCATGCGACCAGCCGTGCCGGAAGAACTCGTAAAACAAAATAAAGAGTTGCCACAGGAAGGAATGATGTTTGTTGGCGATCAGGGAATTATCCTCGCAGGTTTTCATGCCGACAACCCGCAGATCATTTCGGGAAAAAGAGCCGGTGAGGTCCGAAAAGATCCAGCACCCGATAATAGTCCGGATCATTATATTCCTAAAAACTTTATTTCGTCTATCAAAAACGGAACGCAATGTCCAGGAAGTTTGCGCGATGCCTGGCCACTTACCGAAACCATTAATTTATATGCTGTGGCTTTGCGCACCGGGAAGACACTCTATTACGATGCGGCCACCATGAAGATTACGAATGTTGCCGAAGCGAACAACTATCTCCATCGAACGTATCGTAAAGGCTGGGAACCATCAAGTATCTAAACATTCTAGTCATGAAAAACCTTACCCGAAGAGATTTTATCAATACGAGTATTGCAGGATTGGGATCCGCCTTGGCTATTTCTCCTCTCGCCAATTTAACAGCAGCCACATCACTAAAACTACCTGCGCCTATTGGTTTTCAAAGCTGGACGATTCGGGAAGCACTGGTAAAAGATTTTCCCGGTACTTTAAAAATGATGGCAGATTTAGGTTATCAGAGTATTGAAATGTGTTCGCCTCCGGGCTATGCCAATGCCGGCTTTGGTCCGCTGCAATCACTAAAGGCTTCTGAAATGAAACGGATCATAACAGATGTTGGGCTAATCTGCAGAAGTTGTCATTATGGATTTAACGAATTGCAAGAACATGGTCCAGAACGAATTGATTTTGCCTTCGAAGTGGGAATGACACAAATGGTCATGTCGTCTCCGGGTTTACCCGAACGTGCCACGCTGAGCGATTGGAAGAAAAGAACAGATGAAATGAATGTGCTGGGGGAACAATTTAAAAAGCAAGGCATGCAACTGGTATATCACAATCACAACTTTGAGTTTGAAAAGCTGGAAGGAGAACTCATTTATGATTGGTTGCTCAACCACCTGGATTCAGAAGTAATCAAAATGCAATTTCAGGTATGGGTGATTATTGCTGGTTACAAGGCTGCCGACTATTTCAAAAAATATCCGGGTCGGTTTATTTCAGCGCACTTATCCGATTGGTCGGGCACTGGCGAAACCCAGGTGCCCGTAGGTCAAGGCAAAGTTGACTGGAAAGAATTTTTTGAAGCCGCTACAACGGGTGGACTCAAAAACTTCTATGTGGAAATGGACATGCCTACCTTTGCACCGAGTGCCCGGTTTTTGAAAACCATCTAGCTCAAAATCCTAAAAAACATTTCGACATTCTTATATGAAATATTTAACAATCCTTCTTTTGTTGTCATTTTCCAGTATTGCTCAGGACAAGAGTTTACCCTATTATCAAATTCCTCCTTACCCGGACACATTTACGGCTGGTACGGTAGCTGCCCGCATGGTAGATGGCTTAGGATTTAGATTTTACTGGGCCACCGAGGGTTTAAGAAAAGAAGATCTCGATTATAAACCTGGTGCCGATGCAAGAACGAGCCTGCAGACTATTGAACACATTTATGGGATGTCGCTGATCATCCTAAACAGCACAACCTATACCATGAATGTAACACAGTCGCCTCCATCTTTATCATTTGAAGACATGCGCAAACAAACATTGCTGAACCTCAAATCTGCCAGCGACAAACTGCGCACCTTCTCTGACGAAGAAATGAATAATAAAAGAATGATTTTCCAAAGAGGGACCGGTAAAATAGAGTATCCCTTCTGGAATCAGATCAATGGGCCCATTGCGGATTGTTTATGGCACTTGGGTCAAGTGGTGTCCTTTCGCAGAGCTTCCGGAAATCCGTTTACCGACAGAGTCAGTTTACTAACCGGGGAAGTGGTGAAGTAAATCCGAAAGTTATACACTGAATAAAAAAACTCCTCAAACCATCCGGCATCATTTGATACCCCACCGTAGGTGGTTTATAACAGTATCGTGGCAAATCCGTTATGCTAATGAACCTATTTGTCTATTTTCTCCTTTCATTACCATGGACAAGACATTTTCCCATCAACTTTATCTCACACATCAGGAATGCCCAACCTGTCCGGCTCCCGCAGAGGTAAAACAATTCTTTGTAGACTTATTGGGTGCCTTATTCGCAGACTTCACCCAGCTCTCACACTTGTCCGAGGCTCAATTCGAAGAATTATTGAATTCCTTACAGCACGAACTTGAACGGATACTTCTGCACAACCCGACTCGTGGAATTGGCAACGCTTCGCAAACTGCCAGCGATTTTTTTAATAGTCTGCCAGCGCTTTTTGAAACTCTGCATCAGGATGTGGGTGCGATGTATGAAGGAGATCCGGCTGCGAAAAGCAAAAGTGAAGTCATTCGAACCTATCCTGGATTTTATGCCATCGCTGCGTACCGCATGGCGCACAAACTACATCAACTGGGAGTGCAAGGTATTCCACGAATTATTACTGAACATGCGCACAGCATAACCGGCATTGATATTCACCCCGCAGCCAGCATCGGAAATTATTTTTGTATCGATCATGGAACAGGTATTGTGATTGGCGAAACCACGGTGATTGGTAACCATGTTAAACTATATCAAGGGGTAACCCTGGGCGCTTTAAGTGTTAACAAAGAGGATGCAGTAAAGAAAAGACATCCCACCATAGAAGACCACGTAGTAATTTATTCAGGCGCTACCATTCTAGGCGGTGAAACTATTATTGGCCATCACAGTATTATTGGCGGCAATGTGTGGATAACTCAAAGTCTTAACCCGCACACAAAGATTTATTACCAGTCTCATGGAAACCGGATGGTAGTTAATGAGGCATAAGTGAATTTGTAAATTTGATTTCATAAGAATCTAGATGAGACTGGCAGAATTAATCGGCAACACACCTCTAGTAGAATTACAGCACATACCCGTAAATAAAGGAGTAACCTTGCTGGGAAAACTGGAAGGCGACAATCCAGGTGGTAGTGTTAAAGACCGCGCTGCCTATGGCATGATCAAAGGTGCATTGGAACGCGGAGACATAAAACCCGGAGATCAACTAATTGAAGCTACCAGCGGCAATACAGGAATTGCACTTGCCATGATTGCCCGCATCATGGGCTTGAACATGACTTTGGTTATGCCCGATAACTCAACGCGCGAACGCGTATTGGCTATGGAAGCGTATGGAGCCCGTGTGATCTTAACACCTGCTGCCCGCACAATTGAATATTCACGAGAACTCGCAGAAGAAATGGCAATGAAAGAAGGCTATCATATTCTTAATCAATTTGCCAATGCGGATAATTATGGAATGCATTATAAAACTACGGGCCCTGAAATCTGGCGCGACACGCAAGGTAAAGTGACTCACTTTATCTCCGCGATGGGAACCACGGGAACGATTATGGGTGTAAGCCGATATCTTAAAGAACAAAATCCCGCGATACAGATTGTAGGTACTCAACCTACAGAAGGTTCGAGCATTCCGGGTATCCGCAGGTGGTCGCCTGAATTTTTACCAAAAATTTATGAACCACACCGGGTTGATCGTATTGTAGATGTAAGTGAAGCCAATGCCCGCTCGCATACACAACGGCTGGCGAAAGAAGAAGGTATCCTGGCAGGCATGAGTAGCGGTGGCGCTTTATATGCAGCACTTACCATTGCCAATGAAATTGAATCCGGAACTATTGTCTTCATCATTTGTGATCGCGGTGACCGTTACCTGAGTTCTGATTTGTTTGGGTAAAAAAAGATTAATTAATGTGTATGAGTTTCCGTCTCAATCAATTTAAATTAACACGCTATGAATTCTCGTAGATTATTTTTGCAAAAAATAACTGCAGCAGTAACCTTGCCTCTGGCACCTGCTTTTGTAAATGCATTTGATCATGCATCCATAGCCTGGCAAGGACCGATATTGAAAGTAGCGATTATGGGCTTAGGCAGTTATGGCACTCGTGTGGCAGAAGCCATGCTGGCAAGTACCAAAGCAAAACTAACGGGAGTAATAAGCGGCACACCGTCAAAAATAAAAACATGGCAGGCCAAGTATGGCATCCCTGAAAAAAATTGCTATAACTACCAAAACTTCGATCAGATCAAGAACAATCCCGACATTGACGCAGTGTACATCATTACACCCAATGGGCTACACCATAGCCAAACACTGCGTGTGGCGAAGGCCGGCAAACATGTAATCTGCGAAAAGCCCATGGCATTAAATGCAATGGAAGCCCAAGAGATGGTAACTGCATGCAAGCAAGCTAATGTAAAATTACTGATTGGTTATCGAATGCATTTTGAGGCCAAGACGCTTGAGGTGGTGCGTATGCGGCAGGCCGGTGAGTTTGGTAAGCCTTTATTTTTTCAAGGGCTCAGTGGATTTCGCATTGGCGACCCTGGTCAGTGGCGGCTTTCAAAAAAACTAGCGGGTGGTGGAGCCATGATGGACATTGGCATCTACTCTGTGAATGGAGCAAGGTATATGTTGGGAGAGGAACCCATCTGGGTAACCGCACAGGAAACCAAAACCGATCCACAGAAATTTAAAGAAGGCGTTGATGAAACCATTCAATTTCAATTAGGGTTTGCGAGTGGCGCTATTGCTTCATGCCTTAGCACCTATACCATGAACAACCTCGACAAGTTTTTTCTCAATGGAGAAAAAGGGTTTGCGGAATTGCAACCCTCTACAGGCTACGGTCCGATACAAGGACGTACACACTTGGGTGCCTTATCACAGCCTCATGTTACGCATCAAACCACACAAATGGACGAGATGGCAGAAATTATTTTGAACAATAAAAAGCCCATCGTGCCTGTAGATGGAGAGGAAGGACTTAAAGACATGAAAATTGTAGATGCTATTTATCAGGCAACTAAAACGGGTAAACGAATTGACTTGAAAATTTAGTCTGGTTGGATGGCAGCGAAGATGGCTAAAAACCTATTTGAAAATATTACTGTCTTTAACCATTTTTTTATACTCCGGAAGAATCTTTTCATAAAGAGCTTCATCTACCTTCTTTAATGCATTCATTAATCCACCAATGCCAGAGTCTTTCAAGCTCACGCGCTGCTTTTTGATCTCTTCCATTTTAATTCTTATAGTAGCTTCTAGCTTGATCAGTTCCCGTTCGGTCATTGAATTAATTTTTTAATGTAATCTATCGCAACATTTGTACTTTCCGGTTCAGCTATTTCAAAATAAAAATATGCGCCTGGTTATTTTTGTGGAACCGATTTTTGATGACATTTTTCTCCTTCACAAAATGCATAACGATGGTCTCGGAATATTCTCTTTTACACTTAAAATAGGTGACTTCCTTTTTCAGGTTTTGAGTTTTTAATAACGCGGTTAGTGCAGGCTTATCGTGAGCCCCAATTTCACATTTCGGTTTAATGGCTTTGTCTATTTCTGCTATTACCTCGTTAACTTCTTTAATTTGTTGTGCGTTTAAAATAGCCATAGCCTTATTGGTTAGATGAAGTACAAAAGTAGATCATTCTCGGAAGGATACAACTATTGTCTTACCGATGGATTCAAGATCGCGGAAATTTTGTAACTCGCAGTCATGTCTTTATTTGTTGCATCATTAAATTCGGGAAGCAATGGCAATTGCTATTATGTGGGCACGGAGCAAGATGCCGTGTTGATTGATGCAGGCATCAGTTGTCGCGAAACCGAAAGAAGACTGAGGCGGTTACAGCTCAATATCGCGAATGTTAAAGCGATTTTTATCTCGCACGAACATGGCGATCATATTGCCGGTCTATCAAGGCTTTCGCAGAAATACGGACTGCCCGTGTATATCACATCAGCAACGGAACAATTCTGTAATGTGATGCTTCCGGAAACCAGAGCCATGCGCTTTCAGGCGTATGAACCCGTTCGTATCGGAAATTTAAAGGTTACCGCCTTCCCTAAATTTCACGATGCCAATGACCCACATAGTTTTATTGTTTCTTCGCAAGCCAACAATCCTGCCGATGAAGTTCATGTAGGTGTCTTTACAGATATTGGTGCTCCCTGCGAACATGTCATTAAACATTTCAGTCAATGTCACGCAGCCATTCTGGAATCCAATTACGATGAAATCATGCTGGAACATGGAACGTATCCATTGGCCCTTAAAAGACGGATTCGTGGTGGAAAAGGGCATTTGTCGAACCGACAGGCACTGCAATTATTTACCGATCACCGGTCAGCCTTTATGAGTCATTTGTTTCTGGCGCATTTATCACACCATAATAATTCACCCAAAGTCGTGCAGGAGTTATTTGATGCACATGCGGGGAACACAAAAATTGTGGTGGCTTCACGCTATCGCGAAACAGAAGTGTTTCACATCAAACCCAATGGCAATAATAATTTGCCCGTAAAATCAAACGCCAGACGTTTCACCCATCAGTTGAACTTGTTTCAGTAGGTCGGGCAGTCCTTATTGTTATATTTATTTGTCGTTTAATTTTTTTCGAAAGTCAGGTAATCCGTGCCACCATTACCCCCGCTTACATCCACTAATCTGATTTTCGTAGCCGTTGATTCCAGAATATCCCAGTCGTCCGATAACTCTTCGAAAGCCGGTGGAGCTGTAAACGCTATATTGAAATGAAGATCATTCATAGAATCATCGTTGCTGTTGCTGTCGCTTATGCTCCATGTTCCGGTATAGGTATTGGAGCCATTGGTTGCCGTTAATGCAGAAGCCCCAAAAGTAAAATTGTAGCCGTTATAAATTGCAGTCTCTTCCTTATCAGTATCATAAAAATAAGTGATCCGCCAAGTGCCTGAAGTAACTGCGTTTGTAATCTGATCTTGATTTTTGGAATCTGAACTCTTGTCGTCACAGGCTACTGCGGCAAGTAAAAGAAGAAAAATTAATCGGATGGATTTCATAACTATTTTTTTATATGATGAATGACAGTATTTAAAGTATAGAACAAAGCTAGTTGAGCCCAGCTCAGTGGGTGGTGACTAAAGTCACCACCTCCTACATTTCGCTATAAACACCGTCTAGAAAGGTTAAACATGAGCTATTGGGGGTTGGAATTACACTAATAAGTTTGGCGATATTACGATTGCTTCAAAATTCATGAGCTCTGATTCAATCACAATTTCCCTTTTACAAACCTGCCCGGATTCTCTGACATTGCTTTCTGATCGCACTCTTGATTAAAATGGACCATAGAACGAGTCACGACATATTCGACTATTCCATTTAAATCCGAATAAGTATTTTTGTTACTATGCTAACATTGTCAAAAAACTGGATTGTCTTATTTTCACTGATTACGCTACCCCTGGTGACAGCGGCACAAAAGTCAAAGAGCTACACGGCTGTTACTACAGAACTTTCTCGGAAAATAGTGGACGCCCCCTCAGTTCGCCTTCCCCAAAATTTAGCAGTCGTCCCATTCACTGCCACCGCCTCCTCAACACAACAATCCAAAGCTTTTGGCGAATACCTCACCGAAACTATTCTTGGCTCGCTCTCAGGTCATCCACAAAAACTGAAACTCTTTGAGCGCACCCGCATGGATGCTATTTTAAAAGAACATGAGTTTATTCTCACCGACTTAATGAAACCTGCTGCTGCGTTGAAGATCGGACAGCTAGCACCCATCGATGCATTGCTTTCTGGCACCTACACCAAATTAAAATCGTATGTGGATGTAAGTGCGCGCATTATTGATGTGTCCTCTGGGGAGATCACAATGAGTTATGTGGGTCGGATTAAAATGAATAAAAATCTTTCTGCCCTGTTTTTGCAAAACACGCTTACAAACAGCTCCAATGGAATGGTGAATAACTCCCCACCCACACAGATCACGATCAATAATTCCGTAAACGGGAACGTCATTTCAAAAACTAAATCACCCGAAGAAATTTGTAAGGAACGGGTAGTTGAGTTTCGTCCACGACTGAATGACCTTTCCTCACAGGACAAAATAAATGCCGTGGTGTCTACGGCTATAGCCACTCCATTTGACAATCAGTGTGGCAAACTGCATTATGATGTAATGTATTCTTTTACCCGTTTTAAGCTTGACCCTGCTGAATATAAAACCTTTCTGCTACGTACCCTTGACACCATCGCTTACCCTGCGGGTGACGACCGCGCTTATGAAATCATTCGCTACCTAACGAATGATGCGCGAGTTGATGAGGGTGAGTGGAAATCATCTTTTGCTGCCCTTGCACGGGTAGGTAACTATTCGATTTCCAATTATATCAATTACCTGATTGCGAAATCAACCAATAATGAAGAAGAACAAAAGGCGCGCATTGCTTCTTATTTTCGAGTTGCCTCCGAGAATAAATTAGGGTTACCCCGACCTGTAACATTGGAAGTCGCTTTTGTTGAAATGATGGAAGGCTTAAAAAGTAATCAACCCTTACGACAACATGTTTATGAAACGTACTCAGGCCGATTGGTGACTGATGATAAATTGAAAGCGACCTTATTCAGTGAACTCTCCTCGATGTATAAAGAAGAAACCAGTATACAGAGAAAAACTGAACTCGTTGGCTGGCTTGCAGCTTTTGTCAATGCGAATGAATATCCAAAAGCCCACGAACAACTTTACGACTTTGCCTGGAATTATAACCTAACCTACAACGAAGGTCAAAACGAAGTAATCCGGAGAGAATTTCCCGAAGCAGATCTGAGATTGCTGGCACAACGTTGTCGCGAAAAATTTTCAAGCTATGCATTGCTAACTCCTTATCCCAGTCAGAAAGAGGATCGGATCAATTTTTGTGTAAAATATAATATCCCTATACCCGGTGTGATCCCAACGCTTGAAGAAGCAGATGTCATTTTAAAAGGCAACAACGTACAAGAACAACTTCGCATTATGAAACTGCTTGTACTGATGGAGACCCCGCCAAAAAAAATCGAAAATACACTCATTCAGGTTTTAAATAAACGGAGTCTGGAAGATCGCAGCACGATGAATCAAATTCAAACCCTCGCTATTCAGGTTTTGGGGAATTGTAAAACAAATGACTTAAAAGCTATCGAATCCATGATCAACGCACTGCCGCATTATGGCAATGATACCGAAGCCGCAAAAGAAGCATTGGTAAAAATTGGCAAGCCGGCTGTAAAACCCCTCATAAGCAAACTGGATAAAACAACCGATCAGGATGGCGGACTTCAGTTTCAGTTAATCACCTTACTGGGTAAAATCGGCAAAGAGGCTGCCACTGCAGAGAAGTCCATACAGCGTGTGTTATCCATCTCACGCAATAATGATGTACGCTATGCAGCGGAAGCTGCATTACAATCGATCCAGGGAAGGTAACGCTTTAAAACACTACCGGATAAACCCTGGCAGTTCTGAAAAATATATCGCTTGCTCTTTGGTTAGCAGATAATCCTTCACCGCCCACATGATGGCTTTAAAGGAACTGTATAATTCGCGGTTAAAATTAATGAGCGTAGATATTTCAATTTCATTTAAAGAAGCCACATCCTTGTATAACTTACTCAGGTTCTCTGTATATCCTTTTTGCAATTCATTGTAGTCTGCCACTACTTGTTCAAACATATCCTTCGTGTCAGCTTGATTGAGAAGTTTGATCAGTTGATTGCAGAAGGTACGAACCCGGTGACGCGTTTCCGTGTACATCTGGTATTTCATGTCGTTCGATGAATTCTTGAATTGGGCAATATCCAGCAGCGAATCATTCATACTTTTCGCGGCAAACATACAGTTGCGCATACACGACACCAACTGTTCAACTCGCTCCTTCTCGTCACCCGTAAGGGATTCTTTGTTGAGCAACATAGAATAGGCATGAATATCACCGTGCAAATGTTTCAGATGAATGTATTTTTCACTATGCGGCTTTTCGTAATAGCCATCCTTTCCAACCTGATCGGAAATGCTTGCTTCGCCAAATGCCTCAAGTAAATAATAGAGTGTTTGATCGATGAACCATTTTGCCTCCCGATTCAGGGCCTCCAGCGCTACTTCCCCCTCAGAAGGCGGAATCGATTGTATATACCGCGCAACATCTTCTTCTTCGTTAAACCACCCCTCCAGCAATCGCCCGAATATTTTTAAGAAGGGGAAGAAAATAATAACTCCAAGAATATTAATCCCGCTTTGAAAGAAAACAAGAGCGAGCAAGTTGTCTTGAATGTTTACCGTATCGGTAATAAAAGTATGAATTGGCCTTAACACAATTAAAACCGCAATGATTATAAACGTGTTGTAAATGAAATTTCCAAACGCTACGCGCTTCTTGGCAGGAATGCCCTTGGCGGATGCAAGTAAAAGTTTGATGGTGGTGCCCACTTCGGCACCCAGCACAATCGCCATGGCAGAATACAAGGTTATTGCTTCTGCATACAAAGCACTCAGTGCAATGGCTACGGTGGCCGCACTGGATTGAATTAAAGAAGTGATAACAAATCCGACCAGCACAAAAAATATCGCTGGATAGGAAGAGAAAAAAGAAAAATCGATCAGTTTCACTATGTCCTCAAAGCCTTCTTTAATAAAGGCTAGTCCGACAAATAACGCTGCAAAACCAAAAGCAAATTTGCTCCACTGATGCGCCCGTGTGCGATTACCAAACAGCGCCATGGTAATTCCGGCTACTCCGATGATGGGCAACGCAAAGTTCTCAATATTGAATTTGAAGCCCAACGTAGCAACAATCCAACTGGTAAGCGTGCTCCCAATGTTGGTGCCGAGAATAACAGCCAATGCATTTTGCATGGTTAACACTCCGGCACCTACCAAAGCCAACACCATAAGGTTTACAACGGAACTGCTTTGCAACACCCCACTTAGCACAGCGCCACCTCCTATCGCCTTTAGCGGATTGGTTGTTTGTTTGCGCAGAAATAATTTAAATGACCTGCCTGATAAACTACGCAGCGTTTCCTCCAGAAAATTCATTCCCAGCAGAAAGATGCCGATACCAGCCAATATTTTAGAAAGATCAAGACCAATGTCCATATAGATTCATGCGCATTACCCTTACGAAAAAAGTATCACTTAATGATTTATCAACAAAAATGATGTTAGCATGTGAATCTGAAAAAGTTATTCTCAGGAATACAAGTACGCAACATTCTATTTAAAAAACTATCTTTGCGCTCTGCTTAGGCAGGAACTTATGCCAAACATTAAGATTAAAGACCTCGAATTCAAGAAATTCATTTCTTCTTCGAAAATAGAAGACAAAATTGCTGAACTAGCCACTCAAATCAGCCAGGATTATAAAGATAAAACTCCCGTGTTCCTTCCTATTCTCAATGGATCGTTCATGTTCGCTTCCGATTTGTTAAAGGAAATAAGGGTACCGTGTCGGGTTTCGTTTGTAAAAACATCTTCCTATGCAGGCACATCAAGCACCGGCCAGCTTAAAACATTAATTGGCCATGATGAGAGCTTATTTCAACAACACATTATTATTGTGGAAGATATTGTAGACACGGGTCTTACACTCGATAAGATTATTGAGGAATTGCGCGAACGTGGTGCTAAATCGGTAGAAGCGGTTTCTCTGCTACGCAAAAAGCTTGCACGCGAAAAAAAAATTGATGTGAAGTATGTAGGGTTCGAACTCGAGAATGAATTTGTACTAGGTTATGGCCTCGATTACGATGGCCTGGGTCGGAACCTTACTGACATTTATAAAGCACTTGATTCGACCACGAGCGAATAATGATCTTTTACTAGTTTGTCCACAATCAAGCTACCACCTTATCCATTGGCTATTTGTTCAATTGATCGTTATCTTGCCATCCCTTTAACCTAAACGATTTACCCCCATGATCAATCTAGTACTTTTTGGACCTCCAGGCGCAGGCAAAGGCACTCAAAGTGAAAAGCTTATTCATAAATATGGCCTGTTGCATATCAGCACGGGCGACCTGTTTCGCTGGCATACGAAGAACGATACCGCATTAGGCAAGCGTGTTAAAGAGATCATGAACAGCGGAGCCCTTGTACCCGATGAAATCACCATTGCCATGCTAAAGGAAGAGTTGGATAAAAATCCGCAGGCGAAAGGATTTCTCTTTGATGGTTTTCCGCGTACGGTGCCACAAGCCGAGGCCCTGGATAAATTTATGAAAGACAATTACTCAGCTATCCATCACATTGTTGCACTGGAAGTGACAGAAGAAGAAGTTCGAGCGCGCATTGCCAAACGAAGAACGTTGGAAAACCGGGTAGACGATGAAGAAGAAAAATTAAACAAACGTATTACTGAATATTTTTCAAAAACAATTCATGTACTTCCCTATTATAAAAACCAGGGAAGACTGGCTACTGTGCAGGGCATAGGTGAGATTGAAGAAATTTTCAAAAACATTTGTGCAGTACTTGATAAATAGTTTTCACTGTTAAGGGCGTTACCGTTTTGAATTTAAAATCATAAATCCTGAATAAATGTCTTCGCCCAACTTCATCGACTATGTAAAATTCAATGGCCGTTCTGGTAACGGTGGGGCAGGCTGCCGGCATTTTCATCGTGAAAAATTTATTGAGAAAGGTGGTCCCGATGGGGGCGATGGCGGTCGTGGTGGTCATATTATTTTACGAGGCAATGCACAGTTGTGGACATTGCTTCATTTAAAATTTCGCAAGCACGTTTTTGCTGAGGCCGGAAAACCCGGTGAATCGCAAAATTCTACAGGCGCTTATGGAAAAGATATTATTCTGGATGTGCCCTTGGGAACTGTTGCCCGCAAAGCTGACACCGAAGAGATTCTTTGCGAAATCAATGAAGATGGCAAAGAAGTGATTTTACTCCCTGGTGGCCGGGGCGGAAAAGGAAATTCTTTTTTTGCTACCTCTACCAACCAGGCACCACAGCATGCTCAACCCGGAGAACCCGGACAGGATGAGTGGATTATACTTGAGTTGAAACTATTGGCCGATGTTGGCTTGGTTGGTTTTCCTAATGCCGGAAAGTCAACGTTATTATCCGTTGTATCTGCGGCCAAACCAAAAATTGCCGACTATGCCTTTACAACATTAACACCAAATCTGGGTGTTGTAAAATATCGTGATGACTTGTCTTTTGTGATGGCCGATATTCCAGGAATCATTGAAGGAGCGGCTGAGGGCAAAGGATTAGGGATTCGCTTTCTTAAGCACATCGAGCGTAACTCTTTATTACTTTTTATGATCCCTGCGGATGCCAACAGTATTCAGGATGAGTTTTCGATCCTGTTAAATGAACTGCGCAAATACAATCCGGAATTACTGGATAAGAAAAGAATTCTGGCAATCACGAAAAGTGACATGCTGGATGAAGAATTGAAGTCCGACTTAAAGAAAGAAGTGCCGAAAGAAATTCCATCCGTGTTTATTTCTTCACTGACCAACCAGGGCATTACGGAATTAAAGGATCTTATCTGGCGCGAGCTACATTAAAATTACTCAACGCCAATCTGACACAAATTCAACTATTGGCAAAATTCTTGTCATTTTGCACCGCATTAATCGATTATTATGGAAAATAACCTCCAGCCCGAACAGGAATTGGAAAAACACGATGATTTGAATCTTGAAACCCCTGATGGTCAGTCCGATGAACCTGTTGGCTCAGATAAAAAGGAAGAAGCAATCGATCCGATAAAAAAAATACAGGACGAATTGGCAGAAGCCAGGGATAAATATATTCGCCTCTATGCAGAGTTTGACAATTTCAGACGCAGGTCCTCGAAAGAGAAACTTGAAATGATTCAATCAGCCAATGAGCAATTGTTAGTCGCTCTACTCCCTGTGCTTGACGATTTTGAACGCGCAGAGAAATCGTATAAAGATAAAAATGATAAAGAGTCTGAGGGATTCTTTCTGATTCAGAATAAATTTAGAAAGACGCTGGACCAATACGGTGTAAAGCCAATGGAGGTTAAGTCGGGGACAGACTTCAATCCCGATCTTCATGAAGCTATTACGCAAGTACCAGCACCTAATGAAAAATTGAAAGGTAAAATTGTTGATGCCGTTGAAAAAGGATACCTATTAAATGATAAGGTGATCCGCTTTGCTAAAGTAGTTGTAGGCAGTTAACACTATTCATTTTCAATTCACTATGTCAACAAAACGAGATTATTACGAAATATTAGGTGTTAGCAAATCTGCTACTCCGGAAGAAATAAAGAAAGCTTATCGCAAGGTGGCTATTCAGTTTCACCCCGATAAAAATCAAGGCGATAAGGCTGCTGAAGAAAAGTTTAAGGAAGCAGCAGAGGCCTACGAAGTATTGAGCAGTGCTGAAAAGCGTGCACAGTATGATCGCTTCGGTCATTCACGTCCAGGCCAGGGCGGCTTCCAGGGCCACGATATGAACATGGAAGATATCTTCAGCCAGTTTGGAGACATCTTTGGAGGTGGTAGTCCGTTCGATAGTTTTTTTGGTGGCGGTGGTGGCGGAAGAACTCGCCAGCGCAAAGGTTCTAACCTGCGCATCAAACTTAAATTATCGCTCGAAGAAATAGCCAACGGAGCAGAGAAGAAAATAAAAGTAAACCGCCTTATCCGGGCAGAAGGTGTAACGTTTAAAAACTGTACTACCTGTGGCGGAACAGGCCAACTGCGTAAAGTTGTAAATACGATGTTAGGTCAGATGGTTTCCACCACTACCTGTTCGTCCTGTAACGGTGCGGGTCAGCTAATTGACAAGCGCCCTCCGGGTGTCGACAATTCTGGCCTCGTCTCGAAAGAAGATATGATCACCGTTAAAATTCCGGCTGGTGTAAGTGATGGTATGCAACTGTCTATGTCGGGCAAAGGAAACGAAGCTCCCGGTGGTGGAATACCCGGAGATTTACTAATCCTGATCGAAGAAGTCGAAGACAAGGAATTAAAACGCGATGGTAACAATCTGGTGTATGATCTTCACATCAGTTTTATCGATGCGGCAATGGGTACCAATGTAGAGGTGCCCTCCATTGGCGGCAAGGTGCGGATCAAAATAGAACCCGGAACCCAGAGTGGAAAGATTTTACGCTTGCGTGGAAAAGGATTGAAGGATATCAATGGCTATGGTGCAGGCGACCAACTCATATATATTAATGTGTGGACTCCCAAAAAGTTATCTAGCGAAGAAAGAGCCAAGCTCGAGAGCCTGAAGAACTCTCCCAATTTTCAGCCCCATCCGGATGCTAGTGAAAAAGGCTTTTTTGAGCGAATGAAGGAATATTTCGGTTAATCGAAAAATAATTCATCTTTGCTATAACCCAAATTGCGTTAACCCGTATAAGTCCTTTACGGGTTACTTTTTTCTCGGCTGTTAGTCCTAGGTTGGCCGGAGATCGAGACGAAAGTCAAGCCTTTCTTACATCGGACAACATTAACCTGAACTAACGCGTAGGTAAAGACATGTGGAGACAGATTATTTTGGCATTACTCGGTAGTAGTCTTGCTGTTGGCGTAAGCGGGCAGATCAAAAAGCAATTTTCGGTTGAGAAAAGTAAGGAATGTAAGCGTGTTGATTTAAATCTCAGTGCAAAAACAGGAAACTGCTTTATTCGCCCCAGCCAGAATGAAGACATTCTCAACATTTATAGCAATCAGGATCTCAATGAATATGCCCATACCTTCAATAATGAAGTAGCTGGCACTACCTGCACGGTTAATCTTTCACTCGAGCAGGATGGACAACGTGGTGTAAGTCAGAAAATCTCCTACCGAGTATTTGGTTCAGAAGAACGACCTACTGATAAATTCTGGAAAGTTTATCTTTCAGAAGCTACAACCTATTCCCTCAATCTGGATTACGGATTGGGAAATGCAAACATTGACTTGTCGGGGCTGGCGGTTGATAAACTAAAAATCAACACAGGCAGTGCCGATGTAAACATCAGCTATAGCACTGGCGTAGAAAATAAAATTGATATGGATACCTTCTTTGTGAAGGTGGATATGGGCTCGCTGCATGCCCGGGAGATTAATCTGGCCCGTTCGAAAGTGGTGGTGGCAGACGTAGGTTTTGGAAATATGTTTCTAGACTTCAGTAACAAACCTGTACATAGCAATCATGTCATTGGCAGTGTGGGTGCAGGCAATCTCGTTATTCAACTTCCGTCAGAAGATGTGCCGGTGTTGGTAACCATTAATGAATCGTGGTTATGTAGCATTAATCTTTCGCGCAGCTTAAAAAAAATAGGACCCAACCGGTTTGCCAACGCATCATATTCAAAAGATAGTACGAAAACCCTTGTTTTCGACCTGGATGTGTCTATGGGTAAGATTGTCTTTCGTGAAAAATCCAATTAATAAATAAAAACTAATCTTGTTTTTATAAAATTGAACCAGTAAATCTTCCGGTTCGTGTAATTGTATTGCTATTTTTGTTACTAAGCATTATTACTAACCTATCCGCCCGTGAACGCACTTATCACCACCGATGTGACCAAACGCTATGCGAATCATACCGCACTCGATTCGGTAAGCATCACCATCCCCGAAAAAACTATTTATGGATTGCTGGGCCCCAACGGAGCTGGCAAGACAACACTGATCCGCATCATCAACCAAATCATCAATTCCGATCAGGGAACTATTGAAATCTTTGGCGAACGCTTACAGGAGAAACATGTGGGCATGATCGGATACCTGCCTGAAGAGCGTGGGCTTTACAAAAAAATGAAGGTGGGTGAACAACTCCTTTATCTGGCGCAGCTAAAAGGACTGAGTAAAAAACAAGCCATGGATCGTATTAAGATCTGGCTTGAGAAATTTGAAATCAAAGATTGGTGGGGTAAAAAAGTGGAAGATCTAAGCAAAGGGATGGCGCAAAAAGTGCAGTTCATCAGCACGGTGATGCACGAACCCAAATTGATTATCCTGGACGAACCTTTCTCGGGATTTGATCCGGTAAATGCCCAGTTGATAACGGATAAGATTCTCGAGCTTAAAGAGAATGGCAGCACCATCATTTTCTCTACACACCGGATGGAGACAGTTGAGTCTCTATGCGATCATATTGCCTTGATCAATAAATCCAAAAAAATTCTGGAAGGCCCTAAAAAACAAGTTAAAGATCAGTATCGCTCAAATACGTTTGTAGTGGAACATCGTGGCAATAACTTCAGACTACCTGCCGATCGGTATGAACTGATGAACCAGCAACCCATAGAAGGTGATTTATTCTCTTCGTCTATCAAAGCCAGGGATGGCATTAAAGGCAACCAGGTAATACGTGATCTTATTGACATTACGGAAGTGCATTCCTTCCAGGAGAAGTTGCCGAGTATGGCCGATATTTTCATCAGCCTTGTAAAAGGCGAAGGAGATGAAGCGCTCAAAAAACATTTACAAGAAGCCTAATTCAATAACCTAGCTATGAACAAAATTTGGTTAATTATTCAGCGCGAATTTCTAACGCGTGTGCAAAAAAAATCATTTCTGATCGCCACCATTCTGGTACCCTTAATCATTCCGGCCATCATGGGTGGTGCTGTTTATCTCATGATTAAAGAAGCCGAATCTGCAAAACCGGAAAATCTCCTGGTGCTTGATGAAAGTGGCGCTTTCAAATTGGAAAACTCTAAACGCTTTATTATTGTGCCAGTAAGTGGCCCTATCGAGCAAGCAAAAAAAGCCTATAGCGAGACGAACGATTTCGGTCTGCTCTATATTCCGGCAACCAGTGTTAATGATCCTAAAGGTATCACCATCTATACCAAAGAGAGTCAAAGTATTGAGAAGATTGGAAGTATCGAATCTATGATCAACAATATTGTTAAGGATGCCAAAATGGAACGATACAATGTAGATAAAGAAACGTTGAAGGACATTCGAAACACCGATATTGATTTTAAACAAATAAATCTTAGTGAAACCGGGGAAGAAAAATCAAGCAATACCTTTCTCCTATATGGGTTAAGCATGGGGCTCGGTATTATGATTTATATTTTTGTGTTGGTGTATGGAACACAAATCATGACGGGGGTGATTGATGAAAAGACTTCCAAAGTAGTAGAGGTGATTGTTTCATCCGTCAAGCCATTTCAACTCATGCTTGGGAAAATTCTTGGCATTGCCTCGGTGGGACTTTTGCAGTTCACGATCTGGATCGTGCTGATGGGAGTGGTGAGTTCTGTTGTACTGGGTTCGTTCGGCTTAAAAATGCCCCAACAGCAAGCGATGGAACAAGTAACGGCACAAATGGACGAAGAAGCGAAAGAAGTAATGGAAAGTCAGGCTAAAGGCCCGGCCGTAGCTGAGTTTATGGATAACTTAAGTCAGATTCCTTTCACAAAAATTGCACTCATTTTCCTTTTCTATTTCCTGGGTGGCTATTTGTTATACGGGGCTCTTTTTGCAGCAGTGGGGTCATCCGTTGATTCGCAGCAGGAAGCACAGCAATTTCAGTTTCCGGTTACTATACCACTATTGATGGGGTACCTCGGACTGTTCATGTTTGTGGTACGCGATCCGCATGGTCCGGTTAGTTTCTGGCTATCCATTATTCCATTCACTTCACCCGTTGCCATGGTAGGCCGCATTGCCTTTGACGTGCCCGGATGGCAGTTAGCACTCTCTATGATTTTATTGGTGGGCGGCTTTCTATTTACTACCTGGATTGCTGGCAGAATTTACCGCGTTGGCATTCTAATGACCGGTACAAAAGTTAGCTATAAAGTATTAGCCAAGTGGTTTATGATGAAGAGCTAAGCGACTTTCAAATTCTAAGTAAAAACCGGATCGACTCGTCATCCGGTTTTTTTATTTAATTTCCATGCGGATATGACCAAGAACACTCAGTTACCGGCTTCCATGGAATTTTACCAGGACAACACGAAGTTGAAGTGGATCATTCTGGCCGTATCTGTCCTGATCAGTGCCGGGTCAATTTATTATACCAACATTCTGGTAGAACAATTGAAAGCACGAGAGCGACAGCAAGTTGAGCTCTTTGCCAAAGCACTCGAATACACGCTCAACAGTTCTGAAGGGAACATTGTCTTTATAGCCGATGAAATTCTTTTCAAAAATGAATTTATCCCGGTTATCTGGTTTACGAAGGATAACGGCTATCAATCAACCAATATTAAAATTAAGGAGCCGCTCTCGAAAGAGAAAAAGGATGCTTTTCTGAAAAAAGAGGCAGAGGAAATGAGTAAGTCATTTAATCCCATCGAGATCATTCTCAAGGATCCCTCCACCGGTGAGATATACGAAAAGCAATACGTGTACTACAAAAACTCAATGTTGCTCACTCAGCTCATTGCTTTCCCCTATATACAACTCTCCGTGCTGGCTATTTTTGGATTTATCTCTTACCTCGCTTTTAACTATTCGCGCACAGCCGAACAAAACCAGGTGTGGGTAGGCCTCGCGAAAGAGACAGCACATCAATTGGGTACACCATTATCCTCGCTGATGGCATGGGTAGAAGTGCTGCGCGATGATCCCGATATAAAAAACAAGGGCATTGTTGATGAGCTCGACAAAGACGTGCGCAAGTTGCGTGTGGTGACAGAACGTTTTTCCAGCATCGGATCAACACCTGTTTTGAAAGATGAAAACATTTATCAGTTGATTAACAATGTTGTTGGTTATCTACAGCCCCGGGTTTCATCAAAAATAAATTTCGAAGTATACACGCTTTCCGAAACTATTCGGGCCCGGGTGCACCCGCCCCTCTTCGAGTGGGTTGTGGAAAACCTCTGCAAGAATGCCGTAGATGCCATGGGCAATTCAGGCACCATTGCCATCAAAATCTTAAGGGGCAGCGACCAAAAAGTGTTCATTGACATCTCCGACACCGGAAAAGGAATTCCTAAAACCATGGTGCCAAATGTTTTCAAGCCCGGGTTTACAACCAAAAAAAGAGGTTGGGGTCTGGGTCTCGCCCTAGCGAAACGAATTATTGAAATGTACCACGAGGGCAGAATCTTTGTTAAGGCCTCTGAAGAAAACCTGGGCACTACCTTCCGCATCGAATTAAAAAGCACATAATCTGGTTTGAATGCCATAAATGCCTTGTAAATCAGCTATTTAAAAATCCGTTCCATTCCTTCGTCTTACTTAATAAAACCTTGGCTTTGCAGTTTGCTTTAACCCTGTAAAAACCTACTTTTGCGTCCGGATTTTTCAGGCTTATCAATAGCAAAAATCCCTAAGACTGTTAATAATCTTTAAATTCTAATATTCAATGGCCAATAGCGGTAGAATCACTCAAGTAATCGGTCCGGTGGTAGACGTTGCATTTGACGAGCCCGGCACCAAACTTCCTAATATTCTGGATTCCCTTGATGTAATCAAAGGCGATGGTACCCGTGTGGTACTTGAATGCCAGCAACACCTAGGTGAGGACCGCGTTCGTACCATAGCCATGGATGGTACAGAAGGGTTAGTGCGAGGCATGAAAGTAATTGACACCGGCTCTCCCATTCAAATGCCCATTGGCGAAGATATCAAAGGTCGTTTGTTCAATGTGGTGGGTGAAGCCATTGACGGTATTCCGCAACCAAAAGGAACGCAGTCATTACCCATCCACCGCGCTGCGCCCAGCTACGAAAATCTCTCAACTTCTACAGAGGTACTTTTTACAGGTATTAAGGTTATTGACCTGATTGAACCCTACTCAAAAGGCGGTAAGATCGGATTATTTGGTGGTGCCGGTGTGGGTAAAACCGTATTGATTCAGGAATTGATTAACAACATCGCCAAAGCTTATGCAGGATTATCTGTATTTGCCGGAGTAGGTGAACGCACCCGCGAAGGAAATGACTTGTTGCGCGAAATGATTGAAGCAGGCATCGTGGATTATGGTCCTGAGTTCATGAAATCACTTCATGCAGGTGGTTGGGATTTATCCAAAGTAGATTCCGAAAAACTTAAAGATTCCAAGGCAACCTTTGTGTTTGGTCAGATGAATGAACCTCCGGGTGCTCGTGCCCGAGTTGCTCTTTCCGGATTAACCGTTGCCGAATATTTCCGCGATGGCGATGGCCAGGGAAAAGGAAAAGACATTTTGTTCTTCATTGATAATATCTTCCGCTTCACGCAAGCAGGTTCTGAAGTATCTGCCTTGTTAGGTCGTATGCCATCTGCGGTGGGTTATCAACCTACGTTGGCCTCTGAAATGGGTGCCATGCAGGAACGCATTACGTCTACCAAGAATGGTTCGATCACTTCAGTGCAAGCTGTGTATGTGCCTGCCGATGACTTGACTGACCCTGCGCCTGCTACCACTTTTGCTCACCTGGATGCAACAACTGTATTGTCACGTAAGATTGCCGAATTAGGTATTTATCCTGCGGTGGATCCATTGGATTCTACCTCGCGTATTTTGCGTGCCGACATTGTAGGCGAAGAGCACTACAATTGCGCGCAGCGTGTGAAGTTGACGCTTCAGCGGTACAAAGAATTACAAGACATCATCGCCATTTTGGGTATGGATGAATTGTCGGATGAAGATAAACTGGTTGTTTCGCGTGCAAGACGTGTGCAACGTTTCTTGTCGCAACCTTTCCATGTGGCCGAAGCCTTTACAGGACTTAAAGGTGCATTGGTGGATATTAAAGATACCATCAAGGGATTCAACATGATTATGGATGGTGAAGTGGATCATTTACCTGAGATGGCGTTTAACCTCGTAGGTAGCATAGAAGATGCCATTGCCAAGGGCGAGAAAATGATGGCTGACGTGAAAGGATAAATAATTGAAAGTCAAGATTCAATATTTCGAATCCTGAACAGTAAATCTTGAATTTATATGCAACTAGAAATAACAACCCCTGAAAAGAAAATCTTCGAAGGTGAAGTAGCGTCTGCTACCTTTCCGGGAGAAGATGGATTATTTCAGATTTTAAATGGTCACGCACCGCTGGTGAGTTTACTGAAAGAAGGTATTGTGGAATATAAATCAAAGGATCTGTCAGAACGAATTCACATAACTGGTGGCGTTGTAGAAGTACTGAAGAACAAAGTGATTCTGCTGGCAGACGGTGTGAAATCTTAACTTTAAAAATTATTGAAGGCATAAAAAAACCCGGGTTCTCGCCCGGGTTTTTTTTTATGTTACTTAAAGTTATTGTCTTACCAGCCACTTCACAAAGAACACAACACCTATAATAAAGGCAATACCCCCAATAATCCAAAACACATCACCACCAATGATTGATGCGACTACACCCACCGCACCAAAAATTGCAGCAAGCTTCAAATCGCTATCCATGGCATTTGTTGCCTCAGTTGATTTCGGAGATAACTTAGCCTTCTGATCTTTTACGTATGTTTTTATTTCGCTGCGCAGATGATTCCGGAGCACTCTACGCTCAGCTTTTGACATCTGTACATAGGTTTTGCGAACCGCTGTTGATGAACTCACTTCACTTTTGAATTCAACAGGCGCATGGGATGTGCTTGCCAGTAGTTCCGGTGAATTGACCGCTGTCACCGGAGCCTCAGATGCTTTTACCGGCCGATAACCCGAAGGGGTATCATAGGAATTAAAGCTTGCCGTGTACTTGGGGCTTGAGCAAGCAGCAAACAGAACCGCAGTTAATAAGTAGATAATTTTTTTCATAGGATCATGGTTTATTTTCTAAAGTTAGACATTATTCGACTAAAGAATCGCTTCTCAAATTCCCAAAAAAAACGGAACTGGCCAAAAACGAATCCATAAAACAAAAGAAAAGCATTGTAAACAGGGAAAATCAGAATCCAATACAAGATGCTGGCCCATAGGGGCTTTTCACCAAGCGGAAACCAATAGTCAAACAACGGGCGCTTGATAAACAAAACGGTAAACCCTGTACAAGCAAAAACGATCAGTATAATAACTACCTGCCCCAGGGTCTGCACTTTCCATCTCGTCTGAAGTCTATCCAACCAGCTCATAGTAAAATTTATCGCGGTCCAAGATAATAAAGACAATAGTTATCGAGCGGATTTCCTCAAAGATCATTTTCTGATCTTTCGGAACATTTTAAGGGGATGCACCTATTTTACCCTAAACGGTGATTTATAATACCGATCTGGCTTGCTTATGAAAGCGTCTTACTTATAACTATCTCCTATCTAAAAAATTTATTATCAGACCTGATCGAAGCTGAAATGCCGATGGACTAAAATTGGATTTAGTTACTTCAAAACCGGATACGTAGTGGTTGTAATTAAGGTCAAACAGATTAAATCCAACCCTTCTCGAAAATCTTAAAACAATGCCAAAGCCGGCAGCGGCCCCCATACCTTGATCAGCCAATGAAAAGCCTAACTCATCATTAAAATCATAAACAGCTTCCATGTTGAATACTTTTGCGATCGCATAAATTTGAAGAAACCGTTCTCTGCTGGTGGTTATTTTTCCGGATATACCATACTGCATAAAATCATAGTTTCCATAATTGCCATCATAGGCCTGGGGGGCACGCAAATAACTTCCGACTACTTCCTCGCTAAATATGGACTTAGTATAAAAAATCCCGGCCGCCCATTTTCGGTTAAAGTAATAATGAGCATCGATGGAATATCCAACCCCGATATAGGAATTAGCTTCGGTGTAAACCAGATCAGAGGAAAGAAGCGTTCCCTTAATACCCAATTCCATTTGTTGATCCTGGGCAAAAAGAACCGTTGTAAACAACATAGAAACAACAACTCCCAGTATTTTTAGTCTTATCATATAAATCATTTTGAAGAAGGTGCGTAACTATACTCAATGCCTTCCAAATTCCATTTCGATGTTTTGGCAGAATTACTTTTAATCCATCTAACCTCATTATCAACAGAGGCCAGGTAAAGTGATGTAAGGTCAGGGGTGACTTGCGGTAGCAACAAATAGGTGTTTAGATAGTTATCGCCAACCGAATAACAATAATTAGTATAGCTATCCAGATAACCAGGTTTGTTATAAAAATTTTTACTCCCCTGATATACTGAATTTGAAAAAACCTGCCTGCAATACTGATTGTTTAAAAATTGTGTGTAATTATTGTCCGTATAAAATTGATCGTTGTAAGGATCATTCGATTTTGTGAGTGAATACCCTGTTTTGTTCAATTCATTAGGAACAGGTACGTTATTAGTGCAATCACAACTTCCATAGAAGCTTTGGGATAACGAATAGCCTTGTGCCTTGTTGAAAGGGAAAATGCTCACAAAATTCGATTCATCAACTCGTTTATAGAACCCTGACTGGGTAGTCATATTTGGCAGTGTTCTTGTCTTTGAGATACTGTCCAATTGATTGTTCGAATAGTAGAATTTCAAGTTATCGCCAAAAAAAGAATTATTAAGTTCGGTAACACGATTGGCGCCATCATACATTATTTCATCCACAATCTCTATTCCATCTGAGTACAAAGTCGTGATGCTGGTTGCGTAGCCGGCATTATTCAATTGATAAATTGTTTTAACCAGATTCTTATTATAAAAGAAGATATCGATGTCAGCTGGCCAGTTAATTTCAATCTTATTGATGGTAAGAACTGGCGTAACGGTTATGTATTTATATTCACCAGCATCTTCATTAAAGAATCTTAACGAAAGTTGGCTCACCCGCACATCCTTAGGAAAATCCTCCACCGCATCATCAGGAATTATTGTGCAAGCCGTTGCACAAAAGAACATGCTTAAATATATTTTTCTTAGCATCATGTAAGATTTGGGTTGTAATGAACCCAAAACAAACAGAACTACAAAGCATAATTGTTTTAAGAGAAAGATTTCCAGAGATTATTATTTGGAAGGTCAGCCGTGATTATCACTTCTTCCTTTTTCACCGGATGGATGAACCTGAGTTGTCGCGCATGCAAACCAATGCTGGCATCAGAAGTTGGATTTGGGTATCCATATTTTAAATCGCCAACAATCGGGCATCCCATAGAAGCAAGTTGTACCCGGATCTGGTGGGGTCGGCCTGTAATGGGCTTTACTTCCAGCAAAAAATATCCTGCCTTCTCTTTAATCATTTTATAGCTCAACTCCGAGCGCTGACCTTGTGAATGTTCACGGGCATAAGCCGTTGTTTTGTTCTTCTTTTCATCTTTCACCAACCAATGTACCAGTGTGCCTTCCGGTTGAGGTGGAGCAGCATGTACGAGCGCCCAATATGTTTTGAGTGTTTCTCTATCGCGAAAGAGTGCATTCATCCGCTCCAGCGCCTTGGAAGTACGGGCGAAAACAACCACTCCACTCACAGGTCTATCCAACCGATGCACAACACCTAAAAATACCTCCCCCGGCTTTTGATATTTGAGTTTGATATACTCCTTTCCCATTTCCACCAGTGGAGTATCTCCGGTAACATCGCCCTGCACCAAAATCCCCCCAGGCTTATTAATAACCAGTAGGTGATTGTCTTCGTATAAAACCTGTAGCGGACTAATCATAAAACTTGTAAGTTAGAACCCGATATAGAACAATCAAAGTACCATGACAAAACACCGGATCTTCCTGTTAGCAATTGTGTTTGCCCTTGCCGCATGCGATAAAAAACAATCGGCCGATGACCTCAAGAGGAGCATTTCTGAAGTGTTATCCAAACAACCGGGAACCTTTGCCGTAGCTTTTAAAGATCTGACCACCGGAGAAGAAATTTTTATAAATGAACATGAGTTATTTCATGCTGCCAGTACTATGAAAACCCCTGTGATGGCGGAAGTCTATAAGCAAGCTGCGGAAGGCAGATTTTCAGTTAAAGATTCTCTTCTTATTAAAAATAACTTTATCAGCATTTTTGATGGCAGTACATTTTCAATCGACCCTGCCGTAGATAGTGATACCTTGCTTTACCATGAGATTGGAAAGAAACGTACCATTTATAGCCTCATGTATGATATGATCATAGTGAGCAGCAACCTGGCTACAAACCTGATTGTTGAATTGGTAGATGCTAAAAACGTTAATGCAACTATGCGCTCTATCGGTGCCAATAAGATGCAGGTGCTTCGCGGAGTGGAGGACACCAAAGCATTTGAGGCCGGTATGAATAATCAGGTAACGGCTTACGACCTGATGCTACTATTTGAAAAAATAGATACTGAAGAGTTGGTGAATGCCGAGGCCAGTATGGCCATGATGGACATCTTGCTGGATCAGCGATTCAATGAAATCATTCCGGCTAAGCTGCCCAAAGAAGTTAAAGTGGCTCATAAAACCGGCTCTATAACCGGAGTGCAACACGATTCGGGCATTGTGTTTCTACCGGATGGAAGAAAATACATTCTTGTACTGCTTTCAAAAGATTTGACTGATGCCGATGCTGGAATTGAAGCTCTGGCTACCGTTTCTGAAATGATTTATAAATTCACGATAGCGAAGTGACTCTAATCCTTGAATTCAGAAGTAAAGTGAAAATTGATTTCGGGGAAATTGTCCTGCACCATTTGCAGCCATGCCCGCGACTCAGCCATAAATACTAACTTATCATCTTTATCACGTGCTATGTGGCGTTGCTTGGAATCAATAAACTCCTGCAGTTTCTTTGGATCTTTGCTGCTGATCCAGCAAGCTTTATAGATATTTTGACCGGCAAATTCAGCCGATGCACTGTATTCATTTTTCAAACGAAATTGAATGACTTCAAACTGCAAAGCGCCCACCACACCAACTACCTTTCGCTTGCCGAGTTCATACGTAAACAACTGTGCCACACCTTCCTCCATCAACTGAAGCAATCCTTTTTCCAATTGCTTAGTCTTCATGGCATCTTTGTTGATCACCTCCTTAAATATTTCAGGTGAGAAACTAGGAATGCCTGTGTAGATCATCTTCTCACCTTCAGTGAGTGTATCGCCAATTTTCAAATTTCCAGTATCATAAATACCTACAATGTCGCCCGGCCAGGCTTCATCCACAGTTTCGCGGTCTTGGGCCATAAATGCAGTGGCATTGGAAAACCGGACACTCTTATCATGACGAACATGGTAATAATTAGCACCCCGCTCGAAGCGACCTGAACACACTCGGATAAAAGCAATTCTGTTCCTGTGCCGCGGGTCCATGTTAGCATGGATCTTAAAAACAAAACCTGTAAACTTATCTTCCTCCGGTTTTACCACGCGCAAGGTTGTTTCGCGTGGAATGGGTGGTGGCGCTATTCTAATAAAGGTGTCGAGCAACTCTTTCACACCAAAATTATTGACTGCACTACCAAAGAAAACGGGCGCTACATTTCCTTTCAGATATTCCTCTACGTCAAATTCAGGATAAACTCCTTCTACCAATTCAACATCTGCCCGAAGTTGTTTTGCATAGTTTTCACCAACGCGGGCATCTAACTCTTCACTTTTAATATCTGATACTTCAATACTCTCTTGCAAGGTGATTTTACTGGGCGTAAAAAGATTCAGGCTCTTTTCATATAAATTATAAACGCCTTTGAATGTTTTTCCCATGCTGATGGGCCAACTCAACGGACGAACTTTAATAGCCAACTTCTCTTCAATCTCATCCAGCAAATCGAACGGATCACGACCTTCGCGGTCGAGTTTATTGATGAAACACAAAACCGGAGTGTTACGCATACGGCACACCTCCATCAACTTTTCAGTTTGCGACTCCACTCCCTTAACACAATCGATCACAAGAATAACACTATCCACAGCCGTAAGTGTGCGATATGTATCCTCAGCAAAATCCTGGTGACCAGGCGTATCGAGCAAATTGATTTTAATGTCCTGATAATTAAAGCCCATTACTGAAGTGGCAACCGAAATCCCACGTTGTTTTTCGATTTCCATCCAATCGCTTCGGGCGTGATCTTTTATCTTGGATGATTTTACGGCACCTGCTTTTTGAATGGCGCCACCAAAAAGCAACAGTTTTTCTGTAAGTGTTGTTTTGCCCGCATCGGGGTGACTAATGATTCCAAACGTTCTACGTTTGGCTATTTCCTGTTCGAGTGTCATAGTATAAGGCCGCAAAAATAGTATTTTAGAGGTTGAAAACTTAACTGATGTTATGCAAACTATATACGTTGTGAGTTTGAGTCGCTCGAAAACTGACCTGATTATTCAAAATAGGGTTCCCTGCCTGTGCTCCCGCTTCGGAAGACAGGGAGAACCTCAGGCCGACACACTTAATAGGTTTGTGTAACATTACAACCTAACTATTATGAACTACAGAAAATTTGGGCGCACAAATTGGGAAGTGAGCGAAATCGGTTATGGCATGTGGGGCCTTGCCGGTTGGAAAGAGACAGATAAGGTAGAGGTTGATGAAGCCTTGGCAAGATCAGTAGAATTAGGGTGCAATTTTTTTGACACTGCCTGGGGCTATGGTGCTGGGGTGAGTGAACAGATTTTAGGAAAGCTATTGCGCCAATATCCCGAGAAGCGGCTACATTTTGCTACCAAAATCCCTCCAAAAAATTTCAAGTGGCCCTCGAAAGCAAATTATTTGCTGGATGAATGCTTTCCGGCAAATCACATTATTGAATACACCGAAAAGAGTCTGAAGAATTTAAATGTCGATTGCATCGATCTGCAACAATTCCATGTGTGGGAGGATAGCTGGGCGCATAATGATGATTGGAAAAAGGCAGTTGATAAATTGAAAGCCGAAGGAAAAGTAAAACACTTTGGAATAAGTGTAAATCGATGGGAGCCGGATAACGTACTCACCACGCTTAAAACCGGTTTGATTGACTCTGTGCAGGTGATCTACAATATCTTCGACCAAAATCCGGAAGACAATTTATTTCCGCTTTGCCGCGAATTGAACATAGGCGTAATAGCACGGGTACCGTTTGATGAAGGAACATTAACCGGTACACTCACCAAAGATACCGTCTTCCCGCAAGGAGATTGGCGCGCAACCTATTTTGTTCCCGAAAATCTAAACTCGAGTGTAGATCATGCTGATGCCCTACGGCCTCTTATCCCTAGCCGAATGTCGATGGCCGAAATGGCGTTGCGATTTATCCTTTGCAATGACGATGTGCACACCATCATTCCCGGGATGCGAAAGGTGAGAAATGTAGAAGCCAACATGCGCGTGAGTGACGGTAAGCGGCTGAATAAAGAACTTGAACTTGAATTGAAAGGCCACCGCTGGGATCGGACACCTACGGAGTGGTCGCAGTAAGTGGAATCTGATATTTGATCCCTATTTATCTACTAGCATTTTCAATGTTAAATTGAGTAGATCACTATTAATTGAAACAGAAGAAGCCGATCAGTTTTAAAAAGAATCCTATAGCAGTCCCCTTCAATATATAAGGGCTATTTCTTGATTAAAGAGTCGTGCCACCGCTTTGAGCGGTGGCACGACTTGCCATCAGATAAGTCGAATAATCCTGCCACTCTGTCACTTTTTCCCATAAATTCCCCCTTGGCATAACCCTTGTTCATGGCTCTGTGCTTACTCAAAACACTGTAAATAAAAACTGAACATATCATGGGAAAAATTATTGGAATAGACTTAGGAACCACCAACTCGTGCGTTGCCGTAATGGAAGGTAACGAACCGGTGGTAATTGCCAACAGCGAAGGTCGTAGAACAACGCCTTCGATCGTGGGTTTTTTGGATAACGGAAAAGGCGAACGAAAAGTGGGCGATCCTGCCAAACGTCAGGCCATTACCAATCCTAAAAACACCGTGTCTTCGATCAAACGCTTCATGGGCAAAAAATTTGGTGAAGTGACCGGAGAAAAGAAAATGGTATCCTATGAAGTAGAAAGCGGTAACAACGACACTGTGCGCGTGCGCATTGGCGATCGTTTATATTCTCCACAAGAAATCTCGGCCATGATTCTTCAAAAAATGAAGAGCACCGCTGAAGACTATTTAGGTACCACCGTAACCGAAGCTGTTATCACAGTTCCTGCCTACTTCAACGATGCAGAACGTCAGGCCACCAAAGAAGCTGGTCAGATTGCCGGCCTGGATGTAAAGCGTATCATCAACGAACCAACGGCTGCAGCGTTAGCCTATGGGTTAGATAAGAAAAACAAGGACATGAAGATTGCTGTGTACGACTTAGGGGGCGGTACATTCGATATCTCTGTGCTTGAATTAGGAGATGGTGTGTTCGAAGTAAAATCAACTAATGGTGATGTGCACCTGGGTGGTGACGACTTTGATATGCGCGTGATGAATTGGCTGGCAGATGAATTTAAAGCCGATAAGAACATTGACTTGCGCAAAGACCCAATGGCACTTCAACGTTTGAAAGAAGCTTCCGAAAAAGCGAAGATCGAACTTTCCAGTTCAACCGAAACCGAAATTAATTTACCGTATATCACTTCCGTGGATGGTGTGCCTGAACACTTAGTGAAAAAACTTTCGCGTGCAAAATTCGAGCAGTTGTGTGATGATTTGATTCGCAGAACGCTTGAGCCATGTCGCAAAGCAGTTGCTGATTCAGGATATTCCGTAAGCCAGATCGATGAGGTTATTTTAGTGGGTGGTTCTACACGCATTCCACGCATCGTTGATGAAGTTGAAAAATTCTTTGGCAAAAAGCCATCGAAAGGTGTTAACCCAGATGAAGTAGTAGCTGTTGGAGCTGCCATACAAGGCGGTGTGCTTACCGGAGAAGTGAAGGATGTATTATTGCTTGATGTAACTCCTCTATCCTTAGGTATTGAAACCATGGGTGGCGTGTTTACGAAGTTGATTGAGTCTAACACAACGATTCCTTCTAAAAAATCAGAAGTGTTTTCGACCGCATCGGATAACCAACCTTCTGTAGAAATTCACGTGCTTCAAGGCGAACGCGAAATGGCCCAGTATAACCGTACGATCGGCCGCTTCCACCTCGATGGAATTCCTCCCGCACCGCGCGGTGTTCCTCAGGTTGAAGTAACCTTTGATATTGATGCCAATGGTATTCTGCATGTTTCTGCCAAAGACAGAGGCACCGGCAAAGAGCAAAAAATCCGGATTGAAGCTTCCAGTGGTTTAACAGAAGCTGAAATCAAAAAGATGAAAGAAGAGGCGCAAGCCAATGCCGATACGGATAAGAAAGAGAAAGAGCGCGTTGAGAAAATCAACCAGGCCGACTCCATGATTTTCCAGACTGAAAAGCAACTGAAAGAATTCGGAGAAAAACTTTCGGATGGTAACAAGACTGCTATCAATCAGGCTTTGGATAAATTAAAAGAAGCGCACAAGAGTCAGGATCTCGTGGCTATTGATGCTGCCGTTAACGCACTTAATGCTGCATGGCAAGTGGCATCACAGGAAATGTATGCAGGCGGCTCGCAGCAAGGCGGCCCTAATCCGGGAGCACAAGCCAACACTGAAAACGGTTCGGCTGGAAACCAGGCCGGCAGTTCCGGTGGTAATGCAACCGATGTAGAATACGAGGAGGTTAAATAACCAAATTAATAATACATACAGAAGACCCTTTGGAGATAAAATCCAAAGGGTCTTTTTTTGTTTTCATACTTTTAATTAAAACAAACTTTTCGGTATCTTAGTTATTTGGAACTACCCTAACCTAGATGAATTTTATAGAAAGAGTCAAAAACGGTAACTTATTTAAAGTAATTACATTGTATGCAGGGGGGTTATGGGGAGCTGTTCAGGTATTAGATTTTTTAGTGGATCGTTTTCATTTCCCTGATTACTTGCTAACCTTAGTTATCATTATTGGCGTTTCCTTTTTTCCACTTTCCATTGCGCTCTCACTCTACACTACTCGGTTTAAGATTCTGCTTCCGGTTTTTTTTGTCTGCTGCGGTGTTGCAGCCATCTTTATCGCTAATAAGGTAAATTTTGATGACACCTATCAAATTGCATATCAGAATGTTAAACCAAAATCAATAGCAGTACTCCCATTTACTAACCTGATGAATGACTCTAGTCAGAATTATATTTGTGATGGATTGACTGAAGAAATTCTAAATAACCTCGCAAAAATTTCTGCTCTCACTGTAAAATCTAGAAAATCTACTCTAAAATATAGAAACAGCGAAAAGAGTTCAAAGGAAATTGGTGCGGAATTAGGAGTAAATACTTTATTGGAAGGAAGCATCCGAATAGTTAATGATCGAATAAGGGTTTCGGTCCAATTGATTGATGCCTCGTCTGAAACTCATATCTGGTCTGAAACGTATGATAGGGTTGTGGGTGACCTGCTTACACTTCAGCAACAAATTTCTAAAGAGACATCAGCATTATTGAAAGTCACACTTACTCCCAGCGAAAAACAAGATCAGAGTCGCGAGCATATTGTAAAGCCTGAGGCTTATGATTACTACCTGCGCGCGCGATATATTTTCAGTAATTTTAGTATTAATGGCGAAAAAGAGTATCGGCTTGCTTATCGTTTACTATTAAAATCAATTGCCGAAGATCCATACTTTGCCGAAAGCTATAGTACACTTGGCTCAGTCCTTTTTACATTAAGGGGATTTGGTGTTTCTAAAAATATCTGGCTGGATTCAGCTATGCTCGTTACCGATCAGTCTATTGAATTGAATCCACGCTTTCCAGAGGGTTATCTGCTAAGGAGTTGGATAGCTATGAACTATTTAAACAAAATTGATGAGTCGCGGAAAGATCTTCAGCACGCTTATGATTTGTCACCAAATGATCCTGCTGTGCTGCGAACTTTAGGATACACTCTACTACAAGAAAAGAACTACACCGATGGGGCATCCAGAATTGTAAAAGCGATTGAGCTAAAGTACTCAAGACGAGAACTGGAATATTATATTGCGCTTGCTGATCTTTGTATTCGCAGCGAACAGTTCAGCAAAGCTGACAAACTACTTTCGAAAGCTGAAGAGTTGGATCCTTACAGCATTAGTGTTATCAACTACAAATCTTGGAATTATCTTGAAAGCGGAGATTACACTTCAGTGAAGAATCTGTTTTTGAAACACAGAGAAAAAATAGACCACCGCTTTGATTTTCTTGAAAGGTTGGGTTGGGCAAGCTTAATGACAAATGACCTCGCTACGGCTGCAAAATGCTGGGGGCAGTATACTATTTATGAAAAAGATTTAAAAGATACACTGCAATACATAAGCGCTCGGCACAGGCTGGCATTTGTTTATTGGAAGCAAGGGAATGCAAAAGAAGCAGATTACTTGTTTAAGGAACAGTTAAAGCTAGATCACGAAAATCAGCTCGGGTTAAGAGGAAATACAACCTTTGAGAACAAGACCTACTTCTATGATTTATGTGCGGTCTATTCTTTTCTTGGCGAAAAAGAAAAGGCACTTAAGTGGCTCGATAGTGCTGCTAACAAAGGCTTTTATTGGCATTGGGGGATTCGCTACGACCCATTACTCGACAACATTCGAAATGAACCTAGATTCAAAGAAATTACGAATCGAAAACGACAGGATTTCAGAGAATTTCAAAAGGCTTTTGAGTTAGCACTCAATTCTTATTAAGATTAGAACAATCGATTGAAATTGCTTCCTTCTGGAGGTTGAGCATTTCATTCGAATTTCAACACCACATGAGAGGTACAAGGAGTAAAATCCTAAGTGTCTTTATTCTTACTCTATTTGATTCGCTTTTGCGGCAATCGAAACTATCTTTGCGACTCAAAAAATTTTAATAAATATATTATTATGCTGGTAGTAAAGTTTGGTGGCACCTCGGTAGGTAAGCCTGAGCGCATGAAGAAAATTGCAAACCTTGTGTTGACCATGCCGGGCAAAAAAATTGTTGTGCTCTCCGCCTTAAGCGGCACCACCAATACCTTGGTTCGGATCGGTGATCATTTAATCGCTGAACAACATACGGCAGCACATCAGGAGATTGCTGAACTCGAAAAACATTATTTACAATTTATTAGCGAACTCTACGAAAGTGAGGCCTACCAAGCTATCGGCCAGGAGATCGTGAGTCGTTATTTTAGTCTGTTCCGATTGTTGGCCGCTGGTAAATTTGACGATCGTAGTTACCGCGAATTGCTGGCACAAGGTGAATTGATTTCTACTGAATTATTTTATCATCATTTACAAGAAAGAAAAGTGTCAGCGCGTTTGTTGCCGGCTTTGCATTTCATGTCGATTGATGAAAATCAGGAACCTGAACTTGAAAAAATCAGTGAGCGCTTAAAGCCTATTCTTGAAACGCTTAATAATATTGATATTCTTGTTACCCAGGGATACATCTGTCGAAATCATCGCAATGAAATTGATAACCTGAAGCGTGGTGGAAGTGATTACACGGCCTCATTAATAGGGGCCGCCATTCGCGCAGAGGAAATTCAAATCTGGACAGACATTGACGGCATGCACAACAATGATCCGCGAATTGTAAAAAAAACCATTCCCATTGCCGAGCTAACCTTCGATGAAGCTTCGGAGTTAGCTTATTTCGGTGCGAAGATTTTGCATCCTTCCACCATTGTACCTGCTCAGAAATATCACGTGCCCGTACGTCTTAAAAATACAATGGATGAAAAAGCGGCCGGCACCATCATCAGCGACAAGGGTAGCCGTGGACAATTCAAAGCAATTGCTGCCAAAGACGGAATCACCGCTATTAATATCAAATCATCACGTATGTTGTTGGCGTATGGTTTTCTAAGAAAAGTCTTTGAGGTATTTGAACGATATAAAACTCCTATCGATATGATCTCCACCTCCGAAGTGGCGGTATCTGTAACCATTGATGATAGTAAAAACCTGTCCGGTATCCTTGAAGAGCTTAGAGGTTTTGGCACCATTGAAGTAGATGCCAATCAATCGATTATTTGTATTGTAGGCAATATGCTTTTAGAGAAAGAAGGCGTTTTGAAAGATGTGTTTCATTCTCTGGCGACCGTGCCCATTCGAATGGTTTCGTATGGTGGTAGTCAGAATAATATCTCAATACTGGTGGATACAAATCAAAAAGACAAAGCACTTAATCTTTTAAACGAGGGCATTTTTCATTTATAAATCTCACCGGGCTCTATCAATAATTTTTACCGTTTATCCGGTATTAAAGTCATAATTGAATTTTAATAATCGGAATTATTTTTTTCGCCTATATTTACAATAGACCTTAAACACCGGACCTATGGTAACTTTTGTGATCCTCGTTTTTGTTGTGGGCTACCTGGCCATTGCCCTTGAGCACCCCATCAAAATAAACAAAACCGCATCTGCCCTGCTCACCGGGGTTATCTGCTGGACGCTCTATGCGTTGTTCTCGGAGAACTCAATCGATCACATTGGTGAACAATTGAATCATCACCTCGGACAAATATCAGCGATCCTTTTCTTTCTGATGGGTGCCATGACCATCGTTGAGTTGGTTGATGCCTACCAGGGATTTAAGGTTATCACCGATCGGATCAATACAAAAGATCCTAAAAAGCTTTTATGGATCATCTGTACCGTAACTTTTTTCCTGTCGGCTATATTGGATAACCTGACAACCTCCATCGTAATGGTTTCGCTAATCAGAAAACTTGTGCCTAATAAAAGCATGCGCTTGTTTTTTGCAGGCATGATTGTAATTGCGGCTAATGCCGGAGGTGCGTGGTCTCCCATTGGAGATGTTACCACTACGATGCTCTGGATTGGTGGCCAAATCTCTTCAGGCAATATTATGCTTACCCTATTTTTACCCAGTGTTGTTTGCATGGTCATTCCACTTATCTATCTTCAGTTTACGTTAAAGGGCGAACTGGGAAGTCATGATGCTATTGAACAGGTAAATGAAAATAATGGTCATCATGGAGCGCATAGCAACAAACCGATAAAGGGATCAACCACCATGTTGTTTCTTGGTATTGGAGGATTGATTTCGGTTCCTGTATTTAAAACAATTACGCATCTGCCTCCTTATCTGGGCATGCTACTAGCCTTGGGTGTTCTTTGGGTTGTGTCAGAATTAATAAACCCTGATATGGATGAGGCCGAAAAAAGACCTTACACTGCGGCCGGAGCATTGACTCGTATTGATGTACCCAGTGTGCTTTTCTTCCTGGGCATTTTACTTGCCGTGAGTGCGCTTGAATCCATGGAAATACTGCATCATTTTTCGATGTGGCTGGATACAACCATTGGCGATCAACGAATCATCATTACCCTGATTGGCATTCTTTCTTCCATTGTTGACAACGTGCCCCTGGTTGCAGCAAGCATGGGCATGTACGATATGAGTGTTTACTATCAAGATCATTTGATCTGGGAGTACCTTGCTTATTGTGCGGGAACCGGTGGCAGCATACTCATCATTGGATCAGCTGCAGGTGTTGCTGTAATGGGCATGGAGAAAATAGATTTTATCTGGTACATTAAGAAAATCTCTCTACTCGCCATGCTTGGCTATTTTGCAGGCGCGATTGTCTACCTGCTTATTCAGCCATTCCTTGCCGTGCATCCCCCGGCCTGATAGAAATTCTTAAAATTTAAAAGTGGCTATCCAAAAAAGGTAGCCATTTTTTATTTTTCCATACCCATAAGCACAATGGTATAGGCTACATATCCGACTAGCATCATGAGCGCTTCCCAGCGATCTAACTTTCGTTGGTTGATGGTAAACATAAAGATCATCAATAGCACGGTAGAAGCCCCAAGCACATAAAGATCAAAATTCAGCACCACGTTATACGGTGCAGGGTTTATTAAGCCCGTGATTCCAAGAACTAAAAATATATTAAAGATACACGAACCCACAACGTTACCTATTGCGATATCCGCCTGTTTGCGATAGGCTGCCACCGCAGAGGTTGCAAGTTCAGGCAGCGAGGTGCCGGCCGCCAAAATGGTAAGGCCAATAATTTTTTCACTCAATCCATATTGTCTGGCTATCGTAACAGCATTGTCAACCACCAGGCTTCCACCACCCACCAACATGGCAAGCCCTAAAACAAAGTATAAAACGGAAAGCCAGGTGCTGTACACTTTTATTGCTTCACCCTCATCACCATCAGGCCCATTCTTCATGGTTCGTGCTATGTAAATCATAAAAAGGCCAAAAAAAAGAAGCAGGATAAAGGCATCAATACGCGATAAAATATTCTCGTTGGCGCCAAAAATTAATACATCATTGACCAAAATATAAAGCAGAATAGATGCCACCAACGATAGGGGCACTTCGAAAGAAACCGTATTGCGTTGTACAACCAATGGATAAATCACGCCTGATATTCCCAGGATCACCAGTAAGTTCAAAATGTTACTGCCAATCACATTTCCAAAGGCTGCATCATTATATCCCTTTACGGAAGACATTATGTTTACTAATAATTCCGGAGTAGATGTGCCAAAAGCCACCACCGTAAGACCAATGGCCAGATTGGAAATATTATATTTTTTGGCAATCGAGGCTGCACCATCAACCAAAAAATCAGCCCCCTTTACAAGAATGACAAACCCTACCAATAAAAGTACGAAGGTAAGAACCATTGTGACGAATGAGAATGATTAAAATCAACTTAGCCTAAGCTAAAGTATACATTAAATAAGTTGCTTTAAAGCAATCTCAAAAGAAGTTTGGGCCACCCTGGTTTTTGATTTGCTGATTTGTCTGGTCTTCTCCAGCGCAGTTCGTATGGTATACGAGATGTCTGAAAAGATGGCCTGATCGGTCATACTCACCTCTTTTTCCATAAAATAAGCAAACACGCGGGCCATGCCACAGTTGGCAATGAAATCCGGAATCACCGAAACTTTTTCATCAGCATATAAGCCTGTTGACCCAAAGAAAATTTCCTGATCTGCAAAAGGAACATTAGCGCCACACGAAAAGACCTCCACTTTAGAGTCGATCATGCGATCAATCTGATCTTTCGTTACCAAACGCGAAGCAGCAGCCGGAATAAATATTTCAAACTCAAGATCCCAGATTTTTTGATTCACAATTTCGAATGACAAAAGTTCATCAGTTACCAATCGATTCCCCTCCCGTTTTACCACCAAACTACAAATTTCCGCATGCGAAAACCCAGCCTGATTAATCAAGCCACCTTCACGGGTGAGAATACCTACAATCTTTACCCCCATTAAAGAAAGATAAAATCCAGCGGCTGCACCCACGTTGCCCCATCCCTGAACCACGGCTCGCTTGCCGTTAATATTTCCGCCCCACAAATCATAATAATGGCGCACCGCTTCCGCCACACCGTACCCCGTACACATGTCGGCAATGGAATATTTTTTGTGAAGTGCAGGTGTGAAAGATTCATCCTCAATCAACTTAATAACACCCTGACGAAGTTGACCTATGCGATTTACCTTTTGCGGCTCTGTAGGTTTATAATGCCCGGTAAAAACTCCTTCCTGTGGATGCCAGATGCCTACATCTTCTGTATGCGGTATCACTTCATGAATTTCATCTACATTTAAATCGCCCCCGGTGCCGTAGTAATACTTTAGCAGCGGCATCACAGCCGCATACCACCGATGTAACACTCCTTCCTTTCGGGGATCATTCGGATCGAAGTTGATACCTGATTTGGCTCCGCCAATCGGTGGCCCGGAAACTGTGAATTTTATTTCCATTGTTTTTGCCAGCGACTCAACTTCTCTTTTATCAAGCCCCGGCCGCATGCGAGTGCCACCTCCTGCTGCGCCTCCACGCAAGGAGTTGATAACAACCCAACCCACTGCCTCTGTTTCACTGTCTTTCCACTCAAAAACAATTTCTGGTCGTTTATTCTCAAACTTTTCAAGAAGATCCTTCATCCTATAATCTTTAAGGCTCAAAGATATTTAAAATCGTGGTTGGAACTTCTTTCATTACTTTTGAGATCATTCCAGAAATATGAATCTTGTTATTGACTCTGGTAATACCCGATTTAAAGTCGGAGTATTTGAGGGTGCTTCGTTAGTGCAAAAAGAATTTTTCGATCAGGCAGATGGATTAAAAAAATTCATGGTTGATAATTCTTTTGAGCATATGCTGGTTAGCTCGGTTAACTATAATCCAAATGAAATTCTTGCCTGGTCCTCCTCTACTGGAAAAAAAATTATACTCTCCCCTGCTTTAAAACTTCCCATCACGATTTCATACATGACCCCACACACCTTGGGTGTAGATCGTATCGCTGCTGTGTGTGGGGCACTGGAAATGTTTCCTTCCCAGGATTGCCTCGTGATTGATGCTGGCACTTGCCTCACTTACGAATTCGTTAATCATGAAAAGAACTATTTTGGAGGTAGTATCTCACCAGGAATTGCTATGCGGTTCGAAGCCATGCATACGTTTACCTCAAAGTTGCCGTTAGTTAAACCAACAACGGATGTTAATCTCATTGGCAACACTACCGAATCATGTTTGCAAAGTGGTGTAATGCATGGAACATTGGCGGAAGTGGAAGGTATCATTGAGAATTACAAAAACTTATACCCCGGGGTGCGGGTGATTTTGTGTGGTGGCGACTATTCGTTTTTTGAAAACAAGGTTAAACACCGCATATTTGTAGCCCCTGATCTTGTTTTGATCGGATTGAACCGGATTTTGCGCCATCATGTTGAATTTTAAGAAGATTTCCCATTTCCTACTTGGTTTCTCCCTGCTCATTTCCGCGAGCGCATTGGGTCAAACTGCCATGAGCCCTTTTTCTTATATAGGATTGGGAGAATATTTTGGAAACTCATTAGCTCATAACCAGGGAATGGCCGGTGTGGGTATAAGCAATCCACAATACTTTTTCCTGAACAATCAAAACCCGGCCTTATTAGTGTTTAACAGGTTTACTGTTTTTGAGGCTGGTTTTATTGGTGAACGAAGAACCGTGAAGGGAAATGGAATCTCAGAAACCAATGGCGATGGAAATTTAAATTACCTGCTCATGGGTTTTCCGGTGAAGATGGGTAGGTGGTCCACATCGTTTGGATTAGCGCCATATTCTTCTGTTAACTATCGATTGAATTACACAGATCAAATAGAAGGAAGTTCTAAAACGGTTGACGTGGTTGAAACAGGCAGTGGCGGCATCAATCAGGTTTCCTGGTCGAATGGTGTTGCCTTGCACGAGGATTTATCTATAGGTATAAAAGCGCAGTATCTCTTTAGCTCTATCATCAACGAATATTCCAATACATTAACCGAGAAGCCGCAACCCGCTGTTTATTATTATGCAGCCGTGTATGAAAGAACGTATGTGAAAGATTTCAATTTTACGTTTGGTGTCTCCTACCATAAAGATTCTTTATTCAATAAAAATTACAAATTCAACCTGGGGGTGGTCTATGATTTTAAGACTGATCTCAAGACAAAATATTATACACGCATAGAACGAAGAAGCTCGGCTGGTAGCATTGTAGACTCTACCACGTTGATAAATGATGCTCCGGGTTCTATAACGTTACCTCAAATCCTTTCCGTTGGAATGTCTTTTGGAAGAGGTGAAAAATGGACGGTGGGCACTGACTTCATTTTATTGGATTATTCTCAATTTAGCGATTATCGGGGTTTAAATCAGGAAGGTACACAAGGTTGGCGCTCCTCAATAGGTGCAGAATTTACACCTGACCCTACAGCCTTGGGAAGTTACTTGAAGCGAATGACATACCGAACAGGCGTAAGCTATGACAAATACCCCTATTTGATTAACGGCATGCCAGTTACTGATTTTGGCATTAATTTTGGGTTGTCTATGCCAGTAAGCAGGTTTTCCAGCCTTGACGTAGCATTTAAAGTAGGAAAAAGAGGAAATCTGCTTGAGAATACAATTGAAGAAAACTATTTTAAGATTTATTTTGGCGTGACTTTTAACGATCAATGGTTTATCAAGAGAAGATTTGATTAATTTAACAAGGACAATGAAAAACAAAATGAAATTATCACTGCTAGGTTTGACCTTCTTAATGCTCACTTCCATTACAGGATTTTCACAGTGTAAGGAATTTAAGTGGCCTGAAGACAAAGCCAAAGCCGAGGAACAAGTTGCCATCTATGGTGATGCTATGAAGCAGGGAAATTTTCGGGGTGCTACATCAGGTATTCAATGGATGCTTGTAAATGCCCCACAGTGGAATACTAAGCTGTATATTGAAGCCACCGATGTGTACGCTAAACTTGCATCCGCAGAAAAAGATCCTGTGAAAAAGCAGGTATTGGTGGATTCCCTAATGATGCTTTATGATATGCGCGTTGCCAATTGTGGTGATGAAGTGAATGTGTTAAATCGTAAAGCTATATATGCCTTGTCATTCAATGGCCAAAACAAAGCCAAGACGGCTGAAGTGTTAGCCTTGTACGATAAAGTCTTTGAGATCAGTGGCAACAATGTTTTTGATAACAACCTGGAAGCTTATATGAAGGTTGTACAATTGAATGTTGCTTTGCTCAAAAATTTAAGTGAAGAGCAAATTCTACAGCGTTATGATAAAATCTCTGAGATTATAGATGTGAAAATTAAAAAGGCGCAGGCCGAGAATAAGCAAGATGTTGTGGATCGTCTCAAAAAAAGCAAGACTGCTGTTGATGATATTCTCCCTAAGTGTGGAGTTACCATTGACTGTGATTTTGTAAGAAAGAATCTTGCCCCCAAGTTCAAACAGAACCCAAGTGATATCGTTCTTGCGAAAAAGATCTTCCAATTCATGACGATGGGCGGTTGCATAGATGATCCACTGTGGTTGCAAAGTGCTGAGGAAGTGCATAAAGTAAACCCGGACTATGGTTTGGCGATCAACATGGCAAAGGTATATGCTAAAAACGGAAACCTTGAAAAGGCAGAAACACTGGCCAATGAAGCCGTTACATTAGCATCTACTCCCGAGAACAAGACATCCTCTAATATTCTTGTAGGTGATTTGTTAGCTCAAAAGGGTAGCAAGTCAGCAGCAAGAGAAGCTTATAGAAAAGCCGGTGGCAAAGAGAGTTTTGAGAAAATCGGTGATTTGTACCTCGGTTCTTTTAAAGATTGTGCAAAAGGCGCAAGTTTAGCTGAAGACCGCTTGGTTTACATAGCCGCTTACGAGATGTATGCAAAGGCTGGTGACCAGCAGAAAATGAATCAGGCCCGTGCGCAATTCCCCTCCGTAACAGAACTGTTTGAGCTTAACTGGAAAGAAGGCGAAAGCAAATCCATCTCATGTTGGGTGGGTGAAACCGTAGTGTTGAAAACACGAGGAAAAGAATAATTAATAAAAACACTTCATGGAAGGCTGGCTGGAAGGCCGGCCTTCTTTTTTTATGATACCCCAAAATTTATTTTTAGTACAAACAATTCTTAGACAAACCGGAATGGTAATACTATTTGCCATGTTTCTGGCAGGGTGCAATACGCAAGAGACTGCCAAACCTGTTATATATGAAGGCCCCTTGAGTGAAGGGGAGGATATCACCATGCATTACTCCGAAAAGGATATCGTAAAGGTGATGCTAAAAGCTAAAAAGATTTTTGAATTTCAAAATGGTGACCGCGAATTCCCGGAAGGAATATATATGGAATTCTATGATGAATTTGGAAAACTAAATTCTACCCTGCAGGCAAACAGTGCTTACTTTTTTAAGGAAGAAAACAAGTGGCGAGGCCGAGGCAAAGTAGAAGTGATTAACACTGCTAAGCAAGAACAATTGAATACGGAGGAGTTATTCTGGAAGCCGGACACCAAGAAAATCTTTACCGATAAGTTTGTTACGATCAAACTTCAAAATGAAGTTATCTATGGTACCGGGCTGGATGCCGCTCAGGATCTCTCAACCTATCAGATCAAAAATCCGGAAGGAGAATTTGTTGTAGAAGATTAATCACTCACAATTCAAGTGCTCTAAACGCCAACTCATGAAGCTTATTGATATTCTCTTACTTTCTCTGGCTGCATTTTTTATCATTATTGCCATTTATGAAATTATGACAGTAGGTATTGGTCAGGCTTATTGGCTTGTAATGATGGCCGTCATGCTATTTTTCGTTTATACCTACCGCAAAAAGCGATAGAGCTTTTTTCATCATTTTGGAGACCGTAATTGCCTGAAAGCCAGGAGCTAATTAATTAGAGTATTATTAAAACTCCCCTTTGTCTAATTGATATAACGGGTTAAATTTGCGGTTCTTTAAACAAAGGGGTTGGCTTCTGACGAGCAAAGTCCTGAAAAAACAGGTAACTATTCAAACTTTATAAATTTCTCTTATGGCATTGATTGGAACGTTGAGGAACAAGATGACCAAGTGGGTGGTGGGCTTCGTAGCCGTGGCTATTTCGGCCTTTATCCTGAATGACTTATTTGGTAGCGGTCCTACCTCGGTATTTGGAAATGAAAATTCCGTAGGGAAGATTGCTGGCACCACTATCTCGCTTGAAGAATACCAGGCAGCAGTGCAAGAGCGCGAAAATAACTACATCCTGAACTTTGGTCGCCAGCCAGGCGATAAGGAAAGACCCTTGTTGCAGCAACAAGCCTGGGATCTTTTAATTGCTCAAAAGGCGATTATGCCTGAATTCGAAAAAGTAGGCGTGCGCGTAACAACCGATGAGATCTGGGATATGATTCAGGGTAAAAACATGGATGAAAATGTAAAATCATCCTTTTTAGATTCTGCTGGCAATTTTGATCGCAAGAGATTATTGGATTACATCAATCAGTTTAACGCTCCCGCTCCGCTCGACCCTCAGGCGTTGGCTGGATGGCAGGAAGCAAAATACCGATGGAGCACATTTCAGCGTGATCTAGGCTTGGGCCGCGAACGTCTGAAATATGAAAACCTGCTGATTAAAACTAATTATGTTACTGAAGCGGAGGCCGAGAGAGACTATCACACACAGAATGATGTAGCCGAGGCAAAATATCTGTACGTGCCGTTTTTTGTTGTCTCTGACTCAGCCATTTCTGTTTCTGATAGTGATCTCCGAGCATACTACAATCGCACCAAAGAGAAATACAAAGCCGATCAAACCCGTAGCCTTAGCTATGTTACCTTCCCCATAGAGGCTTCGGCAGCGGACTCACTACAAATCCGTGAAGAACTCGAGAAGTTAGCAGCTGATTTTAAAATCGTAACCGAAGATTCCTTGTTCGCTGCTTCAAATACCGATGGATCGGAACCATTTACCAAGTACTATGCCGCTACCTTACCACCCCTACTTAGCGCACAAAAAGAGAATTTAATAACGGGTGCAGTATTCGGTCCTTATCTGGATGGGGCCTCCTACAAAGTTTCCAAAGTGGTGAAGATCGGTGCAGATACCGTAGGCAATGCCAAAGCAAGTCATATTCTTATTCGTTGGGACGAAGAAACTGATGCAGCGAAAAGTATAGCAAAAGAAAAGGCTCGAAAAATTCTGGCTGAAATTAAAGCGGGCGCCTCCTTTGCTGATAAAGCCCGTGAACATGGCACCGATGGCACGGCCTCACAAGGTGGAGACTTGGGTTGGTTTACATCAGGACAAATGGTAAAACCCTTTGAAGACGCAGTATTCAGCGCTAAGAAAACAGGAGTCCTGAATGATGTAGTTGAAACTCAATTTGGTTATCATATATTGGAAGTTACCGGTGTGGCCGATTATACTGCCTATACAGTTGCGACCATCGAACTCGCCATTACTCCTAGTGACGAAACTCAAAACAATGCTTTCCTTAAAGCTCAGACTTTTGCCAGCGACCTTTCGGGGGTTGAAGAATTTACAGAAAAAGCAAAAACAGAAGGCCTGGTGGTGATGACAGCAAATGATTTAAAAACCGCTGATCGCAGAATTAATAATCTGGGTGATGCGCGTGTTTTGATTTCATGGCTATTCCGCGATGCTAAGATTGGTAAGGTTTCAGAAGTATATGATCTGGATGATGATTATGTAGTAGCTGTAATGACAGGAGAAATGGAAGAAGGGTACAGGTCGTTTGATGATGTGAAGGATGAAATTTTACCTGCCGTTCGCAATGAAATTAAAGCAAAAAAAATCATAGAAAAACTAGCAGCACAAACGGGCACGCTTGAAGAGATGGCCAAACTATTTGGCTCGGATGCATCGGTAAATTCGTCAAGCGATATCAAGTTAAATTCTAACACCCTGCCAAGTGTTGGCCTCGACCCGATCGCTGTCGGTAAGGTATTTTCCCTTGAGAATGGCAAACGCTCAGCACCTTTTGCCGGAGAAAATGGAGTGCTTGTTGTTGAGTTGCAAAACAAAACTATTGCTCCAGCCGTGGGTGATTATACTATGTTTAAAAATCAATTGCTGCAGGGGTTGAATGGAAGATCGGGATATGGTATTTCAGAAGCCCTAAAGCAAGGAGCCGATATTCAGGACAAGCGTTACAAGTATTTTTAATGTGGAACTTTAAAACGTTAAGCGTCCCGGATTTTCATTCGGGACGTTTTTATTTCTATGGATCAACAATGGTTTGATAAATTCCGCGACCAACTCGACAGCCATTATGCATGGCCGGCATTGTATACATTTAAGTTTATTGTCCCCAAAGGCAAAGAAGAAGAAGTAAAGGTGCTGTTTCCTAATCATGTATCTACAGAAAGGCCGTCTAAAAATGGAAATTACACGAGTGTAACGCTAACGATGATGATGCCGTCCAGCGAAGCCGTTATTAAGATATATTATTCGGTGTCTGCCATAGAAGGACTAATAGCTTTGTAAATGAACCCTGAATCCCTTCGTGGGTGTGTTCTTTCTTTTCTACCTTTAACATACCTTTTAAAATAAAAATTATGTGGACAGAAGAGAACAATCGCCTGAAGAAAACCTTTACATTCAAAAACTTTAACCAGGCTTTTGGATTCATGACTAAAGTTGCATTAGTCGCAGAAAAAATGGACCACCATCCTTATTGGACGAATGTTTACAATGTGGTGACGTTCGAACTTTCGACACACGATGCGGGAGACACCGTTTCTGACAAAGACCATAAACTTGCCAAAGCCATCGATCTACTCGTATAAGTTTGGAAGCAGCAAAGACATCTTTATACCTTGTGCCTACACCGATAGGCAACCTGGGGGATATTACTATTCGCGCATTGGATATTTTGAAATCTGTGGATACCATATTGGCAGAAGATACCCGTACGTCTGGCTTCCTTTTAAAACACTATCAAATCTCGAAGCCACTTCAAAGTTTTCACATTTTTAATGAGCATAAAACCCTGGCAGGACTTATCGCCCGCATGAAACAAGGCGAAGTGATGGCCTTGATCAGTGATGCGGGTACCCCGGGTATATCAGATCCGGGATTTCTTTTGGTTCGCGAAGCCTTGAAAGCCGGGTTGTTGATTGATTGCCTCCCCGGTGCAACCGCGCTTATACCGGCACTTGTTAAATCCGGATTTCCTACCGATCGCTTTGTTTTTGAGGGCTTTCTTCCACACAAAAAAGGAAGACAAACCCTGCTGAAAAAATTAGCAGAAGAAGAGCGTACTATTGTGCTTTACGAATCGCCTCATCGGTTAATAAAAACACTAGAACAGATTCTTGAATTCTTAGGATCCGAACGTCAGGTTTCTGTTTCACGGGAACTAACAAAACTTCATGAAGAAACCCGCACAGGCACTGTATTAGAGGTACTGGAGCATTTTAAACAGAAAGAAGTAAAAGGAGAAATTGTAATTGTAGTCGATGGCAAAAAAGAATAGCGATCTGTTTCATCATGCATGGATTCTTTTTGCGCTAGCTGCTGTACTGCTATCGGCTGGCTGGTTAATGAAACCATTTCCAATACTAATCTTTGTGGGCTTTGCCCCTTTGTTTGCAATCACGGATCAAGCCAGAAATCACACATCTCCGTGGAATCGATTTGAGCTGATTCTGCTTGCCCTGGCACTTTCGTTCTTTGCGGCCGTTTTTTACAATACAAGTTTATTGGTTTTTGTTTTTGCACAAGCCATTACTTTCACCCTGGCGTTTGTTGGGTACTCCTTCGCCTACCAAAGTTTAGGTTCGCGGTTAGGAAAATTCACGATCATCTTTTTTTGGTTGAGCCTCGAATATATCTTTTTAAAACTACCCTGGACTGATCAAACTATATTCCTGGCCGATGCATTGAAGCTTCGACCCAACTGGCTCACGTGGACCAATCATTCCGGATATTTAGGGGCATCGCTCTGGATACTTTGTGTTAATCTGATTTTTTATAAGTCTTTCTTCTCTAAAAAGGGATTTAATGGATATCTTTTTGTCTTGGCTATTCTAATGATTGCAACGCCTATTGTTGTTTCCTATCAGGTTGAGACCGATGGTATAAGTCGGGAACAAATGATAACACTGTATTCCCAGGAAACTATAGAATCCACAGATCAGTATTCCAAACGAGGTGAACTAGTGGCGAGAACTACGGCATGGATTTCGGTGTTAATTATTTTATTATCTATTGTTAAAAATCAAACTCGTAAAAAATGAACCTGCCACTGTTAGAAAAAGATGTTATTGAGTTGTGCCTGGAGGTGGGTGAATTCATTAACGTGGAAAGCAGAGGATTTGATCTTTCGAAGATTGAACAGAAGGGCAGTTTCAGTAACCTCGTTTCTTATGTTGACAAAGAATCAGAAAAAAAACTCGTTGCCCGGTTAAGTGAATTGTTGCCCGGATCGGGCTTTCTTGCCGAAGAAGGTACCGAATTGGTAGGAACCAATGAATATCAATGGATTATCGATCCCCTGGATGGAACTACCAATTATTTGCATGGCTTACCGCTCTATGCCATCAGCATTGGCTTGCAGAAAAACGATCGTACCGTGCTGGGTGTGGTGTACGATATAAGTCACAAAGAATGTTTTCATGCTATTGAAGGGGGACCAGCGTATTGCAATCAAATGGAAATTCACATTTCCCCTATTACTAAGTTAGAAGAGAGTCTGTTAGCGACTGGATTTCCTTATTATCACTCCGATAAAAAAGAGGACTACCTTGAAATAATAAAAATATTTTTAGAAAAAACCCATGGAATCCGCAGACTAGGCAGTGCGGCCATTGATCTCGCTTATGTAGCCAGTGGAAGACTTGACGGTTTTTTCGAATATAGTTTAAGGCCGTGGGATGTAGCCGGTGGTGCTTTTCTCGTTCAACAAGCCGGAGGCATAGTTACTGACTTTCGAGGTGGTAACAATTACCTGCATGGTGGCGAATTATGTGCAGCAGGAAAGGTGCACCCACACATGTTGCAGGAAATTAAAAGGCAATGGTTCAAGTGATCCTATTCCGAGCGAAGCGATTGAGTAGGGTTTGCAATGGCCGCTTTAATCGAACGATACGCCACGGTGGCAAGGGCAATTATAAATGTAACCCCAAGGCCAATTATAAATACTGAGGGCCCAACTTCAACTTTATAGGCAAACTGACTCAGGTATTGATTTGCAAAATACCAGGCAATCGGAGCGGCCACACAAAATCCAATCAAAATCAGTTTGACAAATTCCTTTGAGAATAGAATAAGAATACTCTCTACAGAGGCACCCAACACTTTACGTACTCCTATTTCCTTTGTTTTTTGATTAGCCATAAAAACGGTTAATCCAAATAGACCCAGGCAACCAATAAAAATGGCCAACGTGGTAAATACCGCTAACATAACGGACATGCGTTGCTCATTTTCATAAAACTCCCTCAGCTCTTCACTTAAAAATTTGTAAGAATAAATATACTCCGGATAGGCCAACTCCCACCGTTGTTTAATCTGTGGCAACACTTGTTGTAAAGATTGCGGATTAAGTTTAATGGAAAGTGTGCGATATCCACGAATGCGGTTAAGCATGATCGTAGCTTCCAGAGGATTTTGCAACGACACCGTGTGAAAGTTTTTAACAACCCCGGTTACCGCAAGATTTTTTCCCCACATCTTGATTTTCTTGCCCACAATGTCCGATGGATTGGTAAAACCTACTACCTGAGCCAATCTTTCATTGACTACAAAAGTCATAGCCGTATCGGTATCCAGAAGCCAGTCTCCGGCAATAAGTTCTAACCCGTATAAGTCCTTGTAATGGCCATCCACTTGTTTTACCTGAGTAGCATAGCTATCATCATCACCCTCTATGTAAAAATCAGTTGTCGACACACTACCGGATGACGGAGGAGTACTACTTAAACTGGTTGCTTCTACACCGGCCACCGTTAACAACTCATCGCGCAACCTGCGCATTTTACTTACCCCATCTCCGGTGGCAAGCGGTTCCTCTTCTGGTATGGGTAGGGTTACTATTGCATCCTTATGAAAACCCAAATCTTTATGCTGCACGTAATTCATCTGGCTAATCAATACCACAGTGCTGATTATCAGTAATTGAGAAATTACAAATTGCAATACTACCAGACCTCTTCGCAAATTATAGCCAGTAGCTTGTGTGGTTTGAATCTGATTCTTAAGTGCCCGCACGGGATTAAAGCCACTCACCACCAACGATGGATAAAAACCAGATAGCAATGAAATTATGATGAGCGTTGCAATCAAAAATATCCACAAGGCCCAATCAGAACCAAAATTGAGCGCCAGTGACAACTCAAGAAATTGATTTAAAAAGGCTAAACCAACCTCTGCCAACATAATAGCAAGTATGACTGATACCGTTGTTATTAAAAAAGTTTCTCCCAAAAACTGAAACACCAGTTGTGATCGGGAACTGCCGAGCGATTTGCGAATTCCTACTTCTTTACTGCGCTTAACAGCTTCGGCCGTAGTAAGATTTATAAAGTTAATACTGGCGCTTAGCAATAAAAATACACCAATTATGCTCAGCGCCACCAACATAGAATTGCTTACCGTATTATAATTGTAATTACCGTAACGTTCATCAAAATGTACAGTGCTGAATGGTTGCAAATAGAAAGTGGTGTTGTCACGATTACGAGTTGCGTCACCTAAATATTTTGTAACAAAATCCGGAATTCGGGCGTCTATATCAGTGATAGAGCTTGTCGTTCTTACCGTAAAAAAACATTGGTCATCGCTCCAGATTCCATTCCATCCGTTGTCGTCCTTTTCCTTTTTTATAGTAATGTATGAGGCTAATAAATCGAAAGGCAAATCGGTGTTGGCAGGATAATCTTCCATAATGGCCGACACCCTAAAATCACGACCATCATAGCGAAGCACTTGTCCAATGGCGTCTTCTTTACCAAAATATTTTAAAGCAAATTTTTGAGAAAGGATCACTTCGTTAGGCTCATCCAATCCTTTTTCGGCATCGCCCATGAGAATATTTCTATCGAATACTTTAAAGATATTTGGCTGGGCATAAGCCACACCTTGTTCCTCCTCGTATTTTTTGGGCTCACCTCCTTCTTGAGGAATTACAATAAAACTCCCCGCTCTATAAGAGATGAAGGTAACTTCCTCCGCTTCCGGAAATTCACTCTTAAAGGTTTCCGGAAATACCGGATAAACCCCTGGCGTATAATTTTTATCATTGTTTCCATCAGATTGAACGGTAGCGCGATAGATCCGATGATAGTTACTATGATACGTATCAAAACTTTTATGATACCGTACCATTAAAAAAAGGATTAATGCTGAGCTTAAGCCAATGGTAAGGCCGCCAATATTGATAAAAGTGGTGCCCCGTTGACGGATCAGGTTGCGCAGGGCAGTTTTAAAATAATTTTTTAACATATCTTGGTCGGAATATAGCGGACAGGAGGTCAATGATGATGCCAACGAAAAAAGCTTGTTTTGGCTTAATTGGCGGTGATTTGCAAAATTGCTTCGTTCAAAAACGTGCGTAACTGTCCATCTTCGGGCGTTACAAGTCATTACTTCTTGCACTGATAAAATGGTTGACTACCTTTGGTGCATGCTTCAGCAAATCCTTATTATTTTACTTTTTTCAGGAGCAGCCTTTTACGTTATTCGGTTGGCCTATCGAGCTTTTACTGCAAAAAATGCCTGCGAATCGGGTTGCGCGAAATGTAGAGCACAGGATTTAGAGAAGCTTGAGAAGTCTCTTAAATCCAAAGCACAGCTTTAAATTTCCCAATTTTTGGATTTCATTATATAATTGCGCATTTTGCGTAACGCATTTTGCGTAACGCATTTTGTATAAATATGGCACTTGACAATCCCTTTTTAACACAAGGCTATGCAGGCAAAGAGTACTTTTGCAATCGTCAAAAAGAAACTAAAAAAATACTCACCACATTAGAAAACGGAAGAAATCTAACGCTCATTTCGTTGCGGAGAATGGGCAAGACCGGGCTCATTCATCATTCCTTTAATGAAATGAAAGTAGATTGTGTGTATGTGGATATCCTGCACACCACTAACCTAAAAGAGTTTACTTTAATTTTTGGAAAGGCGATTATCAATCAACTAGAAACACCCCTTGGAAAATCATGGAATCAAGTTCTATCCATTTTTAAAAAAATTCAACCCTCCATAAAAATTGATCCCCTTACGGGACAACCCGCATTTGATTTAAGTATTTCGAATGAGAAAGAAGCAGAAGATACACTGGAGGATATTTTCAATTATTTAACGAAACGAAAAAAGAAGACCGTCATTGCAATCGATGAATTTCAACAAATTTCATATTATCCTGAAAAGAAAACGGAAGCGCTATTAAGATCATACATTCAGAATTTACACAGTGTACGATTTATTTTTGCAGGCAGCATTAAGCATATCTTAACAGCCATGTTCAGTGATGCAAGTAGACCTTTTTATCAAAGTACTCAATTTCTATTTTTAGAAAGCATAGAAAAAAAGGAATACGCAGATTTCATTCAATCCCATTTTAATAAGTCAAAAAAGAAAATTGAAGTAAAAATTATTGATGAAATAGTAGATTGGGCTCGCCTTCATACATTTTACGTTCAGTTGTTTTGTCACAAAGTTTTTTCAAAGACTGAAAAAACTGTGGATGAAAAATTACTAGCTGAAGTTAAAAGTGAAATTTTTGAGGAGAATGAACCCTACTATATTAGTTATAAAAATTTATTAAGCACTCAGCAATGGAATTTACTTAGGGCTATTGCCAAAGAGGGAAGTGTTTTAAAAATCAATCAAAAAAAATTTTTAAACACCTATCAATTAAGTGCCAGTAGTGTGCAACGATCAATAAAAGCACTTGAGGAGCGAGAAATGGTAGCGCTAGAGGGAAATTCCTATCGTGTGTATGATGTTTTCCTGGGTCGTTGGCTGGCGGAAAACTATTAAGCCCACACCTTGGTTCCTTCCGTGCAGTTTTTGCACATTTCAATTTCATCACGCGATCGTAAAATAGAAGCCCGAAAAGAATTATACTTTTCGCTTTGCCAGATTTCTTTAAAAGTTTGCTGTTGCAAGTCACCCATTACGTAATGAGCATCTTTATCAAAACAACAAGGCACCACTTTACCATCCCAGGTAATCACACAGCTCTGCCACATCTTCCAGCAATGGTTGAGTAATTCATTTTTTATTGTGTATGTACCATCGATTTCCTTTCGATAGCGTGAATATTTATCAATTGTGGGAATTAAATCCGAACCATTCTTGTAGTCATAGATCTGAGCTGTTTTCAAAGCCACATGATCAACTCCAATCTCGCGCGCCAACCGACTTACTTCGTCAATCTGATGTTCATTGGGCTTCACCACTAAAAACTGAAACACCACAAAAGGTGTTAGTGATTTTAATTCCTTCTTCCAACGAATAATATTTTTGGCACCTTCAATTACTTTATCAAGTTTGCCCCCAACCCGATACGCTTCGTATGTATCCTGTGTGGTGCCATCAATAGAAATTATCAGTCTATCCAATCCCGATTGGATAGTCTTCTTTGCCATCTCATCATTTAGGTAATGAGCGTTGGTGGACGTAGCTGTATAAATTTTTCTTGAAGACGCATACTGCACCAACTCCAAAAACTGAGGGTGCAGGTACGGTTCGCCCTGAAAATAAAACGTGAGATAAGAAAGCGTAGGAGCTAGTTCATCAATTGCTTTTTTAAATAGCTCAGCTTGCAACATACCCGTAGGCCGTGTAAAAGAGCGCAATCCGGATGGACACTCCGGACAGCGAAGGTTGCAGGAAGTAGTGGGCTCAATAGCAATACTCATGGGTAAAGCCCAGTGCGATGGTTTGCCAGAGAATCGTGAATAGTGGTAACTAGCAACTGTACGCGCAGCATTATACGCACGTTCAGGCGAAGTTCTTCGTATCAAATTCCAGGTATCCTTTGCATTCCCTCTCAATGCATCCATAGATTCAAAATTACCGTTTGGAATTCGTTTGTCTTATCTTTCGGTCTAATTATTTGGTTCATGAACAAAGGGATACTTTTCATCCTTCTCGTGATTTCAGGAGAATGTCTGGCTCAAGGATATCAGCTCTCCGAGCAAGCCGAGATTTCGGTTATAACCTGCGGACCCTATCAGGGAGAATTGTACTCAGCCTTTGGCCATAGTGCCATCCGGGTATATGACCCCGCCAATCAAACTGACCTTGCCTTTAATTGGGGTGTCTTCGATTTCGATCAGCCTAACTTCTATTTAAATTTTGCCCGTGGCTTTTTATATTATAAACTGGGCGTTTATTCATACCCTCATTTCAGGGATCACTACATCTCTTACAACCGATACGTACATGAACAGGTACTGGATTTAAACTCCTTTCAAAAGCAAAAATTATTTGAGTACCTGGAATGGAATGCACAACCTGAGAATGTAAACTACCGCTATGATTATTTTTATAATAACTGCGCTACTAAAGTTCGTGATGTGTTTGTGGAAGTATTTAAAGATAGCGTAACCTTTGCTGGTTCGTATGTAACTACTGACTATACAATCCGTGATCTTACTGACATCTACCTTAAACACCAGCCCTGGGGTGACTTGGGCATAGATATTTGTCTGGGCCTGCCCATGGATAAACGAGCCACGCCCTATGAATACATGTATCTGCCCGACTACATTGAATCAGGTTTTGATCATGCCACTTTGAATAACAAACCAATAATAAAAAATAAAATAATAGCTTATAAATCCATCCCGGAAGAAATACCCTCAAGCATACTTCATCCCTGGTTTGTTTTTGGAGTATTGCTTGTTGTTACGGCAGCTATATCTTTTTACGACTGGAAGAGAAAGAAACTCTCGAAATGGTTTGATATTACTTTGTTTTCCATTGTCGGTTGGGTAGGCGTTTTACTTTTATTACTCTGGATTGCTACGGACCATCAAGCAGCCGCGAGAAATTTTAATTTGCTCTGGGCATTTCCCTTGCATGCAATAGCTGCAATTGTTTTGATAAAAAAGGGATCTCAACCTCTCTTGTCCAAATACTTTTTAGGAACAGCAATTCTTTTAGTGGCAACTCTGGTATTCTGGTTTTTCCTTCCACAACAACTAAATGTATTTCTGCTTCCTGTTGTGGTCGCTTTGCTGATCAGAAGCTGGATGATTTCAAAATTAATAACCCATAAATAATTTTAATTAGCCAAAAAAATAGCCATCCTCCCGAATGGCTATCTCAATTGACTCTTAGAATATTACAAATGTAAAGGCCGATTGGCAGTAGCTGCCAAACAAGCTTCCTTCACAGCCTCCATGTAAGTAGGATGTGCATGACTCATTCGCGACACATCTTCCGCGGAAGCGCGGTATTCCATGGCTACTACACCTGCTGCAATCATATCAGCAGCACGCGCACCTATTATGTGTACACCTAAAATTTCGTCCGTATTTTTATCGGCCAGAATTTTAACCAAGCCATCCAAATCCATCGATGCTCTGGCGCGACCCAACGCTTTGTAAGGAAAGTTACCAACTTTATAAGCTCTTCCCTGCTCTTTCAATTGTTCTTCGGTAAAGCCAACACTCGCAACCTCAGGCCAGGTATAAACCACACCAGGAATAAGATTGTAATTAATATGAGGTTTTTGTCCTGCAAGTTGTTCGGCCACCATAACACCTTCTTCCTCTGCTTTGTGTGCCAGCATAGCACCGCGCACGACATCGCCAATAGCATAAATGGTGTCGACTTTTGTTTTCAAATGATCATCGACCGGAATTTTTCCTTTGTCAAGTTCAATACCTATTTTATCCAGACCGAGTCCTTCGGTGTAGGGTCTTCTTCCAATACTCACTAAGCAGTAGTCGCCTTTTAACTCAATCGCGTTCCCTCCATTTTTAGGTTCCGCTTTTACAACAACTTCTTTTCCTTTATTCTCAACTGCTGTCACTTTATGGCCGAGAAATAATTCCATACCTAATTTCTTCGCCACTTTAGTTAACTCCTTTCCCATCGTACTATCCATAGTTGGGATCAGGTTATCCAAAAATTCAACCACCGTAACTCTTGATCCGATGCGCGCATAGACAGAACCTAACTCCATCCCAATTACTCCACCACCAATCACAATCAAATGCTTTGGAATTTCCTTTAGTTCGAGTGCTTCCGTGCTGGAAATAATTCTCTTCTTATCAAATGGAGCGAAGGGAAGTGGCGTAGGCTTGGAGCCTGTAGCAATAATTACTTTCTCAGTCGTAATCTGAGTTTCCTTTCCATCCTTACCAATAATTTTAATTGTATTCTTATCGACAAACGAACCTACACCCGTGTGTACTTCGATCTTATTCTTCTTCATTAAAAACGCAATACCGTCTACATTGGATTTTACCACCCCGGCCTTGCGTTTTATCATCTGGGCGATGTTTGCTTTGGGCTCGCTGATATCAATACCATGCTCTTTAAAGGTATGTGATGCATTGTGAAAATGTTCGGACGAATCCAACAAGGCTTTGGAAGGTATACAACCTACATTCAAACAGGTGCCTCCGAGCGTATCATACTTTTCGATGATGGCTGTTTTAAAACCGAGTTGCGCGCAGCGAATCGCTGCAACATATCCACCGGGGCCTGAGCCAATTACGGTTACATTGTATTGCATGGTTACAATTGTGTTTTTAACATTTAACCGCAGAGGCGCAAAGGCCGCTGAGTTTTTCTTTTATAATAATAGCTAAAGACACAGATCAACTCTGCGTTCTTTGCGGTTTTTTTTAAACTCCCAAAATCAACCGTCCCGGATCTTCCAATAATTCTTTTAATCTCACCAGGAAACTTACCGATTCACGGCCATCAACAATACGATGATCGTAAGATAATGCGAGATACATAATGGGGCGAACCACAATTTCACCTTTTTGCACCACAGCACGCTCCACAATATTGTGCATACCCAATATCGCTGATTGCGGAGGATTTAAGATCGGGGTGGAAAGCATAGACCCAAACACGCCACCATTGGTAATGGAGAATGTTCCACCTTGCATTTCATCAATCGAAAGTTTTCCATCTCGTCCTTTAGTCGCCAGGCGAACCACCTCCGCTTCAATCTGATCAAAGGACAGCGACTCTGCATTGCGAATCACCGGTACCACTAACCCTCGTGGAGTTGAAACTGCAATGGATACATCGCAATAGTCATGGTATATAATTTCATCACCATTGACTTGTGCATTGACAGCCGGAAACTCTTTGAGAGCAACACACACAGCTTTTGTAAAGAAAGACATGAAGCCCAGACCGACACCATATTTCTCTTTGAACTTGTCTTTGTATCGGGAGCGAAGATCCATCACGGGTTTCATGTCCACCTCATTAAACGTGGTGAGCATGGCGGTTTCATTTTTCACTGAAACCAATCGCTTGGCGATTGTCTTGCGAAGTGAAGTCATCTTCTCTGCGCGCTTGTTGCGTCCTGCACCCGATGTTATTACGGGCGGGGTTGCAGCCACTTTAGGAGCTTCTGCTTTTGTGGCCGGTGTTGCTTGCGCTTTGGTCGCATCTTCTTTGGTAATTCGTCCACCAACACCTGAACCCGCTACTTGTGAAGCAGATATTCCCTTTTCATCTAATATTTTAGAAGCTGCCGGTGATGGATGTCCTGATGCATAAGTCTTGTCGCCTGCAACAGGAGTTTGTGTTGACGTAGTTGCAGGTGTACTGGTGGTTGCACTGCCTTCAGTAATTTCAATTTTACAAATCAAGCCCCCGATAGGAAGTGTTGTCTTTTCTTTTGCAATTATTCGTAGAATCCCATTGGCTTCTGCTGGAAGTTCAAATGTCGCTTTATCAGATTCAACTTCGGCAATCACTTCATCAAGTTTTACAACGTCACCATCCTTTTTTAGCCAGGTGGAAATAGTTACTTCGGTGATGGATTCACCTACAGCAGGAACTTTCATTTCTTTGATTCCACCGCTTGCTTTAGGTGCTTGCGTTGTGGCGGCTGCTTTTTCTTCTACTGGTTTAGCAACAGCAGGTGTTCCAACTGCATCTGTAATTTCACAGACCACCGCACCTATAGGAACAACTTCACCCTTTGTTTTCGCAATCTTCAAAACACCCGCCTGCGGGGCAGTAAGTTCAAAGGTTGCCTTGTCAGATTCCAGTTCGGCAATCACTTCGTCCATCTTCACCACATCTCCATCGTTCTTAAGCCAGTTGGCAATGGTTACTTCCGTGATCGATTCACCTACGGTAGGAACTTTTACTTGTTGAGCCATTTCAATAATTAGTTTTTTGTGATTGAAGATTATTGTTCTAATGCCTGTGATATGATTTTATCTTGCTCTACCTTATGCACCTTGTTGTAGCCTGTTGCCGGAGAGGCGCTTGCCTTTCGCGATATTAACTCAAGTCCACTGAGGTAACGAAGTATATACGACCAGTAGCCCATGTTGGAAGGCTCTTCCTGAACCCACACCAACCTGGCACCCTTATACTTTTTCAAGACAGCATTTAATTGCTTCTCTGGAAAGGGGTGTAGTTGTTCTACACGAACCAGGGCTACGTCTTTGGTTTTTCTTTTCTGACTTCCTTCCATTAAATCGTAATAGATCTTTCCGGAACAGAGAACAACCTTCTTTACATCTTTAGCAACTGCGTTTGGATCATCAATTACCTCCTGGAAGGAACCCTTCACAAATTCTTTCATAGGGGAAACAACCAATGGATGTCGCAATAAAGATTTTGGTGAAAACACAATACACGGTTTTCTGAATTCCCATGCAACTTGTCTTCGCAAGAGGTGAAAAATGTTAGCCGGTGTGGTGGGGTTAGCCACAATCATATTGTATTCAGCCGATAGTTGTAAAAACCGTTCGGGCCGTGCGTTGGAGTGCTCTGGACCCTGCCCTTCATAACCGTGGGGCAATAACATGACCATTCCATTTTGGCGTTGCCATTTCGATTCGGCACTGGAAATAAACTGATCGGTGATTACCTGCGCACCATTTACAAAATCTCCAAACTGCGCTTCCCATAATACAAGCGCATGGGGTGATGACATGGCATAGCCGTATTCAAATCCCATGACACCAAACTCTGAAAGAAGAGAATTGTAGATGTGCAACTTGCGTTGGCCTTTCTCGATATGATCTAATCCGCAATAAGGTTCATTGGTATTGGCATCGAAGAAATAAGCGTGCCGGTGAGAAAAAGTTCCGCGCTTTACATCCTGGCCCGACATGCGCACCGGAATTCCCTCGGTGAGTAGTGAACCATAGGCCAGTAATTCCGCTTCCGCCCAACCCAACATTTTCTTTTCGAAAAAAGCTTCCTTCCGGTCTTTTAAAAGTTTTTCAATTTGTTTCAGCGGTTTGAATCCTTCGGGTATAGTGGTAAGCGCCTTCCCTACTTTATCGACCGAAGCCTGCGCAATACTGGTGTCGGGTGAATGATCAAAATCTGCTGGCTTGGCCGCGCGAAGCTTTTCCCATTCTTCCTCAATTTTTTGAGGTTTGTACGGAAGTGGTTTTTGTTTCACTTCATTCAACCGGTCCTGAAGTTGATTTCGGAAACTTTTATCTAAATCTTCGGCCAGGTTAGCATCAACATCTCCGCGTTCAATCAATTTTTTTACATACACCTCGCGTGGATTGGGATGCTTCGCAATCAGGTTGTAAAGTTTAGGCTGTGTAAACTTAGGTTCATCACTTTCATTGTGCCCGTGTCTGCGATAGCAAAGCAGGTCGATAAAAATGTCTTTACCGAACTTCTGACGATACTCTACCGCAAGGTTGGCACAGAACGTAACTGCTTCCGCATCATCTCCATTTACATGAAGTACGGGCGCGTCAACAATTTTGGCAATATCCGTACAATAAATACTGGTGCGGGCATCGTCATAGTCGGTCGTAAAACCAACCTGGTTGTTAATCACAAAATGAATGGTGCCACCGGTTGTATAGCCGGGCAATCCCGACATTTGAATAACTTCGTAAACAATTCCTTGTCCCGCCACGGCCGCATCGCCATGAATTAGTATCGCTAACCCTTTCGATAAGTCGCCACCGAATTCATCATCAATCTGACCACGGGTATATCCCACTACAAGTGGATCCACCGCTTCCAGATGCGAAGGGTTTGGTGTCAACTTTACGTAAATTTTATTTTTAGAAGGAGTGTTAATATAGCTGGCATATCCGAGGTGATACTTCACATCACCATCCCCCATCGTTAAATCCGGATTGGCATTCCCTTCGAACTCTGTAAAAATTTGTTCGTACGTTTTTCCAAGAATATTAGTGAGCACATTCAATCTGCCACGGTGTGCCATACCAATAACTGTTTCCTTCACTCCCAATTCAGCTGCTTTATTAATAATTGTTTGAAGCGCGGGAATAGTATTTTCTCCGCCTTCCAATGAAAATCTTTTCTGGCCCAAAAATTTTGTGTGTAGAAAGTTCTCGAACACAACCGCTTCATTCAGTTTCCCGAGAATTCTCCTTTTCTCCTCCAGCGTGGGATTATTATTATAATATTCGTTTTCGCACTTGTTAAAAAACCATTGCCGCACTTCATCATTGCGAATGGAGTTATATTCAAACCCAATCGGACCAATGTAAACAGTTTGAAGTTTGTCGATGATCTTGCGAAGGGTTGCTTTCGCCATACCAATTTCAGAGGCTACTTCAAATTCTGTATCCAGATCAGCATCTGTGAGGCCAACACTTTTGTGATCAAAATTTACGTTGTGATTTCTTCGGGCGCGCACCGGGTTGGTGTTTGACTTAAGGTGACCGAAGGTGCGGTATTGAAAAATGAGGTTCCTAACCTGGGTCTCTTTTAAGTTGGCACCGTCTCCTTCTGCTGCATGACCGTTTTCGCCAAACCGTTGTTGCGAGAATTCATACCCTTCAAAAAACTTTTGCCAGGTGGCATCTACGGAGCCAGGGTTTTGCTTGTAGGTTTGATACAGTTGGTCCAGGTAGCCCACATCTGCATTCGAGATATATGAATATTTGTCCATGATGATTTTAAAAGGAACCAAATGTAAAAAGACCCACTAACATATAAAAACCTAATAATCGCTTATTCAAATATAATGAATCTGTTATTTTGATGAGGTTTCTTGCGCCTAGTAATTGGTAGAATTAGAAAATAGGCTACCTTTGCAGTCCTTAAAAAACGGACGAGATCCAACATTTAAAAACTAAAGAAAATGGCTGTAAAAATCAGGTTATCCCGCAGAGGTCGTAAAAAACTAGCTCTTTATGACGTAGTTGTAGCAGACGCAAGAGCGCCTCGTGATGGTAAATTCATTGAAAAAATAGGTACCTATAACCCTGCAACTGTACCTGCATCCATTGTTTTGGATGAAAACAAAGCTTTTGACTGGTTAATGAAAGGGGCACAACCTTCCGATACCGTACGCGCTATGTTGTCGTATCGTGGTGTTACACTAAGAAGACATCTGCAAATTGGTGTTATCAAGGGCGCTATTACGCAAGAACAAGCTGATGCTAAGTTGGCTGAATGGTTGAAGTCGAAAGAAAGCAAAATCCAATCGAAGATCGAAGGTCTTGCCAGCGCTAAGCAATCGGCCGCCAAAGCCCGCAAAGAAGCTGAGATAAAAGTTAAGGAAGCCCGTGCAGAAGCCATTCGTAAGAAGGCAATTGTTGCGGAAGCTGCCCCGGTAGAATCTCCTGCCTCAGAAGCTCCAGCTGCTGAAGAAACTCCGGCTGAACCACAGGCTTAATCATTTTAATAAGTATTGAAATGCCAATGCAATTGTGTTGGCATTTTTTATTTCTGATTGTTCATGGATAAAGATTCCTGCTTCAAAATTGGTTATGTGTCAAAGACCCACGGCCTCAAAGGTGAAGTAACTTTGATTATCACCGAGGCTGTAGATCTTGAATTGTATAAGTCCGTCTATTTAGAAATCAAGAATAATCTGGTTCCTTATTTTATCGAGCGAGTATCCGATCGATCGGACAAAGCCTTCGTAAAATTTGAAGACGTTAATACACCCGAACAAGCAACTGTATTAAAAGGAAGCAGCATTTTTCTCGAGAAAACAGTTCGCCCAAAACTGAAACGCGGAGAATTTTACGATGATGAGGTTGTTAATTTTGCTGTTGAAAATGAAAATGCAGAACCCTTAGGAATTATTAAGGATGTAGTTCAGTCAGGCATGAACCGGTTGCTGGCACTGGATTACCTGGGTAAAGAAGTGCTCATCCCTGTAAATGGACCTTTTATAATTTCTGTGAATAAAACTAAAAAGAAAATTGTCGTTCAGTTACCCGATGGTTTTCTGGACATCTAGTATTTCTTACTGAGCCGGTGTAATTTAGCCACATGCGCATCGATATAATCACTTGTCTTCCACGCCTGCTGGAAAGTCCTTTTTCAGATTCAATCTTAAAACGGGCGCAACAAAAAGGAATCGTTACGGTGCAGCTGCATGACTTACGTGACTACGCTACATCAAAACATCGGAGCACGGATGACTATGCCTTTGGCGGAGGGGCAGGCATGGTGATGATGATCGAGCCGATTGACAATTGCATAACTCAATTAAAATCGCAGCGTGCGTATGATGAGGTAATCTATATGAGCCCGGATGGAGAGCTCTTCACTCAGCCAATAGCCAATGAGCTGAGTTTAAAAGAAAACCTGATTTTTTTGTGTGGGCATTACAAAGGTGTGGATGAACGGGTGCGGGAGCACCTGGTTACCCGCGAACTTAGTATTGGTGACTATGTTCTTTCCGGAGGCGAATTAGCTGCTGCTGTTATTTCGGATGCCATTATTAGACTTATTCCGGGTGTACTTTCAGACGAAACCTCGGCCCTGACCGATTCCTTTCAGGACGGATTGGTAGCCCCACCGGTGTATACCCGACCCGCTGAATATAAAGGATGGAAAGTTCCGGAGGTGTTGTTATCAGGTCATGAGTTAAAAATCGCTCAATGGAAGCAGGAGAAATCATTGGAAAGAACCCAAAACCGCAGGCCGGGCTTGTTGCGGGACTAAAGACCAAAAAATCTGCAGACACGTCTCCTTTTTTTGGCTTTTACGCCTATATTTGCAGTCCATTTTAAAAACCCGAGCATCATGGCCGATTTAATAAAAGAAGTAGAGAAAGAATTAGCCGCAAAAAGGACTACTATCACTGATTTTAAGCCTGGTGACACTATAAATGTGCACGTAAAAATCAGAGAAGGCAATAAAGAGCGTATTCAGCAATTCCAGGGCGTTGTACTTTATCGTAGAGGAAAAGGTACCAATGGCGAAAGTTTCTCTGTGAGAAAGGTTTCCAATGGTGTAGGTGTAGAAAGAATTTTCCCTTTGCTTAGCCCAAGCCTTGACAAAATTGAGTTTGTAAGAGCAGGTAAAGTACGCAGAGCAAAACTGACCTATTTGAAAGGCCGCCAAGGCAAGTCAGCCAGAATTAAAGAAAAGTTGGCTGTTTCGAAATAACAGAATCTGATAGATCAAAAAACCCCGTTTCAACACCATGAGACGGGGTTTTTTCATTCCTACTCCATAACATACATTACATTGCAGAAAAGGGCTTAGAAGCCTATATTTGCCGCTCACCTCAAAAGAAATTATGGCAAAAACCAACGTTAGCGCACTACTAGGTAAAGACGCTGAATCTCTCCTGACACACAAAAGCAAAACAATCTCCAAAGAACAACTTCATTTACCCGGGCCCGATTTTATAGACCGTATTTTTTCGATCTCCAATCGAAACACTCAAACTATCCGCAGCTTACAAACCATGTATGATCATGGAAGATTAGGTGGCACTGGTTTTCTATCCATCTTACCGATTGACCAGGGTATTGAACATAGTGCAGGTGCGTCCTTTGCCAAGAATCCGATTTATTTTGATCCTGAAAATATTATTAAGCTTGCGATCGAAGGGGGTTGCAACGCTGTGGCTACCACATTTGGCGGATTGGCATTGATGTCCCGCAAGTATGCCCACAAAATTCCATTCATTGTTAAGGTAAACCATAACGAACTACTCACCTATCCCAATAAAGCTGATCAGATTATGTTTGGCTCCATTGAAGACGCCTGGAACCTGGGTGCAGTAGCCGTAGGTGCAACCATTTATTTTGGATCTGATAATTCTACCCGTCAGATACAGGAGGTAGCAAAGGCATTTGAAAAAGCGCATGAGTTAGGAATGGCTACCATTCTCTGGTGCTATACCCGCAACAATGCATTCAAAAAAGATGGTATTGATTACCATGTTTCGGCCGACTTAACGGGTCAGGCAAATCATTTAGGTGTAACCATTCAAGCAGATATCATCAAACAAAAACTAGCTGAAAATAATGGAGGTTACAAAGCCCTGAACACGGGTGGCAGCAGCTATGGAAAATTAGATGAGAGAATTTATTCTGAGTTGACATCCGATCATCCAATTGATTTATGTCGTTACCAGGTGGCTAATTGTTATATGGGCCGTGCCGGTCTTATCAATTCAGGTGGGGATTCAAAAGGTTCCAGTGATATGGCCGATGCAGTGCGCACAGCAGTAATTAACAAGCGCGCAGGGGGTATGGGATTGATCTCCGGCCGCAAGGCATTCCAACGCCCGATGAAGGAAGGTGTTGAAATCCTGCAAGCTATTCAAGATGTGTATTTGGATAAGACCATTGATATAGCGTAAGAGTTTAGATTTCAGAGTTTCGAATTAAGAATTGTGATTTTAGATTAAAAAAATTCTGAAATCACAATTCTAAAATCAACAATAAAATGCCTTGGTTTAAACGTACTGATAAAGGAATCTTAACACCCACCGAAGCGAAACGCGAAGTTCCCGATGGGTTGTGGTTCAAGTCGCCTGCCGGTAAAATTGTTCATACCCGCGAACTGAAGAACAATGCCTATGTGGTACCTGATGAAGAGCACCATGTAAAAATTGGTTCGCAGGAATATTTCGAAATTCTCTTCGACAACAATGAATTCACCGAACTCGATGCGAACATGGAATCGGCTGACCCGCTCAAGTTTACCGATACCAAACCCTATCCCAAAAGAATCAAAGAGTCGCAGGCAAAAACAAACCTGAAAGATGCAGTTCGCACTGCGTATGGTAAAATGAATGGCCTGGATATTACCATTGCCTGCATGGATTTTAGTTTTGTGGGCGGCTCAATGGGTTCGGTGGTGGGCGAAAAAATTGCCCGTGCTATGGACCATAGTCTTAAAACCAAAAAACCTTTCCTGATGATCTCCCGCTCTGGCGGTGCGCGCATGATGGAAGCCGGCTTGTCGCTCATGCAGATGGCCAAGACATCCGCTAAGATCGCGTTGCTGGATGAAGTAAAGATTCCCTACATCTCATTACTGACTGACCCCACTACAGGAGGTGTAACAGCCTCGTATGCCATGCTGGGTGACTTTAATATTGCTGAACCCAATGCCTTGATTGGCTTTGCCGGTCCGCGCGTAATTCGCGAAACGATTGGCAAAGATTTACCGAAAGGATTTCAAAGTGCCGAGTTTGTTTTGGATCACGGCTTCCTGGATTTTATCGTAGATCGCAGAAGTTTGAAAACCCGGTTGAGCACGTTGCTGAAGATGATTCAGTAAAGCGTCAATCTCTTTGGAGCTTCTTTTAGATAAATCCGAAAGATTTTTAAGAATCATATTTACTTCTCTTTGGTAACAGCACCTCCATGACCAAAACAAAGGCATGAGTAACCCAAAGTCAACTAAGCTAATCCATAAATAAATTAACTAAAAAATAAGAGGCTGCCTTATTCAGGCAGCCTCTTAATCAATTCAAACTGTTCAATCTTACTTCAACGTTGAAGGCCAGGGTTTACCTGGATTTGAAGTAAGGGTTACCGTACCCGTTTCATTCGAAGAATTTCTCCAACTGAAAACCAGGCTGGTTCCATTATTACTAATGAATGTAAAGGTATATGCATCCCCGTATTTATCATTTCCAGAGAAAGATAGACCACCACAAGCATCATTTAATCTAACACCAGTTCCAGTCCAAACATCACCATAACAATTCCAGAAGCCGAAAGTAGCATCCGAAACGATGTATGAAGTGGCACCCGCAGAAACTGGGGTTAGTGTAACCGAACCTGTAATTGTACCAGGACATGAACCGAATGCAGAACTCATCCCTGATTGTGAATACGCGAACGTACCACCTAAATCAGACGGACAAACAACGGCTACCCGATAGAAGAATGGAGAAGCGTAAAACGCACCCCCCAATACGTCCGGGGAAAGATTCGTGTTTGTGAAGACCCGATCTTGGGTATCCGTCAGGATCAATCGATATTCGATAAAGTCACCGCCATTAATATCCGCAGTGGTAAAGCCCATGGCAGTTAATGCCGTTGAAAGCGGAATATTGATAGTAGTTCGGGTGTACTTGCCACTGGCGGCAAAAGAAGAACCCGGGACTGTGGTAAGCGCAACTTCCGGAGAAAGTGTTGCACCTCTTCTTCTTCTTACAAGCACCTGCACATCTTTTACTGTAGTGCCCCCTGATGCATCAACTGCCTCCACCTCAAGATTAAATGTAGCTGATCCTAAGGCGAAAAAATTGAAAGAGGTTGGAGGCGTAATCGTGCGCAAATAAATTGCCGTATCAAAGCCGTTGTAGGGAATTGCCGGATCTACAAAGTCCGTGCACGAAAACACGGCCAGCATTAAAAATCCCCATATATATTTTATTTTATTCATAGTATTTCGAGTTAAATATTATTTAATAAACCCAGCTGGATTATTATCCCAGAACACGAGAACATTATGATCCGATTTTTGATTGGACGTATTATTTCTCGTCACATAATCTGTCGGATAAAAGAATGATCGTGGGAATGCCCCGAAATTCGGGATCTGGCCTGGTTGCATGTTATCTGGCTGACCCGTTCTACGATATAAATTATAGGCTTCGTTTCCATTGCCAAACAACGCAATCCAATATTCGCGGGCTATAATTCTCATTCTGTCTGTATCATTGCCAGCCGCAGCATATTCCGCATTTACAATAGCCAGATACGCATCGCGTCTCGCTGTATGGGCAGCAGCTGATTCAAAAGCGGTTACTCTTGCAGCTTCGCGAGTCGTTAAGGACCATGATCTGACAAAATCAATATGTTTACTGATTCCGCTAGCCAACAATGTTTGTGGTGTACCAATGCCTAATGTCAATGCAACTTCTGCCAACATAAAATCAACAAAGGCAGTTAACATGATTGGTTGAATACCGGCACCTTGCTGACCTGATTTTGCCGCTGACATAGGACCTGGGGTGTTATCATCAAAAATGTGCCCACCTGGATATAGTCCATATAAGGTACGTCTTAAGCCATCTGGTGGTATACCCTGAGGATCTAAATGATCGCGACCCCAATAACCACGGGTACCTGGCAAACACCATGGCATATCCAGAGGATAGTGGGCCGGCAAAAACTCATCAATACACCGTATTTCTGAAGCATTCGTAGGATTGGTACCTGTCTGACGATAGAAATAATAGTTTGCGCGTGGATCAACAGGCTGTGAACCATCTCCCGGTGTTGCTTTTTTACCTTCGGTAAGGTGCCACATGTATTGAGTTGATTGGTAGTCACCACCACCGTTCGGATATTGACCGGCAAACATTGGATGTCTGCTATCCGGGTCAGCCTGGCTGGTACCATAACGGAATACGAAATCATCACCGGCTTGCAGGAAATTATTTTCTGTAACAAGTGCCTGAATGGCTGTGGTTGAGGCTGCTGCCTGAGTTAACCGTAGGTTCAGGTGATACTTCAGTTGCAGCGTATTAACAAGTCTTACCCACTTAGTGGCATTGTTGCCATAGTAATAATCGTTAGGAGAACCAATGCTAACCGCAAGGAAATCTTCTTTGGCAGATGTTAACAATGCTAAAGCAGCGGAATAAACGGTTGCATCGTCATCAACAGCAGGATTGAAGTTTAAAGGATCCAGAGCCTGGCTATAAGGAATATCCCCAAACGTATCAACCAGCGTCATGAGAATGTAGGCTTCAAAAGTTTTAGCCATACCGAGATGGCGTCTGAACCCAGCCGCTTCTGCTAACTCCTTAAGAGCCTTGATATCTGCTAAAATCGATGCGTACACACTCCATGTACCATTTTGGTTTACAGCCTGATGAGAAATCTCATAGGTATCAGAAGCCTGATGGAACATTCGGGTTACCCGGCCACCGCGATCTCCAGTTCCGTCAAAGAACCCTGCAAAATCAATTTGAATCCTGTTGAGCAGAAAGTTGGGATCTGAACTCGCCAGGGTTACGTCATTGGGACTATCCAGGTAATCCAGTTCGCAAGAACTGAATGTGAATACCCCCAGGAACAAAAATAGTTTTATTATATTTTTCATTATCAGTTACTATTTAAGTTAGAAAGTAAGACTTACCGTGCCACCAATTCTGCGGGCACTTGGGCCTGTCAGGTAATCAAATCCTAAACCGTTACCAACACCGGTACTTAACACATCGGTATCAAAATTTACACCCTTCGGCATATTCAGTGCTCTGAACCACAGGTTAGAACCTGTTAAGGTAACAGAGATTGCCTTGAACGGTGAGTTTCCTAAGATATTCTTAGGCAGGTTATAGGAAAGAGAAGCTTCGCGAAGGCGCGCTGTGCTACCATCGTAGGTAATTGCTTCGTCAGTAAAGAAATAGTTGTCGAAGAAATAGTTCGAAGCGGTAACCTGCACGTTGTTCTTGGTGCCATCTTCCAACACACCAGGCAAGATTAACGTTAATGAACGATCCAACTGATCGGTATCCGTGCTCAAGCCGCGCGCCAAAACACCTTTCACGGTATTGCTCACAATCACACCACCGTGGCGGTATTCGAACATAAATGACAACGTGAAATTCTTATAACTGAACGAGTTGATGATCGAAGAAGTAAAATCCGGATTGGGATCGCCCAGAATCCGAAGATCTGAAGATTCCTTATAACGGCCATTGGAAAGGACAATCTTCTCTCCATTGGCGTTACGCTCGATTCCAATACCTTTGATTATACCATAAGGCTGATCTTTGATCGCGAAGTTTCCAAGGTTAGAGAAACCTGAGAAAACAACTTCGTCAAGACCTTCCCCTAATTCAGTCACTTTTGATCGGTACATACCATAGTTCAAGGTTACATCCCAGCGTAAACCTGAACTGGTTTGCAACGGGGTTCCTCTTAAAATCAGGTCAATACCTTTTGTTTCCAGGCTACCAATATTAATACGGGTAGAAGTAAATCCAGTGGCTGGATCAATCGGTGCATTGGTAATCAAATCATCAGTCGTTCTTTGATATAAGGAAAGATCCACACCCAATCTGTTTTTCAACATGGTTGTTTCAAGACCAAATTCAAACTCCTTCTGGAGTTCTGGCTTTAAATTCGGGTTTCCAAGCTGATTAGATACTGTCTGGGCAATGGTAATGGCTCCAGCATTATCGGAGAAAGCCCGTGTGTTCTGGGCCAGAATGTTGCGGGTTCCATAAGGATTAGGAAATCCAGCAGACGTACCATAACCTGCTCTTACTTTCACTTGATCAAAGATGTCAGGCATCTCGAATGCTGAAGTAGGGATGAACGAAACACTGGCTCCGGGATACAGGATTCTTCTGTTGTCCTCTTCTACGGTAGACGTCCAGTCGTTACGTGCAAGCACGTTAAAATACAGGTAGTCCTTGAATTCTAACGTAGCATTCGCATATACCCCAATCCTTCTTTGCTCTTCAAAATAATTCATTCGGCTACCATCCAACACGTTTCTGGATGAAGACGTGCCAAAGTTAGAGTGATTGAACAAACCAAAAGCTACCTGACCGCTACTTGATACACCAAATGATTCATACTGGTCATAGCGGTTATTGGTACCCACGAGGGCCGAAAGTTTGAGACTTTCGCTTAAGTCAGTCTTGTAATTGATAATAAAATCATGGTTCCAAATGGTGTTCTTGATTGATGTACTGTTGTAAATACCACTTTGAATGTTCAAGTTAACACCGGCACCACCGCCCTTATTATACTTAACTTCCTGGGTCTCATTGTAGGTGTCAAGACCCACGCGATAACTCACGCTGAAGTTTTCATTGATATCATAACTCAACGAAGTTGAATTAAAGAAGCGGGAAACTATACTGGTATTAATATAATTCTTAACCAGCCAAAGCGGGTTAGTAATATCATTTCCACCGCGGTAATACACCGAACTCTTATCGATAGGATTTTCAAATGGCATACCGGCCAAATCCACGTTACGAGGTGTGTACATTACGTTTGCATATGTGGAAGGTACACCACCGTTAGGACCACTACCAAAACCCGGATTTAACGGAGGCGTGGCCAGGTCGGTGTTTGAATACTGGAATGAAGACTTGATTGACATCTTGTCTGTGATTGCAGAGTTAATTCCAAGACCCAAATTCAATTTTTTCAGGTCGTTGTTAGGTGTAAAACCTTCCTCTGATGAGTACCCTACACTGGCATTGTAACCGGTAGAACCTGAAGAACCACCAATTTGTACAGATGTATTATAAACATTTCCCTTTCTGAAGAAAGACTTACCAATGTTATCATAAGCTTTGTTTTCGTAATCCACAACGTTTGCAATTTGAGCTGCAGAAGCAGGGCCCCAAGGTTGAGTGGGGTCAATAGCAAATTCAGGAAATGCATTTCTGATGTTTGCTACGGAAGAAAGACCAATAGGGTGTTTTGTTACATTTTGATCAGCGAAGTTAGCACCCCAGTTACTGAAGAACCAGGAAACGGGAGTTAACTGCTGAAATCCACCACCATAGTTATTCTGATAGTCGGGCAACGAAGCAATTGAGTTTTGAAAATAAGATTGTGAGATAGTTATCTCAGCATCCTTCTTTACTTTACCTCCTGCTTTAGTAGTAATCAAAATCACACCGTTACGGCCCTGATCTCCATACAACACGGTTGCAGAAAGTCCTTTCAGGACACTTACTGACTCAATGCTGTTTGGATCAAGATCCAACATCCGGCTGGAGGTAGTTAAACCACCCGATGCAAAACCGGTTTGCGAGTTTGTATTCGAGTTGAAGGGCACACCGTCCACCACAAAGAGGGGCTGATTACTTCCCGAGATTGAAGAATATCCGCGGATAATAATGTTGGTACCCGTACCCGATACACCACTGGTAGAAGTAATGTTAACCCCTGGAATTTTACCTTGTAAAATCCGGCTTACATCACCTTCTGGTCGGTTGGCAATCTGGGCAGCACCCACGGTTGTTACTGCATAACCCAAGGCTCTTTTCTCTTGCTGAACACCCTGAGCAGTAACTACTACTTCAGTCAATTGCTTAACATCGAGCCCAAGAGCAATGTCGACAACTGATCGATCGCCAATTGCAACTTCTTGAGTTGTAAGACCGATAAATGAGACCACCAGGCTGCCTCCGGAGGCTGGCACAGTAAGTCTGAAGTTACCATCGGAATCGGTAACCGTTCCATTCGTAGTTCCTTTAAGAACCACATTTACTCCGGGTAATGCCGAGCCGTCTTCAGCGGCCGTCACTTTACCCGAAACCACTCGTTCTTGCGCCCAGGCACTGAGCACAAACACGAATGAGAAGCATAATAGTAAAAACTTCTTCATAGGTTAAGGTTTAGGTTTATTAATATGAACCCCCAAATTAGATTATAATTCCTTAACAGGAAATATGTCAAAATGAAAATTTTACAATTTAATTTGGTTTTGGGGTGTCTAATCCCAATTTCCTTAACGTAATCCTTTGAAAAATCCCCATTTCGAGGGTTTTTAGCGCTAAAGCCTTAAGCTCCGTTAAAGATTAGAATTAAAAGACGACCTACTAATCTTGTTCCTAAAAGGAGCTCCAGTGAAGAAATTCTGAACAACAGGTATATAAATTAAAGAAAAAGCAGAAAAGAGGCTGCTTGTTTCAGGCAGCCTCTCAATCAAATGAATTAACTCTTAAAGCTTCACAAACGAGTACTCCCAAACACCACCGTCATAATTGAGACTAATGGTAAGGGTCGTTGCACCATTACAATCATCAATAACAAATGTGCCGGAGGACTCTGTTAATAAAGTGGGTGCACCCGGGTCTGGCAACGGTTGCTGGTCAGGAAAATGAACTTCTCCGGTTGCTACATCAAAAATCAGGTAAGCAGATCGGCCTGAATCATAGAAGTTATCCAGATGAAATTTCGTGGGATCTTCAGCATCTTGCTCGAAATGAATTTCATAAGGTCCATACCAATCTGCAGGAACGGGGCCATACTTTTCAATGGCCTCCCAGGTACCCGCAAAATACTTTAAATAAGGAGAGTCTGTATCCTCACAGTTGCTTACGATTGTTATCGTATGAATACTATTGCCATTGGATGAAGGAACCTGAACCCTAACCGTCTCATTGGGCTCAAAATTATTATCATCAATAATACTAATCTGGATTCCTTCAGCGCTAATACCTACTAAAGAATAATCCTGTCCTTCCGTGGCTGTGCCTCCAAAAGAAACTTCAGCATTACTAGCAAAATCGGCACTCCCGTTGCGAAAAGGAATAACTACGGTAGTCGTTCCATCTTTTTCATAGTAGGTAGAGGCGATACTGGAAAAGTCAGTGGTGATTTGTGTAGGTTCTACATCTTCTTCACAGCTCACTAAGATAGCTGCAAAGCTCAATGAGAACATGACTCTATTTATATATTTTTTCATGATCTGCTTTTAAGTTTTTTATTAAAATTTTGAACAACCCACACCCTAAGGTCTTGGCTGCTTATACCGTATTTTAAGATTTGATATAATTCTGGTATTGGGTGCAGTGCCCCAATCAAAATTCATGGTAAAAGTCCGTGTAGCAGGGTCATACTCATTAATGGTTGCAGGTGTATTTTTCATCGTTGCATTTCCTGTAGCACTAATAACTATAGCAGTTCCATTAATCACCATTTGAGTTCCCGCAACTCCCCCAATACCGCTCCCTTCCTTCCATAATGGTGCAAAGCCTACCGTATTACCATTAATGGTGGCTAACTCCATGGTAAGACCATCCACATAATCTCCACCTAACACGGGATCAGGGCCAGATCCTGAATTTCTGGTAATTGAACCATCGATAATATCATAAACGCCATCGTACTCATTTTTAACAACTACAGCAATAACCGCAACACTAAAATGGGCACTTAAAATACCCGCTGATGCGGATACAATCCGAATTGGCACAGCAAAGTTCTTTGTCAGATCAAACTGATCCGGAAACACACTCAACGAAACAGAAGCTTTCGTTTGCCCTTTAGGAATGGTGACAGTTGTGTTGGTGAATGAATAATAATTATTCGGCATCATGGTGTAGGTAGATCCGCCTAACTCTTCATCCATCTGCTTGTTGTAAGCTTCCAGGGCCGCTGGGTCAACAGCCAATGTGAGCTGTATATCCTGTGAATTGCCATTCGGGCCAGAAAAACTTACAGGAAGCTGAAGGACAAATTCAGGAACAATTTCTGTAGTATTAGTGTAGACGGGATAAATTGCTCCAGACGGATTTGTTGGAACGGATGCATCCAGGAACTCAATAATGTTATTCGAGGTCGATGGATCCAGTGCATACCTGCTATCATCCAGACACGAAGTCCAGATTAAGCCAAGAAGCACAACACTTATTTTAAATATATAATTTTTCATACAGTTTCTTTTTGATTATGAATTAATTAGGATCCCAGAAAATACGCTCCGAACTGAAATCTATATCCACATAGTTTTCAGCATTAAACGACTGTTCACTAGATGGATAAAGAATCCGGGTTGGCATTCTGTCTGGTCGCGATGTAATGGTCGACTTGTTAGAGGCTATATCCAACCGAGGTCCACCTCCGGAAACGGAAACCGGAAACCCCGTTCTACGGTATTCATTCCAGGCTTCATCGGAAGTAATCATATTCATGGCAATATATTTTTGGGTAATGATTGCCTCCAGGCGCTGGGCTACCGTTGTCGCTACTTCAATTTGGACCAGTCTATTACCAACATTAACTGTTTTATAGGTATCAATGATTGGAGCTACCGGGGTAACAATCGCTCCGCTCTCATCCTGATACAAATAAGAGAAAGATGCTTCTATGCCTGCGTAATAGGAAGTAACAAAGTCCCCGGCAAGCCAGCCATTCAATTGTGCTTCTGCCTGAAGGAAAAAGGATTCAGCCATTAACATTAATGGTCTGCCCATGGCAGGTCCTTTAAGGACACCCGTACCTTCCAATCCAGCCTGATTTGAAGCCCAGGTTACCTGACCTGCAACAATCGTTGGGTTGTTGACTTCATTCCCTAATTGATTGGTCGGTGTTGCCGGGAAATTCACATAAATAGTTTCACCGCGACCTGTATCAGAAATTTTGGCACCTGTACCACCATAGAAAGCAAAAGAAAAAGTGGTGGGCACTCGAGATGAATTAGATAATGCATCGGCTGTTGTTCTACCCCACGTATTCCAGGTTGGATTGGGTCTGTTTTTCTCATAGCCTGGATTCACAATGGCATCCGAAGTTAAGAAACCAATTCCCAGATCAAGTGCACCAACGCCAGCCGAGTTCCCGGTGCGAATAAATATCCTTAGTTTAAGGGTGTTTGCATAGCGTCTCCAGCTATCAATATCACCATTAAAAAGTGGATCAAAGCCTCTTGAATCGGTAGGATTTTCCAGGCTAAGCGGAAATTGTGCGTTGTCAATGATATCAATCGCTTCATCTAATTTTGCCACCAGACTCTGATACACCGTAGCAGCATCGTCATAAGCGGGCGCATTAATTCCTTCATCTCCGCGCAGCGCTTCCGTATAAGGTATATCTCCAAATGCATCTACCAATCGCTGGTAATTAACCACCGACATAATTTTAGCAGCCGCGTTGAAATAGGAGAATTCGTCAATCCCTTCGGTCTTTTCGATAACATACTGCAAATCTTGCAGGGGATCCTGATAGGTATTTACCCACAATGCATTATAATCACCTGGAGTAAGGTTATAACTCAACAGATTTCCAAATCCGGAAAACCCGCCTGCATTGGCAATGAAGCCTCCGAAATGTCCACCATAGCTATTGAACTGGTTCGCTATATTGGCAGACGCCACAATGGCTTGCGGTAATACCAATTGTACATCGGCTGTAATAGGGGAATTAGGGTTTTCGTTTATATCTAGAAAATCATCACAGGAAGATGCTATCAAAAGCATTGAAAGAATCCCTGTTAAAATTTTAAAATTTATTTTTTTCATAGAAGTCAATTAAAACGTTAATGAAATAGTACCACCTATATAACGTGCGGGTGGAGTGAGGTTAATATTTGTAAATCCGATTGCATTGCTACCTGATCCGTTAGCACTATATTCTGGATCAGTGTAAAGATTTGTTTTAGGCACCCAGATGAACAAGTTGCGACCTTGTATACTCAAAGCGGCTCCTTTTATAAATTTAAGAGAACTCAGCATTTGAGTAGGGAAATCATAGCGCAATGAGATTTCACGGATTTTCCAGAACCCAGCAGAATGAGTATAGTTTTCACCAATACCTGTATTTCTTGATCCATCCGTCCAGAAATCAGCACCACCCGTAGTAGTGGTTACATTGGTATTCTGAATATATGCTCCCTCATTTTCAGGATCTGCATACACAGAATTAGGAATTACAAAACGATCGCGATTGTACCATGTGGTTCTAATACCCGCTCCTGAAAAATCGAAGGCCGTGGTTATGCTATTATAGATATAGTGACCGGTACGAAATTCTGCCGTTCCCGATAATTTAAATCCGCGGAATGAAATTGTACTTGTCAAGCCCAGGATATGCGGAGGGGCTGTTGTTCCCACATCATTAAAAGAACCATCAGTGGAAGGGAAACCGGTATTTGCATCTACGATAATCTGACCTTCATCGGTACGTGCATATTCAGTAACCTGTAAGAACGGGAAGGGCTGGCCTACTTTGGCAACAATTCTAGCATTACCAACACCCCCTGGTAGAATCAATAAATCAGACTGATCAGATAAGGAAAGCACCTTATTTCTGGCCAGTGTATAAGTAGCCTGAACGAAAACACTTAAGCCATACGTTGTTTCAATTGGCGTAGCACGTATATAAGTTTCAATTCCACGATTCTCTACTTCACCAACATTGGTCAACAGGGTATTATAACCTGTACCACTCGAAATCTGTACAGGGATAGTCTGATCTACCGTGTTACTTTTATAATATGTAAATCCAATGCTGGCCAGATACTTGTTTAAGTCTAAATCAAAACCTGCCTCAACAGCGGTTGTAATTTCAGGCTGTAAACCGGGGGCTACGAGCGTGTTTCCCAAAGAAAATCCACCACCCGATGCATAGGGATAGCCATACGCTTGACTAAAGGTCGTATTAAGCGAGTAGGGATCAATATTAACCTGACCTACTTGTGAATAGCTGGCTCTTACTTTTAATTGACCCAACCAATCGATATCCTTTAAAGTAGGAATAGCTTCCGTTACGATAACAGAGGCATCCACTTGTGGATAAAAGAATGATCTGTTTTCCGGGGCCAACACGGATCTCCAGTCGTTACGACCAGTTGCATGCAAAAAGGCGAAATCCTTATAGCCAAAACGCACATCGGCATAAACACCAAATTGGCTGAAATGCTCACTGTTCTGGCCACCACCCAGGTTGGTTAATGAGTTACTTACATTATATACATCACTAATAACCAAACCATTTACATTCACAAACACATTATTGTTTTTATTCTCTCTGGATTGGAATCCACCTACCAGATTCACGGAGAAGTCTGAGATAGTTGCCTTGTATTGTGCTAAAAGATCCACAATTAGCTGGCTGCTGGTGAATGACGAATTAGACACCGAGCCTAAATCATCCGTTTTTGATCCACCAGAAATAGATCGGGTATAGTCTGAATAATTAAACTTACCACTATACGTTTTATTAATAGCGTCCCTCGCGCTTAGACCAAGGCGAGATGTAAATGTTAACTGCTTTATCGGCATCCACTGAAGTTCTATATTTCCTTGCAAGTAATTGTTTCTTGTTTCGGATCTATTGTTTTCCAATGTGTAGTATGGATTATCGTAATACTCATTGTAGTAGCCGTTTGGATTCGCAAACGGATCGGTTCTCCAATTTTTGTAACGGGTGAGAGGTATTTGCGCGGGTGACATGAGTACGTTTGTATAAGCACTACCTATACCGGAACTTATGTCAAAATTATTTGCCACATAGTTCGCTGACACTCCTACTTTTACTTTTTCAGTAATAAATCTATCGGTATTAACCCTGAAGTTATAACGATTATATTTATCCCAGGGTACGGTAGAGTTCTGTTTAAAATATTGTGCAGCTACGTAGAGGTTTCCCTTCTCATCACCAGATGAAAAACTAAGGTCAGTCTGGTTCTGAGTACCCGTTTCCCAAAATTCATTTTTACCTTCACTGGAAGGAGAATAGGGAACAGTTTGAATAGAGCCATCAGCGATTGGTTTTCCAATTACTCGCAAACTTCCATCAAACTGAGGACCATATTGCTGATTTTCATAGGGTGTGTAAATGGGCGGTGTGTCAGGCGTGGTTCCTGAACCAAATTGGCTTTGAAGTTTAGGCAAATAACTCACCGTTTCAAAGGTTGTAGTATTAGCAACCTTGATCTCTGTTCTTCCTTTCTTACCTCTTTTCGTGGTTACAATAAGTGCACCATTGGATGCATCTGATCCGTATAAGGCAGCAGCACCAGCGCCATTTAGTACCTGAATATCTTCAATGTCTTCCGGATTGAGGTTCCCCAGAACTTCAGTTGGCGTAATAACGTTGTCAAGAATCAACAAAGCCTGATTGTTCCCTAACAAAGAACGTTGCCCTCTCAGCACAACTCTGTAGTTTGGATTAACTCCGCTACTTACTGCACTAATTAAAAGTCCTGGTACTTTACCCTGAAGTCCGGCAACCGCGTTGGATGTTTTCCCTGCCGTAATATCAGCGGCTTTAACAGTAGTAGTAAAATTTCCGAGCTCCTTTTTCTGAACGATCAATCCCCCGGCAGTAACAACCACTTCGCTCAATTGCTTAATATCCGATACAAGTTGAATATCAATTGTCGATCTGCCTCCTATGACAACGTCTTGAGTAAGAAAGCCAATAAATGAAAAGGATAAAGTCCCCTCCCCTGAAGGGATAGAAAGTCTGAAATTACCATCTCCATCGGTAACAGCACCATTCGTTGTGCCTTTTAGCACAACATTCACACCAGGCAAAGCAGAGCCATCATCAGATGATGTGACTTTACCTGAAACCACTCGATCCTGCGCCACTAATAAAGTGGATACCAAAGCGAATGTGACCAGAAGTAAAATTTTCCTCATAGTTTTTTAGATTTTAGTAAATATAAATTAATGTTATGGACACTATAAATTAATTTTATGAAAAGTAACAATAATTTCACACTCAAAGAATTTTATCACCAAAATTCAATTCATTAATTTTTATGGAAAGGGGCGCACACGAGAAAATTTGGTTTTCCTTAAAAAAATGAGGTTTAATTTTTATGCAAGCCTTAGGTTGCGGATTTAACAGTGTTAGTAAAAACCATTCATCTTGCACTACACCAAAACTCATGAGAACAGAGAAAAAAATTCCTTATGGGTCAAGCTTTATTATTAAGCATAACCATTTCGAATACAAGTGGTGTAAAATAACTAAGAAGGCTTAAGCAGGTACCTACACTTGTTTGCAGAATTGTTACATGTATCACAGGTAGAGCAGCGGCAATGGTCTTTATTGAAACATTCAATCCGTTTTAATAAAAACGCGGCCTTTTTGACCTTAAAACTTACTTTGAGATAGCTGAAAAAATAACTGCCTCAAAAAGAAAAAGCACCCCCAAAATTGGGGATGCTTTTCTTCTAATGTGTTTAATCTTATTAAAACTAAGCTTCGGCCTGAACCGAAACAAAAGACTTGTTGGCTTTGCCTTTTTTGAAAACAACAACGCCCGGTGTAAGCGCAAATAAGGTATGATCTTTACCAATGCCCACATTGCGACCTGGATTATGCTTTGTGCCTCGCTGACGAACAATGATGTTGCCCGCAACTACTTTCTGACCACCAAATATCTTGATACCTAATCGTTTGCTTTCCGATTCGCGGCCGTTCTTTACTTTACCTTCACCTTTTTTATGTGCCATAACTCTTACTTCAAGATTTGAAATTTAACATTCAAGATTAAATCGATTACCCGATGCTTTCGATCTGGACTTTCGTGAACTGCTGACGATGACCATTCTTTACCGCATAGCCTTTTCTACGCTTCTTTTTAAAGATGATCACCTTGTTCCCTTTTACATGTTCCAATACCTTACCAGATACTTTAACACCTTTTACAGTAGGGGCGCCAACGTCCACCGTTCCGTTATTGTCAAGAAGAAGAACCTTATCAAACGATACGTTTGAACCAGCTTCTGCCTCCATCTTCGGAGCATAGATATATTGGTCTTTAGCCACCTTAAACTGTTTTCCTGCAATGTCTACAATTGCGTACATGCTTATTGATTTTTAAAAATGGACTGCAAAGATAGAGTAAACGCCCTGAAAAGCAAAAGAACCCTCTAAAATCAGCCTATCGTATTGAAAATGAGTTATTTATACTCAAATTTTTCCTTGCTTACCCAAACCTGGACCTCCTGCAACGTTTCAATAAAAATGAGCTGGGTTAAAAGTTGAAGAACCCGCATCGAAACCCCGGCAGAGAAAGTCAGTGGTTGTGAGTTGGAATCTCTCCATCAACAGCCTGTTACATACAACTTTTGCTGGGTGGATTCGAATACTATTTTAACTAACAATTTTCACCTGCTTACCTAACATTTTGGCCTCGGAAAAAAATTTATTTTTTTTCATCTCATGCATTGATTGACACATAAAATTTAAATCAACTATCTACCAAACACTTACACGAAAAGCACCTGCTCAACCGTCACGCAAGGATAAAAACACCCCTTTGTTTTTCCTTCATCATTTCGAATATTTGTCGATGCTGTTGGTTGAATTGTGACTCTTCACTTCATCCACACTTGCTACAAAAAAATAAATACCGTTAAACAAAGACCTGCACCCGTTTTTGTTTGCGAAAACATAAAGTAACCTTAAAAATATTTTACGATGAGTCAATCTGTACAGGAAGAACCAATTTTGAAAGAGAACAAAGATCGTTTTGTCTTATTCCCGATCGTGCAACCTGAAATCTGGAAGTTCTATAAACAGGCGGAGGCCAGTTTCTGGACGGCCGAAGAAATCGATTTGAGTCAGGATATGAAAGACTGGCTCAACCTGAATGATGGCGAACGTCATTTTATTACCCATGTGTTGGCTTTCTTCGCTGCAAGCGATGGCATTGTCAATGAAAATCTTGCCGAGCACTTTGTGGGTGAAGTTCAATATACCGAAGCGAAGTTTTTTTATGGCTTCCAGATTGCCATTGAGAATATTCACTCAGAAACCTACTCTTTATTAATAGACACGTACGTGAAAGATCCGAAGGAAAAAGACAAACTCTTTCATGCCATTGATACGATGGACTGCGTGAAGAAAAAAGCAGACTGGGCGTTGCGGTGGATCTCGCAAGGAAATTTTCAGGAACGCCTGATTGCTTTTGCTGCTGTTGAAGGCATCTTCTTTTCCGGTTCTTTCTGCTCCATCTTCTGGCTGAAGAAACGTGGTCTGATGCCTGGCTTAACTTTTTCCAATGAATTGATTTCCAGAGATGAAGGTCTTCATTGCGATTTTGCCTGTCATCTCTACACCAAACACGTGGTGAATAAACTGCCTGAACAAAAAGTAATCGACATCATTAAAGATGCCGTGGAGATTGAAAAGGAATTTGTAACCGATGCGCTGCCCGTGAATCTGATTGGGATGAATGCGGCCCAGATGCGTCAGTACATAGAATTTGTTGCCGACCGTTTATTGAACGAATTGATCGGTAAGAAGATTTATGGAGCGACCAACCCCTTCGACTTCATGGATATGATCTCGTTGCGCGGCAAAACCAACTTCTTTGAAAAGCGGGTGGCCGAATACCAGAAAGCTGGTGTGATGAACAGCATGGAAAAAGATTCTTCGCCTAAGTTTTCACTGAACGAAGATTTTTAATACATTCGACTACATTTTTTAAACTTTCTATTTTTTACTAACACAACCCTATTATAAATGCTCGTATTAAAACGTGACGGACACAGGGAGTCCGTAAAGTTTGATAAAATCACGGCCCGTATTGAAAAACTCTGCTATGGTTTAGATCCCAAATTTGTCAACCCGGTAGAGGTGGCCATGAAAGTGATTAATGGTCTGTATGATGGTGTGTCAACGCAGGAACTGGACAATCTCGCAGCTGAGATTGCCGCTTCGCTGACTACCAAACATCCGGATTTCGCCAAACTGGCGGCTCGCATTGCGGTTTCAAACCTCCATAAGGTTACCAGCAAGTCCTTCTCCAACACCATGAAGCGACTTTACACCTACGTGGATCCGAAGACCGGACAAAACGCACCCCTGATTTCGAAAGAGACCTGGAAGGTGATTCACGAGAACGCTGCCGAACTGGATGATGCCATTATTTACGATCGCGATTTCAGTTACGACTACTTTGGCTTCAAAACACTCGAGCGTTCGTACCTGATGAAGGTAGATGGTAAAGTGGTTGAGCGTCCGCAACATTTACTGATGCGCGTTGCTGTTGGTATTCACGGTGAGGATATAGCGGCTGCCATCGAAACCTATAATCTGCTGTCGGAGAAGTGGTTCACGCATGCAACGCCTACATTATTCAACGCTGGCACTCCGAAGCCACAACTTTCTTCCTGTTTCCTCCTTACCATGAAGGACGACAGCATTGATGGGATTTACGATACTTTGAAACAAACTGCCAAGATTTCTCAATCAGCAGGCGGTATTGGCCTTAGCATTCACAATGTGCGCGCGAAAGGCTCTTATATTAAAGGAACCGGTGGCACCTCCAATGGCATTGTGCCCATGCTCAGAAACTTTGACATGACCGCCCGCTACGTAGATCAGGGAGGTGGCAAGCGCAAAGGAAGTTTTGCTATTTACCTAGAACCCTGGCATGCGGATATTTTTGAATTTCTGGAACTGAAAAAGAACCACGGCAAAGAAGAAATGCGCGCCCGCGATTTGTTCTATGCGATGTGGATTCCGGATTTATTCATGAAGCGCATTGAAACCAACGAGTCCTGGTCACTCTTCTGCCCGAATGAAGCACCCGGCCTGGCCGATTGTTATGGCGAAGAATTTGAACGCCTATACGAGAAATACGAAAAGGAAGGAAAAGCCCGTAAGCAAATCAAAGCCCAAGATCTGTGGTTTGAAATTCTGGAGGCTCAGATTGAAACCGGTACTCCCTACATGTTGTATAAGGATGCCGCCAACAAAAAATCAAATCAGAAAAACCTGGGCACGATTAAGTCGAGCAATTTGTGCACCGAGATCATGGAGTATACTTCACCCGATGAAGTTGCAGTGTGTAACCTCGCCTCAATTGCACTGCCTAAGTTTGTAACGGAAGACGGCAAGTTCGATCACCAGAAATTATATGAAATCACGAAAGTAGTTACCCGCAACCTGAACAAGGTGATCGATGTGAACTACTACCCCGTGCCGGAAGCGAAATATTCCAACATGCGCCATCGCCCCATTGGTATTGGTGTACAAGGATTAGCGGATGCGTTTATTTTATTACGGATGCCATTCGATTCTCCGGAAGCACGTGGTTTGAATACTGACATTCATGAGACTATTTATTTTGCTGCTATGGAAACTTCTATGGAGCTAGCCAAAGTGAATGGTGCCTATGAAACTTTCAAGGGCTCACCTGTATCAAAAGGAATCTTTCAATTTGATATGTGGGGAGTTACACCATCATCGGGTCGTTGGGACTGGGACAATCTTAAAAAAGATGTGAAGCAATTTGGCGTTCGCAACTCCTTGTTGCTGGCTCCTATGCCTACAGCTTCTACTTCGCAGATTTTGGGTAACAACGAATGTTTCGAACCGTATACCTCAAACATCTACACGCGCAGAACGTTGTCCGGTGAATTCATCATTGCCAACAAGCATTTGATGAAAGATTTGATCAGTCTTGGTTTGTGGAATGAAAACATGCGTCAGAAATTAATTTCTACCAACGGTTCTGTTCAGCCGATCCCTGAGATTCCTCAAAACATCAAGGATATCTACAAAACCGTTTGGGAAATTTCGCAGAAGTCAATCATTGACATGAGTGCGGATCGTGGCGCTTATATCTGTCAGTCGCAAAGTCTGAACATTCACTTAACCGATCCAAACTTTGGTAAGCTTACTTCCATGCACTTCTATGCCTGGAAGAAAGGATTGAAAACAGGTATGTACTATTTGCGTTCTACGGCTGCTGCCGATGCAATCAAGTTTACGCTCGACAAAACAGCCATGCAAACACCTCATGTTGCAGAAACTGTTCCTGCAATGTTGACCGTTACCGAACCAACGGCCGCTTACCTAGCTGTTAAGAATGAAACGCAACAGACCATTCCGTACGAGCAAGTTGATTATGATCAGAAGCGTGCCGACATGGCCTGCTCACTGGATAATCCGGATGCGTGTGAGGCGTGTGGATCGTAGAAATTAAATTTAAGATTCAATAAGAAGGCCCTGCAAGTTGCAGGGCCTTCTTATTTATAGAGCTTATTCTAGACTAAAACGGCAAGTCATCGCTTGCGTTCGTATCAGGAATAAAAGGTTCATCCGAAGGCGGTGGTACTTCGCGATCAGCACCACCCGTCTGCCGGGCTATTTTCCATGCACGGGCATCTGTGTACCAACGACCATTATACTCACGGCTCTCCAGATTGACAGAGGCCGTAATTTTATCTCCGATGGAGACTTTGTTCTCATCTACTTTTTCGCCCCAGAGTGAAAGGCAAACCTTTTTGGGATACTGACCCGGAGTCTCAATAATAAACTCCTGTTTTTTCCAGACTCCGTTTTTTCCTTGTCCGGTTTGGAGGGGTAATAACGCTACCACCGTTCCGCTTACATCCATTGCCATAATCTTATTCTATATTAATAGGTAAAAATACTCACTTAACTGAACTTTCAATCAGGAGGCTGTCCCAAAAGTCATTCAGTCATCGTCCCGATTCATCGGGACGTTCCCGTTTTGTGCATGCCTGTTAAAGCGCCCCACCTTTAATTTCATCCACGATGGCCGGATCCAGCAACGTTGACGTATCGCCCAAATTACTGGTTTCACCTTCGGCTACCTTACGCAAAATTCTGCGCATAATTTTCCCGGACCTTGTTTTGGGTAACCCGCTCACGAATTGAATCTTATCGGGTTTGGCAATGGGGCCAATTATTTTTGATACAATTTCCCGAATCTCCTTTCTCAGGTTTTCTTCTTCGTGTGGTTTATCATAACAAATCACATACGCATAAATTCCCTGCCCTTTAATATCATGGGGAAATCCAACCACTGCGGTCTCGCACACAGCCGAGTGCTCATCAATCGCGCTTTCTATTTCGGCTGTACCCATGTTATGGCCCGACACGATGATAATGTCATCTACCCTTCCTGTAATCCTGTAAAATCCTTCGTCATCGCGTTTACATCCATCGCCCGTAAAATATTTTCCCGGAAAGGTGGAAAAGTAAGTGTCTTTAAATCGTTGATGATCTCCATAAATGGTGCGGGCCATCGCGGGCCACGGAAATTTAATCGTCAGTCTTCCCTCCACGCCATTATTAAGTAATTCATTTCCGCTTTCATCCATCACAGCCGGTTGAACTCCAGGCAACGGTAATGTGGCAAAGGCAGGTTTCAGTTTTGTAACGTTTGCGATAGGCGAAATCATGATGCCTCCCGTTTCAGTTTGCCACCAGGTGTCCACGATAGGACATTGCTTACGCCCGATATGTTCATGATACCAATGCCATGCCTCCTCATTGATGGGTTCGCCTACCGTACCTAAAACTTTTATTGAATGAAGGTCATATTGATGAATAAAACTAAGGGGCGCTTTTTCAAGCGAACGAATAGCGGTAGGAGCTGTATAGAAAATATTGACCCGATGCTTTTCAGCCACGTGCCAGAATCGTCCCATATCAGGCCAGGATGGTATGCCTTCAAACATTAATGTTGTGGCACCGGTTGCTAACGGCCCATAGAGAATATAAGAGTGCCCGGTAACCCACCCAACATCTGCTGTACACCAAAAAATCTGGCCCGGCTGATATTGAAAGACCGTTTGAAAAGTATAAGCGGTGTAGATCATGTATCCACCGCATGTATGCACCATGCCTTTGGGCTTGCCTGTTGAGCCCGAAGTGTATAATATAAAAAGTAAATCTTCAGAGTCCATTACTTCGGGCTCACACGTTGAAGCTGCTTTCTTAATCTCTTCATGCCACCAGAAATCACGGCCTTGCTTCATGGAAACAGACGCACCCGTGTGTTTGTACACGATAGTTTTTTCAACGATCGGACATTTCAGAATAGCTTCATCGATGATTGATTTCAAATCTAATTTCTTGTCACCACGGTAGGATCCATCACTGGTGAGAATCATTTTGCAGCCTGCATCATTAATACGATCGATTAATGACCCGGCAGAAAATCCGGCAAACACAACCGAATGCACCGCCCCGATGCGGGCACAGGCAAGCATAGCAAAAGCCACCTCCGGAATCATCGGCATATAAATGCAAACACGGTCGCCCTTTTTTACACCCTGGCTTTTCAGCATGTTGGCTACGCGGCAAACCTCATTATACAACTCCTGATAAGTAATATACCGCGACTCCTCGTGAGGATCGTTAGACTCCCAGATAATGGCAGTTTGATTTGCTTTGTGTGGAAGATGGCGATCAATACAATTCTCTGTGATATTTAATTTACCCCCCACAAACCATTTCACTTCGGGCTTGTGAAAATCCCACGCCAATACAGTATCCCATTTTTTCTGCCACACAAAATCTTCAGCAACATTAGCCCAAAATGCCTCAGGGTTTTCAATGCTGTTTGTATACTGTTGTTGATACTCGGCTATTGTTTCTGGTTTCTTCATACGATAGAGTAAATGACCTGTAATTAATCTGTTTTTTGTATAAATCTATAAAATAGAACATCTTTACGGCCGAAAATCCGTATTAAATATGCGATTTTAACCAAAGAATCAGGTCAACGTATGCATTCTTAATTTCCCTTTCTTTTTAATTGATTAAAAAAATTAAACGATACATTAATTATGAAGGTCTTTTATCAGGTTTTGCGGGGATTCGGTTCAGGGTTGATATTAATTATTGTCGTTTCCCAATTCTCCAATCCCGTATATTCTCAAGGTAATGATGCCTTACGAGCTCAACTTCAATTTGAGAACTTTTATGGAGCCAAGTACCGCTCGTCAAGTACAGAGAGCAAATTTGTTGGTTCAGAATGTTTGATTGATGATTGGCTTCCCGTTGAAATCACATTTGCGAATGGCTCTGCACAATTTGATCAGGGCAAATTAAATTTAGTAAATTCTGCCGCTGAGGTTATCTATAAAGAACGTGAGATGTTTATCTCACCCGGAAATTTCAAGCTTATTAAATTGGTCAATCAAGACAGGTGGTTTGTTCCCGGATCTAAATACTACTATAAGGATGTTTCATTACTGGGCCTTGTAGAAATCTATGAACCAAGCCCCGTGGCACCTTATATCCTGACACAACATTATGTTTATATCAAAGAACCAAGTTCAAACGGATACATTAACGCGGGTTCATTGGAAAGTACGCGCATGAAAGCGTCAAACAATTTTTTACATGATGGTGTAAAATTGGTTCCGATAAAGAATAAAAGTGGTCTTGAAAAATTCTACTCAGCAGACAAGGCTTTATTTGCCAAGCTCAGAAAAGAGTTAAAAATTGATTTTAAAAATCCCAAAGACCTGCACAAACTTGTTAAGGCCATGGAAAATGCCAAAACAAAGTAGAGGTTCATTCAAATCACTTTAATGGCCGTATCTGAATCATATAATCGGATTATAAAGCGTATTCAACAGCTACTGCTACCAACGATCCTACAATTGCGATTGCCAGTTTTTTAGCATTAAACGTATGCTCGGGGCTGCTCTCAAATACGATGGTTGTAGAAATGTGTAAAAAATTTCCGCTGACCAAGGCATACAAATAAATCAAACCGGTGTCGGATAAAACCTGGCTTTCTACAAAGTATGAACTGATTAAAAGCCCCACCGGGGCTGCAACTGAAAAGATGAGTAAGTGGGGTAACGCTTTTCTTTTGGAATGTAACTGGGAAGCCAACACGGTCATCAATGCAAAAGCAGCCGGTGCCCGGTGCAGGGCAATGCCCAACAAAACTGCATTTACATCATACCCAAAACCCATGATATTGGGCTGGGCCAGCATGCTCCCTTCTAAAAAGGCATGCACACATAAAGCAGACAATAATACAATGGCCGAAACCTTTTGGTGCGTATGAGCATGCCCGTGATCGTGGTGATTATGATGTTCATCGGTATGGATATGACCGTGTTCCACACCGGAAGTAAAGTATTCCAATAGTTGTTGCAGAAAAAATCCAGCCAAAACAAATAAGCCAATCAACTCTACTTGCTGGTGTTGACGATATAATTCTGGTAAGATGTGAGTAACGGTAATCGCGAACAGGTAAGAGCCTGCAAACACCAACAATAATTTGAAACTATTGCCCTTGGCGGTTGGCACCAGGTACACCATAAGCCCGGCTAAGAGCGGTGTAAAAAAGAGAACTATTAATTTTAGCGGCATAAACCTTTACTCGGAATTTTAAAAGGATGGGCAGATTCTTTCAAGGATTGATCGTTAAATACTTCCTGATGTTCTCGGTGGCAAAGGTAGCAATCCCATCGGATGTTGAATAAATCAGAAACACATCCAGTTCAGGATGTTTCTTCACCAAATCAATTGCTTTCTCATGCCCCATCACCATGATGGCTGTACCCCACGCATCGGCTGTTGTGCAATCGTCAGCAAAAACTGAGGCGCTCAAAATTTCGCGAATTGCCGGATATCCTGTTTCCGGGTCGATGGTATGGGAATACTTCTTGCCATCTACTTCTCGATAATTGAAGTAATTGCCGGACGTAGTAAATGATTTATTAGTCAATGTAACATACGCTTTAAAAGATTGATTTTGCTCAGTTGAGTTGGGATCCAGAATACCCAACTCCCAGGGTTTACCGGATTGAAGATTAATTCCACATGCCATTCCTTCTCCACCTAACTCAACCAACATATTTTTAATTCCCTTCGACTTTAAAAAATCGGTGATCACATCAGCACCATAACCCTGGCCAATGCCACCAAGATCTACCTGAGCCAGTGGATTAAGTTTCCAGAGGCTATCCTGATTAAACTGAATCTTTTCAAAACCAATAAGATTTCTGATAGAATCTATTTTAGAGCTATCGGGCCTTTCCACTTTTTTATATCCGAAGCCCCATAAATTCACCAAAGGCATTACCGTTGGATCAAACGCGCCCTGCGAATCCGAAAATACCTTTTGGGCAATTTTTATGGGTGGTAATAAATAGGGTAGCGTAAATTGAAAGCTTACAGAACTATTGAAGCGAGAGATCTCTGAATCAGGATTGTAATTATTAATCGATTGATTAACCAACACCAGTATGGAGTCAATCGACTTTTTAAAATTACGTTGTTCATCATCAAAATAGGTGATGTGATAGGTCGTGGCCATTGTCTCGCCCTCTATACGCACCGGGTTTGCATCGGGGCGCTGTCGCCATTTCCAAACTCCTGCCATAGCGGCCAGCACGAGCAAAGAATACAGTGCATTTTTCCAGCGATTGTCCATACTTAAATTATTGGGAATGCAAGTTAAAAGCCTTACCCACACAGCAAACTGTTTTAGCGGTTTATTTCCTTAACTTTCGTGATTCAAGTACACATGCGCGAAGATTATTTAAAGGGAGATACCGAAGGATTCAGTCCTGCCGAAAAGGAAATTGAAAAAGCCTTGAGGCCACTTTCATTTAACGACTTTACCGGGCAACAAAAAGTAGTGGATAACATTAAGGTTTTTGTACAAGCTGCCAAACAACGCGAAGAATCCCTCGATCATGTTCTCCTCCACGGCCCCCCGGGGCTCGGCAAAACTACCTTGTCATTTATTATTGCACATGAGTTGGGATCTAATATCAAAATAACATCCGGACCCGTGTTGGATAAACCGAGCGATCTTGCCGGTTTATTAACCAACCTTGAGACTAACGATGTATTGTTTATTGATGAAATACACCGGCTTAATCCTATAGTGGAAGAATATTTGTATTCCGCCATGGAAGATTTTCGCATTGATATTATGCTCGACTCCGGGCCTAATGCGCGATCGGTACAAATAAGTTTGAACCCTTTTACATTGATTGGTGCAACAACCCGGGCCGGACTACTCACCTCGCCTTTGCGGGCTCGCTTTGGCATCAATGCAAGGCTGGAATATTATGATTCGCAGCTGCTTACGAAGATTGTTAAACGATCAGCCGATATTTTAAAAACTCCTATCGTTGAGGATGCCGCTTTTGAACTTGCCCGCAGAAGCCGCGGCACACCGCGTATTGCCAACAATCTTTTAAGGCGTACCCGCGACTTTGCCCAGATAAAAGGAGATGGCAACATTACGATATCCATTGCACAAATGGCACTGAAAGCACTGGATGTAGATGAGAATGGGTTTGATGATATGGACAATCGTATCTTAAGTACCATCATCGAAAAATTTAAAGGCGGTCCTGTAGGGCTAACAACCATTGCTACCGCAGTGGGTGAAGAAGCCGAAACCATTGAAGAAGTGTATGAACCCTTCTTAATTCAGGAGGGATATATTAAACGCACCAGCCGCGGACGAGAAGCCACAGAAAAAGCATATAAACATTTAAAAATTGTGCCGCCCCTATCTACACGTGGACCTGGGTTATTTGATTAAACTTAATTAGCCACCAAGACACGAAGTCACTAAGATGAGTTTTACCAAAATATCTGACCGGGAAGAAGAAATTGGCAAAGCTATTGTAAATGCTGCCTATAAAGTTCATAAAGAACTAGGCCCTGGCTTATTGGAGAAAGTGTATGAGGTTTGTATTACACATGAATTACGGAAAGTAAACCTAATAGTTTCCAGACAACTTGATATTCCTATACAATATGACGGGATTGTTTTTGATGAAGGTTTACGGTTAGACATATTGGTTGAACAAAAAGTAATTGTAGAAATAAAGGCTGTTGATCAGGTCAATCCAGTCTGGCAGGCACAGATCCTCAGTCACCTTAAACTAACAGGCCTTCGCCTTGGCTATCTGCTGAATTTTAATGTTCCGATTATAAAACAAGGCATTAAACGAATTATTTTATAAAGACATAGTGCCTTTGTGCCTTCGTGGCAAAAATGAAAAACATTCACACATCAACTCAATTCATTAAATCACTCGCTACCGAGCTCGGCTTCACCTATTGTGGAATTTCGAAAGCCGAATTTTTGGTTGAAGAAGCTCCGCGATTAGAAGAATGGCTGAAACGTAATTATCAGGGGAACATGAGTTACCTCGAAAATCATTTCGATAAACGACTAGACCCTACTTTGTTGGTGCCTGGCGCTAAATCGGTAGTAAGTCTTCTCTACAATTATTATCCTGAAAAAGACCTGGCAAAAGAAAATCCTGACAATTATAAAATTGCCAAGTATGCCTATGGCGAGGATTATCATCAAGTGATTAAGCACAAACTCAAACTATTCCTTGATAAAATTCGAAATGAAGTTGGACAAATTGAGGGCCGCGCATTCGTGGATTCGGCTCCGGTACATGAACGAGCCTGGGCACAAAAATCCGGGTTAGGTTGGATCGGAAAAAACAGTCTGCTTTTAAATCGCTCCATGGGAAGTTTCTTTTTTATTGCCGAACTGATTATTGATCTGGAGCTAGAATATGATGGTCCTATCAAAGATTATTGTGGCACCTGCACGGCCTGTATGGATGCGTGCCCAACCGAGGCTATACCCCAACCTTATGTTGTGGATGGGAGCAAGTGCATTTCCTATTTTACGATCGAATTAAAGGATGAGATTCCTGCCTCTGTAAAAGGAAAGTTTGAAAACTGGATCTTTGGTTGCGACATCTGCCAGGATGTATGCCCATGGAATAGTTTTTCAAAACCCCATAACGAACCGAAGTTTAGACCTCACCCGGATTTAGAAAATATGACCCGGCAGGATTGGTCCGAGATCACAGAAGAAGTTTTTCAAAAGCTATTTAAAAAATCTGCTGTAAAGCGAACAGGCTTGGATGGTCTGATGAGGAATATCGATTTTATCTGACAAAAAATAAGCCCCGACATGCGGGGCTTTCTGATTTGGTTTTTGATTCCAAAAATTAAACTCTTACAAAACAGCGATTCAAAATCGCTTCGTGTTCTCCACTGTAATTGGCATAACACCAACGCTGGAGCTCCTGTACTTCTTCTGCTATCAGCATTTTGATAGCCTTCCGCAGCTCTTTTTCAAAAAGGCGTGCGTCAAAACTCACCCGGCTAAGGATGTGCTTTACATAACTAAGCATCTTCATTAAAAAATAGTAAGTACGTTTTGCAATTAACCGTTTCGTTGCAACCATGAAAATACAAAAGCTGTTGAAGAGTGAAAAGAAGAATTTACTTTTGTATCATGCAACGAGTTGCGGTGCTATTTGCATTTATGAAATATACGACCAGAACGACACTTTTTACGCTTTTGTTGTTTGCGGCCCTGGTGGCTCATGGCCAGGACAATATCCAAATCACGCTTGGACCGGATGAAATAGGCGAAAATCAGGCCTGGACGATCACGGTGTCGGTAAATAACGACCGATTAAAAAGTTATGAGAATTTTCCTGACCTGGAAGGATTTCGAAAAAGAGGCACCTCAACGCAATCGCAAACAAGCATTGTAAATGGTCAAGTTAGCTCATCACAAAGCATCATCATGACCTATCTTCCCACCAAACAAGGCGTTTTCACTATTCCTTCTTTCAAAATGCGCGTGAATGAGCAAATCATTTCCGTTACCGGAAAAAAAGTAAAGGTGGGACCTGCCGTGCAGCAACGCGACCCTTTGCGCAGCCCGTTTGATCGCGACCCGATTGACGATTTCTTTGGCCGGGGCGAAACTGAATTCATTGATATCAAAGAAGATGCGCTCCTTGCTCTTACCACCAGCAAAGATGAGGTGTATGTAGGCGAAGGCTTTACAACTACATTATCGTTTTTAGTAGCCGACAACAATCGGGCTCCCATGCAGTTTCATGAATTGGGTAAACAACTCGCTGACATTTTGAAAAAACTTCGTCCTGCCAATTGTTGGGAAGAAAATTTCAATATTGAAAATATAGAAGGCGAGCATGTTGAAATTCAGGGGAAGGGCTATACCCAATACAAAGTTTATCAGGGTACTTTTTATCCGCTCAATAGCCAACCCGTGCAGTTTCCCAGTGTAGGTCTTGAAATGATCAAATTCAAAGTAGCAAAAAACCCTTCCTTCTTCGGCCAAAACCGACAAGAGGATTTCAAGACTTTTTATTCTAAAGGCCGCACCATAAAAGTAAAAGAATTGCCGCCCCATCCATTGCGGGACGCTGTGGCTGTTGGTGATTATCGGCTAGACGAAAAGATTGCGGCCACCGATTTGGAAACCGGTCAAAGTGTATCGTATGAATTTCGGGTTTTCGGGGAAGGAAATATTTCTTCTATCGAGAAGCCTATTCTTACCAGGGATAATCTTTTTGATTTTTATGAACCTAGCATCCGGCAGAGCATCAATCGGGAAGGCAATCGCGTATCGGGCACAAAATCCTTCAATTACTTTCTGATTCCGAAAGAACCCGGAGCTTTCAAGTTAGGTGACTATTTTAACTGGGTTTTCTTCAATCCCACTTCTAAAAAATATGACACCCTACGTTCGCGCTATATACTAAATGTAAAAGGTGAGAGTAAAAAAAACCAATTCATTGAAAGTACTGACCTGGGTTCCTTTTATGATCGTATTGATGCCACCGACAACACCCTTCGTTCTTCCCATGGCAATGATTGGACAAAGGTTGGTTTTAATATTTTTATTGTGGTGATGCTTGCAGCGTCTGCTTATCTTGTTTTCCGGAAATAGTTAAATGCAAAATTTATAATTGATGAATGGATTCTGGTATCTTAACTTTTCGAATTTCGCATAAATGAATTTTTACGGCACTCTTTTTAGAATCAGCACTTTTGGCGAATCGCACGGCCCGGCAATTGGAGTGATCATCGATGGTTGTCCTGCGGGGTTAACCCTTGACGAAACCTTTATTCAATCTGAACTGAATCGTAGAAAGCCTGGCCAATCAAAAATTACTACCCAACGCAAAGAAGATGACACCTTCAAAATTCTTTCCGGAATATTTGAAGGACAGACTACGGGCACACCCATTGCCATTGTGATCGAAAATCAAGATCAGCGCAGCAAAGATTATTCACACATTCAAAATACATTTCGCCCGTCTCATGCCGATTATACTTACGAAGCAAAATACGGTGTGCGTGATTATCGCGGTGGAGGAAGAAGTTCTGCCCGTGAAACAGCCGCACGCGTTGCGGCCGGTGCCGTTGCCAAATTATTGTTGCGGAAATCGGGTATTGAAATAAGTGCCTATGTCTCGCAGGTAGGAGAATTGAAAGCACCGGTTTATACCAGTCTGGATCTTAGCAAGACAGAAGACAATATCGTGAGATGCCCCGATGTAGCTACAGCCGAAAAAATGATTGCGCTCATTGACCAGGTTCGGTTAGACCGTGATACAATTGGTGGCGTAGTTACCTGTGTGATAAAGAACACACCGGTAGGTTTGGGCGAACCCGTGTTTGATAAACTGCATGCAGAATTAGGTAAAGCCATGCTGAGCATTAATGCCGTGAAAGGCTTTGAATATGGTAGCGGCTTTGAGGGTGTTACGTTACGAGGCTCGCAACATAATGATGAGTTTGTCAATGAGGCTGGAAAAATCAGAACAAAAACAAATCACAGCGGTGGTGTGCAGGGCGGCATCAGCAATGGAGAAGATATCTATTTTAATGTTGCCTTCAAGCCAGTGGCTACCATCATGCAGGATCAAAGTACAATTGATAAGGAAGGGAACAATGCAGTAGTCTCTGGAAAAGGCAGACATGATCCGTGCGTAGTACCCAGAGCAGTGCCCATCGTAGAAGCCATGGCAGCGCTGGTTATTGCTGACTTTTATCTGCGCGCGAAGACAAGCAAACTATAGTAAGGTCCCGCTCGAGGTATGTTGGGTTTGGACTAACCTGATAATTCATTATACTTACCACCTTACAGAAACGTAAACTTAATTCTGACTATGGAGTTAACCAGCGCCCCTAAGAAAAAGAGCAGACTTACCTTATACATTATCATAGCGTTGTTTGCCGGTATTGCGATGGGTTTTGTGCTCAATAAAAGCTACATCAGCAAAGAAAACCAATCTATCGCAGCCTTGCAGCTCAGCATTGATGAAGCAACGGAATCGATTGGCGTTGCCACCGATAGTCTGACACGCGCACAATGGATTGAAAAGAAAAAAAGTCTTAGTAGAGAACAAACCGCACAAATCAACGACCGCGATAAAAAAGTTGAACCCTTTTCTATTCTGGCGGACATTTTTCTTCGCCTGATAAAAATGATTGTAGCCCCCCTGGTGCTCACTACGTTGATTGTGGGTGTGGCTAAACTTGGTGATATCAGTTCCGTAGGCCGCATTGGCGGAAAAACCCTTTTATGGTTTGTGGCAGCATCGCTCACGAGTTTATTGTTGGGTATGATATTGGTGAATCTTTTTAAACCTGGCATTGCCATGGATCTTCCCTTACCCGATCTTGGAGAGGACACCGGCATTGCTCATGTTGGATTGACACTGAAAGGATTTTTATATCATGTTTTTCCAACCAGCCTGATGGATGCGATGGCGAGAAATGAAATTCTCCAAATTGTAGTCTTCTCTTTATTTTTTGGAGTAGCCACCGCTTCTATTGGTGAACAAGGCAAGATTGTGATCACATTTCTGGATGCTGTTGCCCACGTAATTCTGAAGTTAACAGGGTATGTTATGGGCCTTGCCCCCATTGCCGTTTTTGGTGCCATGGCAGCCATCATCGCCAAGCAAGGATTAGGGATCTTAACCACCTATTCGATTTTTATTGGCGAGTTTTATTTGGGATTGGCCATACTCTGGGTAATTCTTGCCCTGGCAGGATCGGTAGTCATTGGAAAACGAATCTTTGGCTTGATAAAAATTGTACGCGAACCCATTTTGCTTGCATTCAGTACTTCAAGCAGTGAAGCTGCTTTTCCTAAAACGATGGAGTTACTTCAAAAATTCGGCTGCAAAGACAAAATTGTTAGTTTCGTTTTGCCGTTGGGTTATTCCTTCAACCTGGACGGAAGCATGATGTATATGACTTTTGCATCATTGTTCATTGCACAATCCTATGGAATAGATTTACCTATTGCCACACAAATATCCATGCTACTCGTGCTCATGCTTACCAGTAAAGGTATAGCTGGTGTACCGAGGGCGTCACTAGTGGTGATAGCGGGCACATTGGCAACTTTTGACATTCCTGAAGCAGGGCTGGCGTTGTTGTTGGGAATTGACCCGCTTTTAGACATGGGGCGCAGCGCCACCAATGTGGTAGGGAATAGCGTTGCCACCGCTGTTGTCAGCAAATGGGAGAACTCATTGGGAGAACAGGAACCTGAACCCGAGTTATAGGTTCGACCATAGCGAACTTTAATTGAGTATTTTTGTTGCTTATAAAACGACTTGAATTATGCTTAAAGCAGCTCCGAAAAATATCCACATTTATCTGGAATCCAACCCCAATCCCAACTCATTGAAGTTTGTGGTAAACGAAGTACTGATCCCGGAAGGAATGAGCTTCGATTTCCCTACTCCCGCGGAAGCCGAAGAAGCTCCACTGGCACAGGAGTTATTTATGTATCCCTTTGTGGATCGGGTTTTTTATATGAGCAACTTCGTTACGGTAACTAAAAAAGAAGATGTAGAGTGGATTGAAATTCAAGAGACACTTAAAAACCACATCAAAACTTTTTTAGAATCCGGAAAATTGATTCTGGATATGAAAGCCCCGGCTGCCCCCGAACAAGAGGAAACCGAAGTTGTGAAAAAGATCAAGACAATTCTTGACGAATACATCCGGCCTGCTGTGGAGCAAGATGGTGGCGCCATTACCTTTCACTCCTATCATGATAAAAAAGTAACTGTGGCACTGCAAGGCTCCTGCAGTGGTTGCCCTTCGTCTACCGTAACATTGAAAGCTGGTATCGAAAATCTCTTTAAGAGAATGATGCCGGAGGAAGTGCAGGAAGTTGAAGCACTTGGTTAAAGGATACAATGAAAAATTGTGCACCCTTTCTATTACTACTGATTGCATTTTCAGGCATGAGCCAGACGGTAACAGTAATGAGTTACAACATCCGGTTGGATACAGAAGCCGATGGCATCAATCAATGGAAAAACAGAACTGGCAAGGTTGTAGCATTGCTAAAAAAATACAATCCGGATTTATTGGGCGTGCAGGAAGCTATGCACAATCAGATGATGGATTTAAAAAGTAATCTAGTAGACTATGATTTTGTTGGCGTTGGCCGCGATGATGGAAAAGAGAAAGGAGAATACTCGGCTATCTTTTATAAAAGAGATAAGTATGAAGTGCTCAAACAAAATACTTTCTGGCTATCTGAAACTCCAGAAGTGCCCGGCAGTAAAAGTTGGGATGCCGCAATAACACGCGTGGTAACCTTTGCCTTGCTGAAAGACAAAACAACCGGGAAATCATTTATCTATTCGAATACTCACTTTGACCATGTAGGTAAAGAAGCCCGGAAGCAAAGTGCAAGTATTATAATAGCCTATTTTAAGGGATTTATGGCAGGCTCAACATTTAATGAAATTGAAAAAGAGATTCCCATTATAATCTCCGGTGATTTTAATTCTGAACCAACGGATGCTCCTTATCAAACCATGATCAGTGGGGAACATTTAAAACTCTATGATTCCCGGCCGGCCGATGACCTTACCGGAACTTTCTGTGGGTTCGAACGTAACAAAATACAATGCCGTACAATTGATTATATATTTCATTCGGCTGAATGGTCCGCATCTAATTATACAGTAATTCAAGACCACGATGGAAAATACTTTCCATCTGATCATCTTCCTGTGATGGCCACGTTTACGTTGAAGTAATCACTTCTTATTGGCAAGATAGACTCCGCCCAGTATGGCTGCCATACCAACAAAGTGTCCGGGCAATAGTTTCTCGCCATCAATCACACCCCACATCACCGCCACTATGGGCATGATATACGTAACCGAACTGGCATAAAGCGGAGAAGAAATCCGTAACAACTTATTAAACAATAATCCCGCTACGGCAGTACTCATCAGCGCAAGTAAAACCACAAACCCAAAGGCTTTATAAGCTCCGGGCGCGGTTTTTAGGGTGTGTGTAAAATCAGTAAAAATAAAAAGGTACGCAGCGGCCAAAGGTCCGATAAAGAGTACTGAAATACTGGTAATTGTTATAGAGCCCAGATTATGAATTTTAAATTTCACCCAATTCAAATTAGCTCCGTAGAGCACACATGCAGCCACAATCAACAACGCATAGACATTAAAACCTGTAATCGATCCGCCCGAACGAGAGAGCGCCAACATGACAGCGCCTACAAAAGAAAGGATGATGCCTACGATAGCATAACCCCGAAAGCGCTGTGTAAAAAATAACGCACCAATAATCATGGTCCATAAGGGCGAAAGGGTGTTTAAAATTCCAGCTAACGAACTGTTTAACCTGGTCTGGGCAAACGCAAAAAGAAAGGCCGGAATAAAAATTCCCATCAACCCTGATACCAATAATTTAAAAGGATCGCCTGGCTTCAATTCCTTTATTCGTGGCAATGCCAATGGCAATAAAAAAAGCGCAGCAGCGGTTACACGTAACGCGCCTACTACATCCGGAGCAAATACTTTTAAGCCTTGTTTGATGAGGATGAACGATGTGCCCCAAATCAATGACAAGGCAATTAATAAAATAACGGCTGTGTAATTTTTTTTCTGAGGCATAAAGAAAAGGCGCGCGCAAAGAACGTGATTCGATTAGAAAGTTAAATCCGTTTTCTTGCTTTAATTTTTCTAAGCTCCAATTGTTTCCCCACTAAAGGCTTCAACAATTTCATCCAAAATCATATTTACCTCTTCGTGTGAAAGCGCTTCTACCAGACGCGTGCGGAAAGGTTTAAAATCAGGAGTGCCTTTAAAATAATTGGTGTAGTGCCTGCGCATCTCAAAGATGCCGAGTTTATCTCCTTTCCAGCGAATGGAAAAGTCAAGATGCTTACGTGTGGTTGCTACACGTTGGGCCATATCCGGTAACGGAAGAATTTCACCCGTATTTACATAATACTTGATCTCATTAAAAACCCAGGGTGACCCAATGGCTGCCCGACCGATCATAACCCCATCAACACCGTAGCGGTTTTTATACTCCAACGCTTTTTGAGGTGAATCGATATCACCATTACCAAACACGGGAATATGCATGCGTGGATTTTCTTTGATCTTGCCAATCAAGGTCCAGTCCGCAGCACCTTTATACATTTGCACGCGTGTGCGTCCGTGTATGGTTATTGCTTTGATACCGATGTCTTGCAAACGCTCGGCTACTTCAACAACATTCTTGGTGGTATCATCCCAACCTAGCCTTGTCTTTACAGTAACCGGAAGGTGAGTCGCCTTCACAATCTCAGCCGTCATCTGCACCATCTTGGGAATGTCTTGCAACAAGGCAGCACCGGCTCCGCGACAAGCAACTGCTTTCACCGGGCAACCGTAGTTAATATCAATCAGATCTGGATTTACTTCAGTAGCAATCTCGGCCGACTGCACCATGTTGCCAATATCGCCTCCAAATAATTGAATACCAATGGGGCGTTCATACTCAAAGATGTCAAGTTTCTGGCGGCTTTTGGCTGCATCGCGGATCAATCCTTCGGAAGAAATAAACTCTGTGTACATCAAATCAGCGCCACCCTCTTTACACACGGCACGAAAAGGTGGATCACTCACGTCCTCCATGGGGGCGAGTAAGAGTGGAAATTCACCCAATTCTATGTTACCGATCTTTACCAAGTTTGATATTTTGGTTAAAACTCCGTTGTTTGCGACCACAAAAATAACCCTTTTGTTGAGATGTCTGAACTCACGGGAATTTCCCAACGGCACCCGCTTATATCGATCATCTTCATTTTACTCACTGTCGCCATTAGTTTTTTAATAATCGGACCCGTGTTAGGGTTCTTTATTGCCATGCCTTTTTATGAGGGGAATATTTTCGATCTGATTGAAAAAATTACCAACCCGACCATTTATCCTGAGATTCGACTTCCGCTGATCATCATTCAAGGTAGTGCCACGCTGATCGGCCTGATCGTATTGCCTTTTCTGTACTTGTATTCAATGGAAAAAGTCAATCCCATTAACTGGATAAAATCCAAATCTACACCGGGCTTAATCATTCTGATTACAACGTTTATTGTGCTGGCTTTTATGGCCACTAACTCCGTTTTTATTGAGTGGAATGCCACTGTTACATTCCCGGATTTCCTGAAAGAATTTGGAGCCTGGGCCCGTGAGCGTGAAGACCTGGCTGAAAAACTCACCAAGTTCTTTATAGCCTTTGAATCGAATGGAGATTTTTTTCTGGGGCTTTTTGTCATTGCATTCCTTCCCGCCATTGGTGAAGAACTTGTATTTCGTGGTATGCTACAGCCCGAGCTATTCCGTGCCACCGGTAATCATCATGCTGCCATCTGGATTTCAGCCATCATCTTCAGCGCTTTTCATATGCAGTTCTTTGGATTCGTGCCACGTATGCTTCTCGGTGCGTTGTTTGGCTATTTATATGTATGGTCGGGAAATTTACTCATACCTATGATTGCACATTTTGTAAATAACGGATTCTCGGTTTTGATGATGTATCTGTATCAAAAGGGTACCATTACCATAGATATGGAATCCCCTGAAGCTGCCCCATGGCCCATCGTGATTGGGTTTACAGCAGTGTTCGCCATCTTACTTTTTTACTTTAAGAAATACTACGCAACCAAAAATCAGCCCGCGTGACAAGCTTATCTAAATTCAGTAACCTTACTCAACGACTTATTACTGCATTGTTGGGCGCAGCGGCTATTGTTTTTGGCATTGTATTCAGCGAATGGACTTACTTCATTATTTTTTTTATCATCAGTCTCTTTTCGTTACTCGAGTTTTATAAGCTCGCAGGCCTTGATGGCATGGTGCCTCAAAAAACATTTGGTACAATCTGTGGCGTTTTAATTTTTTGTTTGTCGTTTTTTATTGAGCGGGGTGATATTTCGTACCGCTACTACTTTTTGATTTTCCCGTTGGTCTCCTGTGTGTACATGATCAAACTTTACAAAAAAGTGGAGCGAAAACCTTTCACTAACATTGCCTATACCTTCTTAGGAATCTTTTACATCGCAGTGCCATTCGCCTTGCTCAACATTGCCACGTTCGAGAATCATGTTTACGATTACCAAATCATCTTTGGTTGTTTGTTCATTTTATGGGCCAGCGACACCGGTGCCTATTTTGCTGGTACCTTATTTGGTAAACGAAAATTGTTTGAGCGCATCTCACCAAAAAAGTCGTGGGAAGGATTTGTGGGTGGGGCTATTCTGGCTTTTGCGTTTGCGTATGGCTTACCTTACTTTTTTAGTTCGATCGGCCATGAGCCCACGATTAAGTCGTGGCAATGGATGATCGTTGGCATTATCATCATTGTAGGTGGCACCTTTGGCGACCTGGTCGAATCCCTGCTAAAGCGTAGCATTGAAATTAAAGACTCGGGCAACAGCCTGCCCGGCCACGGTGGTTTTCTTGATCGTTTTGATGGCTTATATATTTCTGCGCCCTTTATTGTGGCGTTTCTGGAGATATTCTGAATCCGTATAAATTCCTTCGACTTGATTTGCCTTGGGATACGAATTACAAGAGGTTATTCTACCAAATTCCTTAATCCAAGGGTAATGTTCTAAGGCCTATATTTCGTGTTTTACATCCGTATGGAATACCGAATTTCTATATCTTTGCAACCGATTTAGAGGCTCAAAAACAACTTTTTACAGAAATCGAAGCCTCTGCTACAAAACTGAAAAATTCTACAACTTTTATATGGCATACATAGAACCTGCTCCGCTTCTCGATAAGGAAAATCCTTTTGAAGCCATGATGTCGCGTTTTCATACCGCTTCTCAAATTCTGGGCCTGGAAGATGAAGTTTATAATGTTCTTAAATCACCCGCCAAGCAGGTGATTGTTTCGTTGCCGGTTACGATGGATGACGGCAGCATCAGGGTATTTGAAGGCTATCGGGTTATTCACTCTACAATCCTGGGACCCTCCAAAGGCGGCATTCGTTTCGATCCGCATGTTAATCTGGATGAAGTAAAGGCCCTGGCTGCGTGGATGACCTGGAAATGTGCTGTGGTCGATATTCCTTATGGTGGTGGTAAGGGTGGCGTTACCTGCAACCCGCGCGAAATGTCGGCAGGTGAAATTGAACGCCTCATGCGCTCTTACACACAATCGATGATGGATGTGTTTGGGCCAGATCAGGATATTCCTGCTCCCGACATGGGTACGGGACCGAGAGAAATGGCCTGGCTTATGGATCAATACTCACGGAATAAAGGAATGACCGTGGCCGCTGTAGTTACCGGCAAACCAATCGTAATGGGTGGTTCATTGGGAAGAACCGAAGCAACCGGTCGTGGGGTGATGGTATCTACGTTGGCGGCTATGGAGAAATTGAAAATCAACCCGTACAAGGCGACCTGTGCTGTGCAAGGATTTGGTAATGTGGGTTCGTGGGCAGCTCGGCTACTTTCTGAGCGAGGGTTAAAAGTTCAAGCGATCAGTGATATTTCTGGGGCTTACTTTAACGAAAATGGAATCGACATCGATGCTGCGATTGCTTATCGGGATAAAAACAAAGGTTCGCTAGAAGGCTTTGCAGAGGTACAAAAAATTGCCGGTGGCGATTTACTCACACTTCCCGTGGATGTGCTGGTTCCTGCCGCTACAGAAGATGTGATCACCTCAGCCAATGCAGGAAAGATTCAGGCGAAACTTATTGTGGAGGGTGCTAATGGGCCTACTTCTTCAAAAGCCGATAATATCATTTATGAAAAAGGAATTAGCGTAGTGCCAGATATTCTGGCCAATGCCGGTGGTGTTACTGTTTCTTACTTTGAATGGGTTCAAAACCGGTTGGGTTATAAGTGGACTGCGGAACGCGTAAATCGCAGAAGTGACCGGATTATGAAAGACGCGTTTGATAATGTTTATAAAACCGCGGTTCAATACAAAGTTTCATTGCGCATAGCTGCTTATATGGTGGCGATAGACAAAGTTGCCAAAACATATAAATTCAGAGGTGGTTATTAATTCAAATTTCAAGACTCAGCGTTCGAGATTGTTAGAGATAATGTTGATTTTTGGATTTTAAACCCTGAGTCAACATGACTATTCACCGCGAAGGCCGCACGCTGCTATTTGTATTATTAGTTGTATTATTTGCCATCAATTGGGCAGTTGGATATTTTTTTCCGGAAGCTCACCTTGCTCAGAATATACTGATTGGCGCCAGCCTCATTTTCTATGTGATCATTCTTCAGTTCTTCCGCATCCCTGTTTTTCAAGTGAATAAAAATGAAAGCCAGGTATTAGCACCAGCCGATGGTAAAGTGGTAGTTATCGAAGAAACAGAAGAAACAGAATACTTAAAGTCACGCAGAAAGCAGGTTTCTATTTTTATGTCTCCGATTAACGTGCATGTTAATCTCATGCCGGTATCAGGCACGATTTCCTATTGCAAGTATCACCCCGGAAAATACCTGGTAGCCTGGCATCCGAAGTCCAGTACCGAAAATGAGAGAACTTCCATTGTTGCAAAAATGAACAATGGAACGGAAATACTGTTTCGTCAGATTGCCGGAGCATTGGCACGCAGAATAAAGTGGTATGTTAAAGAAGGACAACCCTTGCAGCAAGGCGATGAATTTGGCTTTATAAAGTTCGGGTCGCGTGTTGATATATTCTTGCCCTTAACGGCTAAGGTTGTGGTGAAACCAGGGGATATCACCCAGGGCGGGAAAACGGTTATTGCAGAACTCTAAATTGATTTTTGATTCACTCTCGGTCATTACCTTTCATAAGATTTTAACTATTAACAACTGTTTTAAATTCGGGAATTATTAAATTTCTGCGATTATTTCGCGTTGTTGTTTTGTTTAATCTTTGTTCAAGGTATAAGAAGAATAACTAAAGTTTTTTATGAGCCTGAATTTGAATCTCAAATTTGCGAATCGTCAGCAGGATTTTTTTGTAACGCTCAATCAGCGGGTTAATGCCCATTTTAAAAGCAACAAAATTGAACGCACGGCTAATTCAGAAATGATTGTGAAAACCATTTTTATGTTTTCACTATATCTGATTCCCTATTTTCTCTTAATCGGAGGTATTACAACTAATCTTTGGGGCATGCTGAGTCTGTGCATGGTGATGGGTTTTGGCATGGCTGGGATTGGTCTCTCCATTATGCACGATGCCAATCACGGAGCGTATTCTAACAAACCCTGGGTTAATAATTTGCTTGGTCTTTCTTTGAATTTAGTAGGTGGCCACGCTCTCAATTGGAAAGTGCAACATAACGTACTGCATCATACTTATACAAACATTCACGATGTAGATGAAGATATTAGTCCACGCGGAATCATACGAATGGCCCCTGAATCAAAATGGATACCGCTGCATAAATATCAACATTACTACAGCTGGTTTTTTTATGGGCTAATGACTTTGGTGTGGGTCTTGGTGAAAGATTACGTACGCATAATAAAATATCAACGCGAAGGCTTGATTAAAAAACAACGCACCTCAGCCACTAAAGAGTGGATGATTATGCTGGGAACAAAAGCGGTCTATTTTACCTATATAATAGCCGTTCCACTTTGGCTATTGCCCGTAACATTCGGCCAGGTGATCATTGGGTTTTTAGTTATGCATTACATTGCCGGTTTTATTTTGGCCATCATCTTTCAACCGGCTCACGTAGTAGAAGGAACAGAGTATCCCATGCCAGATGAACAAGGTAATCTTGAAAATAACTGGGCCATTCACCAACTTCATACCACTACCAATTTTGGCCATAAGGAAAAACTCTTCTCCTGGTACGTAGGTGGATTAAATTACCAGGTAGAACATCACCTTTTTCCAAACATCTGCCACGTACATTATCGCGATATTGCAAAAATCGTAGAACAAACTGCCAAAGAATTTAATCTGCCCTATAAATCAAAAGAGACCTTTTTTGATGCGGTAGTCGCACATGCCCGTCAGCTAAAAATCTTAGGTGAGAAACCTACTCATAAAACGGATCGCGTTGCTGTAGCTGCCTAGTCGAACAACCAGGCACGTTACTGTAAAATCTCCCTGAGAACGGGCAAGGACTTCATCTCAGTGAGACCATCAACATGGTTTGTGTAGAACCGAAGCAGACTAGTAAGTAAGATTTGTCTTTGATTATAGGTGATTGTAACAGGCGTTGTATAATCTGCCACCAGCAAAGTCTTAAGGACTGCCTCATCCTCACTATTCATCCAATGTCCACCCATTACCTCTTGGGTTAAGTTAGGACCAAACCCTAAATGCTTACTCAATCCCAATAAAAAAAGTAAATGAAAATTTTCTGGTTTATCCTGGCTGTCCAATACCATCAAAGAATTAGCAATAAAATCATAGATCTCAGTGGTGTGACTTTGTTCTTTCACCGCTTTATTCAGCAATTCATTGATAAACATGGCTATGGCTGATTTCCGGATCTCATGCGTGATTGTTTGATAAGGAAAGTAGCATTTCACCTCTTTGATGCGAAGAATATTTGCATTCTCTTTATGGTACACAACCAAATCCAATAAAGTGAGGGGTTGGAAAAGAGCAATCTTACTTCGCTTTGAACTACTGCGAACTCCGTTTACAATATAACTCTGTAACCCAAACAGCTCAGTGAAGATGTTAACAATGATGGAGGTCTCACCATACCTGGTGAATCTGAATACTATTCCTTTGGTTTTATATAGCACTTAGTCTTTGCGTTTTTTCAAATCAGCAAAGAAAGCCTTCCGGCTTCGGGCTTCGTAAGCATCCTTTTCACCCAGCAAAACCTGCGAATCGTTGGTGTTAAGTCGATGGGAGAATGACGCCAGCTCGCCTGTGGCCGCACAGATCGCATGCACCTTGGTAACAAACTCCGCTACTGCGAGCAAGTTCGGCATGGGACCAAACGGCTTCCCTTCGTAGTCCATATCCAGCCCTGCCACGATCACGCGTTTACCACTGTTGGCAAGCGTATTACAAACTTCAACAATAGCATCATCAAAAAACTGCGCTTCATCAATGCCTACCACATCACAATTGCCTGCCAAAAGAATTATGTCATTCGCAAAGTTGACCGGGGTGGAACGAATTTCACGTTCGCTATGGGATACAATTTTCTGATCGTGGTAGCGGGTATCAATGGTAGGTTTAAAAATTTCAACCTTCTGTTTGGCAATGAGAGCCCTATTTAACCTACGGATCAGCTCCTCTGTTTTTCCGGAAAACATGCAACCACAGATCACTTCAATCCAGCCGCTTTTACCCGGTCGGTTGCTTCTGCCTAGTTGAGGTTCAATAAACATAATGCAATTTAGAATTTAGTATTCGTCAAATCAGGCTTCACGCAAAATGACTTAATCCGAGTACCTCATGTGAGGCAGTTTTGTTTCGGCTGGCACACGAATCCTGCATGGCCCCACGACTGATGTCTGGCAAGCCAACCGCTCATTATCCGCTAATTCACCTTTCTTTAAATAGCTTAATTCAGGACCAGACCGTGGTGACAAATGATCCCAGCCTTCTTCAATAATCATCTTGCAGGTGGTGCACCGGCCTTTGCCACCACAGGCATGCATCCAGTCTATGTAATTGGATTGGAGTGCCTTCAAAACAGAAGCTTGTTCCATGCACCAAACCTCTTTTTGCCCCAAATTTTCAATCACTATCTTTACCATATTAACCAACCAACCAGATTGAGTTGGATTAACAAGAATACAAAAATATTAACTCATGGACGAGAAGATTAGTTTGAAGGCGGTCGACAACTATGCAATTCAATATGCCAATCAACTGGCAGATTTATTCTTTTCAAAGAAGGAAAAAATAACCGGACCTGAAATTCTTTCGCTGTGTGAAGTGAAACAGGTAAATCTGTTTGTCATCAACGATTTACTGAGCGCCTGGAAACAGGAAAGTCAAAAACTGAAAAGTCCGTTTTTCGATTATGAGGCTAAACCGGTAGCCGAAGCGTTGGCTCAATTTCAAAACACGCTAAGCAATCACATTTTAATCCATAAGGCTGATTTTTTACCACTTCTGAAAAAGGGAGTAAGCCAAACGTTGTATCTGATTCTGGCTCCCTATGATTTTTATGCAGAAATCTTAGATGAAAAGGGTAACGAATTTATTAAGACCTCCGACCTGAAGAATAAAGTAAAGTACATCAAGATCAATCGTGCCCCGCTCGAAAAGCTGGTGACACATCTTGAAGCGAAAAAATCTGAATCCATCTCCGGCAAAGAAGCGTTTGCGTTGCTGGATCATATCCTGGAAGAGGTGAGTTTTACTCCCGAAGATTTTGAACCGTACCTGGCACACTTCAACAGTATGGTGCCCATCACTATTGATAAATTTTTCGATATCAAAACACCCGCTCCAGTAACAAAACCAGCACCTATCATTACTCCTGCGGTAAAACCTGAACCACAAGCTGCAACAACCGTTGCTTCGCAACCCGCAGAAAGTAAACCTACGTTAGCTGATAATCTGGCGAAACAAAAAGTGACACGACTCAAGGAAAGTCTTACGATCAATCAAAAATTCATGTTCACCAAAATATTGTTTCATGGTGATTTTGAAATTTTTTCAGAGGCAATCGACAAACTGGACCGGTTTGATTCGCTGGCACAAGCCCAGCGCTTTCTGGAAGACGGTTATCCGGATTGGGATAGAGAGAGTGAAGAGTACGAAGAGTTTATAGAAATTATACAGAATCGATTTTGCTGAATCCTGCCCAATTAAATTCGTTGCAAAACCTGGCCTCTGTGTGCATCCAGTTTCAACAGGATAAAAAGTAGAATTGTAAAACTCCAGAGCGAAGATCCACCATAGCTAAAGAAAGGCAATGGAATTCCAATAACCGGAAATAGCCCGATGGTCATCCCGATATTCACCGCAAAGTGAAAGAAAAAAATGCTGGCAACGCTATAGCCATAAGCGCGGGCAAACCGATTCTTCTGTCGTTCCGCTAGGAATATAACCCGCATTAAAAGAGTCATAAACAATGTAATAACCGTCAGGCTACCAAACCATCCATGTTCCTCTCCGATCGTGCAAAAGATAAAATCAGTACTTTGTTCTGGCACAAAATCAAATTTAGTTTGCGTGCCTTTTAAAAAACCCTTGCCCATAAAACCTCCGCTACCAATAGCAATCTTTGACTGAGTGACATTCCAGTTAATACCCATCGGATCAAAATTTGGATTCACCAGGGCCTCAAGTCTTTTCTTATGACGAACGGGCAATACATTGTTGATCACATAATCGAAACTCTGAATGGTGAGTACAATAATCAGTGCTCCAATGCTCAATGTTACAATTCTCTTTACCGTGCGCTTTCCGAAGAAAACAATAATGGCAAATACGATCACGATAGCGCCATTTAAATACCATTCATTCTCAACGATTAATGTGAGTATGGCAATGAAGGCCATAGAAACTCCAACAATAAGAAGGAAGGGCGACATCCCTTCGCGGTAAAAAACCAAAAGAAAAGATGCGAACACGATGGCGGTTCCAAAGTCTTTCTGTAAAAGAATGAGCGCCATAGGTACTACAATCATAGCGAGAAGAATAGCCTGACTGCGAAGATTATCAATTTTAAAACCTACTGATCCTATAGTCTTGGCGATTACCAGCGCGGTGGCAAATTTTGCAAACTCAGAAGGTTGAAGACTAAATGCGCCAAATCCGATCCAGGACTTGTTGCCGCCAACTTCTTTACCGATTACAGGCACCAGCAGCAGCATAAACAATACAACACCATAAATGAGATACGCAAATGTTTCGTAGAAACGCATGTCAACAATGATGATCGCGAGAATAATGATGAACGATGCAGCAATAAAAAGTAGCTGGCGACCGGAGTTGAGTGAAAGATCCCAGATATTTTGAACTGCGTTCGCATCATAGACAACCGCATAAATATTGATCCAACCCAACGACACAAGCAAGATGTATAACAACACGGTTACCCAATCCAACTTGCCCGATATGTCCGCTTCGTTCCTCATTCAAATTTGTTATTCAATACATACTGTTCAATATGAGGCCGCTTGGTTTGACCAAACAGATATTTTTCAATCATTAAACTCGCAATAGAGGCTGCAGCACGTGCCCCTTGCCCAGCATCCTCCACATAAACCGAGATGGCAATTTTAGGATTATCGCGCGGAGCAAAAGCAATAAATACTGAGTGATCAAAAAGTGGGGGTGCATTTTGAACGGTACCTGTTTTACCACAAACAATTACATCTGCCAGCTTTGCCCGGTATTGACCCGTGCCTTCCTCAACAACTTTCTGCATGGCATCTACTGCAACAATAAAGTAGGATGAGTCAATCGTGGTGTAATGTCTGTCCTGATATTGGGGCAAAGGTTTTCCATTCTCTCCAATTGCCTTTACAAGATGGGGAGTATAATAATGGCCCCGGTTAGCAATAATAGCCGCAAAGTTTGCCATCTGGATCGGTACCACGAGGTTTTCTCCTTCACCAATGGCAAGTGAATAAATGTTAGAGAACTTCCAGGCCTGACTTCTGTACGCACGATCATAGTATTCCGGAGTTGGCACCAGGCCTTCCTTTTCGTTTGGCAAGTCTATTCCTAATTTTTTTCCGAAGCCAAAACTCATAATGTGTTTATTCCATTCGGCAAGACCTACACGCGTATCGCCAAAAGGATCATCTACAACACCTTGATTTAGCATTCGTCTGAGTACGTTATGAAAATAGGGGTTACATGAATTGGCTATAGCTCCGCGAAGATCTTCATTGGTGTGATCGCCATGACAATTAATAATCGATCGATCGCATCGAATCCGTGTATCGGGGGTAATCACCTTCTCTTGTAAAGCCGTCATTGCCTGGGCAATTTTAAAGATTGAACCGGGCCGGTATTGAGCCATGAGCGGACGGTTGAACAGTGGTTTTAATGTATCGTTACTTATCAGTTTAAAATTGGAACTGTAATTTCTTCCCGTTAGCAAATTAGGATCATAGGAAGGACCCGAAACGAGTGAGAGTATCTCACCGGATGCGGGCTCGATGGCAACAATACTACCTGCTTTGCCTTCCATTAAAAATTCTCCGTATTGCTGCAGATCTATGTCAATGCCGGTAATTAAATTTTGGCCCGGAACAGACAGCGTATCATATTCCCCGCCTTTGAAAGACCCCTTCTCAATTCCCTTTACATTGCGAAGCTTAAATCGAACTCCGCGCTTACCGCGCAGTTGCTCCTCATAAAATGCTTCAATCCCACTTTGACCGACATAATCACCTTGCTTATAAATTTTTGATTCATCCCTGGCGAGGTTATCCTTACTAATTTCGCTAACATAACCCAATGCATTCGCCAAGGAGGGAGCACCATACGAGCGTGTAGTTCTTGCCTGCACATAGAATCCCGGAAATTCATCAAGATGATCTTGTACTCTGGCAAAATCAATGCTTGACAACTGGTTCATGAAAAGTGTGGGCTTATAAGGAGAGTATTCCTTTCGGGCTTTCATTTCCTTAAAGCGCTTGCGCAATTCTTCCTGTGAAATTTCAAACACCGCACAGAATTTCGCTGAATCAAATTTCTTTACATCCTTTATAATTACTTCCAGATCATACTCCGGACTGTTGAAGGCAATTAATTTTTTATTCCGATCGTAGATAAGACCCCGGGAAGGATACTCCACCTGACGCAAAATCGCATTTCCGTCCGCCAACTCAGCATACCGGTTATCCAGCACCTGTATAAAAAATAGCTTAATCAGAAAGATGACTCCAACCAAAAGAAAAACAAATTGTACTATTTCTTTTCTACCCTGGTTCATGACCGTCTGCGTTGAGGAGATAAATACTGTAGCAAGATAATGACAGACATCGTAAACAGTAAGCTACCAACCACCTTTAACATGGTGTACCAAAACAATGTGAACCCTGAGGCTTCAACAAAAAACAAAACGAGATGATGAATAAATACCAAGGGCAGTGTGTATACTAAAAACCATTGCAAGCCATTAACTGTCAAGGATGACGAGGAGCTTGAATCATACCCTCCTTGTGGCGTAATCGTGGCAAGCCAGTAATTTCTGAGATAGGCAACCAAAACGGTGGCAAATGCATGAAGGCCCATACTATCATAAAAAATATCTATGGTAAATCCTATCACAAATCCAATCACCATTAAAATCAGTGAATTGAGTTCAATAGGGAGTAAGAGTATAAAGGCAATGTATAAAAAGCAAAACGCAGAGTTAAACAACACCAAATTCCTCAGGACAAGTACTTGCACCAAAACGTAAAGGAAAAATAATATAAATTGTATAACGCCCGAGCGATTCATTTTGTATCTCCCATGGTTATGTGTTCCAGCGAATCTTTTTCACTTTTTAACCGACTCTTAACTACTTCAACAAAAGCCAGCCGGCCGAAATCCTGTGATAATTCAATTTTAATATCCCAGAAGGGAGTTTCCTCCTTTAAGTTAACCTCCCGGATAATCCCCACCAGAATACCTTCAGGAAATACGGCATTGAATCCGGATGTTACCACCGAGTCTCCGATAACCGGTTGTGCGTGACGAGGAATAAACAATAGGTTGGAGTAACGCATGTTGAGTCCATCCCACCGCACGGATCCCAATTGATTTGTTCTCTTAATAACACTGGAAACCTGCTCATCGACATTGAGTAATGAAATCAGTACCGCATAGTGTTCAGAAACTGATTTTACCTTCCCAACGGCACCTGCATCGCTAACAGCAGCCATGCCAGGCGCGATACCATCTGCCGAACCTTTATTGATCGTAATAAAGTTTTTATACAGGTTCGTTGAATTAGCAACTACCTTGGCGCTAACGTACTCAAACTGATTTATCCTTGCCGAATCTATGTGAGTACGAATGCTGTCTCCAATCAATTGGTTTCTCTTCTCTAATTCGGTGCGCAACCGGGCATTCTCAAAAGCAAGATTTTCATTTATCGTACGCAAAGAAAAGTATTCCCGGGTTCCTTGCGAGAACCCAAGAATGTTTGCCGCCAGCCGATTTGAGGAATTGAAGTATTTGGTGCTTTGATATTGATTGTTTTCAATAATCAACCACGCGCACAACAGCTCCAGGAATAAGAAAGTAAAAAAGGCCCGATACTCGTAAATAAAATTTAAGAGTCGCTCCATCCATTTAAGTCATCAATATCTTTCTGAAGTGCTCCAGATTCTTCAACGTAGCTCCCGTACCCCTCACAACCGCGCGCAGCGGATCATCGGCCACGTGAATAGGTAATTTCGTTTTCAAGGAAAGTCGCTTGTCCAATCCACGAAGCATGGCCCCCCCTCCGGTTAAATAAATTCCCTGCTCATAGATATCAGCTGAAAGCTCAGGTGGTGAAAGCTCAAGGGCTTTGAGTACAGCCTCCTCCAGTTTTGAAATAGATTTATCAAGCGCAAAGGCAACTTCAGAATAAGAAATCTTAATTGTCTTGGGTATGCCTGTCATCAGGTCGCGACCACGAATTTCATAATCATCGGGGCCGTCATCCAATTCGGTTAATGCTGACCCTACTTCAATTTTCACGCGTTCTGCAGAGCGCTCACCGATCAACAGATTATGTTGCCTGCGCATATAATCCAGAATGTCGCGATTGAATGTATCCCCGGCAATTCGAATCGACTGATCACAAACAATACCTGACAAAGCAATAACGGCTATATCGGTTGTGCCTCCACCTATATCCACAATCATATTACCGACAGGCTGTTCGATATCAATTCCAATTCCAATCGCAGCAGCAATGGGTTCGTGAATCATGTAAACCTCCTTAGCATTTGCATGTTCGGCAGAGTCGCGAACGGCACGTTTCTCAACTTCTGTAATAGCGGAAGGAATACAAATCACCATCCGCAAAGAAGGTGGAAAAAGTCTGCGACCCGTATCGATCATTTTAATCATGCCGCGGATCATCATTTCCGCTGCGTGGAAATCAGCAATAACCCCTTCCTTGAGTGGTCGAATAGTCTTAATGTTATCGTGTGTTTTCTCATGCATTTGCATGGCTTCGCGACCGATGGCAAGTACCTTACCGGTAGCACGGTCTAAGGCAATAATAGACGGTTCATCGACAACAACTTTGTCTTTGTGAATGATCAGTGTATTGGCTGTTCCCAGGTCGATGGCTATGTCCTGAGTAAAGAAATCAAAAAGTCCCATTCGTTCCGGAAGGTTAAAAAGTTATAAAGGCCGAAATTACAGAAATATTCCGGGGAATTTTAAAGGTAAACAGCCGAAAAACTTACAGTGTATTAATGCTTAAAGTGTCGGATGCCGGTGAAGACCATCGCCATGTTATTCCGGTCGCAGTAGTCGATCGAGTCCTGGTCTTTGATGGATCCACCCGGCTGAATGACTGCTTCGATTCCATGCTGATGAGCAATTTCTACGCAATCCGGAAACGGGAAGAATGCATCGGAAGCCATAACTGATCCTTTGAGATCGAACCCAAAAGTTGCGGCCTTTTCAATCGCTTGTCTTAACGCATCTACACGACTGGTTTGCCCTACGCCACTTGCCAGAAGCTGGCCATTAACTGCCAAAATTATCGTGTTTGATTTCGTGTGTTTACAAATCTTGCTGGCAAAAAGAAGCGCGTCAACCTGCTCGGGTGAAGGAAGTCGTTTAGTAACCGGCTTAAGGTCTTCTTTGGAATCTGTTTTAAGATCCAGATCCTGCTCAATCACACCATTCAGTAAACTCTTGAATTGCTTTTCTGAAGTTAGGGGTTGTTTCTGCCTTAAAATGATCCGGTTTTTTTTGGACTTAAGTAATTCAAGTGCCTCCGGTTGATATGCAGGAGCAACCAAAATCTCAAAAAAGAGTTTGTTAATTTCTTCGGCCGCAGCCAGATCAATCATTTGATTGGTTGCCAGCACACCCCCAAAAGCGGAGACTGTATCAGCCTGAAAAGCTTTGAGATAGGCGGTCTTCACATCTGAAGCGATGGCTACTCCACACGCATTGGTATGTTTGATAATTACAAAAGCCGTCTCTCCGTCAAACTCCTTCACTAAATTGATGGCGGCATCTACATCCACCAGGTTGTTGTAAGAAAGTTCTTTGCCATTGAGTTGTTCAAACAAACTTTCTAACGTACCATAAAACACGCCTTGTTGATGCGGGTTCTCGCCATAACGCAAAACTTTCCCTTGCGGGAAGCTGGACTTGAAGCTGGGTAGTTTTTGTTCCTGGTTGAAATAACTGAATATGGCTGAATCATAATGAGAAGTTACATCAAATGCCTTGGCGGCAAACCGCTTTCTATCCACCAAATCTGATGTTCCTTGTTTAGCTTCTAATAATTCGAGCAATTCCTGGTATTGAGTGCGGGCTGAAACAATTAGCACATCATTAAAATTCTTTGCCGCACCGCGAATAAGCGAGATACCCCCAATGTCAATCTTTTCAACAATATCCGCTTCAATTCCACCTTTCGCCACGGTTTCTTCAAAGGGATACAAATCCACAATCACTAAATCGATGGGTGCAATTTTAAACTCTTGTGCTTGTTTTACATCTCCAGCTTCTTCCCTTCTATAAAGGATTCCTCCAAAAACAGCAGGGTGCAGAGTTTTAACCCGACCTCCAAAAATGGAAGGATAACCGGTTAGCTTTTCAACAGGCACAACCGGGTAGCCAAGTTTTTCAATAAACTCTTGTGTGCCTCCGGTAGAAACAAACTCCACACCTTGCTTGCCAAGAAAATGAATGATAGGTTCAAGATTGTCTTTGTAATAAACGGAGATGAGGGCCCGGGTGATTTTCTTTGACGACATGATTGTGAATTGAGGTGCAAAAATGCAGGATTAAAGTGGAAAGAACCTAAAAATTTTCACGACATGGCATAAAACTATAGCGAACTTTGACCCTTTGCGTGACCCAAACTATGAAACTCTTCCTTCACCTCGAACTCAGAAAATGGCAAGAGGCGAGTTATGAAAAACCGCTTCTCACGTATGCCTCTTCAATTTCAAGTAATTTAATTGGTGCTGAGATGGACAATCAATCAGATGCATCGATTGCAGAGCTGGTTATCCGGCTGTATGATCAAGTACAGTCAGTATTTATTTTGGTTCAAGCGCAACCGAATGAACCGTTAGGGTCGACTTTAAAAGTGCTGAATCATCTTCTTCGGACTAATGAAAAAATCCATTCCGTAGTACTTTGCGGAAGTCACGAACAGATGGAAAAATTAATGGGTTCACTCCGCGAACGGTTCAAGAATGAAAAAGATCAGGAAAGAATCAAAATCTGGATAAAGGAATTCGCTTTAGCTTAACCCGGGCAGGTAGTCACGCTCTTCATAAGCTTCTGCCTCAATCGAAAAGTCATCTGCGTCCATAAAGGCCGGGAATTTATCGCGATAAGACTGCAAAGAATGCGCATTTAAAGCCATCGTTTTTATTGCCTCAACACTTTCAACCGAGTAGAAAGAATCTCCTTTGGGTCCGATAAACGCTGAATGGCCATTGTATTCAATGCCATTGCCATCCAAACCTACACGGTTTACGCCTACCGTATAACTCAGGTTCTCTATGGCTCTTGCCTTCAATAATGTTTCCCAAGCGGCAGATCGCACCATCGGCCAATTGGCCACATAGACCAATAAATCGTAGGCTGGTTTTTTTAGTGAAGCATTCCAGCGGTTGCGACTCCACACCGGAAAGCGCAAGTCGTAGCAGATCAAAGGACAAATGCGCCAGCCCTTCCAGTGACCAATCAGCAAACTTTCACCGGGTGTAAACACCTGATGCTCTTCTGCCATGCGAAATAAATGGCGTTTATCGTAAGTTTTATAATTGCCACCGGGCTCCATCCACAACAAGCGGTTGTAAAACCGATCATGAACGTTAGCGATATAACTACCCAAAATGAGGGCCCCTGTTTGATCAGCCATCTGCTTCATCCACTTGAATGTGCGCATATTCATATGCTCAGCTAGCTTTGGCGCTTTCATGGTAAAGCCTGTGGTGAACATTTCGGGTAGCACAATTACGTCCGTAGATTCACCAATCTGCCAGATTTTCTCTTCAAACATGGCCAAATTGGCCCCTACGTCTTCCCAGTGGAGATCAGCTTGAATTATGGTAATTTTTAAATCCTGCATAGAATAGCAAACGGACTGCAAAGAAAGCAATCCGGGGTCGGATTTTGAACCGTTTGGACAATAAAAACCTACTAAAGTTTTCTAAGGATGGCCCCAGCTTTCTCCAAGGTTTCTTCATTTTTGGCAAAACAAAATCGGAGTAGCTGGTAGTCAGTTTTATCAACATAAAATACTGACACCGGAATGGGTGCTAATTTTTTCTCTTTCGTCATCCATTCAGCCATTTCAACATCACCCAATCCAGATACTGAACTGTATGACAAAAGTTGAAAGTAGCTCCCATAACTAGGTAAAGGCTGTAGTGATGAACCTTTGATCTGTTCAAGGAAAAAATCGCGCTTTTGCTGATAAAATCTACCGAGCTGAAGATAATTATCGGGGTTCATAAGATATTCGGCCAACGCCAACTGCACGGGGGTGTTGACACTGAAGGTAATAAATTGATGGGCCTTACGGATTTCTTTCGTAAGGTATTCCGGAGCCACAGCATACCCTACTTTCCAACCTGTAGCATGAAATGTTTTTCCAAACGAGAACACAGCTACACTTTGAGCCGCCAGCTTGGGATACTTCAACACACTTTGATGTTCCAGATTGTCAAAAATAATCCGTTCGTATACTTCATCACTCAGTGCAATGAGATTATGCCCTACAACAATTTCCTCCAATGATTTCAAATCAGCCTCACGTAATACCGAGCCGGTTGGATTGTGTGGTGTGTTGATCATGATCAACTTTGTGCGCGAATTTATTTTTGCTTTTACTTCTTCCCAATCAATTGAAAAATGCGGTGGTTTCAATTTCAGGTGAACGGGAACTCCCCCATTTAACCGGACTGCAGGATCATATGAATCATACGAGGGGTCGAACATAATCACCTCATCACCTGCCTTCACCAATGCGGCAATGGTAGAAAATATGGCTTCTGTGCCCCCAGCCGTTATTGTCACTTCCGTTTCAGCATCGGTAGGTCGCTGGTATGTTTTAGTTATTATGTCTGCGATGGACTGTCTGAGTGCGGGAGTACCCGGCATAGGCGCATATTGGTTATGCCCGGCTTTTAAATTCTTATAAATGAGTTCAATCAACTCATTCGAAACCGGAAAATCCGGAAATCCTTGTGAAAGGTTGATTGCGCCATGCTCAAGCGCCATGCGCGACATCACGGTGAAAATAGAAGTGCCTACTTCAGGAAGACGGGAGTTAATCTTCAAGATTCAAAAACTTAGAACTCAAAATTACAATAAGTCGCGATCTCCACTTTGAATATGAGTGTGTTTACTTACGAAGGGGCGCTAAAATCCGATAATCAGTATCCACATCGCCTTTGCTGATATTCGCCAGTTTACCTTTTAACATCCGTTTTTTTAATGGTGTTAAGTAATCAATAAATAGTTTGCCTTCAATGTGATCATACTCGTGCTGAATAATGCGGGCTTTCATACCGGTATATTCTTCTTCGAATGCATTCCAGTTTTCATCAAAATATTTGATTCGAACCTTTTCTTTTCGCCAAACATCTTCGCGGATATTGGGAATGCTCAAACATCCTTCTTCAAAGTCCCATTCATCTCCGGTCTCTTTTATAATAACAGGATTAACAAATACCTTCTTGAAATCGACAAGGGTTGGCTCGTCTTCCAACGTTGTGCCATCCACCACAAACAATCGAACACTTTTTCCTATTTGAGGAGCAGCCAGTCCTATGCCATGAGCTCCATGCATAGTTTCATACATGTCCATGACCAGTTCCTTCAAATCAGTACCTTCCTTAATATCGGTAGCGCGCTTTCTCAAAACAGCATCGCCATAAACTACAATCGGATAAATCATTTGCCTCTAACCAGATTAGAAACCGCAAAGGTAAATATTATCGACAGGATATTTAACCCCTGGATTTAACATCTTTTAACCAGGCTTTATTTAATATTGTCTTATGCGAATCCTCATCTTATTCATTCTCATTTCTTATCAGGTACTTGGTCAGACTCCTGCCGAAGATTTTCTTAAAAATCTTAAACCTTTTTGCGGCAATCGGTATGCTGGCAAGGCAGTTTTTCCTGAGGGTGACAAAAATCCATTTAAAGGTGAGCCGTTGACTATCCATTTCTCACAATGCGATGATAAAGAAGTGCGCATTCCCTTCCAGGTAGGCAAGGATCAATCGCGCACCTGGGTGATCACATTGGATGATACCGGATTATTGTTAAAGCATGATCATCGCCATGCCGATGGAACCCCGGATGAAATAACTCACTATGGTGGATATGCATTAAAACCAGGAAGTTCCTCTCAACAATCCTTTCCGGCTGATGTATATACAGCCAACCTTATTCCTGCTGCCGCTACCAATGAATGGACGCTGGTCATACAGCCCGATAAAAAAATACTGAGTTACATTTTAAAACGCGATGGCCAATTACGCTTTCAGGCCGATTTTGATTTGAATAATTCGGCAGACCATTAGCATCTTTCCATATAAGATTGTAGAATCAACACAGCACTGATTTTATCAACGTTTCCTTTTACCTGCCGGTCTTTCTTTTTCATTCCCCCATCAATCATGGCGCGTTGCGCAATCGAACTGGTAAATCGTTCGTCAATAGTTTGAATGGGCTTGTCGGGAAAAGTCTTGTTTAATAACCCTATAAACTTTCTAACTCCCGGGGCGGTCTCCGAATCGGTATTATCTAGTCGTTTTGGCAACCCGATCACTACTTCGTCTACGGTTTCTTTCTGAAAATATTTTTTTAAGAAATCAATCAGATGGGCTGTCTCTACCGTTTCCAGTGCAGTGGCAATAATCCTTAGCGGATCTGTAACTGCCAATCCCGTGCGTTTGGTTCCAAAGTCAATAGCAAGAATTCTTCCCATGCGGGGATGGTAAACGATTAATTGAGTTGCGATTTTTCGAAGAACTTTTTCTTTACCTCGTTCTCAAGCGCCATAGCTTTCGGGAAAAGAATTTCGTTCTCCACCCGGGCATGCACCTTCAGTTCTTTTTCAAATTGAATCAACTCTGTATAGATTACCTTAACATGAAGTGGAGCGTCTGCTGTCAGGTGATAACCTTTTGTAATTCTCCGGATGCCCTGCATTTCATCATCATGCGTCTCATGTTCTATGGCACACTTTTGCAATGAATTTTTTTCCATCAACTGGTAAAGTTGAGAGGGATTGAAAAGTCCGCGGGAGGCCCGCTCTAAAATCCGGATGTATTTAAATAGTGTATCTTCTTCTTCGTAAATGTGATGGATAAAGTCATCCAAAAAGAGGGGAAACAAAACTTTCAAATCCCGCTCCACGAGCTCGTATTCACTGTGGTTGGCTTTAAAACTATTGACCAGCCTGCCGATATACGGAAGTTTATGCTTTACAAATAAATAATGAGAATGCTTCAGGTATTCCATAATCAGATCCACCGGATAACTGATTAAGGGTAAATCAGCTTGCTGGAATGTTTCCGCGGAGGCTTCCAGTTCGCGGACGATCACATCCACACTTAAACCTTTTTCCAGACAAACCTGTTCTAGCGTTTGTTCAGAAGATTCGTAAAATTTAATGCCGAAATGGAATAGTATATGGGCACGTATATTGTCCTGATCTACCAACTCCGCAATTCTTAGACTTTTTAAGGCTATTTTTTCCATCAGTCAGGTAAATATAGTAAACTCAATTTTAGCTAATTTCTAACCTTAACAATTAATTTGGAACTCCGTTAAAAGAACTACAATACCAACGAAATATTATGGAGGAGCAGAAGAATTCATCATACCAGATCAGTTTACCGCTGATTTTGTGCATTGGACTGGCAGCAGGTGTTTTAATTGGCGCCAGCCTTACCAACAAATCCGGTTCGGGCGACATTGGTAATGATGTTCAAAAATTCAGAGAAGTGCTAAGTCTCGTAAAAAACGAATATGTCGATGAAGCCAAAACCGATGTTTTGGTGGAAGATGCAATTGAACATATGCTCGGCAAATTAGACCCACACTCCTCCTACTTATCCGCCAAAGATCAGGTATCAGCGAATGAAGATTTACGGGGAAATTTCGAGGGTATTGGAATCGAGTTCAACATTTTTCACGACACCCTGGTAGTAGTAGCTCCGCTTAGCGGTGGCCCATCCGAATCAGTGGGGTTACGGTCAGGCGACAAGATTGTGAAAGTCAATGACGTTAACATTGCAAGTATTGGACTGTCTTACCCAGACGTTCAAAAACATCTGAAAGGTCCAAAAGGTACCGAAGTAAGAATTGAAGTGATTAGAAAAAATGTAGCTGAACCCATATCGTTTACCATCATTCGTGATAAAATACCGCAATTTTCAGTAGACGCTTCATACCTGGTTACTCCGGATATCGGTTACATCAAAGTCAATCGCTTCTCACAAACAACGCATAGAGAGGTAAAGGAGGCTGTCAGCAAATTGAAGAAACAGGGCATGACAAAACTTGTCCTGGACTTGCAAGGCAACCCCGGGGGATATCTAGATCAGGCTGTAGAGATTGCCGATGAGTTTCTACCCAAAGGCGAAAAGATTGTTTTCACCAAAGGTCAGGAGAGCAAATACAATGAAGATCATTTTGCTACACAACAAGGCGATTTTGAACAAGGGGACTTAATCATTCTGGTGAATGAAAGCAGTGCTTCTGCTTCAGAGATTGTAGCCGGTGCCCTGCAAGATAATGACCGGGCCTTGATTGTAGGCCGCAGATCTTACGGAAAAGGATTGGTGCAACGACCGTTCAGCCTGAACGATGGCTCGGAAGTAAGACTCACCATCTCACGTTATTATACTCCAAGTGGTCGCTCCATTCAAAAACCTTATAACGATCTGACCGAATACGAAAAAGATATTACCAAGCGATACAAGAATGGTGAGTTCTTTTCCGCTGATAGTATACGCTTTAACGACTCATTGAAATATGAAACACAAAATGGACGATCCGTTTATGGAGGTGGGGGTATTATGCCTGATTATTTCGTGCCTTTGGACACCACAACAAGCAGCAAGTACTTTAATGAACTCTTTAGCGCCAACGTATTGAGAGAATATGCTTTCAATTATGCAGAAAACAACGAATCAAAATTGACAGAAAAGGGATACAAGGATTACCTCGAAAATTTTGAGGTGAGCGAAGTCATGCTCAATCATGTTGTGGTAATGGGAATCAAAAATAAAATTCCGGCCCGACCTGCTGACCTGGCAAAGAACAAACGATTCTTTCAGATTTATCTCAAAGCAGAAATCGCCCGCAACGTGTGGGACAATGAAAGCTTTTATCCGATCATCAACGAAACCAATGAAGTGCTGCAACAAGCAATTAAACTATTTGACCGGATACCGGAATTGAATAGAAATAAAATGTAAAATTTGCGTAAGCGAATTCAGGAACTCACCTCAGATTTTGAAATGAGGTGAGTTCTTTTTTTGTACCTTCACCGAACAAATTTCTTCATCAAAACAAACTCTATGTACTACCACCGGCTCGGAAATATTCCACACAAACGACATACACAATTCAGGCAACCTGATGGCAGTTTGTATAAGGAAGAACTGGTAAGCTCAGAGGGATTTTCTGGAATTTATTCAAACCTCTATCACATCAACGCCCCCACGCGAATCAAAGAAGTTAAAGATCCTGTTAAGTACGGCCCCAAATTAATTCAGGATTATGCCTTACGTCAAACGCACTTGAATACGTCAAAAGTTACAACCACAGGCGATGACTTTCTCACGGCACGTAAAGCCCTTCTCGCCAACAGCGATTGTTCGATTTCCATTTGTTCTCCTACGCAGCGCAAAATGAATTACTTCTATAAAAATGCTGAAGGCGATGAAGTATTGTATATACATGATGGGAAGGGTGCGTTGATCACTCAATTTGGCAAACTCGAAATCAAGCAGGGTGATTATGTTGTAATTCCCCGCACAGTAATTTATAAACTTGATTTTGAAGCAGGACCGCTTCGCATCTTGATAATTGAATCTGCTTCTCCGGTAGAGACCGTGAAAAGATATCGCAATGATCTTGGCCAACTGGGTGAGCATTCTCCGTACTGCGAACGCGACATTCGGCCACCACATGAATTAATTACAGACGCCAGTAAAGGTGAGTTTCTGATGAAGATCAAAAAGCAAGGCTACCTTCATCAATATGTCTATGATTACAGTCCGCTGGATCTTGTTGGCTGGGATGGATTTTTGTGGCCATATGCCTTTTCCATTCACGACTTCGAACCCATCACCGGGCGCATTCATCAGCCACCGCCAGTACATCAAACTTTTCAGGCGCACAATTTTGTGATTTGTTCTTTCGTGCCGCGATTGTTTGATTACCATCCGCAAGCGATACCTGCACCTTACAATCACAGTAATATCGATAGCGATGAAGTGCTGTATTATGCCGAAGGGAATTTTATGAGCCGTAGAGGTATTGAGCGGGGATCGTTCACCTTACATCCCGGTGGTTTGCCACATGGTCCGCACCCCGGCACAGTAGAAAAAAGTATTGGTGCAAAAGAAACTCATGAATTGGCTGTAATGATTGATACGTTCCGGCCACTTTACTTAACTGAAGACTCGTTACCATTTCTCGACAAAAATTATCCGATGAGCTGGACAGATAATTCGGGGGAAGGTTTTCATGAAGTCAATACACCTTGATTAATTCACTAACGGTAAGCATATGAAATATTCCATCCTCGTCTTTTTACTGATTGGCAGTTTATCTGCCTTCTCGCAAGAACTCACCGGTGCATGGCAAAGCGGGCCGGATGAAAATCGCTCTGTTATGATTGTGGCGGGCAAGTTTTTTTCAGTTGCCGTTTACAATGTTAAAGACAAAACTTACACAGGAACCTATGGTGGAATCTGGCGATTGGAAAAAGATCAGTTCGTTGAACTTCAGGAATTCAACACGTTAAAGCCGGAACTTATCGGCACCGAAAGACGAACGGTTATTAAAGTACAAAAAGACAAATTTAGCTTTAGTGATGGCGCCTCCTTTACGCGGCTTGACAACGGAACGCCAGGCGCATTATCCGGAGCGTGGTTAATCACAGGACGCGTTACAGATTCGGGCATGCAAAAAATGACTCCGGGAGCGCGAAAGACTATGAAGATTCTTTCCGGCACCCGCTTTCAATGGATTGCCTACAACAGTGAAACAAAAGAGTTTTTTGGAACCGGGGGTGGCACTTACTCGACTGTGGATGGTAAATATACCGAAACCATTGATGTCTTCTCCAGAGATAACAGTCGCGTAGGTGCAAACCTTGAATTCAATTTCTCAATAATTGAGGGCGGTGATTGGCGGCACAGTGGAAAAAGTAGCAAAGGCGATCCCATTGATGAAATTTGGTCAAAACGCGAAAAGATTGGAATTTGAGCAATGTCTCAGATATCACCGCTCTTTGGGATCTGACGCATAAGAACAAATTTATTTACATGGAGAAATTTTCGCTGCCCATACAAGTGCGTTGGTCTGATATCGATCAAAACCGACACCTGCGACATTCGGCCTACTATGATTATGGCGCAACCGTTAGGATTGATTGCTTTTCGAAACACGGACTTACTAATCTCAAGTTTGAAGAATTGCGCATTGGTCCCATTCTCTTTCGCGAAGAGGCGATTTTTAAACGCGAAATAAAATTTGAAGATAAAGTAACCATCGACCTGGTGGTAACAAAAGCCACAGCCGACTTTAGCCGTTGGAGTGTGCGACATCATTTCTATAAAGAAGATGGAACCTTATCCGCCATCATCAACCTTGACGGTGCCTGGATTGATGTACTGAAACGAAAACTGGCCGTGCCCGATGAATTTATTCAAAAAGTATTTGACGATTTCCCAAAGGCTTCCGACTTCGAACAAATACCCATCAAAAAGTAATTACCGATTTACCCACCGTTCAATCACACGTGGATAATGTGCATGCTCGAGTCGTTGAACCTGCTCAGCAATTTGCTGAGTTGTATACGTAGAATGGACCGGACATTTACCTTGAAACAAAATTCTTCCCCGATCATAGTGTTCATCCACTTCATGAATGGTAATTCCTGTCTCCGTTTCACCTGCATTCTTTACGGCTTCATGTACTTTCATACCATACATCCCCTTGCCTCCATACTTGGGTAATAAAGCCGGATGGATGTTAATGATACTGTTTGGAAAAGCTTCAATCAGTTGTTGCGGAACAAGCCAGAGAAAGCCGGCCAAAACAATATGAGTTATTTCAGTATCCTTTAACCAGCCAATAACTTCTTCACTTTCGTGGAATTGCTGCCGCGTAAAGACGCGTGTAGGAATATTAAATTTATGAGCTCGCTCCAATCCTGGCGCACCGGGATTGTTGCTCAATACCAATGCCACCTTAATTGTTGAGTGATTTTTAAAATGATTAAAAATTGCCTCCGCATTGGATCCATTACCAGAAAGAAAAACGGCTAAACGAGCGGGCTTATTCATGGCGCAAAGAAAGGCATTAAACCCAGACAATGAAAATCAAGGCGTTTACCAGATTAAACCACCGCACGAGTCCGCTAATAGTTGATAAACACCATGCTTATTACACCCAATAGCATAATGATTTTACATGCCTGGCTTAACCAATAAAAATCCTTGCGGGTGTCTGCCCGGATAAGTCGTAACAATAACAATCCCAAAGGCATAAAGAGAAAAATCAAAAAATAGGAAAGTGGCAATTGTGAATAGATAGCATTGAGTAAAATAACAGAGGAAGCTAATAAGCCAAGTAAAATATACAATATCACTTTTGTCTTTCGGATTCCCCACACGATGGGCAATGTTCTGCATCCAAATGTATTGTCACCCTTCAGGTCTTCTATATCTTTTACAATCTCGCGGATGAGTGTCATAAAAAAGGCAAACAACGCATAGATAATCACCAGCGAATTGGAAACGTCATACAGAATATTAACTAACAATATCGAAATACTGGTGAGCCAGGCCACTACAAAATTTCCAATAAAAGGTTGGCGTTTGAGGTTATTGGAATACACCCACAATAAAAAAGCAGAAAGAAAATTGATCACGCCCAGTTTCCAACTCAACACAAAACCAAGGGCAACCCCTATAAATGATAGAATACTATGAAAGAAGAGTGCATACCTGCGGGTGATATTCTTACCAATAACCACACGGTTAGGTTTATTGATGAGATCTATTTTTATATCGTAGTAATCGTTGATGATGTAGCCTGCGGCTGCAATAATGGCTGTGGAACTGGCCAGAACAAAAAGCTTCCCATCAATAAATAATTCAGGATTGATAAGAAAAATAGCCGCCATGTATTGAGACAAGCCAATGATGACCAGGTTCCAAAACCGGGTTAGGCGCAGTAATGCATGCAACGTAAAGGGCTGGTATTTTTTGGGTGGCATTCGGTACAAAGGTAGTGAGATACTTGATACCGGAGCTGGCGCATGAACTCCGTATCAATTTTTCAGTTGTCAAAACCTTAGCGCTACCATAACCATATAATTTCTACCTGCCTGTGGATAATAAAAATTTTGTCGGTATTCGATTGCTCCGCCCAGATATCCATAGGTATACCCATTGGAGGAATATGCAACATTAAAAATATTGTTCGCCAGCAGGCTTATCGAAATCTCCCTCATAAAAGAAGGCTTTATGCTATAGCCCATACGGAGATCGTTTATAAAATAAGACCCGATACTTCTGGCGTCCTTCGAAGTATTATCCAGAAATTGCTTACCCACATATTTGGTCAACAAACCAACTTCGACATTTTTTATCGGTGTATACATCAACCCCGCTCCAGCAACTATATTCGGTGAAAAGGAAATATCCGTATCAGAATAGCTATTAACCACCTCATTATATTCATCAAAATTGGCTCCGTAGTCGTAGATCACTTCATCAAACCTTTTTATTTTATTTTGACTCAATGTTAAATTGGCATTCCATTGAATTTTTGATCCGAGCCGAACGGAACCTTCCAGTTCTACTCCTGTGCGATAACTCTCATCCACGTTCGTGCGAACAATGGCGCCCACATCGTTTAACTTTCCGGTGGGGACCAATTGATTTTTGTAGTTCATCAGGTAATAATTAACATTCAAAATCAGATTGTCTTTTCTGAATCTCCACCCGGCTTCTACATTCTGTAAGGTTTCATGCTTTGGAATGGTTCCAGCAAGGGCATCGATAAAATCGTCCCGTACCGGCTCGCGATTGCCAATGGCATAAGATGCATACCATTGTTGTTCATCCGTAGTTTGATAGGTGATACCAAATTTAGGGTTGAAGAAATTGAATTCGGCATCTACATTAAAATCAAACTGCCTGTTTTCTTTGCCAGAGGCCTGATAGGTAACGGCCCGATATTGTAAATCCAGAAATCCTGTAATCTTATCCGTAATCTGAAAATTGTTTTTCCAGTAAACTGTGAAATCATTTTTGTTACCCCTGTTAAAATAATATTGGTAATCCTTGGGCACTACAGAAACCTGCGCCCAAATGATTTGCCCAAAGTGATCGCCATCATACTGATTCCAGGCGCCACCAAGAATTGAATTCAATTTATCCTTCTCATAATTGACAGAATACGTAAGTCCATAAAAATCATTATCAAGCCAACGCCTGCGTACCAGATCGGTAGACGAAATTGTTTCGCCACCAATCACTACCTCGCTCAATCCATAATCTTCAAAGTCATTGTCGTATCGGAATTCTTCAAAGAACCCGCGACCATAAGTATAGTGCAATGCCGCATTGGCCGTAAGCGATTCTGAAAAACGATGCGAAGCATGAAGTTGATAATGATCTTGGGCATAGTTATCAACCTGATTCTCGTACGTATAAATATTAAAGGTGCGACCCGATGACAAAAGATTGTCGGTTTGTTCCTGATTCCAACCTTCTGAGGCAGCCGTTTCCAGCATAGCCTCTTCATCATTGTTCAATCGGGACTCTGGCACACCGTACCAACTTTGATAGGTAATCTCCTTGCCCCCGAAAACAATTGCTTTAAGCATCGTCTTCTTACCGTAATAACCTCCCGATAGGTAATAAGATTTTAAATCGGAGCTCGCGCGGTCGATATAACCATCTGAATTGATTTGTGAAACTCGACCATCGAAAACAAACTTGTCATTAATCAAACCTGTGCCAAACGATACCGTGTGTCTTCGTGTGTTGAATGATCCAAACGAATTGATCAGATCGGCATAAGCCACATCGTTGCGGGTATTGGTTTGCAGATTCACACTCGCACCGAAGGCGCCAGCACCGTTGGTGGACGTGCCCACCCCTCTTTGTATCTGAACACTTTGTGTGGACGATGCAAGATCAGGCGTATTAACCCAAAACACTCCCTGACTTTCGCTATCATTAACCGGTATGCCATTGATGGTTACATTGATTCGGGTGGCATCGCTTCCGCGGATGCGCAATCCTGTATACCCAACTCCTGCGCCTGCATCCGATGTCGTCACTAAAGACGGAGTCCAGTTTAAGGTAAGCGGAAGATCCTGACCAAAATTTTGCTTTTGCAGGGTTGCCTTGTTCATTGTTGTAAACGTGGTGGGGCTCTTTGCATCCACGCGCGTAGCCGTAACAATGACCTGATCAGTTATGCGAACATCTTCCTCCAGCAAAATGGCCAACCAACCAGGCTGATCCGTTTTCAGTTGGAGGGATTGCGTTTTATACCCTACGAACCTGATCTCCGCCTCGTAGCTTGCAGGTGTAACCTGATTGAATAAAAAATACCCGTTCTCATCCGTAATCGTGTACTTTCCCGATTCTTTCAGAACAATGGTTGCTCCCGCTAGGGGTTGCAGCGTTTGTTTGTCTTTCACATACCCGCGAAGGACTTGCTGCGCCTGAACGCTCCATGACAACACAATCAGTGCTGCCGATAAATAAAATTTTAACATGTTTACCTTTAGTTTAAACTTGCAGAGCACACAGGGGAATGTGATGCGTACGTTTAACTTTTGCCTCCCTTCGTCCGCATTACCGGCATCAGGTTCTATGGGTATAATCTCAGCCCGTTATATTTGGCACCCCTGCCACGCTTTTCTTCGTGACGGGTCAAAGGTAAGGATGACTTTCGTTAATTTGCAAGACACTTACTTACATAAATCACGGATGCCTGTTTTGGATATTGGATTTGTACAGTCTTAAGTCAACATATATTTAAATCATTGAACAATCATCGTCATGTATAAAGCAATTGTTAACGAAAAAATTTTTGAAATTGAATCTGATGATTCCGGTTTTGTGGTGAATGGTGAACCCCAATCATGGGATTTGGTGAAGATAGCCGATGGTTATTTCCATATTCTGTATCAAAACAAAAGCTATAGGGCCGAAGTGATCAAGGCTGATTCTGAAACAAAAATGTTCACCTTCAAAATTAATGGTCGCCTCTATACCGTTACCCTGAAAGACAAATTTGATTTGCTGTTGGAAAAGATGGGTATGCATAATACAGCCAGCAGCAAAGTAAATAATGTTAAAGCCCCCATGCCCGGGTTAATCATCGATCTAAAAATAAAAGTAGGCGATGCTGTAAAACAGGGTGACTCGCTATTGATTCTGGAAGCGATGAAAATGGAAAACATCCTGAAGTCACCGGGCGAAGGAATCGTGAAGACTGTGAAAGTAAAGAAGGGCGATAGTGTTGAGAAGGGTCAGGTGTTGGTGGAGTTTTAATCGATCTATACTTCATTCACTCGTTAAAATCGAAAATACTCCTCGAAATTTGCTCAATACTGACCATATTTGCGGGGTTAAAACCTGAACTATACCTCCAACCATGAAGTACAAACGCATCCTTCTCAAACTCAGCGGTGAAGCGCTGATGGGCTCCAAAAACAGCAACATCGACCCGGCTGTGCTGGAGCAATATTCCGAAGAAATAAAGACGGTGAAGGAGCAAAATGTGGAATTGGCAATTGTAATTGGGGGGGGGAATATTTTTAGAGGTGGTCAGGCCGAAGCCCTCGGCATAGACCGCGTTCAGGGCGATTATATGGGCATGCTGGCTACGGTTATAAACGCTATGGCGTTGCAAAGTGCGTTAGAACGGCATGGCATGTACACCCGCCTGATGTCGGGAATAAAAATGGAACAGGTATGTGAGCCTTTTATCAGACGCAGAGCAATTCGACATCTGGAAAAAGGACGGATTGTTATTTTTGGTGCCGGAATTGGCAATCCTTATTTTACAACAGATTCAACCGCCAGCTTGCGAGCCATCGAATTGCAGGCCGGAGTTGTTTTGAAAGGTACCCGTGTTGATGGTGTCTATGACAAAGATCCTGAAAAGTTTAGTGATGCGGTTCGCTATAGTCATCTCAGTTTTCAGGAAGCTTATTCAAAAAAATTAAACATCATGGACATGACAGCCTTTACGCTGTGCCAGGAGAACAAATTGCCGATTATTGTTTTTGATATGAACAAAAAAGGCAACCTGTTAAAAATAGCAAGAGGCGAAGAAGCCGGAACTCTTATAAGTTAATTGGAGAGTTAAGATTGGTTATTTTAGATTTAAAATCTCCAATCCGAAATCATAAATCTTAAATCATTTTTATGGAAGAGATCGAACTATACCTCGAAGAAGCCAAAGACCAGATGAACAAAGCACTGGCACATGTAGGAAGTGAATTGGCGAAGATCCGTGCGGGCAAAGCCAATCCTGCCATGCTCGATGGCATTCAAGTATCGTATTATGGTGCGATGAGCCCGTTAAATCAGGTTTCGTCCATCACCTCGCAAGATGCACGTACGCTTTTCATCAAACCCTGGGAAAAAGGGTTGATTCAGGAAATAGAAAAAGCCATTATGGTCGCTAACCTTGGCCTTACTCCTCAAAATGACGGTCAGCAGGTAATCATCAACATCCCGATGCTTACAGAAGAAAGAAGGAAGCAATTGGTAAAACAATCCAGCCATGAATGCGAACTGGGTAAGGTGAGTGTGCGCAGTATCCGCAAAGAGACCAACGAACAACTCAAGAAGATCAAAGGCGTCTCCGAAGACGATATTAAAAACGCGGAAGAGAAGGTTCAAAAACTCACTGACGAATCTATCCATAAGATTGATGCCTTGCTGAAGAAGAAAGAGGCGGAGATCATGACCGTTTAATTGACAATTAACAATAGGACAATTGACAATTAATAGAGTAGCTTCTAATCAACAACCATCCTTATTGTCAGTTGTTAAATTGTCAACTGTCAATCATTAATGCACCCCATTCTCTTTAATTTTGGATCGATTACTATCTACACCTATGGCTTTTGCATAGCCGTTGGCGCGCTGCTAGGCTTTGGCTACATGTATTGGCAGGGGAAAAAGCAATTTGGCCTTACGTTCGATCAGAGTAACAACTTATTTATTATGCTAGTGATAGCAGGAATTGTTGGGGGCAAACTTTTTCTCATTTTTGAAGATCCAGCGCTTTACTTATCGAATCCGAAAAAATTAATCTCTGGCAATGGCTTTGTCTTTTATGGCTCCATGCTTTTGGCAATACCCATCATGCTTTGGTATTTCAAAAAGATTAAAGTACCCGTGCTCGGGATGCTGGATGTAATGGCTGTAGTAACGTGTATCGTTCATGGATGCGGCAGAATTGGTTGCTTCATGGCGGGTTGTTGTTACGGAAAACCTACGGATAGTATTTTTGGAGTTATATTCACCGATCCGGTTTGTCAGGCTGAACCTCTTCACACTGCGCTACATCCTACTCAACTTTATGAAGCTATCTTTATTTTCATTTTGATGACCGGATTGATCCTGCTGAAATCCAGGAAAAAATTTGATGGTCAGCTTTTCCTGATCTATCTGATTGTCTATGCTATGGGTAGAGGAGTCCTTGAAATATTTCGAGGTGATCTCCAACGTGGATTTCTGGTTGAAAACGTGATATCGAACTCGCAAGTCATCGCGATGGGGGTAATCGCAATTACGGCTTATTTCTATATTAGATTAAAGAGAAAGAGTAACTTGCTTAAACATTAATGACTGAGTTTATGGAATCCGAAAGCTTCGTAAAAAAGACAGCCCGCACCACCATGAAAATCATCAAGCGAATTCTGGTTATTGCTTTGGTTCTGGGGCTAGGTGTGTTAGCCTTTATGTATTGGGGTGTTTACGAACGGGGCGTAATGGCAGGCAAAGTTCTGCGCGTAACGGAAAAGGGAATGGTCTTTAAAACCTATGAAGGAAAAATCAGTCTTGAGTCGTTTGGTGCCTTAAAGGGAGTTAGTCCGGTAGCCGAGACTTTTGATTTTTCGATTGAACCCGATCAAACAGAAGTGATCGATCAACTTCAAAAAGTATCTCTCAGTGGAGAGCGGGTAAATCTTCATTTTGTAAAAAGATATATGAAATTTCCCTGGCGTGGAGACACTGCCTACTTTATTGAAAAAGTGGAGCGTGTAAATAAATCCGAATGATCGCCACGAATACAATCATTCTATACGGGTCTTACGGCTATACAGGAAAAATTATTGCCCAGGAGTGCAAGGCAAAAAATCTGGCTGTGATTCTTGCGGGCCGCAATCGCGAATCTCTTCAAAAACAAAGTGAAGAGACCGGGTATCCGTTTGAAGTTGTTGAGATTTCGAATTCTGGAGCGCTTAAAAATTTACTTAAGAAAGGATCAGTGGTAATTCATTGTGGCGGGCCCTTTCAATACACAGCCAAAATCGTGGCCGATGCCTGCCTCGAAACAAAAACACATTACACCGATATAACCGGAGAACATCAGGTATTCGAATTACTGGCGGGCTATGATCAAAAAGGGAAAGCTGCTGGCATTACCATTATGCCTGGTACTGGCTTTGATGTCGTGCCCTCCGATTGTCTTGCCCTGCATTTAAAAAATCGCTTACCCTCCGCAACCCATCTTCAATTAGCATTTACCATGTCGAAAGGTGGGCTTTCGCGTGGCACCTCCAAAACCATGACCGAAGGGCTTGGCAATGGAAGTTTGATTCGCAAAGATGGTAAACTCACTCATATCAATCTGGGTGAAAAAGTTTTAGAAGTTGATTTTGGCTCTTTCAAAACCCCTACGTTAAATATTCCATGGGGAGATATCTCTACCGCCTGGCGAAGCACAGGAATTCCCAACATTGAAGTGTACACAGGCGCAACTGCTTCAATGATCAGGAATGCGAAAATGAGTAAATATTTAAATTGGTTTTTGCGCATGCGTTGGGTAAAAAACTACATGCTGAAAAAAATTGATCAAAAGCCTGCTGGTCCATCTGAAGAAAAAAGAAATGCCGGCCGTAGTTTTCTTTGGGGCAAGGTTTGGGATAGCAATGGTAAGGAGTGTGTAAGTCAGTTGGAAACTGTAAGTGGCTATACACTAACTGCAAAAACGGCTGTACTGATCGTTGAAAAAATCCTTGCTGGGAATTTCAAGGCTGGGTATCAAACACCGGCCATGGCGTATGGGGCAGATCTTATTATGGAAATTGAAACAACCAAAAGAGTTGATCAATAATAACTTAATGGTTTTCAAAAGTCAAATCAACAATTCCTACTCTGTACCCGAAACCAAAAGTTTATCCAGCTCCTCTTTTTCTTTCATAGACACACCTTTTGTGGCTGGTGTTTCGATTTGTTGATTGGTGGTAGTCAGAATTACGGGTCTGTCCATGTAAATGATTTTTTCGCGCACCACCGTGTCAGGCTTTGTTGCTACATAAATTGTATCGGGCACCAACACCCGCTCTATCCTGGTAAGTGTAGCAGGTTTTTCTGATTGTCCTAGCCACCAGCCACCCAAGCCAAACACAATCGCAGCCACGGCATATCCAACTGTAACTTTCCACCATGCAAAAGATATATGTGGTTGATGTGCCCGTTTGAATTCCTGTTTTAAGCCTGACAAGGCTTTATCTGTTGCACCAACTACAGGATTTTCTCGGAACCACTTTTTCATATCAAGTCCTGACATACGAAACGCATCGTACTCCTCTTCATTTGTTATGAACTGATTCACCAGCTTCAGCTCATCACCTGATAATTCAGCATACCGTTTTTCGGAAACAAGACGCTCGAAAACCTCATACTCATTCCACACTTGCTCTTTCATATTGATTTTTCTTTAAGTACAACTTTAAACTCATGCAACGCTATGGCTAAGTTCTTCCGCAGATAAAACAACCGCGACTTTACCGTGCCTTCGGGCATAAACACAATCTGACTGATCTGGGTTATGCTCAACTCTTCTTCATAACGAAGGAGAAATACAGTTTTATCATCCTCTTCTAATGTTTCCAACAACATAGTTAACTTTTCATTAGCCGAAGATAAATCGAGTTCCCGATCCAAATCACGTGAATGTTTTATGTCAATTCCATCCAATCGCTGATTTTGTTTTTTGCGATACTCATTCTTGCACATGTTGTGTGCCACTGAGTAAGCCCATGTTGAAAATTTTCTATTTACATCGAACTGTTGTGGATTATGAATAATCTTCAAAAATAAATCGTGCAGAAAATCTTCAGCCATTGCACGGTTGTTCCAGAGCATACGTGTAAAATAACGCAGCAGGGAAGTGCTGTACCGTGTATACAATTCTGTAAACGCAGCCTCGCTTCCCTGATGTATCTTTTGCATCAACTCCTCGTCTGGCAAACGAGCAAGTTTTGGTTTAAAAAACATCCGGCTATTTTTCAATAATCTCCATAAAAACCCGGAAACCTACCGCAGCATCCGGATTGGTATAGTTGTTTACACTTCGAATAGTCGATTCAGAAGGCGAATGGTTCCAACTTCCACCACAGGCCTTTCCCTTTTCGTTAATCATCTCAGCCACATTGCCCACTACATCATACAAACCAATATCATTGGGGAAATAAGCTTTTGTTGGCGACATCGCAGCAAAGCCATCATGGTTAGTTGGCTTGTTCCCTCTATAGCCCGGACAATCGCAGGGTTCAGATTTAAAGTTCCCCAGATAACAATTCTTATTATTTAACGGGGAATTGCGCAATCCGAAGTACCGGAACCATGGATACAATATCTCAGGATCGCGCAACGATACTTTTCGGATTTCCGGATTTTTATCGAATTCAGAACCTTGTGGCGTAATTTTTACTTCAACTTCTTGTTCATCCAGTTTCCATGAAGTTGGATTTTTAATGGACGCTGCCGCAATCTGCCATTCATCCAGTGTAGGCAAACGAAACTTTACTTTATTAAACTTGCGCTCAGTCGCATTGTTATATTGCTGTGTTAACCACTCGCAATACGCGTTGGCTGCTTCGAATGAAATATTTACTGCAGGATAGTGATTGAAGTACCGGTTCTTTTTTGTTTCGGTCCTCGGCAATGCATAGTTGGTCATAAAAGCGAGTGCAGGCTCTTCATACCGACTGAAATCAAATTTATACTCCTGATGAAAATCAGTCAGCTTGTTGATTTGCAAGTATTCCAGAAAGCGATTGTACTGGGCATTGGTTACTTCTGTGTTAGCGGCATAGATAGTACTCGATACCGGTCTGAAATCATCTTCCCATGATTTGGCATCTATGGCAAATGGAAAATACGGAATGGTTTCAACCGGAACTGCGTCCAGATAATGAAGAATCATTTCCTTCTTACCCGTATCTGTTGCAATTTTTTCCATGATCGTACGCAAATTTTTTGCCTTTTCTGATTGTCCCTCTTTCTGGTACGATTCGTAAAGGAGAATCATGGGCAAGAGGTAATTAGAACTGAATACACGGCCAGCATCACTATCGGATTCCCCATTGAAGTTCACTTGCAGGTAATCCAGCAGAAATTTCTTTTCGAAATTATCCTTAATCAGGGAAACATTATCCATACTGCTTGTGCTATGTATTGACGCCAGTCCTACTACATACAAATATTCTTTAATGGATTGAATGTTGTCTTTGCCGATGGTGAGCGCATAATAAAACTTTTTGTTGCGGTTAGCTTGCGGCAACTGCGAACAAATCCAGGCGCTTTTATTCGAAACATTGCTTCCGATTTCAACTAAATTTAATCCCGTTAGCGCAAACTTCCGTTGAACATAATCGGGATTATTCAGCATTTCAAGATTCAAAATCACAACATCCTGGCGCACATTTAATACATCTTGTAAAACAAAAAGTGGGGTCGTGGTGCTTTCTCCTTCGGTTATCAATACAGCATCTGGTTCAAGGCTCATTAATACATTGTAGCTATAATTTAACAATGATGGTGAAATCTGAGCCTTAGCGTGCAAATTCTTACTAAACTGCTTACGCCTGGATTCATCCAGCGTGAACTCAGCATACAACTGCATCAGTCCTAAGCCCTCAGGTTGTTCGGGATAAATCGCGTAAGCTTTCTTAAGCGCTTCGTATGATTCAACATTAAATGCATCGTGCCAACCTTTGGCTAACCAGTATTCGTAGGTGTTAGGTATGGCGCTGGCCATTCCAATGATTAATCCGGTCAGTTCTTCGCGCGAAGATTGGGCAAATGCCGATGAAGCATAATAATTAAACCACGCCTGAGGGCTGTTATTCTGTTTTACCTCCACAGCCCATGCCTGTTTTTGGGTGGCATACCAGGCGACTGGTTTTATCACAAGCGTTTTGGGTAAAATTCGCTCTGGGGCGGCTGCAAATACAAAAGACGGAATTAGTGCCAAAAGAATCAGAAATCGCTTCATAAGTTCGGTTTTAATGCGCTGTACACCTGAACTCTTAAAACGTTCAACGTTTAGGAAGAATTGTTTATTAGGAATACAATGCTAACGCTGATATTTTTTGCCACAAAGGCACTAAGGCGCAAAATCTTTATTTTTTAATGATTCACTGAAACCTTGTGGCTTTGTGCCTTGGTGGCAAGATTAATAGAGCAAACTAAATATGAAACACCCACTCTTTATACTGTCCATCATGCGGATTGAAATCGGTTTGCCTTTGAAAATGAGTATCCAGGATTTCCAATTCAATGATTCGATCCAATTGCAAATTACGATAGCCTTCTTTACCTCCCGCCTTTGTAAACCCAAACGTTTGCCAGCATACCAATACAATCTGGTTTCGTGCTGTAGTGCAGATACCATACGGACTTACCGTACGAGGCAGTGGTTCACCCTCCAACGAAATGCGACACTGGTTCTTGGCCTCACTGGCAAGCCAAAGCTGCTGGGTTAGTTCTTCAATCGTCATGAGATTTCCACAACGTTGTCCGGTTTTGAATTCACCAGTTTGCCAATGGGTCTCAACGTATTAAGCAATTCAAATTTCGATTCAAATTCTTCCTGATAATTCTTGTCAATACACACTAACAGACCTCCACTGGTTTGGGGATCGCAGAGTGTTAGTAACGATTCACTTCCAATGCCGACTACTTTTTTCTCATAGCTCTGCCAGTTGCGCATGGTGTTATCCGGATAGATAAACTTGCTTAAGTAGGATTGAAGATTTTGAACCAGAGGGATTTGCTGATAATCTAATTCTGCAGAAACATTACTGCCTTCACAAACCTCTATCAAATGGCCTAGTAATCCAAAACCGGTAACATCTGTCATGGCATTTACATAAGACAATTTGCCAAACTCAGCACCGATTGTATTTAATTCGGTCATTATGCGCACTGCTTCCGCAACGTCATCCGCTTCAGCCAGCCCACGCTTTTGTGCAGTAGTGATTATACCTACACCTAATGGTTTGGTTAGATACAAGATATCACCAGCCTTGGCTGTGTTATTCCTCTTTAAGTTTTTCTTCTCAACGGATCCGGTAACAGCAAGCCCGAAGATTGGTTCGGGGCTATCAATACTATGACCACCGGCTAAAGGTATTCCGGCTTTTGCACAGATTTCTCTGCTTCCATCTAAAACACGTTGCGCTAATTCAGTGGATAACTTTTCTACGGGCCACCCTAGTATAGCAAGTGCCATCATGGGTTTGCCACCCATCGCATAAACATCGCTGATGGCATTTACTGAAGCAATTTTTCCAAACGTAAAAGCATCGTCAACGATTGGCATAAAAAAGTCGGTTGTACTGATGATGCAATTGCCATCGGGTAATTCATAGACAGCCGCATCGTCTTTGGATTCGTTGCCTACCAGCAACGCATCAAAATTTGCCTTGGGAAGTTCTGAGTGCAATATCTTATCCAGAACAGCCGGGGCAATCTTGCATCCACAACCGGCACCATGAGAATATTGGGTAAGTTTTATTTCGCTCATACTTTTAACTTTTTAACAATTAGAAAATCATAAGGATAAAACCTATGTGCTCTATGTTACCTATGTGGTTAATGCATTCACAATCCGCTCTACACTTCGTCCATCCCACTCTAATGCATTAATAACTTTGCTTCTACGCTTTTCAATGCTCCGTAAATAAGCCTTATCATAATAAGTAAGTAAAATATCAATTACAGAGGTCATGTCGCCTTCTGCTAATTTTTCGCTGGCTTGTTTATAATGTTGGCCACCCAGTTTGGTAACAATTTTTCCCATTATGATTAAAAACTCTTCGCGGTTAGCCGGGCCATATTCTTCAACGAGGCGCTGCACACGTACTTCTTTCGCAACATCCATCTGAATCAACGGGCTCTGCGTCATCTGTTTCCAGAAGTCAAGAGGTAAAAATATTTTTCCTATAGCAATAGATTCATCCTCAACCCAGATTCGCTTTGTCAGATCCAGGGTTAAAATTTCTTCAAATAATTCGTTTTGAAATTGTTCGGTAGTGGGCTGAGGCGGCATTAGCAACCCGCCAAATGCGGAGCCCTTGTGATTGGCTAAATTTTCCAGATCAAGTATTTGCTCACCCTTTGCTTTCAATGCCCGCAACACTTCACTTTTTCCACTTCCGGTGCAACCCGTAAGGAGCATAAGATCCAAAGGCTTTTTAAAAGACTCCAATGCCCGAGTGCGATACGCTTTATAACCACCTTTCAGTGAATGCGTTTTGACACCCGCCATGCCTACGAACTGGCAAAAATTATTGGATCGCATGCCACCACGCCAGCAATGGACCAGTAACTCTTTGGTATCTGCTTTTCTTTCAGTTTCATTAATTATTTCAAGTAGTCGAGGGCCAACCAGGCGAAAACCAGTTTTAATTGCTTCCTGCTGACCCTTTTTTTTGTAATCTGTTCCTACAGCAATGCGCTCTTCATTATTGAGAAGCGGAATATTAATAGCCGCTCGGATGTGACCCTCTTGAAATTCGCCCTGTGAACGAACATCCACTACTGGTAAACTTTTTCGTAAGGCCAAAAATTCTTCAATAGAGATAGTCATCGTTCAAATTTGGTGAACGATTTTGTAGTTAACTAAACGAAAATCAATTAATCATTAAAATTTACGCTAATGCTAGTAGCAATGCCCACACGGAAACCATAATTGAGATACTTACCATCCTGAAAGGCCGCAGCAGCCTCTAACCGGAAGATTCTTAAGATACCGTCAATGCCATAGCCAACTTCAGTATAGTTTTTGGATGTGGGCGCTGCCAGGTAATTCACAAATATGTTTTCGGTAATGCCTGTAACCCGAATTAAAGGGAATCGGGTAACTAAAAATTTGCGGAAATGGTAATGAGCATTGGCAGAAAAATATTGATCGGAAGTGCTATGTTGATAATAATCCAATAGCCTGAAACTCCCCACAGGGTCAGTGGTCACAAAAGGTGTAAGGTTGCCAAGGAAGTGCTTGTAGTCCATGAAGTAAAGTTTGTTTGCCGTTAAAAATTTACCCGCTTCCAAAGCGACATCCAGTTTCCCGCGGATGCCCAACTTAAATGAGTTCTTCAGCCCGACTTCCACCTGATCAAACGTAACTTCGCTATCGGCCACACCCGAAAACCCTTTACGATAACTAAGTGATAGCAAAGGTGAAGACCCATCAACCCGTTGTTTAGATCCATTGCGAATGCGATACTTTTGCCATGGGCGGGCATCAAAACTTACTGAACCAATAAAAGCACGATTTGGACTAAAAGCCGTACTAGGTAGCTCAACGCTGACTGGTTCATTGGGCGTGTATTGATCTTTATTTGTTTTGAACAACGTGAACGTAGAATTATTAACTAACTCCGATCGTCTGGCCCATGACCAGTTGGTGCGAAATGTATACTTGTCGTTTATTCGCTGCGTATAATTCAAGTCAAAAAAATTGCGTTCATACATTTTCATGTAACTATCACCCAAAAACAAAGAAGTAAATGAATTTACAATCGGATGAATCGGGTCATCAGAATTAAACTGCTCTACATATTGCCCGCCCTCCAACGTGAGTCGTTTATTTTTAAATCGATAATCAACCCGCAGCTTACCAGAAAGTTTTTCGCGCGAAAATGCATAACGGGCAATCGGACTTATTTCTAACCGTGAGGTTTGAGGTTTCTTCTCTTTATCCAGACTGTCTCTTTTTACCCAACGTTTATAAAGACTTACCCGATAGATAAGGTTAAACCCCTCTACCGAATTAAATCCACCGTAAGGAGAATGAATCCGGAAATCCGCTGTTTTTCCAATACCATAATTATCGCCAGTTAATAAATCCCAGGGTTGAAACCCCTTTTTACCTTTCTTGGAATTACGAAGCGTATCACCTTCGTCTTTCTTACGTTGCACTTGCGTCAGACTATCATCAATATGATACCCACGCTGTTCCTCTTTTGTTAATGGAGCCGGTCTTATTTCAGTCCAATATGTTGAGTCTTTTTTGTAGGCTAAAGAATCAATCGAATATTTGGATTCTGAAATCACATCGGGCTGCTCTAGCTCCTCTGTTTCCTGCTTCTCATACTCCCGGATAAGTTGCTTTAATTCCTTACGGGTTACTTCTTTTCCCTCTTTAAGTCGCTCCTGTAAATCCTGGCCCTTCTTACTGAATGTTTTCTCAACTTTTTTAGCCTCTTCCTTCTCAACTTTTTCATCGATTACCGTCATTTCAAGTTGGAGATCAGGATTGAGCGTGATCGAATAGTCCCTCATGGTAGCCAGATATTGCCCTTCAAATTCAAATCCGAATACCTTTCCTTTCACTTTAAATTGTTGTGATACTGGTAACCACGCTTTCTCTTCAATTGGATTATAAAGTTGTTCAATATGAAAATCAATTCCCATTTTAGTGGTTGTCATATCCACACTATGAATGCTCCACCAATCCTCAACAATGTAAATCAATCCTTCAAATACATTATCACCCCGTGAACGTGGTGTTATTTTTATTTTACTGATTTCGTAGTTGCGATCCCGGAATGAACCTAAATACTCAAACCGATAATAGGAAAAAGATTTTGGGGACAAAGGAGAAACGGTTTCTGCTATTTCAGGATGGTAGAAGCTACCAAAAATAAAGGAGTTAGGAGAGGTGTTTTTGTTATCTCCGTTGGTATAAACGGCAATTACTTTTTCTTCAAATTTATAGGGCCGGGTGTACTTGATTTCACTTACCGATTCGGAAATAAAAACCCGGTCTTTGGTAATACCTTCTTTTTCCAATGCCTTTTTAGCAAGCCATGGATAATCCGTAAGCTGACCTTTTCCCTTGATATAAACCTTGGCGGTATAAGCATCAATTTGTTGGGTATGAAATTTTGCCTTAGCGATTGCCTTCCGCATAATCGTATAAGCAGGGTCTTCTTTTCCGGCTCGAACAATTACATTTTGCAAAACCACTACCTGGGTTTTCAGCGTCAGGTTAATTTCAATAAAGTCAGTGCCGACTTCAACAACGCGGCTTACGGTTTCATAACCCAAATATTGAAACAGGACATCATAACGTCCCGGGGCCAGTTGTACTTCATAACGACCCTCCAGATCAGTAGCACTCCCTGTGCCAGTTTGCTTTACAAAAATTGTAGCATAAGCCAGCGGACCTGCGTCATCACTTTTTATAACACCACGAATGCCACCACCAAAGGTCTGCGAAACAACCAGCATTAAAACTGAAGTGATTAGTCCTCTCATCAGTCCCATAGACGCATTTGTACATAACGGGGTTGTCATGTAGTATGAAATTACCGGTAAAAATCTTTTAGACGGATCATTTGCTCAACCGGTTCTGGAACGAGATAACGGATTGATTTATTGCTTTTGATGCAATTACGAATGTAGGTAGCAGAAATATCCAGCAAAGGAGCTTCAATCATTTTGACATGAGGATGACGCCTGAGCTCTGAATTTGTTACATGCGGCCGTGGATAAACATACAATCCAAATTGATTTAGAATTTCCTCGTGATTCTTCCATTTTGTAAAGTTCTCCAGGTTATCTTCTCCAATAATTACTTTAAATTCCTTGCCGGGAAATTTTTCGGTTAAGTAAGCAAGGGTATGAATAGTATAGCTTGGCTTAGGCAAATTAAATTCAACATCGGAAGCTTCGAGCTTATAATGATCTGCAATGGCGGCCTTCACCATATCATAGCGATCAAACTCATGCAATAAACCTTTGCTGGGTTTAAATGGATTTTGGGGTGAAACGACAAACCATACTTTCTGCAAGTCTGTATTTTCAGCCATGATATTGGCAATAATCAAGTGGCCGATATGGATGGGATTAAATGACCCGAAAAACAGCCCTATTTTCTGAGTTGTACTCATAGCTAAGGTTTTGCCTTAAACTGATCATATAATTGCTGTGCTTCTGCCAATGATTTATCTAACTCTTCATTTACCAACACAACGTCAAACTTATCCTGAAAAGTCATTTCAAATTTTGCCTTGAATAATCTACGTGACAAACTTTCTTCACTTTCGGTTGCCCGTTCTTTCAATCGGTTTGTTAACACCTCCATAGACGGAACTTTTACAAACACAGCTAAGGCGCGTTCACCAAAATATTTCTTCAGATTTATACCACCTTTTACATCTACATCAAAGATCACATTTTTTCCCTCGCTCCAGATGCGTTCAATTTCAGTCTTCAACGTTCCATAAAAATTTCCCGCATATACTTCTTCCCATTCGATAAATTCGTCATTATCTATTTTTTCTTTGAATGCTTCGGGTGAAAGAAAATGGTAATCTTTACCGTCCTGCTCGGTGCGGCCTCGTCTGTCGCGGGTTGAGGCTGAAATGGAAAATCCCAGATCAGCATTATTCTTTAGAAGATGTTTAACAATGGTAGTTTTTCCGGAACCTGACGGTGCAGAAAAGATAATTGCCTTACCCGCCATCAGGACGTCATGTTTTGGCTTATCTGCATCTTGATTTGTTCAATCAACTCTATCGGAGCAGACTCTCCTCTGCAGCGGGTTTTTAAAAGTTCTTTTATTTTAATATCCAGGCTGTAGGATTTGAAGCAGGGACTACATTGATCCATGTGTGATTTAAAGTACTCCTGTTGTTCATGGCTCGCCTCACCATCCAGAATCAACTGAAGCATTTGCATACACGATGGCTTACTTCCATCCGAAAGAATAAAGGGGTTGTAGAGTTTACTCATAGCTCGGTATTTTTGTAACCCATTGATTTGGCGTATTCACTAAGTTTCTCTTTGAGCAAGTTTCTGGCCCGGTGTAATCTGCTCCGCACAGTCCCAATGGGGATATCCAGAATTTTTGCCATCTCCTCGTATTTAAATCCTTCCAGATCGCACAAAATAATTACAGTTCGAAAATCCACATCTAACGAATTAAGGGCATTGGAGATTTCGTCTCCAATCATGTCTTTCAGTGACTCTACCCGCAAGTCGGGTGTAATCTGCCGGTCTACGTCCTCGGAATTATAATAAGCTTCTACCTCCTGATAATCTACCTTAGAAGGCTCTTTGGTCTTCTTGCGGTAGTCATTGATAAAACTGTTTTTCAAAATGCGGAACAGCCAGGCTTTGGCATTAGTTCCTTTTTGGAAGGATTCTATGAAACGATAAGCCTTTAAATAGGTATCCTGCACCAGGTCTTTGGCATCATCGCGGTCGAGCGTGAGCCGGTAACCAAAATTATACATGGAGCTGATATGAGGCAGAAACTCATTATTGAAGATTTCATTCTTCTCCTTTTCAGGATAATGTTGTTTGATCGTTTCTTCCATGAAGGGTCAAAAATAAGAAAAGAAGCGCGAATTAAATCCTCAATTAGTGAAGTTGGTACAAATTGATCTCAGGCTGACTTTCTCTTCTGTTTAAAATTTCTCTTGAATTTTTTCCACTGGATCTTTAACAAAGCGAGGTTAGTGGCCAATTTTTCTGCTGAAGTTGGCTCCAGAAGACCTTTTCGAACATATACTGTGTCGCTGGCGTCTTTGTACCAGGTCGTATAATTTTCCCTTCGCATCCAATTTTCGATCTCCCCGATAAAAGGATTCACATAATACTTTCCATGTGTTTCTATGGAGAGTACTTTCGGTCTACTAACTAAATGTTTAATTACATACCATTCGCCACCTTCAATATCGACACTTAATAAATCAATTGTGCCATCGTCTATTTCGGAAAACATCTTGCACGGAACTTCAAATGTTGTCTCATTATTAACCTGATACTGATCATTTACTATAGCCGGGCTCGATTTTAACTCGGAAACAAACGTAGAGGCAGCAGCCTTGGAAAGTTTGATGACTCCACTCGTATCCCATACAGCCACAGGGATTACCTGAATAGGAAATCCCGCAAAATAGGTCTCAATTTTTTTTACCGTGTCGGGATCGGCCTCCACCAAGGTAGCCTTCACTCCATCTTGTATAAAGTTTAGGATGTTCGAAGTTTCAGGCAAATAAACTCCCACCTCACATACATGATTGAAAGAAATATTTCTCTGCTTTAATCGCTTATAAATTATTTTTATCTCGTTTGAATTCATGTTTTTGAGTTAAATCATTTTATAATTTTTGTACTCGCCAATTCTATATCCTACCAAGCTACTGATCAGGCGCTTTATCTTCTCTTTCAAAGTGTAATTCCGTTTTGAAATATCGTGGTCAAACTTCCAATTCTTTCTCGCAATTCGGTCTTTCATTACCTGGGGATGATCTTCGGTAAAAAGCTCCAATGAACTTACCTTGCCATAATCAAACTCGTTTTGATCGGGCACATTCTTACTCACCCAGTTTTCATCTACATAAAACCGATACCAGTTTTTAATCTTTTTCTGCATATCGGTTGGTTCTTTCACCCATCCATAATGATAGATAAAGGCATCCATCAACTTTACATTCAATTTTTGGTTAGGAAGTTTTCTAAAACCCTGTGCATCCTTGTATGAAAAAATATCCCTTCGGTTTCTTATGATCCTGATCTCTCTTCTATACCATTGCCACGACTCACCCACATAATCATAGCTGCCATAAAAATGTTTGTAGTTAAATAACAGTCCATCAATTAGCATGTCATCCTTATGTAAAAGCATCTCACGTTTTACCACTGCATGATATTTTTCGTGTAGCACTTCATCCGCCTGAATATAAAAACACCAGTCCACATCGGGAGAAACTGCACGCAAGGCCTTATCCGTTTCGAGTGCAAAAGTTCGTCCGCCAGCCCGCAGGCTATCATCCCATATAGTTTCAATTATCTTTATTTTTTCGGATGAAATCGACTTAATTAATCGCAGGGTGTCATCTTCCGAATTTCCGACAGCCACAATAAATTCATCGCACAAGGGCAGAACAGAAGTGATTGCCTCAACAATGGGGTAGTCAAATTTTACGGCATTTCTTACAATCGTAAATCCACTTACCTTCATGTAAGACTATACTTTAAAAGAAGCAGGCTCGGCCCGGTAACCGTACGTATTCTCAGCAAATGCATCGATTTGCTTCTTCACATCTGCCACCGAAATAGCGTTGATGCACGCACACTCTTTACTATTACGACATTCATTACATTCCTTATCCAAAACAAGGTATTTTGCATGTTTTCCAATCGGCATCCATCTGCCCGGATGAATCGGCTTCATAGGAGAATATAAACCCAGTGTATTGATCCCTAAAGCAGCAGCCAGGTGTAATACACCCGTACTGCAAGCCAAAAGTCCATCTGCCTGACTGATGAAGGAAGTCAACTCTTCAAGATTAAGTTTACCGGTCAGGTCAGTAACATTCGGATGCTGAAACAATTCGGGTTTTTCCGTTCTGATTAAATCACCTTCTGCTTGCAGGCCTGTTACGAATATCCGATAGGATTCTACAGGCAAGGAACGTATTAAGTCGTTATAATTCTCCAATGGCCATTCCCTTGCACTGCCTTTCGACTTTGGATGGATTATTAAATTAAAACGCTCCTTGTTTAATATCTTTGAAAAATCAACCTGAGATGGTCGCAATCCATAATATGGTATCAACTCGGAAGTATCAATATCGCCATTAAGTTTAAAGGGTTTTAATAATTTAAAGTTGAGTTGACTCTCATGCTGATTCGATTTCAATCTAGTGAAATCAACTAAGTGATTACAATACATCCAATTGTACCAGCGATGAGCAGTGGCGACCCGGTGCTTAATGCGAACTTCTTTTGCGATTTTCGCCAGCTTTCTGTCAGGATATATAAAGATAATAGTATCTGCCCGTGCCATCGCCAAAACGCTCTGGTCTTTTAGAATTTCATCCCGGTCTAAAAACTGATCAACAAAAATGCATTGGCCAATAATGCCTTGTGTATAGCCTTTACCAATAAAGTATATTCTTAAATCGGGAACCATGGACTTCAAATAACCTAGCAAGGGCAATGTGAGAATGACATCACCCAGATTATCTGTGCGACTTATTACCAATCGCTTGCCCAACATGGCTTTGTGGTTGGCTTCGTACAATTTTGCGTATTTATAAAATACATGGTTGGCTACAGCCATGGCCACCATCAACCCTTCAAAGCCATCCATAAATCCACGCTTGATTATGAAGCTTTTAAAAAAAGCAAACGTGGAGCGGGCTATGATCTTGGGTACTGAACTCGATTTTCTACCTACGTTCTCTCTGGCAAAAATTTCCGAATAGCTCTGAATTTTTGAAATGGTCTCAGCCGAATCGGTATAGGCACGATGAAGGATATCGCCCTTCAGATGCATGATTTTGATACCGCTCTTTAGTACTACTTTATCATGTGGGTTTTCCCCGCCCCATAATCCTATTCGCCTGTTCCAAAGTCGAATTTTTTTATCGGGGTACCAGTTCCCGTGCCGAATCCATTTTCCACCATAGTTGGAAAGACGATTCATTCTATAGGCCTCACAAGGCCAGGTCTCTTTAACTTCCTCAATACACTTTATAAGTTCTTCCGATAAATATTCATCTGCGTCAAGCGAAAGCACCACATCATAAGAAGCCTGGGTTACTGCAAAGTTTTTTTGATCAATGTGACTTTTAAAGGGATGTTCTACTACACGTGCCCCTTTTTCAAAGCAGATTTGTTGAGTGCGGTCTTTAGAATAGGAGTCGACAACCACAACCTCATCAGCAACCTGCAGTAAAGAGTCTATACAGCGGCCAATGTTTCGTTCTTCATTGTAAGAAATGATGACTGCACTTATTTTTACCATGGAGCTTAATTCGATCCCAATTTCCCCTTAAATCTCTTTGTTACCAAAAGGGTGATTATCAAAAACAGCAAAAACCCATAAAATATTGAATCTTACGGGCTTTTGGTAGGGATTTGCATCAACGAAGGGCTATGGCATTCAAAGATTTTACCATATTAATAAATTCTATCCGATAGCCATCTAAATCCTTTCCTTTTGAATTCTGAGCCAACTGCAACACATCCTCATACTGAAAATCTTTAATGTATTCAGACTCGCGCAGCAACATACCAAATCCTGCCACCGCGGCTGACCATTTAAAATTCTCAGAAGTTTTATTCAAAGCCACATTATCATCCAATAAGGGATGCACGATCAGTTTGCTTACATCTCCATCCGGTTTTTTGTAGCGAAACTTCACGGTCATTATTTCTTTTGAACTTGAGGCAGATGCATCAACTTTATTTTTTTGATACTTTAAGTCGTCAATTTTTGAGAATTCACTTTCGACCCCTACCGGAATAATTTCATACAATGCCGTTACTGAATGCCCGGATCCAAGTTCACCGGCATCTTTACGATCGTCATTGAAATCTTCATCACGCAATAATCGGTTTTCATAACCAATCAACCGATATGCTTTTACACGAGATGGATTAAACTCAATTTGTAATTTAACATCCTTGGCAATGGTAAATAAGGTTCCTCCAAATTCATTCACTAATGCTTTTTGTGCTTCCAGAATTGAATCGATATAGAAATAGTTTCCATTTCCTTTATCGGCCAATATCTCCATTTTGGAATCCTTGTAATTGCCCATTCCAAAACCCAACGCAGTAAGAAAAATTCCGTCTTTGCGTTTCTCTTCTATAAGACGCTCCATGCCGCCATTGCTGGATTCTCCAACGTTAAAATCACCATCCGTTGCCAGTATCACCCGGTTATTTCCTTCTTTCATAAAATTCTCTTTAGCTACCGAATAAGCCAGTTTTATACCGGCACCCCCAGCCGTAGAACCACCTGCTTCTAAATTATCAAGGGCCTCCAGAATTTTCTTTTTATCAGCACCGGAAGTAGAAGGTAAAACCAAACCTGCTGCTCCAGCATAAACAACTATGGCTACACGATCCTGTTCACGCATTTGCCCTATCAACATTTTAAAGGATGTTTTTAATAGTGGCAACTTGTTGGGATCATCCATAGAACCGGAAACATCGATCAAAAAAACCAGGTTAGATGGCGATAAATTTTCTTTAGCTATATTCTTTCCTTGCAATCCGATATGAACGAGTTTGTGTTTCGTATTCCAGGGTGCGGAAGATATTTCTGTGTTGATTGAGAAAGGGTCGTCTCCTTTAGGTTGATCATACTCATAGTTGAAATAATTGATCATTTCCTCGATGCGAACCGCATCTTTTGGGGGGCGCTGACCGCTGGATATAAATCTTCTTATGTTACTGTAAGATGCCGCATCCACATCAATTGAAAAAGTTGAAAGGGGATTCTTCAATGCGTCATGGAAAACATTTTCATTGATGCCATCGTACTCTTCAGTATTGTGTCTGGGTTGGTTCCAGTTATCCTCAACGGGGGCCCCGTGGTAAAAATCTTTTTTTAACTTACCTATACCGCGAATTCTTACACCCGATACCGCCCCAACAATGGATTTCATTTCAGCATGTTTATACCCGGTAACAACTACCTCACTCAACTGCTTTACATCAGATTGCATGGCAACATCAATCCGATTTGAGATGCCTATGGGCACTTCTTGTGTAGCTAATCCCACAAAAGAAAAAATCAGCGTACCACCTTTTCCGGGCACCTGAAGAATATAATTCCCCTGGTAGTCAGTAACGGTACCTTTGGTAGACCCTTTCAGAACCACATTTACACCCGGCAGGTTGCTACCATCATCGGCCGAGGTTACTTTGCCAGTAATGGTACGATCCTGTGCTGAAAGTGCACTCCCCATCAGGAATAGAACAATCAGGCTTAAAGCAATCTTTTTCATAAGCATCATGTTTGATTTGATCCTATGATTCGAAGACTATTCGTTTTCCATAAAAACAATTAAAAAATTTTAACTTAAGGGCTTCAGATACAAGATTTGACTGACACAGAACTACTAGACCGGTACAAACTACATGGTGAACTCTCCGATTTAGGGGAGTTATTCACCCGTTATCAGTCGCTTGTTTATGGTGTCTGTCTCAAATACCTGAAAGACCGGGATGAATCAAAAGATGCCGTGATGCAGTTGTTTGAAAAGTTGATTCAAACCCTAAAAAATCATGAGGTGGATAATTTTAAGAGTTGGCTCTACGTAACCACCCGCAATCATTGCCTCATGCAGATAAGGGCCAGAAAAGGTAAATTCACACAAGAATTTTCCTCGGAGATTATGGAAAATCAGTTGTTGCTGCATCCGGAAGACGAACCTGAACTGGAGGGAAACCTGACCAAACTCGAGAAATGCATTGAAACCCTTATAAATGAACAAAAGCAGTGTATTCAATTGTTCTTTCTCGAGGAAAAGTGCTATAAGGATATTGCCCACTTCACAGGCTTTGATTTAAATCAAGTGAAGAGTTTTATCCAAAATGGAAAAAGGAATTTGAAAATTTGTATGGAGCGAAATGAATAAGTGGGAAGACGAAATACGAAGATATCATAGAGGCGAAATGACGCCTGAAGAGCAGCATGCCCTGGAAAAGCTGGCGCTGAGCGATCCTTTCTTGTATGAAGCTCTCGAGGGTACAGGAACCATCTCTGAAAAAGATTTTTCGAACGATATTAACGAACTTACTTTCAGGATTAAAGAAAGCACTCAGGAACGATGGAATGATACTGGCCTCCCAGCAGCTTCACCCATGAGGGCTGCTACCGAAAAAGAAATTCCTTGGACCTCTAAAGCAGCAAAGAAAACTCCCAATCGATGGATGTGGCCGTTGCGTATTGCTGCTTCTGTTATGCTGCTGGTCGCGGTCTATTTTGCCATAACTCCATTGTTTGATAATCCGGAAAAACAACTAGCACAACAAACAACTAAAGGGTTAGAAGAATCACAGGAAAGTGTTATGACAGACACAACACCTGAGAAAACTGACGAGCTACTTGTTATAGAGGATCAAAAGGTAAATGACCCACCTGTCAGTAAATCTAAAAAACCAACGGAGGTGATTAAACCAATAGATGAGGTTTTGGTATCTCCCTCTGCTGTTGGCGCCCCTGCTATTGCAGAGAGAGGCGAAACTGAAAAAGAAAAGATACCCGAAGATCAGGTTGCTGAAGCAATCGAAGAAAGTGTGGTTGTTGCTGCTGAATTTAAGCAAGCCGAATTGAAGAAAGAATCAGCGCAAGCAGCCGGTGCGAAACGGAGTGTTCAAAGTTTAATTACTACTCAAAAAATGATTCAAGGGAAAGTACTCTCCGCAGAAGATGGAACCCCGTTGCCCGGAGTAAATATTGTTGTGAAGGGAACAACTACGGGCACCGTAACTGATATGCAAGGAAATTATCAATTGATCAGCAATACTCCAGACCCTACCTTGGTTTATTCCTTTATTGGGTTACAATCTCAGGAAGTAAAATCAAATAATCAGGAAGTTATAAACGTAAATCTTCAATCAGATGTGTCGCAACTAAGTGAGGTCGTGGTAACAGGCTATAGTCCGATGAAGGATGATGCCAATCGTGAACCTGTAATAAAACTTGCTGAGCCTGCCGGGGGCAGAAGGGCATACGATAAGTACTTAAAAAATAGTTTGCGGTACCCTCAACTGGCGCTCGATAACAAAATTAAAGGTCGGGTTACTATTCAGTTTACCGTTCATGCCGATGGATCATTGGATGAGTTTAATGTACTTAAAGGACTTGGGTACGGATGCGATGAAGAAGTGATTCGGTTGGTAAAAGATGGACCCACCTGGTCGCCCACCACCGAAGATAATGTTGCTGTTGAAAGTGAGGTAAGAGTGCGGGTAAAATTTGCACTTCCCGATTAGCTACTGGCAAAACTACCAGCCTTAAAATTATGCGAGCGGTCTGAGGTTTTACTTCCCTAATTCATTATTCTTTATACTTTTAGGGATTGTTAAATTAACCCTCACTCCACCAGCATGAGCTTATTCATCAAGAAACCCCTCGATCAATTAATGGCACAAGGAGACTCTGACAAGGGTCTTAAACGAACATTAGGTGCCGGTAACCTGATAGCCTTAGGTATTGGGGCCATTATTGGGGCCGGTCTATTTGTGCGCACGGCCGCTGCCGCAGGAGAGGCTGCTGGTCCGGCAGTTGTGGTTTCTTTCATTATAGCGGCCATTGGTTGTGCCTTTGCCGGATTATGCTATGCTGAGTTTGCTTCTATGATCCCGATTGCTGGTAGCGCTTATGCCTACGCGTATGTTACCATGGGTGAGTTTATGGCCTGGGTTATTGGCTGGGCATTGGTATTAGAATATGCGCTCGCATCGGCAACCGTATCAATCGCGTGGAGCGAATATTTAAATAATTTACTGGGGGGGACGATACCCTATGAATGGTGCCACTCCCCTTTTGAAACTTCACTAGACGGAGTAAGAGGCATTGTTAACTTCCCAGCGCTATTGATCCTGGTGATTCTCACCATGATTTTAATTAAAGGAACCAAGGAATCTGCCAACCTGAATGCAGTTATTGTTTTTATAAAAGTTGCTATTGTTCTCTTGTTTATTGGTATCGGCTGGGGATTTATTAATGAGGCAAACTATACTCCCTTTGTTATTCCGGAGTCCAGCCCGGATCATGATACCTGGAATAGATTTGGATGGGGCGGAGTTCTGGGCGGGGCGGGGATTGTATTCTTTGCCTTTATTGGATTTGATGCGGTGTCAACGGCTGCTCAGGAAGCAAAAAATCCTAAACGGGATATGCCGATTGGCATTTTAGGATCACTGATTATCTGTACCATTCTTTACGTCTTGTTCTCTTATGTGCTCACCGGTGTTGCAAACTGGGAAGAATTTAAAACAGCTGGTAAGGAAGCTTCGGTAGCCTATGCCATTCAAAATTATATGCCGGGCTATGGATGGCTTGCTATACTCATTACGGTTGCGATTCTCGCGGGCTTTTCGTCTGTGATTCTGGTTATGCTGATGGGACAATCGCGTGTGTTCTATTCCATGTCTAAAGACGGGCTGGTTCCCAAAATTTTCTCTGAACTACATCCAAAATTCCGCACACCTTTTAAAGCAAACTGGCTCTTACTGATTTTCGTGGGGCTATTTGCAGGCTTTGTTCCCGGTAGCATTGCTGGTGACCTTACCAGTTTCGGTACCCTATTCGCCTTTGTACTTGTTTGTGTAGGGATCTGGATCCTACGGGTAAAAAATCCTGATGCGGTAAGGCCTTTTAAAACACCACTCGTGCCCTTGGTTCCTATCCTCGGCATCCTGGTATGTTCAGCTATGATATTTTCACTGGATAAAGATACGTTGATCTCTGCAGGGATCTGGATGGTAGCCGGATTGGTGATTTACTTTACTTACAGCAAGAGGAATAGCAATCTGCGAAAAGAGTCTAAAGCCTAATTGATTATTTCGTCACTGATTGTAAGGGTCGATCCGGACAATTGAGTGCGATAGCGTTGGAGTGGGCGCCAGGCCGGGCCGCCAGTGGGATTTCCATCGGAAAAATTGAAACTGGAATTGCAACAGGGATCGGTCATAAACAGTCCAGAGCTGTGTACATTCACCGTTGCACAGGCTTCGTTAGGTCGGAAGGAACAATTGCGCTCATAGGCAAAATAGGTAGAGGAGTTTACCCGATAAAGAATAATGCCACGCACTCCGCCCGTGTTCAATTCTTTAAATCCACCATCCGTTTGCAAGCTGAAATAATCCGGAAGACCCAGGTTAATCACGACATCCGCAAAAGGAATTATCGGAATCGGGTCATCCGATAGATCTCTGCTACAGGCCACCAGGCTCAAAAGAATCAACCAGAATTTAGTGCTACGCATAATCATAAAATCCTTTGCCTGTTTTTCTTCCCAAATGTCCAGCTTTGATTTTGTCGTACTGAATTTCTGATGGCTTAAATTTCAATGCTTTATTAAAGCCTTCATACACGGAACTGGTCACAGCATAGTTAACATCGATGCCAATCAGATCCATAAGTTCAAAAGGGCCCATCTTAAAGCCAGCCGATTTCATCAACCGATCGATAGTCTGATGATCAGCAATTTCATCTTCCAAAACCTTTAAAGATTCTACATAGAAGTGTCGGGCCACCCTGTTAACGATAAACCCAGGAGAATCTTTTACCTCTACGGCAACTTTTCCAAGGGAGGCTGAAAATTCTTTCATCTGTGAAACAACTTCGCTAGCGGTTTGTACTCCGGAAATAACCTCCACCAGCTTCATCAGGTGGGCAGGATTGAAGAAATGCAATCCAACACATTGTGATGGATGTTGAATAGCTGACGCAATCTGTGTTATGGATATTGATGAAGTGTTAGTGGCGAGTATTGATTTTCCGGAATTGATTTTTTCTAAATTGGCAAACAAGCTTCTCTTTACTTCCAGATTTTCGACAACTGCCTCAATAATCAAATCTGCTTTTAATTCTGGTAATTGATTTGCGATAGTGATTCTATTGAAGGCCGCCTCCCGTGCTTCGTTCGTTAGCTTTCCTTTAGCTACAGATTGATCCAAACTATGCTCTATTTGTTGAATGGCTTTGGCACTTAAAGCCGCATTCACATCAAATAAGATAGTATTGTAACCCGCTAGCGCACACGAAATGGCAATTCCCTGGCCCATGGTGCCGGCACCGGCTATGCCAACTGTTTTGATATTATTTGTTGCCATAAAACGTTCGGATCAAATCACAAACATAGTTAATCTGGTCCTCGGAAAGTTCAGGATGGACCGGCAACGACAACACCGACTTTTGTAAACTGGCCGATACCGGAAAATCTACTTCTGAATGATTGAAATGGCTATAAGCAGGTTCGAAAGGCAATGCTGTGGGGTAATGAATAAGCGTTTCAACACCCTTCGACTCGAGAAAATCTTTAAGCTCATCTCTTTGCTGTGCACGGATTACAAAAAGATGAAAGGTGTGAACTGTTTTTTGTCTTACGATAGGTAATGAAAGGCTCATTACATCCTTCAGTCTCTCCTTATATTGTTGAGCATTGGCAATCCTCTTCTTTGTCCAGTGCGCAAGGTGCTTAACTTTTACATTCAGGATAGCAGCCTGAAGTGTATCCAGTCTGCTGTTGGTACCTTCAAACAAATGTTCATCCTTATACAGGCCACCATGATTGGCCAGTCGCCTTACTATAGTCGCAAGTTCTTTGTTGTTTGTGACCAGACATCCTGCATCACCATACGCACCCAAATTTTTTGTTGGATAAAAACTAAATACACCACAATCACCTGTTGCCCCTGCTCTCACACTAATATCCTCCGACAGATGTGCCTGAGAACAATCTTCAATCAGAAATATATTATTCTTATTGCATAGTTCTTTTATAGGTCCCACTTCAGCCATCTGCCCGAAGAGGTTTACAACAATTACTCCTTTAGTATTGGCTGTAAGTTTACTTTTAATGTCATTGGGTGTTATCGTAAATAATTCAGGGTCAACATCTGCAAACACCGGGGTGGCACCTACAAGCGTAATCACCTCAGCAGATGATATCCAACTCCAGGCGGGTGTAATGACTTCATCTCCTTTTCCTATACCCAAAGCTTTTAAAGCTAGAAATAATCCATCTGTTGCATTGCCCAAACCAACGCATTCTGATACTCCACAGAGATCGGCAAAGTCTTTTTCAAATGTCTTTACTGCTTCTCCACCAATAAAACTTCCACTCGTTAATATCGAGTTAACGGCCTGATCAATTTCATGCTTTAAAGATTGGTATTGTGTAGTCAGGTCAATGAAAGGAACTTTCATTCGGGTGGCTATATGACTGACTTAAACTGCTTCAGGAACCGCAGATCATTCTCAGAAAACAAACGTAAGTCGTTAATGCTATAGCGAAGCATGGTAATTCTCTCGATTCCCATACCAAAAGCAAAACCTGTATATTCTTCGGGATCAATGCCACAATTACGAAGTACGTTGGGATGAACCATACCCGAACCGGCAATTTCAACCCAACCTGAGTATTTGCAAACATTACAACCCTTACCGTGACAAATGAGACATGAAATGTCAATCTCTGCACTGGGTTCAGTAAATGGAAAGAATGAAGGACGAAGTCGAATTTTAGTTTCCTTGCCAAACATCTCCTTGGCGAAGTGATAAAGAGTTTGTTTTAAATCAGAGAACCCAACGTTTTTGTCTACATAAAGACCCTCTACCTGGTGAAAGAAGCAATGTGCCCTGGCAGAGATCGCTTCGTTGCGATAAACCCGCCCCGGCATAATGGCCCGGAAAGGCGGCTTGCGATCCTTCATCAACCGAATCTGTACGTTGGAGGTATGAGTTCGTAACAGCATATCCTGATTCCCGCCTGACTGCTCACCAGGCAGGCTCTCAAGGCGGGCAGGCCTCTCGACAAAGAAAGTATCCTGCATTTCGCGGGCCGGATGGTTCTCAGGGAAATTAAGAGCCGTAAAATTGTGCCAGTCGTCTTCTATTTCTGGACCATCCTCCACATTAAATCCGAGTCGTTCAAAAATTTCGATGATACGGTAGCGAGTAAGATTCAAAGGATGATGGCTTCCGGTTTTATTGGGCGTGACGGGAAGGGTGAGGTCAATCTCTACAGACTTTTGCTGGAAAGAGTTTTCAATTCTTTCATGAAGATCTCTGAATTTACTTTCAGCAAGTTGTTTTAATTCATTTAATACCTTTCCTAACTCCTTTTTGTCTTCGGCTACAGTATTTTTTAACCCTTCAAATAAGGATGTTATTCTTCCTTTTTTAGAAATAAATTCGAGACGAAATTTCTCTACATCTTCCTTTGTGTTGGCCGCAAAAGCTTGAACTTCGATTCGTATTTTCTCGATCTGTTCTCTCATATATTATTTGCCCGAAAGCTTTCTTACAATTAATCTGTCTAAAATTACACTCAAAATAACAGCTAAAGCAACAACACCGGGCAATACCCAAACATCTTCAAACTCTCGAAAAATCCAAGCCCCAACAATAAATACCACATTTACAGCAGCCAAGATGAGTGCTGTGCGAGAATGGGATGTACCCAATCGCATAATAGCATGATGGATATGACTTTTATCAGGACTAAATGGAGACTGGCCCCGCATTGTTCGAAGAATAATAATCCTTAGTGTATCAGCCAAGGGTATAATTATAAAGCATACTCCGGTTGCTATTGTCGCATTATATTTAACCGGATGGCCTGTTGGTAAATTGTCATTTACAAACATAAATTGGATAACCAATACGCCTAACAGCATACCAATAACCATGGCTCCTGTATCCCCCATGAAGATTTCAGAGGGCTCCCAATTAAAAACAAGAAACGCTAGTATACCCCCTACCATAGCAAAGCACAACAAAGCAAAAATTGTTTCATCCGCGAAGTAAAACCACATGCCAAAGGCAGTTAAGGCAGATAATCCGATGCTTCCTGCCAAGCCATCCAAACCATCGATCAGATTAAAGGAATTTGTAATCAAAATCACAACAAATCCTGTTAAAACATATGCGATAATTTCCGGGATCTCTCCAATGCCAAAAAGTCCATAAAATGAACCAATCTGAACACCTGAGAATAATAAGATTACCACGGCAATTATTTGAACATACAACTTATGCAATGCCCGGAATGGAACAATGTCATCCCTTACACCCAGTATAAAAACAATGAAAAGACTCGCCAGTACAAATCGAATCGTGTCCCAATAACTAAAATCCATCCAAATTAACGAGGCGATCAGAAAGCCGATGAAGATAGCTACTCCTCCCATAGAGGGGGTTATCTTTTTATGAATCTTTCTCCGACCCGGAATATCTACCAGATTCTTATCTAAAAAGAATTTGATAATAACGGGAAGTGTAATGAATGCAATCAGGAAAGCTGTAACACAAGCTGCCAGGTTAGTGGCCATAGAAAATATTTGATGCGAAAATAACCTTAAACAAACTCAAATTCAAACAGCGAGTTGCTCAGACTCTTCATTTCTAGATCGATGTTTAGCCATAAGCATAAGCAGAGGACAGATTAACGCAAAAAAAGTAACTCCCTTCTGGGCACTAAATACATTTTCAAAAAAGGCTGTTACAGCAAATAAAAGTACAAAAACAGCCAATAGCGGGCTTCTATATTTAAGAGCATGGCGGAAGGGTATTACTAATAGCATCACGAATAAAATCAACCCTATAATTCCATGCCGATGCAATTGTGCAAAATATTCGTTGTGTGAGTCCAGATTTTCCTGATAGGAATAGGTATATCCCTTTTCTTGATAGCACTTCATAATCTCATCCCGAAAATCTCCGGTTCCATAGCCATAGAAAAATTCAGGCCCCTTCAATAATTCAATGGAACAATCGAGTATTTGCATTCGGGCAACCAACGTATACGTATTTCTATCGCTGGTTACCGTTGATGCTTCTCCTCGTAGTACACGTAACGGAGCATTTAAAAACCGTTCACGGGAAAATGGAATAATTACAATTAACAATGCAATCAATAGCAAAAAAGATATAGATATTATTTTCTGCCTTGTTCTATATTTATAGAATATATAAAAAATTGCACCTATAAAAAATGTGAACATTCCGGTTCTCGAATTAATCCAGAATAAGTAAACAATCAATATTAATAAACTGAAAAGCACCCAGCCAGTTTTAGTTCTATTGGTTGTATCCAACGGAAAAAATTGATCAATCAGGAAGAAAATACTAAATGAAATATAAAGGGAAAGAAAAACTGGGTGAATTTTAACAATTGCGTTGTTGGCAAGAATAATATTTGATTGAAGATTAACGGGATCCCAGAGATCGTAGGAGATAAAAAATAGGGAGGCGAGGTTTAATAAAATTACACCAGTAACAAAACCTATTAACACCACTCTGCTGTTAAGAAATTCATTGGTGCTAAAAATTAATGAACAGATCAATAATGGAGCAATGGTTTCTAAATTAGCAAATCCGCTCACTCTATTTGATGAGAAAATGATTCCAAGAAGATAGACCAAAGTCAAAATTAATGATACAAAAAATAAATTACTAATCTTAAGTCTGGATATAAGTTCCCTGTGCTTATTCGAGAAAATCCAGACTAAACCCAATAGTATAAGAAGTTTTCCATGCCAGCTTGGAATAAAGAGGGGGAGGCTTAATGCAACCAAATAGGATACTACCAGATATACTCTACCGCCTACTTTCATTTTTCTACATTCTAATGGGCCTAAAACTAACAAAATAACTTGGGTCACAAAACCACATGGGCTCATCTAACGCCACAGATAATTTTAATTATTTGTCTATTTTTAACGAGATTTTCTCTATGCGAATACTTTTCCTCACTGACAATTTTCCGCCTGAGTCCAATGCTCCCGCAACACGCACCTACGAACATTGTAAAGAATGGGTAAAACTAGGTGCAGAGGTGACAGTTATAACGTGCTTCCCAAATTTTCCAACCGGAAAGGTTTTTGAAGGATATAAAAACAAATGGAAACGTACTGAATTCATTGAAGGGATAAGAGTAATTCGGGTTTGGTCCTTTATTTCCGCTAATAAGGGATTTTTTAAAAGAACTTTAGATTTTATAAGTTTTGCACAAACTTCTTTTTTGTCTGGACTATTCACAAAATGTGATTTAATTATTGCCACATCACCTCAATTTTTTACTGCAGTCTCCGGGTGTGCTCTTGGTATTTTTAAACGGAAAGAGTGGGTGATGGAAGTTCGTGATATTTGGCCAGAATCCATCAAAGCAGTAGAAGCCATAAACTCAAATTGGATTATTTCATTACTAGAAAAAGTTGAACTGTTTTTATATAGGTCAGCATCGAAAATTATTGTTGTAACTGATTCCTTCAAAATAAATCTGGTGTCAAGAGGGGTTTCTCCTGAAAAAATATATGTTATAAAAAATGGTGTTGATTTGACTATCTATAAACCACAACCAAAAAATGTGAATTTATTGGAGTCATTAAATATTCGACACAAGTTCATCGTTGGCTATGTTGGAACTCACGGCCTTGCTCATAGCCTGGACTTTGTAATTAAAAGCATATATAAACTAAAGGATGAATCTTTTCATTTTATTTTTATTGGAGATGGTGCTGAAAAAATGAATATAATTAAGCTAGCCAAGGAACTAGGATTGAACAATGTTACTTTCATTGATCCTGTAAAGAAGTCTGAAATAGCAAAATACTTATCAGCCTTGGATGTTGCTTTGGTCCCGTTAAAAAAATCTACAACTTTTGAATCGGTAATCCCCTCTAAGATATTTGAATCTGTAGCCATGAACATCCCTATTTTATTAGGGGTAGATGGTGAAACAAGAAAAATCATAGAGACCTATCATTCAGGCATATATTTTGAACCAGAAAATGAAAGTGAATTCATTGAAAAGCTTAAATTGATTAAGAATCAAATTTCATTAGATAAAAAAACATACCATCCGGGATGTCAGCAAATGGCTCTTGATTTCGATCGTAAAAATCTGGCAAAAAAAATGCTTGATACATTATCAACTAATTGACCGTATTTTAAATAATATATTCCTATGAAGATTACACTGATCGGGGGAGCGAGACCAAATTTTATGAAACTCGCACCAATTATTCATGAATTGGAGATTGCTAAAAAACAGGGCGTGAATTTGGAGTATCGACTGATTCACACAGGACAACATTATGATGATAAATTGAGTAAGATTTTTTTTGAACAATTACATATTCCAAATCCCCATGTAAACCTTGGCGCAGGTTCTGGCTCGCAAGCGGAGCAGACAGCCAAAATCATGATTGAGTTCGAAAAAGACCTATTGGCAAATCCAGTAGATTTAGTAATGGTAGTGGGGGACGTCACTTCCACTTTAGCTTGTACAATTGTTGCTAAAAAACTTAACACAAAGGTGGCTCATGTAGAAGGTGGTATCAGATCATTTGATATGAACATGCCGGAGGAAATCAATCGACTGGTAACCGATTCTATTTCTGACTTTTTCTTTACCACATCAGAAGTCGCAAATAAAAATTTATTGAAAGCCGGTATCGATGAAAACCAGATTTTTTTTGTTGGAAATACAATGATTGATACCTTATACGCAAACCTTTCCAAAGCAATAAAACCTCCACTGTGGGAACAATCGGGACTCTCTTCCAAAAGCTATTATGTATTGACCCTACATCGTCCTTCCAATGTAGATGACCAAAACAAGTTTGCTACATTGATGAGTACCATTGACACACTCGCTGACGCGAAAATAGTCTTTCCGGTTCATCCGCGCACAAAGAAAAATTTAGACAAGATTGGTAACCAAATCAAAAACGTAATAGCCACTGAACCTCTAAGCTACCTTGAATTTATTTATTTGTTGAAAGAAGCAAAAGGTGTGATCACAGATTCTGGTGGAGTTCAAGAAGAGACGACTGTACTTGGTGTTCCTTGTATTACCCTAAGAAATAACACTGAACGCCCCGAAACCGTTAGTGTTGGCACCAATGAATTGATCGGTGAAAACACCGAGCGTCTAAAGCATGCGCTCGGTCAAATTAATAATGGAGTATGGAAGAAAGGCGGCATTCCGAAACTTTGGGATGGGAATACAGCTGCGCGTATTGTTCAAATACTATCAAATCTAAAACTTACCGATTAGTCGTTAATAGCTATAGTAGTTTCTAATGTTGCGGTAAATGATACTTTTAATCTTTTTGCCTTCTTCGTAAGATTAAACCCTTCAGCATAATCATAATCATGTAAGGTATATGATGTTTGGGGCGTAAAAAATAAGGTAAGATTACCTGCTGTTATTAAATCATTCTTTATCTGAACAGTAACATCCGGATGAAAGTGGAAATAGGCTATTCCTGACTGCATCATGGGTTCACCCAAGATTGAATCAGTTATTTTTATCTTTCGCTCTTCCCATTGCCATGCTCTTTGATGTTTAATACGTAAATATTGATATCCGTTATGTATAGCAAAAATTTCGCCTATCTGCTCGTTAATATGGATCACCTTGGCCCTTCGGCCAACTCTGAAACTGGCCCATACTTCACTTTGTTCAAGATCATTAACTTTTACTGTGTTGTGACTTTCCGTAGATCTTTCAATAATTCTTTGAGGGCTTTTGCTGTATGTACTTATCCCACGATCAACAATCACCGGAAGTCCTTTTACATATAATATAAAATTAAAAGTGTCACTATGCGCATGACCTGGAATATAATCCGGACCAATGTTGCCTATGTCAATAAACAATTCAAAATCTTGTTGACGGATCATTCGATAACCAGAATCCGAAAGAGAAACGTCTTCTGCCTCAAGTCCTAACTTTCTTCCATATTGCAAAAGTGCAAATGGGTCTGGAGTAATTCCACCTGTCGAATCATTCACCATCGGAATATCACCATTGGAAAATGTGATAATCTTAATCCAGCCAAGCATTTTCCTTGCCTTCGACTCCAAAAAAATCAATAAATCATCATTATGATTCCATAAATTATTCTTTAGCAAATTAATGCTATCTAACAGTCGAAATAGAATGATCTGATGATACATAGGTGACAACTCGAAATGAGCACCATCGTTCAGAATTTGTTCGTTTAATTCATCAATTAATATGCGTCTTGCCTTTTTATAAAGGCGTTCATTCTTAAAATAATAGGCACCAAACATTAATGAAAATCCATTTTCAAGTAAATGGTTACCTAGCAAGTGGTACTCAAGGTTATTCGCTAAATGACGATAATGAGAGTATAGAATTGAATTATACCTGGGATTTGTGATCCGGTTGTACGTAAAGAATTTTATCCAATTGATGCCTCTCAATGATATCGGATAAGGCTCAATTCCCTCTTTCCGTTGAGCAATGTCATCACAAAATTCATCGAGTAGTTGAATTGAATCTTTTTCTGTAATTTCTTCCTGGAGTAGAAAATCAAAGTAGTTCAGGTTATAAACCCATAATTTCTCGAAGCCACTAAATTCCCAATCAATTTTTTCTGCAAAAATCTTTGGTTTATTCAAATAAATAAAAGTGCGATTACCTAAATAAGATTTCCTTGAAGCGATAGAAGGTAAAAGATTCAACAATTGAGGATCAATTGATCGAGATACTTCGGATGGTATTTGCTTAAAAAAAGTCTTTTTAAGACGATAAATAACCTGAAAGTATATCTGCTTGAAAGTAAGATAACGAAGTGTATGATAATATAAGCTGATCCGTCTACTTAAAGTTAGCATCTTACTTTTATCCAGGATCCCATCTTCATTGATTCAATAGCTGCTAACACAGCTCTTGATGTATTTAATGTTTCTTGAATCGAAATCATTTCCTCACCACCTTCAGAAAGTTTCTTCTGGAGAAGCTTGAATTGATCAAAGTGTCCTTTATCCTGAGATCTTGAAAACCCTCTTCCTGAAAAACCAAAGCTTTCTAATCTTCTAAAATTATCAATAACAAGGGTGCGGCCATGAGAATACACTTCAATCCGCTCTTTTGAATAAGCTTTACTTCCATTTGAAAAGTAATTTATCACCCCCATACTGCCATTTTTATATTTCATAAGAATGGAGGCATTATCGGTATTCTCTTCCGGATTCTGTCCAGTCGCAGTCATAATAATTTCATCAACCAGGCTTCCTGATAGAAAGGTGATCAAATCAATCAGGTGACAGGCCTCACCCACTATACGACCTCCACCAACCTTTAAATCATGAACCCATGAATTTGCCGGGATAAAACCAGCATTCATATTTGCAATAACATTGATCGGTCCCGACTCTCCAATCATCTCTTTTGCTCTAACCGAAAAAGGTGAAAATCTTCTGTTAAATCCAACTGTTATCGTCTTTCCACTAATCTTGTAAGCTTCTTCAATTCTATCTATATCTTCATTATTCAGTGCAAGCGGTTTTTCAACAAAGACATGTTTTCCAGCTTGCAATGCTTCTATAACAAGTTGAGCATGCATATTATGCCTTACGGTAATCGCGACAGCGGTAACTTCAGAATCCGCTAAGATCTGCCGGTAATCGGAAGTCGCGAAGGCAATTTTGTACTTCTTTGATAAGACTGTAGATGAGAGTCCTTTTTCACTCGCTATATATTTAAGGCTATATCCAAGCTTACGCAGCGTTGGCACTATAACCATCTTAGTGAAATTGCCTGCCCCTATTATCCCAAATACAGGCTTCTGTTTATCAAATACTGATGGAGTGATCTCAATTTTACTTTGATATTCAGAATCCTCAGCCTGATATCTCAATAGGGAGGCAATTGATCTACTTGAACCGATTTGATTGTAGATGGATTCATATTGCGGAAGGTCAACTAACTCAGTAATCAATGGCTTTACTTGAATTGACCCAATACTTATTGCCTCCAGCACAGCTTGAAAATTCCGTTTCTCTGTCCATCGCACATAAGGAAGTGGATAATCTTGCCCCCTTTGCTCGTATTGCTCATCATATCGACCGGGTCCATATGAGCAAGACACTTGAAATGAGAGTTCCTTTTCGTAAAAATCGGAACGTTTAATATCTAAGCCTATTACACCAACGAGAATTATTCTTCCTCGTTTTCTGGACATCTGTGCGGCCTGAGCGATAACCTGATCACTTTGAGTTGATGCAGTGATTACAACTCCATCTACCCCAACACCATTTGTTCTTTCGATACAGATTTTTACCGGGTCAGTTTCTGCAGAAACCTTAAATGAAGTGACACCCAAGGAAGATGCCAATTTTACTTTGCTCTCATCAAAGTCATAACCGATTACTGTACAGCCATTCGCTTTTAATAGTTGACAGGTGATTAAACCAATTAAACCTAATCCAATAACGACAATGGTTTCTCCAAAAGTTGGATTTACCAATCGAATGCCCTGCAAACCAATTGAACTTATTACTGTAAAAGATGCTTCTTCATAAGTAACGTTTTCCGGAATTTTGACAACCAGATTTTGAGGAATAAGTACCACCTCAGCATGAGGTCCATTTGATGCAACCCTATCTCCCACTTTAAACTCGCATACCCCTTCACCTACAGCGATCACTTCCCCCGCATTGCAATAACCAAGGGGCAATGGTTCACCAAGTTTTTTAAATACTGCATCTAGCGTGGGCCAAAGACCATCCGATTTAATCTTATCCAGGACTTGCTTAACCTTTTCGGGTTGCTGGCGTGCCTTATCGATGAGATTTGCCTTACCAAATTCCACTAACATTCGCTCCGTTCCTAATGAAACAAGGCTTACTTTGGTTTTTATGAGCACACTGCCTCTTTTAACTATAGGGGCAGGAACATCAGCTAGAATAGTTTTGCCAGATTGAAGGTCTTGGATTATTTGTTTCAAAGCTCTACTTATTTTAAGGGTACAAAAATAAGACTAAAATTCAGAATCATGAATTCATAATCAGGGCTAAATTCCAACAAACCTTGCTTTTACTCAGCACATAGATCACCTTAGTGACTGACAACGGTCATAGTATTGAGCTTTACTATTCACAATCTTTGATTCTCGAAATTTATCCGTATGCTGCACCTATCCAACATAATACCTCGGATTTTAATAGTCCTTGCAGCATTAATTTTACCATCATCCTGCTATAACAAAGAAGACCCCATTATTGATAAAATATCTCCACAAGTAAGTTTAGCGGGAATTTCCAATAATCAAATAGTTTGGGGTCTCCTCCTGTTAACGATACACGTATCAGATAACGATCAAATAAAGAATGTAGAAATTTTTCTGGACAACCTGCTCATTGCCACGTTGGTTAAGGAACCATTTAAAATTACTTGGAATACTATTGAATATAAAGAAGGGCTGCATATTATGAAGGCAGTTGCTACCGATGCCTCCGGAAACCAAGGAATGACAGAAATACTTGTAACTATAAGAAATGTATTGATTTCAGTAAAAATCCCAGAAAAACATTTATCCCCCAGCACCCGTGGATTTATTTTTCTTTCAGATGCAGATGGAGAATTTATTGCCGGAACCGAATATAAAAACAAGCAGACAGTCAGCCTTAAAGCCCCCGGGTTTAATGGCGAACATTTTTATTTAACCGAGGTTGAAATAAATCAAATAGACGCCTTGAATTGGACCACTTTATACACCTACATGGAAGTTCCCCGAGGCCCATGGTACATAACATTACATTATGAGAGTAGTGATGATGTTAATGAACCAATCTATACTGATACTGCCTACCTTAAATTCTATAACGCAATACCCGGCTACTTTTACGATCTAAAAAGTAATGGTTTAGCTGGGAGGGTGGATACGGATCATTTATCCGATACACTTGCTCTAATGAAGTCACCCAGTAACCTTTATATTACTGCCTACGATGAAAATGGAAGTCAAAAAAGTTACCGGCTTCTTTCCTCAATTACAGCAGGCCTTAATCCCACCATAGACCTCTCATCGATTAACCTTCCCTTTGAAAAAGGAAGCATACATTTTCCCTCTGACGCACAAGAAGGCCAGGTAAATGTATCAGGAATAACTAAATTCAATGATCATGAAGAAAGCTATGAAGTCGGCAACTACTTGAATAAAAATGGAACAGCAGAAATATTAATTCCCGGAAACTCTTTTGCCAGCTATTTATATTCTGGTGGCTATACAGAGCACGACCATCAGTATTACTTATCATCCAAGATGGCAATAGACATTATACCTTTTCCATACAAATTGAGTATTGAACTATTGTCGGACAAGATCATTTATACCGCTACCGGCAATTTTGATTATCCGGAATTTTGCCTTACCAAAGAACGTACTGCTTGGTTCTATTATGTTAAAAAAGGAACCTCCGTGCCAATACCTAAATTCCACATACCCACATTTCTAACAGAATTAGCGGATCTGAATTTACCTCAGATGGGTCATTATGAGTCCCTATACGAGTACGAAGAGTTAAGCAATTACGAAGACCTCATTGCCTATATAAAATCAAATAAGGGTGTATTATATAATTTTGAGGACTGGGGAAAAAATTACAAAGTATTGCATCTTTTTGGTGGAGACCTTCAAGCAGGAAGACGATATTAAGTTAAGTAGATGTCCTAAGATTAAGTATCATGAACAACTCCTCTATTTTCATTATATTATTCCTTTTCATTATAACAAAGGTTATCTCACAACCAACTATAATATCCTTTGCTCCAGCTTCGGGCCCAATTGGAACAGAAGTAATAATAAACGGTAATAACTTTAGCCCCAATGCAATCGATAATATTGTTTATTTTGGAGCCACCAAAGCTGTTGTTACGGCCGCATCATCAACTAGCTTAAATGTTACCGTCCCTTTTGGGGCAACCTACCAGCCCATAACAGTGCTTGTAGCAAGCGAGGGTTTATTGAATTATTCTCGTAAGCCCTTCCTGGTAACGTTCGATGGCCCACAGAACATTGATGCCAATACGTTAGTTCACAAAGGAATATTTGGCGGTGCCAGTACCGCGGCCGTTGGAGACTTGGACAATGATGGTAAAGTGGATCTCATCGTTATCAATAGAATACCCACTTCAAACACAATAGTCTTATCAGTATTAAGGAACATAAGTACTGGTGCCGGCAGCATCAGATTTGCAGAAAGAGTTGATTTCCAAATTGAATTTCAACCAAGAATAATATTGGTTGGAGATCTTGATGGGGATGGCAAACTAGATTTGGCAACAATAAATTCATACAGCAGAAATAGCATTTTTGTCTTTCGTAATACAAGCGATGGCATTGGCGACATAAATTTTGCAGAGAAAGATGAGTTTCCCACAGGCAGAGATCCACGTTCGGGTTTCATTGGTGATCTTGATCGGGATGGGAAAGCAGATTTAGTAGTAACAAATAATAATGAAAACTCAATATCCTATTTACGCAATACCAGTTCTGGTCATGGAATCATCAACTTTGCTGACAAAGTAGACTTTGCTACTGATCGTAATCCGCATTACGTTTCTATCTGCGATCTTAATGGAGATTATAGGGATGATCTGATTTTTAGAAATGGTGTTGATTCAATATCTGTCCTTCAAAATAACCAAGATGGTGAGACCCTTAACTTCTTACCAAAAATAGATTTCAAATCCAGCCAAGCGATCCGTTCTGTTACACTTGGTGATTTCGATGGTGACGAAAAAATAGATTTTCTTACTGGTAGTCAGGTATTTCGTAATATTACGAATTCAGATAATAACACTCCAGGCCACTCTTTAATAAATTTTGATAATGCAGCAAATCTCTACACTGGAGAGTATCCTGCTGTTGGCGATTTTAATGGAGATGGAAAGTTAGATATTGCAATTGGAAATAATAAATCATTCACACTTTTACAAAATACTAGCGAACTATACAATATTAATTTTGTCAGCAAAGTAAGCTACTCCATTGGTGATGTTGCCAATAGCTTATTAGCTGTTGACCTGGACGGAGATGGCAAACCAGATTTGGTAGTAGTAGATGGTAGTGTCATTTCAATTTTCCGAAATATTACTCTATCAACTTCAGGTCCCAACATTACTTCTTTCAATCCGGATAGTGGATCTGCTGGAACTTCAGTTATCATAACAGGAACTAACTTCAGTTCCAATATTGCTAACAATGTCGTAAAGTTTAATGGGATGTTAGCCATGGTAGTAGCTAGTTCACCTACAAGCATAACTGTTCTTGTACCGGAAGGTGTGACCACAGGGCCAATAACCGTTACGGTGGATGGCTTATCTACGGCAAGTACAAATGACTTTATAATCTGTACTGCGCCCGAACAACCAATAATAACTATTACGGATATAGACAGCCCTACGCCAATTCTTAATTCCAGCAGCTATACGGGTAATCAATGGTTTTTGGATGGAGTTCCCATAAGTGATGGTATTAGCAATACTCTAGCAGTAACAGCGCCAGGATCTTATACGGTACAGGTAAGCGTTCCGGGTGGTTGCATTAGTAAAATGTCAGAACCTTATTTGATTGCCATCACTGGTGATTTAAGAACCCTTAATTCAGATTTGTTCAGAGTTTACCCGAATCCTGCACTTGAGACTGTAATATTTGAAACTACAATCCAAGAAACTAAAACAGTGTATTTATTCGATACTGGAGGCAAATTACTAGAAGTGTGTCAGTTTACTAATAGTACTTTGGAAGTTGATTTTCGCAAATTTCCACCTGGGCTCTATGTATATTTTATAGATGGCGGCAAGGAGGTATTCTCTGGTAGGCTACAAAAAAAATAGCTTCATACGGCTTCAATGATTGAGTACACTTATGCCAATGGCAATGGCACCAATGATCACCAAACAGAGTCATCAAAAAGAGGTTTCGTTGTTGGAATTGCGGCTGACTTTTCACTTTTGAAGTACTTATCTATTCAGCCCGAACTTTGTTTCGTTAATAAAGGCGTCAATAAATCTTATGAATCAGCTGATATTGATTCTAGGTCAACTATGAATATTAATTACATTGAACTTCCGGTCCTAGCAAAAGTTAAGTTGGGGAGTATTTATTCTTGGGCCTGCATTTAGTTATGGAATAGGAGGAACTTACAAGAGTGAATCTTGGATTGAGACTCCAAGTATCGGTCCTCCAATATATAATTATTATGAATCAAATGTAGGTTTTACCCCAAATCAATCACAGGCCACGTGCGATCTGGACAAATCCTTTGAGTTAAGCGGCCAACTGGGTGCCGGTTTAATATTCCATGGGATACAGCTTGATTTACGATAATCGCACGGATTAACAAGTATCTACAACATAGACTACAAACTCTATCAAGGAAAAAATAGGGTATTTCAATTTACAATTGGATATAAACTCACACTTAAATCGAAAAAGAGCAAGTAATCTAATAAAAATCAACTCAGGCTATTCTCCAAGTTTGCTCTAAGGAGACAATTCCTAATGAAGTTCCGTCAGACTGTTGAGTTCACTTCTTTTTGGATAATTGATCAACACCGCTTTATAAACCCCTTTAAATACAAACAGACTACCCGCTGCCACACCAATTACACCAAACTTATCTACAATCTGTTTTATATCAGATAAACTTCCGGCACCGCCCAACACCGTCATTGGTACATTGACTGCTTCGCGGATGGATTCGATTAATTTCATATCATAACCTTTCATCATTCCATCATGATCAATTGAATTAACCACAATTTCACCCACTCCATTTTTCTCCATTTCCTGCGCAAATTCACGCGGATTTTTTCCGGTTGCCCTGGTTCCGTTATAATTATACACTTCATATTTCCCAAGCAGGCCTTTCTTTTTTACATCTATCACTACGATAACGCTCTGCTTACCTACTTCTTCTGCGATTTCAGCAACTAATTTTGGATTTTCAATTGCCGCAGAACTTACAGCCACCTTTTCCGCTCCAAGGTTTATTATTTTCTTTGCATGGGCAACGGATTTAACACCCCCTCCGTAACAAAGGGGCATTCTGCATTCTGCTGCCAGATTCTTAATTAAAGTAAAATCCGGGTCACGACCTTCAACGGAAGCATCTATATCCAACACGATTAATTCATCAACTTCTTTTTCATTAAATATTTTAACCGCATTAATCGGATCTCCAACATACTTAGGATCTTTAAAATTAACGGTCTTAACCAGACCCTTATTATGAACCAACAGGCAGGGAATTATTCGAGGTCTAAGCATGTGCAGTTAAAGTTCAGCGTAATTCTTTAGCAATTGAATACCATTGTGATGGCTTTTTTCAGGATGAAATTGTGTTCCAAAAATATTTTTGTTATAAACTGCAGAAGCAAACCGACCTCCATATTCAGTAGTACTTAGTATGTTACTGCTGTCTGAACATTCGAAATAATAGGAATGAAGAAAATAAAACCCCTGCTGCTCATCCATATTTTTAAATAGAGGGTGCTCTAACGCGGGCTTCACATTGTTCCAGCCCATATGAGGAACGTGAGGTTTATGTATAAATTTTGAAACATCAAACTTTTTAACCTTGCCTGCAATCCAGCCAAGGCCCGGAAGATTGCCTTCTTCGCTTCCATTAGCTAAAATCTGCATACCCACACATATGCCCAGGACAGGAACGCGGTTTTCGAGCACTAAGAAATCAAGCCTTGATTTCATGCCTGAATCTATCAATTGCTTCATGGTTTTATCAAAGGCCCCTACTCCTGGCAAAATTAATTTTGTGGCACTACTGAGTGCTTCTGTTGTGTCGGCAACGGTAAATTCAATATTCAAGCGCTTATAAATATTTCCGATAGCCTGAATGTTTCCGGACCCGTAGTTCACTATTGTGATCATCGCTTACCTCCTCTTACTAAACCAAGTGATCTCATTATTCTTGCCCCGATCTTATAAATGCTTTCCTGGGTTTTATAATCCTTATAGGATTTATTTGGAGCATCAAAATAACCCTGAAGCTCCTGTACTGTAATACCCAGTTTGGTAGCGATATATTCAAAATCCTGCGCAATCGTTGATTCATCATAGGGAGGCGTCTTTAATTTATTAAGGGCATCCTCCCTGGTCATTTGTTTCGTCAGAATCAAACTTGAATACTGAACTTTTCGGGTATCGTATCCAAATTTTTTAGGTAACCAGTAGCCCTCATAGAATTTTGTAAACCGAGATTCGAAATGCTTTTGTGGGTATCGCTGCCATCCAAACTTATCCACAAGAAGTTGCATTGCCTCTTCTTTGTTATAAGACACATAGTTAAGTGGCGTAATCACTTTTATTCCCTTAATATACCGAAGATATACTTTATGCTTTAATATACTTGTTAGCGGATAATTCTTTAACGGTCTTTTACCAAACTTCTTATGTATATCCTTTAATTGTGCCAAGTCAGATTGATAATACATCCATTCAATTGGATTCCTGATGCATTCGGTAGAATAATTTGCTCCCGTTAGGATGTATTTTATACTATGCTTATGAGCAAATTTATACATGGTAGCAAAAAATGCATGGTCCTGGGGAGTATCAATATGAGGCACGCCAGCCTTGAAAAAGGCGAGTTGAAGGTCCTTCATCTCCTCCCAATCTATAACATCCGTATATAAATCCAGACCAAGTTTATCCACAAGCACTTCAATATTGTTAACTGCTTGTTGTGAATTCCAGCCAGCATCTACGTGAAAAACTAACGGGCGCAATCCTAACTCCTTAGCCCAATAAGTTAAGTATGAACTATCAATTCCACCACTCATACCCATGATGCAATCAAAGTCCTTTCCTTTACCTTCCTTCTTAATCTTTTCTACTATTTTCTTCAGTTCAGACATACCTCTTTCATCGGTATGCCAGTTGGGCAGTATGTTCTTGTAAAAGTCCCTGCAATGATCACACACGCCATGCTCATCAAATGTGATCTTTGAATCCGTGGTGTCCATCACGCAATTTGCGCAAATCTTATTAGGGGTCATACTAGTGAATGATAAGTTCCTTTGATTTAAAAAAATGTAAACCTAAATGTAGCTTTGATAATTATCGCGATAGTATTCGAAAGTCCTCTTAACACCTTCATCAAGCGAAATCGATGGCTGCCAAGAGGTTATTGCCTTTAACTTGGAAATATCGAGTGACACATCCCCTGTTTCTATTTTCTCATAATTATCCGGCCAGGGAACAAACTCCATTTTTCCAGTCTCTACATACTTAATGACGTATGCCACCATATCGCTGAATTTCGAAGAATGTCCAGAACCCAAATTAATTACTTCTCCGATTGCTTTAGGAGAGGCGGCACATCGTATCATCGCGTCCACGATATCATCAACATAAATATAATCTCTAAGTTGCGCACCATCTCCGAAAATTTTAATGACTTTACCTTCCATGGCTTGCCTGATAAACCAACCTACCAACGAATATTTATTGTGCTTAATCTGCTGTTTAGGGCCATAAGGGTTCGTAACCCGCATCACAGTTGTAGGTATTCCAAAGTCCTTATAATACATCAGAAGATACTTCTCTGACATAAGTTTATGAATCCCGTAAAGGCTTAGCGGATTGGTTGGGCTTTCCTCTGTGATAATTGGTTGCTCTGCCTTGCCATAAATCATTCTCGAACTTGAAAATAAAATTCTTGCCTTCGGATTGAACTTTCGGCAACACTCAAGAATGCTTAATGTCGCTCTTGCATTGAGATCCAGGTCTTCATATGGAATGGACAAACTATCGATATAGCTAACTTGAGCCGCGAGGTGGAAAATCACATCCGCCTTTTCAATGTATGGCTTTATTATTTCAGTATTCCGAACATCATTGATGATAATCGTAATCTCTTTTTGTATATCTAAGATATTGAATATATTTCCACCGTAGGCAGGCGATAGATTATCCACGATAGTTACATGCGCCCCAAACCTCACCAAAACCTTTGTAAGGTTACTTCCCAAAAAACCCAACCCCCCCGTTATAAGGACGTTTTTTCCATTAAAAAATTCATTCATAGAAGTTATTCATTTAACTATCCGATTCATTTTTCTGTCCATTCAGTTCTAAAATTGAAAGCATCGATTTTGTGTAAATCGATGTCCTGTATTTTTCTTTTGCTTGCTTTGCATTGTTAAGTGCGAATTGCAATAAATCTGTATTTTTTTCAATTATCAAACGCTGTAATACTTCACGGATCGAATCTACTGACTTCTTTTCGACAGCGTAGCCGTTTTTTCCATTACAAAATACATCAGGAATACCACTGTGAAGTGTAGCTACGACAACACAACCCGTGGCATAAGCTTCAAGAATGCTAATGGGCTGACCTTCGTATGGATAATACGTAGGCAAACAAAATACGTGAGATTTCAGGTAAAGGGCTTTCTTTTCTTTGCCAGCCACAAATTTGCCATAATAGATAATCCCCTTTTCATTCTTTATTTTGTTTAAAAATGCCATTTCATGAGTCACAGATTGAAACCCACCCACAAAAGTAAGTTCAATTTTGTCCTTCATTTCAGAACTCAGGCTGAGATAAGCATCAGCCAGTTCCTCGTACCCCTTGCCAAATATCAGATTGCTGAGATAAAGAATTTTTATAGGCAACACATCGTCAAATTTATTCTTGACTATTAATTCGTCAATAAATAAAAAATCTTCTGCAAAATTAGGCACAATGTGAATTCTTTCTTGTGAAGTTAGTGTTTCAAATGTCGCACGTTGAGCATTTCCCTCAACAATAACTCCTCTTACTCTACTAATAAAAAATTTATTGAGATGTCTTAAAAGTTGCTGATTTTGGAGAATACTCTTCATGCCCGCGCCACCTAGCATATGAATATATATTTTATCCAATTTACCGACACAAAGAAGGTAAATAATGAGATCTTTGATATTACCAGCTATAGATTCCGAGATAGTAAAATATACAAGATCAACATTTCTTCTTCTTAAAATAACTCTCCAAAAAAATTCAAGCACCTCAATTGAGCGCTTAAAGTGGTCGCCAATACTATTGGGGCGTTTCTTTTTTGATAAATTGATAATCTTTATCCGATGAAATTGAGGAATTCCGTCCAGAAGTACTTTAGATGCCAATGACATGCCATTGGTTGGAGGTGGAAGTGGAGCAATGAGAAGAATATTCATTTGCTGTCTTTATAAATGAGCATTTTCTTATTCAAGAAAGTTATCTCTTCAAGTGAATCAGAAACTGCAATTATCTCAAATCCAAAGTCACTTAGTAAGTTAATTGCTCTTGTAGTTTTATCTCGTCCATCCTTGAAGAAACGGTCATGAAACTCTATCGCAATTTGATTAATTTCTACCCTGCTCCTTAAAATACTTTCTAAGACTTGATACTCCGCACCCTCAATATCCATTTTTAGCACATCAATTTTTTTGTGGCCGAGTTCATCAAGAATTGTGGATATTGATTTCATTACCACAGTGATTTTATGTTTTTCGTCCACATTATTCTGAGTAATAAGGCTTCCCGAAACGTGATTTGAATTTTTGGGGAGATAGAAATCTACCTCACCGTCAACATCACTTATACCAAATGAAAGGAACTTGAAGTTTGGAGGAAGGGTCCTCTGTTGAGATCGTACCCAGTTAACAGATTTAGGTGTGGGGTCAAATCCATAAACCTGACAACCATGTTGTTTGATTATATCAGTATCAAACGAAATATCTTCACCAATTCCAAAAGAGTAAACTATAGATTCGGCTTTCAAGATATCGGGGTGCAGGAAAAAACCGCCATAGTTATTTCCATACCAAGATCTACTAACATCTAGTTTTACAAACAAATGTTGTGGTCGTGGTCTTAGTTTTGCCCTTACTGTTCTAATGAAATCCTTTGCTATATTAATCATACTTATCTAGTCAATATTTTTTTTTGCGAAGGCGGCTGCTTCGATGATTTTGCTCACCATATTATCTGTCGTAAAGGAAAATTGAACCAATTGCCTCCCCGCTTTGCCCATATTGCTTGACTTTTCTTTATTGAGCTTTAACCATTCAATTTTTTGCCGGAAACCATCTACATCACCACTGTTCAGAATAAAACCCGTCTTTTCATTTCTAATTAGGTCATACTCAGTGCCATCTGCTTGGTGCGTAATAATAGGTAAACTAAAAGCCATTCCCTCTGAAATAACGATACCGCCTCTTCCTGGAACTAAAAGAACATCTGATGCTTTATAATAAAGAGCCAAAGTTGATGAAACCTTGCCCGGCAAATAAACATTGAAAAGGCCTTCTTTGGTCACTGTTGAATTTAACTCTTTAAGCATTTCGCCTCCCCCCAATAGGACAAAATTAAAACTTTTAGGATCGCATAGCTTTGCCAATTCAAGTAATATCTCTGGTCGCTTGTTCCTGTCTAGTGTTCCAGTGTATAGCACAGTAAACTTCTCAGGCAAATTTAGCTTCAAGCGGGCTTCCATTGCCGTTTCAGTTAGGCTATCGGCCAGCCCAATAAAATGACCAACGTCTCCAACATTAGTGGCTACAAATGCCTTATTCTCATTTATTCCAAGTTTCAACAAACTTGCCTTGCTATATGAAGAATATAGCAAAAAGGCATCAAAGAATTTTCTGGTGTAACGCTTGAGAATTAATCCAATTCCAGGCTTTTGCAATGGCTCCCCAGGCAATGAAATAAAGCACCAGTGAATTAAACCCACTTTTTTAATGAATCTTTTATACCAAATCGCCTGCAAATATCCAAGAAAATTACTCTCGCCTTCACAAAGAATAACATCCGGATCAAAACTCCTCAATTGCTTAATAAGACCAACATGCCAAGGTAAAACTCTCTTGCCCAAACGGACAAATCGTGTTTCCAATTTAGCCATTCTAATTCCATCAAGTTTTGCCGCATTATTCACTTTGCTATTTGGAATACTCTCACCAATAAAAAGTTTGGCGTTGATTTCGTTACTGGATGTCAATCTGGTAAAGAGGGTAACTCTATATCCAGGACATACCCTCTGAAGCACAGCAAGCCTTATCTTGTTAGGTTCGTTCCCAATCTTATTAGTGTCAGTTGTCATGATGTGATACTCTTTGTCTTGAAAAATGTTCTATACCATATTTTTGCACTAAGTATTCTGAACAAAATTGTTGAGTGATTTGCCTTACCCAATCGGTGTTGATCCAATAATTTCTTGACTTCCGTATTGTTAAACAGAGTCCCACAATTTTCATTGACTAATACCTGCTCTATATCCGCATCGTTTTTGAAGAGATTATCTAGAGGGGTAGCAAAGCCAATTTTAATTTTTGAGTTGGAAATATAATCTGGAATGTAAGCTTCCAACGCTTTCCTCTGAATATACTTTCCCCTAAGCTCTCTTAGTTTGAAATCAAATGGAAGGGTAAAAGCTAGTTCCACCAAACGATAATCCATAAAAGGAAGTCGGCATTCTATTCCTTCCGCCATGGAAAGTGCATCTCCATAATGAAGCAGATTAACAAGTCCACTGGTATGCTGTTTAAAAAGGTATTTATTAAAATCTTGATCAAACTCTAACTCTTCTGACCTGTGGTCCTTTACATACTTGAAACTAAATTCCTTTTGATTAATCAAGTCGATGCCGCTGAAAATATTTTTAACGCGATTTAAAAACGCACTGTCAAATGACCTTAGATAAAGTAACAGAAGATATTTGAAAGAATAGGTCTTAATGAATAACGTTAACTCTTTTCCGGCTTTGACAAATTCACCTCTCTTAAATAACTCTATTAAATAATTCGGGAAACTATCAACGATATAACCCGCCAGTAACTCATCGGCTCCCTGGCCTTCCAACAAAACCTTTACATTTTTCCTGGCCTCTTTATAGACCTGATGTATACTTATGGTAGCGGGAGATGAATGTCCACTTTCCAAAAAGTAAATTGTCTCTGAGAGCCGTTTCAAAAAGTCAGCGAATGAAACTTCGATATAATGCGGGGTAACATTAAACTCTTTGGTTAATTCTTTTACGATAACTGATTCATCAAGGTTTATATCTTCTTTAAAAATTGATTTATCCTTTTCCGTATAAAGTTTAGCACTATTATATGCAGTGAACGTATCAATTCTGGTATTAAATATCTTGTTAATTACTCCAACGATTGACGTTGAATCCAGCCCTGAGGAAAGCGTACTCCCGACCTTTACATCACTTCTCATGCGCAGCTTCACTGCATCAATAAATATTTCTTCAAATTTTTCTCTGGCCTTATCAAAAGTTAATTGCCTATTTACTTTTTGAGGGTACTGCCAATATCGTTTTTTGGTCAATTGGCCGTTCTGCCACACCAAATTATGAGCAGGCTGCAACCGGTAAATTTCATTAAACCACGTTTCAGTTGCCTGAGCGCCTAAACTCTTGTAGCAATAATTTGCGATCAAGTTATAGTTGGGCTTCTTTATTTCCGGCCTGTAATTAATTATTGGTTTAATTTCTGAGGAAAAAATAAATTCCGCTGTAGAACAATAGTATACAAATGGCTTAACACCAAAACGGTCTCTTGAACAGAAAAGTCGCTTTAACTGTTTGTCATAAATGGCAAACGACCACATTCCATTAAATTTGTTTACACAGTCATCACCCCATGTTATAAAAGACTGAAGCACCACTTCGGTGTCACCTGAAGTTTTAAACACTACACCGAGTCTCAGTAATTCTTCTCTGATTTCTTTGTAATTATATACTTCGCCATTATAGGTAAGCGTATACCGGTCATCCACTGAAAAAGGTTGATTATTGGTATCCGAAAGATCAATGATAGACAATCGTGCGTGTCCTAGAATTGTGGTTTCATCTACTTGCCCAACTGAATCAAAATCAGGGCCTCTATGCTTTAAGAATTTGAGCGACTTTTCAAATTTATTAAAATCAGGTTTCAGACCAGTAGTTACAATCCCAAAAATTCCGCACATGATATTTTACATTAAAAAAGTATTAATATAAGCCGTAAATATAAGTTCAATTGATCTTACTAAAAATTTATATCATCTATAATTATATCAGGGAAATGTTTTTGTTCCAACTATAGGCACAGACAAGCAATTTGACTTTCAATTGCAACCCCGTAAAAGCTCGTTAACAATTTGATGCTTTAAAATGGCTAAAGCATCGGTCCTTCAAAATCAATTACCTGACTATTTAATTACTGCCCTGATTCTTAAGTAGAAATACATTATAAAAACAGCAAGTGCGTTCCCAATCAGCATTGCATAAGCCAAAGACTCTGCTTTTTTCGAAAAGTAGAAAAAAACAAAAGCACTTGTCAAAATGAATAACTGTATAATAAACTGAAATACGGTAACCAATCCAGGTTGAGATCTTGAAATAAATACTTGCTCTAAAACCCCAATTAATGACATTGGCAATGTAGCCACTGTTAAAATATAAAGAACATACTCTCCCCCCTGATATGTTGCGCCATAAAATTGATAGATAAGACCCGAAAACAAAATAACACCAAATGCAACACAAGCCGTGATGATTAGTGTTAAAACTAAATTTTTCTTTATCAGGCTATTGTAGTCAATACTATCATCTGAATGATTTGTTAACACAGAAAGAAATACATTAAGCATTGACGCAGGAATAAACAAAATCAACTGAGCCAATTGATAAGCTGAATTAAATACTCCCACCTGAGCGAAATCTGTTTTAACCAACAATAAATAAAATACAGCCCAATTACATATCGAATAAATAATCTCTTTAATTGCCAATGGATAACTAAACTGCAGGAGACGCTTTATTACAGGATACACTTTACTTTTATCTATGCGTACATCCATTTCACTCACTTTCTTACGTATTAAAACCCTATTCAGGTACCAATTAATAATTAAATGAAAACTTAAACCCCATAATGTACCATTCAGTCCTCCTAAGTAAGTAGCAGTAAGCAAAATGGGCAATGTTATAATTCCCATAACCAAATTAATCCTGGCTAAATCACGAAAAACTCCAAGCCCAGCAATTACTCCAACTTGATATACATTTAAGGCATTAAAAAATAGATAAATTGCGGATATCCGAAGCGGGTCAGTTAATTGTTGATTCTTTAGAATTTCATTTGATAAAAAAGGAGCAGAAACCACAATCAAAATGCCCAGGATTAATCCTGTAAAGGCGGTAATTGTATTAGCCGCCTTAATGATATACGGTAAATCATTAGTACTCGCCTGTTTGCTCTCCGCAACAAATTTGGTAACAGCAACCCCAAGCCCAAAAGTTGCAAAAAGACTAAATACTGAAAGGGTAGTCTTAATAATGGAAAGTTGACCAAAGGAATCACTACCCATAATTCGGGCTATAATTACGGATGCTATTAAGGAAAATCCTTTAATGGCAACATTCCCATAAATAGCCCAAAATGAACCAGTAAGAAATTTCCTCAATAATGAATCATTATCTCCTATTCTGGATTTAATTGAATCAATCAAATTGGTATAAAAGTTAAATGACATTAGGAAGGGTCTTAGTGTCTGGTTGGATTTTAATTTCAAATCTCCTTTACTAGGGCCGGTAGATCTGACGATAGAAACTACCCGATGAAACAAATCCAATCGAGATACTTATTTACTGACTATTTATGAACTTATAATTAATTGGTTTTATCATGCGGGTTTACTGGCTACTGTTAATGATTTTATTATGAGCTTTAGAATAACAATAAAAAGAGTGGATAATATAATATCAATGATGAATTGATCCATTCCTGACCCTCTGAATAAAACCAATGACTGTTGATAAATGTATAACAAATGAATTGAATTAATTATTTCATCCTTAACAATCAAATCCACAACCTTTAAATAAACTGAATTGAAGATAAAAAATAAAAAGGCTCCGATAATAATACCCGCAAAATGAAAGTTCCAAAATAATTCAGATTGTATACTCACTGGCCATGATACTCCCCTATCTCTCATTTCTTTTGAAAAAGTAGAAGTATATAAGTGAATTATGCTATCCGGCTTCCAAGGGAACATGTACCTCGGGAACATGATAAACAAAGGCTTTATTAAAGTAGAACCATATGTCATAAGACTTGGGTCTTCAAGTATGTATTCTATTGCGTTATTGGAATGAAAATATGTATATGAGACTTCGATATTATTCATAAATGAAGGGATGAATGAATCTGAATAAATGTACTCTTTAACATACTTGGTCGCATCGAAAAATCCCTTTGCCTCAAAACCTCCATACCCTCTTAAAATAGACATTACAATAATCAGATAACTGATAAAACCAATAACAAAAAACCCAAGAATAATCTTCTTGAAATTAACAGTGATTGCGTATCTCGTAAATTCAAGTAAGAAAACAGGAAGTAAAAGAAAGATTGCATCCCTTTTGTCTTCAAAAGCCGCAACAGCAAACAAAAAGATGACTAATAAATAACTTAAAATCCTGTATGTTAGTTTGAAACTTCTAAAACAAACAACAAATATCAAAATGGCTCCCAGGCTCTTGGGTATTATATGAAATGACCCGTCCGCCCCTAAAAAGGAAAGATCTATTCTTAAAAAAGAGAAGAGAAATATTAAAAGGGCACCGATTATTATCAGGCTTTGTTGGGATGCGTTCTTTAGGTCATAAAAGTTCGTGAGACTAAGGATCTTTACCTTATGAGCAACCAGGTAGCTCATAATAATAAATAAATTAGCACAGTTAAAATAAGCCATTGTCAAATGCTGGTATTTCCATTGAGAATACGGTATAAGAACAAAATCAATGACCAAGCCTGAATTAAACACAATGCTTCCTATAAAGAAATTAATATTGATATAGGAAACAACAATGAATGAAGGGGACAATAAAAACTTACTTCGGTTCTCTTTATTCTGAAAAAAAGCCAGCAGAATCATTAAAGATTCAAGTATAAAATAATTATAGCCGGAGTAATTCCTCGCTATAGAATGGTCTAAAAGGAAAGGAACTATTGAAAACCCAATAATCAACAGAAAAACATATGAAGCATATTGATTACGTAAACTCACTTAGTTATTTCATTTAATCTTGATCTACCCATTTAATCAATTTTTTTTAGTAACAATTCGTCCTTCTTAAAGAATAAATGCGCTGAAAAAAACAAAAAGAAAAATACGATGCCTTTTTGTCTCGCCAGCATCACTTCTGTCATAGAACAGAGAAGAAATAATATTAAACTGACGATCAGTAACCTATTGCCTGATACAAATCCCCTTTGAAACACTTTAATCCAAAATAATAATATAAATAAAAATCCTACTGATCCATAAACCATTAGAATATGCAGGAAATAATTATGGGAATTAAGACCAATATAATCTTCGGAATTTTCAAAATGAGCCCTGTAATAGGAGTCCAGTACCTCCTGTTCCGAGCCCACACCAATTCCGAAATAAGGATTCATAGCATAAATATCCAATGACGCTTTCCATTCCTTAATTCTCATTGCGAAATTTTTCTCAAAAGCTAAATAAAACCTATACTCCAATCTTGGTGAAAAAGATATTGCGTATGCAAGCGCTGCAATCAAAAAAACCATGCCTAAAAATGTAATGACTCGTTTTTTTATTCCTGATACAGAAAAAAACAATAGAATTAAAATCATACCTACGGTAGCTATCAATGGCATTCTAGAGCTAAGTATAGTCATATAAGCTAGAATAGCACCTATTGCTACATACACAAGCCATCTATTTCCAGATGAAATGGTTTTTGCTGAACTGACAAACTCAATTAAAATAAGTATCACTACACCACAGTAAAATGAAAAATAAGTGGGATGGATAATATTAAATGTTAGAAACTCATGATTCAAGAAATCTGTAGGTAAGAAAAAAAATCTTATGGAGGTGAAAATTATAATAATAATTACTGCGATAATAAATGCACCTAAAATGAAAAGATAATCCTTGTATAAGAACTCGAAATTTGAATTAGCAAGTAGAAAAACTATAATGGGGAAGATTAATGCGGAGGCTTCTTTTTCAAGGACCTTAAGCCCCTGATCACTAATAAAAATCCAACTAGCAATGGATATAATGGCCGGAATAAATAAATACCAGTCTTTAATTATAGAAATTCCATTTCTAAAGTTCCATTTTCTAAAGTAGAAAAACGATAAAATGAGGAGTAATATTATTAATTGTGAGTTGAGAGGTACAAATGAAAATGGTAACGTAAAAAAAATGAGAGCCCAATTTAAGACAATTAAGTTTTTAAGCTTCCTTACATTATTTATCTGGTCCATCTCTCAATCGCATTCAATAGGCTATGGACTTTTATACCACATGATTGTTTTTAGTATTCCACTTTCAAAATTTTCTACAGCCCTCCAACCCAGTTCAATTTCGATTTTGGTAGCATCAATGGCATAACGCCTATCGTGGCCGGCTCGGTCTTTTACATAAGAAATCTGCTCCTTATAGGATTTACCATCCGATCGAGGCTTACTACTGTCTAAAATTTCACAAATAGTATTTACAATCTGGTTATTCGTTCTCTCGTTTCTACCCCCAATATTGTAGGTTTCACCACCAGTTCCCTTATGAAAAGCCAGATCAATTCCTTTGGCATGATCCAACACATACAACCAATCGCGCACATTCATGCCATCACCATATATGGGTATTGGCTGGCCGCTTAATGCCTTTCGAATTATGGTTGGGATTAGTTTTTCATTGTGTTGCTTAGGGCCATAATTATTCGAACAGTTGGTAGTCACCACATTTAATCCATAGGTATGGAAGTAACTTCTTACCAATAAATCACTGCTGGCCTTAGAAGCAGAATAAGGACTATTAGGCGCATAGGGCGTAGTCTCTTTAAAAAGACCTTCCTTGCCTAAGGTGCCATATACTTCATCTGTAGAGACATGCAAAAATCTATTTCCATCGAATCCAGATTTAAATTCAAAAGGCGCATTCATCCAACTTTTACGAGCTACATCCAGCAATGTAAAGGTCCCACTGATATTGGTGCGAATAAACGCCTCGGGCCCAGAAATCGAATTATCAACATGGGATTCAGCCGCAAAGTGAATCACTCCATTAAAATTATACCTGTCAAATAAGGATTCAACTAAGGCGCGATCGCAAATGTCGCCCTTCACAAACGTATAGTTTGGATTTCCCTCAACCTCTTTAAGATTTGCCAGGTTACCCGCATAGGTAAGAACATCCAGATTAACAATCTTATAGTCAGGATGACTACTCATAAAATAAGGTATGAAGTTCGATCCGATAAATCCAGCGCCTCCGGTTACAAGTATTGTTTTCATCTATGATTACTTAAAAATTAAAATTGGCTTCAGCTAGTGAAGGTAAATTCTTGTCCTTTTCTGAGAGTATCAAACTTTCGCCTTGAAAAATATCTGATAGACCTAAGGAAGGATCATGGAAACTAATGCCCCCATCGGCTTCCCGGTTATAAAATTCATCGGTCTTATAAAACACATCTGCATATTCACTGAGAACCAAGAACCCATGTGCAAACCCTTTTGGAACCAGCAATTGCTTTTTATTATCGGCAGAAAGTTCTAACGGAAAATGCTTGCCATACGTTGACTTTCCTTTTCTTAAGTCAATTACAATATCAATTATTGAACCTGATAAAACCCGAACGAGTTTTGTTTGGGCATAGGGAGCGTTTTGAAAATGGAGACCCCTTAATACTCCTTTTTTCGATCGCGATTGATTATCCTGGACAAAATTGATATCAATTCCATTTTCCAAAAGCGTCTTTCGACTATAGGATTCCATAAAAAAACCTCTCTCGTCACCTATTACGGTGGGTTCCAGAATAAAGAGGCCATCAAATTCCGTAGAAATAATTTTCATTCACCAGTACGCTTTTTAATTCGTTCGTTCATTATTTTCATCAGATATTGACCATATTGGTTTTTCAATAGTGGCTCTGCCAATTCAGCAAGTTGATCCTTGGTTATATATCCTTTGCGGAAAGCTATCTCTTCAAGACAAGCGACCTTCAATCCCTGACGCTCTTCTATGGATTCAACAAAATTAGAAGCTTGCAACATCGATTGGTGGGTTCCTGTATCCAACCAGGCCATGCCTCTGCCTAATAATTTCACAGTAAGGGATTTCTCTTCGAGGTAAATTCTATTCAGATCCGTTATTTCAAGTTCTCCCCGTGGCGATGGCTTAACCTGCTTGGCTTTTTCTACTACTGTATTGTCATAAAAATACAATCCTGTGACCGCATAATTTGATTTCGGCAGTTTCGGTTTTTCCTCAATAGAAATAACCTGGTCGTTGTCATCAAACTCAACCACACCATAACGCTCGGGATCGTTTACATAATATCCAAACACGGTAGCACCTTTCTGAATCTTTCCAGCCTCTTCCAACAAGCCTGAAAAACCATACCCGTAGAAAATGTTGTCGCCAAGCACGAGGCAGGCTGAATCTCCTTTAAGGAAAGTTTCTCCAATCAAAAAAGCCTGAGCCAGACCATCCGGTGAGGGCTGCTCTCTATATTCCAGCTTAATTCCTAGTTGAGAGCCATTACCCAATAAATTCTGAAACAGGGGCAAGTCCTGAGGCGTAGAAATAATAAGGATCTCCCGAATATCCGCAAGCATTAACACAGATAAGGGATAATAGATCATGGGTTTGTCGTAGATAGGCAAAATCTGTTTTGAAACAGATTTTGTAAGCGGATACAACCGGGTGCCCGATCCTCCTGCCAAGATAATTCCCTTCATGCTACTTTAGATTTGTCCGCAAAGGTATAAAAAGGATGAATGTAGCCTCTATTTAGAAACCCGGATTTGATGCGCCAACTCAATAGAAGGCTTGGCTTCTTGTAATCCAAAACCGTTACCCTTTAATATCTCCTGATAACTGATAGTATGTAAATCCGTAAACCCATCGCTAAATTCGATTTCACGACCATTCATTTGCAAAGAACGAAACGTTCGTTTGCCTTGGGCCTTTATAGATTCTGGTAAATGTTCTTCATTAATACTTAATGACCAATGCACATATGCTTTGGCCAGTTTTATAAACCCGGATGCATGGTCAAGTTCATACTTCTCCAATTTCGACTCCTTTACAGCCCCAAATATCCACAACAACATGTCAAAAAAGTGAATTCCAATGTTGGTTGCTATACCGCCCGATTTCTGTTCCTCCCCTTTCCAACTGTGATGATACCATTTACCACGGGAGGTAATGTAGGTAAGGTCAACATCGTAAACTTTATTAGGATCACCCGCCAAAACTTCTTCGCGCAACTTGATAATGGATGGGTGCAAGCGAAGTTGGAGTATTGTATAAATTTTCTTGCCGGTCTCTTTTTCAATCTCTTCGAGCGCATCTACGTTCCAGGGATTCAGCACCAAAGGTTTTTCGCAGATTGCATCTGCCTGTTGGCGTAAGGCGAAACGGATGTGGGAATCATGCAAGTAATTTGGAGAACAAATACTTACATAGTCAACTTTTTTATCCTGCCTTCTTAACTTGTCTATATGCCTGTCAAATCGTTCAAACTCGGTAAAAAAATCAGCATGCGGAAAATAGCTGTCTATTATACCAACGCTATCAAACTTATCCATAGCCGCCACAAGATTATTCCCTGTCTCTTTGATGGCTTTTAAATGTCGTGGGGCAATAAAACCAGCCGCTCCAATCAAGGCAAAATTCTTCATGCTATAATTTTATAACTCTTCCGTCTTTTAACTGATATTTCTCTTTGCTTTCAAGGCATTCTGCAAACCCCTGGGCATCAAATTTCAATTTGTGACCGTATTCACTCATCCACCCGGTTTGTCTTGCCGGGTTGCCGATCACCAAAGCATAATCAGGAACACTCTTTGTTACCACTGCACCAGCCCCAATAAAGGCATACTTACCAATATCATGACCACAAACAATGGTTGCGTTGGCCCCAATAGAAGCTCCTTTCCTTACAACCGTTTTAGTATATTCATTTTTGCGATTGACAGCACTGCGTGGATTAATCACATTGGTAAATACCATGGATGGTCCCAAAAAAACATCATCCTCACAAATCACACCCGTGTAGATTGATACATTATTCTGCACCTTGACATTCTTCCCTAACACCACTTGAGGTGAGATGACAACATTCTGACCAATATTACAGCCTTCACCAATTTTGCAATGGGGCATAATATGAGAAAAGTGCCAGATTTTTGTTCCGGCTCCAATTTCACAACCTTCATCAATCACCGCTGTTTCGTGTGCTATGTAGTTTTTTATTTCAGCCATGATGGAAATACTCGTTGATGGTGTTGCAAATGTAAGACAATTGCTCTTCGTCCATCTCCGTGTGGATGGGCAAGGAAATTACCGAACGTGATAACTCTTCTGTAATCCTGAACGAACCGGCAGGGTATTCGGGACTTGCATATGCTTTTTGCAGATGAAGTGGTACGGGATAATAAATCATAGTAGGTATGCCTTTGCTCTCCAGATACGTTTTAAAATGATCGCGGTCAATTCCCTTGGTTTGCAAAGTGTATTGATGAAATACATGGGTAGAATTTAATGCACGGAAAGGAATTTCTACAAAATTTAAAGGCGACAATTCCCGATCATAAAATTCAGCCACCCAATTTCTTCGCTTTTCATATTCATCCAGATATTTCAATTTTACGCTCAGGATGGCAGCCTGCAACGTATCTAACCGGCTGTTCACGCCAATAATATCATGATGGTATTTTACTTTCTGGCCATGGTTGGCAATCATTTTTATTTTTTCTGATAATAAAATATTCTGTGTGAAAATAGCACCGCCATCACCAAAACATCCCAAGTTTTTAGAGGGAAAAAAGGAAGTGCAGCCTATCGTCCCCATCGTTCCAGCTCTCAACTTTCGTCCATCCGAAAAAGTGTATACGGCACCTAAGGCTTGTGCAACATCCTCAATAACATGAATGTTATGCTTCTTTGCAATGGCGAGAAGCGGCTCCATATCCGCACATTGACCATACAGGTGTACCGGGACAATGGCAAAAGTTCTGTCCGTAATTTTCCCCTCAATAAATTTTACATCGATGTTGAAACTCTTCTCATCAACTTCCGTGAATACGGGCTTCAATCCCAAAAGGGCAATTACCTCCGCTGTGGCTACATACGTATGCACCGGAAGAATAACTTCATCCCCTGGTTTACAACCCAGGGCCATCATGGCAATCTGCAATGCATCCGTTCCATTGGCACATGGAATAACTGACATTGAATTCAAATAAACAGCCAGAGATTCCGCAAACTGATTTACCTGTGGACCTTGAATAAACGCTGTAGAATCTAAGACTTGCTGGATGGCATGATCAATCTCCTGCTTGATTCGCAGATATTGAGTATGCAAATCGGCCACCTTTATTTTCTCCATAAAATGTTTTATAGATTTCTTATTTTTTTCTCCCATTGCCAGGCATGAAGGAGTGATTGCCCCAAATCATAGGTAGTGCTCCAACCGAATGCCCTATTTATTTTACCGGGATCAGCAAAAACCTTTTCAACATCCCCGGGCCTACGCGGACCAATCGTATAGGGCAAATTAATTCCAGTAACCTCAATAAATTTTTTTACTAATTCTAAAACAGAAACACCCTGGCCTGTTCCAAGATTATAGGCATCAAAGAGATTGCCCTTTTGTTGTTGATTCAAGTAATCAATTGCCTTAACATGAGCCGTGGCAACATCCGATACGTGAATAAAATCCCGAACACAAGTACCATCGGGTGTATTATAATCATTTCCGAACACGGTTAACTTATCGCGCACACCGGCAGCCGTTTGAGTGACAAAAGGAACCAGGTTATTAGGTACTCCAATGGGTAGTTCTCCAATCATGGCACTGGGATGAGCCCCAATTGGATTAAAGTAGCGAAGTGAGATCACACGAAATCCTTCGGCAGCAACATCTTTAAGAATGCGCTCGCATAGCTGCTTGGTTGATCCGTAAGGTGATTCAGCTGTTTTAAAAGGAGCAGATTCGTCCACTTGAATTTGATCCGGTTGACCATACACCGTACACGAAGAAGAAAAAATGATATCCTGAACATGATGTTTCTTCATCACTTCAAGAACGTTTAGCAATGAACCGACATTGTTATTATAGTATTCGAGAGGTTTTACTACGGACTCGTTTACCGTTTTGTATGCAGCGAAATGAATGACTGACGAAAACGCGTTTTTTGAAAGCAGATTATCGAGTGCTTGCTTATCCAGACAATCAATTTTCTGAAAGTCAACCTTAATTCCTGTAATGGACTCTATACCCTCAATCATTCTGTATTCACTTCGCTCGAGGCTGTCAACTATCGTAACTTTATACCCGGCCGAAAGCAATTCGACTACAGTGTGGGCACCGATGTAACCCGCACCTCCTGTAACCAATATATGTTGAGCTGAATGCATTATTTATAAGCGGGCAGTTACCAACGATTTGTCAAGAAATCCTTTTACATCATATACAATTGTATTGCTGTCTTTAATAATCGACCAGTTGAGTTCCTTAAACTCTTTGTGACTTACTGCCAACACAATAGCAGCATACTTATTGTTCAATTCTTTGATCAATGACAAACCATATTCATGCTTTACTTCCTGAAAGTCGGCATGTGGGTCATACACTTCCACATCAGCTCCAAAACTTTGAAGCTCACGAATGACATCAATGGCGCGGCTATTTCTTATGTCCGGGCAATCTTCCTTAAAGGTGATTCCTAATACAAGCACTTTGGCTTTATTCACGGGCAAATCATTTTGTGTCATCAATTTGACCACACGATTAGCAATGTGAATTCCCATATTATCATTAATTCTTCTCCCTGCCAATATCACCTGCGGATAGTAGCCTAAGCTGTCTGCTTTATAAGTTAAGTAATAAGGATCAACACCAATACAGTGACCACCTACCAAACCTGGTTTGTATGGGAGAAAATTCCACTTTGTTCCGGCTGCTTCGAGAACCTCGTGCGTATCAATGCCCATCCTTTCAAAAATCAACGAAAGCTCATTCACAAAAGCAATATTTATATCGCGTTGGGAATTCTCGATTACTTTTGCGGCCTCGGCGACTTTGATACTGGATGCCTTGTGCGTACCTGCCTTAATTATTTTTTTGTAAAGCTGATCTACCCTTTCTGCAACTTCCGGTGTACTGCCACTCGTTACCTTTTTTATGTTTGGTAATCGATGTAGCTTATCGCCTGGATTGATGCGCTCTGGCGAATAGCCACAAAAGAAATCAACATTAAATTTCAACCCACTGAATTTCTCCAGAACCGGTACACAGTCCTCCTCCGTACATCCCGGATACACGGTAGATTCATAAATAACCACATCTCCCTTTTTTAATACCTTACCAACCGTTTCGCTGGCTTTTATTAGGGGTGTTAAATCCGGGGTTTTATATTCGTCTACCGGTGTTGGTACAGTGACGATAAAATAATTGACACGCTTCAACTCCTGTGGATCTGAAGCAAACGAAAGCTTTGTGGCAGATGTCAATTCTTGTTTATCTACCTCCAGGGTTCTATCATAGCCAGTTTTGAGTTCATCAATTCTCGACTGGTTAATATCAAAACCAACCACATCTAAAATTCTTCCAAATTCTACCGCAAGGGGAAGTCCTACATAACCTAATCCAATAACTCCTATTTTTTCCATTATTTAATTTTATAATATTCCTTATACCAATTCACAAAATTTCCGATTCCTGTTTCGATTGATGTAGATGGTTTAAACCCAACATCGTTTATCAAATCATCGACATTCGCATATGTTTCGGGCACATCACCTTCCTGCAAGGGAAGAAGATTTTTAATCGCCTTCTTTCCCAATTTAGCTTCCAGTACTTCAATAAAATGAAGCAACTCTACAGGTTGATTATTTCCTATATTATAAATTTTATAGGGAGCAAAACTGGATGCTGGATCAGGATTTTCTCCGCTCCATGTTGGATTGCCAATGGGTGGATGGGGAATTAAGCGAACTATCCCCTCAACGATGTCATCCACATACGTGAAGTCTCTTCGCATTTTACCATAGTTAAAGACATCAATGGGCAGGCCATCCAAAATAGCCTTGGTAAATAAGAACAGGGCCATATCGGGCCGTCCATAAGGCCCATAAACTGTAAAGAATCGTAGGCCCGTGGTTGGAATATGATAGAGATTAGAATAGGCATGCGCCATTAACTCGTTACTCTTTTTCGTTACTGCATATAAGGCAAGAGGATGATCGACATTATGATGTACTGAAAAAGGCATTGTGCGATTAGCCCCATATACAGAACTGGATGAAGCATACACCAGGTGTTTTACCGGGTGATGCCTGCACGCTTCAATAATATTTAAAAACCCGTAAATATTACTTTCGATGTAGGCATATGGACTGGTTATGGAATATCTTACACCCGCCTGGGCAGCAAGATTTACCACAAAGTCAAATTTCTTTTCAGAAAACAACCTATCAAGGTTCGCTTTATTCTGGAGATCAAGTTGTTCGAATTCAAAATTGTTCTGATTCTTTAGTATTGCTAACCTGGATTCCTTTAATCCAACATCATAATAATCATTCATATTATCCAGACCACTTACCTGATAACCCAGATCAACAAGTCGTTTAGATAAATGAAACCCTATAAAGCCAGCGGCTCCCGTTACTAAGATTCGTTCAGAACTCACAAAAGCTAAAATTTGGCCACAAAAGTACACCAAATCTGGTTAGATTTGCACTTTAATTGTTACCGAAATATGAGTGAAAATCAAAAGCAACCAAATTCTGACGAAATTGATTTAAGCGTTCTCTTTTCAAAAATTGGAGATTTCTTCAAAAATATCGGAATGGGATTTATTCGCTTTTTTGCCTTGTTGAGGAGAATTCCACTTCAAAATAAAACTCTATTTGCTATAGCAACTGTATCATGCACCATTTTGGGTTACGTATATGGAGATCTGATAAAAAAGACAAACTATGAATCTTCTATGATTCTAAGCTCGGAATACTTAAATAAAAGACTCGTTGATAACACGATCGATAAGTTGAATCTACTCGCAGAAGAAAAAGATAAACGTGGGTTGGCAAAAGTGCTCAACATTTCAGATACTTTGGCTGACAATATTGTAGAATTCACTGCAAAACCATTTGTTGATGAGAAAGATCTTATTGAAATGGAAGTCTTAAAAGAGCAGCTAAAAAACGCCCAGGTAACCGGTAAAAATGAAAAAGTAATAGAACAAGTTATAAACCGGATTGAAATAGAGAACCGGCATGCGTTTGAAATCACAGTCAAGACATTGAACCCAACCGTGATCAGTAATCTGGAAGTTGCTCTTGTTAAGTTTTTTAAAGAAACTGATTATGTAAGAAAGAGAATTGATATCAAAAAAATTACTCTGCAAGACAAAAAGGCTAAACTGCTGAAAGAATCGGATAAAATGGATAGCCTGAAAAAAATTATCTATGAGAATTATAAAGAACTAAGCACATCTAACGCACAACGTCAAGGATCCTCGACCAGTGTTATTCTAAGTGACAAAACGGTAACGCCACTTGAGGTGTATGAGCAGGACTTATTAATTTATAACGAAATTCAGAGAATTGATCGTGATCTCTTCATTCAACCAGATTTTGAGGTCGTGGATGGCTTCACAGAATTTAGCGAGCCGTCAAGTGCCAGCCTTGCGAAAATTATCATCATCGCCATATTGATTGGGATTGTCCTTAGTTATATACTCATTGCACTATTCCACTTTAATCAATACCTGGCAAGACTTGATGTTATCGAGGGTGCGTAATCTCCTCTTCAAAGAACTTACCCTCGAACTCAGACGCAAATCTGTTATCTCAGGCTTATTGCTATATTTATTCAGCACAGCCTTTATCTGCTACCTTACTTTTAGTCTGCGACAAAACCAGATCACTCCCCTGGTGTGGAGTGCCCTTTTCTGGATAACCATTCTCTTTACAGTAATAAACACGGTGGCAAAAAGTTTTATCGGTGAAAAAAAGGGTCGCGACATTTATTATTATTCAATAACATCCCCCGAAGCAATCATTATCTCAAAAGTGATATATAATTTTCTGCTTACACTTATACTTTCTTTCACGGGGTTTATTCTATTTGCACTCCTTTTAAAAAATCCAATTATTGACCTCGGTTTATTCAGCCTTGTTCTGGCTCTGGGCGCGATGGGATTTTCATCATCGCTTACACTTCTTTCTGGCATTGCTGCAAAGGCCAATAACAGTCATATTCTGATGGCTGTGCTTAGTTTCCCGATTATTATATCAGTATTGCTGATTGTCGTTAAAGTGACCAAGAATTGTATCGATGGGCTCGATCGATCTGTAAGCACCAATGATTTAGTTACTCTGCTGGCAATAAATTGTCTGGTTACCGCTGCGTCCTACCTGCTCTTCCCGTATATTTGGCGCAATTAACGCCTTAAGTTTTTTTAAGATAAACATGAAACCCTGGTTAAAAGTATTAGCTACTCTTTTACTGCTTTATACTATTGTAGCCGGTTTCCTTTTTGATGTACCCCGACTAAATATTGTTAACGAAACGATACGGGCATTATATTTCCATGTGCCCATGTGGTTTGGGATGGTCGTTTTATTTCTCGTTTCAACTGTTTATTCCATTCAATATTTAAGGGGTCCTTCTATTGAAAAAGATATATATGCCGTTGAGTTTGCCAATACTGGTTTGTTACTGGGTTTGCTGGGAATTGTAACAGGCATGATCTGGGCCAACTACACCTGGGGGTCACCCTGGCATGGTGATCCCAAACAAAATGGAGCCGCCATTTCTTTATTGGTTTATCTGGCTTATTTTGTCTTGCGCGGATCGGTGGAAAATGAAGATCAACGGGCACGTCTTAGTGCTGTTTACAACATTTTTGCTTTTGCTGCCATGATTCCATTGATCTTTGTAATCCCACGTATGACAAGTTCTATGCATCCTGGCAGTGGCGGAAATCCGGGCTTTAACATGTATGACCTTGATAGTAAAATGAGAATGGTATTTTATCCCGCTGTGGCGGGCTGGATTTTGCTTGGGGTGTGGATAGCTTCCTTGCGGATTCGGGTACGTATAATTGATGAGAAAATTCAGAATCTGGAAAATGAATAAGAAAACCGCCCTGATAACTTTTCTGCTTTTTTTGGGAATAACACCTATATGGCTTGTAGCCCAACCCATTGAAATGGCTGATACCATGCGTTCCGAAGGAAAAATTTATGTGGTTGTAGCTATCGTGTTAGTAATTTTTGCGGGATTGATTGGCTATTTATTTATACTCGATCGGAAAATCACCCGAATTGAAAAGAAACTGCCCTCAAAGAAAGATTGATTCATTTGTCAAAATCTCTGATTTTTTAATCCGAATCGCTCGTTTTGACTGTAACTTTGTGGTCTGAAAAGTTACTGAGATGAAGAAGTCGCACATTATCGCAATAATAGTTATCGCTGCCTGCATTGGCATTATAATAGCAACTGCTGGAGATGCCAGCACGTACGTATCCTTTGATCAAGCCTATCAAATGGCCTCCACAGGAAACAAAACTCAAATCCATGTAGTTGGTGATCTTAAAAAAGATGCTCAAGGCAATATCATCGGCCTCGAAAAAAGTCAGGATAACTTATCGTTCTCTTTCCTGTTGATTGATGAGAGCGGGAAAGAACAGAAAGTATATTATAATGAACCCATGCCACCTGACTTTGCACGTTCCGAAAAAGTGGTGGTCATTGGCGGTTATCAAAACAATACCTTTCTGGCAAATAAGATTTTGTTAAAGTGCCCCTCAAAATATCAGGAAGAGAAAATTAATGCTGGTATTTGATCGGGCAATGGAGAAAATCGGATTCCATTTTACCGCAAAAGGAGTAGTTTGTAAGTCGTTTTTTTTAAATCATTTCTAATGCATTACTTCATCGGTGATCTGGGTCACCTTTTTGTTATTGCCGCTCTGGTCACCTCACTGATTAGTGCGTTCGCCTACTGGCAAGCTAATGCTGCATCGCCTGAAAGAAAAGATCAATGGCTTATCAACGCACGAATTTCATTTTACCTGCATAGTGCAGCTGTTCTAGGGGTGGTAATCTCTCTGTTTGTAATTATCTATCAACATTATTTTGAATACCACTACGCCTACAGCCATTCCTCCTTGCATCTCCCGGGCGAATACATGATCTCCTGCTTCTGGGAAGGTCAGGAAGGAAGTTTTTTACTTTGGATTTTCTGGCAGGCTTTGATTGGAATTTTTCTGATCAACACGCAACGAAAATGGGAAGCTCCTGTGATGGTGGTCTTCGGACTTGTTCAGGCATTTCTTGCCTCCATGATTCTTGGGGTTATTATTCCACTCATCAACATTAAACTCGGAAGCTCACCTTTCATTCTTCTTCGCGATGCCATTGATGATCCTATTTTTAAACTTCAACCCAATTTTATTCCTAAGGATGGCAGCGGTTTAAATCCTTTGCTACAGAATTACTGGATGGTGATACATCCACCTACCTTGTTTCTTGGATTTGCATTAACACTGCCTCCCTTCGCCTTTTGTATTGCCGGACTGTGGCAGAAAAAATATTCAGAGTGGATTAAACCTGCTTTGCCCTGGGCGCTGCTCGGTGCGGCAATTTTAGGGTTAGGAATTTTAATGGGCGGCTATTGGGCTTATGAAACGCTGAACTTTGGAGGTTACTGGAATTGGGATCCTGTTGAAAATGCGGTGTACGTGCCTTGGCTGATTCTGATCGCTTCCATTCATACCATGATCATTTACAAAAACAGTTTGACTGCGTTAAAGAGTTCAATCATCCTCAACATCGCGGTTTTTGTCCTGATACTCTACTCAACTTTTCTAACTCGCAGCGGAATTTTAGGGGATGCATCCGTACATTCTTTTACTGATCTTGGACTCTCTGGTCAACTTCTTATTTACATGCTGTTCTTTACAGTGGCCGCCATTATTCTGGCCATCATTCGGTGGAAAGAAATACCTGCCTCTGAAAAAGAAGCTTCAATTTATTCACGTGAATTTTGGATTTTTCTTGGTGCCACAACGCTTTGTCTGATGGGCTTTCAGGTCTTGCTTCCCACATCCATTCCTGTTTACAATAGCTTTATTGAATTATTTGGTGGCGAATCAAACCTTGCTCCACCGGCAGATCAGATTGGTTTTTATTCACGATTCCAATTATGGTTTGGCGTTTTAGTGGCTTTGATCTCGGGCACAGGCCAGTTCTTCTGGTGGAAACGAATGGAGAAAGATAAGTTGATAAAAGAAATAATTCCGCCTATCTTAATTTCATTGGTTGTATTTGCAATTATTATTCTGATTGCAAAAGTATACGAGCCCTCCTACCTCGTGCTTACACTGGCTGGTGTCTACCTGATTGTATCCAACCTGAAAGTACTTGCCTCTGTAACAAAAGTAAATGCCTCCCTGTCAGGTGGTGCTTTGGCTCATATTGGTGTGGGCATGATGTTAATTGGAGTGCTGTTTTCTTCTGGCTATTCCAAAGTAGTTTCCTTGAACAACACGGGCATGCTAATCTCAAAAGACTTGCCTACGGAATTTAACCGAGATAATCTTTTACTTTTTGTTAACGAACCCCGCACTATGGCCGGGTACGAAATTGAATTTCTAGGTGAACGGGTTGAACCAAGGAATATAAATGGTTATGTTAGCAAGAACGATATAGATCTCACCTTCGATCCGTATAAAGTGATTGCCAGAAAAGACATTGAGTTTAAAGGAAAGAAGATCTTAAATGCGAAAGACACTTTCGAAATTAATCCTGAAAACACGTTCTATGAAATTGAGCTTCGAAAAGATGGAGAAGTAGCTGCGCTTCTTTTTCCTCGTGTACAAATCAATCCGGCCATGGGTGGATTCATTGCTTCGCCTGACATTAAACGCAATATAAGCCGCGACCTTTATACGCACGTCTCGCTTCCCATGAATCGGGAAGAAGAACCAGAATGGAGTGAATTAGAAGAGTTGCGTGTTCGTATCAATCAACAATTTTTTGTAAACGATTACGTAGCTGTATTGGAAGATGTGATAAGAATTTATGAGTACGAAGGCTTTACGTTTACTGATGATGATGTCGCGGTGAAAGCAAAAATCAAAGTGACCGGTGAGCGGGATTCCTATTATGCCGAACCAGTTTTTGTGATAAAAGATAAAACGCAGGTGGGCAGAATCTCATCTGAAGTAAATGATCTTGGAGTAAAAATAACCCTGCTAAATATTCATCCCGAAACCAATGAGTTCTCACTGGGACTCAATACTCGCCAAAAGGATTGGGTGATTATTAAGGCAATGGAAAAACCATTGATCAATATCTTGTGGCTTGGCACCGGGGTGCTGATGGTTGGATTCACGATGGCCATGGTGCGCAGGTTCCGTGAGTTTAAAAAAGCCAGTTCCTAAATCACAGGTTAAGTTTCTTCATCTCACTAATTGCATACGCACAAGCGCGAGCAGTCATTGCCATATAGGTTAGCGATGGATTAACGCAAGCCGAAGATGTCATAAACGATCCGTCTGTTATAAACAGATTCTTTACTTCATGCATCTGATTATAGCCATTGAGAACTGATGTTTTAGGATCTCTGCCCATGCGCGCACTTCCCATATCATGGTTGGCGTTTCCGGGAAAAGAAATTTTTGAATAGGGGCGCACGTTCTTGTAGCCTGCAGCTTCCAACATCTCAGCCATTGCATTGGCCATATCGTTTTGCATCACTTTTTCATTTTCTTTAAACTCAACATCGGTTGTTAATGTAGGGCGACCCCACTTGTCCTTCTTTTCTGTGTTCAGTGTAACCCTATTCTCCTGGTAAGGCAAACATTCGCCAAAGCCACCAAAGCCAATGCGCCATCCGGCAGGTTGTTGCAGTTTTTCTTTTAATGCAACCCCAAAATCAGCATCCTCTGTTCCTCTTCCCCAACCACTACGACTCGCGCCACCCTGGTACCCAAAGCCCCGGATATAGTCATTTCTTTTTTCACTAAGATTTCTAAACCGGGGGAAATAAACTCCATTAGGTCTCCGGCCAAAATAATATTGATCGTCAAATCCTTCCACCTCAGCTTCCGCCCCAGCGCCTTTATGATGATCCATAATATTGCGCCCTACCTGATCGCTGCCATTGCCCAGGCCATTGGGAAACCTGGTGCTCGTTGAGTTTAATAAAATGAAAGCTGTTGCTAAAGTGGCTGCATTCAGGAATACAATCCGTGAGTAAAATTCAATTACCTCGTTAGTTTCAGTATCTACAATTTCAACGCCAGTGGCTTTGCCCTTTTCATGATCATACAAAACACGATTTACAAGCGAGTTCGGCCGTAATGTTAAATTGCCCGTGGCAAAAGCTGCAGGCATGGTGCTCGCATTAGTACTAAAATAGGCACCATACGGACATCCTCTATGGCACAAATTACGATATTGACAAACGCCTCTTCCCTTTACAGGAGCTGTCAGGTTGGCAACTCTGCCTACCGTTATTCTTCTACCCGGAAATTGTGATTCTATCTTATTCTTAAAATCTTCCTCCACACAATTCATCGCCATCGGGGGCTGAAACTTTCCATCAGGGAGATGAGGAATGCCTTCGGCTTTTCCTGAAATGCCAATGAATTGTTCAACATAGTCATACCAGGGAGCTATGTCTTTGTAGCGGATAGGCCAATCCACCGCAATCCCATCTCGTTTGTTTGCTTCGAAATCGAGATCGCTCCAGCGATAGCTTTGCCGGCCCCACAATACCGATCTCCCGCCCACAATGTCACCGCGAATCCAATCAAAACGTTTGGTTTCTGTGTAGGGGTTTTCAAGGTCATTGATATAAAAATGTTTACTATCCCCGCTATAGGAATAATGTCGCGTTTGAACCGGACACTTGTCTCTATCCTCCTGAGTCAATCTGCCTCCATGTTCCAGCTGCCAGGGATCAGATGAAGCTGTTGGGTAATTTGGATGCTCTACATTTTTACCACGTTCAAGCAATAGAACCTTTAAGCCGCTTTCGCAGAGTTCTTTGGCCGCCCAGCCGCCACTTATTCCCGAGCCTACTACAATTGCATCATAGGTATTCCCGGCTTTGCCTTGCAGGTTAAGATTCACATCAGAAAAATTTAGAAGTTAAATTTTTCGAAAAATAAATTAAGATGATAACCATCTGAATAAAAGTAATCATATAGGACTTTAATTCCTGAAATACTCACTATTTTTGCCCGATTTATCCATACCCAAACAGCCACTATGCCTAGAGATCGCAGTATTCGCTCCGTACTAATTATCGGTAGCGGCCCTATCATCATTGGTCAAGCGTGTGAATTTGACTACGCAGGATCTCAAGCCTCACGTTCTTTGCGCGAAGAAGGCATTGAAGTAATCCTTATCAACTCCAACCCGGCTACAATCATGACGGACAAGGTGACGGCTGATCACGTTTACTTGTTGCCATTGGAGAAAAAATCAATCCGGGAAATACTAGAAAAACACCACGTTGATGCTGTTCTGCCAACGATGGGTGGTCAAACTGCCCTCAATCTTTGTATTGATTGCGAGAAAGCTGGCATTTGGGAGAATTACGGAGTAAAAATTATTGGTGTTGACATTAAGGCCATTGAAACAACTGAAGATCGCGAGAAATTCCGGTTGAAGATGCTTGAATTGGGTGTGGGCGTTTGCAAAGGTGCAACGGCTACTTCTTTTTTGGAAGGTAAAGAAATTGCACAGGAAATTGGTTTCCCGTTAGTCATCCGTCCGTCCTATACCCTGGGTGGAACAGGTGGGGGATTTGTTAACACGCCCGAAGAATTTGATGCAGCGCTCAATCGTGGTTTACATGCATCACCCATTCACGAAGTTCTTGTAGAGCAAAGTATCATGGGCTGGAAAGAATATGAACTTGAACTCTTGCGTGACTGCCTGGGCAATGTAATCATCATTTGCTCTATCGAAAATTTTGATCCTATGGGGATTCATACCGGTGATTCCATCACGGTGGCACCCGCTATGACATTACCCGATACTGTATATCAAAACATGCGCGACCTTGCCATCAAGATGATGAATGGTATTGGGAAATTTGCTGGCGGTTGCAACGTTCAGTTTTCTGTTAATCCGGATAATGATGATATAATAGGAATAGAAATTAATCCACGTGTATCACGCTCTTCAGCACTCGCCTCAAAAGCTACCGGATATCCAATTGCAAAGATTGCAGCCAAGCTTGCCATTGGCTATAACCTGGACGAACTGACCAACGCTATTACCGGAACAACAACTGCTTACTTTGAACCAGCCCTCGATTATGTGATCGTAAAAATTCCGCGCTGGAACTTTGACAAGTTTCAAGGTGCTGATCGTAGACTCGGCCTGCAAATGAAGTCAGTAGGCGAAGTGATGGGTATCGGTAGAAATTTTCAGGAAGCATTGCAGAAAGCGTGTCAGTCGCTGGAGATTCGAAGAAACGGCTTAGGTGCCGATGGAAAGGAACTGACCAAGCAAGCTGATTTGCTACAAAGCCTGGAACACCCAAGTTGGAATCGCTTGTTTCATATTTATGATGCCATGAAGCTTGGCATCTCCATGAAGACGATTCACAATCTAACGAAAATTGACAAATGGTTTCTAGAACAAATCTGGGAATTGATTGAGTTAGAAAACGAAATCGAAAAGTATAAGCTCGACTCCATTCCGAAAGAGTTGATGCGCACAGCAAAAGAAAAAGGATATGCCGATCGGCAGATTGCGCACCTTATTGACTGTCGCGAAAGCGAAGTGCATAAAAAGCGCAGGGAAATGGGTATCAACCGGGTTTACAAAATGGTTGATACGTGTGCCGCTGAGTTTGATGCAAAAACAGCCTATTACTATTCTACTTTTGATGTTGAAAACGAATCCGTTGTTAGCAATAAAAAGAAAGTGATTGTATTGGGTTCAGGCCCCAATCGCATCGGGCAGGGAATTGAATTTGATTATTCCTGCGTGCATGGAATTTTAGCTGCTAAAGAAGCAGGCTACGAAGCCATCATGATCAATTGCAATCCAGAAACAGTTTCAACTGATTTTGATATTGCTGATAAACTTTATTTCGAGCCGGTTTTTTGGGAACACTTGTGGGATATTATTCAACATGAAAAGCCAGCAGGTGTAATTGTGCAGTTGGGCGGACAAACTGCATTAAAACTGGCAGAGAAACTGAATAAGTATGGCGTGAAGATATTGGGTACCTCTTATGAAGCTTTAGATCTTGCCGAAGACCGTGGAAGCTTTTCCACCTTGCTTAAAGAATTAAATATTCCTTATCCGGAATTTGGTGTAGCTACGGATGCTGATGAAGCGTTGGAAGTTTCAAAGACCATTGGCTTTCCGTTACTGGTTCGTCCTTCATATGTGTTAGGCGGTCAAAGCATGAAGATCGTGATCAACGAAAAAGAACTAGAGAATCACATTATTGATATCTGGAAACACCTTCCCGAAAACAAAGTCTTGCTGGATCACTTTTTAGATGGTGCCATAGAAGCCGAGGCCGATGCCATCTGCGATGGCGAAGATGTATACATCATCGGCATTATGCAACACATTGAGCCGGCAGGCATTCACTCAGGTGATTCTTACGCGGTGTTGCCACCATACAATCTTGGCGATCTGGTAATCAAACAAATCGAAAGTTATACCAAACGAATTGCTCTCGCACTAAAAACGGTGGGCCTTATTAATATTCAATTCGCAATTAAACACGATAAAGTGTACATCATTGAAGCCAACCCAAGAGCCAGCCGAACGGTGCCTTTTATCTGTAAAGCCTATGATGAGCCTTATGTAAACTACGCGACCAAAGTTATGCTGGGCGATAAAAAAGTAAAGGACTTTAACTTTAGTCCTAAACGGCATGGATATGCTATCAAAGTACCCGTGTTCTCTTTTAATAAATTCCCAGAGGTAAATAAGGAATTAGGCCCCGAAATGAAGTCGACTGGTGAGGCTATTTACTTTATTGATGATCTCATGGATGACTATTTTATGAACATCTATGCGGAGCGGAATTTGTATTTAAGCAGATAATTGGCGGGAACGATCCAAACTAATACCTTTATAAAAGCGTTTTAGAAAATAAACGAACAGTTTTATGAAGTTTTTCATCATCCTCGGTCTGGTTGCTTATGTTTTATACAAAGTAGGCGGACTATTTTTTCGGGCCGGGGCAGCTTCGCAACAATCGCGTTTTCAGCAACGGAGACCAGCCGATGGTGACATCAATGTGAATACGCCACCTAAAAAGAAAGGCGGTACCATCAAGGGCGGAGATTACGTTGACTACGAAGAGATCAAGTAATTGATTGTAACTCTTAAAAAAAATTAATACTTTAACAGTAATTAAAGTACAATACTATGAAAAACCTTCATTCACCAATTTTTTTAATAATTTTCGTTTTATTCTCAATCCATTCATTTGCACAACCAGACCCGACCGAGCCACCTCCAGCTCCATCTCCTAGACCTGCCCCTTCTGGTCCAGTACCTGGAAATCCACCGAATCCTCAACCACCAAGCGCACCAATCCCTCTACCATCACCTCCTATAATTAGATTAAAAGCAAATGATCTTAATCTTTATGATGTTGCCGTGGGCTACTACTCTGGTTCGTCCAATAACAAAATAATAAAACAAGGATATTTCCTGCCTCGCAATAGAAAAAGGTTTTGTTAATTAAGTTAATAGCTTTCAAAACAATTTCAATAAATATTAGATTCAAAGGTCAGAGATAGACTATTTGACCTCTTCGATATTATTGATATAAATTTCTAATTACCGAATAATATGATTCTGTGGTATTGCCTAAGGTGAAAATCCATTTCCATAAATACCAGGCCACCGGCAACGACTTTGTACTGATCGATAATCGATTAAGTGAGCTTTCATTTACTAAAGAGCAAATAAAAAAAATCTGTGATCGGAGATTTGGTATCGGAGCTGACGGCCTGATGCTGATCGAAAAACACCCTACGCTGGATTTCAATCTGGTATATTACAATAGCGATGGTTCGCAAAGTTTATGCGGCAATGGCAGTCGGGCTGCAGTTGTGATGGCGGCCCAATTAGGGTTATTGAATACCCAAACGAAGTTCAATGCCTACGATGGCACACATGAAGCCGAATTATTAAAGAATAATATCGTGCGGCTTGCCATGAACAATGTGACCGGTACAAAAAAAAGTGGTGATGGCTATTTTATCAACACGGGCTCTCCGCATCATATTAAAATTGTTGCCGATCTGGAAAACTATCCTGTTTTTGAAGAGGGTCGTAAAATCCGCTACAGCGAAACATACGCACCAGGAGGCGCGAATGTAAATTTTATTCAACTCCTCGATAACAATACAATCTTTGTTCGCACTTATGAGCGGGGAGTGGAAGACGAGACTTACTCATGCGGAACGGGCGTGACAGCCGCAGCCTTAGCGGCCTCTTTTCATGGATATTCATCACCGGTAAAAGTAAAAGTGCTAGGTGGCGAACTTGCCGTTGACTTTAAATCCGGACAGGCAGGCACTTTTCATGATATTTTTCTGATCGGACCTGCCAAAATGGTCTTCGAAGGCACACTGGAACTATAATTGCAACCCGAAATCCTTAAATTTACGGCCCATTTGACTGGTCAATACAGTTCATTATTGATGGCGGGTTTTTTAAACTCGCACCCATTCTGGACAGAATACCTCAAGTGACAAACGACAACACATGTTAAAACTGCTAGCAAAAATTTTTGGTGACAAGTCTCAAAAGGACATCAAACTCATGATGCCTTTGGTTGAACAAACCAAAAAGGAAGGAGAACTTCTCATTTCTTTATCTAACGATGAGTTAAGAAATAAAACGGTCGATATACAGAATCATATCAATGAAAAACTAAAAGCAATCGATGATCAGATTGCAGCCTTGCACAAACAAATTGCCGATGTGCAGGATATGGATATCAATGAAAAAGAATCCGTATTTAAGCAAATCGACAAACTTGAACTCGATCGAAACAAAGAGCTTGAAAAAGTTTTGATGGGAGTTTTGCCAAGAGCCTTTGCGATTGTTAAAGAAACTGCCAGACGATTCAAAGAAAATGAATCCCTTGAAGTTACTGCAACAGAACTCGACCGGATTCTTGCCGCAAAGCATGAGAACATAAAAATATCGGGCGACAAAGCTATTTGGTCGCGCCAATGGATCGCAGCTGGGAATCTGATTACCTGGGACATGGTGCATTACGATGTTCAGATTATTGGTGGTATTGCCTTGCATGAAGGGAAGGTTTCAGAAATGGCAACGGGTGAAGGAAAGACTCTTGTTGCAACGTTTCCTGCATTCCTTAACGCCTTGGCAAAACGAGGTGTGCATATTGTAACGGTTAACGATTATCTCGCCAGACGCGACAGCGAATGGATGGCCCCGTTATTTCAATTTCATGGACTTACCATCGACTGTATTGATCGGCACGAACCTAACTCACAAGAAAGACGCAACGCATACCGGGCAGATATCACGTACGGTACAAATAATGAATTCGGTTTCGATTATCTGCGCGATAACATGGCCCGCGAACCGGAGGAACTGGTACAACGCGGTCATCACTATGCGATGGTGGATGAGGTGGATAGCGTTTTAATTGATGAGGCGCGTACCCCACTCATTATTTCGGGACCGGTTCCTCGTGGCGATGAGCACGAATTTTATGATTTGAAACCCAGAATTTCCAAACTGGTAGACGCACAGAAAAAGTTAGTGAATCAATATCTGAATGATGCCAAAAAATTATTAGCAGAAGGCAACGAAAAAGATGGCGGACTCGCACTATTCCGTGCCCATCGGGGTATTCCAAAGTATAAACCGTTGATAAAGATGCTCAGTGAAATGGGCATGAAGAACGTTCTGCAAAAAACGGAAAACTTCTACTTGCAGGACAACAAGAAAATGATGCCCGATGCAGATAAGCCATTATTCTTTGTAATTGATGAAAAAGATAACAGTGTTGATCTTACCGACAAAGGAATTGATTTGATCACCGGGGAAGGAGAAGATCCAAAATTCTTCATCATGCCTGAAATTGGCATTGAACTTACGAAAATTGAAAAAGATCTAAGCGTTAGTTCAGAGGAGCGCCTCAAAAGAAAGGAAGAACTTATCCGCGATTACACAACCAAATCGCAGCGCATTCATAGTGTAAGTCAATTGCTAAAGGCCTATACACTTTTTGAAAAAGATACAGAGTACATTATTGTAGATGGTAAAGTAAAAATTGTAGATGAGCAGACAGGGCGTGTATTAGATGGAAGACGCTACTCCGATGGCCTTCATCAGGCGATAGAAGCGAAGGAGAATGTGAAAGTGGAAGATGCTACACAAACATATGCTACCATAACATTGCAGAATTACTTCCGCATGTATCACAAACTGGCAGGGATGACGGGTACTGCGGTAACAGAAGCTGGAGAATTATGGGATATCTATAAACTGGATGTTGTTACGATCCCTACTAACAAGCCCATGACCCGTAAAGACAAGGATGACCTTGTTTACAAAACGGTTCGGGAGAAATTCAATGCGGTCGTTGAGGAAATTGTAAAACTGACTCAGGAAGGAAGACCCGTGCTGGTAGGTACTACTTCCGTAGAAATTTCTGAATTGGTAAGTCGGATGCTACAAATGAAAAAGATCAAGCATCAGGTATTGAACGCAAAGCAACACCAACGCGAAGCTGATATTGTTGCTGAAGCAGGAAAACCAGGAACCGTAACTATTGCTACCAACATGGCGGGTCGTGGAACGGATATTAAACTTACTCCCGAATCCAGAGCAGCCGGTGGATTAGCTATCATTGGTACGGAACGTCATGAATCACGAAGGGTAGACCGTCAGTTACGCGGCCGATCAGGTCGCCAGGGAGATCCAGGAACTTCTCAATTCTATGTATCTCTGGAAGATAACCTGATGCGATTGTTTATGCCGGAACGCATAGCTCGTATTATGGACAGACTTGGACTAAAGGAAGGAGAAGTAATTTCTCATTCGATGGTAACCAACTCTATAGAACGCGCTCAGAAAAAGGTAGAGGAAAATAACTTTGGTATACGCAAGCGTCTGTTGGAGTATGATAACGTGATGAACTCACAACGCGAAGTAATCTATAAGCGAAGAAGAAATGCCCTTCATGGCGAGCGTCTGCAATTGGATATTCTCACCATGTTGTTTGATACCTGCGATGATCTTGTTTCTACCGGAAAAGCAGGCGAGAATCTTGAAAACTTTAAGTTAACAGTACTTAGTGTGTTGGGTTTTGATTTTGCAATCTCACAAGAAGATTTTACTAAAACTGATCAGGCTGTATTGAGTGAACGCTTATACGAAGAGGCGTTGAAGCACTATGATCATAAAAATAAAGTAGCTGCTGAAAAATCATATCCCATTGTCATGGATATTTTTAGAACACGCGGAGCTACCATCCAAGACATTCTGGTTCCGTTTACTGATGGTGTAAAACAAATTGGTGTTTCCGCCAATCTGAAAAAATGCGTAGACACTAAAAATCATGAACTCATCAAATCGATGGAGAAAATGATTACGCTGGCAATCATCGATCAGCAGTGGAAAGAACACCTTCGCGACATGGACGATCTGAAACAATCCGTTCAAAATGCAGTATACGAACAAAAAGATCCACTCCTCATTTATAAGTTTGAAGGATTCGAAGCATTCAAACGCTTTATAGCAAAGGTTAATGAAGAAACTATTTCGTTCTTGTTGAAAGCTGACATTCCGATTCGTGAAGCGGATCAGGTGCAGGAAGCGCGCCAGGCAAAACGTCAACGACTTAGCGAGAAGAAAGAAGAATCACGTTCTTTATTGCAAGGTGGCGGTGCACAACCTCAGGCCCAACAGCGCCCTGTTGAAGAAAAAGTAATGCCAGTTAAATCGGAAAAAATTGCTGGAAGGAATGATAAGGTAACTGTGCAATACCCGGATGGCCGAGTACTGAAAGATGTGAAGTTTAAGAAAGTTGAGGATGATGTAAATGCAGGACGGTGTATCGTTATCGATGGATAAAGGGTCAACAATATCGGTAAATTGACCGAATGGTGGATTTGTGGTCCGAACATTGCGGTTTGGTTTTTGTATTTTCACGAATGCGTATGAGAAAAAATATCTTTATTATTATCTTCTTTCATCTTTTAATTGGATGTGCTGCTCAAATAACAAGCAGTGATAAAGATTATTTTGAAAATCTTGCAGAATTACGTCCAAAAGTAACAGTCCCGGTTGATACACCACGAAAGAACTCCTCTGCTCCAGGGAAAGTTACTCCCACTGTCAAGCCTGTTTACACCGTAAATGAAAAGGTAGATGCTGTGCTGGACAGTATTGATCGATACAACCTGGTTCGAAAATTTGTTGATGGCTACACCATTCAGGTGTATTCAGGACAAAACAGAGAGGAAGCCATGAATACGAAAAAGAAAATGACTATGGAATTGCCTGATCTGACAGCCAACTTACAATATCAGCAACCCAAGTTCAGAGTCACGGTAGGTCGATACTATACCAAACTCGAAGCTCATCCGGATTTAGCGCGACTTAGACAGAGCTTCACAACTGCTATTCTGGTGCCTGAAAAAATTGCTATCCGGTAATTTCTTCAGAATACTTCGTTCGCTAACCTTACACAATACTTTATCAATACCATCTATACATCAATATTTCTATCTTTAGAGTATTGATTGTATGAAAAATAAAAACGAGGGAAAGTGGGAAAAGCGCTGGCATCCCTTGCGCGAAGAGTGGGTGGTGTATTCTGCACACCGGAATAGCCGGCCCTGGCAAGGTGGCGCCTTAATTAAACCGAAGGCGTCAATCGAATATGATCCAACTTGCTATCTCTGTCCTGGCAATGCGCGTATTCACGGCCATAGCAATCCAGTTTATAAAGATGTTTTTATTTTCGAAAACGATCATCCGGTTGTGGGCATGGGTGCGCCCGAAGTAGATTCGGCAGATCAAGTCGGATTGTATAAAAAAGCAAGTGCAAAAGGAATCGCCAAGGTTGTATGTTATGACCCTCGTCACAATATCTCACTTTCGCAAATGAAGTTACCCAATGTGATCAAAGTCTTCGAATCCTTTCAATCTGAAATGATTGAATTTGAAAAAAATCCTGCCATTCATTCTGTATTGATCTTTGAAAATAAAGGTGAGGCGGTTGGTGTAAGCAATCCACATCCACATTGCCAGATCTACGCAACGGATTTTTCATTTAAGTTAGTCGGGCAACAGATCCGAATTGCAGATCAGTATCACAACGAGCGGCAAAAAAATATCTATGAAGAAATAATCCAAAATGAAAAAAAGGATGCTCTAAGAATCCTTGCAGAAAATGATCACGCGATTGCCTTCATTCCCTTTTTTGCGCGCTATGCGTATGAAGTAATGATCTTCCCAAAAAATCACCATCAGAGTTTGATTTCTCTTACAACTGTGGAGCTGGCCGATCTCACTTCGGTGTTTCATCAGGTTGTTCGCAAAATGGATTTAAACTTTCAAATGGATTTCCCCTACGTAATGTCGGTCATGCAGGCTCCGGTGGACGGCAAACTGTATCCCAACTTCCGAATGCATCTTTGGCTGCAACCCCCTTATAGACAGCCGGGCTTAATAAAATACCTGGCCGGTCCTGAAATAGGCGCTGGTAACTTTATGGCCGACACGATGCCTGAGGATAAAGCTGCTGAATTACGAAATATAAATTTGAATGAGTATACGCTTGAACGCTGATGACAAACGTACCTCAGAAAATTTTTGAAGCCTCAGCTCCCGGTCGTCTTGATGTAATGGGTGGCATTGCCGATTACTCGGGATCATTAGTATTGCAAATGCCCATAAGCCAACAAACCCAGGTTCAATTTTCCTTGCGGGATGATTATGTAAGTACCTTTGAAAGCCGGATCAACTCTGGAGAAATAATTAAGGCTCAGGTCGATTACAGAGATTTTTTAAATGATACCTATGTAGACTACGCATTTGCTAAGGAGAAATTCCTGCAAACAGAAAACAACCATTGGATTTCGTATGTGCTGGGTTGTGCGGTGGTGCTGCAAAAAGAAAAAGGTATAGTATTTACGGGAGGTGATTTCAAAATTCATTCGGAAGTTCCTTTAGGAAAAGGCGTTTCTTCTTCAGCCTCCATTGAAGTAGCCACGATGAGAGTCCTGGCTCAAGCTTTTGGTGTGAAATTTAAAGGGACTGAATTACCTCAACTGGCACAACGCGTTGAAAACTATGTGGTGGGTGCCCCTTGCGGATTAATGGATCAGCTAGCTTGCTATCTCGGCCAGCCAAAAAAAATCTTACCCATTTTGTGCCAGCCCGATCTTATTGAGGAATCTATACCTATCCCGGAAGGCGTTTCATTGATCGGTATTGATAGCGGAGTTCGGCATGCTGTCTCCGGGGCATCCTACAGCGATGTACGTTGCGCAGCCTTTATGGGTTATACCATTATTTTAAATACCCTTGGCGTTACAGTAAACGAAATATTTGAGGCGAAAGAAAGAGAAAATTTTTCATCACTTCCCTACAAAGGATATTTATGCAACATTACCATTGAGGAGTTCGAAAAATCAATGGTTCACCATCTTCCGTATTTAGTACAGGGAAAAGATTTTTTAGAACAGTATCAGGTTTCTATCGATCGCGTCACTTCCATTGATCCGACTAAAACCTATTACGTCCGCCAATGTGTTTCTCATCCGGTTCACGAAAATCATCGTGTAAAGCAGTTCAAAAATTTTCTGCTGTCTTTAAACGGTGTCCATGCGATAGATCAAACAGAGACTCTGAAACAAATGGGTGAGTTGATGTATCAATCACATGCAAGTTATTCGCTGTGCGGATTGGGTTCGGATCGCACCGATGAAATTGTTGAGCTGACTAAAAACACGAAGGGGATTTATGGCGCGAAGATTACCGGAGGTGGCAACGGTGGCACAGTGTGCCTACTGGTAAATAACGAAGGAAAATCATCATCCAAAATGATACACCAATCACTCTGCAAAAAGTATCAACAGAATCTGATTCTCTTTGATTCCTAATTAGGTGAACGGGTACTTTTTATCAATCAAAACTTAATAGATACCTTTGCCTAACAAACAGACTCATGGAATTACTGAACAAAATCAAATTGCTTAGTGAGACATATCACGAAGATACGGTTGCCTGGCGAAGGCATCTGCACGCAAATCCGGAGTTATCGTATGAAGAATTTAATACTTGCAAATTTGTTGCTGAACAATTGCGAGCTGTTGGCATAGAACCTCATGAGGTTGCTACTACAGGAGTTGTTGCTTTAATCCGGGGAAACAATCCAGAAAAAAGAATTGTTGCCCTGAGAGCAGATATGGATGCTTTACCCATTCAGGAATTGAATAATGTCACTTATAAATCATCCACGCCTGGCGTGATGCATGCCTGTGGACACGATGTGCACACATCTTCCTTACTGGCAACGGCAAAAATTCTTCAGGAAGTAAAAGATCAGTTCGAAGGAACAATCAAACTAATTTTTCAGCCCGGTGAAGAGAAAAATCCGGGCGGTGCCTCGTATATGATTAAGGAGGGGGCGTTGACAAATCCTGCGCCTGCCTCCATTATAGGACAACACGTAATGCCACTGGTGCCCGTTGGAAAAGTTGGTTTTCGAGAAGGTATGTACATGGCCAGCAGTGACGAAATCTATTTGAAAGTAATTGGCAAAGGTGGGCATGGGGCAGCTCCTGAATTAACTATTGATCCCGTGGTAATTGCAGCACACATCATCATCGCATTGCAACAAGTGATCAGCCGAAATGCAAGTCCTAAACAACCTACTGTGCTTACGTTTGGTAGAATTATTGGCGAGGGTGCTACCAATATCATTCCTGATGAAGTTAACATGGCCGGCACATTCCGCGCCTTAAATGAAGTGTGGCGCAAAGAAGGGTTACAAAAAATAAAAAAGATGGCTGAGTCCATTGCTGAGGGAATGGGCGGAAAGTGTGAGGTAACAATATCACACGGCTATCCCTATCTGGAAAATAACCCTGAGGTTACCAGAAGAATCCGGAAAGCAGCGGAAGAATATGTAGGCAAAGAAAATGTAGTGGATATTGATCTGACCCTCGGCTCAGAAGACTTTGCCTATTACTCGCACGTGGTGCCTGCCTCTTTCTACCGATTAGGCACACGCAACGAGTTGAAAGGGATTACCTCGTACGTTCATACACCCACATTCGATATTGACGAAGAGGCGTTGAAACTTGGCCCCGGACTAATGGCCTGGATGGCTATTACCGAGTTAAATAGTTAATTAGTCAAACCAAATTAAGTAATTGTTACCTCCTCTCTTCTTGCTCCGCCATCTGTATATTTACACATTACAAGATGGAGCCATCTGACACAATCGAAAATTCCCAGACCCCGGATCGCTGGAAAATCGTTTTAAGAAACACCGCCTATATTCTGGCCGCTCTCTTTATTTTTCTTTTTACATTAGATCTGATGATTGCTTCGTTGCAACATCTCGGCAAAGACGCTGCTGATATTATCATCCTCGCTACATCAAATCCTTTTACTGGCCTGTTTATCGGATTACTCGTAACAGCACTTATGCAAAGCAGCTCGGCTACCACTGCTATGGCCGTTGCTCTGGTAGCCTCCGGGTCAATCACCCTGGAAGGTGCCGTACCGATTATCATGGGTGCAAATGTTGGTACCACTATTACCAGCACGATCGTGTCGCTAGGGTTCATTACTAAGAAAAAGGAATTCAGAAGAGCCGTTACCATCGGTACCTATCACGACTTTTTTAATATTCTTACTGTGATCATACTCTTCCCTCTGGAGTATTATTTCGGATTATTATCAGGACTTGCCCAATACATTGCCACCAGTTTTTTTAACGAACCACTCGGAGTTATCCAAAGCAATTTTTCGTTATTAGGCTCAGGTCTCAATCCAATTATCAATGCCATTGTAAACTTTATTGACAATGGATTCATTCTGGCTATCTTATCAATCGGATTATTATTCGGGTCGATATTATTCTTTAGAAAGGTATTGTCGCAAACATTAGGTTTTGGGTCACAAGATCGATTTCAGCAATTCTTCTTTAAGAATGCATGGAAATCTTTCGGCTGGGGATTGCTCACTACAGCAGCAATCCGGTCCAGCACAGTAACTACATCGTTGGTGGTGCCTCTGGTTGCAAAAAAAGTAGTTCGATTAAAATCTGCCCTGCCATTCATTTTAGGAGCCAATATAGGCACGACCATTACTGCTTTTATTGCGGCCATGTTCAATTCAAATGCAGCTATTAGTATAGCGATTGCGCACTTCCTATTCAATGCAATTGGAGTACTTATCTTTTTTCCGATCCCCTATATAAAAGAATTACCCGTTTTTCTTGCCAATGGTCTTGGGCAACTAACCTTACGGTATCGGCTAGCAGGGTTTCTATACCTTTTGCTGATGTTCTTTTTTATTCCGTTTTCACTGATCTATTTTAATAAAGATGCCGTGAAAGTGCAGGAGCTTACCTACCGGTTTCAAAATATAATCACCGGGGAAACAATTTCATATAAACTGGTTGTGAAAACCTATTACAATCAGCCGTTGAGTAACTGGATGATTTATGATCATGCCAGCGAAACGCAGTTGGATCCCGCAAAGATTCTTTCTGTTTACAGAAGAAAAAATATCTTAATTATTAACAACGAATTATTTGAATTGAATAAGTCCGGCTTTTGTCGTGATGGGGAAGACGAGTTTGGTAAATACCAAAATTGTATCATCGAAGTGCTTCCGAAACTTGACTTAACTTCCATGCTATCAGCTGATTCAATTTATGTGTTTGAAAAACAATGGTATCAACCGGCCCGGGTAGATTCTACCATTACTCGGCTTTTCATAAGCGCTTCGCTTAACTTGCTTGTTAAAAAGGAAAAACTGAGCAAGCAGGGCGCGATAATCACTCAGGAGGAACTTTTTGAAGTAAAAAAGAAATAAATACTAAAGGCTGTGATTTCTGCTGAAAACGCAAAATGAGTATATTGCATAGTATCCTATGGAAGGTATTAAAGACACCATATTTAAATTTTTACGGCTAGATAATTTAATCGATAACCTCTCAGGCTACGTGGAAGCCCGGATCGAGTTATTGAAAATTGAAATTCGTGAAGACGTAGCCAAAGTAGTCGCGCGCGGACTTATGGTAACAGCCATTTTATTGCTCGCACTTATATTCCTGCTTTTTTTTAGTGTGGGGTTAGCGCATTTTTTAAATTCATTTTTTGAACAACCCTATATTGGCTATTGGATCGTATCCGGCATTTACGGGGTTCCGTGTCTTATTTTTGTTTTGTTCAGAAAAAAAATAGGCCATTCAATTGAGCGCCATATGATGGCCATGATCAAACGTAAAGGAAAATAAGCATGGAATTATTGGAAACTCAGGATCCGGATAAGAAAAGACTTATTGAAACGTCTGAGCGGCATAAGCATGAGCTTCAAAAGGAAGTAAAGGCGATGTCTGATAAAACAGAACAGATAGTAAAGAATGCGCTAATTATCGGAGGCACTTTAGCGATCACGTATCTGATCGTCAGCCAACTGGGTGGTGGATCTTCCAAAAAGAAAAATAAAAAAGCCAAATCAAAAATAGTACGAGAGGAAAATGAAGAGGTTATCGAAAACGATCAGGATGCTTATTCACCACCCTCTTTTCTTTCGCAATTGGGCGACCGTGTCGTAAGTCAGGCAACGCTTGTTTTATTGGACATCGCCAAAGACAAGCTGGCAGAATACCTTAGTAACCGAAAAACGAAAGAATGAAGATTCTCGAAACACTTCAGGAGCGCCAGCGTCTCGGGAAAAAATCTATTGCCGTCCTCGTTGATCCCGATAAGATTGAAGATCCTGCACGGTTGAACACACTCCTACGTTTAGCTACCGAGAATTGTGTTGATTTCTTTTTTGTTGGCGGCAGTTTGGTAACCACCGCAAATCTTTCGGAAGTAGTGAAACAGATCAAAGAAAATGTTTCACTGCCGGTTATTTTATTCCCTGGGAGTTCTCTGCAGATTGATCCTTCGGCAGACGCTATTCTTTTTTTATCATTAATCTCAGGAAGAAATCCAGATTTGCTCATTGGCCAGCATGTAGTTGCCGCTCCAATCTTGAAAAATAACAGATTAGAAGTAATGCCTACGGGTTATTTGTTGATCAATTCCGGCAAGACAACCTCAGTAGCCTACATCAGCAATACCACGCCTATACCCGAGGATAAGTACTCATTGGCAGCCTGCACCGCGCTGGCTGGCGAAATGCTAGGCTTAAAATTAATTTACCTCGATGCCGGTAGTGGCGCTGAACGCGAGATCAGTCCAAAGATGATTAACGCGGTGCGTAAATCCGTAAGTGTACCGTTGATAGTTGGTGGGGGAATCAATTCAAGTCAGAAGGCTTTTGCAGCACTCGAAGCAGGCGCTGACCTTATTGTGATTGGCAACGCCCTGGAAAAAGATCCAAACCTGTTGATTGAAATCAGTGATCGTGTTTACGACTGGAATCAGAGCGTAGAAGCACGCAAATAATTTGAAGTACAATTAGCGTAGTATTTCAAACTGGGTATAGCCCACAATAACTCCCGGTTTGGCATCGATCTTTTCAACCTTGGCTCGCACGGGTCCTTGATTGCACCACTTGATAAACTTATAAACTACTTCTTCCGGTGCCTCCGCTTCGATGTAGACATCACCGTTTTTTTCATTGCGCACAAATCCACGAACACCCCACTCATCTGCCTTTTCTTTTGCAGAAGAACGATAGAATACTCCCTGTACTTTTCCAGAAACAATAATTTTGAAGTGCCTCACCTCCACCAGAATCTCAATTATACGGCTACATTAAAAAATATAATCCGTACTTAAAAAAACTGACTCTCTATTCTGGATGATTGTACTGATAATTTTTTTATTATCATCAGTACTTTTAGTTGCCACCAACGTGCGAATAGAGAAAACCCGTAGGGCATCGGCTACTGACAACGTGCCTTCTGCTGAATCTTTTCTACCATTAAATGGAAAATTATCCGGGCCCCGTTGACATTGTGTATTTAAATTAATCCGGCCCACCTGGCTAGAAAACGCATCAATCATGCGCGCGATTAATTTTGAATCTTTACCAAACAAACTTAGTTGCTGCCCAAAGTTTGAGTTGAGTACGTATTCAATGGCTTCATCCTCACTTTCAAAAGGAACAATGGGCACTACCGGACCAAATTGCTCCTCGTAATAAACCCTCATTTTGCTATTTACAGGGTACAGAACAGCAGGATAAAAAAAAGTATGCAGCGATTCCCCGCCACCGGCATTCATAATTCGGGCACCATGCTGCTTCGCATCCTCAACAAGTTTTGTCAGGTAATCCGTTTTACCCGGCTCAGGTAAGGGAGTTAATCCTACACCCGTATCCCAAGGCATACCCGGTTTTAGCTTTGCAATTTCATCACAGAGCTTATTTGTAAATTCATCTACAATACTGCTATGAACAAACAGAATTTTCAAAGCAGTACATCGCTGCCCGTTAAAAGAAAGGGAACCCAATACACACTCACTTACTGCGTTATTTATGTCTGCATCGGGTAAAATGATGGCGGGATTTTTTGCATCCAATCCTAAAATAGATTTAAGGCGATGAGGTTTGGGATGAAGTTTTTTTAATTCGTTAGCACCTTTGTTAGTTCCTATAAACGCAAATACATCTACTTTACCGGTTTCCATCAGCGAACCAACGGTTTCGCGACCCCGACCATAAATAATATTAATTACACCTGCCGGGAAACATTCCTGAAATGCTTTTAGCAGAGGACGGATTAATAATACTCCATACTTGGCAGGCTTAAACACTACGGTATTTCCCATTATCAACGCGGGGAATAACGTACTGAATGTCTCATTCAACGGATAATTATACGGGCCCATACATAACGCAACTCCCAGCGGCACTCTCCTGATCTGTGCCATAATACCTTGTTCATTTACGAACCCGGAAGATTTGCGATCCAATTCTTTTAACGAATTAATGGTATCAAGAATATAATCACAGGTACGATCAAATTCCTTTTCAGAATCTTTCTGCGACTTACCGATCTCCCACATCAAGAGATTCACAACCTGATTTCGCTGCTCGCGCATTTTTATGAGAAAACTTTCCACATGACCAATACGCTCAGCTACCGACATCAATGGCCATACACCATGACCTTGATCATATGCACGCACAGCTGCATTCAATGCTTCCAGAGCTTCCTTAGAAGTGAGCAAAGGCGTGCTACCAATGATTTGTTGTTTCAGTTCATTTCCATCCTGAACAAAAACCGGACTGGCTACAGGGCTCATATCGCCTTGCCATGTTATCATTTTACCATCCAATAAATATTCACGCTGTTCCATGTATGACGGAAGCGCTACGGAAGCAGGAATATTACTTTGATCCGGGAAAAGATTACTTAAACTTTTACTCATGTGTGGTCTATTATGCTGGATTTGAATTAACAATTGAAATACCGGACGAGGTGCCAAGCCGATCGGCCCCGGCCTCAATAAGTTGAATGGCTTGCTCCAGGGACTTAATTCCACCGGATGCTTTAATACCCACTTCTGTTGGAACAGACTGCCGCATTAATTTTATGTGCTCCACTTTTGCACCTGTTGGCGCGAACCCGGTTGAAGTTTTTACAAAGTCTGCTCCGGCATCAGCACAAAGTTTACTCGCCTCCACAATCTCAACATCAGTAAGGTAAGCGGTTTCAATAATGACCTTGAGAACTTTGTGATGATCGTGTGCCAGTTTACTGCATTTGGCGATTTCAATTTTCGTCCACGGTATTCCCGTTTTAAATGATGAGATATTCCAAACCACATCAACCTCATCGGCACCGTTGTCGATGGCCCTGTTGATTTCATCAAGTTTTGTCTCAGTCATGTTATAGCCTAGTGGAAAGCCGGCTACCGTTACAAGCAAAATTTTGTCCTTACCGATTTCGCGCTGAGCACGCTTTACCCAAAATGGGGGCACACACACGCCCAGGAATCCATACTCTCTTGCTTCATTAACCAACTGATCAATCGATTGAATAGTCAATGTAGGACTGAGATTTGTATGCTCAATGTATTGGGCAATATTCACGGTATTCGTTCAGGTAAAGAACGAAATTACCTTTTCTGATTCACATTTAATAAATCCAAAAAAATGGGGCGATGATATATCAGTGTCTGATCCCGCACTCTTTGCAGTATTTCATCTTGTGAACCGGGTTTCTTTTTGGCGGGCGTTTGTGGCCAAAGTAGGAAGGATTCGCGTATTGAGGTGTGGCCATTTTTTTGAGCATCCGTTGCTTATCCTTGGCTACCTGTTCAATACGGGCATAGAATTCGTACTGCGCAGTATGTTTAACCTTTGCTTTCTTTAATAAAATCTTTTGTCGCTTCGATGAAAGGTGAGCACGTTTTGCACTACTTGCTTTTACTTCAGATTCATCTGAATTTCTGTCGCCCAAAATTGTGTTTTGTGCGTTTGACAGCCATGGAACGGAGGACACCAACAGACAATAGAATAACCTTATGGATAGTTTTTGCATAGCAATCCTAAAACGATTGCTGGAGGAATTTATTTTCCGCTTCTAGTGGAGGTGGAAATAACCAAACCTGGGAAGGTTATCTGATTAATTGAGTCGTTCGCTGTTGGTAAAATACTGATAGAGATAATAGATGAGGGTAGCTAATCCTGCCGCTAATAATAAGTACCCAAATACTCTTGCTCTTTGGAAATAGCCTTTAACAGGCATAATGCTCTTATTCCTGCGATGAGCTTTCAAGATTTAGAATTCAACAATGAATCTGATTACAAAGTAAACCACAAAACAAATAACCACAAGTGAGACCAAAGTACGGGCCCGGTTATGATAAAATTTCATCGGAATCATTTTCATAACTAACTGATTTAGATCATTTTAATATAAATATACTAAATAATACTTCAATTACTAATTTACTGGGGTTGCTTTTTGTAAGAAGGCTTTAAAATTCCGACCAATAAGGCCTTTTGATAGTTGAATTGATTGGGATCACCATAAGTAACCCACTTATTTTCCAGACATAAAAAAATCCCCCGAATTCGGGGGATTCCATCTAGTGTTCTTATCTCTAATCCTTATAAGTGAATTACTTCACCATAGGCTGCTGCCGCGGCTTCCATAATGGCTTCGCTCATAGTAGGGTGCGGATGCACCGATTTAATGATCTCATGCCCCGTAGTTTCCAACTTGCGAGCGACCACCACTTCAGCAATCATTTCGGTAACATTTGCACCAATCATGTGAGCACCTAAAAACTCACCATACTTCGCATCAAAAATCAGTTTTACGAAACCATCTGCCGCACCGGCAGCTTTAGCTTTTCCTGACGCTGTAAAAGGAAACTTGCCTACTTTAATCTGATAGCCGGCCTTCTTCGCGGCTTCTTCTGTGTACCCCACCGAAGCAATTTCCGGAGAACAATAGGTACAGCCCGGAATGTTGTTGTAATCCAGTGGCTGAGGATGATGACCAGCAATCTTTTCAACACAAATAATGCCTTCCGCGGAAGCTACGTGAGCAAGAGCCTGTCCCTGCGTAATATCCCCGATTGCATAAACATTGGGCACATTTGTTTTATAGAAATCATCTACGATCACTTTGCCCTTTTCTGTTTTAACTCCAACTTCCTCCAACCCCAGATTTTCCAGATTCGTAGCAACCCCCACGGCAGAAAGAACCACATCCGCTTCAATTTTAATTTCACCCGTTGGTGTTTTCACTGTGGCAACGCAACCCTTCCCTTTCGTGTCCACCTTGGTAACTTCCGAGTTGGTGTAGATCGTCATGCCTGCTTTCTTGAATGATTTTTCCAGTTGTTTGGAAACCTCTTCATCCTCCACGGGAACAATGCGCGGAAGGAACTCCACGATAGTAACTTCAGTCCCCATCGTTTTATAGAAATAGGCGAACTCAACTCCGATTGCACCCGAGCCTACCACCAACATTCTTTGTGGCCGCTCCGGCAACACCATGGCATCACGGTAGCCAATAATTTTCTTGCCATCAATCGGCATAGAAGGTAACTCTCGTGAGCGACCACCGGTGGCTAAAATAATATGCTTGGCTTCATAGTCGGTCTTTTTGCCAGCTGCATCTGTAACTTCTACCTTATTGCCTTTCTTTAATTTGCCATGCCCTGCAATTTGATCGATCTTATTTTTCTTAAACAAAAACTGAACACCTTTACTCATGCCCGCAGCTACATCGCGGCTCCTTTTTATTACACTGGCATGATCGGGCGTGGCCTCTTTTACATTAATTCCGTAGTCACCAGCATGTTGAATGTATTCAAACACATTAGCGCTCTTCAACAGCGCTTTGGTAGGGATACAACCCCAGTTAAGGCAGATACCACCCAATTCAGCCTTCTCCACCACACCCACTTTCATTCCTAACTGAGAGGCACGGATTGCCGCTACATAACCACCTGGGCCAGAGCCAATGACGATCAAATCATAGTTTGCCATAAATTATCTTCTGTTTGAGTTTATCTTACCTGAATAAAGTGCCAAATTAACCCAAAATATTGATGCCAAAAAAAGGTTAGTTTCGCACTTACTATTGTTTGCCTAATTAATGAATTTAAAAAACTCAATACGGTTGATGGCTGGTTCAGTAGCGGGAATCATTGGCATTTTTATAAAGCAAACGAACGTTGCTAGTATTTTAATAATCTTATCTTTTGTGTTGTACCCATATTAATTAAGAAGAAAAATGAAACTACTTCAAGGTAAAAATGCGCTCGTAACCGGAGCGTCTAAAGGAATAGGCCGAGCTATTGCGTTACGTTATGCAGAACAAGGTGCCAATGTTGCGTTCACCTATTTATCAAGCGTAGAACAGGGCCAAGCGCTAGAGGCTGAACTGGCTGCCAAAGGGGTAAAGGCAAAAGGTTATCGTTCGGATGCATCTGACTTTGCTCAAGCCGACAAACTAATCAATGATGTTGTAACCGATTTTGGCTCTCTCGATGTTTTGGTAAACAATGCCGGCATTACGATAGACAATTTGTTACTACGTATGACCGAAGAGATGTGGGATAAGATTATGAACGTGAATTTGAAATCCTGCTTCAACACAGTAAAGGCCGTAGCCAAACCCATGATGAAACAAAAAGGCGGCTCCATTATTAATATGACTTCTGTAGTGGGATTGAAAGGCAATGCCGGCCAGTCAAACTACGCAGCTTCTAAAGCAGGTATAATCGGGTTTACAAAATCTATTGCCCTTGAACTTGGTTCGCGAGGAATTCGCTCAAATGCCATTGCTCCAGGATTTATTGAAACAGAAATGACCGGTAAACTCGATGAGAAAACAGTACAAAGCTGGCGCGATGCAATTCCACTGAAGCGAGGTGGTAAACCAGAGGATGTAGCGGATGCATGTGTGTTTCTTGGATCCGATATGTCGTCTTATATAACAGGACAAGTGATTCAAGTAGATGGAGGCATGCTTACATAATTGTGCAACCTTAGGCTAATTGATACAAACAAAATAGCGAAGCGAAAAAATTGTATCCTTTCTAATCCAATCAGAAATTAGAACTGATCTTCTAACTAACACCCGTCAGCAAAATATTTTTAACACTTTTTTTAAAGTGTGTTTGGAAACTCTACTAAACTAGTATACGTTTGTGTCATCATAGTCGGTGAGGCATTTTGCTCAACCGATTTATAAAGAAGCGTGGAGAGTACAGGCTCTTTGAAGCGCTAGCAACCATCTCTTAAATAAGAGAAAACGGTGCTAAATCCTGCTCCCGGCAAGGTGCCGAGGAGAACTATAAACCGGTAAAGTAACATGACAACAAAACTTTCAACCCCCAAAAAACGATCAGGTCTTCTCGACTTGATATACTCACTCGACAAATCTTTCCAACATTTTATTACTCTAATTCAACAAAGCCATACACCTGCCACGCAATGTTGTATGTGTTGTTGTTGGTGATTGTTGCTTTTAGAGAGGCAAGGTGCTTCCGGCAACAAGCTAACCTAAGACCCTGTCAGGTGGCAGGCAGTTTTGGTCACGGTTATGTCCAGTTTACAATTAATAGATTTTGATTTCAACACTCATAAAAACATTTTATCATGTCAAGCTTATTAAAATTTTCAATTCAATCGAAAAGTGAAACAGCAGCGCGCACCGAAATAGCAACGCGTGGCTTTAAGTTCATTATTGACGAGCCAACCGAACTGGGTGGTACAAACCTTGCGCCTAATCCTGTAGAGTATATTCTTGCTGGCTATGCAGGCTGTATCAACGTAGTAGCACATCTCACAGCAAAAGAGCTCAATATCGACATCAAGGATTTGCAAATTTCTATCGATGGCGATTTGAATCCCGCACGTTTATTTGGAACTTCATTCAATGAGCGTGCCGGCTATCAAAACATTAATGTATCCTTAAAAACCACCAATCAGATTGATGAGGTCTTAAAAAACAAATGGCTTCAGGAAATCGAAAATCGTTGCCCGGTTAACGACAACTTACGCAATGCAACTCCAGTAAACTTTTCATTAAACTAATTTTAACAATCTTAAATAATACCATCATGTCAACCTTACGTTTCGAAACTCTACAACTTCATGCAGGCCAGGAAGCAGATCCTACAACCGGTTCGCGCGCGGTGCCTATTTATCAAACTACTTCTTTCGTATTCAAAAATGCGGAACATGGAGCGAATCTCTTTGCATTAAAGGAATTCGGCAACATCTACACACGCATCATGAATCCGACCACCGATGTGTTTGAAAAACGGATCGCTTCACTGGAAGGTGGTGTGGCTGCTTTAGCAGTTGGCTCAGGCCAGGCGGCTCAGTTCATTGCGTTGAATAACATTCTGCAGACAGGCGACAACTTTGTTTCTACTTCCTTCCTCTATGGCGGAACTTACAATCAATTTAAAGTTGCCTTTAAGCGCTTGGGTATTGATGTGCGTTTTGCAGAAGGCGACAAACCCGAAGCTTTTGAAAAACACATCGATAAAAAAACAAAAGCGTTATATCTTGAAACAATCGGAAATCCCGGGTTCAACATTCCAGACTTCGAAGCGATTGCCGCCTTGGCCAAAAAGCACGACTTGCCCTTGATTGTTGATAATACATTTGGAGCTGCAGGTTATCTTTTCCGTCCTTTAGAACATGGTGCCCATATTGTTGTTGCTTCAGCTACCAAATGGATTGGTGGACATGGCACTTCGATTGGTGGTGTCATTGTAGATGGCGGAAACTACAACTGGAACAATGGAAAATTCCCACAATTCAGTGAACCTTCTGAGGGCTATCACGGATTGAAATTTGGAGATGTATTTGGTATCAACAATCCGCTCGGACTTCCCAACATTGCGTTCATCATCCGCGCACGGGTAGAAGGCCTCCGCGATTTTGGATCAGCGTTAAGTCCGTTTAATTCATTCTTGTTTTTACAAGGTCTCGAAACTTTGTCACTTCGCGTTCAGCGCTCAGTTGACAATGCACTCGCCCTTGCACAATGGCTGGAACAACATCCGCATGTAGAGAGTGTAAACTATCCGGGCCTGACTACCAGCACCTACCATCGTTTGGCAAAAAAATATTTACGCAACGGCTTTGGGGGTGTACTTTCATTCACCGTAAAGGGAACCAAAGAACATACAACTGCGGTTATTGACAATTTAAAGTTGGTAAGTCATCTCGCGAATGTGGGCGATGCCAAAACATTGATCATCCAGCCTTCAGCAACCACCCACCAGCAATTGTCGGATGAAGAACAAATATCTTCAGGTGTGTTGCCTACATTACTACGCGTGTCTGTTGGCATTGAGCATATTGATGATATCAAAGCTGACTTCCAGCAGGCCTTTGAGAAAGTGTTTGCCAAGGAATTGGTGAGTTAGACCTCACCTTAAATCCCTCTCCAAAAGAGAGACTTTTGAGTTAACTAAAAAATTAATTTTTCCGCTCCCCTCTCATTTGGAGAAGGGACGGGGGTAAAATAATGTTAAAGACAGATTCAATATTTCACTTTGCCAGTGAGTTCGAGTTGGAGTCCGGGGGAATTCTCCCGGGCCTCCAACTTAAATACACTACGCTGGGCCAGCTCAACAAAGAACGCAATAATGTGGTCTGGATCTGTCATGCCCTTACGGGCAGTTCGGATTTTACCGATTGGTGGAAAGGCTTTTTTATTGAGGGTAGTCCGTTTGACCCACGCGAATATTTTATTATTTGTGCAAACACCTTAGGTGGGTGTTATGGATCAACAGGACCTTTATCTATCAACCCGCAAACCGGCAATCCATTCTATCACACTTTTCCGGAAATTACGAATCGCGATTGCGTGCGGGGGTTTGATTTATTGCGACAACATCTCGGGATTTCAAAAGTTCATACACTGCTTGGAGGTTCATTGGGCGGTCAACAAGTTTTAGAGTGGGCCATTCAACAACCGCAGGTATTTGATCGGATAATTCCAATTGCAACAAATGCTTTTCACTCACCCTGGGGTATAGCTTTCAACGAAGCACAACGCATGGCCATAGCAGCCGATGCTACCTGGAAAGAAAACGATGCCCGTGCAGGTATGGAAGGAATGAAAGCCGCGCGGGCTATGGGTATGATTTCATTTCGTACCTATGATACATTTCTGCAAACTCAATCTGAAAAGACCACGGACAAAACGGATGATTACCGCGCAGCATCCTACCAACGCTATCAGGGTCAGAAATTAGCAAATCGATTCAACGCCTTTACCTATTGGGTGCTAACCAAAGCTATGGACAGTCAACATGTAGGTCGTGGACGAACCAGCCCGGAGGCTGCATTGAAAAAAATAAAAGCGCACACACTGGTGATAGGTATTGATTCGGATTTATTATTCCCGATTCGTGAGCAGGAATACCTGGCTAAATATATTGATGGTGCCCGACTAGATGTGCTTTCCTCGCTACATGGCCACGATGGCTTTCTGGTTGAATTCGACCAGTTCAAAAACAGCGTACGGAAATTTTTAAAATCAGAAGTAAAGAAAGAAACGACAGTATGAAGAAGAAACTAAAAATTGGGTTGTTCGGCTTCGGGTGTGTAGGGCAAGGGTTATATCACGTGCTGAACGAAACGCATGGAGTAAAAGCAGAGATCAAAAAGATTTGTATTAAGAACAGAGACAAACACCGCATACTCGATACTGCCTTTTTTACGTACGAGGCTTCCGACATTTTAAACGATCCTGAAATTGATGTTGTCGTGGAATTAATTGATGATGCCAATGCCGCGTTCAACATTGTAAAAAAATCGGTGGAGAACGGGAAGCATGTAGTTACGGCTAACAAAAAGATGCTGGCCGAACATCTTCAGGAAATTTATGATCTGCAACAAAAACATAACCGCTCAATTTTGTATGAAGGAGCAGTTTGTGGCAGCATTCCCATCTTGCGAAACCTGGAAGAATACTACGACAATGATTTGATCAGAAGTATTGAAGGTATCTTCAATGGCTCAACCAATTATATTCTTACCAAAGTGTTTGAAGAGAAGAAAAGCTATCTCGAAGCGCTGAAGGCGGCTCAGGATTTAGGCTTTGCGGAGAGTGATCCGGCCCTGGATGTAAAAGGTTTTGATCCTAAATTCAAACTTACGATCGCTATAGCTCATACGTTCGGCATTTTTGTAAAACCTGAGCATATCATCAATGTTGGCATTCAGAATATTTCGGCAGTTGATTTAAAGTATGCCAGGGAAAACAACTTAACTATTAAACTGGTAGCACGCGCCTATAAAATCAAAGGAAATATTTTTGCGTTTGTCGCTCCGCAATATATCCCGGCTGATCATATGCTGGCCTCCGTGCGCAACGAATACAATGCCGTTTTGGTAGAAGGCGCTTTCGCGGAAAAGCAAGTTTTTATCGGTAAGGGTGCTGGCAGTTATCCCACTGGTTCAGCGGTGCTTTCTGATATTTCAGCTCTAACGTTTGATTACCGATACGAATACAAGAAGTTTACGCAAGGAGATGGTCTTCCTTTTTCAAATGATGCCTTAATCGATGTCATCATCAGTTTCCCGGAAGGTTCACTTATCACGCATCAGGATTTTGAAACGCTCAAGGGCGGCTATCAGGGTAAAAGGTATCACTACCTGCACGGTACGGTAAAGCTTGAAAAGCTAAAGGAATGGTCGGAATGGGATGAGGTGAGCGTCATTCTGGCTCCAGAAATCAACCTGGTTTCAGCAACTCTTACTCAAAAAGAGGAGCGTTTATCGGCCTGAGTTGATCCTTTTTTGATGGGTTTATTCTGGTTATTAAACAAAGTACTGGCAGCCAAAAGGTTGCCATTTTTTATTTACTGAATTCCGTTGAATTTTGCCTTCCTCCAATGGAGTGTTTTAACTCCGATTCCTATATTTGTAGCCCAAGGTTAAATCCAGTCTATCCATGTTAATATTCACTTCTATTGTTGCCTTTACCGCAGTTATTCTGCTGCTGGTTGGGCTCTTGATTTTTGCTCAAAAGCAGTTGGTTCAGTCGGGCCCGGTTAAAATTCTAATTAATGGCGAAAAAACAATAACCGTATCGGCAGGTAGTTCACTTTTAACTACACTCGCGAATGAAAAGATCTTTTTACCCTCCGCCTGTGGTGGCGGTGGAACCTGCGCTATGTGCAAATGTGTAGTTGAAACGGGAGGTGGCGATGTGTTGCCTACCGAAGTAGGACACCTTAGCCGTCAGGAACAAAAAGAGCATGTGCGTCTGGGTTGCCAGGTGAAAGTGAAGCAAGATCTCAACATCCGAATTCCAGAAGAAATCTTTGGCATCAAGAAGTGGGAGTGCGAAGTAGTGAGTAACTATAACGTATCTACATTCATTAAAGAGTTTGTGGTTAAACTTCCGCCCGGTGAAACCCTCAAATTTGAAGCCGGTGGTTATATCCAGATTGATGTACCTGCCTTAACTGCTGATTTCAAAACGATGGACATTACGCCACATCCTGAGTTAGGTCACAAACAGGATGTATTTAAGTCGGATTGGGATAAGTTTAAACTGTGGGATTTGAAGATGAAGAACGATGAGCCCATCTTCCGGGCTTATTCTATGGCCAACCACCCTGCCGAAGGAAACATTGTGATGCTGAATATTCGTATTGCTACTCCACCGTGGGACCGCGCCAATAATAAATGGATGGATGTTAACCCGGGTATTTGTTCTTCTTATGTATTCTCGCGTAAGCCAGGTGACAAAGTAACGATTTCAGGCCCTTACGGGGAATTCCATATTAACAAGACACAACGTGAGATGATATACATTGGTGGGGGTGCCGGCATGGCTCCATTACGTGCACAAATCTTCCACCTGTTTCATACGGAAAAGACAAGTCGCAAAGTTTCTTACTGGTATGGTGGTCGCTCCAAAAAAGAATTGTTCTACACCGAGCACTTCCGTAAAATAGAAAAAGAGTTTCCGAATTTTAAATTCTACATCGCACTATCCGAGCCGCTGCCGGAAGATAACTGGAAGGTCAATAAAAGCCTGGACGACACAGAAGGCGATGGATATGTTGGTTTTATTCATAAAAGCTTATACGATAATTATCTGGGCAATCACAAGTCGCCTGAAGACGTTGAGTTTTACTTATGCGGTCCGCCTTTGATGAATGCAGCCGTTTTGAAGATGCTTGATGATATGGGCGTACCAAAAGAAAATGTTCGCTTTGATGATTTTGGTGGGTAATTCGCTAAGCCCGATCCGAACAAAAAAGGAGAGCCCACGCTCTCCTTTCTTTTTACAACTCGGTGATCTAAATTTTTTTAGCTTTGTTTAAAGATCTTCATTCATGGATTTAACCATTTTTTTCTCCCCGCTCGAAGAATCAATTTATAGTAAGACGTATCCTTCAAATTCAATTTTCAAAAACATAAAAGTATTTGGCGATAAAATGCCCGACTTCAAGGGGGTTGATATTGCATTATTTGGAGTGAAGGAAGAGCGAGGAACTGCTACTAATCAGGGTAGTAGCAATGGGCCAGACGAAATCCGGAAGAAACTATATAACCTCAAAAAAGGAAATGGTGCGTATCGGATCGTAGATCTTGGAAATCTGAATGCCGGGATCGATCTCGATGAAACTTATGTTCGCATCAGTGAAGTATGTAGAATTCTACTGGAGAATAATGTGATGCCGCTGATTCTGGGCGGAACCCATGATCTTGACTATGGACAATATCGCGGCTACGAGGAAATGGAAAAACTCATCAGCCTGTTGAACATCGATGCCTTTCTTGATCTGGATGATCATAAAGAATCCCCACCAGCCAGTCAGCATATTCATAAAATTCTTTTACACGAACCTAATTACTTACTGAGCTACACTCACCTCGCGCATCAACTTTATCTGATTGATCCATCTTCGGTATCCATTTTAGAAAAACTCTACTTCGAAGCCTTTCGCGTGGGGCAAATGCGTACCAACCTGACAGAGATGGAGCCTGCCATTCGCAATGCCGATCTGCTTTCGTTTGACATTACAGCCATCCGGTCTTCCGATGCACCGGGCAACGCCAATGCACAACCGTTTGGATTAACTGGTGAAGAGGCGTGCCAGTTATGCTGGTATGCTGGCATGAATGAAAAACTCAGCTCAGCAGGATTTTATGAATACAATCCCAACTATGATGATGTAAATAAAAAAACCGCTTCGGTGGTGGCTACTATGATCTGGTATTTCATAGAAGGATTTTATCACCGCAAGAATGAACATAATTTTAAGAGTAACGACTTTTTGAAATATGTGGTGTCCATGCCCGTGGAACCTGAAACACTTGCCTTTTATAAAAGTAAAGTGACTGAAAAGTGGTGGATGGAAGTGGCTTATCACAGGCCCGGTGCCCGCTACACGCGCAATAGTATTATTCCTTGCAGTTACACCGATTATCAAACTGCTACCAAAGGCGAAGTACCCGAGCGGTATATCAGCACGTTGGCAAAATTGATCTGAACTGAAAATGAAAAAACTATTTTTTGTTTCCATAGTGGCGGTATTTATGGCTGCCTGCAACAGCAATCTGACTGATCCTCAAAAAATAATTGATAAAGCCATAGCATCGTCTGGTGGTGATAAATATCTTAACACAACTATAGAGTTTGACTTTCGCGAGCGACACTACCTTGCCAAGCGCAATGGAGGAGTCTTTTCGTACGAACGAATTACCACAGACTCTGTAAATACAACCCATGACTTTTTATCTAACGATGGTTTTCGCAGAGAAATTAACGGTGTTCAGGTTGAGGTAGTAGATTCCATGAAGACCCGCTACAGTGCCTCGGTAAATTCGGTTTTATATTTTGCCTTGCTTCCGTATGGATTAAACGATGCTTCCGTTCAAAAGAAGTTTTTGGGTGAAACTCAACTTGAGGGCAAAAACCAATACGTGGTTGAAGTAACCTTTACGCAGGATGGAGGCGAAGATCACGAAGACGTTTTTATCTATTGGATCAACAAAAAAGGATTCACAATTGATTACATGGCTTACTCATTTGCGGAAAATGATGGCGAAGGTTATCGATTTCGCAAAGCCTATTATCCCCGTAGAATTAACGGGATTCTATTCTTCGATTATATTAATTACAAACCCACAGGAGAAGCAAAACTAACAGACCTAGAAGAACTTTTCCGCAGAAATGAACTGGAAGAATTGAGTAAGATTGAGTTGCTGAATATTCAGGTGCGGTAAACTTATTTGCACTCCCATCAAAATCATTCAATGCGTTTACCGCGTAGCCGTACAAGTTGAGTGGCAACAAGTAGCAGGGCAACCAACGTTAGAATCAATACAATTTCAAAATTAGACGTTGTTAAATTAAAGCCACTTGTGATCGCCTTATCCACATTATTTAGTCCAATTAATAATGTAGCGCCAAAAATTCCGATCAAAAGAAAGTCGTACCAAACAGCATGACGGAATGCAGGCGGAATAACAGAAGTATCATTAACCATAAGAATTAAAAAATAAGCAAGTAACGGCAATACAAATCCATTCAATGCCTGAACGGTTAAGATTACGGGAATAGGTTTCACACCACTAACCCCAAAAGCGAAACCAATCAGCAATACAATTATCCAAACGGCCCGAATTGTTTTCTTATTTTCAGATCCTAGCACAGTAGAGGCAATTATCGAAGCGGCATAGGGAGCGGTAATTGCGGAAGAGAACCCCGCGGCAAATAATCCGATGCCTAATGCCCATAACCCCATCGTGCCCATCCTCACCTTTAGATTGATGGCAAGGTCTCCAAAGGACGAAAACTCTCCAGTCAATGATCCGGCAATCATAATCCAGGAAGTAATAAGCCCGCCAATAATTACTGAGAGTGATAAACCGAGCCTCATCAGGGGCACTGTATTTCCCTTGCTGATAGCCGAACCAATAAAAATATTGTATGGAACAATAGTAGTACCCACAAGCGCCAACGCCAAAAACTCTGCACCTGCTGGAATTTTTGGAACAGTCATACTCAACATTACTTCAGAAAATGAAAACCTGGTTTGTAGTGCCAGAACAAGAAATGCGATTCCCATCATTCCGACCAGAATTGTCATTAAGATTGAAATCGCGCGACTACCTCCTTTCCATAAAAAAAATGCGGCACTTACAGTAATGATAATCGTATACATCTTTGCCTCACCGGGAAGCAAAAGTGCCGCACCTGAAACAGCACCAAGAATGTTGCCGGCTTCATATGCTGCACAACCCAACAACACGGGCACCGCCACAATCCATTTTATCCAACGCCCCTGGCCCGCACCATACTTGCTTGAGAGTATCTGACCAAACGTCAATCCGGTCGCAATCGTAATCCGCGCTGAAACCTCCTGTAAAAGGATACAGGCTAGGGTGGCAAACACTATCGCCCACAATAATTGAATCTGATACTGTGAACCAGCCGTGAGTGCGGTTGTAATAGTGCCCGGTCCGATGAAGGCAGCCGAAATCACTGACCAGAGAATGACACTTGAAATCTTGCTTTGGGTTTTCACAGGCTTAGCTTCATGAATATTCATCAAAAAAAATGAGTTATGAAAACTGGTTTGGTGGATATTGGTAATTGGGACCTCATGATAGTGACTCTTCCATCAATTGTGCTCTGTAAACAGGGAAAGAGGCAATGCAAATTTTAATTCTATTTACTAACTTGTTCACCTGGTAATATGAAAAAATTATTTTACACAGGTCTACTGGGTCTCACCCTATTTGAAGCCCTGAATGTCTACTTCATCATGCCTATGCCGGGAAGCCAGCGTATGAACAGTCTTGACTTGGCTTACTTTTTATATTCGTATCGGTGGTTCTTCCGTACACTATTTGGATTAACGATTGCAGTCACGACCATTAATACATTTCAATCAAGCAAGCACAAATGGATTCCGGCAGTTTTGCTGCTATTACCAATAGTGGCCATCTATGTATTTAATTATAAAATGTCGGCCGATGCGATGTTTAAGGAGCCAGAAACACTTTCTCTAAAGTCAAAGCATGACAACTTAATGCCGGATAGCACAATGGTGGTGGGTGTAGAACATAACGGAGAAGTAAAAGCGTATCCAATCCGATTTATTATATATCATCATCAGGTTCGGGATTCCGTGGGCGGAAAACCCATGATGATTACGTATTGCAGTGTTTGTCGTACTGGTCGTGTATTCGAACCGCTTGTTAACGGTCAACCTGAAAAATTTCGATTGGTGGGTATGGACCACTTCAACGCCATGTTTGAAGATGCAACTACAAAGAGTTGGTGGCGGCAAGCTAATGGTGAAGCCGTAACAGGATCGCTTAAAGGAGAAATATTGCCCGAAGTAGAGTCGTTTCAGGTAAGATTGGATAAATTGTTCGAACTATATCCAAACGCTTTGGTAATGCAGTTGGACAATTCGATAAAATCAAAATATGACACGTTGGGAAAATATGAATACGGCCGGAGTAAAGGCAAACTTACCAAAACCGACAGCCTGTCGTGGAAGGATAAATCATGGGTGGTTGGGATTGAGATTGGTACTGAGAGCAAAGCCTACGATTGGAGACTATTAAAAGAAAAACGAATTATTCATGATAAGATTGGTGATATGTCGTTGGTGGTGGTTCTATCAGAAGATCAGCAAAGTTTTGCCGCTTTTGAACGAACCAGCGAATCAGAAACCTTTTTGCTTCGTAATGACACTATCATTGTAAACGAGCAGGTTTACAATTTTTTCGGCCACAGTCTAATCTCTTCCAATGACTTAAAAAAAATAAAGGCCTATCAGGAGTTTTGGCATAGTTGGCGCACGTTTCATCCCAACACAAATCAATACAAATAAATAGAATTTCGGTTTGACCCTTAAGTACCTAATTTGAATTAATTTGCTTTTGAGTAGCTTTGTTCATGCGGTTTTTATTTTTAGCATTTGTCTTTCTTGCAAGTTGCAAACCTTCCCATAAAATCGGGGATCTGGTGGGTGTGCCCAAAGAACGCCCCCTCGAAAAAACCTACTGGGTGCTTACCGAACTCAATGGCATGCCCATTGCCACCATCAACGAAGCAAAAAAACTGCATCTTCTCCTTGATCCTGAAAGTCACAAAGTCAGCGGCTTTGCCGGATGCAATCAGTTTTCGGGTAGTTATAATCTTGAAGGAAAAAAATTAAGTTTAAAAAATCTTGCCGCCACAAAGATGTTCTGCCAGGAAACCATGGAAATAGAAACCCGCTATCTGCAGGCACTTAACGAAACAGATTCTTACAAGATTGAAGAGCACGTGCTGTTTCTGAATCATGGAGATCAACACCTCGCTAAATTTCAGGCTGACGTAAAAACTTCCTATTGAATTGCCGTTCGCGCAAATTTGTCACACGACCTAGTTCCGTAAGTGAAGTTTTGCTTACGTAAGTGACCAATCATCTTTATACTTCGAGCTTGTATGATGTTCCACGAAAACCTAACCACATGAGAGCTAAGTTTTTTTTATTCCCCCTGATTACTCTATTCACAATCACAGCCGCGTTAGCACAGGAAATTACCGTGACCGATGAAGAACTTACCAAGTATGCTACGGCTATGGACTCCATCAACGAAATGTCGGCCGATGTAAAGATTATGATTACCGATATGGTAAAAAATGGCAGTGCAATGACGGCCACCCGATACAACGAAATTTCAAAAATTACAGTGACGAAACCAAACTCGTTGAAGCCAAAGCGACACCCGAGGAAATCTCTTTTGTAAAAGAGATGACGAAGCGGCTAAAATCAATCTTGCTTTTCAAAGTCTGGCTAAAGATTATGTAGGGGCTGCCACGTACAATAAAGTAAAAAAAGCACTCGCAAGCGATCCTGAATTAAAAGGAAAGTACGATTCTCTCATGACGGAGATGGCTAAAGACAATCCGGGAGTTCAATAATTCAACTATCTCATATCAGACAAAAAGAGTCGGATGAATATTCCGCTCTTTTTGTTTGTCCAGGCCGGGAGCTGACCGTATCGGGTAAAAGCTTAGGATTTATTCAAGATCACATTAAGACGATCGTTGACATAGTCTGATTCCGTAGGTGGCAAATCCTGAGTCCTGCTTTTAATGTCTGCATTAACACGTGCAAGATTTTCAATACGTTGCCCTTCAAAACCATGCTCTTCTATCTTTAGTAAGTGATCGTATGGTCCTTGCGGGGAAATTAGTTTGACAAAGACAGGTGCTGTTTCCACAGCAATGAAAAGTAGAATAATAAACCAGTTAGCCCACCAGATCGCACTGCTCTGCGCAGCAATCCGACTCAAAGCTTCTATACGACTAGCAGGACCATCCAGTTTTTGTTTTTCGAGGCTGGCAATCTCCGCTGCAATAGAAGAATCATTCATAGCGAGCCCGGCTAACTTCTCATCCATGAGCTGAGTATTCTTTTTCACAAGTTGATCCAATTCAACTGCGGCCTGATCCGCATCTGCTTTTTTTAATTTATAGATGGGCCCTGTATTTTTCCGCTTACTGCCGCCCGTTCCATCCGCTTCTTCTCTGGCCAGTCGATCCAATTCATTTCGAGATTCCATCTTCTCCGCAATTTCATTTTTCAGTATCGCTATCTCGGCATTCAGTGTTTCACGATCACGTTGAAACCGGAGTTGTGTTTCACTTTCCTGTTCAGCATAGGTTTGCTGTTCCATCATCACCAATTCCGCTTGAATCTCTTTCTCAAAAATTTTCAACTCTAACGGTTTAGCAATCACCAACGAGATAATTACGGCCAATATAATCCTTGGCAATGCGGTAAGAAGTTCACGCTTCATGTTCCCCTCCTTTCGCATGCTTGAAACGATGTAGCGATCCAGATTAAAAATCATGAGGCCCCAGACTAACCCCATGGCTGTCGCAATCCAATAATTGTCAAACACGGTATAGAGCGCATACGATGCTGCCATGGCAGCAAATACTCCGGTAAAGAATACAGTGGCACCAATGCCCACATATTTGCTGGCTTCCGATTCACATTTATTAAGGATAGCAAGGTGAGCACCGGAGCATAGCCAGAAGAAGCGCTTCAATTTTTCCATGAGGTAGTAACGTGGAAGGTCTTTGGTTAGTATGGCAGCCAACAACAAGTTGAGTGCCACCAAAATAAGTATGAATCAATTCCAAATTGTCTGCTAACCCGAGCAGATTGTACTAAATCGAACATAGTAGTGTTCGGAATTGAATACCAGCTCGCGCATCAACTATGACTGAGCGGTCAGACCTTTTAGCTCAAATTACTTTTTAAACTTCTCCCGCAACTGGGCCAGCTTGTCTTCCATCGACTCCAAAGGTTTAGGAGTCGGTTTAGGCTTCGAAGATTTTTCCTGTCGTTCGGTTGTGCGAGTTGGCGGAGTTTTTCCAAACGGATCGCTTTTTAAGGAAAGAGCGATGCGTTTGCGCGGAACATCTACTTCGAGTACCGTTACTTTTACTTTTTGCTGAACAGCAATTGCTTCGTTAGGATCTTTAATAAAACGATCACTCAGGTGACTGATGTGTACCAGGCCGTCCTGATGAACACCAATATCAACAAAGGCTCCGAAGGCCGTTACATTGGTGACAATACCCGGCAGCACCATTCCGATTTTCAGATCCTTGATTTCGTTAACGCCTTCTTCAAATGAAAATAATTCAAACTTTTCGCGTGGATCGCGACCCGGTTTTTCTAATTCAGCGAGGATGTCGGTTAGTGTGGGCAAACCTACGGCCTCCGTCACATATTTTTTTAGCTCCAACTTTTTGCGAAGCTCTGCACTTGTCATCAAGTCCTTAATTGTGCAGCCCAAATCTCTAGCAAACTTTTCTACCAATTCATAACGCTCCGGATGTACCGCGCTTGCATCCAATGGATTTTTAGAATCGCGAATGCGCAGAAAGCCCGCACATTGTTCAAACGCCTTGTCGCCCAAGCGCGGAATTTTGCGCAGTGCCTGCCGGTCCGTAAATGCTCCGTGTTGGTTGCGGTATTCAACAATACTTTTTGCTAACTGCGGACCAAGACCCGATACGTAACTCAGTAATTCTTTGCTGGCTGTGTTGACTTCCACGCCAACCGAGTTTACACAACTCATCACCACATCATCCAGTCCGGCCTTTAATTTTGTTTGATCAACATCATGCTGATACTGACCCACACCAATGGACTTCGGATCAATCTTCACTAACTCCGCTAGCGGATCGGTTAATCTGCGACCAATAGAAATTGCTCCCCTGACGGTAACATCATGATCTGGAAATTCTTCGCGTGCCACATCAGAGGCTGAGTAGACCGATGCCCCACTCTCATTCACCATTACAATCAGAATTTCCTTCGGCAAGCCTATGCCTTTTACGAATGTTTCGGTTTCACGACTTGCCGTTCCGTTGCCGATCGCGATAGCTTCAATCTTGAACCGATCGCATAAACCTAATACAATGGTCGAAGACTTTGCTGTTTCACGTTGCGGCTCATGCGGGTAAATCACTGTATTGAAAAGTAAAGCACCTTGCTCATCGAGGCAGACCAATTTAGTACCCGAACGAAACCCCGGATCGAGTGCCAACACACGCTTCTGGCCCAGCGGAGATGCGAGCAATAATTTTTTCAGATTGAGTGCGAATACCTGAATCGCTTCAGCATCTGCTTTCAATTTGGATTCCACCCGTACCTCCGTTTCAAGCGAAGGTTTTAATAATCTCTTATAGGAATCTTTAACAGCCAGCTTGACCTGTTCAGCTGAGGCAGATGAAGACTGTACAAATTGTTTTTCCAATGACAGAATAACCTGTTCTTCGGTTGGGGCAATATTGACTGTTATGTATCCCTCTTTCTCTGCTCTGCGCATAGCAAGCAATCGGTGTGAGGGCACCTTCTTTACCGGCTCCTTCCAATCAAAATAATCTTTGAACTTCTGCGCCTCTTCTGCCTCGGCCTTTGACTTGATCACTGAAGCCTCTACTACACCAGCTTCCCAAAATAGTTCGCGCACTTTTTGCCTCGCTTCCTGATTTTCGCTGATCCATTCCGCCATGATATCGCGTGCGCCTTCCAGCGCTTCTTGTTCATTGGCCACTCCTTTTTCTGAATCGAGAAATCCGGCAGCTATTTTATTTAAATCAATTTTGCTTTGGTCAAAAATGGTGAGCGCCAAAGGCTCCAATCCCTTTTCCCTGGCCACGCTGGCCCGTGTCTTGCGTTTGGGTTTGTAAGGAAGATAAATGTCTTCCAATTCGTTCAGCGTAACAGCTTCGTCAATGGCTTTAGATAGAGCCGGAGTTAACTTCTCTTGCTTTTCAATAGATTTAAGAATTGCTTCCTTGCGTTTATCCAATTCAATCAATTGTTCATGTCGATCGCGGATAGAGGTAAGCACAACTTCATCCAGACTTCCTGTAACTTCTTTCCGATAGCGGGCCATAAAGGGAATGGTTGAACCCTCCCCTATTAATTCAACAACTCGCAGTACCTGTTCAGGTTTTAAGTTTAATTCGGCAGCAATTTTTAAGATATTCTTCTCCATGAAATTCAATTGGGGTGCCAATCAACAAAATATTTTTGAAAATGCAGTAATAAATTTTATCAGACTGAATTATTGAAACCCGGAAGTAGGCATAATGCCAATGAATAAATTGATTTTGATAACTTGCTGTCCCAACGTCAAATTTTCTTAATGAAACGATTAATACTATTCCTCTTTTTATCAATCGTTGCAATGCCTGCCTTCTGCCAAAAGAAGAGCAAGTCGCAAAGCATCGCTCCTGGTTTTCCCGATAAAGAATGGCTTCACAAACAACCAGAAGAAACCGGAGTGGATAGTCAGAAATTAAAAGAGGCCATTCACTTTGCGATTTCTCATGAAACGAAAAGTCCGCGTAACCTGGAGCAAAACCATTATCAAACTTTTGGCCGTGAACCCTTTGGTGATGCTATTGGCCCGATGAAAGATCGCGGAGCACCTACCGGAATAATTATTAAAAATGGATACATCATTGCTGAATGGGGTGAGCCTCTTCGGCCGGATATGACACACAGTGTTACAAAAAGTTTTCTCTCGGCCACCGTGGGCCTCGCTTATGATCGTGGATTAATCAAGGGTATAAGTGATACCGTTTACTCTGAAGTGGCTCCTATTCACTTGTATTCCGCCATCGAAACTGGAAATAAGGCCGATCGGTTTGGTAAACCTGAATTACTAAATCTGTTTGATACACCGCACAACCGAACCATCACATGGAATGACTTGTTACGCCAAACCAGCGACTGGGAAGGAACCCTCTGGGGCAAACCCGATTGGGCCGACCGGCCCAGTGCCGATCCCAAAGAATGGTTGACCCGAAAAAGAAATTCACCAGGCACCGTGTATGAATACAACGATACGCGTGTAAATGTGCTTGCCCTCGCCATATTAAATGTGTGGCGCAAACCATTGCCACAGGTGCTAAAGGAAAATATAATGGATGAAATTAATGCTTCTGCTACCTGGCGCTGGTATGGTTATGATAATTCCTGGATTGTACTTGACGGAGCCATTGTCCAGTCGGTGAGTGGCGGTGGTCATTGGGGAGGAGGCATGATCATTAATGCATATGATATGGCTCGTTTTGGATATCTAACGCTTCGCAACGGGAAATGGAAAGACAAACAACTCCTTTCCGAACAGTGGCTAACCTGGTCAACCACTCCAACACCCGCACAAGTTGGCTATGGTTTCATGAATTATTTTTTAAATACAGACAAAAAGTATTTGCCCTCGGCACCAGCCACAGCATTCACACACATTGGCAATGGAACCAACATGATTTATGTAGACCGGGAAAATGATATCGTAGCGGTTGTGCGATGGATTGACAACTCATCGCTGGATGGATTTATCAATGCACTGCTGAAATCAATCAAATAAAAACGGTGGCCTCTCAAGCCACCGTTAATAAATATTTATTTATTAATTTTTTACAAAGAACGAATCTTAATAGACCGAAAATGCACCGGTGCACCGTGATCTTGTAAAGAGATTGCTCCTACCTTCGATTTATTCCAACCTGGATAGCCCACCCACTTGCTGGCTTGATAACGTTTGTTGTACTCTTCACTATTTTCCTCAAACTCAACGGTTTTCTCGCCATTGAGATAATGCTCTACATGGCCATTGTTATAAACAATCCTACTCGTGTTCCATTCACCTACTGGCATCACTTTTTTAGTTTCAGGCGCCTCAAACATATCATAATTGCTTCCAACTTTCTGCTGAGGAGTTAAATCTCCACCGGTCCATCCTGCATCGTCCATCACCTGATACTCGGGGCCGGTTTCATAATCATGTCCATACTCAGGACTTTCAACTACGTGATATAGTATTCCGCTATTGCCGCCAGGGGTAATCTTCCATTCAACAACCAATTCAAAGTTACCGAAGGTCTTTGTGGTCATGAGCGACCCACCTACATCACCAGAGCCTTCGCCAAAGCCCGTGCCATCACAAATAATCGCGCCATCCTTCACACTCCACAAAGGACCAATTGTATCATGATTGTATCGCTTCCATCCGTTGAGTGTACTGCCATCAAATAGAAGCTCCCAACCCGCAGCTTTCTCTTCCTCGGTTAAGGTATTTATGGTTACTTCAGCGGTAGTTGATTCTTCCTGTGTTACAGGCTTTGAACAAGCAAAAGCAACCCAAATGATCAGGAGGGCAGCAAATGCAGAACTATAAGTGGATCTTTTCATAGGTAGATTGGTTTAGAAATTCAAAATAACAATCCTGATGATTTAATCAAAGCTTCTTTCTTCTTACGGTAAACTTCCTTCGTTCTTACAAAACATTATTCAACTGTTCTTTGATCTTTTCAAGCTCCTCCTTCATCATAACCACGTGCTTTTGCATGTCGGCATCATTGGCTTTACTCCCAATTGTATTGATTTCACGTCCGATTTCCTGCGCTATAAATCCAAGTTTCTTCCCGTTCGATTGTGTTTCGTTCATTGCTTTCAAAAAGTAATCTAAATGAGTTTTGAGACGGACCCGTTCCTCATGGATATCTAGTTTTTCAATGTAAAAAATTATCTCTTGTTCTAGTCTATTCGCATCAAATCCTTCATTTCCAAAAAACTCTGTAATATTTCCTTTGATGCGACTGCGGATTCTTTCTATGCGTGTGGGGTCTATCTTCTCTACTTCCAATAATTGAAGGCGGATCGTTTCCAGGTAACTCTTGAGTTTTACTTCCAACGACTTACCTTCCTCTGCGCGAAAGTGTTCACAATTGTTTATTGCTTGAGAGAGTAAAGTAAGCACCTGCGTCCATTCTGCGGGATCCAATTCTTCTTTACCATTGCTCTGCACAACATCCGGAGAATTAAGCGCCAGCTGAAAAAGAGATTCATGCCCCGCATTAACTTTATCAGCCAATTTCTTTAACTCCAGAAAATAAGAAGTGAAAAGGGCCTCGTTATACTGCTGCCTGATTTCTTGTTTTAAGCCCGATTGAAAATCAATACTAAGCGAAACTTTTCCGCGTTCAAGCTTTTCAGCAATGAGGTTGCGTAGCTCCAACTCTTTTTCAGAATATTTTTTGGGCAGTCGAAGACTTAAATCAAAAAATTTGGAGTTCAGACTTTTCACCTCAACAGAAAGTGCCCCTTCACCGGAATTGGATACTGCCTGACCAAAGCCAGTCATTGATTTAATCATACTCTATGTTAAAACTGATGATTTGAATTAATCATCCGCGAAGGTATCTATTTTTATTAAATTGAATCCTACTAAAAATCAAAGCCAAGTGTAACAAACACACGTGGATCTTTAACTGTATAATTCTCAACCGGCCAGGCAAGATCAAATTTCATGTAATATCCTAACATCATGGTGCGTAACCCAACTCCGTAACTATACAGCCATGGATTTAGATATTCGTTTAACTCAATAAGAAAAGGACTTCCCGAAGGATCATCCGGTACCACTCGCTTACGCACACTGTTCTGTGCATTAAAAGGCAACGCACCCGTCCAACTGGTGCCAATATCGTAAAAGGCAGTAAACTGCAGGTTGCGAAAGAAATTTGAAGTGATTGGCCCACTGGATAGCGCCCGAATCAAAGGCACCCGAAATTCTGCATTCACCATGGCTACACTGTTGCCATACAACGTAGCGTAATCGAATCCACGCAAGCTTGTTGCAAATTCTGCAAAGAGCAGATTTTCATTGTAGGTTCCTACGGCATTTGTCAATGGATTTTGCAGACCTTCATAATTAACACTGTTGGAGAACCAATTATCCATACCCCCGAGTAGATATTTCTTGGGTGAATTACCGAGGAAAGTACCCGTGTATCCACGCACTGCAAAAACTATCTCACGATAAATTTTCTGATAATGTCTCACATCCAATGAAACCTGTGAGAAACTCTTCTGATTATCCCCAATTGCCTGATAATGAATAGCACGCAACTTGGCCCGCGTGCCTTCTATGATGTTCATGCCTGTAGAAAGGGAATTGTCATAGACAAGTTCTGCTTTTGCGCCACCATAAAATTGTTGCTCGGACGGACGGAAAACAGGAGCGCCTTGTGGTGATACAAATCCACGATCGAGGAACTGTGTAAATCCCGCAAAAGGTTTCAGCGAAACGCGTGTGCGCACAGATAACGGAAGAGATGCGCCAAATTCAATTTTCTGAAACGAGTACTTTTGTTCTTCAATCTGAGTAATACCTTCCTGTGGTGTTTCCCAAAATATAACTTTACGATCAAAACGAACGCTAAAGTCAATCAGGCGTGGCAAATATTGAACTTCAGCATACACATCACCACTCCTAAAGTCAAACGCTGTTTGAATTCCTCCGAGAATTCGGTAATTCTCCAACATATCGTTCATCTGCGTTTCAATCTTCATGCTGAAGCCGCGGAGCGGATCGATCACAAAGCCGGTCACTACATTTTCATAGGTAAATTTAGGTGTGTAAGGAAACGGACCTGTAACCCGATTGGATTCCCGGGCTTTCATGTAACGCGTCAGGAAAGTTTCACTTGGCTGCTTCGCCTTTAGAACTTCGTCCTCAAATACATAGTCGTCTGTATTAAGTGGTTTTTCCTTAAGAGGAACTGGCTGAAGGGTATCTTTCTTTACTCCTTCATCAAAATGGTAGTCATCGATATTAATTACATTAGACTTGATTTCGGTTGTATCCTTTTTTATTTCGGGCGGCTGGGGTTTCTGCTGGGTTGTGTCTTGCTTTTCTTTCAATCTCGCATTAATAAGATCTTTAATAGACATGTTTTTTACCGGCTCCTGCTTTCTCTTTTCTGTTACACTTTTTGCTTGTTGGATTTCTTTTCTGCGGGAAGCCGGAGTAAATATCTGTCTGTCATAATTAAAATTATTGATGATGAAGATGTCTTCGCTCATTTGTTTGGTAGTGACGAGGGCCAGTGAACGATTATAAAAATCAAGATCAAAATCTTTTAAACTGGAATTGAAATTGGTAATCTGTGAGTAAATACCGTTTTGCCGGTTGAACTTAAACAGGTTAACAATACCCCGTTGATCGCTCAGATAATAAAAATTATTTTCATCCATCGCTTTCGGATGATAGTCCTTGCTTAAGGTATTGGTTACCCGCGAAACCTCAACAGTTGTTGTATCGAGGTTAAATAAAAAAAGATTATAGTTGGAAGATACTTTATTATAATTATTAACCTTGGCGGCAACTGAATCAGTCGTTCGGTTAGAAGTGAAAACGATCGTATTGGAATTAGGGATAAAGGAAGGATCAAGATCATCATACAAATCGTTGGTTAATCGTCTGGTGCGATCTCTCCGGCTACTAATCAAAAACAGATCATTCTGACCCATCAGGTCAGCGCTTAAAACTGCCAGTCTTCCGTTTCCGGAAAAATTAAAACTCCGAATGTTGCTGAATCGATCCAGTTCGCGCGGAAGTTTGCTTTTAGTTACCAGATCATAAAGCCAAAACACATATTGACCATTCTTTACACCTATCACACCCAACGTATTGGCATCCGACCAACTTAACAGTGGAATGCTATAATCAACAGTCTGCTTGATTACTTTATTTCCTCCATTTAGGATTACTGTCTCCTTACCATTTTCCAATGACTTAACGCGCACTGTAAACTTTCCACGATCGTTTTCTGCATATGCTACTTTCTTTCCATCGGGGCTAATTTTTACCGTTGTGTACACAACAGTCTTTTTGTGTTTCGGGCTAAATAAGGCTGTATCTGAAGGAGCTATGTAGCTTTGCGACACGCGGGTTTCCATGGAAGAATAATACTCTTTCCACTCCATCATCAACTGTTTGAACGGAATACCGAGTGTAATCAGCACACTCTTTTCTTCATTGCGAATAATGCGGGTATAGTTGAGAATATTGTTAATGCTGCTCTTGCCATATTTTTCAACAATAAAATTCCAGATGGATTGGCCTACCAAAGCTGCATCATGCCCGGTAAGCTTCAGTGCTTTATTTACTTTTTTACTGGCAATTAACTGACGAGCAAAATCATCCATTTCTTCGTTCCAGCCTTTCGATACGTATAACGAAGCGCCATCCACAAACCAATCGGGTAGATTTAACAGAACAGCATTCTGAAACATATCTTTTAGACTTCCGCCAAACATCATTTCGTTCAGCATCAGGTCTGAGAATTTAAAGATCAACTCTTGTTTAAATTCTGAAAGTGTGCCGGGGTGTGCTATTTCAACGTAAGGCTTTATAAACTCTGTTTCACCACCCGAACTAAACTGGGTATGATTGAGACCAATATTACTTTGTTGCAAATCAGTTACCGAACTGTATAAAAAAACTTTTGTCTTTTGATAGGGATAAAATCCGATCAGATCAGTAACCCGATCAAATTCTGTTTCAAGGTACTCAAGTGACTCCTGAGCAACTTTTTTTCGGTCGTCATAATAATAAACATCAAAATTCTCTGAGCTCAGATAATTCCATCGAAACTGCTTATACTGAATCCGGTTTTTACCAAAGGTTTCGAGCGCTTGCTGACCAAGCGATACCTCGCAAAAAATGAATAAAAAGAGAATTCCTGCTAAAAATCGAAACATGCCTCTCATACTACTTCACTGGACTTCGAAGATAACGTTTTAAACCGCTTAATATTGACTTCCGGCTGAATTTCACCAGATCCTAATAGCCACTCAGCTAAGAGGGCCGAAAAATAAGGCGCAAGACTCACTCCTTTAGTCCCTAAGCCATTAAAAATAACTACATTTTTTGATTCCGGATAATACCCTAAAATGGGTTTGCGGTCAGGTGTGGTGGGTCTGAATCCCCAATCCTGCTCTAATATCCTATAAGGAATCTTGAGTAAATCCATCAATTTTTGCTGTAATTCCATTCGCCCTGCCTCTGTAATTGCTTCGCTCAAATTCTTAGTCTCATAAGTAGCCCCTACCCGATAATTGTTTTGGGATATCGGAACTATATAAACACCCCGATTGAAAATGAGTTCAGGTGGTTCATCCAACGCCACGGTCAATGTCTCACCTTTCAAGGGCCGGATCGGCACATTACCAAACCTGGATGATTTCAATTGGGCAGTACCACAGCAAAAAATTATTTTATCAGCCTTAATGCCTGAATAAGAAACGCAATCATTATTAATTTCGAGAAGCAGATCATTAAACGTCTCCTCCCGATAGGATTGACTGTTTCTAAGTTCTTCACTTATAGAATTCATGAACGTCCTGACATCGAGATAGCCACATTGCTTTAAAAGGACTCCACCTAATGGATCATGAACCTGGGTACCAAATACGCTTTTTGAAAAAACGTTGGCAACATAGGCATACATAATTGAGGCTGAACTTTTACCCATCCATTCATTTTGCTCTTCAATGGTTAAAAATGGTCTATAAAGAGATTGGGGATAAAAGAATTTTTGCCCCAGTGTTTTCTCTGCGCTCTGATAAAATTGATGTAGTTCAGGAAAAATGCTGTCCGCCAGCCACGTGCGTGTCATCAACTTGCCTGTGATCGGATTAAACAAGCCCGCAGCTATCGCTGAGCTTCTGTTTTGTTGCGGCTGATCAAACACAATGATACGCTTACCCTGCCTCATCAGGCGCAAGGCCAAACAAGAACCCGCCAGTCCTTGCCCTACAAGAATAAAATCTACCTTTTTTATTTTTATCCAATTAAGTAGTCAAAAATACAATACCTCTAACCAAGGGAAGAAGCCATTACAAACCTTTCTTTAATCGGCCTGTTTTTAAGAAAAGCACTACTTTTACTGATTGTTATGATTCAGATTCAATCTTTTACGTTCAATCCGTTTAGCGAAAACACGTATGTCGTGTTTGATGAAACCGGAGAAGGTGTTGTGATCGATCCGGGTTGCTATGAGCAACAAGAAAAAATTGCCCTTGCCCAATTCATCGAAGATAAAGGCATCCGGATTAAATACCTCTTAAACACCCATTGCCATATCGACCATGTGTTGGGTAATGATTTTGTCAAAGAGAAATATAAAGTTCCCTTTTTAATTCACGCATTGGAAGAACCTGTTTTGAAATCAGTAAAAGCATATGCGCCTTCCTATGGATTTGCCAAATACCACGAAATACTCCCGGACCAATTTATGAAGGAAGGTGACCAGATTATTTTCGGCACAACAGTCCTCGATATCTTGTTCCTGCCAGGGCACGCACCGGGTCATGTGGGTTTTTATCATCCTGATTCCAGATCCTTATTAAGCGGAGATGTTTTGTTTGAAAGGAGTATTGGCAGAACCGACTTACCGGGTGGCAATTTTAATACATTGATCAACAGCATCCATAAAAAATTATTTACCCTACCCGATGAGGTAGTTGTCTATGCAGGTCACGGCAACCCCACCACTATTGGTGACGAAAAAGTGTCAAATCCCTTTTGCGCCTTAAGCCTTATAAAATGAATTTACTTCGACATGTACCCAATGCATTGACCAGTGCCAATCTGATCTGCGGTTGTCTGGGAATTCTGTGTGTATTTAACTACCCTATAGAGTCGGCTTATTTCGTTTGGGCAGCCTGCGTGTTTGATTTCTTCGATGGTTTTGCAGCACGGTTACTAAAAGTTTCTTCACCCATAGGTAAAGAACTCGATTCTTTGGCAGATGTTGTAAGTTTTGGGGTACTGCCTGCAATGGCGATGTACCGATGGATTGAACAGAACGCAGAGAGTGGATGGATACAATATCTTGCTATAATGATTGCCGTTTTTTCTGCCCTGCGCCTGGCAAAATTTAATATTGACGAAAATCAATCCGACTCTTTCATGGGTGTGCCTACTCCTGCCAATGCCTTGTTTCTTACCGGGCTGGTTTTTCTTCCGGAATCCTTACGGATAGTTGTCTTTACCGGACCTGTATTACTTGGAATAACGATATTGTTCTCTTTATTACTGGTAGCGCCTATTCATCTGTTTGCCCTTAAATTCAAAAATTTTAAGTGGCAAGGCAACGAAATACGGTTTGCCTTTTTAGGGTTAGCTGTATTACTGATTGTGTTTTTTCATGCAGGGGCATTACCCTTTATTATACTATCGTATATAATAATCTCGTTAGTGAGCAGGGCTTTGGGTGTACAGAAAAAATAACAAGGGTGATTCAAGTAAAAATAGCATTGGTGACATGGGGGCTATACTTCCTGAGTATAATCTCCGGTTTTGCACAAATTGCCTCCGTACTAAATTCAGGTAACTGGTATAAGTTTTCGGTTACTCAGGATGCGGTCGTAAAAATTGATTATGCGCTTTTACGAAGCACTGGAATTAATCCTGATCAACTTGACCCCAGAAACATCAAGATCTATACAGGCCAGCATGGAATGTTACCGCAGCCAAATGACCAGCCCAGAAAAAGTAACCTTACCGAAATAGCGATTCAAATAATTGGCGAAAGCGATGGTCGATTCAACTCAAACGATTATATTTTATTTTTTGCGCAGGGTCCTGATACGTATCAATACAATCTGCAAAAGCAGGCCTTCGAATACGAAAATAATCTCTACTCTGATAAAAATTTTTATTTTCTCACCGTAGGTTCAGACCCGGGAAAGAGAATCACGCAAAGCGAAAATGTATCGGGAAGTTTTCCAGTTATCCAACAGTATAATGACTTTGCATACTATGAAACAGATCGGTATAATGTTTTAAAATCTGGTCGTAGATGGTTTGGTGAACAATTTGATGCTAACACGGAAGCCACGATCCGCTTTGATATTTCTGGGGTTATAGAAAACTCAAGCCTAACATTGGTCTCTCATGTAATGGCACAATCCATCACTCCTTCTTCTTTTCAGGTATCCATCAACAACTCACCCGTGCTTACCCAACCCATTGATCCTATTCCCAATACGAGCTATGGTATAAAAGGGGTAATCAATGCCGATACCATTGCATTGAATTCAAATTCGGTAAGCGCAGCGGGTCGCAACAATCAAGAAGTAAAATTTCAATTCACAAAAGGCAGTAGTGGTCTTTCCGTTGGTTACCTTGATTTCTTTCTCATAAGCCTTACACGGCAATTGGCATTATACGGTGATCAAACAATTTTTCGATCGTCAGCAAGTGTGCTCAATCCTGTATCTGCGTATGAGATTTCTAACAATACCAATAGCAGCCGGGTTTGGGAAATCACAAATCCTAATGATGTGAAAGAGCAACTGGTTACTTTTTCAGGAGGCAAGGTGAACTTTGCTACAACTTCAGAATGGCTAAAGAGTTTTGTGGTCTTTGATATTAACAAAGTTAAAGCACCAACATTTGAATCCACTGTTTCCAATCAAAACCTGGTTAGCATCACCGCGCCAGAGTTAATCATCATTACTCATCCTACCTTCCTCAGTGAAGCTCAACGTCTTGCTAACCATAGGCAAAATCATTCCGGAATGAATGTGAACGTGGTTACCACTGAGCAAGTATTCAATGACTTTTCCGGAGGCAAACAAGATGTAACCGCTTTACGGGATTTTGTTCGGAGTCTTTATAGTCAAGCAAATTCACAATTAAAAAACGTTTTACTTTTCGGACGCGGTTCCTATGATTACAAAAACCGTGTGTTGGGCAATACAAACTATGTTCCTATCTATGAATCCCGAAACTCATTAAGTCCCCTTGAAACATACGGCTCTGACGACTATTTTACTTTTCTGGAATCACACGAAGGGGAATGGGGCGAAAGCCCGGCCCAAAATCACACGATGGATATTGGCATTGGTCGCCTGCCTATAAAAACATTAGAAGAAGCCCGGCTAGTGGTTGATAAGTTTATCGAATATGATAAAAACCCTTCGGCATCTGGTGCATGGCAAAATGAAATACTTTTTGTTGCAGACGATGGAGATTTTAATATTCATAATAGTCAGGCCAATCAATTGGCTAACTCCATTGACCTTCTTAATCCAAATTTTAATACAAAGAAATTTTTCCTCGATTCCTACGAGCAGGTGGATAAACCCAGCGGTCAATCAAGTCCTGACGCAAGCAAGGCATTGGACCTGGCCATTCGTAAAGGTGCGTTGATCGTAAACTTTACGGGGCATGGATCCGAGCGCGTATGGATGGATGAACAGATTCTTGACGCAACAATCATTCAAAATTGGAAGAACGGGCCACACTACCCGCTGTTTGTAACCGCTACTTGTGAGTTTGGTCGCCACGATGACCCTTTTCAAATAACCAGTGGCGAGCTAACACTACTTCAAAAGAAGGGTGGTTCCATTGGCATTGTAACTACGGCACGCCCAGTAAACTCGAGTACAAATTTTACTTTGAATCGTGCATTTTACGAATCACTTTTCACAAAGGAAGATAATCACTTTCGAACATTAGGAGCTATCTTAAAAGACACAAAAAACAATAGTATCAGCGGTGTTGCCAATAGAAATTTTTCGCTTTTGGGAGATCCTTCGATGCGACTAGCGATGGCTGAAAACCAAATTGTTTACGATGCAGTAAAAACCGGTACCGGTTCAAATGAATTAAAAGGATTGTCCGAGGTTATCGTCAATGGACATATTGAAAAAGAAACAACAACGCAAACTAACTTTACGGGTGAGCTCACATTAACTCTTTTTGACGAAGAAGTTTTTCTTGTTACAAAAGGCGATGAAAATCCACCGTTTAACTATTCAGAACGATCCAATATTCTATTTAAGGGTAAGGCTTCAGTAACACAAGGATCTTTTCAACTGCAATTCGTGATGCCCAAAAACATTCCCTCAGAAAATATTACTGGAAAATTCAGTGCCTTTGCTTCAACTGATAACGGTGAGTATGCCAACGGAAGTATTTTAAATAATATGATTGGGGGGCTGGAATCAGATCCTGCCATGGACAATACTCCACCTACTATCCGGTTATTTCTGGGAGACACAACATTTATACCGGGTGGCATCGTTGGTCCAAATACTAAAATAGTAGCACTGCTCGAAGATGAAAGCGGAGTCAATATTTCGGCCAATCCGACAGGAAATGAAATTATGGCTTCTATAGATGATGGACCCGATGTTATCCTAAACAATTATTACTATGCAAATTTAGATACCTATAAAAGAGGATCCATAAATTATCCGCTGGATGGTCTGGAAAAAGGAAAACATACGCTTACCTTATCCGCTTCTGACACATATAATAACCTGACAACAGCAACAGTGGATTTTGTTGTAACGGATGGGGTTCAGATAGAAATTGAAGAGTTTAGTAATTATCCTAATCCGTTTTATGAATCTACAACACTTGAGTTTACCCACACACGTCCAGGCGAAGATTTAGAGGCATTATTGACAATCTATGACCTGGCTGGAAAAGAACTACTAAATCAAAGTTTTGAGGTACTTTCAAGTCAATACCGGGTCACTTTGTCAGATTGGGATGGGAAATCATCAACCGGAACAAAATTAGGACAGGGAGTATATCTGGGTAAACTTTCTGTTCGTTCACTACTGGATGGCTCGAAAAATGACCAATTTACCAAGCTAATTATCCTTAATTAACTACCTTTACCGATTAGAACCGTGATTATGAAGAGGTTAAGTATTTCTATAGTATCCACTCTTTTATTTATTCCGTTTTTCTCCTGGTCGCAAAATCAGGGAACCATTATTGGTCAGGATAGTACCAATAAGGTTATTACAACGGCCGTTCCGTTCCTTACCATCACACCAGATGCGCGTGCTGCCGGTATGGGCGATGCAGGAGTTGCTACATCAGCCGATGTAAATTCGGCCTATTGGAACGCTGGTAAACTTGCGTTTATAGATAATGGATTGGGGTACGGTATTTCCGGTTCTTACACCCCCTGGTTAGGCAAGATCATCAACGATATGTATGTGTTTTACTTGTCTGGTTTTTATAAAATTGGAAGAGAGCAAGCGGTAGCTGCCTCTATGAAATATTTCGATTTGGGTGAGATTCAATTTAAGGGACTTAACAATGAAGATCTTGGTAGATTTAATCCAAGAGAGTTTGCTTTTGATGTTACCTATTCCAGAATGTTAACGGAAGAACTTGCCATCGGTGGAGCACTGCGCTACATCCACTCAAATCTTACCGGAGCTTTAACAACCGGAAACATTGATGCTCGCCCAGGTAATTCGGTTGCCGTTGACCTTGGCATCTATTATACAAAGCCTTTTGTGTCGAGAAACTCTACGCTATCCCTGGGCGGAGCAATCACCAATTTAGGCGCAAAGATTTCATACTCAGACGCAAACAATCGGGATTTTATACCTACCAACCTTCGCTTGGGCAGTGCTTATACAATGGAGCTAGGACCTAAGAACAATCTTACCTTTGCTCTGGATTTTAACAAACTTTTGGTTCCAAGCCCACCCAGAGACAACTCAACTCCTTTATTAAGCGGAATCTTCGGATCATTTACAGATGCCCCAGGCGGTTTTCAAGAAGAGATTAGTGAAATCATGACATCGATGGGCGCTGAGTATTGGTACGACAATACCTTTGCGGGAAGGCTCGGTTATTTTTATGAAGCGACCGACAAGGGAAACAGACAGTATTTGACTGGCGGTGTTGGCTTTAGATATGAGAAATTCGGAATCGATATCGCCTATCTTGTTCCCACCAATCAAAGAGAAAACGCGCTGGCAGAAACTATTCGTTTTACACTTATGATGAACTTCGAAAGCAAAGCGAGAAAAGATGATTCCGTTACGGATTAAGTATGCTGGATAGAAAATCTGCTCCGGAGTTTGCAGAAATAAAAAATTTCAATCTTCCAACACCCGAAGTAATCAGACTATCTAACGGTATTCCACTGATTCACTTCGATAATGTAAGTCAGGAAGTAGTCAAAGTAGAACTTGTCTTTAAAGCAGGAAAGTGGTTTGAACCCAAGAGTGGTATCTCTCAGTTCACTGCTCAAATGCTTGAAAAGGGAACCATTAAAAGAAATTCATTTCAAATTGCTGAAGAATTTGATCAGTTGGGATCTTCCCTGGAGATTAGTCCGGGATTCGACTTTACTTCCATATCGCTCTATACTCTTTCAAAAAATTTAAAAAAGGCACTCCCAATTCTGTGCGAGCTAGCCACATCTCCATCCTTTCCACCAGCCGAGATCGGGTTGATGAAAGATATTATTAAGCAAAACCTGAAAATCAATAATAAGAAGAACAGTCACGTAGCGAGTAAAAAAATTCGCCAAAATATTTTCGGTTTACAACATCCCTATGGCAATTCACTTGAAGAAAGTGATATTGATAATCTTACTCGCGAAGATCTTGTGGATTTCTTTAAAGAGAGATTTGCTCTGCATGAAATTTATATCACCGGAAAGATAGACATCGAGACTAAAAACAGGTTGTTGGATAATTTTTCTGACTTTCATATTCCTATAGTGGATGGACAAAAAATTATCCTTGACAACAAACTCGAGAAATCCTCCGAATACATCGAAATACCCGATAGTGTTCAATCATCACTTCGGCTGGGCAAAAAAATATTAAATAGAAGCGACCCGGATTATGCTTCACTGGTTCTGATAAATCACGTACTGGGAGGCTACTTTGGTTCCAGGCTAATGAAAAATATTCGTGAAGAGAAAGGTCTTACTTATGGAATTCACTCTTCAATCAGTACGCTAAAAAACGATGCCTTCTTCGTAATCGGAACAGATGTAAACAAAGAAAATAGAACACTGGCACTAGCAGAAATCAAGATGGAGATAAAAAAGCTTCGGAACGACTTGATTGAATATGAAGAATTGGAAACCGCGAAGAACCACCTTTTGGGAAGCCTTCAATTAGAAACTGCCAATCCCTTTTCCATTGTTGAAAAGATAAAAGTGATTCGACTAAATCAACTGAGTTCAGATTTTTACAGTTCACTATTTACAAGCATTCGATATTCAACCAGTGAATCTCTCAAACGAGTAGCTGAATACTTTAATGAGGACTACCTCTATGAGGTTAGCGTAGGATAAAGGATTGTAGTTTTTTTCAGTCCTTTAGACTTTAGTTAAGATTTGAATAGGGGGAGAGTTTTCTTTCTTTCTATTTGGTTCTAAAACGAAAAAACCCTGCCATAGATTTATGACAGGGTTTTGATAAAAAAAGGCAACGACTTACTCTCCCGGGTTTTACCCTAGTACCATCAGCGCGGGTGGACTTAACTTCTCTGTTCGGAATGGGAAGAGGTGATCCCCACCGCTATAGTCACCTTAAGGTTTTGAGTCTTATAGACTTCCCGATAACTAATCGGGACAATATCGTTGACAGTATTGATAAAAGAGTATTGATTCATAAAAGTAAAAGTTACGAGCACATAGATTCGTTTACTGAAGCGTTCGGGTAATTAGTACTGCTCAGCTTTGACATTTCTGTCTTTACA
>Ga0268299_1000161_pt1:0-205000 | contig 263371 bp, 279 predicted proteins | sample NOBtaG_FD_193484 | JGI IMG/M metagenome (GOLD analysis project Ga0268299, IMG submission 193484) | Activated sludge microbial communities from bioreactor in Nijmegen, Gelderland, Netherland - NOB reactor | ecosystem: Engineered > Bioreactor > Aerobic > Activated sludge | place...
GGCAAGATATAATCCGCCGCAGGCGCGCTGGTTGAACGAGGCGCATCCTGAACGTGCGTATGCGCGCGGCGTGGGTGAAACGGTACATCTGCGTTGCCGCGTGACCGCGCGCGGGGATTTGGTGGATTGCCGCTCCACGGACACCGGCGCCGACCCGTGGAGATTCCGTCCTGCCGCCATCAATCTGGCGCAGCGGCATATGTCTGGCGAACCGCAGCGCAATGACGGCGTGGCGGTGGAAACTGGCACGGTCGACTTTGAGATCGTGTTCCCGCGGCCGCCACGCAACAACTAGCGCCGCTGCGGCGAATGCGTTTCTAGGTCGGAGAAGATCGTCGCGAAGTATGCGGCCGCCGCGATTTCTGCCGCCTGCAGCACCAGGTCGTTCTGCGACGTGAAGCTAAACCGGCAAATGATGGTCCAGTCGCCGCGCCGGATCGCGACGGCGTGAAGCACGTTTAGTTCGCCGCGATTATTTTGCGAGACCAGATGGAGGTAGCGCGCGCGACGCGGCGCTTCCGGCCAATAGTCGCCAGCTGGCTCGAAGGCCCGGGCGTTCGGATTTTCCTCTCTGAACGTCGCCGCCAGTGCGCGAAGGGCGATGTCAGTCGAAACGCGATCGTTCAAGGCCGCCGTCAGCGTGACCGGAAATGGCCCGGTGACGCAGCCGACGTGGCTCTGTCTTCGGCGCGTGTGACGTTGATCCGGTTCTGACGTTGCGAGACGAACCGGCACACGACGCCGCTGCCGCGGTGGCGCACGCCAAACTTACCTTCCTCAAGCGCGATGACTTCGAACTGCGCGCTTGAGCGGCTCTCAGCCACGAGCGCCTCGGCGCTCTCACGCGAGAACGGGATGAATGTGGGCGCAGGCGTAGGCGAGGGCGGCGCCGGTTGAGCGGGGTCTGGGTTCGGGAGCTGCTGCTCTGTCTCCTGCGCGGCGGCGGGCGCGCCGCCGGGCGCGCACGCAAGCCAAGCGAGAGCAATGGCGCCTGCAGCGAAAGCGTGGCGCGTCATCAAGGCGTGCCGCCAGCGGGTGCGGGCAGATCGTTCAGCGCCGCAGTCCAGCTCGCGTCGGCGAGCGAGTTGGCCTCCTGGAAAGGCGAGCTGAAGCGCATTTTGTAGACCCAACCATCGCGGACATAGACGGACACGCGCGTGAAATGCTCACGGCCGTCCATTGTGAACATGAACGTCGCCGTACGCGAGCCGTCCGGCAGAGGCACTTCATCAGCGCCGGGCGGCGGCACATTTACTGGCCGCGCGCTCGGCTGCGCGCGCCGCAGCGCGCCGACTGCTCCGGCTAGCGCTTCGTCCGAGCTGGCCACATCTGAGCGACGCGTTGCGTACATCGTGATGACGCCAAGCTCATTGCGGCTGCTGCACGCGACATCGTCGCCATGCGCTATGCCCAAACTGACGCTCGGCACCATGATCACTTCTTGGCCCGGCGCGCCGTAGATGAAGCGGCAGAGCAGGCCGCTGCGGCCATGGCGAACTGTCACCGCCGGCCCGTGATCTTCATGTACAAAGAACTCGCCCGCGCTCGCGGCGGAGATCATCTCGGTCGCTTGCGCCTGACGTTGCTCCAGCGTTGTGGCTGGCGGCGGCTCTTGCGCGTAAACGCTCGATGCCAGAGCTGTGGCGCAGCTCGCCGCAATCAAGAAAAGGCGCATTCGCAGTCTCCCTCAGGACGTTGCGATGATAGGGGCGCCTCACGCTTCACGCCAGCGGGCTTTCACGCCGTCACGCGGCGTTGACAAACGCCGTTTCGTTCTGAGCATTGGCGCGGGGCCGTGCGGAGGGGAAAATGCGTGGTTTGATCATCGTCTTGGCGCTTATCGGTCTGATTGGCGGGGGCGGATACGCGCTGCGCGAATACGCGCCGCAATATTTGCCCGACCAATGGACGACCGACATGGTGCTGAAGGAGCGCATCCGCGAAGGCATCGGCACGGAGGCGCATGCCGACGCCTTCTTCACAAAGTTCGAGCAATTGTTTCCCGCCGACTATAACGAACTGATGACGCAGCTGGTCGCGCTCTATCGGCGTGGCGGCAGCGAAACGCAGGCGCTCACCCTCGGCAAAAGCTACATGCGCCAATTCATCGAGGACAATCAAAGCCACGTCGCCAACGCTGAACCCGCCGTGCTGACCGAGCTTGGGCGTGCGATTACGCAGGGCATCACTGTGCTGCGCCAAGAAGATGCGTCTATGTGCGGTGAGGCGTTTCGTGCCGGCGCCGGCTTCAACTTGCCAATCGAAGGCATGTCGCCAACGGCGCAGGACGCCTTTTGGAATATCAGCTTCGCGATGCTCGATGGCATCGCATCCGGCAAACGCACGCCGACCGAATATGCCGCGCCTTCTGAAGCGCAATGGGTGGGATTGATCAGTCGCTACGAAGCTCTCGGCGGCGATCGCCGCGCGCTCGAAGCGTCGGCCAGCGAAGCGCAGATGCGGATGATGCCGGCGGCGCAGGTGTGTACGCTTGTAGAGCACATGTGGATGGCGGCGTTGCAGGCGGAGGACGATTTCGTGCCGCGTTTCGTCAGTCACTCAATGCGTCAGGGCTAACGCGCTTCGATGACTTGGCGGAGCGCGTAGTCGAACGCTGCGGCGGCGTTGGCGTCCGCGCGCGCGGCGGCGGCGTCATCCGGCGCCGGCTCGGTGTAGCGCAGCTTCAAGATCCAATCGCCGACGCGTGCGACGCTGGCGCTGGTGAACAACCGCGCGCCGTTTTGCGTGACGATGAAGCGCGTTGTCCGGCGCAAGGGTAGGCCGTCTTCGGTGTCGCGCACTGCTACGCCCGGATAGCGCGCGGCCGTCGGGTCGCGGCGCAGGATGGCGGTCTCGACGCCATTGATTTGTTCTTCGAGTGTCGATCCGAACGGATAGCGCGTCGCGAAGTAGCGCATGTGGACCGCGCCTTCGGTCACATCGCAGGCGACATCGTCGCCGCGTGGGATGGTGGGGTTGGCGGCCGCGCCGGCCGCACTCGGCGGCGGCGCGAAGATAATGATGCGGCCGTTGCCTTCGCGGTCAAAGTCACAGCGCAGGCCGCTGCCGAGGTGGCGCACCGAGACCTGGCCGTTGTGGACGATATCGAAGATGCCGATGGCGTTGGCGTTCTCGATCATGCCGGTGGCGATCGAGCCGGGCGCGGCTTGCGGCTCTTCCTCCGTGCCCTGCGCAAGCGCAGGCGCGGCGCTCATTGCAAGCGCAATCGAAAGCAGCAGCCGGCGCATAAGTGCATCCTCCCGCGCGGAAGTTAGGACGCTGTGCAGATCGTGTCGATGCCCTGAAACAGGGGAGATCGCGCTTGGTTAGTCTGGTGGGGTCGCTGTGACGAGCGCTGCCGCGCCGCGATTTACGTGGGAGGCGGAGAAGGCGAGCGTTTCCCGCAAGGCGCCGCCGTTGAGCACGCCGTAAAAGCTGCTGCTGCGGCCGGCGACGGCGAACATGAAGTGGCCGCGGTCAGCGCGCGCGTCCGGCATGCCGAAGGGGTTCATGCTCATGTCGACGAGCGCGACCATCGTCGCCGGGCCGGTGCGAGGGCGAATTTCGCCGAGGCCGAGGATGATGGCGTCGCCGCTCGGCGCATCGCCCGGCAGCGGCATCACGCCTACAAGCGCCGTGCCCGTGTGGGTGTCGATAAGCGTGTTGCCGAGGCAAACGAAACCAGCGCGCCTTGCCTCAAGCGGCGTGCTCGGTATGGCCGCTGCAATCGCCGGCATCATGGCGGCGGCGCTGACTTGCACTTGAATGCCTTCTTCGCCGGAGAGGTTGAGGTTCGGCGCTTGCGTGAGACCAGCGTTTGCGCAGTCGCGTGCGGTTTGCATCTCGGCGTAGGCGCGTCCCAACAGCGCTTCAGCAAGCGGCGGCAGGTCGCCCGCGCTTCCGGGCGTATAGTTTGACAAGCGCAGTTTCAGCACCCATCCGCCGACATTCGCCTGCCAGACGCCGGTCGATCCGCGCATGTGCGTGTTTTGCCGAACGTCCTCGCCGTTGATCGCGAAGGTGAGTTCGTCGACTTCCAGCGCGCCGGCGGACGTCTGGATTGTGCGCTGCGTATCGGACACGACGCGCGCGCCGCTATAGCGTTCGGTCACTTGTTGGCGGCTTTGAGCGACTAGGCTGTCGAAGGGTTGCTCTGAAGTGGGCAGCGACACGTAGAGCGTGACCAGCGCGCCGGAGTCGCCGTAGCTGCAGCTGACATCGGAGCCTGCCGCATTGTACGCGATGCGACGCGTGAACGGCACGTTGCCTGCCTCCGACCAGCAGGTGAGGCCCGTGTGCCAGTGGCGCGGCGCGCCCGCCGCCGAAAGGTCCCAGATTTCCTCGCCGCCTTGCTCAGGCTGCGCTTGCGCGAAAGCGGGCGCTGCGACGCACAACGCCGCCGCAAACAGAATTCTGCCAAGTGCTTTCACAGTGCGCCTCCCACGGAGGCACACTGTGCACATGCGCGACGTGATGTCGACGCACGCTGCCGTGAGCTATTGTCCGCTGCGTTGCTCGCGCCGGGCTAGGAAGGCGAGGCGTTCGAACAGCATGACGTCGGCTTCGTTCTTCAGAAGCGCGCCGGCGAGTGGCGGGATGAGCTTTGAGGGATCACGCTGCTTCAGCGTTTCGGGATCGACGTCGTCGGTGAGTAGCAGCTTCAGCCAGTCGATCAGTTCGCTGGTGCTGGGCTTCTTCTTCAGGCCCGGCACTTTGCGCATGTCGTAGAAGATCTTCAGCGCTTCGTTCACCAGGCGCGTCTTCACGCCGGGATAGTGGCTCTCGACGATGGCGCGCATCGTGTCTTCGTCGGGGAAGCGGATGTAGTGGAAGAAGCAGCGGCGCAGGAAGGCGTCCGGCAGTTCCTTCTCGTTGTTCGAGGTGATGATGATGATCGGGCGGACCTTCGCCTTCACCGTGCGGTCGAGTTCGTAGACGTAGAACTCCATCCGATCGAGCTCTTGCAGAAGATCGTTCGGAAACTCGATGTCGGCTTTGTCGATTTCATCGATCAGCAGGATAGGGCGCTGCTCGCTCTCGAACGCTTCCCAGAGTTTGCCGCGCTTGATGTAGTTGCTGATGTCGCTGGCGCGCGTGTCGCCGAGTTGGCTGTCACGCAGGCGCATGACAGCGTCGTACTCGTAGAGACCTTGCACGGCCTTCGTCGTCGACTTGATGTGCCACTCGATCAAAGGCGCGCCGATCGCCTTCGCGACCTCGATCGCCAGCATGGTCTTGCCGGTGCCGGGCTCGCCTTTGATCAAGAGCGGACGCTCAAGCGTGATCGCCGCGTTGACGGCGACCTTCAGGTCTTCCGTAGCGACATAGTCTTTCGTGCCCTCAAACCGCATAAGCGCTCCTTGTTCGGAGGCACTTAAGGGGCGCCAACGCTCCGGCGCAAGCGCGTGGCGCGGGCTGAGAGCGGAAAGCACAGCGTGCAACGGCACGGCTGCGCCAGCGCCGCCAGTGCAACCGCTAGTCCGGCTGGCGGCCGTGGTGGCGGCGGCTCTGGCGTCCGCGGGCGAACGCCGAGGAGCACGCCGAGCTTCAGCAGGTCGTCGTCGTCGCTGCGGACGGCCATGTTGTTCATGCCCTTCACTTCGAGGAAGTGCGTCGCCAACGGCGCCGGCGCCATCGCGACGATCAGGCCTTTTCCCGCAACGTCGCGCAGCACCCAAAACTGCGCCGTGCCGCGCGCCAGTTGGCTGCCATAAGCGCTGTCGCGCGTCGTGCGCGCGAGGCAGTTGCGGAATTCGCCGCCGACTTGGCGCAGTTCCGTAACCGAGGTGATGCGGTGCCAGATGCGCCCGCCGAGCAGCACCAAGCTTTGCGCATCGCAGAGGCTCAAAGCGTCGTCCTGTTCTTTCCAGCAGGCGAGCACGCGCGAGAAGGCGAGGGCTTTGCGCGCCGCGGTGTCGAAGTTCACGCGGCCGAACTTGGCGATGAACTCACGCGCTTCGACAATCGCTGCGGCGTCGTCAGGGCGCTTACTTTCGGCCGTCTGCGCCACGATGCATGCGTCGGCGATGCGGCGTGCGACGGTGTGGAGGCGTGCCGCCAGCGCGCCATTGGCGCGATAGACGCTGAGTTCCTCGCCGTTCGCATGCGCTTCGCGCGCCCACGCCGGCGCGTTGTCGACATCGTTCTTGCGTGCGGCGCGGAAGTTCCGCGGGTCTTTCAACATTCGGTCGAACGCGATCTTCTCGAAACGCTGCGCGACGGTGCGGTCGCTAATCCTCTCGCTCGCGCGCTTGGCCAGCGCGCGGAGGGGATTGATGTCGATCACATTGGGCACGGTTCCTCCTCCCTCCGCTCAAGGCGGGTATGAATTCTCGACGCACACTTCTCCGATCGCTGTGGCGCACATGTGCGCCCGCGCGCGGAGCCCCAGCCCCGTTTCTTCCAATTTCGGCTTGCCCCGCTCCGGCTGCCCCCAGCCGAGCGGCAACGATTTATTTACGTTGCAGGTGCGGTCCGAGCAATCGAGCGAAAGTTGAATGTCGGCTTGTGAGGCCCAACCAACACGATCATCGCGCGTAGCGTGTGGCGGCTGCAATTCGCGGTCGAAACGACACGCTGCTGCTGACGGCTTGCAACACCTCGTTAACCATCTGCGGCGAGTCTGGAACGTGATGGACTCCCAGAAGCGGGAGGTGAGGGCACATGCCGCTGAAACTCTCTTTGCGGCCGGGCGAGAAGTTTGTCGTGAACGGCGCCGTCGTCCAAAACGGTGACCGCCGCGCTGCGCTCGTGCTGCAGAACAAGGCGTCCGTGCTGCGTGAGAAAGACATCATGCAGCAGGAAGAGGCCGATACGCCGGCCAAGCGCATCTACTTTCCAATCATGCTTATGTACCTGGACGAGACCGGCCGGGAAAAAGCCTATGCGGAGTTCGCCGCGCGCTTGGCGGAGTTCATGGGCGCGGTCAGGGACCCTCTGGTCCTGGCTGAATGCATAGGCGTTTCCAAAGAAGTAATGGGCGGCGAATACTACCGGGCGCTGATGCGCTGCCGGAAGCTCATCACTTATGAATCCGAGCGCCTGGGACTGGGGCACGATGTCGATACAAGCGTACCAGCGCGCGGCCACGCAGGCTGAACAGCCGCGCGATCTAGAGTACCGGGCCTTCGGGCAAGTCACGGCGGGCCTTGTCCGCGTGAAGGAAGAGCATCCCCCGCTTGCGGTGGTGCTGGAGGCGATCGACGCCAACCGCCGGCTTTGGAACATGCTGTCGGCCGATTGCGCCGCGCCGGAAAACCAGCTGCCGATGACGCTCCGCGGCCAGATCATCTCGCTGGCCATGTGGGTGGCGCGTTATTCGAGCGAGGTGCTGCGTGATGGCGCTGATGTCGAACCGTTGATCGACATTAACCGCACCATGATGGAAGGCCTCGGCGCGCGCTGACGCCCGGCAAAAATTGCCGCTGTAGAATCGTTTCGGCGCTGACGCGTTATTAACCCTCGCTGCTTACAAACAATCGCAACGCAAAGCGTCCGACCCTTAGGCGGGGGAGGGCGTGCGGGAATTCCGCGCGGATCGGGCGGCGACGTCCAGCTGGCCAAAATGGCCGGTTCACTCAAGTCCAGAAGGACACTGAAATGACTAGCGTCAACACGAACTACGGCGCCCTCGTTGCGCTGCAATCCCTCACCCAAACCACCAAAGAACTGGGCGAAGTCCAGAACCGCGTGAACACCGGCCTGAAGGTCTCTTCCGCGAAGGACAACGGCGCTGTGTTCGCTATCGCCGAAGGCCAGCGCGCTCGCGTTGCCTCGCTCGGCGCTGTCATGGACGGTATCGATCGCGCCACGTCGGTCATCGACGTTGGTCTGTCGGCCGGCGAAGCCATCGGCGACATCCTGAAGCAACTGAAGGAAAAGTCAGTCGCCGCGCAAGCGACCGACCTCTCGACTGACCAGCGCGCTGCGCTGCAGGCCGACTTCAACGCCCTGCGCAACCAGATCGACCAGATCGCTAACGCCGCGACCTTCAACGGTTCGAACCTCGTCAACGGCGGCAACATGACCGGCTCGTCGACGCAATTCGACGTTCTGACGTCGGATGGCGCGGGCGGCGGCGGTGGCCGTTACACCCTGCAAGGTGCGGCGTTCGACGACGGCAACGGCAACTTCTTCTCGTCTGCTGCTGAACTCGATGAAGCCACTGGCCTCACGATCGGCGCCAATGACGCGCTCGAGTTCACGATCACGAACGGCAACGAGACGACGACCTTCACGGTTGACGTCGAAGCCGCCGACACGATTTCGGCGTTCGTTGCTCGCGTTTCGTCCGCTTCGGACGGCCGCGTGACGGCTTCGTACGACGACCAGACCGGCCGCATCAGCTACTCGGCTTCCGAGCAGTTCACCGTGACCTTCACGGACGGCACCGATCCGGCTGACGACAGCGCCTTCCTCGACGGCGGCGCTGGCGTTGCAGGCACGGCGATGTCGGTCGCTGTTGCGCCGGGCTCAGGCTCAAACGAACTGACGGTTTCTGGCTTCGACTTCCGCCTCGGCGGCGCGTCGGGCCAAGCCCTCAACACGGTGACGGCGGCGCTCAACATCTCGACCGCCAACGGCGCTTCTGCCGCTGTGGCCGCGATCGATACGGCGCTGACCGCTCTGAACCGCGATCTCGCGACGATGGGCGCGCAGTCGAAGGCTCTCGACGTCCAAAAGACGTTCTTGGGCAAGCTGAGCGACTCGATCGAAGCCGGTATCGGCAACCTCGTCGACGCTGACCTCGCGAAAGAGTCGGCTCGCCTGCAAGCTCTGCAAGTTAAGCAGCAGCTGGGCGCGCAAGCTCTGTCGATCGCGAACTCGGCGCCGTCGATCGTGCTGTCCTTCTTCCGCTAATAACGGAAACCGAAAGAGGCGGGGAGCTTTAGGCTCCCCGCCGATTTCGACCGGGCATGAGTCATGGCCTCCATTGCTCCTACCCAGCCAGTGCAAGAGATCCCGCCGCGTGCGGCGAACTCGGAGCCTGGTCCGGCCGCTGAAGCGGCCGAACGCCGGATCGCAGAACATGCGTCCGTGCAGAAGACCGAGCTTATGCCCGACACCGTCGCGGTTTCGCTCGATGCCGAAGCCCAGCGCTTCGTCTCCACCTTGACTGACAACACAACCGCCGAAATGTTGCGCCGCTATCCGAGCGAGTCACAGCTTGCGTACTCACGCGCGGTGATGGCGTATCTGCGGGCGCAGATCGCAAAGTAAACGAGACGTAAATTTATTTGTTTCGCATGCGGTCGCGTTAACGTTTCGTTAACGCATTTACTGTTCCTTCACGCCTGCGGCGAAGCGCGCCGCGCGCACTCTCCACGCGCGCGATCCGAAGGAGCAGGCAAGTCATGGTTTCGAGCATCGTCCCAGGTGCGAGCGGTCAACAATCGCTCGGCGTTGATACCCGTTACGCGCGCCCGGCGCAGCCGCAACGGCGCGATGACGCCACGCAGGGCGACAAGGTTGAGCTGAGTGGTGCGGCGATCGCCGGTGCGCGTGAAAGTGTGCGCGCTGGCATGAGCCAAGTGCACGAAGCGCTCGCCGCCGGCCACGACGCCCAAGCCATGCTGGTGAAGGCGCAAGCGCTCGCCAAGAGCGGCGATCAAGCCGGTTTGACCGATCTGCTGTCCGCCTTCGAACAACGCATCAACTCAGGCATCGGCCGTGGCGCGGTGGTGCTCTCGGGCCAAGACGTTTCCGTGCAAGCTGAGCCAGGTGCGGCCGCGGTTAACATCAGCGGCGTTGATCTGCGTCTTGGTGGCGATGTGCTGCTTGTCTCCGGCGAAGCGACGGCGGATGAGACCACGGTCGCGCAGGCGCAGAAGTCGATGGAGAATCTGCAAGCGGCGATGGGCCGTCTGGTGGATTCAGCCCGGGCGCTTGAGGCGCATCAAGGTTTCCTCGGTGCGGCTGAAGCCGGCGCGCGTGGCGATTTCGACGCCGATGGCGCGCGTCTCTTGGCGCTGCAAGTTCGTCAGGGTCTGGAAGCGGCGGGCGGCATGAGCATCGCCAACGCCGAACCGCAAGCGGTGCTTTCGCTCTTCCGCGCTTAAAGCGGGCGCCAGTTGTTGGTGCTGATCTCGAGTAGTTCGCTGTCGTCTTCGTAGTCGTCTTCGTGATTGAGACGGCGGATGCCGTCGCGCGCTGCTTGGAAGAGTTTGGCGAGCACGCCGAGCAATAGCCCGGCAAGCGCGATGCCCATCGCGCCGACGGCCAACATCAGATCGCGGTTGAACTCCAACTCTCCGCGCGCCGCGAGCAGCAGGCGGCCATCACGCGGCAAACGCTTCGCGGCGGCAGCGGCGCGATCACCCGCTGTCTGCGCGAGCAAACGCAGGCGCGCGAAATCCGCGATTGTGGTTGCGTGCGTCAGCAGGGCGGCGGCTGCAGCTGGTGAAGTAGCGGCGCTCATGTCGCCAATCTCGGCCAGCGCAGCGCGGGCGCGTGCGGCGGCTTCGTGATTGATGCTCGCGGCGAACGCGACAGACGCATTGTCGAAATCGCCCGGCGCGCCGCCTTGTTCGGCGGCGACGTCTGCGGCTCTACGGAATGTCTCGCTTGGCATTGCCTGCGCAAAGAGCGTCTGCAGCTCTTGCGCGAGTGCAGGCGGGAAGTCCTCGCGCCGTGTCGCCGCCAGTAGCGCAATTGCGCCTGCGTTCATGCGGGGCGACATGTCGCCGGCGAGTCCCAGGCTAAAGCCGGTGAGCACGAATTGCAGCGGATCTGTTTCCGGCTCTGTCAGCAATGCGCGCGCCATCAATTCAAAGTCGCGCGGGTCGCCGAGTGATTCATTTGGCTCGGCGGCAGGCGCGGTTGGGCGCAGCGAGAGCAATTGCACGCTCGATTGGTAGCGTTCGCGCGTGCCGGGCAGGAGCAGTTGCAGTGCTGCGACTTCGATCGCGGCATCGCCCGCGCCATCAGCGGCGGCGCGGCGCAGAACTTCGGCGCTGCGCGGCGGCAACATCTCAATGCCTGAAAGCAGGAACCCGCGCGCGGCGGACGGATCGTTCGCCATCAGCTCCATGGCGACCATGTTGTCCCACTGACGCTGACGGTCGAAGTCGACCTGGATCAGGCTGGCGTTGAGCTTCTCAACGCGCGCGCTGATCGAGCGCGCGCCAGCTTCGTTATACTCGTACGCGAATAGCTGATCGCGGCTGATGATCATCACCGCGGCGGCGGACGCCATCGGCAACAGGAAGAGGCAAAGGTTGAACACGAGCGCCAGCCACGCGCCCTCGGGGCGCGCGTTGCGGGATCGCCTAATGGCGTGGGCCCGGACGGGGCGCCACGCACGTGTTGGTTTCGCGTGCTTCAACTGCTCCGCCCAAGTCCGCCTGCCTGCCTACCAAAGCGGCAGGAAAGTCACGGAGCAAGATGAATTACAGGAAAGGCGAAGTTGTCGCCGGATCAGGGTTTATCCGCGGCGCTGTTAAGCGTTGCGATCGAGCACTGTGGGGCTGGGGCCGCCTTGCGTGTTGAGCGCACCTTTGGCGGAGTAATTGGCGCCGCTGCCGCGTTGGCGGACGACCTCTTCGGCCATCGCATGCACCAGTCCTTCGGACACCACCTTCACGGCGTTGAGCGCCAGCTCGTGTGCGGCGAGGGTCTCTTGCAGCGCAACCGTGCTGCGCCGGAGTTCGGCCAGTAGCTCAGGCGGCGCGTCTTGGATCAAAGTCTGATCCTGTTTGATGCGCGCGAGTTCCAAGCGGTAGGTGTTGGCCAGCCGGCTCTTCTCTTCGCCTTCGGCGCCATCCAGCAAGGGTAGGCGCGCCTCGATGCGGCGGGTGTCTTCGGCGGCGAGCGCGGCCAAGCGCTCAGTCATCATGATGAGTTGGCGGGCGCGGTGCGCCGCGTCGTCAGCGATGAGCGCCATCGGCGTCCTCCAGCTGCGCGGTCTCTGGCTGCACGATTTGTGCGGCTTGCATGCGCATGAACTCGCGCACGACCGCGTCGGCGATGCCAACGCCGCCCGAGCGGCTGATCGCCTCCGCGTAGCGCTCAACCAGCATCGGCCGGAAGATCTGTTCGCCCATGCCGCCGCCGCCGAGGCCTTCGGTGTCGATGCCCTCGAACATCGGACCGAGCATTTCCGACAGGAACACCGACTCGAACTCTTCCGCAGCGCGTCGCAGCGCTGCTGCTTCCTGCGATTGCTGCGCGGTTGGGCCAGCCGTCGTGCTCATGGGCAACGGCGCGCCGGGGAGGGCGATCGGGCCGCTCATTACATCACTTCGATTTCAGCTTGGATCGCGCCCGCGGCTTTCAGCGCCTGCAGGATCGAGATCATGTCGCGCGGCGTGACGCCGAGCGCGTTCAGGCCGTTGACCAACTGACGAAGCGGCACGCCGCCGGGGACCATGACCAAGCCGCCTTCTTCCTCTTCGACGTTCACGCCTGTCGACGGAACAACGACCGTCTCGCCGCGCGAGAGTGGCGCGGGTTGGCTGACGAACGGATCTTCTTGGATCGAGATGGTCAGGTTGCCCTGCGCGATCGCGACGGTGGAGACCTTCACGTTCTCGCCCATCACGACGATGCCGGAGCTTTCGTCGATCACGATGCGCGCGGCGGTGTCGACTTCCACTTCAAGGTTCTCGATCTGCGTGACCAGCGAAACCATGTCGCCCGAATAGTCGGCAGGGCGGGTGAGAACGACGGAACCTGGGTTGGTCGCGCGTGCAACGTCGCTGCCGACCAGATGATTGATGGCGGCGGCGATGCGTTGGGCGGTCGTGAAGTCCGGATTGCGCAGCGCCAGACGGAGTTCGCGTTGTGCGGCGATGTCGAAGTGGATTTCGCGCTCAACCAGCGCGCCTGATGCAATGCGGCCGGCTGTCGGCACGCCGCGCGTCACGGATGAACCCGATTGGCCTGACGCCGAGAAGCCGCCAATGGCCAGCGGCCCTTGCGCGACGGCGTAGACTTGTTGATCGGCGCCCATGAGCGGGGTCACCAGCAATTGGCCGCCGGCCAAGCTGCGTGCATCGCCCAGCGCCGAGACGGTCACGTCGATCCGCGAGCCTTGCGCCGCGAACGGCGGCAGGTTCGCGGTCACCATCACGGCGGCGACGTTGCGTGTGTTGAGGTTGGCGCCGGCGGCGGCGACCCCCAAGCGCTCAAGCATCGCTTCCAAGCTTTGACGCGTGAACGCGGAGTTCCGCAGCGAGTCCCCGGTGCCGGCGAGGCCGACGACCAAGCCATAGCCAACGAGTTGGTTCTCACGAACGCCCTCGAAGTCGGTGATGTCTTTGATGCGCGTCCCCGCCCACGCCGCCGGAGTGGCGATCGGCGCGGCAATGGCGGCGACAGAGCAGACGGCAAGCAGCGCTGTACGCGCAGCACGTGAGGCAAATCCCATGTGAGCGATAGGCGAGCAGTTCGGTTAACGAGCGGTTCAAGTTTTAAACGTTAATGCATCGGAAACAGCACAAGCGGAGAGTCCGCGCCGATGAAGATCGAACCAGGCCGCAACGTTGGCCCGTCCAGCTCCGCCGGGAAGGCGGAAAAGGCGGCTGCACCGGGTTTCGCACCGGCGACGGAAGCCCCGCAACGGGCCGCCGCCGCATCGCCAACGGGCGCGGTGACGTCCCTCGATGCGATTCTTGCCCTCCAGGGGGCCGAAGACCCCATGCAGCGCCGCGCCCGCCAGCGCCGCCGCGGGGCGGAAGCCCTGGATACGCTTGAGGAATTGGAGCGGGGCCTGCTGCTCGGGCGCGCCCCTGGCGGCCTAAAGGCCCGTCTCGAGGCCCTCCAGGGCCGGTCGGAGAAGACCGGGGACGAGGGTCTGGACGCCGTCCTTCACGAGATTGACGTGAGGTTGGCTGTAGAAGCCGCAAAGCTTGAGCGAGTATCGGGCAAGCTATGATTGCTGCACCGCAACGTGTGGAAATCACATGACTTTGGCGCCCGTCTTGCTCGATGGACGCCGGGTAGGAGCATGGCTATAAGGCGCGCGCCTCGCTAAGGCGCCTGGAGTTTCGAAATGGCGACCTCGACGAAAGAATATCGCCCCAGCGACGACGAGCCGTTCATGAATGAGCGGCAGCGTGAGTTTTTCCGCCAACGCCTGTTGGCGTGGAAAGACGAGATCCTGGAAGAATCGCGCTCAACCATCGCCACGCTTCAACAGGACACGGTCAACGAAGCCGACCTTGCAGATCGCGCGACAAGCGAAACCGATCGCGCCTTGGAACTCCGCACCCGCGATCGCCAGCGCAAGCTCATAGCTAAAATCGACGAAGCGCTGCGAAGAATCGACGACGGCACTTACGGGTACTGCGAAGAGACCGGCGAGCCGATTGCGCTGTCGCGTCTTGAGGCGCGGCCCATTGCAACGCTGTCACTGGAAGCACAAGAGCGCCATGAACGGCGCGAGCGTGTGCATCGGGACGATTGACTTCCCCCCGCTCGTTCGCGGATTGTAATGGGTATTCCACCCGGATCCGAATGAGGGGACTAATGCGTATCAGCGTTCTTGTTGTTGCGGCTGCCTTGTTGATGGCTGCGCCCGCGCTTGCGCAGGTTGAGACCGTTCCTCCGCCGGAAGCCACCAGCGGTGGCGTCACGGAGCCGGAAACGCCCGCCGTGACCGAGCCGGTTACCGAGCCCACTGAACAGGCCGCCGCGACGACCGAGCCGGCCGTGGCCGCTGAGCCGGAGCTCGTTTGCCGCACCGTCACCGCGCGCACCGAGAGCCGTCTGCGCTCAAGCCGCACGCGCGTTTGCAAGACGCAAGCTGAGTGGGACGCAGCCGAAGCTGCCTCGAACTAACTCGCGCCACAGCGCTAACGAAGCTAGGCTGCGTTGATGCTTCTGCACGACGCAGCCTTATCGTATCTGCACTTTGTATTTGCGCTGATCTTGGTCGGCGCGCTGGTCGCTGAGGCGTTCATTCTGCGCCTGCCGGTCGATGGCCGCGTGGCGCGGCTGCTGCTCAGGGCCGATCTATTCTATGGGATCAGCGCTGTCGGCGTGATCGCGGTCGGCATCGCGCGAGTCTTCTGGGGCGCAAAGGGGGCCGAGTTCTACGGCTCGCAGCCGTTCTTCTGGGCCAAGATGGCGACGTTCGCGCTCATTGGCCTGATCTCAATCGCGCCGACGCGCGCATTCATCCACTGGGTGAAGCAGGCGGGCCAGAACGCAAACTTCGCCGTGGCGGAAGCAGACGCCAAGCGCGTCCGCCGGCTCGTCATGATCGAGGTTCACCTGCTGGCGCTGGTCCCGATGTTCGCGGCTCTGATGGCGCGAGCTATCGGAAGTTAGGGTTATACAAGCCCATCCATCCCGCTAAGGTCCTTGCAAAACAAGACGCGGGAGGACTGCAATGGCGGCGTCGCTGAAGCCGGAAGAATTCGACCTGATGGTGACGTTGGGTGACGTGCCGCGCCACCACGCGCGCAACCGCCCGGACCAGGTCGCGCTGAGCTTTGAGGGCCGCACCACCACTTTCGCGCAACTCGACGCTAACTCGAACCGCGGCGTTGCTGCGTTGCTGGCGGCGGGCGTGAAGAAGGACGATCGCATCTGCTATTTCGGCAAGAACAGCGATCACTATTTCGAACTGCTGTTTGCGGTGATGAAAGCCGGCGCGGTGATCGCGCCGATCGGCTGGCGGCTTTCAGCGGAAGAAGTCGCCTACATTGTCGATGACGCACAAGCCTCGCTGCTGTTCGTTGGTCCGGAATGTCTCGAATGCGGCGAGGCCGCCGCTGCGAAAAGCGAGTCGCGCCCCAAGATCATCGCCATGGAGCCGGGCGCACATGCGCACCCGACGTACGAAGCCTGGCGTGATGCGCATCCGGCCGAGGATCTGCGCATCGATGTCTCGCCAAGCGATACCTCGTTGCTGCTCTACACATCAGGCACCACTGGCCGCCCAAAGGGAGTGATGCTGACGAGCGGCAACATCTTGCGTTCGCGCCGTGCGCTCTCGGAAGCGAAGATGGGCTGGAACGAGTGGCAGGAAGGCGAGGTCAGCTATTGCGCCATGCCGGTTGCGCATATCGGCGGCACCGGCTGGTGCATCGTTGGTTTGATCAATGGCGTGAAGAACGTCGTCGCGCGCGACTTCAACCCGATGGAAGCGCTTGAAGTGATTCCGCGCGAACGCATCGCCAAAATGTTCATGGTGCCGGCGGCGCTGCAGTTCGTGATCCGCACGCCGCGTGCGCGTGAGATCGATTATTCGAGCCTCACGCACATTCTCTATGGCGCATCGCCAATGCCGGTCGATTTGCTGCGCGAGTGCATGGAAGTGTTCGGCTGCAAGTTCGTGCAGCAATACGGCATGACGGAAACCACCGGCACCGTGACCTACCTGCCGCCGCAGGATCACGACCCGAAGGGCAATCAACGCATGCGCTCGGCGGGACTGCCGATGCCGGGCGTCGAGATGGCGATCTTCGATGCGCAGGGAAATCGCCTCGGCCCGAACGAGGTCGGTGAAATCGCCACGCGCTCGGCCGCGAACATGAAAGGCTATTGGCGCAAGGACGACGCGACAGCGTCCACGATCGATACGCAAGGCTGGCTGCGCACGGGCGACGCCGGCTTCATCGATGAGGATGGCTACATCTACATTCAGGACCGCATCAAAGACATGATCATCACCGGCGGTGAGAACGTCTATCCGGCGGAAGTCGAAAACGCCGTGCACGGCCATCCCGATGTCGCTGAAGTTGCCGTCATTGGGGTGCCGGATGAAACTTGGGGTGAGGCTGTTAAGGCGATCGTCGTTCCGAAAGCCGGCTCGACGCCGGATGCCGCCGACATCATCGCGTTTGCTCGTTCACGCATCGCGCACTTCAAAGCGCCACGCAGCGTGGACTTCCTCGACACGCCATTGCCGCGCAACCCAAGCGGCAAGATCCTGCGCCGCCAACTCAGGGAACCTTACTGGGCGGGCAAAGACCGGCGCGTTAACTAGCTTGTGTCTCCACGAGCGCTGAATGTGTTCCGTTCTTGAGCGAACGCAAACCCGCTGCTGCACTGGCCTATAACCTTCGGCGCAGCATTTGCGTCGCGCGTGCTTGGTTCCCGTCATGTGCGGGCCTTGGCGTGCGAACTTAGGTCAACATACGCCGGACAGTTGAATTTCCTGACGTTCGACGGGCGCCAGGTATGTTGGGAGCGATGATCGTGGGTGTAGCGCCGCCAAACCTGGACATCTACGTCTGCCCCACTTGCCGGGACGCGCTTACGTACACGCCCGACGCCGACACCGGTGATGTCGCGCGCGGCGTGCTGAAGTGCGAAGCGGGGCATAGCTTCAAAGTCGACGTGATCCCGCGCTTCGTTCAGGACGAAGGCTACACGAGCAATTTCGGCAAGCAGTGGGCGGAGTTCCGCAAGACGCAAGTCGACAGCGCCACCGGCAACACGGAATCGCGTGACCGCTTCTATCGCGGCACCGCTTGGCCGGAAAACATGGAAGGCCAGACCATCCTCGAAGCCGGCTGCGGCTCGGGCCGGTTTACCGAGATCATGTTGCAGACGGGCGCGCGCGTGATCTCGTTCGACTACAGCGTCGCCGCCGACGTCACACATGACTCGTTTGCCAAGAATGGCGCGAGCGTTTCGCAAGCCAGCATCTACGAGATGCCGTTCAAGCCGGAATCGTTCGATCGCGTATTCTGCTACGGCGTCATCCAGCACACGCCGGACGTGAAGAAGTCATTCTTCAACCTGGTCTCGATGGTGAAGCCTGGCGGTGAGATCGCCGTTGACGTTTACGATGCCTGGAAGTGGATATTCCACTCACGCTATCGCGTGCGTTGGATCACCAAGCGTCTGAGCCAGGAGAAGCTTCTCGATTGGTGCCGGAAGGTGGTGCCGGCGTACATGAAGGTCTTCCCGCCGATGCACCCGTACAATCAGCTCTTCTTCCCGGTGAAAGATTATCGCGGCGCGCGGCCGGGCTTCACCGAAGAGCAGCTGGTTGAGTACAGCATCCTCGACACGTTCGACATGCTGGCGCCTGAGTACGATCAGCCGAAGAGCCGCGGCACCATGCTGCGCTGGGCGAAGGAAGCTGGCCTCACCGACGTGCACATTCAGGTCGGCGGCAACGGCCTAGAGCTGCGTGCGCGCAAGCCAGCGGTCGCCGATGTCGTGCCGATGCCGAGCAAGATTTCGGGTCAAGCCGAGATCACGGCTGCGCTGCAAGGCTGGACGGCTGCTGGTGTTGCGCTCGCGATCGCGTTTTCGCAGGCCTGAGTTTACCAGGGCGTGATGGCGTCGCCGATGCGCTGACCCCAGTTTGGACGCTGCACGGCGCTGATCTGACCGCGGCCGCCGTAAGAGATGCGCGCTTCGGCGATCTGCGTGTGATTGACGCGATTGCGTGCGGTCACGTCTTCCGGGCGGATGATCCCGCTGACGGTCAGTTCGCGCAGTTCACCGTTGATCCGCACTTCCTGGCGGCCAGCGAGCACGAGGTTGCCGTTCGGCAGGCGATCAACGATCACGGCCGCGACCGTCAGTTCGATCTTCTCTTCGCGATTGATCGCGCCGCTGCCGTTGTGGCTGCTGTCAGCGTCGGCGCTGACCATGTTGGCCGGATCAAAGGCGCTGTTGAAGACTTGGCCGACGGTGGTTTCAAGGCCGAAGAAGTTGCCGACGCCGGCTGACGTTTGCGCTGAGCGCTGGCGGTTGGACGAATTGCTCAACTCGGCGCTGTCATCGATCTCGATCTCGACCGTGATGATGTCGCCAATGCGTGAAGCGCGTTGATCGTTGAAGAAGCTCCGTGAACCGGTGCGCCACAACGAGTTCGGCTGCCCTTGCTCGTAAACGGCAGGCTCCGGCTGCGGCATGCTTTGTTGCTGGCCGCCGGTGAGTTGAGCCGGGGTGCCGACAGGAGCAAGTTGCGGCCCAGATAGGCCACGGCGTGCTGCATCGTAGGCAACGCCGGGCGCGGCGAGTGCATCGCGCGAGAGGTCGGCGGTGTCGATGCTGGCGCAGCCACTGGCGCCGACAGCGAGAGCGAGGAGAGCGATAGCGCGCATGTGAGTGTCCTTGCTCATGGGTTGGCTCGCGCGGCGCCTGGGCCGGTCACGATCGCGTCGATGGTGCGGTTGGAAGAGGGGTTGATGAGGCGAATGCCTTGGCCGACGGCGCCATCTTCAAGCGCGCGTGCGCGCATGTTCAGCGACATGCCGGGCATCTCGTAAACTAGGTTCACGAAGTCGCCGCGACGCACAGCAGCGTCGACCACGGTGCGCCCGCCGGTTGCTGCCGGCAGAGTCGCGCGCGCGCCGCCTGGGCGGATCACTTGCACAGCGCTGACGCCTGGCGGCGGCGTGAAGTCGAGACCCGCCGCTGAAGCGGCCGCGGTGAGCATCGAGACCTGCAACGAGCCGACTTGGCCCGGCGCAGGCGCGGGCGAAAGCGCGCGGCCTGCGATTTCATTTGGCACGCCGACGAACACATCGCCCATGGTGACGGCCGAGCCGTTGGCTTCGATGCGCGGGCGCAGCGTAACGGTTTGCGCGTGCGCCATCCCGGCCGAGAAGACGAAGTAGAGGCAGATGGCGACGCAGAGACGAACCAGCATGATCTATCTCCCTCAGCGCAGCTGCGTGGTGGATTGGAGCATTTCGTCGGCGGCGGTGATGACGCGCGCGTTCATCTCGTAAGCGCGTTGCGCGACGATCAGCGCCGAGATTTCCTCAACCGCGTTGACGTTCGAGAGTTCGAGGTAGCCTTGCATCAGCGTGCCGAGGCCAGGCGAACCTGGCGTCGCCGTCGTCGCCGTGCCGGAGGCGGGCGTTTCCAGGAACAGGTTGTCGCCGATACCTTCCAGGCCCGCCGGATTGATGAAGCTCGCGATTTCCAGCTGACCAATCTGTTGCGGATCGGTTTGGCCCGCGACCGTCACTTCAACGATGCCATCGCGCGTGATCTGAATGGCGGTCGCCTCAGCAGGCACCGTGATCGCCGGTTCGATGGGATAACCATCGGCGGTGACCATTTGACCATCGGCGTTGACTGCCAGGTTACCCGCGCGCGTGTAGCCAGTTTGGCCAGACGGCATCGTAACTTGGAAGTAGCCGCGCCCGTTGATGGCAAGGTCATAGGGATTGCCCGTCGCGGCGATGCCGCCTTGTTCGGTGACGCGTCCCACAGCGTCCGCACGAACACCGACACCAAGCTGAATGCCAAGAGGCAACACGCCGCCAGACGCAGAGGAGGTGGCGCCTGGCCGCTCCATGTTCTGGTAGAGCATGTCTTGGAATTCGGCGCGTTGGCGCTTGTAGCTCGTCGTGTTCATGTTCGCGATGTTGTGCGAGATGACGTCGACGTTGAGCTGTTGCGCCTGCATGCCGCTGGCGGCGATCGATAGTGCGCGCATGTGGGACTAGTTCCTATCTACCGAGTTGTTGGATCGCGCGCTGACGCAGTTCATCCGCACCCGAAACAATTTTGGCTGCGGATTGATAAGCGCGCGATATTTCGATGAGCCTTGTGAGCTCGACCACCGGGCGAACGTTCGAGCCTTCGATTGCGCCTTGCAGCACAACCCCTTCGAACTCACCCGGTGCTTGACCTGACGCGTCCCAAAGGTTGTCCCCGACCTTTGAGAGCGCGCCTGGTGCGGCGAAAGACGCCACACCGATGCGGCCGGCTTCGACACCGGCCACCCGTATTGCGCCGTCACGCCCGATCGAAGGGCTTTCACCCTGCGGATCGAGCACGATCGGCGCCCCCCCGGAGCTAAGGACAGCGCGACCATCGCTGGTAACGAGCCGTCCATCCCCCGTAAGCGTGAACGCGCCATCGCGCGTATACATTGTGGACCCGCCAGGGCCCTGAACCATGAAGAAGCCGTCGCCTTCGAGCGCGACGTCGAGCGGATTGCCCGTCATCTCGATCGGGCCTTGCTCCATGTAGTGCGTGATGCCGACGTCGCGGACGAAGCGGATTTCGCGCGGATCCTCGTCCGCATGCGCATTGGTCTGGTCCGCTTCCTCAAGCAGCAAGGCATCGGCCTTGAAGCCCGTGGTCGAGACGTTGGCGAGATTGTTGGCGGCAACGTCCATACGTCGTTGCATGACGCGTTGCGTCTGCAGGCCGAGCATGAGCGCGTTATCCATGGCGGTTAACTACGCAAGCTCCGTGCCAATGCTTAATGCCTTGATTTTCAAGGGCCGCAGGCCGCGGGTTTGGTGAACGCTCTGCCCATTCCTGCCGGGCGGGCGGCAAGTTTTGCCGGTCATTGAGAGCTTCTTAACCACGTCAGCCCAGGAAGGATGCGGGTTAACGCGCGGGCGATTCACGGATGTTCGGCAAAGGCAAAAAGAAGAAGGGCGACAAACCGGAGGCTGAAGAAGCCGAAGGCGCCACACCTCCCGCTGAAGGCGGAGAGGGCGGCGAAGGCGCTGAAGGGGAAGCGGGCGCCAAGAAGAAGATGTCGGGCAAGAAGCTCGTCCTCTTTATCATCTTGCCGGCCGTACTGGTGCTTGGCGGCGGCGGCGCGGCGGCGTTCCTGTTGCTTGGCGGCAGTGGCGGTGAACAGCACGCCGAGGCCAACGAAGGTCACGGCAAGGCCAAGGGCGGCCACGGCGAAGAGGCAACTGGCGAAGCAGTGCCCGGCCCGAACGGCACCATGATCATGCATGGCGACGACGTCGTCTTCGTCACGCTGCCGGAAATGCTGGTGAACATCACCGGCCCGGAAGGCCGGCCCGCGTATCTGAAGCTCAAGCTGACGCTGGAAGCGCCGGACGATGCAACGGTCGCAGCACTCGGCGAGCACATTCCGCGCGTCACCGATCAGTTCAACGGCTTCCTGCGCGAACTACGCACCGACGACCTTGCCGGGTCTGCGGGCGCCTACCGCTTGCGGCTTGAATTGCTGAGGCGCGTCAACCTCGTCATCGCGCCGATGCAGATCAATGCCGTGCTCATTGAAGAGATGCTGGTGCAGTAATGAGCGCTGAACCGGCTGCAACCGACGATAAAGAGTGGGCTACCTCTGAGGCCGCCGCCAACGATGGCGGCGAGTCCTCGGAGCGCATCCTCAATCAGGACGAGATCGATAGTCTCCTAGGCTTTGGTCTCGGCGAAGAGGATAACGGCAGCCGCACTGGCGTTCGCGCCATTATCAACTCGGCGCTGGTTTCCTACGAGCGCCTGCCTATGCTCGAAATCGTCTTCGATCGCCTTGTGCGGTTGATGACGACCAGCTTGCGCAACTTCACGTCCGACAACGTCGAAGTCAGCCTCGATCAAATCAGCTCGGTGCGCTTCGGGGACTATCTGAACTCGATCCCGCTGCCGGCGATCATCGCGGTGTTCCGTGCGCAGCAGCTGGACAATTTCGGCCTCGCCACCGTCGACTCGGCGCTGATCTATTCAATCGTCGACGTTCTCCTCGGCGGCCGCCGTGGCGCCGCAGCGACGCGCGTTGAAGGCCGCCCGTACACGACGATCGAGCGCACGCTGGTCACGCGCATGATCGAAGTGGTGCTGAACGACGCGCGCCAGGCCTTCGCGCCGCTAACGCAAGTGGACTTCACGCTCGACCGGATCGAAACCAACCCTCGCTTCGCGGCCATCGCGCGTCCGCCGAATGCGGCGATCATCGTCAAGCTGCGCATCGATATGGAAGATCGCGGCGGCAAGCTCGAACTGCTGCTGCCGTACGCGACGCTCGAACCCATCCGCAAAATGCTGCTGCAGCAATTCATGGGTGAGAAGTTCGGCCGCGACAATATTTGGGAAGGCCACCTCGCCAGCGAGTTGTGGGCCACCAAACTTGAAGTGCGCGCCGTGCTCGATGAGCACAAAGAACCTCTGCGCAAGATCCTCGATCTCAAGGTCGGCGACACGTTGATGCTCGATGCGCCGCCGGATTCGCCGGTCGCGCTCAAGTGCGGCGCGGTTGATCTCAGCGTCGGCCGCGTTGGCCGCATGGGTCACAGCCTGGCGGTACGCGTCGAGCAGCCCATCAGCCCGTCCATGCAACAGGCTGTGATGAAACTAGGAGGCGGCAAATGAGCCCCATCACTCTCGTCATCGAAGTCGTGCTCGCGCTGATGCTGGCGGCGTGCCTCTTCTATTTCTGGCGCCTCGATCAGAAGCTGCAGGCGTTGCGCTCAGGGCAGGATGGCGCGCTGCGCGCGGCCGCCGAACTTGCGCAAGCCACGGCGCAAGCGGAAGCCGCCGTGCGCGCGATGCGCTCCACCGCACAGGACGCGGGCCGCGATCTGCAGGCGCGCATCAATGACGCGCGCGCCACCGCTGATCGCTTGGGCCTCGGCGCCGGGCGCATGCGCTCGTCCGCCGATGTCAGCGCAGTTCGCGGCAGGGTCTGATGACGAAGACGCAACCAGCTAAGAAGGGCGCGTCTGTCCGGCTAATGCCGGCGGTGATGGTGACTGTCGCGGCCGTGCTCGGTCTCAAGGCGGTCGCGATGGCTGAGGGCGTCGCTGAAACTGTCGCCGCCGCTGGTCACGATCAGCCGGCTGCGAACGCTGCCGCGCACGGTGAAGAAGCCGCGGCGACGCCGGCGCAACAATGCGCAGCGCCTTCGCTCGCGGAAATGGCTGGCCTCAGTCAGGCCGAAGTGCAGGTGCTGCAAGCACTGGCGACGCGCCGCGCTGAGCTCGAGGCGCGAGGTGAATCGCTGGAAACCGAGGATGGCCTGATGCTCGCCGCCGAACAGCGGCTGAGCGAGCGCTTGGCCGAACTTCGCGCGCTCGAGACGCACGTCAACGATCTGCTCGGCCAACTCGATGAAGCGCAGGAGCAGCGCCTCCGCAGCCTAGTCGATGTTTACACGCGCATGCGCGCGAAGGATGCAGCGGCGGTGTTCGATGGCCTCGAAGACGATGTGCTTGTTCAAGTCGCAAGCCGCATGCGGGAGGCCAATCTGGCCGAGGTGATGGGCCGGATGGATCCAAACCGCGCTCGCGCGCTCACGCAAATGCTGGCCGATCGCGCTCGGCCGCCAACGAGCGGCGGCAATCTGCTGGAACGCGCGCGTGGCGCTGCACCTGGCGCCACGCCCTAAACCCGCGCTTAACCGCGAGCGGAGAGAATTAAAGCACGCTTAACGCATGAAGACCTTGCGCCCTCCGTTTGCGATCGCGGCAGCCGCCATGATCGCTGTGCCGCCTGCAGCGGCGCAGCCGATGCAGCTTACGCCGGAAGCGCACGCGCCAGCGGAGACGCAAACCGCGCCGCCAGTTCCGCCGCCAGCGGCAACAACGCCGGCCGCAACGACGCCAGCGCCAGAGTCCACTGAACCGTCTCCTGATCTGCGCGGCCCAAGTGGCCCGCTGCCGAGCAGCATCGACCTCGCGCTCTCGGCGCCGCCATCGCCACCCGCACCGCCGCCTGCGCCACCGCCGCCACCCGCCGCGCCACCACCACCGCCTGCAGCGCCGCCGCCACCGCCGCCGCAACGCATGGCGTCGATCCCCGACGCGACCGTGACCGTCGGCGCGCAGCAAGAGTACACGCGTCTCGCATTCCGCTTCAGCGGCCCGACGACAGTGACGCCGTTGCTGCAAGGCAACCGCCTCGACCTGCGTTTCTCGCGCGCCGCTGATATGGACATCGCCGAGTTGCGCGCAACGCCGCCGCGTCTCATCCGCGAAGTTCGCCGCGTTAGCGCGCTCGGCCAGCCGGTGCGTTTGCAGATCACGCTCGAACCTGGCGTGCGTCAGCGCCACTTCGTGGATGGCGATCGCGTTGTTGTTGATCTGCTGCCGCCCGAAGGCGGCGTTGAGCCAGCCACCATCGCTGCAAACGGTGAGCGTGTCACGGCGCCCGCGCCGGCGCGTCCGCCCGTCACCGGCACGGGCCGTGTGCAGCTTGTCGAAGGCGCGAACGATACGCGCGTCACCATCACCTGGCCGCAAGCTGCGCGCGCTGCTGCATTCCGTCGTGGCGAAGCCATCTGGCTCGTCTTCGACGCTAACGGACGCATGGATATCACTGGCGTCAGCCGCGTCGGCCGGCGTCACCAAGACGTGCAGGTTGTTCAGGGGCAGGGCGTCATCGGCCTGCGCATTCCTGCTGCGCCGGACATTCAAGTCTCCGCCAGCGCGACCGACAATTCGTGGACCTTCACGCTCGCCGCGCGCGCCACCGTGCCCGCGCCAGCGCAGTTGACGCGCGAAGTGAACGCCGAAGGCCAAGGCCGCATGACGGTCGCGTTTGGCCGCGAAGGCGTCGTGCGCTGGATCAACGATCCTGAAATCGGCGATCGCATCGCTGTCGCCATGCTCGGCGGTCCTGCGCGCGGGGTCGTGACCCGTCGCGCGACGATGGAAGCCGCCATTCTTCCTGCGGCGCACGGCGCCGTGATCGAACCGCGCGCCGATGATGTGAGCGCGACGTATGAAGGCGGCACGCTGACGGTTTCGCGCGGCGCCGGTTTGATTGCGTCCGCGCCCGCGCAGTCACAACTCGAATCCGACGTCAGCGCCGCGATGATGGAAGACGATCTCGGCGGCGCACCTCTGCACGCCGAGGCCGCCACCAATCTCGTTGAAGTCCGCCGCCGCATCGATGAACTGACGCTGCGCGCAGCCGAAGAAGGCGTTGGCGAAGGTGCGCCCGTTGAAGCGCGTATGGCGCTCGCGCGCTATCTGCTCGAAAATGAATTTGCCGCGGAAGCGCTCGGCGCGCTGCGCATCGTCGCAATCAATCAAGGCGAACTGGTTGAGATTGATCCCGAGTATCGTTTGTTGCGCGGCGCAGCCAACGTGATGATGGGCCGTGTGCACGCGGCCATGGTTGATCTGAACGCGTCAGCGCTGATGAACAACCCGTCGGCGGCATTGTGGCGTGGCTACGCGGCCGCCCAGCAGCAAAACTGGGCCGATGCGCGACGTGAACTTGAACGTGGCGCCGGCGGCCTTGAAGAGCATCCGCCCGCGTGGCGCGCCCGCTTCCGCGCCGCGCTTGCCGAAGCCGCCATTCAGCTGAACGACTACGCCGCCGCCGAAGCCGCCGCGCGCGCGGCCATCGCCGAGGCGCCGGACCAGGCGTTGCGGCTTCAGGCGCGTCTCATCGAAGCGCGTGTTGTCGCCGCCCGCGGCGACACCGAACGCGCGCTTCAGATGATGGACGAACTCTCGCGCGTGCACGACGAAGAGACCGCCGTCCGCGCGCAGGTCGAAGCCATCCGCATCCGGCGCCTGAGTGGCGCGATGCGAGCCGTCGATGCGGTTGAACCGTTGGAGGCGCTCCGCTTCCGCTGGCGCGGCAACTCTACCGAGCTGACCATTGTTGGCATGCTCGGCGAAACCTATTCCGAACTCGGCCGCTGGCGCGAAGCGTTGGCGACGATGCGCATCGCCGCCGACCGCTTCCCGACCGATCCCGCCGCGCGCCAATTGCGCGCCGATATGTCGACGCTGTTCGAGCGTTTGTTCCTCGATGGCGAAGCGGATCAGCTTGAGCCGATCCAGGCGCTTGGTCTGTTCTACGAGTTTAGCGATCTCACGCCGGTCGGTCCGAACGGCGATCGCATCGTGCGGTTGCTTGCCGGCCGTCTCGTGCACGTCGATCTTCTGGAGCAGGCGGCGCAATTGCTGCAGCACCAGGTGGACGAGCGCTTGCAGGGCGTCGGCAAGGCACAAGTGGCCGCTGACCTCGCCGCCATCTATTTGATGGATCACAAGCCAGATCGCGCTTTGGTGGCGCTGGCGGGTTCGCGGCAGCCGAACGTGCCGCAAGCTTTGCAGGCTGACCGCCGTATTCTTGAAGCGCGGGCGCTGCTCGATCTTGGCCGTCTCGACGCCGCCGCCGAGCTAGTCGAGCGGGATCGCAGCGAAGATGCTCAGCGTGTGCGCGCTGAAGCTGCCTGGCGGGCGCGCGATTGGCAGCGCGCGGCATCCGAACTGCGGACGCTGCTCGCGGCGCGAAATCGTTCGCAGCCGCTCGATGAGCATGGTCGCCAAGTCGTGCTGCGCACCGGCATTGCGCTGACGCTGGCTGGTGATGAAGACGGCGTGCGCACGCTCTACCGCGAATACGCTGGCGATCTCGCCAACACGCCCGAGGCGGATGCGTTCGAAATCGTGGCGGGTGGCATCCACGCCGATGGCGCGGCCATTCGCGATGTGGCGCGCGCTGTGGCGCGTACCGATTTGCTTGGCCGCTTCATCGATCGCATGCGCACGCGCATGACCGAGCAGGCGGCGCAAGCGGCAGCGAACACGCCGACGACGCCACCTGCCGCGACGCCGGCGCCGCAACAGCCGCCCGCGCCGCAGGCAGCAGCGCCAAACAATAACGCAGCGCACGGGGCCGGCGCTTAAGGTTAGCGCGCGGCGAACCACCGCGCCGTTGTTTCCGCTTTACAAGACGCGCCACTCTTGGCGTGATTGCGCGCATGGCGGCCCCCATTTCGGTGATCATCCCAACGCTCGATAGCGCGCGGCATTTGCCGCGTGCGTTGGCGCCTTTGGTTGATGGCATGCACGAGGGGCTCATCCGCGAGGTGATCGTCAGCGATGGCGGCTCGCGCGATGAAACGCTCGAGATCGCCGACGCGGCGGGCTGCACGTTGATCTCGGGCGAACCAGGCCGCGCCAAGCAATTGCTTAACGGCGTCGCGCGCGCCAAGGGCAAGTGGCTCCTGATCCTTCATCCGCAGACTGCGCTGGCGCGCGGTTGGACGGAGGAGGTCGCGCTCTTCCTTCAGTTCAACGAGGCCCGCAAACGCGCCGCGACGTTCAAGCTTGCGTTCGACGATAAGTCAGCGAAGGGCGCGTTGTTCTGGGCGCGGCTGCGTGCGAAGGTGATGAAGCTGCCGCATGGCGATCAAGGGCTGCTGATCTCGCGCTTCCTCTATGACGGCCTCAACGGCTATCGCGACGTCCCGCACGAAGACATCGATCTTGCCCGCCGCATCGGCGGCAAGCGGCTGGTATTTCTGGAAACCGAAGCTGTCACCAGCGCGGAGACGTATCGCCGTTCGCCCAGTCCGGCGGCGAGCGTTGGCATGATGGCGCGCTATTTCCTTGGCGCCGATCCAGTCGAGATGGCGAAGCGCTAACGCTCCGCGGTGCGCTGATCGAGCGGCGTGTAGAGGGCGGGGCCGCCGGCGGCCAAACGATCCAACTCAGGCGTCGGCTGGCCGTAGCGTTTGCGGCAGAGCGCCATGTGCGAGAGCGAGCGCTCGGCATAGTCGCGGCTTTCAGCGCGCGGCATCATTTCGAGCACCATCAGCGGATCGAGATCCGCCGGTTGCGTCGCCAGCCAGCGCGAGAGCCAGCCTGGGCCGCCATTGTACGCAGCGAAGACACGGCCGAGATCGCCGTCGTTGTGAAACTCGGTCATCAGCCACTGCAGATAATCTTGGCCCAAGCGCATGTTGAGGCCCGGCTCAAACAGCGGCGCCGGTGCGCGGCGATAGTTGTGGCTGCGATCCATATCGCGCGCGGTTGAGGGCAGCAGTTGCATCAGGCCACGCGCGTTCGAAACGCTGACCGCCTTCGGATTGAAATAGCTTTCTTGGCGAACGATCGCGTAGATCAGCGCGCGGTCGAGTGAGAAACCGTTCTCCGGTTCGAACGATGTCGTTGGGCAGAAGCCTGCCGCAACATCGCGGCCGCCATACTCGGCTGCGCGCAATTGCGCCGCCGGCGCTTGCAGCGCGATGGCGAGTGCGAGGAAGGCGCGATCGTCAGCTGGATCGAGATCGGCATGCAGACGGCGCATTTCCGATTCAACTTCAGAAAGGCGGCCAAGCTGCGCCAAAGCCGCCGCGCGGCGCGCAGCAGGGTAACGCTCGATGAAGCGTGTGATCGAGTCGTCGGTGATTTCAGGGACGTTGAATTCGAGCGTGCTTTCGCGACCGAGCTGCGTCTCGGCCAGCTGGCCGTAGAAAGTCCACGGACGCTGCGCGGCAGCCTCGAGGTGTTGCGCGACGCCGTTGGTCTCGCCTGCGGCGAGGCGCGAGCGTGCGGCCCAATAATGAACGCCAGCGCGCGCCCAACCGCCGTGGTGCGGCCATTGCGCTGACGCTTCAAACTGCCGAACCGCTTCGGCGTAATCGTGCATGCGATAGGCGATCAGGCCGAGTTGCCATTGGGCGACGCCGCTGCGCGGGCCGTCGACTTGCGCGTAGGCGGCAGCGCGAGCGCCTTCGAAGTCGCCAACGCCCATGCGCTCGTGAACACGTTCGATACCGGCGCGGGCAGAAGCTGTGTCGCCAGGAATAGGCGGCGGGGTGCCTGGAAGCTGACGGCCGCGTCCAGCGATGGGTGAGGGAGGCCGTGTGCCAGCGCGGCGAGCGCGGCGCGAGCGTGAATCCATGGCGCGCTCGTACACGGCGCTTGCCATGCCGTAGTCGCCGTAGCGGTTGAGCCAGCTTGTGTAGTCGCTCCAGCCAGCGCGGTAGGAGCGCGAGAGCAGCATGCGCCCGCGCACGGCGCCGTCGAGCACGTCATCGTCAGCGCGTGAAAGCGCGGTGCCAACGCCACGCCAATTGCCCGCGTCGATCGCCTCGAATGCGTCGCGATAGGCGGCTTCGTCCTGTTCGGAGAGCACCAGGATGCGCGGCTCGGCCTGAACGGCGGGCGCTGCGATCGCGGCAACGGTGAAAGCGGCGAGGGCGTAGCGGAACGTCATCGGAGCTCTTTTTAGAAACTGTTAGGGATGAACCCCTCGCGAGACGCCCAACTCTTCGAGCCAAGCTTCGGCGAGCAGCAAATCCGCCCACGCCAGTCGCTTCTGCTGCGGCTGACGCAGGAGGTATGCGGGATGAAGCATGACCATGGCGTTGACGGGCGCCCTAATCCCCTCACGGTTGTAGAGGAGCCGCCGGCCCCGGAGCTTCATCACCCCGTCCTCGCGTTTGAGCACGGTGTGGGCGGCGGCTTTGCCGGTGAGGATGAGCAGTCTTGGCTGCGCCAGCTCGATGAGGCGCTCCACAAACGGCAGGCAGGAGACGGTTTCGCCCTGCGTCGGGTCCCGGTTGCCGGGCGGGCGCCAGTAAATGGTGTTGGAAATCAGAACGTTAGACTTCCGATCCAGGCCGATCGAGGCCAGCATCTTGTCCAGCAACTGTCCTGAGCGGCCCACGAACGGCTTGCCTTGCTCGTCTTCGTCCTTGCCAGGCGCTTCGCCCAGGATGAGCACCTGGGCGTCGTCAGCGCCGTCGGAAAATACGGTATTCCGAGCTGTCGCCTTCAGTGCGCAGCCATTGAACTTATCCACAGCGGCGCGGAGGTCGGCGATGGTCGAGGCCGCTGCCGCCATGGCGCGGGCAGTGTTCACCGCGTCGTCGGCGGGCTGCAGCTGCGCCTTGGGCTTGGCCTTGGGTGCCGGCGGATCGATGCGGAACGGCTCGCGCGCCGGCAGGGCCTGGTTTTGCGCTGTCCTCGCCGCCGGCGCCGCCGCGGCTGGCCTCGCCGCGAACAGGGCTTCCGCCTCATCCATGTCGACGCCAGCGGCCCGCCAGAAGGCGAGCAGCGCGCGTGCGGCATTCTGCGAGGCGGCGGCGTTCTCCATTGGCGCTCTTATGGACGGACTCGCGCGAATCGCCAAAGCGACGCGGGCAGCTTGCGCCTCATCGCAACCGCTTTGATAAAGCTCATCAAGAACGTGAAGGGATAGAAATGGCCGAAGAAGCCCCTGAACGCGAAGCGATGGAGTACGACGTTGTCATCGTCGGCGCGGGGCCTGCTGGCCTTTCCGCTGCGATACGTCTGAAACAGCTCGCGGCTGAAGCTGGAAGCGAAGTGAGCGTCGCGGTGCTGGAGAAGGGCGCCGAGGTTGGCGCGCACATTCTCTCCGGCGCGGTGATCGATCCCTGCGCGCTGAACGAACTCATTCCGGACTGGAAGGAAAAAGGCGCGCCGCTCGAGACGCCGGTAACGGACGACCAGTTCAAGATTCTTGGTCCCGCGGGCGCTGCGTCGCTGCCGATGTTCCTGATGCCGCCGCTGTTCAGCAATCACGGCAACTACATCGTCTCGCTCTCGAACGTGACGAAGTGGCTTGCCGCGCAAGCGGAAGAACTTGGCGTGGAAATTTATCCGGGCATGGCGGCGTCCGAGCCGGTGTTCGATGAAGCTGGCGCGCTGAAAGGCGTTGTCGCCGGCGTGTTCGGCATCGCTAAGGATGGCCACAAAAAGCCGGATTATCAGCCTGGCATGGAGCTGCACGGCAAGTACGTGTTCATCGCTGAAGGCGTGCGCGGCTCGCTCGCGAAGGTGATCCAGGCGAAGTACGGCCTCGCTGACAAATCGCAGCCGCAAAAGTTCGGCATCGGCATCAAAGAACTTTGGGAGGTGCCGAAGGAGCAGCACAAGCCGGGCTTGGTGCTGCACACAGTCGGCTGGCCGCTCGACGACAACACCGGCGGCGGCTCGTTCATGTATCACTTCGGCGATCGCCAAGTGTATGTCGGCTACGTCGTTCACCTGAACTACAAGAACCCGTACATCTCGCCGTTCGATGTGTTCCAGCAGCACAAGCTGCATCCGGAAATTCGCACGCACATCGAAGGCGGCAAACGTATCGCGTACGGTGCGCGCGCGATTACCGAAGGCGGCTTCCAATCGGTGCCGCGTTTGGCGTTCCCGGGCGGCGCGCTCATTGGCTGCTCGGCAGGCTTCGTCAACGTGCCGCGCATCAAGGGCAGCCACAACGCGATGAAGTCCGGCATGCTCGCGGCGGAAGCCGTGTTCGATGCGCTTGCGCAGGGCCGCCAGCGCGACACGCTGGAAGCTTACGAGGAAGCGTATCGCAAGAGTTCGATCCGCAAGGATCTGTTCGGCGTACGCAACGCCAAGCCCATGCTCTCGCGCTTCGGCACGTTCTGGGGCGGCGTCGTCGGCATGATGGACATGTGGACGACGACGCTGCTCGGCGGCTTCTCGTTCTTCGGCACGCTGAAGCACGGCAAGACGGATGCTGCCTCCACCGGCAAGGCCAAGAACTACAAGCCGATCGCCTACCCGAAGCCGGACGGCAAGCTCACCTTCGACAAGCTGAGCTCGGTCTATCTTTCGAACACCAACCACGAGGAAGATCAGCCGGCGCACCTGACTTTGAAGGACCCGACCATCCCAATCCGGGTGAACCTCCCCGAATACGCCGAACCGGCGACACGATATTGCCCGGCTGGCGTGTACGAAGTGCTCTACGATGAGGCAGGGGGTAATCCACGGTTCCAGATCAACGCTCAAAACTGCGTTCACTGTAAAACCTGCGATATCAAAGACCCGAGCCAGAATATAAATTGGGTGACGCCCGAAGGCGGCGGCGGGCCGAACTACGCCAACATGTGAGCCCTATCCCGCGAAGGCAGGCGAAAGGACGAAAGAATGCGTTGGGCTTTCCTGGCGGCGAGTGTTGCGGCTGCGGCTGTCACGGCGAATGCGTCGTGGGCCCAAGACAGCAAGCGCGAACCTGCAGCAACGTTGCAAGCAACCGGCAGCGAGCAGGCAGGCGCCGTTCCTTCAGCGGTGCTGCGGACGACGTCGCCGCCAAACGCGGCCCCCAATCGCACCTACGAGACGCCCGAAGCGGCGTTGCTCGAAGCCGATATCGATTATCTCGTCCGTGAAGGTCACCGCGCCGTCGCTCGCAACGACGCCGAAGGCATTTGGTACACGGCGGCGTTCGCCGATGATCTCGCCGCCGGCCGTTACGCGCAGGCGCGCACTGTTCTGCAAAATGCGCCGGGCGGCATCAACGGCGCCTTCGCCGATATGCTGGAGCCGTTCCTGATCGCGGCTGAAGGCAACGTCGACCGTGCTGTAGAACGTGTGGATCGCAGCGCGGACGTGCTGCCGGCGCCGCTGCCGGAAGTCGCGCGTGCGTTGCTGTTTGAATCTGCCAACCGTCTGCCGGAAGCGGCGGCGGTCTATTCGCAAATGATTGAGCGTCTGGACACAACGCCACCGGGCGATGGCGAACCGCAGACCAGCGAAGAGTTCGATCGCGTTTTGAACGCGGCGCGCACCAGCCATGCCGTCTATCGCGCAGCACTCGTGTCGCATCGCCTGGGCCGCACCGAGGAAGCGCGCCGCTACTACAATATCGTGCTGGGCTACCAGCCGCGCGCAGTCGACGTTCAAACCAACCTGGCGCGTCTCGACGCTGGGCAGCAGCCGTTCGAAGCGCCGCTGACAGTCGTTGGCGCCGCTGGGCGCTGGATGCTGTTCGTGTCGGAGCTGCTCACCCAAGCCGAGATGATTTCCAATCTCGTCGCGCAACGCGAACCGGCGCCGGGTCTGCTCTCGGTCTCCGGTTCGACGTTGCTGCAGATCGGCACGCTACTCGCCAACGATTCCGACGATTGGCGTCTTTACGCGGCGCAGCAGACGCTGGAAGCGGGCGGCATCGACGGCGCCGAACGCATCATCAATCAAATTCCGGCCGGAAGCACATTCGCGCCCGACGCCGAGATCGTGCGCGCGTCGATTGCGATCGAGCGTCACAACGATGAAGCCGCCGCTGCCGCCGCCGAGCGCGCGCTCGCGTTGGCGGGCGATCGCTGGGCAATCATCGCCTCGGTTGGCGACGTCTATCGCCGCATTGGTCATCCTGATCGCGCCATTCCGGCGTTCGATCGAGCGCTGACGCTGACACAAGACGGCAAGGACCGCGCCGACGTGCTCGGCTGGCGCGCCTACGCGCACCGCTTCGCCGGCAACATCCCCGCTGCAACCGCCGACGCGCGCGCGGCCTATGAAGCCGATCAAGGCCTCGAGACACGGCTGCTCTACGTCAGCATCCTCATGGACGATCCCGCAGCATGGTCGGACGGCATCCAGATGGCGCGCGGCTTGTTCGCGGAGCAGCCGGATTCCGTCATGCGCCTCAACGCGCTTGGCTACGCGCTCATTCAACGGCCTGAAGGTCTGGAAGAGGGCTACCGCTTGCTCTGGCGCGGCTTCAACTACGGCCAGATGGACTATTCGGTCATCGATAGTCTCGGATGGGCCTATTATCTCTATGGCCACTTCGAACAAGCGCGTGCGCTGATCGAACGCGCCAACGATCTCTCGCGCAACGATCCGAACGCGGAAATTCTCGATCATTTGGGCGATGTGTATTGGCGTCTCAATCGCCGCGATGAAGCGCGCGCGGCCTGGCGCCAAGCGCTCGAAGCGCGTCCCGACGCGATCCGCCGTCGTGAGCTTGAGCAGAAAGTCTCGCGTGGTCTCACGTCGCCCGCGCCGCGCGAACGGCCGTTGCCGCAAGTGGCTTTGCCGGAGCGGCCGGGCCAGCGGGAAGACCTCTAAATGCGCCGCTTCGCTGCGCTCGCCGCCAGCTTCTGCCTCGCGGCGTGCGCGACGGCGGCGCAGGCGCCGGTTCAGGAATCTCGCGCCTACGCGGACTTCCTGATCGGCCGCGTCGCCAACGCGCGCTCGGATCACACGGCCGCGGCGGATCGCTACTTCGCCGCGTTGGCCCGCAATCCGGGCGATCCGACCTTGATCGAAGGCGCGCTGGTCGCGTCTTTGGCCTCGGGCGATGTGGAGCGCGCACGTCGCGCCGCCCGTATGGCGCCACGCGACGACGCGCCAGCGTATGCTCACATCGTTCGCGCCGCCGACGCGCTGCTGGCGCAACGCTACGCGCAAGCCGACGCTGAACTCAGCCGCGCTGAAGGAACGGCCGCCGAGCAATTGGTGGCGCGCATGGTCTCGAACTGGGCGCGCGCCGGTCAGGGCCGCAGTGGCGACATCGCCGCCGATCTCGCGCCGCTTGCTTCCATTCGCCCTTATGGCGGCCTGTTCGGTTACCAGCAGGCGATGGTGTTGGACTATTCGGGTCAACAGCGGGAAGCGCTCGCGGCTTACGACAGGGCGGCGCAAGGCGGCCTATGGTTGCCCAACGGCGTGGCGCGTCACGCTGATTTGCTGCTGCGTACGGGCTCACGCGATCAAGCGCTCGCGCTGCTCGGGACCGAGAGCAATGCCAGCAATCCCGCTCTCGCGGCGATGCGTGCTCAAATCCAAAATGGCGCCGGAACCTTTGAGCGGCTGACGCCTGCGCGTGGCGCGGCGGCCGCAGTTTACGGCTTGAGCGCGGTCTTCCGCCAAGAGCACGACACCACAAACAGCCTTGCCGCGCTCACGCTGGCGATCATGTTGGATCCTGGCTTTGACGGCGCCCGTTTGTCGTTGGCGCAGCAACAATCCGAACTCGGTCACATCGATGCCGCGCGGCGTGTGTTGAATCAGGTGCCGCCGGACTCGCCGTACCGGACAAGCGCTCGCACGCTTGAGGCGTGGATCGTCTATGACAACGGCGACGAAGCAGGCGGCATCGCCATCGCGCAAGACGTCGCCGCCACTGGCGATGTGCGCGCGCGGCGCGCGCTCGGCGACATGTATCGCGGCGCCGATCGTTTCGCCGAGGCCGAGCCGATTTACACGGCGCTGATCGAAGAGCAGCCGAACGAGTGGCGTTCGTACTTCTCGCGCGGCGCAACGCGTGAGCGTCTCGATCGCTGGCCCGAGGCCGAAGCGGATTTCCGCCGTGCGCTGGAACTGTCCCCAGATCAGCCGGACGTCCTCAACTATCTCGGCTATTCCTGGGTCGATCGCGGCGAGCATCTGCAAGAGGGCCTCGCCATGATCCGCCGCGCCGCGGAGATCCGCCCGATGTCGGGCGCGATCATCGATAGCCTTGGCTGGGCGCACTATCGCTTGGGCAATTACGCGGAAGCAGTCGATTGGCTCGAAGCGGCCGTGCGGCTTGAGCCGGCGGACCCTACGCTCAACGATCACCTGGGCGACGCCTACTGGCGCATGGACCGCCGCATCGAAGCGCGCTTCCAATGGCAGCGCGCCATGACGCTTGAGCCCGATGACCCAGAAGCCATCAGGCAGAAAATCGAAAACGGCTTGCCCGATGAAGCGCCGTCGCAATCGGCGATCCGATGAGCGTGCGCGTCTTCGCTCCGGCGAAGATCAACCTGACGCTTGAAGTCGGCGCGCCGCGCGCCGACGGCTATCACCCGCTGCAGAGCGCAGTCGTGTTTGCGGGCGAGGGCGATTGGATCGAAGCGTCCGCCGCTGAGGCGCTGGCGCTCGAGATCACCGGCCCGTTCGCGGGCGCGCTGCAATCGAGTGATGATAATCTCGTTCTCCGCGCCGCGCGTTTACTCGATCCTCAATGTGGCGCGGCGCTGAAGCTCGAAAAGAACTTGCCTATCGCGTCCGGCATCGGCGGCGGCTCTTCCGACGCCGCCGCGACGTTGATCGCGCTAAACCAATTATGGTCGCTTGGCCGAAGCGTCGAAGACCTGGCGCGTCTCTCAGCTGCGCTGGGCGCCGACGTCCCTGTCTGTGTTCATAAGAGCAGCGCCTGGATGACGGGCGTCGGTGACATCGTGGTGCCGATGACAGTGCCGGCGCTCGACGCCGTCTTGATCAATCCGGGCAAGCCGCTGGCGACTCCGCCCGTCTACCGCCGTTTCGACCAACTCGGACTCGGCGGCGCGTTTGCGGAGCGTGGCGCTCCCGATTGGAGGACGCGCGGCGCTGTGATTTCCGAAGCTGCGCACCTCGGCAATGATCTCGAGGTTCCCGCCGTCGCGCTGTTGCCCGAACTTGGTGAACTGCTTGACGCTCTGCGTACCCACCCACGCGCCATATACGCCTCGCTCTCGGGTAGCGGCGCGACCTGTTTCGCTGTCACCGAAAACGCCGATGACGCGCGCGCGCTGGCTGCGGACCTCGCCGCACGCAACCGTGATTGGTGGGTACGCGCCACAACGCTTGCCAGCGCTTGACCGCCCGCTACCGCCTGCGATAGCCCCCGGCGCTGAAAGAGGCGGCGCGTGATCCTGGACCTAGCCATAGTCGTCGCGCTCGCCTTCATCACGAGTCTGATCGCGTGCCGCGCCATGCTGTGGATCGGCCCAATCGACGCCCCTAACGAAGAGCGCAAGCAGCACATGAACCCGACGCCCACCAGTGGCGGCGTCGGCATTGGCGCGGGCTACGGCGCGGCGATGGTGGTGCTGAGCTTGTTCTCGTTCGAGTGGCGCCATGAGGTCAGTGCGGAGGGCATCGCTATGCTCTGGGTCTCGGCGCTGTTTGCGTATCCGCTTCTGTTCATCGGCTTTGTCGACGATGCGCGCCGGCTCAGCGCCGAGTTCAAGTTCATCGTCTATTGGATCCTCGCCGTAGCGGCCGCTTGGCTGATTGGCGTTGTCGATGAGGTTCAAGTCTTTGGCGTCGTGCTGCAATTGCCGTTCGTGCTGGCGTTGCTGGGCACCGCGCTTTGGGTGTTCACATTCATAAACATCGTGAACTTCATGGACGGCGCCAACGGCATGGCGATGGGTTCGGTCGCGGTGGGCGCGTTGGCGCTCTCGGTCATCGCGCTGCAAGGCGGCTCAATCGGCGGCGGGGCCAGTGCGCTTTGCTGCGCGGGCGCGCTGATTGGATTCCTGGTTTGGAATTTTCCGAGTGGGCGGCTGTTCGCTGGCGATTCCGGCGCGCTGTTCGCGGGCGCCATTTCAGCGTTCGCCTGCCTCATCGTAATCGCACGCACGGGTATGTCGCCGCTCGTCGCGCCGATCCTGTTTTTCCCGCTGCTGGCAGACTCACTGCTGACGCTGCTGTTCCGCGCGCGCCGTGGCCGCTCGCTGCTGGTCGCGCACAACGAGCATCTCTACCAACTCGCCATCATCTCCGGCTGGAGCCACGCGCGCATCGCGCTGACCTACTGGCTCGCCATGGCCGTTTGCGGCGTGATCGCGTGGGCTGCTAACCAGGACGCGACCGACACCGCGCCCGCTATTGCGTTGGCCGTCATGGTCGTGCTGGCGATTGTCCTCGACACCATCGTGCGCCGCCGCGCCGAAGCTGCCGGCATCCTGAAGCGCTAAAATCGCAACATCGCCCATTGACGGCCTGTGCGCGCCGTTATACATAACCGAACAGTTATAGAAGAAAGCGGTTATGCAAAGTTCCGACCGTCTAGACCTGACCTTCTCGGCGCTCGCTGATCCCACTAGGCGCGCCATCCTTGCGCGTTTGGCCACGGGCGAAGCGTCAGTTCAAGAACTCGCCGAGCCGTTCGATATGAGCCAGCCGGCCATCTCCAAGCACCTCAAAGTGCTTGAGCGGGCAGGGCTCATCTCGGTCGATATCGACGCGCAACGCCGCCCGCGCCGTTTGGAACCCAAACGTCTGGAGGAAGCCGTGGATTGGATCGAACGCTACCGCGAAATCTTCGAGCAGAACTACCAGCGCCTCGATGCGTTGCTTGAAGAACTGCAAGCGAAGCCACCGAAGAAAAAAAGAAAAAAGAGCTGACTCATGTCGGCCCTCATCTCGGTCGTTCGTTCCTTGAGCAGGCGGCCCAACACAATATCCAAGGAGAGCACAATGCCTATCGAAGTCACGCAACCTAGCGATCGCGAAGTCCGCGTCGTGCGTACGTTCAAGGCGCCCCGCCAATTGGTGTGGGACGCGCACACGAAGCCCGAGCTGGTGACGAAATGGATGCTCGGTCCGCCAGGATGGGACATGCCGGTTTGCGATATGGATGTGCGCGTAGGCGGCAAGTACCGCTGGACGTGGAAGAGCAAGGAAGACGGCAAGCAATTCGGCTTCTTCGGCACGTTCACGGAAGTGAATGCGCCCGCAAAGCTCGTACACGACGAATACTACGATCCAGGCGATGTCGGCTCGTCGATGCCGGTCGGCGATCCCGCGATCGTTTCACTTGAGCTGGCCGAGCAGAACGGCGTCACAACGCTCGTCTGCACCATGAAGTTCGCGTCGAAGGAAGCGCGCGACGGCGCCGTGGCCACCGGCATGACCAACGGCATGGAAATGGGCTACGCGCGTCTCGACGACATGTTCAAGCAAGCTGCGTGAGGGAGAAGAGACAATGCTCATTGAAGTCACGCAGCCAAGCGATCGCGAAGTTCGCGTCGTTCGCACCTTCAAAGCGCCGCGCCAGCTTGTGTGGGACGCGCACACCAAGCCCGAGCTGATGCGGAAATGGTGCTACGGCTATGAAGGCTGGAGCTTGGCCGTCTGCGACATGGATGTTCGCGAAGGCGGCAAGTATCGTTGGCGCTGGAAGAGTGCTGCAGACGGCAGCGAGTTTGGATTCTTTGGCACGTTTAGCGAGGTCAAAGCGCTCTCCAAGCTTGCCCATGATCAATATTACGATCCCGGCGACATGGATTATGCGATGCCGGTTGGTGATCCCACTCTGATCGCGCTCGATTTCAGTGAGGCGGATGGCGTCACGACGCTGACAATGACAATGACGTTCGTGTCGAAAGAAGCCCGCGATCAGGCCGTCTCCACTGGCATGACTGACGGCATGGAGGTCGGGTACGCGCGCATCGACGACATGCTCGCAAAGGCGGCGTGATGCCAGCCAAGGACGCGGACGCCTATCTCGCCAAACTCAGCGCCGACAAACGTGCGACGTTGGAGAAGGTGCGCAAGGCGATCCGCGCCGCGGCGCCCGATGCGGAGGAGGGCATGAGCTACGGCATGCCCGCCTTCATTCAAGGCAAACCCATCGCCGGATATTCCGCGAGCGCCAATCATTGCTCCTACTTTCCGATGAGCGGCGCGATCACCGCGCAGCTTGCGGCCGATTTGGCGAAGTACGAAGTCAGCAAAGGCGGCTTCAAATTTCCAATCGGAAAGCCGCCGCCGGCGACGCTGATCCGCAAGCTGGTCAAAGCGCGATTAGCCGAAATCGAAAGCGCTGCGCCGAAGAAGGCTTCCGCAAACGATGAGGTCGCCGCCTATCTGAAGGCGCTCAAGCATCCGCTGAAGAGGGAGATCGAGGCTGTTAGGCTGATCACCTTGGCGGTCAGCCCCGCCATCAGCGAAGGCATCAAGTGGAACGTGCCAAGCTTCCGCACTGAGAAAGAGTGGTTCGCCACTTTCAATGTGCGTTCGCAAGATAGCCTGCAGCTGGTCTTCCATCTTGGCGCTAAGAAACGCGTGGGTTTGAAGTCGTTCGAGATCGCCGATCCCAAAGGGCTGGTGAAATGGCTCGGCGAGGATCGTGCGATGGTGACGCTGGGGGCTGGGCGCGATATTCCGACAAACCGCAAAGCGTTCGAGGCGATTGTGCGTGCTTGGATCAAGCAGGTCTGATGGCGGCGAAGAAAAAGACCGCGCCCAAGAAGGTCGCGCCGCCCGCGCCCGACGTGAAGGCGGTTGTCGCTGAGCTGAAGCGCGCCGGTTCGCCCGCTTTCAAAGCCGACATGGCCAAGCGCTACGGCATCGTCACCAAGGCCGAGGCCTACGGGACGACAGTCGCAACGCTCCGCGCCATGGCAAAGCGCATTGGCTACAACCACGCGCTCGCCGAACAGCTTTGGGCAACCGGCATCCACGACGCCCGCATGTTGGCCACGATGGTGGACGATCCTGCCGATGTGACGCCCGCGCAGATGGAGCGCTGGGTCAAGGATATGGACAATTGGGGCATCGTCGACACCGCGTGCTTCCACTATTGGGACCGCACACCGCACGCCTTCGGCAAGATCGAGAAGTGGTCGAAGGCGAAGGAAGAGTTTGTCAAACGCGCGGCGTTCGCGCTGCTCGCGAGTTGCGCCGTTCACAAGCAAGGCACGGACGCGCAATTCCAACGCGGCCTCGAGCTGATTGAGCGCGAGGCAACGGATGGGCGCAACTTCGTGAAGAAGGCGGCCAACTGGGCGCTCCGCGCCATCGGCGGCAAAGCAAGCCCGAAGCTGCGCGCCGCCGCACGCGCGCTGGCGCAGCGTTTGGCGCAATCGGAAGATCCGACGGCACGGTGGAACGGCAAGGACGCGCTGCGCGCCTTTGCCAAGGGAGGAAAGTGATGTTCGAGAAGGTAGCCTTCACGATGTACGCAGTCGCCGATCCCGCGCGCGCCCGCGCCTTCTACGAGAACACGCTGGGCTTAAAGCTCGGCAGTCACGGCAGCCACGGCGATATGCATTGGATCGAGTTCGATCTCCCCGGCGGCGGCTGCCTGGCGCTGACCAACGCGACCGGCCAAGCGCCTGGCGGCGGCGGCACGATAGCGTTCGAAGTCACCGATCTCGATGCGGTGATCGCCGATCTCAAGGCTAAGGGCGTGACGTTTCGCAGCGACATCATCAAAGGCCCGCGCTGCCGCATGTCGAACATCGTCGACAGCGAAGGCAACGGTATCGTGCTGCACCAGCTCGATCACAAGCATTGATCCCTTGGACCGCGGGCCTTCAGGCCCGCATTTTGTGCGACCCCAACCAAACTGCGGGTCTGAAGACCCGCGATCCAAGTGGGAGCAGAGATGCCGGCGAGGGCTAGTACGCCCGCTCGACGACAAACTCAGGCAGCGCTTCCAGCGCTTCGCGATAAGCGTTCGCTGGCAGCTTCTTCAGCGCATTCCGCGCCGCATCAGCATGTGCGCGCGCCGCATCAAGCGTGAGCGCGATCGCATCGTGACGCTTCACCAACGCGACGGCGCGATGGAAGTCATCATCCGTGCGTTCGCCGCCCATGACGCGCCGCCAGAACCCGCGCTCGGCATCATCGCCCGCATCGCGCGCGAAGATCACCGGCAGCGTGACTTTACCTTCGCGGAAATCGTCACCCGTGTTCTTGCCCATGGCCGCGCTCGCGCCGCCATAGTCGAGCGCGTCGTCCACAAGCTGGAACGCCAACCCAAGCTCGCGCCCGTAAATCTCAAGCGCCGTCGCCTCCGGGCCAGCGCGTCCCGCCGCGACCGCACCAGACTTGGCTGCCGCCGCGAACAGCGCCGCCGTCTTAGCGGCGACGATCTCCATATAGCGCTCGCGGGTGGTCTCGGCGTCGTTCGCCGCCGCCAGCTGCATCACTTCGCCTTCGGCGATCACGCTGGCCGCGCGCGCAAGAATGTCCAAGACCTGAATGTCGCCGGTCTCAACCATCAGGTTGAAGGAGCGCGCGAACAGAAAGTCACCGACCAGCACGCTGGCCGAATTGCCCCAAACGACGTTGGCGCTCTTCTTGCCGCGCCGCATCGAGGAGACATCGACGACATCATCATGCAGCAGGGTGGCGCTATGGATGAACTCGACCGCCGCCGCCAATTTCCGCGGGCCATCGCCACCGCCGCCCAGCAACCGCGCCGCCGCAAGTGTGATCAGAGGCCGGATGCGTTTGCCGCCTGCGTCGATCAAGTGTGTCGCCAGGTTCGGGATCGTCCCGACCGGGCTACTCATGTATTGATGGATAATCGCGTCAACGGCGGCGAGGTCTTCCGCCAATAAAGCCGCAAGCCGGTCCACCGCATTGGCGGCGCCGGGTGCGTTCTTGGCTGATCCGACCGCCGGTCCCAACAGGGGCTCTCCGCTTGACGTTCTTGTTATGATCAAACGATGGTGGGGCCGGGCGCGCGGGTCAAGCTAGGTTCCACCGGTCGCGCGCAAGGGTCGCACGGGCTTTATGGCCGATATTGAGACGACGGAAGACGCACTCTTTAACGGCCGCATTCGCATCCGCCAGCCGGCGCGCGGCTATCGCGTCAATGTCGACACGCTGCTTCTCGCAGCCGCAGTAGAGACAAATGACGTCACGCGATTGATGGAAGCGGGCAGCGGCGTTGGCGCAGCGTTACTCGCAATCGCGATACGCAATGAGAACGTCAAACTGCTCGGAGTCGAACGCGATCAGAACATCGCATCGATCTCACGCGAAAATGTCGCCGCTAACGCGATGATGCATCGCATCGAAATCGTGACAGGCGATGCACTCGATCGCACGTTGCAACTCGGCGTGTTTGACGGCGTGTTTGTGAATCCTCCGTTCGATAACGAAAGCGAGGGGCGCGCACCGGCGGAGTCGCGCCGTTACGCGCATGTCTCCGATGTCCCGCTCGATGCGTGGATCGCATCACTCGCCGATCGTCTCACCGGCGGCGCCGCGCTGACGATGATCCATCGCGCCAACAAGATGCCGGAGATCCTGTCCGCCCTCGACGGCCGTCTCGGCGGCGCCGAAGTTATCCCCATCCGGCCGCGCGAGGGGGAGGCGGCTGGCCGGGTTTTGGTGCGCGCCCGTAAGGGATCGCGGGCGCCGTTCCGGCTATGCCCAGAATTGGTGCTCCACGATGCTTCTGGAGCCAAATACACCCCCGAAACCGAAGCCATTTTGCGCGGCGAGGCCGCCATCAGCTTCGGCTGATTGACTCTCCAGAGCAGGCCAGCCAGGAGTCCGCTCAACGGGCCGCGCCGACGTCGAGTCGCCGTGTCCCGGCCAGACAAATGAACCCCGTGGGAGAGAGCGCCGAAGACGCGCCCCCGAAGGAGCAACCGCCCCGGAAACTCTCAGGGAACCGGACCGCGGGGGGATGAACACGCTGGAAAGCGTTTCTTGGACCGCGCGTCTTCAGACGCGCACCTGCGGGCCTGAAGGCCCGCGATCCAAGAGGCCGCCGACGGAGTAAGCCGCGACCCACAAACGCGGTGAATCTCTCAGGCGCCAGGACAGCGGGGGCTGCGTGCGCCTTTCGCACGCGCCGCGCGTACCTGGGATTATGATGTCTGACACCGCACCTATGAAGCTGCCGCTCGATGCGATCTGGCGCGCGCGCACGTCCAAGTTCGGCGATTTCGCCGGCTACGACATGCCGTTGCAGTTCGAGGGCCTGATCCCCGAGCACAATTGGACGCGCCAACACGCGGGCTTGTTCGACGTCAGCCACATGGGCCCGTCATTCTTCGCGCTGCCCAAGGGGCATGGGCTTGAGGGCGACGACGCGCACAAGAAGGTCGCTTCGCTGATCGAGCGCCTTGTGCCGGCGGACATTCAAGGTCTGAAGCCCGGCCAAGTCCGCTACACCATGATCACCAACGAAGATGGCGGCGTGCTCGACGATCTGATGATCGCGCGCCCTGCCGAACTGGGCGCGGCGGGCGATCTCTATATCGTCGTCAACGCCGGCTGTAAGCACCAGGACTGGGCGTTGATTGAAGCGGCGACGAAAGGCGAAGCCAATCTGGTTCGCGCCGACGATCGCTGCTTGCTCGCGCTGCAAGGCCCGACCGCGCACGAAGCTGCGGCCGCAGTCATCGATCCGGCGCTCGCCGATATGAATTTCATGACGGTGAAGCGCTACGACGCCTTCGGTCGTATCACCGTGACGCGCTCGGGCTACACCGGCGAAGACGGCTACGAGATTTTGGTGCGCGCCGAGAACGCCGCCGATCTCGCCAATGCGCTGCTCGCGCACCCGGAAGTGAAGCCCATCGGCCTCGGCGCGCGTGACTCGCTGCGCCTGGAAGCTGGCCTCTGCCTCTATGGCCACGACCTCGATCCAACCACCTCGCCCATCGAAGCCGATCTCGCCTGGACCATCCAAAAGCGCCGCCGCGAAGCGAAAGACTTCCCCGGCGCCAAGCGCATCCTGCGCGAGTACGATCTCGGCGCCGCGCGCAAGCGCGTCGGCATCCGCCCGAACGATCGCGCGCCCGCCCGAGAAGGCGTCGAGATTTTCAAGGACGGCAAGAAGATCGGCGTCGTCACCAGCGGCGGCTTCTCGCCGGTTCTCAATGCGCCGATTTCGATGGGCTACGTCGATGCCCAATTCGCCGAGCCCGGCACCGGGCTTGAACTCATGATCCGCGGCCAAGCGCGTCCGGCCACCGTGACGCCGCTGCCGTTCGTTCCGCATCGCTACGTTCGTAAGGGGAAAGCCCAATGACCAAACGCTACACCAAAGACCACGAATGGGTTGAGCTGAACGGCGATATCGCCACCGTCGGCATCAGCACCTACGCCGCCGAACAATTGGGCGACGTCGTCTACGCCGAACTTCCGGAGCCGGGCAAAAGCTTCAAGCAAGGCGACGACATGGCCGTCGTTGAAAGCGCGAAGACGGCTTCCGATGTGTACGCCCCAATCTCCGGCGAAGTCGTTGAAGCCAACGCCGAGATCAAGAACGAGCAATGGCAGATCATCAACGACGCGCCGCAAGCCGGCGGCTGGTTCGTGAAACTGAAGATCGCCGACAAGAGCGAACTCGATGGCCTCATGGATGAAGCCGCCTACGCCGATTACGTGAAGGGGCTCTAATGATCGCGGCGCGCCTCTCCTCTCTCCCTTCCCCCTTGTGGGGAAGGGCGGGGATGGGGGTGTCACCTCAGCAGCTTCGAAACAGCACCGCCGTTACCCCCACCCCCAACCCCGCCCCACAAGGGGGCGGGGAGTCGCTGGAGCACTGAACCCGTGCGTTACCTCCCACTCACCGACGTTGACCGCGAGCAAATGCTCAAGGTCATTGGCGCGAAGAACATCGATGACCTGTTCGTCGACGTGCCGAAGGGCGCGCTGCTGAAGGATCTGGTCGATTTGCCGAAGGCGGCAGGCGAGATCGAGGTGCATCGCCACCTGCAGCGTCTGGCGGAAAAGAACACGCCAGCCGGTCGCACCGCATTCTTCCTCGGCGCAGGCGCCTATCGCCACCACGTGCCGGCGAGCGTCGATCACTTGATCCAGCGCAGCGAATTCCTCACTGCCTACACGCCGTACCAGCCGGAAATCGCGCAGGGCACGCTGCAGGCGCTCTACGAATTCCAATCCCAAGTCGCGCAATTGCTCGACATGGAAGTCGCCAACGCCTCGATGTACGACGGCTCCACCGGTTGCGCTGAGGCGGCGATGATGGCCGCGCGCGTCACCAAGCGGAAGAAGATCGTCTTCTCCGGTGGCGTCCACCCGCACTACATCGACACCGCGCGCACCGCCTGCGAAGCGCTGGGTCTCGAGATCGTCGCGTTGCCCGCCGCCGTCGATGACGAAGCGGCGGTGACGAAAGAACTTGGACCCGATGTCGCCTGCGTGATCGTGCAGTCGCCGAACGTGTTCGGCACGGTCACCGATCTCACCAAGATCGGCGAAGCCGCGCACGGTGCGGGCGCGCTGATGGTGGCGACGTTCACTGAGTGCGTCTCGTTCGGCCTGATCGAACCGGCCGGCGCCATGGGCGCGGACATCGTTTGCGGCGAAGGCCAATCGATCGGCAACGCGCTGAACTTTGGCGGACCGTACGTCGGCCTCTTCGCCGTGAAGGAAAAGCTGATCCGCCAGATGCCCGGCCGCGTCGCCGGTGAAACCATCGACGCCGACGGCAAGCGCGGCTTCGTGCTGACGCTCTCCACCCGCGAGCAGCACATCCGCCGCGAGAAGGCGACGTCGAACATCTGTACGAACTCAGGCCTCTGCCAGCTGGCGTGGACGATCCACATGACGCTGCTGGGCGAGGAGGGGCTGCGCAAACTCGCGGTGCTCAATCACGAGAAGGCGATCCAGCTCGCCGACGCGCTCGACAAAGTCTCTGGCGTTGAAGTGCTGACCAAGCGCTTCTTCAACGAGATCGCACTGAAGCTGACGAAGCCGGCGCAAGAGGTGGTCGACAAGCTCGCGGAGAAGGGCGTCATCGGCGGCGTCGCCATGAGCCGTCTCAATCCGAAGGCGGGCATGGACAACGTGCTCATCACCTGCGCCACCGAAATGAACACCGAAGCAGACATCGCCGCCCACGCCGCGGCGCTGAAGGACGTGCTGGCATGATCACCGAAACCACCTCCGGCAATCGCGGCCTTCTGCAAGCTGAGCCGCTGATCTTCGAAACCGGCCACGCCACCGGCACCGGCGTCGATCTTCCCGCGCCGCAAGGCCTGAAGTCGAACCTCGGTTCGCTGACGCGCAAAGCCGCGCTCGATCTTCCCGGCCTCTCCGAGCCGGAAACGATGCGTCACTTCGTGCGCTTGTCGCAGAAGAACTACGCCATCGATCTCGGTCTCTTCCCGCTCGGCTCGTGCACGATGAAGCACAACCCGCGCCTCAACGAGCGCGCGGCACGCTTCGAAGGATTCGCCGATCTGCACCCGCTGCAACCGACCTCGACCATCCAAGGCGCGCTCGAACTGATGGACGAGCTCGCGCATTGGCTTTGCACGCTGACCGGCATGCCCGCCGTCGCGCTCTCGCCGAAGGCTGGCGCGCATGGCGAGATGTGCGGCATGCTGGCGATCAAGGCAGCGCTCGAAGCGCGTGGCGAAGGCGACAAGCGCAAGCGCGTGCTCGTGCCAAGCTCCGCGCACGGCACCAATCCCGCCACCGCCGCCGCCGCCGGTTTCACCGTTGACGAAGTGAAGGGCGACGAAGACGGCCGCGTCGATCTCGAAGACGTCACCGCCAAGCTCGGCCCCGACGTCGCCGCGATCATGATCACCAACCCGAACACTTGCGGTCTGTTCGAGCCCGACATCAAGAAAATCGCCGACGCGGTGCACGCTGCCGGCGCGTACTTCTATTGCGACGGCGCCAACTACAACGCCATCGTCGGCAAGGTGCGCCCTGGTGATCTCGGCGTCGACGCCATGCACATCAACTTGCACAAGACGTTCTCAACCCCGCACGGCGGCGGCGGCCCGGGCGCTGGCCCGACCGTGCTCTCCGCCGCGCTCGCGCCGTTCGCGCCGGTGCCGCACATCGTGCTGCGCGGCGACACGCGCGAACTGCGTGAGCACACGCAAGGCACGCAAGCCTTCGGCCGTATGTGCGCCTTCCACGGCCAGATGGGCATGTTCACGCGCGCGCTCACCTACATGATGAGCCACGGCAGCGATGGGCTCCGCCAAGTCGCCGAAGACGCGGTGCTGAACGCCAACTATCTGCTCGCGCGCCTGAAGCCGCATTTCAGCGCGCCGTTCGGCGATCGTCTCTGCATGCACGAAGTGCTGCTCGATGACTCATCGATCAAACCGCAGGGCGTCGAAACCATCGATGTCGCCAAGGCGCTACTCGACGAAGGCTATCACCCGTTCACGACCTACTTCCCGTTGGTCGTACACGGCGCGATGCTGATCGAGCCGACAGAAACCGAACCCAAGCGCGAACTCGACCGCTTCGCCGACGTCATGATCGCGCTCGCCGAGCGGGTGAAGGCGGGCGAAGTCGAGTTCTTCAAACAAGCGCCAAAGCTCACGCCCATGCGTCGCTTAGACGACACCCGCGCCGCCCGCCAACCAAAACTCCGCTGGCGGCGGGGTGAGAACGACACCGCAACCAAGCACGCGGCTGAGTAGGTCAAGCGGCGCTCGTCATGAGCGCCGCGACGATCGCCCAAACACCCGTCGCCGCCATCAGGACGGCGGCTGAGGCGCGCACGTAGGCGAGCGGAACGATCTTGGTTGCCGCTTCACCCAGAAGCACGGCAGGCACATTCGCCAACATCATGCCGAGGGTCGTGCCCGCGGTGACGAGTGCGATGTCCTCGAAGCGCGCCGCGAGCAGGGATGTTGCGATCTGCGTTTTGTCGCCGATTTCGACAAAGAAGAATGCGATCAGGGTGGTGAGGAAGACGCCGCCGGCTTTGGTGCTGGCTACACGATCGTCTTCCTTGTCAGGAATAAGCGCCCACGCGGCCATGAGCACGAATGCGGCGCCGACAATCAGTTGAAACGTTTGCCCGCTCAGCCATTGCGCGATGAAGTAGCCGAGTGCTGCGGCGGCCGCGTGGTTCAGCAAAGTCGCGCAGAGAATGCCTAGAATGATCGGCACAGGCGCGCGGAACCGCGCCGCCAACACGATCGCCAACAATTGCGTCTTGTCGCCGATCTCCGCGATTGCAACGAGACCGGCCGATGTCCAAAGCGCTTCCATGAAAACAGTCCGGGGCCTGAGCTGACACGACGACGCAAATACCCGAGCGGCCCTCGCTTGGGTTAGCGTCGTCGGTCTCGCCAATCCGGATCATCAGATCCGCCGCCTGCGCCATGCTGTTGCCAGCAAGTATGTTGACGCGGGCGCCGCGTGTGTTGCGGCCGGCTACTCCCCGAGAACGGGCGCTACATAAGAAGCATCGCGCATAAGGTCAAACGTGCGAGGCGTTCGCAATCTCAAGCAGCGAGTGCGCGCGGGCCGTAGTCGCGGCCTTCGGCGATGAGCTTCCACTGCTTCACATGCGGCGGCTCGTCGTCGAGCCAGCGCGCTTTGCCATCTTCGATGATGAGGATTTCTTCCCACTTCGCGCCGGTTGGCCCGTCGCCCGCGTGAGGTTCAACCAGCCACAAGCCCTCGAACGGTTTGTGCTTCGAGGTATTGCTCGTGTTCCAAAGCGGTGAGCGAGCGAGGTGCGCGCGTGACGCGAACTCGTTGCCGTAGAACCAAGATAGCGAGAGCGCATCGAACCCTTGCGAGCGCCACACGAAAGGCAGGCGCGGTAAGCGAAGCGCGCGATGACCCAGCACTTCGCCCGGATGTTTGCAGTGAACCGGCTCATAGCCCATTTCGATGATGCGCTTCTCAACTTCGGTGGCGGCCGCGTGAAAAGTCGCGCCACTGTTTACGAACGCCGGCACGCTTTGCCGGAACTCAGCGAGGCTCTGCATCATCGTCCGATGCGCGTCGCTCGCGCCGAGGCAGAATGAGAAGGACGTATCGACGAGATAATCGCCGAACACAGGCGAGGCGTCGAAGATCACCGACTCGTTTTCAGAGACGGCGCGCTTCTTCGGAAAGAACTTCCCCACCGGCCATTCGCCCGACAGCGCTGTGCGTTCGCCGAACAGCACCACTGGTAGATGGAAGAAGCTCTTCACGCCCTCACGCCGATAGGCTTGCACCAAGCGGTGCGCCACATCGCGTTCGATCATGCCGGGTTCGAGGCGGCGCGCCTCGTCTGTCAGGATCGAGAACGAGAGGCGCTGTAGCTCGCGAAAGCGATCGAGTTCGGCGGCGCTGAAGCGCTGCGTCTTGAACCAGCTCACGCCGGCGCCTTGCGCTTCGCCGCCAGCACAGCCGCCAGTGCAACCACGCCAGGCAGAGCCTGGATGTAGAGGATGCTCGTCTTCGCGGTCAGCCCGCCGTAGACGCCCGCGACGATCACGCAGAGCAGGAAGAAGATCATGAAATCGCGCGACACGCGGATCGCGCCCCAGAGCAGGCCGACGGCGAGGAAGCCGTTATAGAGGCCTTGGTTCGCCGCCTGCACCGCCGTCTGGTCCGCGAACTCCGGCGTCATGGAGAAGACGCGCTGACCGATCGTGCCGGTCCAGAGAAACATCTCCAGCACCAGAAAGCCGAAGTGCAGCAGCGCCACGAGCGCCACCAATACGCGCGAGAGAACGCCCATGCCCGCCTCCAAAGAAGAACGGGCCGGAGCTTAGCTCCGGCCCGTCAATCTTGTCTCGCAACGTCGGACGTTTAGCCGAACTTGCGCTTCAGGTCGGCGGCGCCTTCCTGGACGAGAGCTGCCTGCGAGCCGTCATTCATGCGGTCGCGGATCATCTTCTCGGCGGCTGCGATCGCAGCTTCGGCAGCGGCGGCGCGAACTTCGTCCGCGGCCTTGGTGCCGGCTGCTGCAATGCGATCGTCGGCCTGACGCTCGCGGCGGGCCATGGCGGCCTGCATCGAAGCGCGGGTCTCTTCCGCCACTAGAGCAGCCTGCTCCTTCGCGGTCGCGACGATTTCCTTGGCTTCCGCTTCGGCGGCGGCGCGCTTGGCGGCGTATTCGGCGTGGAGCTTCTCAGCTTCCTCGCGCAGGCGCCGCGCTTCGTGCAGCTCCTTGGCGATTTCGGCCGAACGTGCGTCCAGCGCCGACAGCATCATCGTCGGCACCTTCAGCCAGATCATCACTGCGAAGAACAGGACGAACGCGACGAAGGCGATGAATGTAGCGTCGATGTGGAATTCCATCACGCTTCTCCGGCGACGCGCTGACGCGGCGCATTAGCGTTCGCCGGCGCGATCTTGTCGGCGATCTCGCGCGCGAGCGCTTCAGCGATCCCCGGCACTTCGGCCAGCGCCTTCTTGCGCTCGCCATCGACCTTGGCTTCCGCTTCGGCGATCTTCTTGGCGAGACGCTCTTCAGCCGCGCCTTGCTCAGCCGTCAGCTTCGCAGTCACGTCGGCGCGGGCGGCATCGACCATGGCGCGCGCTTCCGCACGCGCTTTGGCGACAGCCTTTTCCATGTCGACGCGCGCTTGTTCGGCGGCGGCGCTTTTCTGCGCCGCTTCTTCAAGGTCGCTGCTGATCGTCCCGGCGCGCTTGGCGAGCACCGCAGAAATCTGCGGCAGCACAAAGCGAGACAGGACGAAATAGAGCGCACCGAACGTCAGCGCGAACCAGAAGAGCTGGCTCGCAAACGTCGTCGCGTCGAACGGCGGGAACGCGCCGCCTTCGGCGCCATGCGCGGCCGCGTCCGCAGCGCCATGCGCTGCGTCCGTTGCCGCGTGCGGATCGACTGTCGTTTCGTGAGGCGTCCCCGCCATTGGATCAGCCTTTGGCTTAGGTGAACATCAGCAGGAGCGCGATCAGCAGCGAGAAGATGCCGAGCGCTTCGGTCACGGCGAAGCCGAAGATCAGGTTGCCGAATTGCTTCGGGGCTTCCGACGGGTTGCGCAGCGCGCCTTGCAGGAAGTTACCGAAGATGATGCCGACGCCGATGCCGGCGCCGCCCATGCCGATACAAGCAATACCGGCCCCGATCATTTTCGCTGCTTCAACGTCCATTTTAGTCTCCAGTTTTCTCTTTGCGATGGCCGCTTAGTGGCCAGGGTGAAGGGCGTCGTTCAAGTAGATGCAGGTCAGCAGCGCGAACACATAGGCCTGCAGGAACGCGACCAGGAACTCGAGCGCGTAAAGCGCAACGGTCATTGTGAGCGGCAGCACCGAGCCGAGGATCCAGATCCCGCCGGCCGCCGCCATCATCGGCACGAAGCCCGCGAACACCTTCAGCACCAAGTGGCCGGCGAGCACGTTCGCCCAGAGACGAACAGCGTGCGAAAGCGGGCGCGAGAAGAACGAAATGATCTCGATGATCACGACGAACCATAGGATGTACCAAGGCACGCCGGAGGGAACGAAGAGCTTCAGGAACTTGAAGCCGTTCTTCGTGATGCCGACCGCGATAACCGTGAAGAACACCATCAGCGCCATCGTCGCTGTGATGATGATCTGGCTGGTCGGGGTGAAGAAGTAGGGGAACATGCCGAGCATGTTCGCGGCGAAGATGAAGAGGAAGAGCGTGAACACGAACGGGAAGAAGCGCTTCACGCCTTCTTCGCCGGCCGAGTCCTTCACCATCGAATGGATGAAGCCGTAGGCGCCTTCGGCGATCACTTGCGCGCGGCCCGGCACAACCGCGGCTGGGCGCATCGCCCACCACATGAAGCCGGCCGCCGCCGCCACGCCCGCAACCATGAACAGCGAGGCATTGGTGAACGTCGCGTCGACCGCGCCGAAATGAACCGGCTCGCTGATGTTGTTGATATGGAACTGGTGGATCGGGTCGTTCGACAAAACTCAAATCCTCAATCGTCGTCGTCCGGGATGGACGGCGCGTTCGGGTCCGGCGGGTTGGCGTTATTGTAGCTGCGCACCGCGCGAACCACGTTGACCACCCCCGTGACGGCCCCCAGTCCGAAGCCGATCACCAGCCCCCACGGTGAAGTGTGGAGAAAGTAATCCGCCCCGTACCCGAGCAATGCCCCGACGATGATCGCCGCGCCGAATTCCCCACCGATCCGGAGCGACAGCGAAGCTGGGCTCACGTCTGGAGGGGACTTTGAGGCGCCTTGCCCGCGGGCGGCATCGACGCGCCGGCGCAGGTTTGAAAGGTCGTCCTCAGGCGGTTTTCTGTCAGGCATAACCGGTCCACGCGCCCAAAGGGGCGACTCATCTTGAGCACCCCCCGTTCGCGCGCGCGGAAACTAGCAGGGGTCGCGCAGGGGTCAAGGAAACCGCGTGCGACATTTGCTTCGGGATTTGGGCGCCAGCGCAGGCCTCCCTTGCGAACCGGGAGGCCTGGCCGGAGGGTGCGGAACGCTAGGAGACTAGAACGTCCCGCTCAGCTGCAAAATGAACCAGGGCGCTTGGGCGAACTCGCGCTGGCGATAGTCGCGCGAGGTGTTGATGCCGTTGCGCCCCAGATTGGTGACCGGGCCAGGCGGGTCCTCGTTGAAGAAGCGCCGGTCGCGATAAACCGTCCCATCGAAGATGTTGGCGGCGATCGCCGTCAGCTTCATGCCGTGCGGCAGCGCCGTCGTTTCGAAGGTGAGATCGACCCACGGGCCTTCCTCGCTCGTGTCGATCTCGTTGAAGCGATAGGCTTGGAATTCGCCCTGCTTGAAGATGTTGATCTGCCAAGCGAAGCGCAGGTCTGGCAGATCCTGGCGGAAGACCACTTCGACCTGCGATTCCGGCCGGAACGAGAAAATCCGCGGCTGGTTGGTCAGCGGGTCGGTGACCTCGGTATCCCAGAGATAGCCGGAGATGGTGAGGCGGCCGCCTTCGATGAACGAGACCGGCGTCGAGAAGTTCACATCGAGGCTCGTCGCCTCGCCATCGCCGAGGTTGCCCGGCGCGTCGAACGTGAACGGGAAATCGTCGCTGTTATCGAGCGGCGTTCCGTTGTCGTTGATCGCCGTGATAGGCACGACGTCGGTCACGTTGGAAATCTCGTGCTGCGTCAGCGTGAGGCTGAGCGCCGCGCCGCCAGGGAATCGGAGATCGGCGCCGAGTTCAGCGCGCCAATCGGTTTGCGGCACCAGGTCAGGGTTGCCGCCGGCGAGCAGGGCATCTGCGGTCGCGACCGCAGAGACGAAGTCGCCGAAGTCGAGCTGGCTGACATCGCGATAGACGCGGAAACGGAGCTGGTTGTTGCCGGCGAACGTGCGCGTAACCTGCAGCGACGGCTTCCAGAAGGCGAGATCGACGACCTGGTTGGTGTCGCCGCTAAAGGTCAGCGTCGAGGTTTCCCAGTTCAGGCGGGTCTCGATCGACCACACATCGCTTGGCCGCCAAGTATGCGACGCGAAGATCTCCGCGCGCTCTTCTTCGACCAGCACGTTGATGTTCGGCACGCTGCCCGGGATCGGCGCAAACGAGCCATCAAAAACGAGTTGCTGATCGAGTGAGTTGAACGCGCCCTCGGCGCCGAACTCGATCCGGTGCCGCTCGCCGAGCGGCCGCGAAAGCGTGAAGCGCGCGATCGACTCGCCGGTGTCCTGGACGATGTCCTGATAGAAATCCCCGTCGAGCGCGCCGGCGCCATCGAGGAAGAGGTCATCCTCGAAGCTCTCATAGCGGCCGCGATTGATCAGGCCGATGACGCCGAGCGACCAGGGACCGAGATCGCGATCGTAGTTGAAGCCGAGTTCGTAGCCTTTGCGCCGCTCGCGGAAGTCCTGAATGAGCGCCGAGTCCGGGACGTCCAACGCGTCGAAGAAGTAATAGTCGTTGTCGGCGTTGAAGCGCCACGCGTTGATTTGCGCGTTGGTGCTGAAGCGCCCGCCCCAAAGCGGAAAGGCGATGCTGCCGTTGATCGTCGCTTCGCGGAAATCCCGCGGCGAGGGCGTCTCTGCGCGGCCGGTGTAAACAGCGCCCGGTTCATCATAGAACAGCCGCCAGCCGGGCAGGTCGCGATACTGACTGAAGATCGATCCAGCGATCGTGTATTCGATATTGCCGTTGCGGCCGCTGTAGGAAAGCTCGCCGCGCGGCGCGGGCACGCCGCGTGATGTGAGCTCGAAGCCGCCTTCATAGACGCCGCTGCCAGCCGTGGGCGTCCGTATGATGTTGATCAGCATCGATTGGCCGGAGGCATCGCCCGCGACCGCGGCCCCGCGCAAGATCTCAAGCCGCACGACTTGGTTCGCCGGAATGCGCTGCAGAATGCCTTCGACGCCTTGGCTCTTGGTGCTCGGCCGCACGCCATCGATCAGCAAATTGCCGACGGCGCCGGAGAATCCGCGCCGGTCTTCGCCGCCATCGAGCGAGAAGCCCGGAACCTGGCGCACCATATCGAGCGCCGTCTGCGGATTGTATTGCGCGAACTGAGCCGCCTCGTAGCTTACGCGGTCGGCGGTGCTCGCAGTCGGGGTGACGACTGCTTCGCCGCTTGGCGCAGGTGTTGTCGGCGCTTCCTGCGCGTAAGCGACGCCGGTCAAAGCCAGCGCCGAAACCATCATACGGCCAAGCATTTCTACTCCCCTCCCGTCGCCGTCTCCCGCGGCGCGCGGCTTCGCGCAAATGCACTGCTGCATGTTTCAGGATGATTGCAGCGCTCCTGATGGACGCAGAGCGCAGGGCTTTTTCTAGGCAAATCGCAGCCCATTGCGACGAAGCGCCGGACACTCGCGACGGCTGAAAAGCGAAAGCGCCGCTGGGTGTGACCCCAGCGGCGCTCCGTAGTTTTGGAAGTTGAAGAAAGTTACTTCTTCTTCTTCGCCTTGGCTTTGGTTTTCGCGCCAGACTTGGCAACCTTCGCCGTCTTCTTCTTCGCAGCCATAGTATCAACCTCCCCAAACAGTGGGATGCTCATAGCTCTGCGTCGATTCTCTAAATTGTAAATGACCACGTGTGAACGAGGCTTGCGCGCTTGGCTCGGTCGAACGCGCGACGGCGTCAGGATTCGAGCGGAGTTTTCTCAAGCCGATAGTGATGCCCAAGCGTGATCCGATTGAGTGCCGGCCGATGTCCGCGTGCGTCGAGTGCGGCTCTGATGCGTGAGATCAACTCGCGCGTTGCCTGAAGCGCGAAGGTCACTTCGCGGATCGCACCGATTTCGAAATCAACCAGATTTGGCAAGGCATCCCGGTCGTCCGCCGCCATCTCGCGGCTGTAACGCCATTCCTTTTCGTAGGCCCAATCAGCCATCTTTTGGTACGCGAACTCGAATGGGTCGGCGTCCTGAAACACGTAGCGCTCGTCGGTGTATTTGACCGGGCGCGGGGCGAGCCTAGCACCATCAGAGTCGGTCAATCCGAAGAGTTCACCGGGCTCGAACGCAATCTGGAAGCCCGTGTGATTTTCTGTGTAGTGCGTCCACATCGGGACACACATTCCGTTCTCGGTGCAGCTGAAGATGCGAAACAGTGTGTCCAGGAGTTCAAGCAGGTCGGGCTGAATCTGGGCGTGCAGCGTGTCCGCGGCCGCCGAGAGATCGATTCTACGATGAGTCTCCGCACGGATGAGGTCGGCCAGCACCTGACGATCCCATTCGCGGTACCGGTCCTTGAGGATCAGGCGCTCGACCCCCTCATTGATGGCCTCATCGAACCGAGGGTCACGCGCTGCGACGGCGTCTTGCACCATCGCAGCGGTGTCGAAGGAGAAGTGAAACTCCAGCGGATCGTTCAGCGCGCGGCGGTGCGAGAAGCACAGCTTTCCCGTCTCGAAAATGTCCGCGCGCGCTGGGGGAAGGTATTTGTAGAGGAGCGCGGGATAAGCCGCGCTCACCTCACATCCCGCCGACGGTGAGGCCGGTGATGTAGAGGGTCGGTTGTCCGACGCCGACGGGAACGCTTTGACCCGCCTTGCCGCACGTGCCGACTCCTTCGTCGAGCTTCAGATCGTTCCCGACCATCGTAACGCGCGTGAGCGCGCTCGGGCCGTCGCCGATCAAAGTCGCGCCCTTGATCGGGTATTTGATCTTTCCATCCTCGACGAAATACGCCTCGGTGCACTGGAAGACGAACTTGCCGGACGTGATGTCGACCTGGCCGCCGCCGAAATTCACCGCGTAAACGCCGCGCTTCAAGGAGCGCAGGATTTCATCCGGGTCTTTGTCGCCGGCGGTCATGAAGGTGTTGGTCATGCGCGGCATCGGCCGGTGCGCGTAGCTTTCGCGGCGGCCAGAACCTGTCGGCGCAACCCCGGTGAGGCGCGCGTTCAAGCGGTCCTGCAAATAGCCTTTGAGAATGCCGTCTTCGATCAAAACCGTGCGCTGCGTCGGCGTGCCTTCATCGTCGATCGTCAGCGAGCCGCGGCGGTTCTCGATGGTGCCGTCGTCAACAACCGTCACGCCCGGCGCCGCAACGCGCTGTCCGATCATGCCGGAGAACGCGCTAGTGCCTTTGCGCGTGAAGTCGCCTTCGAGGCCGTGACCGACCGCTTCATGCAACAGTACGCCCGGCCAACCTGGCCCAAGCACCACATCCATTTCGCCAGCTGGCGCTGGCTCAGCGTCCAGGTTCACCAGCGCAATGCGCAGCGCCTCATCCGCCAGCGCCTTCCAGCGGCCCGGCGCAATAAACACTTCGTACGGCTCACGTCCGCCCGCGCCAGCCGATCCGCTCTCGCGGCGCCCGTCGCGCTCGACCGTGATCGAGACGTTCACGCGCACCAGCGGGCGGTGATCTGTCAGTTTCGCCCCATCGGGGCGCAGAATCGTCAGCCCGCGGCGTGCGCCGGCAAGCGTCGCCGAAACCTGCACGACGCGCGGGTCCTTGGCCCGGCAGTAGGCGTCGATCTCAGCCAGCAGATTGGTCTTGTCGGTGAAAGAGGGGGCCTCGATCGGGTCGAAGTCCGCATAGAGCTGACGGTTGACCTTGGCCGGGCTAACATCGAGCGTTCCTGCGTGGCCTTGCTTCACCGCTGCCGCTGCTTCCGCCGCGCGCGACACCGCTTCGGTCTCCAGCACGCTGGCGTGGCCGTAGCCGGCGCGCTCGCACGCCACCACGCGCAAACCGAAACCCTGCGTCGCATCGAACGAGGCTGACTTCAGCCGCCCATCATCCCAATGAAAGCTCTCGGCCCGGGTGTCTTCGGCGAAGACCTCGCCATCATCGGCGCCCTTGGTAGCGTCAGCCAAGATTCGCGCCGCCGCGTCCCAATCCATTTCCGCTGCATGTTCAGGGGTAGCGGAAAGCCCATCGGCCATGTCGTTCGTCTCCGGGAGAATAGTGTGCGTTCTATATAGTCCCGGAGTCGCCCCGCGCTGTAGCCGGAACGGTCGGAAACTGTAAGTCTATGATTTTACTGGTTTGAGGTGCCAGTTTGGCGGGCTTGCAGGTTCTCGCGGCGCTGCCGGGCGAACCGCTGCAGTTCCATATTCGCCGGACCCCAGTCCGGATAGATGTCCAATGCGGTATTATAATCCTCATAGGCGCCCCGGAAGTCGCCCAGCGCTTCGCGCGCAGCCCCGCGGTTGAAGTAGGCCTTATAGGGTTCCTGAACGCCCAGCCCGAGCGCCTCAGTGAAGGCGGCAATCGCCGGCCCGTAGCGCCGCAGCTGCAACAACGCCGCGCCGCGATTGACCTGCGCCTCCGCGTGTCGCGGCTGGAGCGCGATCACCGCATCGAAGTCGGCAAGCGCCTGCTCATTCTCCTGACGGCGCATGTGAGTAACGCCGCGATTGATCCGCAACACCACTTCCGCCGCTTGCGTCAGGTGCCGGTAAGAGAGCGCCTCGGTGCAGAACGAGATCGTTGCGTCAGAGGTATCGCCGCGCAGAACCTGATCACTGCAGCGGCGCGCGTTAGGATCGCGCCCCACCACCGTGACGGCGGAGGGATCCGTGCGTTGCGCCAGGGCGACGTTAGCGAAAGGCGCCGCCACGGCCACTGCCGTGAACGCCAGAATCGCAGACGAGAAGCGCCTTGGAAGCCAAGCGCGGCTCATGCTAGCACCCCACCCGGTTGGAGACTTACAAACCCGCAAGGCGCGGTCGAATGCCGCGCCCGGCGACTATAGGCGCGAGCTTCGGCGCGCGCCATACCGGCGCTGAATCTCAAGGGAGGAGAACTGCGTGAAGCGAGGGGCTTGGATCGCAAGCATCGCCGCTGGTGCGATGTCATTTGCGGGCGCTGCGCACGCGACGTTGCTGCAGGGGCAGCCGACTCCGGAGGGCGTGCATCTGCAGCCCGCCGCGACGGACATCATGCGCGACATCATTAGCTTTCATGATTTCCTCCTGTGGATCATTGTCGCCATTACGATCTTCGTGGCTGCACTGCTCGTGTGGGTCATGGTGCGTTACAATCGCCACGTGAACCCGACGCCGAAGAAGTTCACGCACAACATGCTTGTGGAAGTGATCTGGACGGTTGTGCCGGTTCTTATCCTGGTGGTCATCGCGTGGCGCTCGTTCCCGTTGATCTACGAACAAGAACGCATCCCCGAAGCTGAACTGACGCTGAAGGTCACTGGAAATTCCTGGTTCTGGAATTTCGAATACCCAGATGCTGGTGTCACGATTGCGGCGAACCTGCTGCCTGAAGAAGACGCAGAGCGCGAGGGCCGTCCGTACCTGTTGGCAACGACTGAGCCGCTGCTCGTGCCGATCAACACCAACGTGCGCGTGCTCGTGACCTCGAACGACGTTATTCACGCGTTCGCTGTGCCGGCGTTCGGCGTGAAGGAAGACGCGATCCAAGGTCGCGTCAACGAAACCTGGTTCAACGTCGACACGCCCGGCACCTATTACGGGCAGTGCTCCGAACTCTGCGGCGTAAACCACGCTTACATGCCGATCGAAATCCGCGCTGTGACCCGCGAGGAGTTTGACGCTTGGATCGCCGCGCGTGGCGGCGCCTTCGCGTCCGCTGAGCCCGCGCCTGCTGCGGCGACGCCGCCTGCGGAAGGCGCGACGACGCCTGCAACTGAACAACCGGCCGCTGCGCCGACGTCACCGTCGCGCTGAGGAGCAAGGAACTATGACGCACGAAGCTGCTCACGCCGCGGATCATCATGAAGATCACCGCCCTAGCCTCTATGATTGGAAGCGTTGGGTCTATTCCACCAACCACAAGGACATCGGCACGATGTACCTTGTGTTCGCGATCATCGCCGGTCTGATCGGTGGTGCGCTCTCCGGCTTCATCCGCTGGGAGCTCGCGGAGCCGGGCGTTCAGGTTTTCACTGAAGGCTCGATGCTGGCCAACATGCTCGGCATGGATTCGAACCACAGCTATAATGTGGCTGTGACCATGCACGGCCTGATCATGATCTTCTTCATGGTCATGCCGGCGATGATCGGCGGCTTCGGCAACTGGTTCGTGCCGCTGATGATTGGCGCGCCGGACATGGCGTTCCCGCGCATGAACAACATCTCGTTCTGGCTGTTGCCGGCGTCGTTCACGCTCGCAGTTCTCTCGATGATCGTGCCGGGCAACGGCGACTTCCCAGGGTTCGGCGGCGGCTGGACGCTCTATGCGCCGCTCTCAACCTCGATGGCCCACCACAGCGGCCCGTCGATGGATCTGTTGATCCTCTCGCTCCACATCGCGGGCGCGAGCTCAATCCTCGGCGCCATCAACTTCATCACCACGATCTTCAACATGCGCGCGCCGGGCATGACGCTGCACCGCATGCCGCTGTTCGTGTGGTCGATCCTGGTCACGGTGTGGCTGCTGGTTCTGTCCCTGCCGGTTCTCGCCGGCGCGCTGACCATGCTGCTGACCGACCGCAACTTCGGCACGCAATTCTTCGAGCCGGCCGGCGGCGGCGACCCTGTGATGTACCAGCACTTGTTCTGGTTCTTCGGTCACCCCGAAGTGTACATCCTCATTCTGCCGGGCTTCGGCATGATCTCGCAGATCGTCTCGACGTTCTCCCGGAAGCCCGTGTTCGGCTATCTCGGCATGGCCTACGCCATGGTCGCGATCGGCGTCATCGGCTTCGTCGTGTGGGCGCACCACATGTACACGGTTGGCATGGGCCTCGATCTCGAAGCCTACTTCATCGCCGCAACCATGGTCATCGCGGTGCCGACAGGCATCAAGATCTTCTCGTGGATCGCCACCATGTGGGGCGGCTCGCTCGACTTTAAGGTGCCGATGCTCTGGGCGATCGGCTTCATCTTCCTGTTCACGGTCGGCGGCGTTACCGGCGTCGTTCTGTCGAACTCAGGCGTCGATACCGCGCTGCACGACACGTATTACGTCGTCGCGCACTTCCACTACGTGCTGTCGTTGGGCGCCGTGTTCGCGATCTTCGCGGGCTTCTACTACTGGATCCCGAAGATGAGCGGCTACCGCTACAACGGCTTCCTCGGTGGCCTGCACTTCTGGCTGATGTTCGTCGGCGTCAACATCATCTTCTTCCCGCAGCACTTCCTGGGTCTGCAGGGGATGCCGCGCCGCTACATCGACTACCCGGAAGCGTTCGCATTCTGGAACCACTGGTCGTCGGTCGGTTATCTGATCACCGTCGCTGGCGTTGTGGTCTTCCTGGTGATGTTGGCGGAGATGTTCATTGTTCGCCGCAAGGCGGGCGCCAATCCGTGGGGTGAGGGCGCGACCACGCTCGAGTGGACGCTCTCGTCGCCGCCGCCCTTCCACCAGTTCAACGAACTGCCGGTGATCAAGCCGGACACGCACCACTAAGAGGAGCGACGTGGCCGACGTCACCTTCACGCATGAACGCCCAGCAAGCGCGAGCGACTATCTCGCGCTGCTGAAGCCGCGCGTGATGTCGTTGGTCGTGTTCACTGGCCTCGTTGGTTACGTGGCTGCGCCAGGTCACGGCGACATGGTGCTGGGCTTCGCCGCGATCCTCGCGATTGCGGTGGCTGCCGGCGCCTCGGGCGCGCTCAACATGTGGTTCGATAGCGATATCGACGCCGTGATGAGCCGCACGCGCACGCGCCCCATTCCGGCAGGCCGCGTGCCGCGCGAGGAAGCTTTGGTGCTGGGGCTGACGCTCTCGGTGCTCAGCGTCGTGACCATGCTGCTTGCCGCGAACGCGCTCGCCGCAGGTCTGCTCGCCTTCACGATCTTCTTCTACGCCGTTGTTTATACGATGTGGCTGAAGCGCTCGACGCCGCAGAACATCGTCATCGGCGGCCTCGCTGGCGCGCTGCCGCCAGCAATCGCGTGGGCCGCAAAAGCTGGCTCGCTCTCGATCGATCCGCTGCTTCTGGTCGCGATCATCTTCTTCTGGACGCCGCCGCACTTCTGGGCGCTCTCGCTTCTGCAGAAGAATGACTACGCCGCCGCCCGCGTGCCGATGCTGCCCGTCACCCACGGCGCAAAGGCGACGCGCTTCCAGATCTTTGCCTATTCGCTGCTGCTCGCGCCGCTCGCGGTGGCGCCGGTGTTCACTGGCCTTGGCGGCATGATCTACGGCGCCATCGCTGCGGCTGGCGGCGTGTTCTTCGTTTTCCTCGCCGCCCGCGTGCTGATGTCGCGCGCAGGCGAGGGCGTGCCTGCGGAAGATAAGCGCGCACGCGACCTGTTCGGTTTCTCGATCCTCTATCTGTTCGCGCTGTTCGCGGCCCTTCTGGCTGAGCGGGGCTTCGGATGAGCGTGATCTTGACGCCCGACGAACTCGCCGCCCGCAAGCGCCGCAATCTCTGGATTGCCGTGGCGATCGCCGCGTTCGTTGTGCTCGTCTTCCTCATCACCATGGTGAAGGTCGAGGACGGCATTGTGGCGGGTGCATCATGACGCCCGACAAGAAGCGCATGCGCCGCACGGCGCTCATTGCCAGCGCCGTTGTGCTTGGCATGACCGGCCTCGCGTTCGCTGCCGTGCCGATCTACGACGCGTTCTGCAAAGTCACCGGCTACGGCGGCACGACGCAGGAAGCGCAAGCGGCGCCGACTCAAATCCTCGATCGCCGCATCGAAGTCCGCTTCGACGCCAACACCTCGCCGGATCTGCCGGTCGAGTTCGCGCCGAAGCAAAATGCAGAGACGTTGCGCATCGGCGAAACCGGCCTCGCGTTCTACCGCGTCCGCAATCTCTCGAACGAGCCGATCGTGGCGCGCGCGACCTACAACGTCACGCCGCACGTCGCCGGTCAGTACTTCGCCAAGCTCGAGTGCTTCTGCTTCACCGACCGCGTGATCGCGCCGGGCGCGGAAACCGACTTGCCGGTGGTCTTCTTCGTTGATCCGGAAATCGTGTCGGACCCCGACACGGCCGACATCAACACGCTAACCTTATCTTACACCTTCTTCCGCTCCACTTCGCCTGAAGCACAGGCGCTGCTGGACGCGGCCGAAGGGCCGACGAGCTAGAGACGCTGAGGGATCGAAATGGCGCACGACGTCAAGCACGACTATCACCTGGTCAATCCGAGCCCCTGGCCGTTCGTGGCCTCTGTCGGCGCGCTGATCGCCGCGATTGGCGCCGTCGTGCTGATGCGCGGTCTCTCGTCGAACGAAGCTGATTTCTTCTTCGGCAAGGGTCACTGGACGCTCTTCGCCGTCGGCATGGGCATCCTCGTCATCACCTGCATCGGCTGGTGGGGCGACGTGATCAAGGAAAGCCGCCAGGGTGATCACACGCCGGTCGTCGATATCGGCCTCCGCTACGGGATGATCCTCTTCATCGCGTCGGAAGTGATGTTCTTCGTTGCCTGGTTCTGGATGTTCTTCGAGCTGGCGATCTTCCACGGCCACCGCGCCGATTGGATCGTGCCGACCTGGGATGCGGCCACGACCGCAGCTTGGGCCAACTGGCCGCCGCCGCACGTTGAGACGTTCGATCCTTTCCACCTGCCGCTGATGAACACGCTGATCCTGCTGCTCTCGGGCACGACGGTGACGTGGGCGCACCACGCGCTGCAAACCGGTGATCGCAACGGCGCGCGCAACGGCCTCATCCTCACCGTGCTGCTGGGCATCTTGTTCAGCTACATCCAGTTCGCCGTCGAGTATCCGGAAGCGGGCTTTGCCTTCGGCAACCAGGGCGATGTCACCAACGCCAACGTCTATGGCTCGTCCTTCTTCATGGCGACGGGCTTCCACGGTTTCCACGTCGTGATCGGCACGATCTTCCTGGCGGTGTGCTTGCTCCGCGTGATCGCTGGTCAAATGACGCCGCAGAAGCACTTCGGTCTCGAGGCCGCGGCTTGGTACTGGCACTTCGTTGACGTGGTGTGGCTCTTCCTCTTCACCTTCGTCTACGTGATGCCCTACCTGACGATGCAGAATTGAGCGAGACGCGGCCCTCACCTTGGGCCGCGGGGCTCCTGCTGCGCTGCCCGCAGTGTGGCAAAGGCAGTGTGTTCAGCAGCTATTTGAAGCTCCGCGACGCGTGCCCTGTGTGCGGCGCTGACTTCAAGGCCGCCGACGCCGGCGATGGGCCTGCGGTGTTCGTGATCTTGATCGTCGGCGCCATCGTCGCGCCGCTGCTTATGATCCTGCAGCGCCTCGTGCCTGACATTGTCGCGCTGGTGATCACGCTGATCGCCACCGTCGTGCTTTGCCTCGCCTTCCTGCCGCCCTTCAAAGCCACGCTCTTTGCGCTGCAGTGGAAGCACAAGGCGCGCGAAGCGACGCACGAGGACGTGGAATGATCCGCTTCAAGCCGCTCCTGTTGATGTCGCTCTTGTCGATCATCGCGCTCGGCGTGCTGATCTCATTCGGCCGCTGGCAGTGGGAGAAGTACGAGCAGAAAACCGCCGCCGCCGCCGAACCCGTCGCCGAGATGACGATCGCCAGCTACCAGCCCGTCGAAGCCGGCATCCAGTTTGTTTACGGCGTCCGGGGCGACACGCGCGAGCAGGGGTGGCGCGTGTTCACGCCGGTGCAAGAGGGCGACACCATCGTCTTCGTCGACGGCGAATTCATCCCCGGCCAAGACTCGCCGAACCCAGAAGAAGTGCGCGTGCCTGCGGCCATGCGCTTTGGCGCGCCGATCAGCGGCGCATCGATCCGCCCGGAAGATCCAGGCCCCTTCACCGCGCCGCCGCGTCCGCTCGTGCGCCGTTGGTACGCCGTCGATCTCGCCGCCATGGGACGTAACGCGGGGCTTGAGAACGTCGCCGACTATTACATCGCTGCCGCCTATATCGGCGCCGATGGCCGCGCCGCGCCGAACCCATTCGCGCTCGCCGCTGGCGCGGACGCGATGCCGCCGGCGCGGCATTTGGGCTACGCGCTCACCTGGTACGGCCTCGCGATCGTTCTCCTCGCCATCTATTTCGCCTACCATATCAGCGTCGGCCGGCTCGCGTTTCAGCGTCCCCGCCCACGCGAGGACTGATGCGCTACATCTCAACGCGAGGCCAAGCGCCGCCCGTTTCGTTCCTGGACGCTGTGCTCGCAGGCATGGCGCCGGACGGCGGGCTTTATGTGCCGGAGAGCTGGCCGTCACTCTACGACGGCACGCCTGCGCTCGATCCTATCAAGGTCGTCTGCGGCGACTACGGATACACGGCGAATATTGCTCTCGGTCGTTTCATGGGTAGCGGCCTCGATGTGTCCGGTGTCGTTGTCGTGGACGCCTATCATCAAGTCCGCGAGAAATGGCCCCCAGCAGTCACGCCACTGCGCCAGATCGGATCTGGTGAATGGATGTTGGAGCTTTTTCACGGGCCGTCCTTGTCGTTCAAAGACATTGCGATGCAGCTCATTGGGCCGCTTTATGATTTGGCGTTGGAGCAGCGCGATCAACGCCTGACCGTAGTGTGCGCGACTTCAGGCGACACGGGCGGCGCGGCGGTTGAAGCTCTGAAGGGACGCAAGCGCATCGATCTCTTCGTGCTAACGCCGCAGTCGCGAGTTTCGGACGTGCAGCGCCGCTTTATGACTACGTCCGGCGCGGCGAATGTACGCGTAATCGACATCGATGGCGACTTCGATGCTTGCCAGGCGATCGTGAAGACATTGTTTGCTGATCGCGCCTTCGCCGATCGCGCGCACCTGTCCGGAGTTAATTCGATCAACTGGGCGCGCATAGTTGCGCAGTCCGTTTATTTTCACATCGCCGCACACACGCTGAGCGCTGGTGGTCCCGTGAGTTTTGTGGTGCCGACGGGCAACTTCGGAGATGCCTATTCGGGATGGGTAGCCAAGCAGTGCGGCGCGCCGATCGGGCGGATCATGCTCGCCACCAATGAGAATGACATACTCGCACGCGCACTAGAGACAGGTCGATATCAGCGTGGGATGTCCACGGCTACGCTTTCGCCTGCGATGGACATCCAAGTCGCCTCGAACTTCGAGCGGATACTGTTTGAGGCGCTTGATCGTGATGCTGACGCGACCAGGCGGCTGTATGAGACGCTACAACAAAGCGGCGGTTTCGATATTCCGCGACCTGCATTGGCGAAGCTTCGAACTGACTTCTCGGCGGGTTCTGTGGACGATGCCGAGACGTTGGAAGAGATGCGGGGTTTCTTCGCGGAGAGCGGCGAATTGGTCTGCCCCCACACCGGTGTTGGTCTCGCTGCACAATACTCGCCATTTCCAGTCCCGCCGATCGTCTATCTCGCCACCGCGCATCCAGCGAAATTCCCCGAAACCGTGGAGCGCGCCACAGGCGTGCACCCGGAACTCCCACCGAAATGCGCCGATCTCTTCCAGCGCAGTGAAAAGTTTGACTCTCTCCCCGCCGACGCCGAAGCGGTGAAGCAATACATCCGAGAACGGAGCCGCGCGTGGAGCTAGAACTTGTCCGCCTGCCGAATGGCGTGCGCTTGGCGCTCGATCCGATGCCGGGCCTCGCCACGACGGCGCTCGGTGTCTGGCAACGCGTTGGCGCGCGCTGGGAAACGCCGGAGCTCAATGGCATCGCGCACCTCTTCGAGCACATGGCGTTCAAGGGCGCGGGCGCACATGACGCGCGCCAGTTCGCGGAAGCGATCGAGAATGCCGGCGTCAGCATGAACGCCGCCACCGGCTACGAGCGCACCGCCTACTACGCGCGCTGCGTCGCCGAGCAAGCGCCGTTCGCGCTCGATCTCATCGCCGACATTCTGTTCGAACCGCACTGGGCGCCCGAGGATCTGGAGAAGGAGAAGGGCGTCGTCGCGCAAGAGCGCTGCGAGGCGTTTGATGCGCCCGACGACCGCGTCTTCGAACTACACCAATCGGTGCTTTACAAAGACCAAGCCCTCGGCCGCCCGATCCTCGGCACAGAAGAAGCGCTACGAAACGTCAGCGTCGATACGCTGATCACCTTCCGGTCAGCCCACATGACGCCGGAGCGCGTCATCATCTCTGTCGCCGGCGCATTCGATCGCGACGCCATCATCGAAACCGCGACCCGCCGCTTCGGCGATCTCGCCGCAAAGCCCGCGCAAGACAAAGCGCCCGCGCGACCACAATCCGGTGCAACAGGCGAAACCCGCAAGCTTGAGCAAACGCACCTCGTCTTCTCGTGGCCTGCGCCGAACTCCGGCAGCGAGCACATCTACGCCGCGCGCATGCTCTCCGAGATTTTCGGCGGCGGCATGTCTTCGCGTCTCTTCCAAGAAGTCCGCGAAACCCGCGGCCTCGTCTACGCCATCGATTCCGCGCTCGATGTGCTGGAGGACGATGGGCGCCTCAGCGTCTATGCCGGCTGCTCTGAAAAGCATGCGGGCGAAGTCGCGGAGATCGTCCGCGACCAACTCGCGCTCATGGCCGCCAAAGGCCCCACCGAAGCCGAACTGAAGCGCGCCAAAGCCGTCACCCGCGCCTCGATGCTGATGGGCGTGGAAGCTCCCAGCGCCCGCGCCGAAGCGCGCGTCAGCCAGCTCTTCCTGCGCGACCGCCTCAGCGACTTTTCCGAACTCCGCGCCCGCATGGACGCCGTCACGTGTGAGCAAATCCAGGCCATCGCCGCCAAAGCGCTCGAAGGCCCGGCCTGCGCGGCTGCCATTGGCCCCAAGGCGGGGCATGGCGCGCTGGCGGCATTTGGGGCAAAATAGCTCCGCTATGGTTTTGATGCGGAAGGACAATGACGGCATGCGCCGGGTCGACGGGGAGGGCGTTTATCTGCGCGCGCCCGAGCTGCGCGACTATCAGGAATGGGCCGACGTCCGCGAAGCCAGCCGCAATTTTCTGACGCCGTGGGAGCCCACCTGGGCGCAAGACGAAACCTCGCGCGGCTCCTATCGCTACAAATTGCGCCGCTACACCGAAGACGCGCGCGATGACAAAGCTCACGCACTCTTCGTCTTCCGCGAAAGCGACGATGCGCTCGTCGGCGGCGTGACGCTCTCCAACATCCGCCGCGGCGTCGCGCAGACAGCATCGCTCGGCTACTGGGCCGGCCAGATGCACACCGGCAACGGCTACATCACCGCCGCCGTCCGCGCCGTCGTGCGCTACGCGTTCGAGGACTTGGACCTGCACCGCGTCGAAGCCGCCTGCCAGCCAGACAACGTCGCCTCGCGCCGCGTCCTCGAAAAATGCGGCTTCACCCACGAAGGCATCGCCCGCGCCTACCTCAAGATCAACGGCGCCTGGCGCGATCACTTGCTGTTCGGGATCGTGAATAGCGGGGTTTAGTGCAGTGCAGGAATCAACCACTTGTCGAGAGTGTGTTGTCCTCTCGCCACCGGCAGCTTCCCGCGATGTTCGATAGAGTCGTCACAATTCTCAGCGAGAATCCCGAACTGGCGACGCTCGGTGCACCCCAGCTCGACTCGGCCATTGATGAAACCCAGGAGCGACTAGGGGTTCAATTCCCCGAAAGCTACCGGGAGTTCTTACGTCGGTGGGGCTGGATGTGGTTCGGCCCCAATGCCTATTTCGGTCTCGGGACCACCGTGGAGAACGTAGTCATTGAAACCGAGAGGGCTCGACTAAGATTAGGATTGCCCGCCAAATATGTTGTGGTCGCGGACCATGATGGAGACGAATTGGTGTGCCTAGATACTGGTGCGCTAAGGCCTGACGCAGAGTGTCCGGTGTCGATTTGGAACTGCATCCACGGAGGCCTTTCGCGAACATGCGCGAACAGCTTCGAGGCATTTCTGCAGCGCGACCTCGAGGACTTCGCTACTTAGCGCTCGAGACAATCGTCGCAGCTGAACGTCCGCTCACGCTTCCCGGCCAAGCTCACGCGCATTGCAAATGCGGGTGAGCGCAGAGCCGGGACCCAGGGGGTGACGAAGCGCGGTGGAGGATCACTTGCGGTTCGGGATCGTGAATAGACGGGGTCTAATATGGACCGCCGGCGTCCCGCCGGCCAGCGCTGGGGCATGCCGGTAGCACGCCAGCGGTCCGTACTCAGCGGCGCCAACGTGCGGACGAAAATTCCCAATCTTCGGACCGTCGGACGAGGCCGGCAGTGACGGGATTTCGCTCGATATACTCAACCGTCCAGGTGAACTGATCCTCAGATCGCATAAACCGATCAAAATATTCACGCAGCCACAGCGGACCGCTACGTCCTTCGTTCTTGTTGATCGCGTGCGCCGTGAATGACTTCCAACTATGAATCACCTTGGCCAATGGCCAGTCGCTAAACTGCTCAACAAGCACGTGAACATGCGTTGGCATGATGCACCAAGCGGCGAGGGCATATCTGTCGCCATCGCCATGAAGCAAGCTGTCTTGAACAATCTGAGCGTTTGCGCGGGAAGCTAGAAGACGCGCACCACGCTCGATGTCGAAAGCGCCATCGGCCCATTCCGCTCGTGCGACTGGATCGGTGATGGAAGCTGGAACGCTGCCTGGCAATGCGTCGGCGAGGCCAAAGACAATGTGCTGAACGAGGCGCTTCTCGTCACAGTGCGGAAGATACCCGCGCGAACGCCAACCGGTGAGCGACATACGCCAAGCGTATCACGCCGAAGGAGCCTGCAATATGGACCGCCGGCGTCCCGCCGGCTTGCTCCGGCGTTGGCCGGCGGGACGCCGGCGGTCCATATTGGACTGCGCCTCACCTTGAAAGTGCGGGGAGAGAGGCGTGCTCTATCCCTCGCTTTTCCTGCGCAAGCCGCTGAAAACAAAGCACCGCGCCCAAAATCTATCCGGTGGTCTCCAGCGCGCCCGTATCATCCGCGCGTGTCCCGTACCTACCAGCCTCCATCGCAACACATGATCGACGCCCTCGCGGCGGCGATCATCATGTTCGTGGTCGAGCTGGCGCAGGCGATCTTCACACCGCACCCTGAACTCACACGCCGCCGCATCCATCACGCCATCCGCCGCGCCGAGCGCGCTGTCGAACTGATGTTGCTGCTGATGGCGTTTCGCCTCGCGACACCACCCGCGCAGCGCCTTAGCTCCTTCGCCCGCCGCAACACGCCGATCGGCTTTGCGCGGCGCGTCCGCCAATCGAAATTTCTCTTCAAGCACGCACGCGTGCGGCTGCGCGCTGGCGCATTCCATCAACGCATCGCACGCCTCATCGCGGCTGTCGCTAAACCGGCGCGCTACGTTCAACGTTTCCTGAAGCGCCTTCACAAAGGCCTACGCGGTTCGCGCCTCGTCGTTGCTTGCCCAGATGCGCAAACGCTTTTCGGCAATGCGCCGCTTAGCGCAAGCTATGCAGACTCATCCTGAAGCCAGATCGTACTCGCTTATCGAAAACGCCGCGACGAAGCCCTTCGCCGCGGGCGCCAGCGTTGCGCACGAACAATATGGACCGCCGGCGTCTCGCCGGCATGCACTGGCATTGGCCGGCGAGACGCCGGCGGTCCATATTGCCTAGAGCGCGTCCAGCCCCACATCGAGCGAACGAGCCGAATGCGTCAGCGCCCCAATCGAAATCACATCGACGCCCGTTTCCGCCACAGCCGCCACGTTCTCGATGGTGATGCCGCCCGATGCTTCCAGCAGCGTCGACCCATTCGCCATCTTCACCGCCGTGCGCATGTCGGCTTGCGAGAAATTGTCGAGCAGGATCGCGCTCGGCCCATACGGCAGCGCCTCGCGCAGCTGCTCCAGCGTATCCACCTCAATCTCAATGCACATCAAATGCGGCGCCGCATCGCGCGCGCGTTCAAGCGCAATGCCAACGCCGCCTGCCGCCGCGATGTGATTGTCCTTGATCAGCATCGCGTCGTCCAAGCCGTAGCGATGCGCGCCGCCGCCGCCCAGGCGCACAGCGCGCTTCTCCAGCGCGCGCATGCCCGGTGTGGTTTTGCGCGTCGACGCCACGATCGCGTTCGAGCCTTCGACCGCATCGACATACACGCTCGTCAGCGTCGCAATCCCGCTCAAGCGGCCGATGAAGTTCAGCATGGTGCGCTCAGCCATCAGCATCGAGCGCGCCGCGCCTTCGATCTCCATGATCGTGTCGCCGGTCTTGACGCGCGCGCCATCTGCCGCGTGCATCGTGAACACCAAGTCCGGATCGATCATCGCGCCCGCAAGGATCGCCGCATCCAAACCAGCAACAACGCCAGCCTCACGCGCGCGCAGCGCCCAGCGGCCTTGCGTCTCCGGATCGATCAGCGCGTCAGTCGTGACATCGCCCGCGACGCCGAGATCCTCGGCGAGCGCAAGCTTCACGATCGGCTCGAGCACGACGTCAGGAAGCGGCGGCAGCATCGGGCGCACCTGAGATGAACGTGCGTTGCGGTGTCGCGACATCGGGATAATCGCTCCTGAAGTGCGCGCCGCGGCTCTCGGTTCGAGCGAGCGCGGCGCTGAGTATGAGTTCGCTTGCGACAAGCGCATTGGCTTGGCCATGGCTTTCGCCGAGCGCGTGAACGTGGGCGAGGGCGCGTTTGAGTCCGGCGCCGTCTCTGACGACGTTCGCGTCCGCTTCCATAAGCCGGCGAAGCTCTGCGCGAGGTCCGTCAGCGAGTGTTGGCGGCGCGGTGGTTGGTTCCGGGGCGAGGGGAAGTTGTGCAGCGTCATCGCGCAGTCTGGCCGCGATTCGGTGCGCGAAGACCACCGCTTCCAGCAACGAGTTGGAGGCCAAACGGTTTGCGCCATGCGCGCCAGTGGATGCACATTCGCCCACCGCCCAAAGGCCCTCGACGCTGGTTCGGCCCCAAATATCCGTGGCGACGCCGCCCATGTGATAGTGCGCGGCCGGCGCGATCGGGATCGGCGCCTCGCGCGGGTCGAGCCCTGCGCTCATGCAGGCTGCGAAAACTGTGGGGAAGTGCGCAGGGAACTTTGCACCGACTGCCTCGCGCGCATCGAGAAAAGCGCCACGCCCAGCCTGCCGCTCAAGATGAATCGCACGCGCCACCACATCGCGCGGGGCCAGATCATCGACAAACGCTTCGCCTTTGCCGTTGACGACATGCGCGCCTTCACCGCGCAACGCTTCCGTCGCCAGTGGCGCTGGATCGCGGCCAATGTCGATCGCTGTTGGGTGAAACTGCACGAACTCAGGATCGGCAATCAGCGCGCCAACGCGCGCCGCCATCGCAAAGCCCTGGCCTTGCGCTTCTGTTGGATTGGTGGTGACGGCGAACAGCCCGCCAGCGCCCCCCGTCGCGAGCACGACTTCGTTGCCGACGAAAACCTCGTCGCCATCGCACAACACGCCACACACGCGCCCGTTCGCATCGCGCATCAAAGCGCGCGCACGCTTGCGCTCAACGATCTCAATATGAGGCGCCGCACGCGCCGCAGCGATCAGCGCATCCATGATCGCCTTGCCGGCGAGATCGCCCGAGACCCGCACCACACGCGGCCGCGAGTGCGCTGCTTCCAAGCTCTGCGCCAGCGCACCATCCGGCGTGCGATCAAACGGCACGCCAAGCGCAATCAAATCACGCACGCGATCCGGCCCTTCGCGCGCAATCAGCGCCGCCACCGCAGGGTCGACCAACCCCGCGCCAGCCGCGACCGTGTCGGCGGCATGCAACTCAGGATCATCGCCCGGCGCCAAAGCCGCCGCCAAACCACCTTGCGCCCAAGCGGACGAAGAGCCTTGGCCCAATAGCGCCTGGCTCAACACCACGCAGCGCCGCGGCGCAAGCTTCAGCGCGAGAAACAGACCCGCGAGGCCGGCGCCGACAATGAGGATGGAGTCACGCGCGCTCATGCGAGCGCGCCTGTGTTTAGCGCAGTCGCGAGAAGGTAACTTGCGGCGATGCTTCCGAGTTCAGCACGCCGACGAGCTGATCGGCTTCGCCCGCTTGCAGCACGAAATTGTCCGGCGTGTAGCCTTCGAGCGGCTCGGCCAGCTGGCAAGTGATCGTGAACTGTCCGCCGTCGCTCTCGCCGGTGCAGGTTTGGCGCGCGGTGAGAAATGCGGTTTGCGTGGTGTCGCGATTGACCAAGCGTTCGTGCGCCAAGAGGCGAATGTCGTAGCGGTTCGGCGCCGACGCCGTGATCACCGCAACGCCGCTCATGATCGCGCCAACGCGCTCGTCGCCATACGAGGACGTCTGAAACGCCCATGTGCCGGCGTACGTATCCCCGGTTTGCGCGTGCGCTACCGGCGCTGCGACCAAAGCCAACGCCGCAATCAGAAATCCACGCATGTTTCGCCTCTCTTTCGCGGAGCGTGTTGGGCGGCGAAAGGGGCGGCAATGGGGCGCTTAGACGAGTTCTACCGCGACGGGCGCGCGACCCGTCGCAAACGCACGTGGCTTTTCCTTTGGCAGGTCGAGCATACGCTGGATCGCGAGCTTTGCACGCACGCGAACGTCCTCCGGGATCGTCACTTCGTGCTTCATCGTCGCCAGCGCATCGTAGATGCCTTCGAGCGTAATCCGCTTCATGTGCGGGCAGAGGTTGCAGGGGCGGATGAAGTCGACGTCCGGCGCCGCTTGCGCGACGTTGTCGCTCATCGAGCATTCGGTCAGCAGCACGACCTTCGCCGGGCGCTTTTCCACGACATAATCCTGCAGCGCCGCCGTCGAACCAGCAAAGTCCGACGCCGCCATTACTTCTGGCGGGCATTCCGGGTGCGCGAGCACCACGACGCCAGGATGGGCCTCGCGCAGTTCGGCGATGTCTTCCGCGGTGAAGCGCTCGTGTACTTCGCAGCGGCCGTGCCAGGAAATGATATGGATGCCGGTCTGCGTCGCGACGTTCTTCGCCAGATACTCGTCCGGCAACAGGATAACGCGATCCGTCTTCCACTCGCGCGCCGCCCATTCAACAACGGCCGCCGCATTCGAAGACGTGCAGCAGATGTCGCTTTCAGCTTTCACGTCGGCCGACGTGTTCACATACGTCACCACCGGCACGCCGGGGTAACGTTGCTTGATCAGCCGCACGTCGGCGCCCGTGATCGAGGCGGCGAGCGAGCAGCCCGCGCGCATGTCGGGGATCAGCACCGTTTTCTCCGGCGCCAAAATCTTCGAGGTCTCGGCCATGAAGTGCACGCCGGCTTGCACGATCACCGCCGCATCCGTCTCCGCGGCTTCGCGCGCGAGTTGGAGCGAGTCACCGCGGAAATCGCCCACGCAGTGGAAGATTTCCGACGTCATGTAATTGTGCGCGAGGATGACCGCGTTCTTGGCGCGCTTCATCTTGTTGATGGCGCTGATCAGCGGCGCGTAGGCCGGCCACTCGACCGCGGGAATGACGTGCTTCACGCGCTCATAAAGCGGCGCAGTCTCGGCGGCGACTTCAGGCGTGTAGGCGAGGCCCCGTCGGCTCGCGGCGTCGAGCGCGCCCCAGGTGCCGTGGACGGCGCGGGGATCACAACTGCCTTCGCTGCCGGTCAGCGGGGCGTCAATCAAACGGGCCATATTTGGCCTCCTCGCGCCCCAAACGGGCGCTTATGCTCAATTGGAGCATATATAGGGTGTAAAAGATGGCCGAGAAGGCCTCGACCTCACCCTTATGCTACGAAAGAGCATAACCTCTAGCCGGACCATACTCCCAGGGATTCCGGCATGCAAGCGAAAGGCGACTTTAGCGTTGGCCGCGCGTTAGAAGGCGAGCTTATCCGGGAGGAGTCGCATGCGCCGTGTCCTAACGCTGATCGCCACCGCGTCCGTGCTGTCGGCCTGCGCGACCTCGGAGCGGCCCGGACCTGACGTCGGCCCAACCCAACCGGCGGCGGAGTTCTCACTCACGCCCGCACGCTTCAACGACATCCCGGACTGGACGCGCGTCGATCTCGCGCCGGCTTTGCTCGCGTTCCGGCGCGCTTGCGACGGCAGGCGTCAGCGCGATTCAACCGCATCGCTTCCAGGCGGTGGCCGCTACGGCGGCACGGTTGCCGATTGGGCGCCCGCGTGCGCTGCCGCGCAAAGCGTGAGCCCCGGCGGCGAGCGCGCCTTCTTCGAAGCGAACTTCACGCCGAGCCTCGTGCGCGGTCCCGGCGAAGCGCGGATCACCGCGTACTACGAACCGATCATCGAAGCGCGCCGCGCGCCGGACGCAGTTTATTCCGCGCCGCTCGTGCGCCGGCCCGGCGACATGGTCACTGTCGATATCGCTGCGTTCGCAGAAGCGTACGACAACGAAGCGCTGCGCGGCGCGCCGCGTGCGCTGCAAGGCCAGATCAGCGGCACGCAAGTGCGTCCGTATCCAAAGCGTGAAGAGCTAAATCCCGCGTCCGATCAGGCGTTCGCGTGGGCGCATCCAGTCGATGTCTACAACCTGCAAATTCAGGGATCGGGCCGCATCGCGTTTCCCGATGGCACGCAATCGCGCGCGGCGTTCGCGGCGCAAAACGGCTATCGCTGGCGTTCCGCTCTCGGCGCGCTGCGCGATTCCGGCCAGCTGCAGGGCGGCGCGACGTGGGCGAACTTCCGCGCCTGGAGCGATCGCAACGGCGCAGCCGCGACACAACAAGCGCTCAACGCCGATCCGTCCTACGTGTTCTTCCAGGAAGAGCGCATCGACGATCCAAGCGCAGGCCCGCGCGGCGCCGCTGGCGTGCCGCTAACGCCGATGGGTTCGATCGCTGTTGACCCTGCTTTCCATCCTTACGGCGCCGTCGTCTTCGTAGATGCGGAATATGACGGCCAACCCTTCCGCCATCTCTTCGTCGCGCAAGACACAGGCGGCGCCATCCGCCGTGGTCCGCAGCGTGGCGACGTGTTCTTCGGCTCAGGCCCGGAAGCCGGCCGCGGCGCCGAGCGCATGAACTCGCCCGCGCGCTGGTGGACGCTGACGCCGCGCGGCGCGCCGATCTCCTGATGCGCGCGCGCTGGAAATACGTGTGTTACGTCGATGACGATGGCGACGAAGTGCTTGAGACGTTCGAGCCGGCGATAATTCATTCTCGTTATGTTGAAAGTGAAGGCATCCCGCCTGGGCGCCTTGTGTCGGCGGGGTTCGCGACGGCGGAAGGCGAATGTTACGGACAGTCCACCTCGCTCGGCATCTCAAGCCGACCGCGCGCGGACACGGCGTTGCTCCGCGAGCTGATTGGTTAGCTGCGCAACGCGGTTCTTCCGCTATGCTTGTTCAGCTACCATTCAGGCGCGCCTGCAAGGGTGGGGGCGCTTGCGGCGGACTTGGCGGGAACCATGGTACGTATCGCTTTTTCAGTAGCGGCAGCGCTTGCGCTTAGCGGTTGCGCCGCGACAAACACGGTGTATGCGCCGCCAGTGACAACGACGATCTCGCCGCCGGTCAGCACCGGCCCCAGCATTTACACGCATGCCGCGCGCGCGCCGCTGCACAGTGAGCTGTTCGCCTGCAACAGCTATGGCTCGAACCTCGGCCTCATTGGCCAGCGTGGTGAGGCGACGAACTACACGCCCTATATCGAAACGCCCGCCGGCCCGTTGCTGCGCAACCCAACTGAAACCGCGTGCCTCTCATCAGGCTTCGGCTTTCGCAACACCGCGAGCGGCGGCGGCCGTCAGCACAACGGATTAGATCTCGCAAACCGCGAAGGCGGCTTCATCTACGCCGCTGGCGAAGGCCGCATCGTCACAGCCGAATATCGCAGCGGCTACGGCAATTACATCGAGATCGATCACGGCTACGGCGTGCGCACGCGCTACGCGCACATGGCGGAGCTTGATCCAAATCTGCGTCCCGGCATGCGCATCGCAGCCGGCGTGGCGATGGGCCGGATGGGTATGACTGGAAATGCGACCGGCGTGCATCTGCACTACGAAGTCGTGGTCGATGGCTTGCTTGTCGATCCGCTGAACTACGGCGTGCCGCAGCCGTACGTCACGACGCCGGTCGTCAGCACGTATCAAGCGCCGATCCCGATCGCGCCGGTGGAAGAGCAAGCGGTTGAACCGCCGCCCGCGCCGCAGAGCTATCCCGAACCTGTTCGCCTACAGCGCCCAGACCAGTTCAACTAAGCTACGGCACGCGCGTCGTTTGCCCGTAAACGACGCGCCACTCGCCATCGCGCAACGCCCAAACGTCAACGTAACGAAGCGTGACGCTCACCGGCGCGCCGTCCTGCGTCCATGAGAGCGTCACCGTGCCGCCGAGCGCCGCGCCGTCGCTCCAGATGTGTTCAACCGGCTCCGTCACCGTGACGGGCGCGGGATCAAAGCCATCCGCGGTCCAGAACGCAATCAACTCGGCCTTGTTTGAGCGCGCGCCATCGCTGCCCACCAGCACGTAGTCGTCTGCGATCAATTGCTCCAACGCAGCACCATCGCCCGCGATCTGCGCATCTTCATAGCGCTGTGCCGCCGCCTCCAGCGCCGCGCGCGTATCTGCGACAGGAGTCGGCGCCGGCGCGCACGCGAGCAAGAAGAGGGCAGGCAGCAGCGCCGTGACAATCCGCATCGTACCTCCGCGATGGATCAGCGTGCTGTCGCAAGCTCCGCATCGGTTAGCGGCACGCTCGAAATGTCCATCTTCGCCGATCCTTCAACCAGTTCGCGTGAGTGCGAAACATAGAGGATCGTGCGGTTCTGAAGATCGACGATCCGGCGAATAGCCGTGTTCTTGAAGAACAAGCTCGTCCGCTGATTGAAAATCTCTTCGCCTGAACGCGATGTCGGAATGCCTGCGAGATTGATCGGCCCGATACGCTGACACGAGACCGCTGAGTTCGAAGGGTTCTCAAACCAATTGCCCTGCCGGATGCGATCAAGCATTGAGCGGTCGAAATAGGCGACGTGGCACACCACGCCCGGAATCCCCGGATCCGGCAGCGCTTCTACCATGATCTCGTTGCCGAGCAGATCGTTCGAGAACTCACCCACCTGGCTGTCGCGATCGCCGCCACACGCCGCCAGCGCGCACGCCAGGCCTGCGGCCACCGCCGCCTTAAGCTTCATCGTCAAAGGAGCCTCCTTCGCCCTCTTAGCGGCCATACTAACGCGCGTGCCCGAAAATAGGTTCGATAGTCATGGAGCGCGGGCGTCCTCGCCCGCATACCTAGCTTTTACCGGCAACACCGGCGCTTGTTGTATCCGACCGATGCGGGCGAGGACGCCCGCGCTCCACAATTACTCGCCGCGCGGGGCGGGGACGTGGACGCCGCCAACTGGCCGCTCGCTCAGCGTTTCGAGTCGCGCGCGGAAAAGCTCCGCCGGGCGCCCGCCGGCGCTGGTGTCGAACTGGCCGGTGCCTTCCACCAAGCCGGTGCGGTCGAGCAGGCGGCGGAAGTTCTGCTTGTGCAGCTCAAGCCCCGCGATCGCCTCTACGACGCGTTGTAGGTGGAGCAACGTGAAGTGCTCTGGCGCCAGTTCGAACACGACCGGGCGATATTTTATCTTCGCCCGCAAGCGGCCGATCGCCGTCGCTAGAATACGTCTGTGGTCCGACGCCATCGGCTCGCCCAGGCCCGGCTCGCTTTGCATCGCCGGCGTCGCTTTGCCATCGAAGCGCGCCCGGTCACGCGCGGCTTCAGGCGCAAGGCCCGCTTCGTAGAGCAATTCGTAGCGCTCAAGCGCGCGCTCTTCGTTCCACACCGCGCCATCCAGCGCGAACGCCAACCGCACGCGCGCGCGGCGTTGATTGATCACCTCCGCGTCGCGGCCCTTTTGCGTCCATGCACGCAACTTTGGCGCGAGCAGCTCATCGATCACCGCGGGGCGCCCATCACGCCAATCTTCCCACGGGAAGAAATCGTACCAGGAGCGCCATCGCGCCGCCGCGCGATCAAGCACGGCGCGCGAGGGCGTTAGCGCCAGATAGGAGATTGAGATCACGCGGTCCGATCCCGGGCTTTCCGCCATCGGCATTTCGCGCCCGCGATCACCAAACGTGTAGAGCTGCTCGACATAACCGATGTCGAAGCCCGTCTGCTCCTTCACCCAGCCGCGCAGCGAAAGCTCAAGCGTTCTATCGCCAGCCGGATCGAAGGGGCCGAACGGCAAGCCCGCCGCCTCATCGCCATCGCGCGTCACTACCACATACGGCCCATCCTCCGTCACCGCGACGATGACGGCTGATAGCCCGATGATGACGCGCGCTTCGCTCATGCGTAGCGGCTCGGAATGGAGAAGGGCGTGTTTTCGCCGATGTCGTACCAGCTGGCGCCACGGCCGATGCGCTCGATCGCGCGCGTCATGCGTCCGCAGCGGCCAAGCTCGGCATCTGCAAGTGCGATGAAGCGGCGATTGGGTGAGGCAGCGTTCGAGGCTTGGCGAAGCGCAAGCGCGATCTCTTCCTCGTCGGCGCCAGGATTTTGCGCGCAGGCGGTGAGGAAGGCGGTCGCGGTCGAGCGCGAGATGCCGGCGTAGCAATGAATGAGGATTGGTTGGTTGCGATCCCAACCCCCAACGAACTCTAGGATCCGTTTCGTGCGCACGTTGCAGAGCGCGTCCATGCCTTCTTCTTCGTCTTCGATGTCATGCACTTCGATGCACAGATGCCGCTCGCCGACTTCTTTAATTGACGGAAAAGGTGTCAGCGGATCGAGCAGGCTGACGACGTGTGAGACTTTGTTGAGCTTCGCCAAACGCGGCGCAAGGGAAAGGGGGCAAACGTAGATGGTCATATGGCGCCAGTTTACGCCGGATCGATCAGCGACCGGAAGCGCTTCAAGAACGCCTCTTGCACTTCGCCCGTCGGTTTTGGCGTCATTTTGAGCTTTAGGCCGCGTGGTGGCGTCCCAAAGTAACGCTTCGCCTCGGCTTCGGTGAAACCCGCCAGCTGCGTCGCTTCGAAATAAGCGCAGATGATATCGGCGCGCTTGATCACGCCTTTCACCACCGCCGGCGGATGCGCGGGCAAGCCAAAGCGCAGGTGGATCGCCGCTTCGAGCTTTGCTTCGAACGCCTTGTAGTCAAAACCCAGCGCCGCTTTGAACGGCGAGATCATGTCGCCGATCACATACTCAGGCGCGTCGTGCAGCAGCGCCAACAACCGCCGCTTCTTGTCCCACTCTGGCGCCAGCTTGCGGCAAATCTCTTCGACGAACAGCGAGTGCTGCGCCACCGAGAACGCATGCGCGCCGATCGTCTGTCCGTTCCAACGCGCCACGCGCGCCAGCCCATGCGCGATGTCCTCGATCTCAATATCGAGCGGCGAGGGGTCCAACAGATCGAGCCGCCGTCCCGACAACATACGCTGCCACGCACGCGGCTTCTCTGCGGGTTTGGGTGATTGCGCCATCGTCAAACCAATCTAAGCGGCGCCAAGCACGCGCATAAGCGACTTCCCTCATGCGCCGGGCGCACTCGCCAGCGTTGCGCGATAGCGGCGACTGCCAACCACTGTCTGCCCATCGCTCAGTGTAATCTCCAAATCCCCCGACGGCGTCGGTTTCAGCGCTGCGATCTTTGTGCGGTTCACCAGCCGCGAGCGGTGGACGCGCACGAAGCCGCGCGCCAGCAGTCGCGCTTCCCATGAGGCCAGCGTGCCGCGCACCAAATGCGTCTTCGCGGCGGTGTGAAACTCCACGTAATTGCCGGCGGCTTCGACGTGGCTGATGTCGCCCGGCGCTAGGAACACCGCCGCGCCGCCGTCGCGCACCTCGATGCGTTCGTCGGCCGGCGCCTTGGCGGCGGCCTTCCGGCGCTCGGCGACGTAGTCGAAGATCCAGTAGGTGGAGGCGATCACCGCATAGGTGAGCACGTCCTTGCGCCATTCGTAGAAGGCGACCATCGCCACGCCGTCATCGAAGAAGCCGTAATGACCCCGGCCGATCCAGTAGATGGCCTCCCGCATCAGCCAGATGCAGACGATGTGGACGGCGGCGAAGGGGAGTGTGAGGCCGAAGTGGATAAGTCCGGGCCGTATCCAATTGTCCTGTGTCGGCGTCCACCGCCGGACGGCCATGCCAATCAGGGGCGCCATCGCCACGATGACGATCGCGCTCGTCACTTCCCAGGACACCGGCTCCCACCAGTGGAAGTCGAGATCCGAGCGCCGCATCTCCAGATAGTCGGACGACGCGTTCACCGCGACGACGACCAACGAGACCAGGGCGATGAAAAACCAGGGCCGCCACTCGCCCCGGGGCCATCCGCTCGTCCCTTTTTCGTCGCCGGTGATCACCGGAAGCTCCCCGTTCGTCCCCGCAGGCCGCCGGGCGCGGCGCCAGCGTAGCGGGGCAGGCGGAACCGCGAAAGAAGCGGCGCTCACAAGGAGACGCCGCACCCCATGACCGACCGCCGCTATGACCTCGATTGGCTCCGCATCATCGCGTTTGGCCTGCTCATCCTTTACCACTGCGGCATGTTTTACGTGTCCTGGGATTGGCACGTGAAATCGCGCTTCGCCAGCGACGCCATCGAGCCGCTGATGATGCTCACCAATCCCTGGCGGCTGACGCTGCTCTTCCTGATCGCCGGCGCCGCGACCCGGTTCATGGCCGACAAGATGAGCGTCTGGAAACTGACCGGCGCCCGCATGGGCCGCCTCTGGCCGCCGCTGCTGCTGGCCGTCTTCGTGATCGTTCCGCCTCAGAGCTATTACGAGATCGTGGAAGCGCTCCAGGCGATGCCCGCGCACGTTGCGGCCCAATACCCGCTCGCGCTCGACAACTTCTACGTGAAGTACGTCACCGCCACCGGCAATTGGTGCGACGATGACGGCTGCTTGACGACGCCGACCTACAACCACATGTGGTTTGTCGCGTATCTCATCCTCTACACACTGGCGCTCATCCCGCTGTTGCCGCTGCTGCGCCGCATCCCAAGAGTCGCGAGGGCGCTCATCGCCGGGCCGTTCCTGATCATCACGCCGTGGCTTGTCATGGCTGCGCTGCGCGTCACGCTCTTCCCGATCTTCGGTGAAAGCCATGATTTCCGCGAAGATTGGTATCTGCACGCGCTCTATTTCAGTGTGTTCTTGTTCGGTTTTGGTATCGCAAAGTTCCAACCGTTCTTCGATCGTTGCGTCCAGATGCGTTGGATCGCCCTGACGATCGCGCTGATTGCGTGGGCCGCAATCATCACGTACTTCAACGCATACCCGGATGGCGTCACGCCGCCGGAATGGCTGCGCGCCATCATGCGCAGCGTGCGCGAACTCGACGCCTGGTGCGCCATCATCGCCTGCATTGGCTTCGCACACCACTACCTGAAAGACGCCGACGGCCCGGTGCGCCGGGTGCTCACGCAAGCCATCTTCCCGTTCTACCTGATCCACCAGACCATTATCGTCGTCGCCGGCCACTACCTCGACGAGCTCCGATTGCCGCTCGCCATCGAGGCGCCTCTGCTGGTTGGAACCACGGCGCTCGGCTGTTGGCTTTTCTTCGATCTGGGGCGCCGGGTTCCGTTCCTGCGCGTTTGGATCGGCCTGCCCTCGAAAAGCCAGCCAAACGTAGCTACATTACCCACACAAGTCGTTGGGGAGGCGCGTTAGCCTCCGGCGGATGTCCCGCCACAGTGGAGCGAACATGTTCTTCTGGTTCCTCGTAGCTGTCGCGGCCGTTGTCGGCCTGACGCTCTTGGGTGCGTTCATGACGCGCCGCTCGGGCGGCTGGGATCACGACGATGGCGGCCCGATGGGGCCTTGGGTCGATCACTGAGCGCCCGCTGGCCGCAAACAGGCGGCGAAGCTCTTGTTTTGCTTGCCTAAGCCGCGCGCCTGCGCCTTACATGGCGCACACAAATGGAGCGCCCACTCACCATCCGGCGCGCGGTCCCGCGTGACGCTGAAGCCATAGCCAAACTCGCTGCGAACGCCGCGAGCGAGGAGGGCGCGGCATCGAGCTTGGAGACCGACCGGATCAAGGCGCATGCCTTCGGTTCAAACGCCCTGTTCGAAGCCTGGGTCGCGCAAGAACGCAACAACGCACCGCTGATCGGCCACGCCATCATCACCAAGAGCTACGACGTGCGCCGCGCCGCTCCGAATGTCGTGCTCTGCGAACTCTATGTCGTGCCGGAGCAGCGCCGCAGCGGGCTTGCGCGCAAGCTGATGAGCGCGGTTGCGCGGCGAGCTCATGAACTCGGCGCCCGCGAACTCGCAATCACAACCGGCGTCGACAACGACGTCGCCCAAAAATTTTTCAACGCCGTCGGCGCCAAAAGGCGCGAAGCGGCTGTGTTCATGATGTCGGCGGACGGCATCGAGTGGCTTGCCGCGGAAGGCAATTAGGGGGCGGCGCGTGGGAGCGCGCCGAGCACGGACAGGGAGAGACTATGATCGCGAAACCATTGCTCAGGACGGCTGTGTCCTGGATCGCCATCGTCGCCTTCACGGCGGCATGCGCGACGTCGCCGGCGACGGGGCCGAACGGCACTTCATCATCAAGCAACGCGCCGGTGAGCGCGGAATCCGCCGCCACCTTCGTGCAATCGGCCGAAGATGAGTTGATGCGCCGCTCCGAATACGAAGCGCGCGTCGCCTGGGTCTATAACACCAACATCAATTTCGACACCGAGTGGCTGTTGCAGCGCTCCGACGCCGAAGCCACCGAAGCGCGCGTCCGCTTGGCCTCTGAAGCCGGCCGCTACGCCAATGTCGACCTGCCGGCCGACACGCGCCGCAAGGTCGATCTGCTGCGCTTGAGCCTTGTTCTGCCTGCGCCGCAACGCGAAGGCGCCGCCGGCCAGCTTTCGGAAATCACAACGCGCCTCGCGTCGATCTATTCGACGGGCCGTATTGATTACCAAGGCCGCCAGGTCACGCTGGACGAACTCGAAACCCTGATGGGCACCGAGCGCAATCCGGCGCGGCTCGAAGAAATCTGGACCAAGTGGCACGCCGTCGCAGCACCCATGCGCCAAGACTATGCGCGCATGGTCGAGATCGCCAACGAAGGCGCGCGCGATTTAGGCTTCGATAACGTCGGTCAGATGTGGCTGTCGAACTACGACATGCCGGCCGCCGACATGGAGCGCGAAGTCGAGCGCCTCTGGGGTCAGCTGCAGCCGTTCTACGAACAGCTGCACTGCTACGTCCGCGCCCGTCTCAACGATCGCTACGGCGACACCATCGTGCCGGAAGATCAGCCGATCCGCGCTGACCTGCTCGGCAATATGTGGGCGCAAGATTGGTCGACCTTGATGCCGATCGCCCGCCCGCCAGGCGCGCGTGCGACCTATGACACGACGCAATTGCTTACCCGCGCCCGCTACACGCCGGTGCAAATGACCGAAACCGCCGAGCGCTTCTACACTTCGCTCGGCTTCCCGGAATTGCCGGACACGTTCTGGGAACGCTCGCTGCTCACGCGCCCGCGCGACCGCGATGTGGTTTGCCACGCCTCAGCTTGGGACATCGACAATGTCGATGATCTCCGCGTGAAGCAGTGCATCCAGATCAACGCCGAGCACTTCCAAACCATCCACCACGAACTCGGCCACAACTTCTATCAACGCGCCTACAATCAGCAGCCCTTCCTCTATCGGAACGGCGCGCATGACGGCTTCCATGAAGCCATCGGCGATTTCGTCGCGCTGAACATCACGCCGGAGTACCTGGTCGAGATTGGCCTCCTGCGCCGCAACCAAATCCCGCCGGCGTCGTCGGACGTCAGCCTGCTGATGGAGCGTGCGCTTGAGAAAATCTCGTTCCTGCCGTTCGCGCTGACGATGGATCAGTGGCGCTGGCAAGTGTTCGACGGCCGCATCACGCCGGATCGCTACAACGCCGCCTGGTGGGAGCTGCGCGAACGCTATCAAGGCATTCGTCCGCCGACGGAGCGTGGCGAAGAATTCTTCGATCCAGGCGCCAAGTATCACATCGCCAACAACGTGCCGTATCTGCGCTACTTCCTCTCGTACGTGCTGCAATTCCAGTTCTACGAAGCCGCCTGCCGTCAGGCTGGCTGGGAAGGCCCGCTGCATCGCTGCACGGTCTATGGCAATCGCGAAGTCGGCGAGCGTTTCGCCCGCATGCTGGAGATGGGCGCCTCGCACCCATGGCCGGACGCGCTCGAAGCCTTCACTGGCACGCGTCAAATGGATGGCGGCGCCATGGCCCGCTACTTCCAGCCGTTGATGACCTACATGCAGGAACAAAACCGCGGCCGCCCGTGCGGCTGGTGATTTGAGCTTGCTCTAAAACGGAAGCGCCGCCTCGAAAGGGGCGGCGCTTTTGTTTTTAGAGCGATTGCACGGCCGCGTTTAGGTTGTAAGGTGACGGTAAGGGAGGACCTCGCAATGAAGCCGTGCGCAACCACGCTTGCGCTTGCGTTGCTCTGCCTCGCCACGCCGGTGTTTGCTCAAACCTCTGAGCTGCGGGTTTCTCTGTTTCCCTACATTCCTGATCGCGCTGCCTTCGCCGTCTGGATTGAGCGTGAATTCGAGGCGCGCCATCCAGGCGTCGATCTGATCGTTGACGATATGAACGCCGCCTACGAGGCGGGCTACGGCTACGATCCCGAAAACGCCGCGCGCAAACTCCTTGCCGGTGGCGACGATCGCTTGGACATGCTCGAGATCGACACCGTGACGCTCGACGCATTAGTTGATCTGAACGCGCTCACACCCTTCGAAGTGAGGCGTGGCGATTACTATGGCTTTGCCCGCACAGCCGTGCGTACGCGCGGCCGTACCTACGGTGTACCGCACTGGACGTGTGGATACTTCGTCATCACCGAGCACCAGCGGGTCTCGCGCGCCGCCAATGCCAGGGAATTTGTGCGCAGATTGCAGGCCTTGCGAAATGGTCGTGCGCCGCTGGTCGGAGATTTAAGCGGATCCTGGACGTCTCCGTCGATTTATCTCGATGCCTATATCGATACGTATCCTGGACGCACCGCCGCTCGTGGTTTGTCAGACGCAAACAACGGGCGTGTTCTGGCGGCGCTGAGAGACGTTGGCACGATCTGCCGCAACGGGGCGTGCGGGGTCGACGGTGAAGCTGCGCAGGCGGCCTTTGCGCGCGGTGAGTACAACGCGCTTGTAGGTTACTCCGAGAACCTGAATGGCGTGCTGCGCCACCCGGACCGGCGCATTGAGCCTGCGCGCATTCGTATTGCTCCAGCGCCACTCGGCGCGGGCAACAAGCCCTACATGTTCACCGATGCGCTGGTCTTGTCTCGCCGGTGCGATGGCGCATGCCGCCGCGCCGCACAAGCATTCGCTGAATTCTACCTGTCGGACGAAGTGATGGCGGCAATGATGATGTCGCGCGACGCGCCTGGCGCGCCGCCCCGCTATTTACTGCCGGCGACGAGAGGCGCCATGCGCCACGATCTGGTTCGCCGCGATCCGATCTATCGTCAATTGGCGCGCGCGCTGCCCAATGCCGTGCCGTATCCGAATGCGGGTTTGCCTGCGGCGGTTGAGGCGCGCGAAATCCGAGGGCGCGTTGATCGCGCGCTTCAAAATGTGAACTAGGCGCTCTTCTGCACAAAGATAGACCCGGCGCTATAGCCTGCGCCGAACGAGCAGATCAGGCCCTTATCGCCGGCCTTCAGATCATCGCTGTGATTGTGGAAGGCGATGATTGAGCCTGCGCCGGCGGTGTTGCCGTAGACATCCAGCACAGTCGGCGCCTCATCTTGCGACGCTTCGTGACCAAGCACGCGCTCAGCGATCAGCCGGTTCATGTTTGAATTGGCCTGATGCAGCCAAAGCCGGCGCATATCCGTGGGCTTCAGGCCCATCGCGTTCATCTGTTCCAGGATCATCTCCGAGACCAGCGGCACGACTTCCTTGAACACCTTGCGGCCCTGTTGCGTGATCAGCTTGTCCGGATCGTCGCGATGCGCTTCGTCGCCGCGATTGAGGAAGCCGAAATTGTTGCGGATGTTGTTGGAGAACACCGTCTTCAACTTCGAGCCAAGAATTGTCCACGCGCCTTTCGGTGCGATGTCGCTGCGCTCGACTAAGATCGCCACCGCCGCGTCGCCGAAAATGAAGTGCGAGTCGCGGTCGCGGAAGTTCAAATGCCCCGTTGTCAGCTCCGGGTTCACCACCAGCACCGAAGCCGCGTGTCCCGCGCGCACGATATCGATGGCGTTCTGAATGGCGAACGTCGCCGACGAACAGGCGACGTTCATGTCGTAGCCAAAGCCGCCCGCGCCCAACGCGTTCTGCACTTCGATCGCCAGCGCCGGGTAGGGGCGTTGCAGCGACGAGCACGAACAGATCACCGCGCCGATGTCGGCCGCATCGCGGCCCGCGCGCTCTAGCGCTTGCTTGGCGGCGATCACTGACACTTCCGCCATCAGCGAAATCTCGCTGTTCGGCCGTTCCGGTATGCGCGGCACCATGCGGTCCACATCGAGCGAACCCGCCTTGTCCATCACGAAGCGATGCTTGATGCCCGACGCTTTCTCGATGAACTCGACACTCGAAGGCTGCAGCGCCGTCTTTGTGCCGGCCGCGATCTCCGCCGCGTGCTCGGCGTTAAAGCGCTCCACGTACGTATTGAACGACGCGACTAGTTCAGCGTTGGTGATGGAATCCGACGGCGTCCAAAGGCCGGTCGCGGAAATGGCGACAGTCAAAGTGTAGTCCTCATTCGCCGCGCCGGGCAGGCGCATCGCACGGCGTTAGACCCGCGAGGGCGGAGGCGTCAATTGGCCTCCCCATACCGCATCATTCCGGCCCTTGCGGAAGGATCAGCCAAGGCGGCGGATCAAGCCGAATTTCGCGCCCCGCGGCGGTCAGCGTCTTGCCAGACGCGACCGCCTCCAGCGCCCGATCCAAGCGCAGCAACGCAATCGCGCGCCCAGCTGCGCCCGTCCGTACAGAACCAAGCTCAGCCTCGCCCGCGAGCACCGGCGTTCCAAACGCAATCGGCTCACCGTCAAACACAACAGGGCAGAACTTCTTCCGCGTCGTCGCACGCCGCTTCATGCGGCTGACGTTCTCTTGCCCAACGAAACAGCCTTTATCGAACGCAACGCCGTTCAACTCTTCCAGCAGCGCTTCACCGGCGAACACTTCCTCCGGCGCCGCATCGCGCGCGAGATCGGGAACGCCGAGAACGATGCGGTTGTGTTCGATCACATCGTCGCCTTCGCCTGTCAACGGCGCGTCGATCGTACCAACCTCGCGGAAACCGAGCGCGGAATCTGGTAGGCGTGGGTCCGCCGTGTCGCCGACGAACGGCTCTGATGAAAAAAACGCTCGGACGCTGGAAGTGGCGTCTTCAATCGAAACCTTCGCACGAAGCTTGTACAGATTGAGACGCCTCGCCAACTCAGCAGCGCGAGATGGATCGACCTCGATCAGCACGCTAAGGCCTTGCGTACCCGGCTGCGCCCACAAGAACATGTCGGCGACCACCTTGCCCTGAGGCGTCAGCAAAGCCCCGTAGAGGACATCGCGCTCAGCTAGTTGAGTGACATCCTGCGTCAGCAGATTGTCCAGAAACGAAATCGCGTCCGGCCCTGAAACACGGAGAAAGGCGCGGTCGAGGCGAAGCGGCATGGCCACGACTTGGCCCGCAACGCAGTTCTCCGCAACCCTGCGACGTTTATTGACTCCACATTTACCTGCGCTCCCCCTTTAAACAGCGCCAATGGCCGTCCTCTTCCTCGCCCCCGCCGACCTCGGCGAAACCGTGCTCGCCACGGGGGCTTTGGCGCACGTGCTGGGCGAGGGCGAGCCGCTCACCATCCTCACCAGCAAGGACGCGGCGCCGCTCTTCCGCGCCGCGCCGGGGCTCAAGGCCAAGTACACGGTGGAAGGCGCGGGCGATGTCGGCCCGTTCATTGAACTCGCCTGGAGCCGCCGCGGCCGCCGCTTCGATCTCGCACTCGACCTTCGCCGCTCACCAGCTTCGCTGGTGATCCCGGCGAAGCGCCGCCTGACGCTGAAGCAGCCCGAAGTGCTGCGCCATTTCTCGGAAGACCTGAGCGAACTCGTCGGCAGCGAGCGCACGCTCGCGCCGACGATCTGGCTCGACGACCGCGCCCGCCTAGCGGCCGCGACGGTCGCGCCCGACACCGCGCCCGTTCTGCTGATCGCGCCTGGCGGCAACAACGCCGCCAAACGCTGGCCACACGAACGCTTCGCCGCCGTGGCACGCCGGCTCGCCACAGGCGCGCTCAACGGCGCACGCATTGTCGTGTTGAGCGCCGCCACGCGCGACGATGAAATCGCGGCCCGCATCGTTTCAAGCCTGGACGCTGATGGCGTTCCCGCCAGCGGCGCCGGCCTCGATCTCCTCGCCGCCGCGGCCCTCGCCGAACGCGCGACGCTCTGCATTGGCAACGACAACGCGCTCACCCACATTTCCGCCGCCATGGGCGCGCCGACGCTGACGCTCTTCGGCCCAACCGACGAACGCGTCCGCAGCCCCCGTGGCCCGCGCGCCCGCACGCTGCGCGGCAAGAGTTTCGAAGAAGTCGCCCTGGACGAGGGCGCCGCAATGGACGACATCAGCATCGACGCGGTAGAGGCGGCCGCGCTCGACTTGCTGCACGCCGGAGGCTTGAGATGACGACGTTGGTGATGCGCCGGCCCGACGACTGGCACGTCCATCTCAGAGACGGGCCGATGCTGGCGGGCGTGGTGAACTTCACCGCACGCCAATTCGCGCGCGCCATCGTCATGCCTAACCTCAACCCGCCGGTCACCACTGTCGCGGCGGCTGAGGCCTACAGATCGCGGGTCACAGCGGCGCTGGAGCCGGGGCTTTCGTTCACGCCGCTGATGACCTGCTATCTGACCGACAGTATCGACGCCGGCGAGATTGAGCGCGGCTACGCCTCGGGCGTCTTCACCGCGTGCAAACTCTACCCCGCCCACGCCACGACCAATTCCAGCCACGGCGTGACCGACATCAAGAACATTCGCGGCGCGCTGGAAACGATGCAGCGCATCGGCATGCCTCTGCTGCTGCATGGCGAGGTGACCGACAAGCATGTCGACATCTTCGACCGCGAAGCCGTGTTCATCGATCGCATTTTGTCGAAGCTGATCGCCGACTTCCCCGCGCTGAAGATCGTGCTCGAACACATCACGACGGAAGAGGCGGTGAACTTCGTCGCGCAAGGCCCGGCCACTCTCGCCGCGACGATCACGCCGCACCACCTCGATTTCAATCGCAACGCCATGTTCGACGGCGGCATTCGCCCACACTTTTATTGCCTGCCCGTCGCCAAGCGCGAGCACCACCGCCTGGCGCTCCGCAAAGCCGCGACATCAGGCTCGGCCAAGTTTTTCCTTGGCACTGACTCAGCGCCGCACGCCGTCCACACCAAGGAAGCCGCGTGCGGTTGTGCCGGCGTCTTCTGCGCACCGCACGCGCTCGAAAGCTACGCGAAAGTGTTCGACGAAGAAGGCGCACTAGATCGCCTCGAAGCCTTCGCATCCGAGAACGGCCCGCGCTTCTACGGGTTTCCGCTCAACGAAGAGCGGATCACGCTCATCCGCGAAACCCAATCCGTCCCCGAACGCATCAGCGCCGGCGGAACGGAAATCGTCCCGTTCCACGCCGGCGCCTCACTCGCCTGGCGCTTGGCTGAAGCGCGTTAGGGCTAAGGTGAAACGCCAACCCTGGCGTAGTCTGCCGCAACATTCGGATTGTCCGCGGTCGCCGCCGCGATATCAGCTTGGCCTTCGCTGACGCGACCTAGACGGATCCGCGCCACGCCGCGCCCGTAGAGCGCGTCACCGTTCTGGTACAGAGCTTCCGCGGCCTCGTAATCAACAATCGCGGTCGTGTAGTCGCCCATCCGGAAGAACGCGTGCGCGCGCGTGACGTACGCATCGCCATAGCGCGGGCTGAGTTGGATGGAGCGCGTTGCTTCGGTGATGGCGTCGCCGAAATTGCCTTGCAGAAGATAGACGAGGCCGCGGTTGCGATAGGCGCGGAAGTTGGAGGGGTTGGCGGTGGTGGATGCGTCATAATCCTGCCGCGCGCGATCTAACTGATTGAGCCGCAAATAGACATTGCCGCGATTGTTCAGTGCCTCGTCGTCGCGCGGATTCATGCGAATTGCTTGGTCGTAGTCGGCAATGGCGCCGGTGTTGTCGCCATTCTCGTAACGCGCAATGCCGCGATTGTAGTAGGCGTCTTGATAGCCGGGATTGAGGCGCACCGCCTCGTTTTGATCGCTCAGCGCGCCCGCGCGATCACCTAGGCGCAAGCGCGCGTTGCCGCGATTCGAGTAAGCGATGGCGAGGTTGCTGGTCGTTTCTCGCCCGCCGCTGATCAGCGTTGTGCAGCCGTCGATTTGTTGCTGAGCGGTATATCGGCTGCCTTGGTTGGCGCACGGCGTCCAACTTGGATCGAGATCCTGCGCCAAGGCGCTGCCCGCGCTCAGCGCCATCGCCAACACCAATGCGCCCGTGAACCGCTGCCGCATGATCCGCCTCCCCAGTATCCGCGCCGATAACACGAAAGAAGCGGGCCGCGCGCAAGGGGGCGGGACCAGCTAGCTCACGCCCAGCCCGTCCCGATAAATCTTCGCGTCATCTTCCGTGAAGCAGCAGAACACGACGCGCTTTAGCTTCGGCGCATTGGCCAATTCCTGCTCGCACGCGGCCACCGCGATGGCGCAGGCAAACCCGCGCGGCCATGCATAGAGGCCTGTGCCTAAACAAGGAAACGCAATCGACTCGAACCCGCGCGACGCCGCCATCTTGATCGCAGAGGTGTAGCACTTGGCTAGGCCAGCGACCTTCGCGCCGCGCGGCCCTTCATCGGTCCAGACCGGCGCCGCCGTGTGAATGATGAACTTCATCGGCGCATCGAAGCCCGGCGTAATCACGGCTTCTCCGGTGAGGATCGGCGGAATGTTCTTCGTCGCCTCCGTCAGCCGCGGCCCAGCCGCCGTGCGCAAGGCGCCATCGACGCCAGAGGCGGGTGTCAGCTGTCGGTTCGCCGCGTTCACCACCGCATCGAGCGCCAACGTCTCGATCCGCCCCACCATGATTTCAAACGGCGCACTCATATGTCGGCAATTTAGAGCGACGGCTTTTGCCGCGCCACGCGTTTCAGGAATAGGAGCGCTCAATATCGCTCCCTCCCGAGCGCTGCCATTGCGGCCCGGTCACTGGCCGGGCCGCTTTTTCTCCCCCACATTGGCGCTAGTGGAAAAACAGGACCGTATGCAGCCCGGCCAGCGCCGCGCGCTCACCGCCGGCGAAATCGCGCTTGGCCGCTCGGTCTTCGGTGACGAGATCGCGTGGTCCAAAATCCGCATCCACCAAGCATCATCCTTGGGCTTTGGCGCGATGGTGCCGCTCGGCCGGACCATCGTTTTCTCGAAATGGCGCGCTGCTCACGATTTCAGCGCTGCTTCAATGTGGGACCAAGGCTGGTTCGTCCACGAACTCACCCACGTCTGGCAGGCGGCGCGCGGTGTTGTCCTCGCAGCCGCCAAGCTCAACGCCCTCGGCAAACGCGCCTACGCCTATAAGCCGGGCGCGCCCAAACTCAGCGCCTATAATATCGAACGCCAAGCCGAGATCGTGCGCCATCTCTTCCTCGCGCGCGCCAACGCGGCTGAAGCAGGCGCGCCGTCGCGTGAATGGTTGGAAGCGGCTTGGGCCAGCCGCTGACAATATGGACCGCCGGCGTCTCGCCGGCCAACGCCAGTGCATGCCGGCGAGACGCCGGCGGTCCATATTAGCCCTCGTTGTCGCGCAGCGTGAACTCACCACGGCGCGTGCGATCCGGCAGCGATGCGCAGAACTCGGCCACTGCATCCTCGCCGTAGCGATCCACCATGTCGGCCAGCGCGGCATAGATCGCGACGGACGCGATCACTTCGGCCTCGGCGCCTTCGGCCAAAGCCGTATCCCACGCATCGAGGATGAGCTGCAGCGCGCGGCCCTTCTTCTCAGGATCTTCGGCGGACATCGCGCTCAGCGTCCGGTGTGGCGGGCGCGCAGGCCTTGCGCGATGCGAAGGCCACGCGCGCGCAGCTCAGCTTCCATCTGACGCGTGGTGGCGTCGCAGGTCGGGAAGCGTGCTTCCTCCTGGCGATAGCCGCGGTTGAAGCCTTCCACGAGCAGGGCGTTGTATTGCGGCTCGCGTTCGATCACGCCGCGCATGTAGGTGCGCCAACGCTGATCGTCGCGCCCGTCGCAGATGATGCGCAGATAGTGCGCGCCGCCCAGCACCTCAGACAATTCAACCAGCTGGCCGCGATACCATTCTTCGGCCCGCGCCTGCGGCGCTTCGGCTTGTGGCTGTTGCGGCTGACGGCGCGGCTGCTGCTGCGCCGCTGCCGGGAAGGCCGCGGCCGCAATCAGCGCGGCGCAAAGCAAAGTACGCAATTTCATGGCTGTCGCGGGTAGCTCCCAAGTAGGGCGGGAGTGTGGAACAGGGCCCTTACCCTGCATGCACCCCCGGCTTGCGATTGGCCCATGGCTGCGCCTGTTCCAATTCGTAAGCAAGTTCCAAGAGCCGCTTTTCCTGGCCCTTGGCGGCTGAGAAGTGGATGCCGATCGGCAAGCCGCCCGAGGACATCCCCAGCGGCACGCTCATCGCCGGCGCGCCGGCGACATTCTGGAGCGGCGTGTAGCCGACGTACTCGGAAAGTGTTTGGAACACTTCCATGCCCTTGCCGCCGTCGATCGTACCGAGCGCCACCGGCGGCTGGCCGAGCACGGGCGTCAAATACACATCCGCTGTGCCCTCGAAGAACGCGGCATAAGCCGCCTCAACGCCGCGCAGGCGCGCGACCGCAGCCTGCAGCGCCGGCAGGCCCTGTTGTCGTGCGTGCTCCGCCAGCCCGAGAGTCAACGGCTCCAGCAATTGATCGAGCGGCGCATCGGGTCCTGCTTGGCTACGCACCAATTGCTCTACCTCGTTTGCGCCAGCCGCCCAGAGCAGGATGAAGTCGGCTGAAAATTGCGGCCCATCCACTTGCGGCCGCGCTTCGGTGATCGTGTGACCCAGTGAGCGGCAAAGCTCCGCCGCCGCCTCGACCGCTGCGCGCACATCGGCATGTGGCTCGTGCCCCAAGGCATTCGGAATATCGAGCGCGATGCGCAAACGCTGCGTGTTCGGGCCGCTCACCGCGCCAACGGGCGGGAAGGCCGCGCCTTCCCCCGTTGCTTCCATCGCGGCGAGCCAAGCTGCGGTGTCACGCACGCTGCGACTGAGGCAGCCACTCACCGAAATGTCGATGCCGCTATCTGGGCGTCCTTGTGGAACGCTGCGCCCGCGCGACGGCTTAAGTCCAAAGAGGCCGTTGCACGAAGCAGGGATGCGGATCGAACCGCCGCCGTCGCTCGCGTGCGCGATCGGCACAACGCCCGCCGCCACCGCAACCGCCGCGCCGCCCGACGAGCCGCCGCAAGACTTGGTGATGTCCCACGGATTTTTCGTCTGCCCAGTGAGCAGAGGCTCGGTCGTCGCGGTCAATCCAAATTCCGGCGTCGTCGATTTGCCGAACGGCACGAGGCCCGCCGCCAGGATCGCATCCGTGTAAGGCGGCTGTTCTTGTGAGACGTTGTTCGCGAAGGCGCGGCAGCCGTACTTCGTGGGCTGCCCCGTCAGCGGCAGCAGGTCCTTGATCAAGGTAGGCACGCCGGCGAACGGCCCGCTCAGCGTCTCGGCTGCTCGCGCGCGGCCGTAGTCCAGCAGCGGCGTCGCGATAAAGTTCAGTTCGCCGTTCACCGCTTCGCTGCGCGCGATCGCCGCTTCCAACGCTTCGCTCGCCGTGATGTCGCCGCCGCTGATCGCCGCCGCGACGCCGGTCGCGTCGAGGTTGCCTAGTGCGTCGGAGCGCTGGCCCCCGCCGAACCAGTTGCAGCCGCCAACACTTGTGAGTGCGCCAAGCGCGACAGCGTTGGCCATAAGGCCGCGACGTGAAACGGTCATCGATTTCTCCCCCAAGCCTGCTTCGCGGCCTTGCCGGAACTTTGGCGCAGACGAAGCCCCACCCGCAAGCGGGGAAAGGCTCTTGCCTTGGCGTCAAGCGCAAGCGAGGACGCGGGTAATGTCCCGCATCCGCGCTGATTTGTTGCTTGTTGCGCGCGGCCTCGCCGAGAGCCGCGCCAAAGCGCGCGCCGCGATCGAAGCGGGCGGCGTTATCGCTAACGGCGCGGCCGTCACAAAAGCATCCGATATGATCGCGGAAGACGCGACGCTCGACGTGACGCTGCCGCACCCATGGGTGTCGCGCGGCGGCGTGAAGCTCGCGGGCGCGCTCGACGCGTTCAATATCGATCCCGCCGGCCGCATCTGCATGGACGTCGGCGCCTCGACCGGCGGCTTCACCCATGTCCTGCTCACGCTCGGCGCCGCACGCGTTTACGCCGTCGATGTCGGCCGCGATCAGCTGCATGCATCACTCCGGGCCGATCCACGCGTCACCAGCCTCGAACAAACCGACGCCCGCATCCTCACGCGCGCAGAGATTCCTGATCCGCCATCGCTCATCGTCTGCGACGCCAGCTTCATCGGCGCCGCCAAGGTGCTCGTCGTCCCGTTCGAACTCGCCGCTGTCGAGGCAGACGCTATCGTGCTCATCAAACCGCAATTCGAGGCCGGTCCGCACAAGAACGCCGTGCTCGATGAAGCAACCGCGCGCGCCGCCGCGCAAACGGCAATCGACGCCCTCGATGGCCTGCAACGTTTGCGCGTCATCGCCGCCATCGACTCACCCATCCGCGGCGGCGACGGCAATCTCGAGCGGTTGGTTCATTTGCGCCGGTAGCGCACACCTAAACTCTCTCATTCCGGACGCGCGGAGCGCGATCCGGAACCCAGAGCCGACACTCCGCATGTTGCTCTGGGTTCCGGGTCTCCGCTTCGCTTCGCCCGGAATGAGAGTGAGGGCGGCGCCACGCACACCACAAAGAAAGACCCCGGCTTTTTGCGAAGCCGGGGTTTCAGTCACTGCGTACTAGGTGGGTTCACCTATGGAGATTACTCTTCGCGCCAGACGCCATCGCGGCCACGGCACATCAAAACTTCTTCGCTGTATTCGCGGCCGTACGGGTCGCGCGTGATGCGTTCGCCCATGCGGCAGTCGCGGTCGCCGTAGCGATCATCGCCACGGTAGTAGCCATCGTCATACGGGCCGCCGGCGAGATCATCGTCCTGGTTGCCGTAATAGGGTTGTTGGCCGTAGCCGACGGGGCGGCCGTATTGGTCATACTGACCGCGAACCCGATCGCACTCTGCGGTTGAGCGGCCGATCGCGCCGCCGGCGACTGCGCCGACAACCGCGCCCAGGCCGGCGCCTTCGCCGCGCACGCCACGGTCCGCGACTTCGCGGCCCAAGAGCGCGCCAAGAACGCCGCCGATCACCGCGCCGCCTGCCGTGCGATTATTTCTCGAACGCTCACATTGCTGCTGCGTCGAGACGTGCTCGTCATGGTAGCTGCGGTATTGCTGCGCGGCTGCCGGTTGGGCAAACGCCACCAGGGCGGTCGCGACGGCGGCGGCTGCGAGAAATTGACGGCGCATGAGGGGTTGCTCCCGGTAACTTGAGCCTGAGAGAACCAAATTCAGTCTGAACGGCACATGAAGCGAATGAACCGCCTTTCCCGGTCCCGGCCCCACCAGGCCCGGAAGGCCGAAATTCCAGCCCCGGAAGAGCGGGTTCTGGAGATTTCGGCTGTTGGATCGCGCGGCGATTCAACCGCTGAGGGAGAAGCGGGGCCGATCTACACGCCGTACGCGTTGCCGGGCGAACAGGTGCGCGCCCGGGTCTCAGGCGGCCGGGCTGAGTTAATCGAGGTCCTCCGCGCCAGCTCCGAGCGCCAAGAGCCTGCTTGCCGGCATTTCGGCCGCTGCGGCGGTTGCCAGCTGCAGCACTGGCAGGACGAACCCTACCTCGCTTGGAAGCGCGAGCAGGTGGTCGAGGCGCTGACCAAGCGTGGCTTTGCCGGCATCCATGTCGAGCCGACCATCGCCGCCTGGGGCGAGGGTCGCCGCCGCGCAGCCCTCCATGCCGCGCGCCAGAACAACCAAGTTCGCATCGGCTTCATCGAACGCGGCGGCGCGCGCCTGACGCCGATCACGCAATGTCCAGTGCTCGCGCCGCAACTCGAAGCGACGGTGCTGAAGCTCGGCCCGCTCGCCGAACTCTCGCTGCCAGCGCGCGGCGAGATCACGATGCAATGTCTGCTGACCGACAGCGGCATCGACATTTCCATCAAAGGCGCTGGCCGCGTTGATCTGCTCAACCGCGCTCAGCTCGAAAAGCTCATCGCCGAAGCCAACGCGCTCAACCTAGCCCGCCTCTCGTTCGACGGCGATCCAATCGTTGAACGCGCCAAGCCGACCTTGCGCATGGGCAAAGCCATCGTCAGCCCGCCACCGGGCGCGTTCCTGCAGCCAACCGCCTTTGGCGAAGAAACGCTCGCGCGCCTCACGCTCGAAGCGCTGCACGGCGCCAAGCGCGTCGTCGACCTCTTCTCCGGCATAGGCACCTTCGCGTTGCGCATCGCCGAACACGCCGAAATCCTCGCCGCCGAAGGCGACACCGAAATGCTCAACGCCCTGAAGAAAGCCTCCGACGGGGCAGGCGGCGCGCTGAAGGAAGTGAGCATCCTGCGGCGCGACCTGCTGCGCACGCCGCTCTCAGCGCTTGAAATGAAGAAGTTTGACGCCGCCGTGATCGATCCGCCGCGCTCCGGCGCTCGCCAGCAAGCCGAGCAAATCGCCCGCGCACCAATCCGCAAGCTCGCCTACGTCTCGTGCGATCCCGCCAGCTTCGCGCGCGACATCAAAGTCCTGATCGAACACGGCTTCACGCTGACCAAGCTCACGCCCGTCGATCAATTCCGCTGGAGCCCGCACATCGAACTCGTCGGAGCGTTCGAGCGATGAGCAACAACGTTTCATCTTCCCCCGCTTGCGGGGGAAGTCCCGAGCGCAGCGAGGGGAAGGGGGACGTCCCCCTCAGTCTCGCGCTGTGCGCTCGACAGCTCCCCCACACGTGGGGGAGCATATGAGCAACAAGACGACGCTGCTCGACTACCAAAACTCGCGCCGCAAGCGCGACGCGGAAGCGGACGTCGCGCCGCTCGAAGACGGCTACTGGCGCCGCAAGACGCTGACCGAAATGTCGGAGCGCGAGTGGGAAGCGCTCTGCGACCGCTGCAGCAAATGCTGCGTCATCTCCATCGAAGACGCCGACACCGGCGAGCTCTACCTCACCGACGTCTCCTGCAAGCTCTTCGACACCAAGTCCTGCGGCTGCAGCGACTACGCAAACCGCAAGCAATACGTCTCCGATTGCGTGAAGCTCACGCCGAAGAACGTGCCGAAACTCGATTGGCTGCCGCGCACGTGCGCCTATCGCTTGGTCAGCGAAGGCAAGGATCTCTTCTGGTGGCACCCGCTGGTTTCGGGCGATCCCAACACCATCCACGCCGCCAAAGCGTCGGTGCGCAACAAGACGCGCCCCGAGGGCCGCCTGAAAATGCCTGGCCTCATCAAGCGCATCACGCGCTGGCCAACGCCGCTGGAAAAGCCGCCGGCGAAATATCGAAAGCGCCGGCGCGTAAAGCGCTAAGTCCGCTTTGGCCGGGAGTAGTCATTCAACCTAGATGATGCCCCACTCCGTCGCCACTGAGCCCACGACGCCGGTGGAGGTGACGGAAAAGCCGTTCATCGTCCACACCGCGACCTGGCCTGATGCGTTGTTGCACCAGAGAATGTCGTCTCGGCCATCGCCATTGTAGTCGCCGATGTCGGCGACCGCCCACGGATTGCCGACGAATCCGACGGTGCCGGTGCTGAGCACACTGGCTCCGTTCATGTGCCAGATTGCCAGCAACCCATCGTCGCGTTGCCAGAGAATATCGGCGCGACCGTCGCCGTTGAAATCACCGGTCCCGCGCACGTTCCAATCCACGCCGACCGCACCCAGGATCGACGTGCCCGTCTGCGCCGTTCCGTTGAGCTGCCAGGTCGCCAGCAGACCGTCGTCGCGTATCCAGAGCAATTCGTCACGTCCGTCACCGTTGAAGTCGGCGATGCCTGCGACGTCCCAATCCGTCCCCGCGGCACCGGCCACGCCCTGGCTCGTCACGCTCGCGCCGTTCATCGCCCAGATCGCCACTTCCCCCGTCGTCGGGTTGCGCCAGACGAAATCGTCGTTGCCGTCGAAATTGGTGTCACCGGCGCCGATGATGTCCCATTCAGTCGACGACGCCGCAATGATTGCGGATTGAGCCGAATTGCCGGCGCCCCAGGTTGCGATCAGGCCGTCATTGCGCCGCCACAGGATGTCGTCGAGCCCGTCGCCGTTGAAATCGCCGGTCGCGTCGATCTGCCATTCGTTGCCGACCGCGCCAAGAACGCTGCTGCCGCTGAGCGCCGCGCCGTTAAGCGCCCATGTCGCCACCAGGCCATCACTGCGCCGCCAAAGCAGGTCGGACGTGCCGTCGCCCGAGAACGTCTGTTGTGCAAAGTCAAGCACGACGTCGCGGTCAGTGAAATCGAGAATCTCGGTGCTGTAGAGTGTGTCGATCCCTTCGGCGCCCGCGGTCACTGTCCAGGTTCCGTCCGGATTGCGATGCCATGAGGCAGCTGTCGAAGCGAGCGCGTAGATCGCAGCATCGACGCCGTTAAATCCATAGAGGAGATCGTTGCCGCCGCCGCCGATCAGCGCATCTGCGCCCAAGTAGCCAATGAGCCAGTTGCGAGCGCCGTCGCCGATCAGTGTGTCGTTGAACGCTGAGCCCCATACATTCTCGACTCCCGTCAGTGTGTCTCCAGACGCATCTCCCCCCAAACCTGTGCCGAGGGACAGGTTGATGGTTATGGCTGTCGGCGAGTCGATGTACTCGGCGAAGTCGTTCGCGCCCGCCCCACCGTCGAGTTGGTCGGCGCCGGCCCCCCCGCGCAGATCATCGTCACCATCGCCGCCAAAGAGCTGATCGTCGCCGCTCTGACCGTAGAGGTCATCCTCAGTAACGCCGGCGCCGCCAAAAAGCTGATCGTCGCCGGCGCCGCCGAGAATATTGGTGTAGCTGCTGTCGCCGGTCAGAACATCGTCATGAGTCGAGCCGACCAAGTTCTCGAAACTGGTCACGGTGTCTCCAGCCGCATCGCCACCGGACCCGACGCCTGTTTGCACGTTGACGGTCACGCCTGATGGCGAGCCCGAATAGTCGAGGGTGTCGAAGTCGGCGCCGCCGTCCATTTGGTCTGCGCCCGCTCCCCCGATGATGGTGTCGTTGCCAGCGCCGCCGTTGAGCGCGTCGTTGCCTCCGCGCCCATCAAGCGTGTCGTGCCCGGCGTCGCCAAAGATCTCGTCAGCGCCCGAGCTTCCAATCACGCGATCGTTGCCGCCGAGCGCATGCACCTGCACGGTCGGCGCCGCCAAGGTCACGGTGTCCGCGCCTTCCGTAAACACCGGAGGCGGCGGCGGCGGCGGCGGCGGCGGCGGCGGAGGCGGCGGCGGTGGCGGTGGCGGTGGCGGTGGCGGTGGCGGTGGCGGTGGCGGTGGCGGTGGCGGTGGCGGTGGCGGTGGCGGCGGTGGCGGCGAAGCGATGCTCAAGCCGAGCTGATAGTTGGACGCGTTGCCGATAATCGGGTCGACATGAATGTAGTAGGACTGGCCCGCAAGGACGTTGAAGACGATCTGGTCGTTGGCTGTGCCATTGTTTTGCGACGCGGTGAGCGGCAGTTCATCGGCGTCATAAAGCACTAGGTCGAGATCCGCGCTCAGCCCGCTGAGCGTCGCTGTAAACGTTCCGGTCGCGCCCGCCACAAAGCGGAAATAATCTTGCGGATCACCTGAGAATCCGACGGACTGCTGGATCGTGATCGGCAAGCTGACGCTGGTCGCCGTCGCGAACGTGTTGCCGGCGTCTCCTGGCGGAGGCGGAGGCGGTGGTGGTGGCGGCGGCGGTGGCGGCGGTGGTGGCGGCGGCGGCGGCGGTGGCGGACCAAGCGGAATGAACCGGATTCCGTTAGGAGTAACCTGATCGATGGCCGTAACAACCGCCTCGAAGTCGCTGTTGGTCGACGTGAAATCGCCTTCAAGGTTGTATTGGTCTTGCTGCCAAGGGCCCCTCTGTCCCGACAACAATCGACTAAGCTGAAAGTACTGGTTTGCGCCGTTTCCTCCGTTTGGAAACACTAAGAAGTCGGCCACCAGTGTCAGTATCCAGGCGGCGTGATCCGTGTTCTCGATCACAAACGCCTCGTCAGCGGTGACCGCCGTCAGTGGGTTTCCGGCGAGGCCGTCGAGTTCAGGCGCGTCCGGGCTGTAGAACGCCCACGAAAACGTCGACACGTTTGCGAAGTTCACAGACGTGTTTGGGTTGTAGCTGTTTCCTGGGAGGTCGTTGGCAGGGTCAATGGCAATGATCGAGTCGACCCCTTCTCCCGTGCGCTCCGCAATCTCGGCTGCGATGTTGCCTCCGAAACTGTGGCCTATGAGATTGAGGCTCAGTCCATCGAAGCCCCAGTTTGACAAAGCAGTTGCGGCCCACTGGGCGACTGCGGTCAGCCGATCCTCAACGGTAAATAGCGTCGCTCCACCGGCCGCACTCGACCAGTCGAGAACAAGAACTTGATCGCCAGGCCGCTGATTCTGCGTGGCGTTCGCCAACAACTGAATGTTGTCGGGACTGCTGTTGTAGCCGTGGATGACAATCCACGTTGTCTGATTGGGATCAATTGCCCCCGTAGACCCTTCCGGGCGGTGAATCGAAACAGCAAAGTTGACGCCGCCGATCGTCACCACTCCTGAGATAATCGTCGGGTCGGGATCATCGTTCTGAATGTGGCCGCTCGCGAAGCTGTTGCCGATGGTGGCGCCGCTAACGTTCGACAGGTTGACCGTGAAGTGCTCGGGAAAGCCGCCACCCTCGAAAACCGTGTCGCCGATGACGTTCAGCGTTATGGTGCGCGTGCTCGTGTCACCCGCCGCCCATGTAAGGACGCCACTGGTAGCGCCACTGAAATCCGATGCGGTCGCGTCGGGACTTTGGTTGGCGCCGATGGACCAACTCACAGAGCTCGCAACGCTGGTGTCGCCTGAGCGCGTGACCGTGAAGGTGAACGGTGTCGTGCCGCTGTTGCCCTCGGGCCGGTCCGCGTTCGTCGCGGTGATCGAGATTACCGGCGGCGGAGGAGGCGGCGACACATTCGGATTGAAGTCCGCGCTGAAATCATACGTGCCCGACCCCGCAAGCGACGTCACGCCGACATAATAGATCTGTCCGCCGGAAACCGAAATATTGCTGCGCGAGTCAGTTCCGCCGGCGCCGGCATTGTTGATGACGCTGCCGATTGAATTGCCGCTGGCGTCGAGAACCTGAACGACCGTATCGAGGCTACCGGTGATGGCGTCGACGGTGACGTTCAGCGAAGTCGCGCCCGCCGGCGCTGTGAGCTGGAACCAATCGATGTCGCCCGCAGGCGAGATCGAACCGCCCGTAAAGCCGCCGACATAGGTCGGCGCAGGCGTGCTTATCACATTGAGAAACGGAGATGGTCCGGTGATCGCGAGATTGTACGTGCCGACGTCGCCATCAAATCCGCCAACGCCGATAAAGTACCAGTTCCCCTCTGTGACGGTGATCGTCGCGGTCTCTGTGCCTCCGTCGAACTGCAGGTCGATGGCGTTGGTGATCGCGGCGCCGCTCGGACCATAGACGCGAAGGATGGCGTCCAGAGAGCCGCCGCTAGTGGTGATGGTGAGGGTGCCTGACGCGTTCGCAAAGAACCTGAAATAGTCGATCTCGCTCGCCGTGCCGATGTTCCACTGCGTCGACGGATAGTCGCCTGTATGATTGGTCCAGATCCAACCAGGGACTACAGGAGATGGGACTGAGGCTGGCGGCGCAGGCATCTCACGCGCTCCGGTTCAGGCGCAGAGGAATAGGGTTCGCAGACAAAGCCGAAAAGGCCGCAGAACTAGCGCATAGAAAGATCGTGCAGGCCAAGCCAAAAATACGGATTGTCGCTTCGATAAGCAACATAAACTCAGCGTGTGGCCCGAAAGGGCCAGTCTCGGACGCACGCCATTGCGGGGCAAATGCGCGGCACTGAACCTGAAACCGAGGCGCAAACACTGGAGCCGCGGTCCTGGGTTTTGGATCGCGCAAGCGCGTCCGGAGGGACAAAAAGAGAAGCTCTATCCGGCGGATACGCGCGGGTGTCTGCAGACTAGAGCGCGCGGCTCCGCCGCGCATTTCGTGAAGTTTTTCAAGCGAAAGCACCGCAAGCACCGCGGAGCGCGCGCTCCAGGTTTGTTGGAGACGCGCGAACTTATCCTACACCTCCAAACCTCCCGTACACTCAGCTCTGCCGCACACGGGAGATTTCGAAGAGCTCCGAAACTTTGGAATGTGCGGCAGCGGTCGGAGTAGCGATCGAAGCGATGTTTTCGCGGAGATCTGAAAATGCTTTCGGGGAGTGAAACCGAAAGGCCCGAGGCGAAGGAGACCTCGCACTCATCACCGGCAGTGCGAACATGGAGCTAAGCCCCAAAGGAAGACTGCTCGATGGGCGGTCAACCAGAAAAGCCATCGCTCAGGAGGCGGGTTGGAGAGCAGCCCACGTCAACTCCTCTGTCCGCACCGGGAAAAACGATCGGCAAAACGGGGCGCGTGAAGCGCGCGCGGTGTTGGGAGATCAGCATCGCACCCTAACAGAGACTACTCAGCGCGGATCACGCGCCCCGGCTCCCTTTCTGGAGCGAAAATCATAGGAACGCCGCGCGTGCGACGCTCGCGACGGTGGAGGTAGGCGCGCGTGTACGCTACATTCCCCTCATGTCGTTGATGCGCGATCTTGGCCGCGCCCGTTACGCTGCCGCTCAAGGCGCGCGCGTGGCATGGTATATGAGCCAGTATCTTCTGGCGCGCCGCATATCCGGGCCATTCAACCGCCCCGGCGAACCCAAGTTCGAACCGCAAGCGCCCGATGGCGATGCACACGGCATCCGCGCGACGTTCCTCGAACTCTTCGCCAAGGATCGCGCCAACATCGAAGCCGGGCTTTATCCCGCGCCCGAAGACATTCGCCTCGAACGCGCCATCTCAGCGTTGCGCAGCTCCGCCAACTTCTTCCGCGATCTGCCGAAGGTTGATCAGCGCCGGCTTGAGCGCGACGGCACTGAGGTGCGTGAGCAAGCAAAAGGCGAGGGCCGTTACCCGACCTATTATTTGCAGAACTTCCACTACCAGACCGGCGGTTGGCTCAGCCAAGACAGCGCCAAGCTCTACGACACCCAGGTCGAAATCCTGTTCGGCGGCGCCGCCGACGCCATGCGCCGCATCGCGCTCGGCTCACTGGCCCGCGCCATCCGCGGCACCGATCAGCGCAAAGTGAAGCTCCTCGACATCGCCAGCGGCAACGGCCGCTTCCTGCGCCAGGTGCTCGCCGCGTACCCGCGCATTCCGGCGACCGGCCTCGATCTTTCGCCCGCGTATTCAGAAGAAGCGCGAAACCGCCTCGCTGCTTGGCCGCAAGTTGAGATCGTCACCGGCGCCATCGAGCACGCGCCGTTTGAAGACGAGAGCTTCGACGCCGCCACCTGCGTCTACCTCTTTCACGAATTGCCGCCGCGCGTGCGCCGCGACGCAGCCCGCGAAATCGCTCGCCTGCTGAAGCCCGGCGCGACGTTTGTTTTGGCTGACTCCATCCAAACCGGCGACGCCGCCGATCTCGATCAGATGCTGGAATATTTCCCAGTTGGATTCCACGAGCCGTACTTCACGTCTTACCTCAAAGAAGATTTCGCCGCGCTGTTCGGCGAACACGGGTTCACGGTCGAAGAAACCGAACTGGCTTTTCTGACCAAAGTCACCCGTTTCCGGAAGCAATAGCCAGCTTCTCAGACTCTTCTGGCGAAAACTCATCCTCGTAAGACGGCTCTTCATGCGCCGGCTCGTCTTCAACGTTCTGGCGCTCGCTGCGCTCATAGAGAGAGGCGATTTCGCTATAGAGTTCGTCGCCCGTCGGCTCGCTGTTCACGGGCGACCCGTCGCTGGCGCCAGCGAGGTCCTCGCTCGTCGCCGCATAGGCGTCGCCAGCAATCAACGGCGCATCCCAAGACACCGTCCGCACCCGATCGCTCACATACTGCGCGGCGTCCGCCATGCGCACATAGGCGCTCGGCTGCTCATGTGCCTGCGCCGCACGCGCCGGCGCAAAGTCGAACCCGCCCGTGACCATCACATCGAGCGCGGCAACCGCGAACACCGCAATGCCGGCGAACGCGCCAAGCCCCATCAGGCGTTCTTTCAAGACTGGATTGTCGTCGAGCATGGCCATCTGCCTCCGCGCGACAAACCGCGAGGCCAGGACGTCAGTTCCGCCAGCAAAGCTAGGATTTCAGTTAGAAAGCTGTCTCTTCAGCTTCGATCGACGCCACCGGCTCACCCGTCACGTCGAACTTCTCGCCCTCGGCCAGAATGTCCTCGAACAGCGGCGTGACGCCGAGTTCCAGTTCGGGGCCGCCAAGCAACGTCTCGGTGGTGAAGCTATAGTCCAGCTCCGCGACCGCCTTGCTCGCCGCCTCGGTGCTCGCGACCTCGACGACGGGCGCAGGGGCCGCCTCGGGTTGGACCACGCGCTGAGGGTGATACTCGGCCGCATAGGCCGAGCCCGGCGCGAAGTCAGCGCCGCCAGTGATGATCGCGTCGACGCTGCCGACCGCGAACAGACCGATGAACGCGAACGTCGCGACCATCGCCGCGCGATCTTGTTGAGCGGGGCTGCGTTTGAAGCGCCACAGCGCAGCGCGCGTCCGGCGAAACGCCATGTGCAGACGCAGACCGATCTCGCGCGCCATCTGCGCAAACGAAACACGGCGGCGACGCCGAACTTGCTTTCGCTTCCGTAACATTTCCCGATCCCCGGCAGGAACGAGCGGAGTTTACGCGCGTTCGCCGATCAATGCCAGACAAAGACGATCCGCTCGCCGCCCTTCGCGCCCGAGCTTACGAACTCGCAGACACAGGCCGCTACGAGGATTGGGCCTCCCTCAGCGCCGATCTTGTGGATGAAGGGTCTCCCGACGTCATCGTCCGGCGCCTGACCCACGACGCGCTGTTCCAGATCATGCTCAAAAACCGCATGACCAGCGCGCGCGGCGGCTGATTTCATCGCGCTGTTATTGCTGGGAACCTCTCTGGGCCGTAACCTTCGGGCCCAAGGGGAGTGGGACATGTCAGAAGGCAAGGTCGCCATCGTCACGGTGCACGGCACGGGCGATACCGCAGAAGGCGCGGACGGCGAAAAGTGGTTTCAGCGCGGCTCGCAGTTCAGCCAGCGGCTGACGTCCCACTTGAGCGGCCAAGGCATCGACGCCGAGATCGTCCCGCATCTCTGGTCGGGCGCCAACAGCGCCTGGGATCGCGAGCGCGGCGCCAACAAACTCGCTGACCGCATCCGCGGCCTCTACAACAGATACGACACCATCCACATCGTTGGCCACAGCCACGGCGGCAACGTCGCCAACGATGCGGCGGTGCTGTTGAAGTGGGGCCTGCGCCGCAACGCGCAGCGCGAGAAGTTCGACAGCCTCACCACCGTCGGCACGCCGTTCTTCAACATCCGCACCGGCACGCCGCAACGCATCGCCGGCATTCTCTTCATGCTGATCGCCTGGGGCAGCGCGATCGTGTTCCCGCTGCTGGCGGCGCTGCTGATCTGGGGCGCGCTGAGTGGTGAAAATCTGATGGAGATGGGCAGCCAGCAAGCTGAACTGGTGGCGACTGGGATCTACATTCTGATCGTCGGCCCCTGCGTCTTGTTCATGCTGCACATGTCGCGGCAAGGCATCCGCCGTATCTTGCGTCCGAAGACGGGCGGCAGAACTCGCACATCGGTCTTCAGCATCTGGCACCAAAACGACGAGGCCATTGCATTCCTGCAGCGCGTCGAAGAACTCAACCTTGAGCCGTTCCCGCGCGGATCGCTGTTTCGGGGATCGCGCGGCGCCGCGATCTCATTTGGCGTGCTGGCCGTGTTGTTGATCGGGCTGCTGAATCCGCTGCTCTATACTATCGGAACGCGTGACATGTTCGGCTTGATGGAGGGCATCGCCGACGAAGATATCACCGGCAACATCGTCGCGATGACCCTTATAAGCCTGCTGCTCGCGCCGGCGATTTTCACGATCGTCTATTTCACGTATCGCTTCTTTGTCGGCGGTGTCGTGCAGGAAGTCGGCGCGCGCGGTTCGATGAACCGCTTCGTCGGCGGCGTCATGCGCGGCGTCGCCATGGGCCGCGACGGCGATCAGGTGCTCTGCAACGTTTCCTCGAAGTCCCACACGCATACGACGGAAGAACTTGTCCTGAGCGGCGAATGTGCTGAGCGGATGCAGCAAGGCGCTAACGCCGCCGCCGGCCAACTGATCGAGAAATACCGCTGGTCGCTCTTCACCGTCGGTGGCGACACCAGCGCGTCACTGACCTCACTCACCACTGACGCGATGACCTGGAACAGCCTGATCCACACGACCTATTTCGATCAGCCGGAAGTCGCCGCCGCCATCGGTGATCACATCGCCCGCACCGTCCGCGAAAGCGCACACGGCGCGAAGAGCTAACGCCCAGTCTGCCCGCGATGGCGTAGCATTGCGTCAGCAAGCACGCAGGCCAGCATCGCTTCCGCGACCGGCGCTGCGCGGATGCCCACGCATGGGTCGTGACGGCCCTTAGTGGAGATCTCCGCGTTCTGCCCGTCGCGCGTGATCGTCTGGCGCGGCGTCAGGATGGAGGAGGTCGGCTTCACCGCGATGCGCGCCACGATCGGCTGCCCGGTCGAAATCCCGCCCAACACGCCGCCCGCCGCGTTCGACAAGAACACCGGCTTGCCGTCGTTGCCCATGCGCATCTCGTCGGCGTTCTCAACGCCCGTCAGCGCCGCCGCGCCAAAGCCTGCGCCGATCTCAACGCCTTTCACCGCATTGATGCTCATCATCGCACCTGCGATTTCCGCATCGAGCTTGCCGTAGACCGGGGTGCCCCAGCCTGCCGGCACGCCCGTCGCCTCGACCTCAACGATGGCGCCAACCGAGTTGCCATCCTTGCGCGTCGCGTCGAGCAATTCTTCCCAACGCTTTGCCGTTTCGGCATCCGGACACCAGAACGGATTGTTCTCTGTCTCCGCCCAATCCCAGCGCGCGCGATCAATGGCGATGCTTCCGATCTGCACCACCGCCGCGCGGATCTGCACATCGCCCAGCACCCGCCGCGCCACGGCGCCGGCTGCGACACGTGCTGCCGTCTCACGCGCCGAAGAACGCCCGCCGCCGCGATAATCGCGCAGGCCGTACTTGGCGTCGTACACGTAGTCGGCGTGGCCCGGGCGATAGAGATCGCGGATGTCGTCGTAATCTTTGCCGCGTTGATCGACGTTCTCGATCATCAGCGAAATCGGCGTGCCGGTCGTCACCAAGCCTTCGGTGCGATCGTCCTCGAACACGCCGGAGAGGATTTTCACTTCATCCGGTTCGCGCCGCTGCGTGACGAAGCGGCTCGTGCCCGGCGCGCGCCGGTTCAGCCAGAACTGAATATCCGCCGCCGTCAGCGGCAGGCCCGGCGGGCAGCCATCGACCACGCAGCCAAGCGCCGCCCCATGGCTTTCGCCCCAGGTGGTGACTCGGAACAGGTGGCCAAACGTATTGTGGGACATCTCAGGCCAAGCCCTTATATCGAAGGCCTTAAGAAGGGGAGCACGATTCCTTGTCCGGCGACGATCTCATCCCGCCTTCGCCCAAATACGATCCCACGGCCACGCCGCCGCCGGACGACGCGGCCCTCTTCGCCGAGAATGAGCCGTTCGCGCTGTTCGAGCGCTGGTTCAAGGAGGCGAAGGAGAAGGAGCCGAGCGATCCCAACGGCATGGCGCTCGCCACCGCTGACGCCTCGGGCATGCCCGATGTCCGCATGGTGCTGATGAAGAGCTTCGAGGACGGCGGCTTCGTCTTCTACACCAACAGTGAAAGCGCCAAGGGCAGCCAACTCGCGCAGAACCAGCACGCGGCGATCGTCTTCCACTGGAAGTCGCTGCGCCGCCAAGTCCGCGCCCGCGGCCTCATCTCATTCGTCTCCGACGCCGAAGCCGACGCCTACTTCAAAAGCCGCGACCGTGGCGCGCGCCTCGGCGCCTGGGCCAGCATCCAATCGCGTCCGCTCGAAGATCGCCTCGCGCTCGAAAAGCGTATCGCCGAGTACGCGCTCAAATACGGCGTCGGCGAAGTGCCGCGCCCGCCGCACTGGCGCGGCTACAAGCTGACGCCCTTGAGCTTCGAATTCTGGCGAGACCGCCCATTCCGCCTGCACGACCGGCTCGTGTTCACGCGAGACGAACCGAGCCAGGCTTGGCGCAAGTCGCGGCTCTATCCTTAGTCTGTCCAATTGGAGCGGGAGGTGCGCGTCTCCCGCAAAATCCGCCAGGCGCCGTCGTGGCGAATCCAAACGCGAAGGCCAGTGCCGACTTCGCCGCGTACACGGCCGTCGTCCGCCGTGCGGCGCTCCGTGAATTGACCGAAGGAATAGGCCATCCCACCGCTCGCTACCTCAATTGCGCTCGGCTCGAGCTCGAGCGCTCCGTTGGGGTCCTCCGCCAATTCTTGGAGCACATCGCGAATATCGGGCGGGATGAGCAGTTCGCCGGTCTGGATCACGAGCCCTGCATTGGGGTGATAGAGTTCGAAAGCAGCATTCACATCGTCAGCCGCGATGGCGGCGTTGAGCGCCGCTTCCGCGCGTTGTATGGCCTCTACCTCGGGGCCAACAATGGTCGGTCCCTCGGGCTCCCGCGCGCAAGCCGTCAACGCGAACAGGGTCGCAAACGCCAGCGCTCGCCACATCATCAAGCCCCTTCGTTTTGCCGAACCATGCGCGCACACGGTGACCACGGTAAGGGTTTACGAGCGCGGAAACCCGGTTTCAATCTTGAGTATTTGACCCAAGGCCCCCGGCGCCGCTTAATTGCCCCAACGACATAACGGGAGGCGAACGCGATGCTTGGGCTCATGCAGAATTGGCCGTTGACGGTCGATCGAATTCTCGATCACGCCAACGCCGCTTTCCCTGACCGCGAAGTCGTCACGCGCGCGGTTGAGGACGGCCAGCTCAAGAGCACCAGCTACGGCGCTGTCTGGGTGCGCGCAAAGCAGGTGACCAACGCGCTGCGCGAGCGCTCGATTGCGCTCGGCGACCGCGTCGCCACTTTGGCCTGGAACACCGATCGCCACTTGGAAGCCTGGTACGGCGCCATGGGCATGGGCGCGGTGCTGCACACGCTGAACCCGCGTCTCTTTCCTGAGCAGATCGCCTGGATCGTCAATCACGCCGAAGACAAGATCATCTTCTTCGACGTCACCTTCGCGCCGATCGTCGAGAAAATCGCGCCGCTTCTAAATACCGTTCAGCTCTACGTCGCCTTCACGGACCGCGCAAACCTGCCGCAATCGTCGCTGCCGATGGTGGCGTACGAAGATTTCATCGCCGGCCAATCAACCGAAGCACGCTGGGGCGGCTTCGATGAGAACACCGCATGTGGCCTTTGCTACACCTCCGGCACCACGGGCGATCCGAAAGGCGTGCTCTATTCGCACCGCTCAAACGTCATCCACGCCATGGCCGCCAACCAGACCGACGTGTTCGGCTGCGGCGCGCGCGATGTGGTGCTGCCGATCGTGCCGATGTTCCACGCCAATGCCTGGGCCATCGCCTTCGTCGCGCCGATGTGCGGCTCGAAGCTGGTCATGCCGGGCGCCAAGCTCGACGGCCAAAGCGTCTACGAATTGCTCGAAGGGCAGAAGGTTACCTTCACCGCCGCCGTGCCGACGGTGTGGCAAGGCCTCATGGCCTTCCTCCGCGAGAACAATCTGAAGCCGACGACGCTAAAGCGCGTCGCCATCGGCGGCTCGGCCATTCCCGAAGTCGTGCTGCGCGCGTTCGAAGAGGATTATGGCGTCGAAGTCATCCACGCCTGGGGCATGACCGAGATGAGCCCGATCGGCACTACCGGCAAACTGCTGCCGCAGCACTATGAGATGGATCACGAGGGGCAGATCAAAGCCAAGATGAAGCAAGGCCGCGTGCCGTTCACGGTCGAAATGAAAATCGTCAACGATGAGGGCAAAATTCTTCCTCATGACGGCAAAGTCTTCGGCCGCCTCATGGTGCGTGGGCCTTCGGTCGCACGCGCGTACTTCAAGAACGCCGGCGCCAAGAACGAGCGCGGCGAATGCCTCGAAACCTGCGGCTATTTCGATACCGGCGACGTCGCCACCATCGATCCGCTCGGCATCATGCAGATCACCGACCGCGCCAAGGACGTCATCAAGTCCGGCGGCGAGTGGATCAGCTCGATCGATATCGAAAACATCGCCATGGGCGCTGACGGCGTCGCCAACGCCGCAGTCATCGGCGTCGCGCACCCGAAATGGGATGAGCGGCCGCTGCTCATCATCCAGCCCAAGCCCGGCGCGAAGCCCACCAAGGAAAGCGTGCTCAAATTCCTGGAAGGCAAAATCGCCAAGTGGTGGACGCCCGACGACGTCCAGTTCGTCGAAGCCATCCCGCTCGGCGCCACCGGCAAGATCAACAAGCTGGCGCTGCGCGAGCAGTTCAAGGACTACAAGCTGCCGACGACGCAAGCGGCGGAGTAAGCCCGCCGCGACCTATGCTTTCGGCATCGGTCGCGCTGCATTTTCGTACGTTGTGCTTAAACCCCGCTCGCGCTGAATAGCGCGCGCGGAGGCGCGCCAATGCTTAGGAAAGTCGCAGCGACGGTTCTGCTGTTCTGCACGCTTGCGCTTTCAAGCTGCCAGCCGCCGATGGAGATGTTTCTCATCAACAACACGGGCGCCCCGCTGCGTGTGTTGTATGCGGCGACGCAATGGACGGATCAGCAGGGCACGCTGAACACCAACGCATGGGGCCGTCACTGGTATTCGTGGCCCTTCATCATCGCGCCCGGTGTTGGCCGGCGCGTCAATTACGGCCCCGCGTACACGTGGCTCCTCGACGTGCGCGTCCGCGGCTGCACGCTGAGTTACGTCGCGCCCACGACCAACCTCTATGAAGACGAACGTTGGCAGGAGACGCAGATCTACCACTATCACACGACCTTCCAGATCGAGCCCGACGGCCGCCTCTATCTGGTCGCCGCGCCGACCTGGCCCGAGGGCAACAAGCCGCCAGCCGCCGATGTGGAACTCTTTCGCGACATGCAGCCCACAGGTTTTCCAGCCGAGCCAACATCGCGCCGCTGCTGGTGGAACTAGGTCAGGGGCAGGGCGTTCTCACGCCAGACCGGACCGAAGGCACTACCCCACGACCCGCCCCTTTGGACAACGTCGACGCCATTGAAATGGCCCCGGCGCCACCCGGGGCCATTTCTGTGTTCCGTTACTCCGTCCGGCCTAGGCCGCCAGCCTCAATACCCGCCGCATCCGCCCCGGCGTACATTTGCATCTCCAATGCCGGAGACTTGCACCTGTGCGCTACCGGATCGAATTTCTGAGAGAGACCACCGAGGAAGGCTCGGTCTGCGCGGTTCGCCCGCCGCTCGATGTTGAACTCGCGACCGCGCGCTTGCAGGCTCACATCTGGGGCGCCAGCGCGCGCGCCGAACTCGGCGCCACCGGCTTCCAAATTCGCGACCTGCGCAACGAAGGATGCATCGTCACGCTCGAAGATTTCGACGGCCCGCCGCCGACGGTGCATTGAAGTTTAACCGCGCGTTGCCGCGCCGGTATCAAATCCTGCACCAAAGCTTCCTACATTGGAGCGATGAACAGAAACGCGCTCAACACGGTGCTCTGGCGCACGCTTGGCGGCGTCTTTGGCGTGGCGATCCTGGTCAGCGTGGCACTTGCGCTTGGCCACTTCGTCAACGTCACCGGCATCAACCTCGCTTAAGCGAGGCGATACTCAGTATCGACGCACGGCGGGTCCATGCTGACGACCTTGCCGAGTTGCACCAGCCTGATCATGTGCGCGAGCACCGAATGGCACGCCGCAGGATGCAGGCGCTTGTCCACGTCGGCGTAGATCACCGAGACCATGTCTTTGATACGCGTGTGGCCGACTTCCATCTGAGCGAGGATCTGCGCCTCGCGCTCTTTGCGGTGATCGATGAACGCTTGCACGAACGGGCGCACGTCGCGCACTGGCGGGCCATGTGTCGGCCACAACGTCGTGTAATCGCGGTCGCGCACTTTCTCGAGGCTGTTGAAGTAATCGGTCATGTCGCCGTCCGGCGGCCCGATGACGGTCGTTGACCAGCCCATGATGTGATCGCCAGGGAAGAGGGCGTTCTCTTCCAGAAGCGCATACGCCATGTGGTTCGTCGTATGGCCCGGCGTGAACACCACCTCGATCGTCCACCCGCGCCCCACAAAGCGCTGGCCATCGTCGACATCGATGTCCGGCGTGAAGTAGTGATCGTCGCTCGCCTCTAGGCGGAGCGCGTCGCAATCGCTTGGCTTCGGCGGGATGGTGCTGGCGTAGACTTTCGCGCCTGTGCGCTCCGCCAGCGGATGCGCCGCGGGGGAGTGATCCATGTGCCGGTGCGTGACGAAAATGTGCGTGACGCGCTCGCCTTCGACGGCCTTCAGCAGCGCCTCGATATGCTCTGGATCATCCGGGCCTGGATCGATGATCGCGACTTCGCCACGGCCGATGATGTAAACGCCAGTGCCGCGAAACGTGAACGGGCCGGGATTGTTCGCGACCAAGCGGCGGATCAGCGGCGAAACCTGCTGCGCCTGCTCGTACTCAAAGTCCATGTCGCGGACGAACGGGATCTTGGCCGCCATCAGCGGGTCTCAGCCAAGAACGAACTTACGGAAGCCATCCCGCAACATATAGGTGGCCTTGATCTTGTCCGGCAGGTTGAGCCCGATGGGCGGACCCATGTCGGTCTTGTTGGCGTCGACGATGTAGAGTTTGCCGTCCGTACGGTCGCGCAGAACATCCACACCGCCCCAATCCAAGCCGATCTCGCGCGTGAAGGCGCTGATTTGGTCCATTTCCGCCTGGCTGAAGACCTCTTCCGGAGTCCGCAGCAGCACCTCGGTATTCGTATTGAGGAAGCGCTTGGTTACTTCGCGCCGCTTGATGAATACGCACACCGGCTTGCCGCCGATCGTGCAGGTGCGCAGGTCTTCCACAAGATTGAGGTCGGCGTTCATCCGGTTGTCGACGACGCGCTGATAAACGCGACCGGGAACCGCCGCCGTCGGGCACTGAACGATGCGACCATCGTGCGCCGCGTTAATCTCGGACTTCTCGACCGCCAGACCGGTAAACGTCGCCGGATCGACCGCCAGCGGATTGCCGAACGCCGCCTTGCACGCACGGGCGACGTTCGTTTTCGAGACATCGCGGCAGTTGAAATTCACCAGCTTCACGCCTGGCTTCAACTTCGCCGGCGGATCGTTCGGGCTGTAGGTCGCGTCCTCGAACTGCATCACAACGTCAGCTTGCGAGGCATCCTTGGCGAGCTTCGCGCCGGCCGCGCGAGACACCGAGAAAATCAGATACCAAGGCCGCGCACGCTCAGGCGTGAAGAAGATCGTGAACCGCGGCTCCAGCGGCGTGATCGCTTTCGCCGCAAAGAAATAGCGGAACCAAGCCGTCACCTGGCTGATGATGGTTGGTGAATAGGGCACGCGCGCGCCGGTCTTGCGCACAGTCAGGCCAGTCAGCCCGAACTCGAAGTCCTTGAGCCACACAGACCCGGAGGTCTGGAAAACGCGGGGCGTTGCATCGGTCACGAGGTTAAAGGCTCCGCGGCCCAGCGCTTGCTAGCGGTCGCGCCATGCAACGCGCACTCGCCGCCTGTCTGTTTACCTTGGATCGCGTGCGCACTGTGCTGCTCGCCCTGTCCCTGATCGTCTTGTTGAAGACGGCGTGGATCCTGATGCTGCCGGCCTTCGGCGGTTAAGCCTTGGGCGCCAGCGTTTCGAGCGCCCCCCGCGCCCCCGTTAAGTCGTAGCCTGCCTTTTGAGCCAAGGCGATAATTTCGTCAGGGGTATGGCTGCCCGCCAGCGCCTGCGCCAGGGCCCAGGCTGTTATTGAGCGCGTGCCGCTTCGGCAATAGGCAAGCACAGGGCCGTTTGCCTCATCCAGGGCCTGGGCCGTTTCCATGACCACCGCCGGGGCCGGCGGCAGGCCTGAGAAGGGTATGGCCTTGAAGACGAGGCCCGCCGCCTCGGCCGCCGCCTTAATTTCGCTGGCGGAAGGCTGGCCGGGCGCCTCCCCATCCGGGCGATTAGCGATGATGGCGCGGAAACCTTCCGCCGCCGCCCGGGCGACATCGTCTGTTCCCAGCTGCGAAGCCACCGCAAAGTCTGGCGTCACGCGTTTGAACTCACTCATCGCACCATCCTACATCGCGACGTTGACACGGCCTTGCGGGGAAGCAAGGTTTCGCGCGCTTCGCCGTTACTGCTTCGGCGCCACAGGACCTGAGAATGTTAGCTCAAGCCGTACGGCGCCTGCTCCTCGCGATACCCACGCTTCTCGCCATCGTCGCCGCCGCATTCTTTTTGATGCACTTGGCGCCCGGCGGCCCGTTTACGAAAGAGCGGCAGATGCCGCCCGAGATCGAGCGGCGCCTGCAAGCTGAATATGGGCTCGATCTGCCACTCGAACAGCAATTGCTGCGCTATCTCGTGGGCGACGAAGAGCGGGGCGGCGGGTTGCTCCGCGGCGATCTCGGCCCCTCGATGGCCTACAAGGACAAGGACGTTGCCGACATTATCGCCGAGGGCGCGCCAACCAGCGCCATCCTTGGCATCAGCGCCATGGCGCTGGCGTTGCTCGTCGGCAGTTTCCTGGGCGTCATCGCGGCCCTTCGGCAGAACAAGTCGCAAGATTACTTGGTGATGGCGTTCGCGATCGCTGGGGTGTGTTTGCCGCCCTTGGTGGTCGGCCCAATCATGCAGCTTTTCTTCGGCGTCCAATGGCAGATTCTGCCCACGGCCGGCCTCCACCGCGACGAGTACGGGTTGCGCTACCTGTTGCTGCCAGTGCTCACGCTTTCGTTGCCCATCATCGCCATCGTCTCGCGTCTGATGCGCGCTTCGATGATCGAGGCGCTGCGCTCTAACGCCATCCGGACCGCTCGCGCCAAGGGCTTGCCGGAACGGCAAGTGATCTGGCGCCACGCCCTGCCGATCGCGATGCTGCCCATCATCTCCTATGCTGGCCCCGCGCTGGCGGGCGTGATGGCGGGCTCGTTCGTGATCGAGACCGTTTTCGCGCTGCCGGGGATCGGCAAGCAATTCGTGCTCGCCGCCCAGCAGCGTGACTACACGCTCGTGATGGGCGTTGTGCTCATCTACTCGTTCCTGATCATCCTGCTGAACCTCGCCGCGGACCTCATGTACCGCGTGCTCGATCCCCGGAGCCGCACGGCATGAGCGACATCCTGATCGAGGACGCAAGCCCGCCGCAGGCAGTCAAAGGCCGCTCGCTCTGGGAAGACGCGCGCCGGCGCCTGATGCGCAACCCAGCGGCAGTGACGAGCCTCTACGTTGTCGCCATCCTGGTGCTGATTGCCGTGTTCGGCCCGTTCCTCTGGGTCCACCCGTACGACAAGATTTTCGAAAACGACGTCGCCATCGCGCCAACGTTCCGCGACATGCACTTGCTCGGCACCGATACAGAAGGCCGCGACATGGTCGCGCGCCTCATCCTGGGCCTCGGCATCTCTCTGCTCGTCGGCCTCGCCGCCACCGTCGTCGCGCTGACGATCGGCGTGCTCTATGGCGCCATCGCCGGCTTCGTCGGCGGGGCAGTGGACGACGTGATGATGCGCCTCGTCGACGTCCTTTACGCCATCCCGTTCGTGTTCTTCGTCATCGTGCTGATGACGGTGGTGCAGTTCAACGATCCGCTGCTGAATTTGGTGCTGATTTTCTGCGCCATCGGCGCGGTCGAGTGGCTGACCATGTCACGGATCGTGCGCGGCCAAACGCTGTCGCTGCGCCAGAAAGAGTTCGTCGAAGCCGCCCGCGCCGCAGGCGCAAAGCCGCTCGAAATCGTGCTGCGCCACATCGTCCCCAACGTCGTCGGCCCGGTCGTCGTGTTTGCGACATTGAACATCCCGGTGATCATCCTGGCCGAGAGCTTCCTCTCGTTCATCGGCCTCGGCGTCCAAGAGCCGCTGACCTCGCTCGGTAGCCTCTTGTCGGACGGCAAAGATCAAATGACCACCGCGCCCTGGATGCTGATCGCACCGGCGGTGACCATGCTCATCACGCTGCTCGCGCTGAACTTCCTCGGCGACGGCCTGCGGGATGCGCTGGATCCGAAGGAAAGATAAGGCAATAGGGCAATAAGGCAGTAGGGCAGGCTAACCGCCGGCGGCGCTTTCGTTCAGCCTCTTTGCCAGCAACCGCAAGAGGCGCCCCACACTTTCGCATTGACCGATCAAGTCGTCGATCTTGCCCTGCGCGCAAATATCCACACGCGCTGAAATCATCAGGTGAGTTTCAAGCTCTTTGAGCGAGCCCTGCGCAATCTTCAAGAACTGAAGGTATGCGCCGAGACTCTCCCGCCCATAACCTTCGGCGATGTTCGCGCAAACAGAGACGGCAGCGCGCCGGGCCTGCGCCGTCAGGCCGTAGAGCTCATCCTTTGGCCAGCTACGGGAAACGTCATAGACGGCGACAGCAAGGTCCATGGCCTGCTGCCACACCGGCAAGTCGCGATAGGATTTGAACTGACTCATTCCCCACTGCCTTACTGCCCTATTGCCTTACTGCCTTCTTCTTATTGCTGTCTCCGCACCCGAATAGCCGGCCCGCCGGCTTCAACGCGCATCAGATAACTTCCCATCGACGCGCGCTGGATAGTGACTTGGCCGCCTTCGCGGACGTTGCGTGCGACTTCGTCATCGATCTGCACCCATACCTGACCATTCGTCATGCGGAAGGTCGAAGGCAGGTTGCGGCGGTGCGTGACGCTGGCGATTTGCATCTGAATGTTGTCGACGCGCTCGAACTGCGGTGTTGAGGCGCTCGAGCCGCCGCCACCGCCGCTATTGCTGCCGAAGATGCGTGAGAGGCTCGGGAGCGAGAAGCCGAACGCCTCGCGATCCATCTCCTGCGCCTGGCCGCGATCGACTGCGACAAGATTACCGGTGTTCTGTGCTTCCTGCAGGCGGCCGACGGCGCCGTCATAGCAGGCGAGGCGCTGCGCCTCGTCCGTGATTGAGCGGCAGCCATAAACCTGATCCAGCACGTTCGGCGTCGCAGGCGCTTGTTCCTGCGCCGCAACCGATCCTGCCAATGCGATAAAGGCCAAGCTGGCCAAGACGATGCGCATAAAGTCCCCTCCCGTCGGAAGCCGGATCATCCTAGACTTTACGGGGAAACTTTGTCAGCCCGCGCGAGCAGGGCTGAAGGCGGAGATAAGTATGGCGGCGTTCTGGACCGATCGGCGGCGGCTTCTGGCCGGAGCAGGGGGGCTGACAGCGGCCGCGTCGCTGGGCGCCTGTGCCAATGGTCAGATTGTCGGCTTCGACAAATCCAAGCGCACGCTCGACATCTGCAACCAAGGCGAGCCTCTCTCGCTCGATCCCCACAAGGCCTCTGGCCAGTGGGAGAACAATATCATCGGCAACATGTTTGTCGGCCTCACTACTGAGAACGCCAAGGCCGAACCGATCCCCGGCATGGCCGAACGCTGGGAGACCAGCGAAGACGGCCGAACCTGGACCTTCTATCTCCGTCGCGCGCAATGGTCGGATGGCGAGGCGTGCGACGCGCACGATTTCGAGTTTGCCTACAAGCGCATTCTCAACCCGGCCAACCTCGCCGAGTACGCGTCGATCCTCTATCCGATCAAAAACGCCGAGGCTGTGAACAAGGGCGAGATGCCACCGGACGCCGTTGGCGTCACCGCCATCGACGATCTCACACTCGAAATTCAGCTCGAACACCCGGCGCCGTACCTGCCGGAAATGCTGATGCACTACACATCATACCCGGTGCCGAAGCACATCGTAGAGCGGTATGGCGACGAGTGGGTTCACCCCGAAAATATCGCGGTGAACGGCGCGTTCAAACTGATCAAGTGGTGGTCGAACTACATCGTCCACCTTGAGCGCAACCCGCAATTCTTCGACGCCGCCAACGTCGTGATGGAAGATCTCTACTTCTATCCGTCAAATGACGTGAACGCCGCTGCGCGCCGCGTGATGAGCGGCGAGGCCGGCTGGTCGACGCGCTTTCCATCCAACCAGGTGAACCAACTGCGTGAGGATTTGCCGGGCTACGTGCGCGTGGCGCCCTATCTCACGTGCAACTATTTCTCGTTCAACATGCGCCGGCCGCCGTTCAACGACGTGCGTGTCCGCCAAGCGCTTTCGATGGCCTATGATCGCGATTGGGTTGCCGCTAACATTTACCGCACGGGCGAACGCGCAGCTTACAAGTTCGTGCCGCCCGGTATCGCCAATTTTCCCGCAACCGCGCGCTATTCGTGGTCCGATCAACCGATCGCGGAGCGCCGCCAGGAAGCTGAGCGCTTGCTGCGCGCGGCAGGCTACGGCCCCAACAATCCGCTGCGCTTCGAGTTCTCGCACCGCAACACCAGCGACAATCCTCGTGTCGCCGTCGTCGTCCAAAGCAACTGGCGCCAGATCGCGCCCTGGGTGACGGTCGAACTGCGTGGCGTCGAAACGCAAGTGCACTACGCCAACCTGCGCGCCGCCAACTTCGACGTCGGAGACGGGGGCTGGATCGCCGACTACAACGACGCCAAGATTTATCTCTATCTGCTCGAAACCCGCACCGGCCCGCAAAACTATCCGGGCTACAGCAACCCGGTGTACGACCAGCTCGTCCACCAAAGCGATTTCGAGCGGGATGCTGCGCGCCGCGGCGAGATGATGGCGCGCGCCGAACAGGTCGCGCTCGATGACGCGCCGATCTGCATGAGCGTCTTCATCAACTCAACCAACCTCGTCCACCCGGACCTCACCGGCTACGAGGACAATCTTGGCGACTACCACCGCGCCCGCTGGTTCGGGATCAGGAACGCGTAGCTTGCTCAGTTCGGCATCAAGAACACAGCACGCACGGTAGTCCTTCCCCCTTGTGGGGAAGGTGTCGCGCGGATGCGCGACGGATGGGGGCGTCACCTCTGGCCATCCGAACACACGCAGCAGCATGCAGCTGCAGCAGTGTTGAAACGGCGCCGCCGTTACCCCCACCCCCAACCCCGCCCCACAAGGGGGCGGGGAGTCGATGAATTAGAACGGCCCGCCGGCTTCTTCGGCGCCGATCGCTTTGATCGCGAACGCGTAGTCGTGCGCCAGTTCACGCAGATACTCGAAGCGCCCCGCAGAACCAGCGTGGCCGGCGCCCATGTTCATCTTGAGCAAGATCGGTTTGCCGCTCGTCGTGTGCGGGCGAAGCTTCGCCACCCACTTCGTCGGCTCCCAATAAGTCACGCGCGGATCGGTCAAACCGCCTGTCGACAACACCGCCGGATAAGCTTTCCGCTCAATGTTCGTGTAGGGGCAGTAGGACGCCATGTAGTCGTACGCCGCTTGGTCCTCGAGCGGATTGCCCCATTCGGGCCATTCCGGCGGCGTCAGCGGCAGCGAGGTATCGCTCATCGTGTTGATCACATCGATGAACGGCACGCCGCCAATCACGCCGGCCCAGAGATCGGGCCGCATGTTGTTGATCGCGCCCATCAGCAAGCCGCCAGCCGAGCGGCCTTCGCAAACGATGTTGCCCGGGCGGCCATAGCCCGCGCCGATCAGCTCTTCCGCAACAGCGATGAAGTCCGTGAACGTGTTGCGCTTGTTGAAGCGCCGCCCATCCTGGAACCAGCCAAAGCCCATTTCAGAGCCGCCGCGCACGTGCGCGATCGCATAAATCCAGCCGCGATCGACCAAGCTGAAGCGCCGGATCGAGAAATCTGCGTCCATCGAAATCCCATACGAGCCGTAGCCGTAGAGATAGAGCGGGGCGGTGCCGTTGAGCGGCGTGCCACGCTTCATCAGGATGGTGATCGGGATGCGCTTGCCGTCGCTCGCCGTCGCGAAGAAGCGGCCGGTTTGGTAATCGTCCGGATTGTGGCCTGACGGGATTTCTTGCGTCTTGCGCAACACCTGCGTCTTGGCGCCCATGTCGTAGTCGAACCACTTCAGCGGCGTCGTCGGCGATTCATAGATGTAGCGCAGCGTGGCCGTATCCCACTCGTAGCCGCCCGCCATCTCGATATTGTAGGCCGACTCCGCCAGCGCGATGTCGTGCTCCGCGCCGCCCTGATGGCGGATCACGATGCGCGGCAACGCGTTCACGCGCTCGGCGCGCACGAGATATTCCTTCGTCGCGTGCAGCCCCAGAACGTAGCGGCCCTCTTGGTGCGGCAGGAACTCGCGCCACTGCGCGCGGCCCGTGCGGCCCACGTCCGCGGTCATGATCTTGAAGTCGACCGCACCGTCGGCGTTGGTGACGATGTACCAGCGTCCATCCCAGTGCGTCGGCGAGTAGAGCATGTCCGGCTCGCGCACGCTGAACAGCGTCGGCTGCGCCGTCGGGTTGCTGGCCGGGATTGTGTAATATTCCGACTGGCTGCCGTTGCCGGCGCTAATCAGGATGAACTCGCGGCTCTCGGTGGCGCCAACGCTCAGGAAGAAGCCGTCATCCGGCTCGTCATAGACCAGCGTGTCTTCGCCGCCGCGCGCCGGGCGGCGATAGATCTTCGCCGGCCGGCCATTGTTGTCGCGGAAGGTCCAGAAAATGTAACGCGCATCCGGCGACCACGAGAAATCGCCCGTGCAATCGCCAATGTGTGACGCGAGCGTTTCGCCGCTCGCCAGATCCTTCACGTAAACCGTGTAGATTTCCGACCCTTGCTCATCGACCGCGTACGCGAGCATCGAATGGTCCGGCGAGTGCTGCGCCGAGATCACTTTGTAGAACGTCTTGCCCTGCGCCTGCGCATCGACGTCGATCAGAACTTGCTCTGCGCCGCCGCCGCGCGGTTGCCGCGCATACTTCGGGTGCTGCGCGCCGGTTTCGAAGCGGCGATAATATTCCCACGGGCCGTCCGGCGCCGGCACGGATGAATCGTCTTCCTTCGTGCGCCCGCGCATCTCCTGATAGATGCGCTCCTGCAGCTCCGCCGTCGGCGCCATCTGCTGTTCGCGATAGGCGTTCTCTTCATCGATGTAGGCGCGGATATCGGCCTTCAGTAGCGAAGGATCGCGCATCACTTCCTGCCAATTGTCGTCCTTCAGCCACGCGTAATTATCGACGCGCGTGCGGCCAATCTGCGTGATCGTCTTCGGTTCAACGCGCGCGACAGGCGGCGCAAGCGGGGTCGCATCTGGCATGGGAGCATCCGTGGAGGCGCAAGCGTGAAGGAGGGTGGCGAGCGGCAAAGCAGCGCTTGCCTGGAGGATTTCACGACGGTTCATGGGTCGCCTTCTGCGAGGAATGATGTGGCCGGGTCAATGCGGTTCAGGTGAGCCTAAGCAAAATCGCGGTTGCGTCATCGCTCTGCTTGAAGCGCGGGTGTTGCGAGCCGGAGGCGTCAGCCGCCTCGATCGCCCGCAATTCGCGGCCGAGATCCTGCAGCCCCACGCTGATCGCCGCCTTCACGAGCGCGGCCGGCTCATAAACCTTGTAGCGATCGGAAAGCGCCGCGAAGCCATCGGTCATCAACAGCAAATGCGCTGGTCGCTTCAGCTGGATCGTCCACGTGCGCGCATGATCCGCGCACGCTGGGTGCAGCCCGAACGACCAAAACCGACCGCCTTCCTGATTGATAGCCGAGCGGTTGCGCCGCAGCGTCTCGATCGCCGCCTTGCGCTTCAACAGCGGTTTGTCCGCATCCGGCTGCGCAGCCGCGAGTTTCACCTCGTCATCCAGCCCGCCATGGCCGCCAACCACCTGCACGCCGTTCGCATCCAAGGCGAACACGCGGCAATCGCCAAGATCGATGCCTTCGATCAGCCCGCGCTCATTCTCCGTCAGCATTAGCAGCGAAGCCGTCGGCAGCTGCCAGCGCTCCACATTCTGCCCGCGCGTCAGATACGAAAACGCGCTCGCCGCCGTTTCGCTCGCCGTCCGCACAGCTTCGCGCAGATCGCCATAGGTCCAAGCATTGAGGCTGGTGTTCGCGACTTGCGCGACCCAACTCGCGTCCGACGCCGTCTTCGTCAGCGGCGTCTCTGAGAGATCCGTCGCGCCGTCGATCACCCACGCGGATTTCTGCTGAAAGCCCAGCGTGTCGTCGTTCTGTTTGTTGCGATCGCCAGCGAGTGAGATCGCCTCAACGAAGGTGAGCACGTCCGCCTCCAGGCAAAGTGGTCGCCGGTTTGCCGCTCGGGAGGCGGACCAAAGAGTTAGCCAGGGAAGACCAGCGAGACAACCTCAGCCACGCACGCCGGACGGTCTTTGCCTTCGATCTCGATGGTGAACTCATTGGTCACCTGATAGCCGCCACTGCGCGGTTCGCAGGCCAGCATCTTCGCCCGCATCCGCAGCCGCGAGCCCACCGGCACCATGTTCGTGAACCGCACCTTGTTGGACCCATAATTGATCCCGCGCGAAACGCCGGTGTAGCTCACGATGTTCTTGGCCAGGAACGGGATCAGCGACAGCACCAGATAGCCGTGCGCGATCGGCGCGCCGAGTTCCTTGGTCGCCCGCTCGACATCGACGTGGATCCACTGGTGATCGCCCGTCGCATCGGCGAAACGATTGACCCGGTCCTGGGTAATTTCCAGCCAATCGGACACGCCGATCTCCTGGCCGACCAGGCTCGTAATCTCTGAGATCGGAATTTCGCGCATAGGGAGGTCTCCTCGTAGCGTCGGGAGTAATCCTGAGCCCGCCCCTTGTCGAGTTGCCGCCACGTTCCGTGCCGGGCAGGAGCCTTGCGCCGATGCGCCAGGACGGCCAATTGCCGCCCCAAGCGACACACGCTATCTGGCGCCCATGTCCCTAGACCCGCTCGCGCCAGGCACCCTGGCTCTCGCCGAAGAATTCGGCCTTTCCCGCGACGAATATGACCTCGTTCTGGAAAAGCTCGGCCGCACGCCGAACGTCACCGAACTGGGCATCTTCTCGGTCATGTGGAGCGAGCACTGCTCCTACAAGTCGACGCGCTTCCATCTGGCGAAATTCCCGACCAAGGCGCCGCACGTGATCTACGGCCCGGGCGAGAATGCGGGCGCCATCGACATCGGCGAGGGGCTGGCCGCCATCTTCAAGATGGAAAGCCACAACCACCCAAGCTTCATCGAGCCGTTTCAAGGCGCCGCGACCGGCGTCGGCGGTATTCTGCGCGACGTGTTCACGATGGGCGCGCGCCCAGTCGCGATCATGAACGCGCTGCGCTTCGGCGAACCCGATCACCCAAAGACGCGCAAGCTTGTCGACGGCGTCGTCAGCGGCATCAGCTTCTACGGCAATTGCGTCGGCGTGCCGACGGTTGGCGGCGAGACGAACTTCGACGCCCGCTACAACGGCAACATCCTGGTCAACGTGTTCTGTCTCGGCATCGCCGATAAGAACAAGATCTTCACCAGCGCCGCCAAGGGCGCGAACAATCCTGTCGTGTACGTCGGCGCCAAAACCGGCCGCGACGGCATCCACGGCGCGACGATGGCGTCCGCCGAATTCGTCGAAGGTGAAGACGGCCTGCGCCCGACCGTGCAAGTCGGCGATCCCTTCCTCGAGAAGCTCCTCATCGAAGCCTGCCTCGAACTGATGGCGACTGACGCCATCATCGGCATCCAAGACATGGGCGCCGCGGGCCTCACGTCGTCGTCGGTCGAGATGGCGTCGAAAGGCGAAGCCGGCATCTTGCTCGATCTCGACGCGGTGCCCGCGCGCGAAGAGGGCATGACGCCGTACGAGTTCATGCTCAGCGAAAGCCAAGAGCGTATGCTCATGACGCTGAAGCCGGGCCGCGAAGAAGAAGCCAAGCGCATCTTCGAAAAGTGGGGCCTCGACGCCGCCGTCATCGGCCAAACCACCGACACCGGAAACCTAACGCTCCGCTGGCACGGCCAGATCGTCTGCGACATCCCTCTGGGCCCGCTCGCCGATGAAGCGCCGAAGTACGAGCGCCCGTACGTGCAGCCGCTCAAAGCCATCCCGCTCACCGAAGGCGAACAGAAGCGTCTCACCGAAGAATACCCAGGCTTCGTGAACTCGCTCACGACCTTGCTCTCGCAACCCGATCAAGCCTCAAAGCGCTGGATCTGGGAGCAATACGACCGCCACGTCATGGGCGACACGCTCGCCGACTCCGGCAGCGACGCGGCGATCGTGCGCCTCTACGGCTCACAGCGCGCGCTCGCGATGACATGCGATGTCACGCCCCGCTACGTCGAAGCCGACGCTTACGAAGGCGGCAAGCAAGCCGTCGCCGAAGCCTGGCGCAATCTCACCGTCACCGGCGCGCGTCCGCTCGCGGTCACCGACAACCTCAATTTCGGCAATCCGCAAAAGCCCGAAATCATGGGTCAGATTGTCTACGCCATCGAAGGCATGGCCGAAGCCTGCCGCGAACTCGCGTTTCCGGTGATCAGCGGCAACGTCTCGCTCTACAACGAGACCAACAGCCAAGCGATCTTGCCCACGCCGGCAATCGGCGGCGTCGGCATCCTCGACAATCTCGAACGCCGCGCCACCGCCGATAAGCTCCAACAAGGCGACACGCTCGTCCTCATTGGCGGAGACGGCTCGCACCTTGGACAATCGATCTACGCACGCGATCTCTTCAAACTTGGCGGCGCCGCGCCGAAAGTCGATCTCGCGCTCGAGAAGAAGAACGGTGATTTCGTCCGTGCGCTCATCGCGGATGGTTTGGTGCGCGCAGCGCATGACATCAGTGACGGCGGCCTAGGTCTCGCCGCCGCCGAAATGGCGCTGAGCTCAGACGTGGGCGTCACGCTCGGCTACCAAGGCGACGCTGCGGACGCGCCGTTCTTGTTTGGCGAAGACCAGGCGCGGTACCTCGTCGCCATCAAGCCAAACAGCGAAGACGAATTGGACCGCCGCGCCCGCGCCGCTGGGGTCGACTATCTCCAAGTGGGGGAGGTCGGCGGCCGCGAGTTGAGCTTCATCGGCACAAATGGGCCGCGCGAACGCGTCAGCCTCGAAGACCTGCGCAAGGCTCACGAAAGCTGGCTGCCCGCCTATATGAAGAAGGCGCACTAGTCCTTATCCTCCCCGCCACGCGGGGAGGTCCCGAGCGAAGCGAGGGGGAGGGGCGAGTTGCGCAAAGAGGGCGAGTATCGCGTCACCCAAAAAGCTCGCGCACTTCGTCAAAGTATGACGAAAGCGGAAGTGATCCTGTGGATGCATCTCCGGAAGCGAGCCATGAACGGCGCTCGCTTCCGGCGTCAGCATCCCATCGGCCCTTACATCGCTGACTTCACATGCCCAGCGTCGAAGCTCATCGTCGAGGTCGACGGCGCCACGCACTCCACACCGGATGAGTTGGCATACGACACCCGCCGCACCAAATACCTCGAGCAACAAGGCTGGACTGTCATCCGCGTGACAAACACCGATATCTACGAAAACTTGGATGGCGTGTGGCTCACAATCAGTGAGCGACTCGCCCCTCCGTCTCGCTCCGCTCGACACCTCCCCGCGAGCGGGGAGGATAAATAATGCCCCAACACGATTACGATCTCATCGTCATTGGCGCAGGCTCGGGCGGCGTACGCGCGGCGCGACTCGCGGCTGCGAAAGCTGGCGCGAAGGTCGCCATCATCGAGCAAGTGCAAGTCGGCGGCACCTGCGTGTTGCGTGGCTGCGTACCGAAGAAGCTCCTGGTCTACGCGTCCGAGTACAGCCAACAATTCCGCGACGCCAAAGGCTTCGGCTGGACTGTCGATTGGGCGCGCTTTGATTGGCCGACATTGCGCGACGCCGTGCAGAACGAAGTGAACCGCCTGAGCGGCCTCTATCTCGAAAATCTCACCAAAGCCGGCGTCACGCTGTTCGAAGATCGCGCCGTTCTCACCGATCCTCACACCATCCGTCTCGTCAACGAGAACCGCTATCTCAGCGCCGACAAAATTCTCGTCGCCACCGGCGGCCACACCTATCGCCCCGAGGACATCCCCGGCCAAGAACTCGGCATCACCTCAACCGATGCCTTCACACTCGACGCGCTGCCATCGCGCGTCGTCATCGCCGGCGGCGGCTACATCGCCTGCGAGTTTGCCACCGTGTTCTCCGGCCTCGGTGTCGAGACCACCATCGTCTATCGCGGCGAGCGCATTCTGCGCGGTTTCGATCACGACATCCGCGCGCACGTCCAAGCCGATCTCATCCGCTCGGGCGTCAACATCATTTGCGGCTCGAACATCACCGAACTCGCGCCGCTCGCGGATAACCGCAAGCTTGTCACGCTCTCCAACTCCATGCGCATCGAAGCTGACCAAGTGCTCTGGGCCGTCGGCCGCGTGCCCAACACCATGAACATGGGCCTCGAAGCCGCAGGCGTGCGCCTCACGGAACGCGGCGCCATCGCCGTGGACGAGTATTCGCGCTCAAGCGTGCCGCACATCAGCGCCGTTGGCGACGTTACCGATCGCGTGAACCTCACGCCCGTCGCGATTCGCGAAGCCATGGCCTACGTCGCCACCGAATATCAGGATACGCCGACTGCCTTCGACCACAGCGATATCGCCAGCGCCGTGTTCTCGCGTCCGCCTGTTGGCTCAGTTGGCCTCACGGAAGAGCGCGCGAGAGAGAAGGGCTACAAGCTCAAGATCTACAAATCGAACTTCCGCCCGATGAAGCACATCATCGCCGGCAACGAGCAGCGCACTTTAATCAAGATGATTGTCGACACGAAGACCGACGTTGTGCTCGGCGTCCACATCGCCGGCCCCGACGCGCCCGAGATCATCCAAGTCGCGGCCGTCGCCGTGAAAGCTAAGCTCACCAAAGCGCAGTGGGACGCCACCTGCGCCGTCCATCCCACCGCCGCTGAAGAACTCGTCCTCATGGGCGAGCCTGTCAGTCACGATCACGAGGCGCCCGCTTAAAGCGGACGCCTCGCGTCGTTCAATCAATGCCGACGCTTAGCGGTGCTGCGTCGGGCCGCCTTCGAGCCAATCACCACGGCTGCCGCCGTCGCGATCGTTACGGCGATCATCGAAGCGGCCGTGGCGGCCATCACGATAATTGCGGTCATCTTCGTTATTCCAGTTGCGGTCGTCCCGGTCGTAGCGGCCGAAACGGTTGTAGCTGCGGTCAAAGTCGCGCGCTTCGCGCCACGCGTAGCCGCGCATTTGCAGGTGAGGCGCGAAGATGCGGTCGATCGGCCGGCGATGGCGGTTGTCGAACACGAACGCAATGCAGCCTTGGCGATTGCAGCGGTCGGTGTAGGCGTAGGTCAGGCCTGGCTCGAAGCGGAACGGACGATCCTGCAAGCGGTAGAACATCCGGTCGCGGCGATCGAACGTCATCACTCGGCCATCCTTGCGGATGGTAATTTCCTGACGGCCGCGGAAGTCGCCACGATCCCAATCGCGGTCACGATCGCCGCGTCGGAAGTCTTGCGCCGAAGCGGCGCCGGCGGTCGCGAGGGTCATCGCGGCCAGAGCCGCGGCAAAAAACTTCGTCTTCATGGTACTTTGCGCTCCCGAGACGATCCTTGTCGTCTCATGTCTCAACTGTCCTCGAGACACACATTGGCGCCGCTCTGCTGAATCCTGACTGAGGTTCATGTTCGGATTGCAGTGGGGAAAGGCGCCAACGCCGCTTGACCCAAATTTACCAGAAACTAACCCTCCCGCGCCGACCGTCCGGGGTTCAAAAATTATGGACGAACAGAAAGGGGCGAGAATGCCCGCGCGTATCATCTCGGTGATCAACATGAAGGGCGGCGTCGGCAAATCGACGACGACTGTCTCGCTCGCCGAAACGCTTGCGCATCACCAGCGCCGCCGTGTTCTCGTCATCGATCTCGATCCGCAAACCAACGCTTCGATCATGGTTGCTGGTCCTGAGAAGTGGAACGCGATGCGTGAAGCCGAACGCACGCTCGATTTCTATTTCGAGAGCTACATCGTCCAGCAGAAGCCGAAGCCGTTCAAACAGCTGATCGAAAAGAACGTCAGCGATCTGAAGGGCAAGCCCGACGTGGCGCTCTGCGCCTCGGCGCCGGAATTCCGCATCGTCGAACGCGACATGATCGAAAGCTTCGTCAAGCGCGGCTTCCAGATCGACATGATCCAGAAGTGGATACTCGAACGCTTCGCCAACGGCTTGAAGAACGTTCTGAACGACTACGATTACATCCTGATCGATTGCCCGCCCGGCATCTCGCTTTTCGCCGAAGCCGCGCTGATCGCCGCAGACACGATCCTAGTGCCGTCGATCCCTGACTATGTCTCGCGCCTCGGCCTCATCACCTTCCGCAAGCGCGCGCTGCGTTTGATCAATGAACGCCGTGGTGGTCCGTCGCAGCTCATGGTGCTCGCCACCAAATACGAAGATGGTTTCTCGCTCCACCGTTCGGAAGCATCGCTGCTGAAAGACAATCTCGGCGACGCGATGTTCGACGTGCGCATCCCGCAAAACGTCGATATCGCCAAAGCGGCGGAATGGTCGGAAACGCCCCGCACCTTCGAGCAGAAGTACGGCTCGATGGCCAACACGATCAAAAAGCTCGGCGAAGAATTCCAGAGCAAGGTCGAGGTCGCGCCCAGTCTATGAGCCTCAACAAAACGCTCGACCGCCTGTTTGACGAAATCCGCCGCGAAGCGAAGCGCAACCCGGAATTTGCCGATCGCTTGGACGCGGTGCTGCAACGTCACGACAGCCGCCGCGACGTGCCGGACGAAGTATTGGAAGAGGTCGCGCAAGATGAGCCGGCACAGCCCGCGCCTGCCAAGGCAAAGCGCGCGAAGCCAGCCGCTGCTGAGCCGGTCGCGCAACCCGCCCTGGCCGCGCCCGACATCAACCCCGCCGGCATCTTCCGCAAGAGCGGCGAAGAGGGGCTAGCTGCTGCACTCGCCGATCAAGACCTTGGCGCACTGCGCGCGCTCGTCGCCGAACACAATCTCGATCCGAGCGGCGTCACGCCCTCGCTCACCCGCGACGAGCTCGCGGCCCACATCGTCTCCCAAGCCAAACGCCGCGCCGAGCGCGATGAAAAGATGTTCGATTACTAATATGGATCGCCGGCGTCTCGCCGGCCAACGCCAGTGCATGCCGGCGAGACGCCGGCGGTCCATAATTAGGCAAACAACGCATCCCGCATCAGCGGAATGAGCGCGCCCGTTTCCCGATCCCAAATCGGAAACGCGCCTGCAAAATCCCACACGCACCACCCCATGCCGTTCGCTTCGCAAAGCTCACGCACAGTCCGTGTCCACATCGCACGCTGCTGCACAGGCAGCGCCCGGTTCACGCCGAACTCACCCAATTGCATCGCGTACCCATGCCGCGCGCCCCAATCGACCGCGCTCATCAAATGCTCGCGCACCTGCGCGCGATCTTCGCCGGTTCCCCAGTCGCGCCCGAAGTTCGGCGCCTCAGCGCCCATCCATTCCGCGTTCTGGTGCGTGAAGGCGTGCGGCTCGTAATAGTGCACGCTCACTACAATGTTCTCGCCTTCGACTGGCCGCCAATCGCGCAGCGCGTCGATGTTCTGCCAATTCCCAGGCCCAAGAACGATCAGCCGATCCGCGCCCGCGCGATTGCGGATCACCTCAACCACGTCGCGCTGCAGCGCCATCAGCGCGCCAGCATTCCAATTCGGTCCATTCGGTTCATTGAACGGCTCAAGCATCAGCCCCGCCGGCGCGCCGCGGAAGTGATGCGCGATGACGCTCCACATGCCGAGGAACCGATCACGCTGCCGCGCCGGCTCGCTGATCATCCGATCATAATGATGCATATCGAGCTGCACCTTGAGCCCAAGCTCCAACGCGTGGTCGACGATCTCGTCGATCCGCCGCCAGAAGTTTCCGCCGAACGCATAGGGCGGCGTCGATCCCGCATGCGCATCGAACCGTACCGGCAACCGCACGCCATCGAACCCAGTGTCACGGATCGCATCGAGATGCGGCAACTCGATCCGGTAGCCCCAGTCGCCCTCATTGGGCGCCTCGAGCGCGTTGCCCAGATTGACGCCACGTCGCATCGGAAACGGCGTCACGGGCGCCTGGCTTTGCGCCGGTTGCGAGCAAGCGGCGAGGGCTGCGCCGCCCAGAAGGACCTCACGACGATTCATGCGCGTACCCTAACTCCTCCCCCGCGTGCGGGGGAGGTCCGAGCGGAGCGAGGGGAGGGGGTAGGTCCGCCAATCACAGCGCACTGCCCCCTCAGTCATCGCGCTAGCGCGCGCTGACAGCTCCCCCGCAAGCGGGTGAGCAGTTTGCGAGCCGTCACAAACCCCGCTAACACCGCCCCCAATGTTCGATAAAATCCTGATCGCCAACCGCGGCGAAGTCGCCGTCCGCATCATCCGCACCGCGCGCCGCCTCGGCATCAAGACGGCCATCGTCTATTCCGAGGCCGACGCCGACAGCCTCGCCGTCGATATGGCCGACGAAGCCGTCTTCATCGGCCCGCCGCCTGCCGCGCAATCCTATCTCGTCATAGACAAGATCGTCGCCGCCGCCAAGCAAACCGGCGCGCAAGCCATCCACCCAGGCTTCGGCTTCCTCTCGGAGAAGGCCGAGTTCGCCGATCGGCTGCAAGCCGAGAAGATCGTCTTCATCGGCCCCAACGCCCACGCCATCCGCGCCATGGGCGACAAGATCGAGTCCAAGAAGAGCGCCGCTGACGCGGGCGTCTCCTGCGTGCCGGGTTTCATCGGCGAGATCGAAGGCGTCGAGCACGCCGTGCAGATCTCCGAAGAGATCGGCTACCCAGTGATGATCAAGGCGAGCGCCGGCGGCGGCGGCAAGGGCATCCGCGTCGCCTACAATCGCAAAGAAGTGGAAGAGGGTTTCCCTGCCGTGCGCGCCGAAGCCAAAGGCGCCTTCGGCGACGACCGTATCTTCATCGAGAAATTCGTCACCGCCCCGCGCCACATCGAAATCCAAGTGCTCGGTGATAAGCACGGCAATGTCGTGCACTTGTTCGAGCGCGAATGCTCGATCCAGCGCCGCAATCAGAAAGTCATCGAAGAAGCGCCGTCGCCTTTGCTCGATGAGAAAACGCGCATGGCCATGGGTGAACAAGCCTGCGCACTGGCGCGCGCTGTGAACTACGACAGCGCCGGCACCGTCGAGTTCGTCGCAAGCGGCGCCGACAAGAGCTTCTACTTCCTCGAGATGAACACGCGTCTCCAGGTCGAACACCCGGTTTCGGAAATGATCACCGGCCTCGATCTCGTCGAGCAAATGATCCGCGTCGCCGCCGGCGAGCCGCTAAAGTTCAAGCAGAAGGATCTGAAGATCAAAGGCTGGGCCATCGAGAGCCGCATCTACGCAGAAGACCCGTATCGCAACTTCTTGCCGTCCATCGGCCGCCTCCGCGCCTACCAAGCGCCCGCCGAAGGCAAAACCGGCGACATCACGCTCCGGAACGAAACCGGCGTCCGCGAGGGCGACGAGATTTCGATGTTCTACGATCCGATGATCGCCAAGCTGATCACCCACGGCCCGACCCGCATCGCGGCCATCGACGCCCAAGCCGCCGCCCTCGACAACTTCCTCATCGACGGCATCGCCGACAACATCCCGTTCCTTGGCGCGGTGATGGAGGAGAAAGATTTCCGCAAAGGCGATTTCACCACCGCCTACATCAAGCAGCATTTCCCGGACGGCTTCGAAGGCGTGCCGCCGACGAGCGAGCAGGAAAAACTCCTCATCGCCGTCGCCGCACTCGCACGCTCCTTCACCGCCCGCCGCGCCCGCGACATCAGCGGCGGCCTCAGTGGCGGTGTGAAAAACTGGCAGCGCGACTGGACCGTCATCCTCAACGGCGCCCACCACCTCACCAATGTCGATCTCGACGACGCCGGCGCATCCGTCACCATCAACGGCAAATCCTATCGCGTCGACACCGCCGCGCGCCCAGGCGTGCGCATCATCAGCGGCAAGTTTGAAGGCAAGCCGTTCTCGGTGAAAATCAAAACCGCCCCCGGCGGCTACACGCTCCGCCACCGCGGCGTCACTGTGCTCGCGCAAGTCGCCACCCCGCGCGGCGCCGAGCTATTGAAGAAAATTCCGGAGAAGCAGAAAGCGGACACGAGTAAGCTCATCGTCTCGCCCATGCCCGGCCTCGTCATCTCCATCGATGTGAAAGCCGGCCAAGAAGTGAAGTCAGGTGAGGGCGTCGCCGTCGTCGAAGCGATGAAGATGCAAAACATCATCCGCGCCGAACGCGATGGCGTGATCGCCAAAGTCAACGTCGCCGCCGGCGCCTCCGTGGCGGCCGACGAGGTTATGATTGAGCTGGGCTAGCGGATCCGGCGCCGCGAGATGAGCCGCTGCATAGTGAATTACGAGAATCGGCGAAAGCGAGTCGCTCGAACGGGCTGACGGAGGCAGATATGGCTACGGACAACCTAGACCGGCGTTCGTTATTGTTGGCGCCGGCCGTATTTACGGCGTGCGCCAGTCAAACGGCCGCCGAGCGCCAAAGCGCAGAGTCCGTTCTCCTCAGTTTTCTTCGATCATTCGAAAATTGTGATCTCCCGAGGATGGAGTCCGCGTTCGCGGAGGACGCGACCTATTTTGACCGCGCACGGTCCACTGAAACACAGGACCTTTCCAACTATCGGCGTGGCCGCGGAATGCCCGCGGGCATGCGCCGCCTCGCACAGCAATTACCGACTACAAACCCGGGACCGCCTTATCATCGACTGACTCCTGAAGATTTGCTCATCCAGGAAGAGGATGACGTTGCGGTGTGCAGCTTCCATTTGGCATCGCAAGGCGCCCTGGGAAGACGCACAATCATTTTGCGGAGACGCGCTGGACGATGGGAGATTATACACATTCACGCTTCCAACATCGAACAGGCCTGAGTCTCCACACGGCGAAAAGCGAACTCAACCGCGCTTAGCCTTCATCACCGCCGCATCCAGCGCCGAGAGAAAGCGCGAGCGATCCTGCGCGGAAAACGGCTTCGGCCCGCCGCCGCCTTCGCCGAACGAGCGCAGGTGCTCCATCAGTTCGCGCTGCGCCAAAGCCGCGCCGATCGAGGAGGGTGTGAACGCTTTCCCCGTCGCGCCCAAGGCCGCGCCGCCCGCCTTCAATGTGCGATCCGCCAGCGGAATATCGTTTGTCACCACGATGTCGCCCGGCTTCACGCGCTCCGCGATCCAATCGTCCGCCACATCCGGCCCGGCATCGACCACCGTTAGCGTTACATCCGGCGGCACGCGCATGAAGGCATTCGCCACCACCTGCACCGGACACCCCGTCCGCCGCGCTACGCGATAAATCTCTTCCTTCACCGGGCAGGCGTCGGCATCAACGAAGATGGTAGGCGTGGGCAAAGCGGTCTCCGCCCACACCTTAGCAGTTTGCGCGGCTCTCGCGTCAAACGCGCCACAAGGCTCGCGCTTCCTCCGCGATCACCTCAGGTTGCTCCTCCGGAAAGAACAGCTTCGCACCCTCGACACGCCGCACGCCGCGCGAGTTCGGCAGCAGCGCATCGAGATAATCCGGGTTCTCCGCTTTGAAGATGTTGTCGCCCGTGCCCCACACAATCCGCGTCGGCACAGCACAACGCCGCAACTCAACCTCGATCCCCGCCAGCGGATTGGGCGCCAGCGCCACAGCATACGCATCTGTCAGCGCCTTGCGCTCCGGCGTCGCCACCAACGGCGCGAGGTAGCAACCAATTGCCTCATCCGTCGGGTTCTCGCTCTGCTCATAGCAAAGCCCGCCGAGCCCTTGCGCCGAGCGCGCCAGCTCCGGATCGTTCACCCACGGCACGATCCATTCTTCGGCGAACCGCCCAGCACGCGCCAATTCAATCACCGGCACAACCGGCCCAGGTGGGCTATCGGTCTCGACATCGCAGTTGGTCAGCAACATCGTCCGCACGCGCGCCGGAAAACGCACCGCAAGAATCTGCGCGACCATGCCGCCGCTATCGTTCGCAACGAGATCGACAGCATCGATGCCAAGCTGATCGAGCAACGCCGCCAACATCTCCGCCTGCGCCACAGCCCCAAGCGATTGGCCCGCCGCCGGCTCGGTGAATCCCAAGCCCATAAAGTCCGCCGCGATGCAGCGCCTCACGCTCTGCAGCCGATCAATCGCGCCGCGCCACTGAAAGCTCGAGAGGGGAAAGCCGTGCAGAAAAAGCGCCGCCGGCCCGTCGCCGCGATCGATGTATGCGATCTGCCCCTGCGGCAGCTCGGCAAACCTCTGCGCCGCGCGAAACGCCGCCGCATCCATGGGTGCTTCGCTCCCAGCCGCGCACCCCGCCAACAAACCTGCCGCCGCCATCGCTGTCATGAACTCTCTCCGCTGCATCGCCGTCTCCTTGCGTTGCGCAAGGAAGCCCGCAGCGGCGGAGCGTCTCAATGACCTCCGAGGTCATGGAATTATTCCGGCGCGCGTCTAGTCTCCGCCCATGGCCCTCGACACCACCACCAGCGACGTCGGCGTTCTGCTGCGCGAATGGCGCACCAACCGCCGCTTCAGCCAACTGGATCTCGCGCTCGAAGCCGATATCTCCGCGCGCCACCTAAGCTGCGTCGAATCCGGCAAAGCGCACGCGAGCCGCGATGTCATCAACCGCCTCGCCAGCGCGCTTGAGATGCCGCTCCGCGAACGCAACGCGCTCTTCCTCGCCGCCGGCTACGCCCCCGAGCATCGCGAGACCTCGCTTGACGCACCCGAAATGGCGCGCATCCGCCAAGCCATCGATCTCACGCTGAAGCACCACGAGCCGTACCCGGCCTTCGTCGTCAATCGTCACTGGGACGTCGTCGGCATGAACGATGCGCTCGGCCGCGTGTTCTCGCATCTGCGCGACGGTGGGCCGAAACACGGCAACGTCGTGCGCCAAATCTTCGATCCAGAAGACATGCGGCCAGTGCTTGCCAATTGGGAGGAGGTGGCCGGAGATGTGATCCGTCACCTGCACGCAGAAGTCCGCGCCGCGCCCGCCGATCACAAGGCCCGCACGCTGCTCAAAGAAGCGCTCGCCTACCCAAGCGTCCCCGAAGCCTGGCGCACGCGCGAACCCGCCGCGCATCCATCGCCGCTGCTCACAGCGCACTTCCGCCGCGGCGCTATCGAGCTGATCTTCTTTTCAACGCTGACCACCTTCAGCGCCGCCCGCGACATCACCCTCGATGAAATCCGCATTGAAAGCATGTTCCCGGCAAACGAAGCCACGGCAGCGTTCTGTAAGAAGCTAAGCGCCTAGTACGCACACCGCGTCGGCCGCACCATGCAGTCGCGGCATTCGCGGTTGATCCAACCGGCGCCGTCAGAACTCAGCGCCGCCCGCAGCCAGTCCGCCAGCGGCGTGCCGCCGCTTTGCTCGGTGTAGAAACGCGGCGTGCGCAGGATCGAGTGCGTCTCGCCTTCGGCCAGGTACGAGCGGAAATTCCGCGCGCCTTGCCTGCGCTCCAGGCCCGTCACCATCGCATCAGTCCAAGCGATGCAGGCGTTTTCCACGCCCATCAGTGCATAGAAGCTCGATTGCGTGATGTCGTGCGCGGTCGTGTATTGCGCGAAGCGGTCGCCCGGATAGCGCGCCGCCAGTCGCGCCACGATGTCAGTCTCCGGCGTCACCCGCACATTGCGCGGCAACACTTCGCGCGGCAACGCCATGCGCCAGCGCGTGTTGCGTTGATCGAGGAACTCTTGCGTCATCACGCCTTGGCCGGCGTCGCCGATCATCAGCGCTCGTCCACGCGGGAACGCTGCACGGATGCGCGCATAGTGCGTCGAGGCCCCGTAAGCGCCGGCGCTCGATCCCGCCACCAGCAATTGCTGCGGCTGCGCGAAGTTCTCTTTCATCCAGTTCAGCACGACGCGGAAATTGTCCGCGCCGCGATGCTCGATCGTATAAGGCTCGCCCGTATCCGGATCGGTGTAGACGGCGGTGTTCGAGCCCGAGTGCACATCGCCCGTGCAATAGGGCACGTACACAAAGCTCCAATCGCGCACCGGGTTGCGCGGATCGTTGAAATCGAAAATGCCGCTGAAGCGGTTTGGGTTGTCGGTCGGGATCAGCTCCGGCTTGTAGAAGCCGTCATCGTCGCGCTCCGCCTCGCGCCGCCGCGGGATCGCGCACGTGATGTCATCCCAGCACGCGCCGCCGCCGTCGAAGAAGATGACGATGCCGTCCGCCGTGCCGCGCCGCATCCAGAAGCGGTACGCGGGGTCCGTGCCCGCCGCGTGCGAGCAGGTGGCGTCATAGAGCCGCCCATCGAGCCGCGTCGGCTCCGGCGTCACCTGGACCCAGCCCGTCGTTTGCGCGCCCTCCGGCGGCGCATCGGCGCGCGCCGCGCTGCAGCCGGCCAAAGCCAGCGCCGCAATCGCCACCCATGCCTTAAAGCTCGCCATCGCCGCTCCGCCCGCCCTTATCGCTTAGTCCCGATAAGAGCGGTCCGCCAAGGCGTCAGCGGTGCGGAATTGCGGAGATTTGATGATCGCCGATCAGAAACGCGTGCGCAGCGTGAACCGGGCCGCAGTCGGTGAGCCGGGGGTAATGTTGTTGTCGTTGTGCGCCGTCCCCCAATACTCCTCATCGAACACGTTCTCGATGTTGAGCTGCGCCTCGACCTGATCCGTCACGGCGAAGAAGAAGGCGAGATCTACCCGCGTAAACTCCGGCAGCGTCACCGCATTGGAGATCGAAGCGAAAGACTCCGTCTGATGGGTGACACCGACGCCCGCGCCAAAGCGCGGGGTGAAGCGGTAGTTGTTCCAGAGCGCGAACGTGTGCTCCGGCGTCAACGGCAGCGCGCGGCCGGCAGGCGCGGCGGACGTTGCGCTGGTGATCTCGACGTTCTGGTACGAATAGCCGCCCGCGATCTGCCAGCGTGGCGTCACCGAACCGGCGAGACCAATCTCGAAGCCTTCGCTGCGTTGTGCGCCGGTCAACAGCGTGAGGCCCGAGCCGCCCGGATCGAGCACGCGCGTGTTGGTGCGATCGAGCTGATAAACAGCCGCGCTCAGCGCCAGGTCCGGCGTGATGTCCCACTTCACGCCAAGCTCGAGGTTCTCGAACTCTTCCGGCTCGATCGCCGAGGTCGTGACATCAAGCGACGCGAACTGATCGCCTGATTGCGGCAGGTACGAAACGCTGTAGCTCGCATAGATCGAGAGCGGCTCGACTGGGCGATAGATCACGCCGACGCGTGGCGAAATCAGATCGTCGTCGCGGCTGAAATCGGCGTTGGCGGCGCGGCGATCGTCAAAGTCGAGCTCGAAGCGGTCAAAGCGAACGCCGGCGATGATCTGCCATTGATCAGAGAGCGCGATCTGATCTTGGAAATAGATCGCGGCGACATTCGCCTCGACATGATTGTTCGTCTGCAGCGGCGTCGGGATAACGCCGACAGCGGTCGTCGTCGGCGTCAGCACGTTCACGCTCGGCAAGCCGGTGAAGTTCGGCGAGCGCGTATTGTCGGTCGCCTGCGTGCCGAACTCAAAGCCAGCAAGGATGGTGTGCCGGATGCCGCCGGTTTCAGCGCGCCAGATCAGGTCTGTCTGATTGAAGAAGTTCTCGCGCTCGGTCGCGCTATTGTAGCCCTGCAGCGCAACGTTGCCGAGGCCGTCGACCGGCGAGTTGGCGTGGATGTTCTGGTAGAACTTATAATAGTCCGCGTACTGGGTGCGGTTGCGGAGCGTCAGGGTGTCCGAGAACTCGTGCTCGAAGATGCCCGTAAACGAATCCACCTCAGCTTCCGAATAGCTGACGAACGGGTTGCCGAAGAACGCTTCGCGGCTGCCTTCCCACGGGCGGCCATTCTGCGAGGGCACGCCGCGATCGACGACGCGATCATCGACGAAGTGCTCGTAACCCAAACGCAGCTCGGTGTTCTCGCCCAAGCGGAAGGTCGAGGTCGGGTTCACGCCCCAGCGCTCGGTGTTGACGAAGTCGCGGTACGAATCCGAGTCCTCGTAGAACACGTTCAACCGCAGCGCCGCCGTGTCGTTCAGCACAAAGCCAAAGTCCGCCGCGCCACGCAGTTGCTCAAACGAGCCTGCCGTGAGCGAGAGTTCGCTGTACGGCGACCAGCCGGCCCATTCGGTTACGCGGTTGATGACGCCGCCGCCGCCGCCGCGGCCGAAGATCATCGCGTTCGAACCCTTGAGCACTTCGATGCGCTCAGCGTTGTAGAGGTCACGGTAGTATTGAACGTCGTCGCGGATGCCATCGACGAAGAAGTCCGCCGTCGAGCTGTTGCCGCGCAGCGTCGGCGCATCGCGGTGGCCTTCGCCTTGACCCATCGAAACACCCGGCACGTAGCGCACCACGTCCGCCATCGAGCGCATGCCCTGATCTTCGATCAGGTCGTTGGTGATCACCGAAATCGATTGCGGCACGTCGCGCAGCTCAGTTTCCGTGCGCGTGGCCGTTGAGGTGGCGTCCTCGGTGTAAGCGGGGCGGCGGCCGATCACCGTGATCGGATCCTGCTCTTCAACTTGCTGCGCGAAAGCGGGCGCGGCGCCTACGCCGGTCAGCATCGTTGTCATCAGGATGACCGCGCGCGCGATCCCCAGCTCTTGCTTCCGCATTTTCCCCGATCCCCATACCGTTCTTGAGAGGCGATAGCAATAAGGGCCTGAGAACTAGTCGCAAGAGCAACAACGTCACACCCCCAGGAAAACGCAAAAGGCCAGAGACCGTGGGGTCTCTGGCCAATGCTTCGAGCCGTGAAGGAGGGGGTTAGCCCGGCGTGCGCCGCTTGGTGGCGTAGTCGATGATCGCGAGCAGCAGGAAAGCGGTGCCGACCGAGCCCAGGATGACAGCCGGGATCCACATGCCATGGCGTGCGTCGCCACCCGGATCGAAGCCGTCCATCACGTAGCCCGCGGCGATAAAGCCGCCCGCCAGCGCCAGCAGGATCACCGCGTTGCCGAGGCTCTTGCGGGCGCGGTTGCCTTCATCCAGCAGGTTCTGCGTCAGTTGCTGCACAAGGCTTGGGTCGAGGTTTTGCCCGCGGGACAGCGCTTGCGAAACGAGGTCATGAGCCGAGCGCTTGGTGCGCTCCTTGGCCAAGACCGGCACCAGAATAATCGCGGCGAGAAATCCAAAAAACACAAACGGTACAAAGATATCGGCGTCCATCGTCAGCTCCATAGCCTAGGGACATCGCCCTATTGCTGACACAGATGCGGCCCCCGCACGGTTTGGACGCAGACGTTTGTCGAAAAAGCTCAGCGCCCGGCGCCGGCGTCGATCCAGAGCGTAAATGTCGTGCCTTGGCCCGGCGCGCTTTCGCAGCGCACGTCGCCGCCCATCAGCCGCGCCAAGCGCCGCACGAGCGTCAGCCCAAGCCCGGTGCCTTCGCTTCGGCGCGAACCGCTTTGGCCCTGCACGAACGGCTCGAAAATCCGCGCTTGGTCCTCCGGCGAAATGCCGGGCCCTGTGTCGCGCACGCTGAACACCAGCCGGTCGCGAGCGCCCAACGCTTCGCGGCGCGCGCTGATGCGGATCGCGCCGTCGTGCGTGAATTTCGCCGCGTTGGAGACCAGCTGCATCAAGCTTTGATGCAAACGCATGTGATCGATCTCGGCGTCGCCCAGTGCGCCTTCTTCTGCGACGGTGACGGTGTTGTTGTTCACCGTCGCCAACGGCAGCGCCGCCTCGCGCAATTGCTGCAGCACCGACGACACCGGCCCGCGCTCGCGGCGCAATTCAATCGAGCCTGTCTCCAATCGCGAAATATCGAGGATCACGTCAATGACGCCGAGCAATTGCCGCGCCGATCCGCGGATCTTCGTCGCGTCTTCCGCGATCGCCGGCTCAGCTTCTTCCTCGATCAACTCCGCATAGCCGATCACCGAATTGAGCGGCGTACGCAACTCGTGGCTCATCGTCGCTAGGAATTGCGACTTGGCGGCGTTGGCTTGCTCGGCCGAAGCACGCGCCATTGCGTGCTTCGCCAGATTGCCCAGCAGCACCTGCCGGTCCAGGCCGAACATGCACGCCGCCAACATCAATGCGCCCAACGTCGAAACACCGATCGCCGCATCAATACTCAAGCCGCCGGTCATAAACGGTGCGCTCAGCGACATCACCGCGAGCGGCACGGCGCATGAAAGCACGAGCCAGCGATTGGCCGAGAAGTAGACAAACAAATGGTTGGCCGAGCCGCAGATCCACGCCGTCGCCAGCACCATGCCCACCGGCACGCCCGTCGCCCAAACCGCGACGGGGTAGGCGGTGTAGGTCACGGCGCCGACGAAATTGATCGCCGCCAGCCAGCCGAACCCCGCTTCATCCGAACGCTTCGCCGCCGGCAGCGCCAGCTTGTCTTCAAGAAATGGCCTGAGGACAATTTCCCAAACCGCGATGAATCCGAACCACGAAGCGGTCACCCACAACGGCATCATGCCAAGCGAGAGCACCGCCATCACGCCGGTGAAGAACGTGCGCGACCACGTCGCCGCCCGCACATTGGCCACCACTTCCTCAACCGATTGCGTGCTGCCCCAAGCCTGGGCGCGGATCGCGTCGGGAATAGAATCAGTTGTCATCGGCGGAGCCTGCGGAACCGAGCACTAAGAACGTGTTGCGCACGTGTGATGCCAGTCACGGCGCCCAAAAGAAAGGCGCGCTTGCGAGGCGCGCCTTCAGGGATCTGCACTCAAAGGAGGGGTCAGACGCGGACCGCAATGCGATCCGCCGGAGCGCGCATCAGCGGCTGAGCCTGCGGCTGGCTGTGCTTGATGGCATCGGACGCGCCGTAGCGTGCGAACCACTCGCGCGCACTCAGGCGCTTGGCGGTTCTGTCAGCAGGAGCGTTCATTCCATCTCTCCGTTTCTCACAACGAAGATGTCTGCGGAGGCGCGCTTGGATGCAATTATCTCTGGCGGCCTATGCCGGAGGAGCCGCGAGTTCCGTCGCGCCGAACACGCGTTCGAACGAAGCGCGCAACGCTGCGTCCGCATCGTTCATCGTCACCGGTAAACCAAGATCAACCAAGCTGGTCACACCAAACTGCGGCGCGGAAATTCCGCATGGCGTAATGCCGGAGAAATGTTCCAAGTCCGGCTCAACGTTCAGCGCGATGCCGTGAAAGCTCACCCATTTGCGCAAGCGCACGCCAATCGCCGCGACCTTATCCTCGCGCGCCCAGCCCGGCCCTCTGCGCTCAACCCAAACGCCAACGCGCCCGTCGCGAATCTCGCCCTTCACGTTGAAGTCGGCGAGCGCGCCGATGATCCAAGTCTCCAGATCCTTCACGAACTTGGTCACATCGCGCCCTCTCTCTCGCAGATCGAGCATCACATACGCCACGCGTTGCCCCGGCCCGTGATAGGTAAACTGCCCGCCGCGCCCGGTGCGGAACACGGGAAACCGGTCCGGCGCCAGCAGGTCGCCATCCTTGGCGCTGACGCCAGCCGTGTAGAGCGGGGGATGTTCCAAGAGCCAAACCAACTCGCCCGCTTCGCCAGCCGCGATCGCGCCAGCGCGCGCTTCCATCGCGGCGACTGCCGTTTCGTAGTCCGTCAGCCCTGGTGAGACAGCCCAGCCGATCATTCGTTCACACGCTCGCAACCCTTTCAGGGTCGACTAGAGCAGAATCAAATGGGGTCGTCGCGTGTCTGGTAAAAGCCAAGTCCATCATGTCGATATCGAACTAAGTGTCGTGCTCGGCCGCTGCTCGATGCCAATGCAGCAGCTCCTGCGCATGGGCCGCGGCGCGGTGATCCCGCTCGACACAAAAGAAACCGATGAGTTGTGGATTCTCGCCGCGGGACATCCCATCGCGCGAGGCGAAATCACCATCCAAGGTGACCGGTTATGCATCACGGTAACGGAACCCGCCGACGTCCACGAATTTAACGCCGCGGCGTAAAACGCCCCTCGTTTGGGGGTGGACGGATTCTTGCTTGGCGGTTCATGTTGCACTCAGGCGTGGGACGCCAAAGTACCATCGCGCGCCAGAGCCCGGCGCGCATTTCGACGGGGAATTTCGATGAAGAAGATGCGCATCGCCGCTGCTATCGCGGCCGTTGCTATTGCTGTGACCGCCGGGGTCGCCGCCGCACAAAACTACAGCCGCCCGCCTGCCTACGGCACGCTCAACCTTGCCGCCGGCTTCCGCCCCGATCCCCAGGTCGTGAACCTTCAATCGGGCGGCAATATCAATGCCCAAACGCTGAGCTCGCAGTGCCGCGGCTTCATCGCCGACGCGCCGGACGTTCGCGTGAACTATCAAGCTGGCCAGTATCAGCTGATGATCTCGGCTGACTCTCAGACGGATACGACGCTCGTCATCAACGGCCCGGACGGCCGCTGGTATTGCGACGATGACAGCGGCAACAACGGCCTGAATCCGTTGATCCGCTTCAACAACCCGCAAAGCGGCCAGTACGACATCTGGGTTGGCACTTACGCCAGCGCCTCGCTCGCGCCGGCCCAACTCTACATCTCGGAAATCGGCACCCGCTAAGCCGCTAGATCAGATCGATCTGAAAGGGCCGGAGGCGACTCCGGCCCTTTTTCTGTTTAAGGGGGCGGGGAGGGCCTGGGGAGCCCAGCGGCGGGTCTTGTCCCGCCGGGGCGGCTCTGCTACCCCCGCGCCCTTACCAAGCCGGGGGTCCTGGACCCCCGCTCAAAATGCGCTCGTGGCGGAATTGGTAGACGCACTGCCTTGAGGTGGCAGCGAGTAACATCGTGGAGGTTCGAGTCCTCTCGAGCGCACCAGCCTTCGCAGCGCGCAGCGCAGTGAAGGCTGTCTCGCCGAAGCCCAACGGGCGAAGGCGGACGCTTTTGCCCCGCGCGCTGCTTCGGCTAGGCAAGCCAACAATACCTTGAAAGATTGGCCTCTCAGGAGGAGGCCATGAAGTACGTTTACGTTCTCCAGAGCGAGGACGGCGAGCACTTTTACGTCGGGGTGACCGACGATCTGGATGCAAGGCTTCGCGTCCACAACTCGGGAAGTGTCGCCCATACGTCAAAGTTTCGTCCGTGGGAGGTTCGCACCTACATCGCATTCGACGACGAGCAGCGAGCGTTTGCATTTGAACGATATCTGAAGAGTGGCTCGGGCCGAGCCTTTGCGACCAAGCGTTTCTAAAAACCCCCCAACGAAAAAGAGGCCTCCGTTGCCGGAAGCCTCTTTCCCTTCCGATCTCCCCGCTTGCGCGGTTCCTCCAGAAGTTAGGAGTAAACCCGCGAGCCGCAGATCAGTTCCGCGCTCAGTTCAGAATTTTTCGCCGACCCATTCTTCGCTCTTGGCCCAGAACGCCTTCGCGTGCTCCGGATCGATCGCGTAGGGGCGCACGCCTTTGCTGAGATCGAGGCCGCCGGTCAGCGTGACCTCGGCCACCTGGCAATCCTCGCAATACTTGCCGCCGATTTCATCGGCGCCGGCCACAACACCAGCCCAGACAGAAGTCGCAGCGCCCTGCGGCACGGTCTTGAACTTGTACTCGTCCTGGCCCGCGGCGACGGCCTGCTTGTTCAAATGCTCGCGCAGCGCTTCGATAGCGCCCGGCGGCAAGTGGCGGCCCAGTTCCGTTTGGATGCCGCCTGGATGCACCGCGACGCCGCGAATGCCGCGATCGCGCCAGCGCCGGTCGAACTCCACCGCGAACAAAACGTTCGCCGTCTTCGCGCGTCCATACGCCACCCACGGCTCATAATCGCCGCGCTCGAAATTCGGATCATCGAGGCTCACATCAGCGCGGCGATGGCCCGATGACGCGAGGCTCACAAACCGTCCGCCTTCGCGCAGCAACGGCGCGATCCGGTTCACGAACACGAAGTGACCGATGTGATTGGTGCCGATCTGCGTTTCCCAACCATCCACCGTCTTGCCGAACGGCGCCGCCATCACGCCGGCGTTGGCGATGATGATGTCGAGCGGCTTGCCTTCGGCGTTCAGCTTATCCGCCGCCGCGCGCACGCTCTTGAGCGAAGCCAGATCAAGCTCCAGCAACTCAAACCCGCCGCCGCCTTGTTTGGCCGCTTCGCGCACGCCAGCCGTTGCGCCTTCAGCTTTCTTTAGATCGCGCGCCGCGCCGATCACATACGCGCCATGCGCCGCAAGCGTCCGCGCCGTCTCGACACCGAGGCCGGCGGAGACGCCCGTCACCAGCACCCGCTTGCCGGAAAGATTCACGCCTTCGAGCACTTCGTCGGTGGTCGAGGTCGCGCCAAATGTCTTGGCCATCACTATCTCCATAGAAATCGCTGGCCGCCGCGCCGGTTGCCTCAGCGAGGCGTTTCCGGCATAAAAGGAGGCGGCCTCCGGTTATATACGGAGGCGACCTCCGTTTAGCAAGCGCCCCAACCCAAGATTTTTCGTGCCCGCCAAGAAAGCCGCCCCCACTCGCAAGCCGCGCGCTGACGCCGAACAAAACCGCGCGCTGCTGCTGGAGACCGCCAAGGCCGCCTTCGCCGAGAAGGGCGCTGCGGTTCCGCTTGAGGAGATCGCCCGCACCGCCGGCGTCGGCATCGGCACACTCTATCGCCATTTCCCGAACCGCGAAGCGTTGCTGCAGGAGGTCTATCGCGACGAATCCGAAAAGCTCGCCGCCGCCGCCGAGCGGCTGATCGCCAACGCGGAGCCGCTCGAAGCGCTACGCGAATGGCTGCGTCTGTTCGTGCGCTACTTCGCCACCAAGCAACTCGTGATCGAAGCCTTGAACGCGTCCGCCGCCGGGGGCGCCAAACTGCAAGCTTCAGGCGCGCACGTTGAAACGGCGATCAACACGCTCGCGCGCAACGCCGAGAAAAACGGCGACATCAAGCTCAACGTAGAGCCGCTCGATATCCTGCGCGCCGTCGTCGGCATGTCCGCGTTCGCCAAACCGGGCTGGGAAAAGAACGCCTACAAGATGATCGACATTCTGCTCGCCGGCATGAGCGCGGACTAAGCGTCCTTGCGGCGCCACGGGAAGAGGGCGCGCAGCTTCTCATCGCGCAACCACAGTCCACCCCACATGATCAAGCCGAGATAGATGCTGAACAGCGTGTGGCTGAACGGCGGCTGGTCTGCGCGCAAATTCGTCGCCATCGCGCCACCGAGCAGTCCCATGAACAGCACCGCGCCCAGCACACTCGTCGGCCGGTAGACGTAAAGCAGCGTCAGCACCAGTTCGAGAATGCCGATGTAGAACACGTAGCCGGGCCGCCAACCGAGGCCCTGCATGATCTCTTCGGCGATCGGCATGCCGGAGAGCTTCGGGTAAACCGAGGCGCCGAGCATGAATAGAACGAACAGGCCGCTCAACACGCGCCCAACCCAAACCGATACGGAAGCTTTCATGGCTCGTCTCCTCGTTCGCCAATCTTAGGACGAACCAGGGCGAGCCGCCCCTACATCGGCAATGGGGAATATTGCTATCCGATCTTCAGGAGGACAAACGCCATCGCTCCTTGCGGGTCGCCGTCATAGAGCGGCTCCAGCGCATCGGAGGCGAAATGCTGCTGCACCACAGCGCCAACGCCGAACACGGCGTTGTCGTTGATGCGCCAGTCGCGGATCACGCCCGCGCTCAACCGCGCCACATCTTCCACCGGCCCGTGATGCACCGCGCCCAGCTCATCCGTCTCAATCGCTTCACCGCGCCCGAACAGCGTCCAGTTTTCATTCGGATGCCACGCTGCTTCAACCAGCCACGCATCCAGCGAAACGCCATCGCTGCGTTCCTTGTTGGCGAACGCCGCCGTCGCCGACCACCAGCCGCCATCGCGCAACGGCCGCGTATAGATGCCGCTGACCGACCAACGCTCTTCATCCTCATCCGGCTCAAGCGCTTCAGGCGAGGTGATGTCCGCCCACGAAACTTGGAACGACCAATTGGCGCTCGGATTCCAGCTCACCCGGAACGCGCTCGAATCCAAATCGCCAGTTTCAATGTCGTAGCGATCTTCATCCGGTTCACGGCCGCGGAAGCGTGAGCCTTCGAACTTCCAATCGCCGCTGGTCACGCCCGCCGTCAAAACACCAAATGTAATGTGCGTTGAGTCAAACCAATGGTGCGTGAGCGGCGCCTCGGGCGAATCCATCGCGCTCATCCGGTGCATGAACGCCGGCGGCCCGAACGCCGGCTCGCCCGGCAAGCCGCCATAGACAAACACCGAAGAGTTCTCGCCGATGCGATGCGCGTAGGAGGCCGAAAGCTCCATGAACAGATCATGCGGATGCTGGCGGTCCACCAGCGGCTCGACGCCATCAGCGCTTTCGCCCGCCGCCATCAGCAGCGGATAGCCATTGGCGCCCATGAACGGATCCGGCGAGAGCATCGCGCGGAAATTCAGCGTCCCGCGCTCACCCACATCGCGCCGCGCCGAACCCATGATCATACCCGCGACGTAGGCCTTCTCATCGCCACGCGGCCCGTCCGCCCACGAATAGACGCCGTTCAGCATCACGTGGCCCATCACCATCCAGTCGCCGATATGCCGATGCAGCGCGCCATGGCTCGACACATCCGGCTGCCAAGCCGTGCCCGAAGCATCGCGCCCCATCGCGTACGGCCCCAGCGTGCCGCGCATGTTGGCCATCATCATCGCGTGCGCGTCGTGCTCAGCGGTCTCCGCCTGCGCAGCGTCGCCGTCGTCATGGCCCATTTGGCTGTGGTCCATCTGGCTGTGATCATGCTCAGCCGGCGCCGCAGGCGCGTCATGCTGGTGCGGCACAGGCTCTTCCTGCTGCGCCGGCGCGCCATGATCGTGCTGGTGCTGATGATCCTGCGCCAGGGCAGGGCCGGCCCAAACCGCCAAGCTCAGAGCAGGCGCCGCGATCCAAACGTTTCTCATTTCTCGCTCCGCACCAGCAATTCAATCAACTCAGACGCCTTCTTGCGCTGCTCGCGCGCGTCACCGCTCACGATCGCGTTCTCGATGCAGTGATCGAGGTGATCCTTCAGCATGATCTGCTCGACGCGGTTCAGCGCAGCCCGCGCCGCACGCAGCTGCGTCAGCACGTCGATGCAATAGCGCCCGTCTTCAAGCATGCCGGTGACGCCGCGGACTTGGCCTTCCACGCGCTTCAGCCGGTTCACCAGATGAGTCCGATCCCGCATGCTTCGCTTATGATACCCCTAGGGGGGTATATGTCCAGTCCAATCCCGTTGCGTTTCCGGGGTTGACGCGGAGCGCAACGCGGCGTTTAGCGGGCGCGAACCCAATCCTCTCCACCTCCGAGCCCAAACGGCCCGCCGATGAACACCGAAACCGAAGCGGCGGCCGAGCAGGTGCGCCACGCGCCGTCGGAAGACGCGCACTTCATCGCCAGCATTGTCGGCGCCGCCGGGGACCATGACGGCCCCGCGCTCCGCCGACACTTGGCCAATCTCGATCCAGCCGACATCGCCGATGTCATCGAGCACGTCCCGCTCGAGACCGCCCGCACCATCGCCAAGATGGTCGGCCGCTACCTGCCGCCGGAATTCCTCGCCGAACTCTCCTGGGAGCGCCGTGAGGAAATCCTGCCCGAGCTGCCGTCCGACTATGTCGGCCGCGCCCTCGGGCAGCTCGACACCGACGACGCCGCCGCCGTCGCCGCCGACATTGATGAGAAGCAGCTCGGCAAAGTTCTCGCCGCCGCCGACGAAGACACCCGTCTCGCCGTCGAAGAAGCGCTCTCGTTCGAAGAAGAGACGGCCGGCCGTCTCATGCAGCGCGAATACGTCGCCGCGCCCGAAGGGGACACGGTCGGCGACGTCATCGACCGCATGCGCGAAGATTCCGCCGAACTGCCGGACGAGTTCTTCGAGATCTACATCGTCGACGCGTTGATGAAGCCCGTCGGCGCCGTGCGCGTCTCAAGCCTGCTGCGTGCCCGCCGCGACACGCCGCTGGCTGAGATCATGCGTTCGCCGCTGATCCTCATCCGCACCGGTATGGACCAGGAAGAGGTGGCGCAGACTTTCCAGAAGTATCACATGGCGTCCGCGCCCGTGGTCGATGAAGCCGGCCGCATCAAGGGCATGGTCACCGTCGACGATATCGTCGACATCATCACCGAAGAGTCCGAAGAAGACTTGCTCAAGCTCGCCGGCGTTAGCGAAGCTGCGCAAACTGACTCCGTCTTCAAATCCGTCCGCGCCCGCGCGCCGTGGCTTCTAGTGAATCTCGGCACTGCGGTCGTTGCGTCGTGGGTGATCTCGAACTTCGAAGGCTCGATCAATCAGCTCATTGCGCTCGCGGTGCTCATGCCGATCGTCGCCTCGATGGGCGGCAATGCCGGCACGCAAGCGCTCGCCGTCGCCGTGCGCGCCATCGCTTCGCGCGACCTCACTGAAAGCAACGCGCCGCGCTACGTGCTTCGCGAAGCGATGACCGCCATGTCCAACGGGGCCATCTTCGCCGTCGTTCTTGGTGTCGTGGTTCTGGTCTGGTTCAACAACGCGTTGCTTTCGGTCGCGATCGCATCCGCGATCCTGATCAACTTCGCCTGCGCGGGCCTCGCTGGCATTTTGGTGCCGCTCACCCTCCGCCGCTTTGGCGCCGACCCAGCCGTGTCGTCGTCGGTGTTTGTCACGTTCGTGACAGATGTCGTCGGCTTCCTTGCCTTCCTCGGCTTGGCGACTTTGATCCTGCTGCGCTAGAGGCTTCTCGAAGCGTGCAAGTTTGCCTAAAGCTTGGCGTAGGGGGATCGCCATGAAGCTTCGTCATTCGGCGCTGGCCACGCTTGGCTTGGCACTCGCACTTGCACACACGGCCTCAGCGCAAACCGCGCTCGCGCCCTGGTTCGATTCCGACGGCTTCTACAATCGCGCCGGCGTCGATCTCGCGCACGCCACCAACGACATGACCGCCTGCCGCGTCGAGGCCTCGCGCCTCAAAGTCGTGCGCAACACCAACACGCAAATCCCGCCCGGCTCCACCGTCGCTTTCACGTCGACCGGCGCCTACGATCCCATCGTCGCCGGCGTCGCGACCGGCATCGCCTCGATCATGTTCGCGATCCAAGACGCGCGCTACAACGGCTCGATCGAGCACATCGAGTTCCGCGATTGCGTCGTCGCGCTCGGCTATCGCCACTATCGCATGGGCGAAAGCGATCGCGTGCGCTTCAACGCCGAAGCCGACCACGGCTTCGCCTCGCTCGTCGCCGCGCAAACGCCTGCCGACGGCCGCCTCAACACCGGCGAAGTCGAGCGCAACTATTATTCCGCCGAACTCGCACCGAGCGCCTATCAGAACGCCGACGTGCGCGCACCCGTCGTCGAAAGCGAACCAGCGGTCACACCAGAAGAAGCCGCCGTCGCGGTGGAGGCCGAAGCGGTCGAAGCCGCGCCAGTCGATCTCGCCGCTCAACCGGAAACGCCGCCGGCTGCGCCCGCCGCGATCACGCGTCTCGCTCCCGGCCAATCCGCCACGCCGCAGCCCGGCATGGCCATCATCGTCGTCGGCGCCAGCCAGCGCAGCGGCGCGATGCAAATTCCATGGGCCGGCGACACCTTCCGCTTCAAGCGCGTAACCGCCGACGGCGCATTCCTCGATCTGCTGCAGCCCGCGCCGTCCTTCGCGGTCAACTCGCACTTCAATCAGCAACGCCGCCGTGATCCCACGCTCGCCGGCAATTTCGCCGACACGCGCTACAGCACCTTCGTCATCCCCGCCGGCCGTTACGTCCTCAGCAACATGGGCGCACTGAACACCTGCCTGAGCACGATCACCTTCGAAGTGCGCGAAGGCGATGTCGCTTATCTCGGCGACTACGTTCTGCGTCCGCCGGGCTTGCCCACCGGCGCGATGTTCAACCCGATCGGCAACATCAATAGCGGCATGGACAATCGCCTGCGCGCCGATCTCCGCGTCGGCGTCGCCGACAACTTCGCCGCCGCTCAAGCCGCGCTACAGGCCGACGCCGAAACCAAAGCCCGCCTCACGCGCGTCGCTTACCAAAACGGCTACCGCATCCCGTGCGACGGCCAATACATCGGCCGCGTCGCCAACCCAAGTTGGAGCGCCTTCAACGAAGCCCAACCCTCCGCCATCCACGACGCCATGGCCGAGCGCGTCGCGGTGGCTCAGGGGCAGTAGCGCTCTCAATCCGGCGCACACACTCACGTTTCCCGGCCAAGCTCGTGCGCATCGCCAGATGCGGATGAGCGCCGAGCCGGGACCCATGGGCCGTTAAAACTCAGTGCGTTAGCCCATGGATCCCGGGTCTCGCGATGCCCGCCCGGGAGACGTGGTGGTGTTCGAAAAACCGGGGATAGATGCCAATCAATCCTACAGCGCCGCACCCGGCTTATAATGCCTGCGTCTCGATCAGGGAGGCGCTGGTGCACCAGACCAAACGCAATCGAGACGCGGTTTGAACGTGATGAAGAGTAAAGCGGCGACGTGGCGCTCTTCTGCTCCGCAAGCAAAAGAAAGCGGAGGTCCGGAACGAAGTTTGGTGCTTCGCCCGCACGTCAGCCGGGAACGTGAAGCAAGGCGCTAAACATCGGCCGGATACCCAGCGTCTCTGACGTATGGCCACCCGGGATGTCCTGAACGCCTCAAGCTTCCGCCGGCTGCCCAACACACCGCGCAGGGCGCGCTTCGGCAAACCCATCGACCAAAGTTTAAGCGCTCCCCGAAGCGCGCCCCGCTCTCCCTCTTCTCCGCAGCGTGCGAACGCGTGCGGCGATCCCGGCCGTCCGTCATCCTGGGCGCGCGCAGTGCGAGCCCAGGATCCAGAGCAAGCGCCCAGACCTCCTGGATCCTGGGCTCTCGCATTCGCGAGCCCCAGGATGACGCCTCGAAGCACGACGCCACGCACTGTCGCCGCATTAATCCCTAACGCCATTTCACCACGCACAAGCGCGCGTGGCGCCTCACTTGCCTGAAAGGGGAAAGCCGCGGGCCCATCAGCACCGAAACGGGACGGCTGCACGAAAATTACAAAGGCAAAGCCCATGACGAACGCCATTTCCGCCCACGGCCTCGCTCTGATCCAAGAGCTTGAAGGCTTTCAGGCCGAACCGAAACAGCTGCCGACCGGCGGTTGGGTCGTTGGCTACAGCCACGTCCGCGTCACTGAACCGGGCGATGCAGTTAATGAAAACGACGCCGTCGAGCTGCTCACTCAGGATCTCGCGCCGTACGAAAACTTGGTGAACACCCTGGTCACCCAGCCGCTCACGCAAACCCAATACGACGCGCTCGTCTCGTTCGCGTTCTCCGTCGGCGCCGAAGCCTTCGGCAAGAGCCAAGTTCTGCGCCGCACCAATGCCGGCGACTACGTCTCCGCCGCTTGCGCGATGGACGCGTGGCGCAAGAGCGACGTCAGCGGCGAACTCGTTATCATCGACGCGCTCGTCCGCCGCCGCACGGCTGAGAAGGCGCTCTTCCTGAAAGAGCTGCCGCAAGCGCCGGCGCCGTCCGTCTTCGTGCGCCCGCAACTCGATCACGCCGCCTCGATCCTCGGCGCGCCGGTCACTTATCTGCCGGCGCCTGAAGTTGGCACGATCGCGCCGCCCGCGCCGAAGCCTGAACCGGCCGTGCGTCTCACTGAAATTCTGAAGAGCGAGCCGCAAACCGAACTCGTCCTCACCCAAGTCGTCGCTAACGACGCCGTCGAGGGCGAAGACGAAATCACCACCGCGCACGCCAAGCCCGTCGCGCGCTACGATTTCGAACCGCGCATCGCCCCGCGCCGCAGCGAACAAGCGAAGCCGAAGACCGGCTGGTTCACGCGCGCGAAGCCTCAAGTTCCGGAAGGCGCCGATCAGCGCATCCACAAAATGCGCAAGTTCGCCCAGCTGAAGCTGCCGACCTTCGAGAGCCTCGGCCTTGCAGCACTCATGCTGTTCGGCCTCGGCCTCATCGCCACTGGCGTCTCGCTGCTGATCACGGGCGTTGGGCAAGTCGCTGAATATGCCGGCGCCGCAGCCCTCTGCACGCCTGGCCTCGCCGCCGTGCTGATGGCCGCCTACGGCCTCTGGCGCACGCCGCGCGTGAAGGCGGTCAGCGTCGAAGCCTAATCAAGTTTCCCTTGGCTGGTGAGCCAGAGGGCGGGAGCGATCCCGCCCTCATTTTTTTGCGGAACGCGCACACCGAAGCGCGCATTGACCGGGCAGGAGATCTCTCATGCCCGCCAAATCCAAAGCTCAACAGAAAGCCGCCGGCGCCGCACTCGCCGCCAAACGCGGCGACGCCGAGCGTTCCGATCTCAAAGGCGCATCGAAGCAGATGTACGATTCAATGAGCGAAAAACAGCTCGACGAATTCGCCTCAACCAAGCGCAAGGGCAAACCCGACTACACGCCCGATAGTCCGATCCCGGCGAAGAAAGCCGCGCGCAAACGCGCCGCGAAGAAGGCGGCAAAGACCCGCGCGAAGAATGCGGCCAAGCGCAAAACCGCCGCCAAGAAGGGCGCTAAGAAACGCGCCGCCAAAGCGCGCAAATAACTCTATCCGACACCACCGCGCCCAGCGTTAAGATACAAAAAGGGCCGCAACGGTCTCCCGTCGCGGCCCTCCATTGTCTGTCCCGTGCGGGGCAAAGCTTTAAGCGCTGGTCCCACCCGAGGTGGTCCAAGCCTGCGACAGTGCCCCTACAGAGTGACAATGAGACATGGATCACCTCCTTTCTTGCAAAACCAGCGGAAGTCGCTGGAGGAGTCCAAGATAGGTGATGCGCGCCGCTCCGCAAGCGCGATGGCTAATACCTAATGCAGCAGGCGAACACTCGTGGCACATTGACGACAGGAGGCGAAATTGCGGCAGCTCTTCTTCGCACTTGCGTTCGCTCTAACCGCTTGCGCCACGCCAACGGCGCACGCCGATCCGTTGCCGATCGATCTCAGCATTCTCCGAACCTGCGTTGCGCAAGCGGGTCAGGACCGCGCCGCGCTTGAGCAATGCCGCGGCCTCATAACGCAAGCGTGCATCGAAGCCGAAGGCGGCTCGAACTCGTTTTCCGATGTGCTCTGCCGCTCAGGCGAATCCGACTCGTGGTCGATACTGCTCTACGAACGAGCAATACAAATTGCCGCCGCCGACCCTGAAGATGGCCGCTTGCTCGAAGCGGCCAATCTCGCTTGGGAGCAATGGCGTGAAGCCGAGTGCAATTACCGCGCTTACGAATACGGCGGCGGCAGCGGCGAGCAGTTCGACCGCGCTGTTTGCGATCTCGATCTCACCTCAGCCCGCGCCATCGATCTGATCCTCGCGCGTTAACCGCGCTCAGGCGTCTTCGATCCAAGCAGCGTCGCCGTTGTGCCGGCAACCGCGACGCACGCATTGCTCTCGCCGCCATCGGGATAGCAGAAGAGGGCGCTCTGATTGCCGCGCGCTTGCTCATAGACGTTGCGCGCCACCGCCGGCTGAAAGCCCGGAGGCGCCTGCGCGCCGGCTGGCCACGCCGGCAACTCGCCAGCGCTGCCGGTCTCGGAAAGATTTTGGGTCCACGCCTCGATCTCGTCGCGCAGCCCCGTCTGATCATTGTTCGGACGGAACGCCAGCGGCACCGCGCTCACCGGATAATCGTGCGTAAACAGCACTTGGCCCTCGGTCGACTTGATGCGGATCGTCGCTACCGCTTCGCCGCACGTCGCGCCGTGCGCTTCCGCTTCGACGATGTAGTATTGGCTGCCGACTGCCGACCAGTCGCGCGACGCATTCGCATCGCAACCGGCGCGCACCGTGCCGGCGACTGGAACTTCTGCGGTGGTCGTCGGCGCGTCCGGCGCGGGCGGCGTGCATGCGATCAAGCCCAACGCCAAAAGACAAACGCCAACTCGCATCATTCCACCGTCTCCTCGACGTCCTGATCAAATAGGTGTCCCGCGCCGCCTGCCGCAGGCTCCCAGAACACACACGTCTGCCGTGCTGTTCCCGAAAAGTGGCATAACATCGGCAGATCACGCGCCCGGATGTCGGCATATGTGAGTTCGTCCAAAGTTGTTTGGCCTGGGGCGAGTGTGGCCCAATCCGGCGCGCCGCTGGTGCGTGCGATCACAGGCTGGGACCAATGTTCCAGAAACGCCTGCATGTGCTCGGGGTCTTCGGCTGTGAAGACATCGCCGAACTGACGCTGCAATGGTGACGCCCACGCCCATACCGGCGTGCCTTCGCCATCGATGATTTCATAAACGCCGATCGCCTTGTCGCAGCTTTCGCCAAAGCTCCGCACAGTCACGCGATCGGCGCCGAGGCTGCTGAATGCGATCTCGCGCGTGTGTGTGAAATCGCAGCGCGCGCTCTGCTGGTTGCACGCACTGGCGAGCAGCGCGAGCGCCGCGACAACGAAAGCCCGCATCACGGCCCGTACGCCACGATCATGATCGGCGCATGCGAGGCGGGATCCATGATCAAACACTGCGACGCCTCAACCGCCGCTGCGTAACAGATCATCTTCAAATTCCGCGCGCGCATAACCTCATACGTCTCGCGATCGAACGGCGTGTCATACGAAAACGTCTGCGCACTTTCCGAAAGCGTCGCCACGCCTTCGCGCCATTCCGGCAGGAACGCTTGTGTCCGTTCCTCCGTGACATCAGCCCATCCGGCAAGGAACGTATCCATCTGCTCGTTGCTGACCGCAGGCGCGCCTTCAGGCGGAATGCCGCCGGCAGTCATGTCATAGTACGTCGAAGAAAACGCCCACAGCGGATCGCCCGCCGAATTGCGCGCCACGAACGTGACCACCGCTTGCGCGCAGGTTGGCCCTTCGGAGTACGTCGTGATTGTATCGGGCGCACCATCAGTGGACCACATCACTTCATGCGTCGCCGTGCGCGCGCAGCCATTGGCTGTTTGCGTCGCGCCATTCTGTCCGCATGCGCTCAGCGCAATCGCGGCTGCCAACAAAAGGATACGCATGGATCAACGCCCCTCGGGATTCGGGCGGACCATACAAAACACGCGCTCGCGCGCCAGCCTAATCCGCTGTTTCGAGCGACGACCAACCCGCAAGCGAACCGATCTTGTCTTCTTCCGGCTGCTGGAACAGCCCGTGCGGACGCTGCAATGCGGCAACCGCCGCTTCATAGCCTGCCGTCACAGCGTCATCGAAACGCTTCCAATCGCGCATATCGATGTCAGGCATTTCCGGCGCGATCAGCACGTCGGCGCCGGAACGGCCTTCCCACGGATCGATCGTCAACGTCGCAGCGCGCATCAGCAAGGATGCAATCGGCGGCGGCGATTGCCAGCCGTGCGCGGCGATCCAACCGAAGAACCCAGGCGGCGCGCGGAAGTCTTCAACATCGATGCCGTCGCGCCGCGCCACATCAACGCCAATGATCGGCCCGCGATGCAGATCGCGCATCGTATCGACAGGGAAGTTTCGCAGCACCGCGCCGTCAACCAGCAGCCCATGATCGCCATCGACCACCGGCGGCAAAATCCCCGGCAGCGCAATCGACGCGCGCAACGCCCGCCGCAGCAAGCCGCCACGATGGATGCGCGGCGTGCCCGAAACGAGATCGGTCGAGACCGCATAGAACGGCACTTCCAGATCCTCGATCAGCGTCTCGCCGAAATTCTCGAGCAGCCGGTCATCGACGCGCTGGCCGCGCACCAAGCCAACCACCGGCAACACGTAATCGCCCAGCGGATTGGTCTCGACGAACGCTTTGGTGATACGCCGTTCAATCTCTTCATTGGGCCAGCCCATTGCCACGCACGCGGCCACTACCGCGCCCATCGATGTGCCGCCGATCACGTCAAACGGCAGCCCAGCTTCGCGCAGCGCCCGCACCACGCCGATATGCGCATAGGCGCGCGCGCCACCGCCCGAGAGCACAAGTCCGATCGAGCGCCGCGCGATGACGCGCGCCAGCCGCGCCGCGTCCGCATCTTCGAGGCCGCGCCAGTGAAACAGCCGCGCCGCATCGCAGGCGAGGCGCCATTCGTTCGTGGTCGCCGCTTTGCGATCCATGCCGTGGTGCAGGAGGATGACGTCGACCAGCCGGAATTGCCGCGCCGGCGAAGGCTCTTCTTGCGGCAGCAGCGGCGTCGACGGCATCGCATCAGCGCGCGCGAAAAACCAAATGCGGTCGGCTTGGCGAATGCAGGTGCGGAACCAACGCGTGTCCGCAATCGGCGAGACCAGGAACACCGCGTCGTTCTTCTGCTCGAGCGCATCGAACCAGGCGCTGTTCATGCCTTCGCTCGAAATCGCCAGCACATCGGTCTCGGTGATGACGACAGCACGCGCGCCCAGGCGCTTCAGCGCCGCTTGCAACGTGCGCGCGCGCAGCTCGATGTCGATCGTCGGCGACGTCGAGATCATCGCATAGACTTTGGGATCGGAGCGCGGGCTCGATTTGCCGGTGGCGCGCGCCCGCGCCAGCATGATGCGCGCGATGTGCTCCATCATCGCGGGATGCGCATGCACGAGCAGGTCGAACGCCGCTGGCGGCAGTTTCAGAATTTCGCTGTCGCGCATCGCGAACACGCTGCCCGAGTGCGGCTCGCGCGCGATCATCGCCATTTCGCCCACCGGCTCGCCGGGGCGGATGTAGCCGAGCAATTGGTGGCCGCTGCGATCGGTTGGCTTGAACGCCGCCAGCGAACCGGAGACCAGGAAGTAGACCCCGTCCGGCGGCTCGCCCGCGCTCAGAAGCGGCCAGCCCGCAGGCACCGAAAACCACTCCGCGACGGCGTCGAGCGCGCCGAGCACGTCGGGCGGGATGCCTTCAAGGTTGGTGGCTTCAGCGAGGCTTGGCTTCATGGCGGTTACGCAAAGGATAGGTGGCGATTGTTAAGGCGCAATGAGAACAAGTGTGGGTCAGGCGCCGCAGGCGGTTTGCGGGGTGGCCGGGAGGGCCGTAAAGACGGCCCATGACCGTCTTCCTCGCCCACGCCCCGGCCGACCGCAACACCGCCGAGGTGCTGGAAAAGATCATCGAGCGCCGTGGCCAATTCTGCGAACTCGATGACGGCCAGACCGCCCTGAAGCCTGTGGGTAACGGCGACGCCTTCGTGCTGCTGGTCTCGCAGGCGTTGACCTTCGCCACCGCGCGGCTGCGTCTAGAACAGCGCGCGCTCGACGCCTGGGCGCAGGGTCGGCTCGTGGTGGTCAAACTCGATCACGGCATTGCGCCCGTCGGCCTGCGCGATCTACCTGCGATCGACGCGACGTTTGAGGCCGCGCGCGATTTCAAATGGAACGAAGTCGCTGACGCGGTGACGAAGATCATTCGCACGCCGCCAGCCACCGATGCGCACGACGATGACGCCGACGAACCAACACCGGCGCCCGCGCAGAGCGACGGCGCGGCGCCGCGTGAATCGGTTCAACGCAAGCAGGGCGGCGGCTTCCCGTTTGCTGCGCTGCTCTATCCGATCTTGCTGCTGCCAGGTCTGTTGGCGATTTCGGCGTCAGCCTCGATCTGGCTTGCCAACCGCATTGGCCCAGTACCTGGCGGCTGGCCGGAACTGATCACCGGCATCGACGGCTTCGGCACGCGCTATGGGCTGCCTGCCGGCATCACGCCGTGGCTGTTCGCGGCATCGCTCGTGCTGTTCGTGGGCGTCATCGGCCTCATCATCGCGGGCTTCTTCAATCGCGGCGCGCCGCGCGCCGAAGCGCCCGCACGCAATCCGCCGCGCCCACGCCGCCGAGGCCAAGCCGCGCCATTGTCGGACGCCGTGTTCGTCTCGTACGCGCGCGCCAACGACATGACGGTGCTGCCGCTTGTCGAAGCTGCGAAACGCGCCGGCCGCAAATTCTGGCTTGATCAGCAAGGCATCAGCGCCGGCGACGGCTGGGCCGGCGAAATCGTCCGCGCCATCAAAGCCGCGGGCGGCGTTGTCGTCATGTGCTCGCAAGCCGCGTTCGAAAGCGATCACGTGAAGCGCGAGATCTATCTGGCTGATCGCTACAAAAAGAAGCTGGTGCCGGTGTTCATCGAAGCCGCCGAGCCGCCGGAAGACTTCGAATACTTCTTCGCCGGCGTGCAAACGCTGAACCTATACGAAACGCCGGAAGAGGAGCGGCCGGAAGCCTTGAACCGCGTCCTGGGAGCCGCCGCATGAGCCTCGAACCAGATCCCGCCTTGATGGAAGAGACCGGCGAAGGCATCGCCGTCATCACGCTGAACCGTCCCGCCAAGCGCAACGCCTTCGACGAATTGATGATCGCCAATCTGAGCGAGCACTTCGAAACGCTGAAGGGCGCCGATCGCGTCCGCGCCGTCTTCATCCGCGGCGCAGGCGAAACCTTCTGCGCCGGCGCCGACATCGACTGGATGAAGCGCGGCGGCGAGCGCACGGAAAGCGATAACGAGTCAGACGCGCTCGATCTGGCGCGTATGCTGAAGAAGCTGCACGACCTGCCGCAGCTCACCGTCGCCCTCGTGCACGGCGCGGCCATGGGCGGCGGCGCCGGCCTCGTTGCCGCGTGCGACGTGGCGGTTGCCGTGAAGAAGGCCAGTTTCCGCTTCAGCGAAGTCCGCCTGGGCCTCACGCCGGCCACCATCTCACCGTACGTTGTCGAAGCGATCGGCCCGCGCATGGCGCGCGCGCTGTTCGCGAGTGCAGAAGGTTTCGATGGCGCCTACGCCGAAAAAATCGGCCTCGTGCAATACACGGTCGATGATGAGGCGGGCCTCACTTCGATGATGGAACATTTGTCAGATTTGGCGCTCGCCGCCGCACCCGGCGCCGTCGCCGACTCCAAAGCTTTGGTCCGCTACGTCAGCGAGCATGGTGAGATTGACGAACATTTGCTGAAGGAAACGGCTCGCCGGATTGCAAAAAGGCGTGCATCATCGGAAGGACGAGAAGGGCTCGCGGCGTTTCTCGGGAAGCGCAAGCCGGAGTGGTACTCGTGAAACTGAAGCGCGGCCTCAGCCGGATTTGGGCCTACCTCTACCGCGTGAAAATCGCCAAGGCGCATATGCCGTTCTGGCGCGTGGTGGTTGAGGCGCGTCTGGATCGCCGCGCGAAGAACTGGCCGAAGCGCTTCGAGAGCGCGGTCGCCCCGGTCTACGTCTGGGCGCGCACCATTGAGGAAGCCGAAGGCCTGGCGGCGCTGGCGGTCGAGGCCGAGGGCCTGGAAGCGCTGACCTGCGACGCCAAGAAGTGCGCCCCAGCGGCGGCCCCCCGGCGGGAGCCTGCGGCGGTCGCCCGTGGCGAGCTGGGATTCTTGCCGCGCCTGGACGGCGAAACCGGCGCCGAAGGCCCCTCGCGGCGGGACGCGCGGGCTTGATCCCGTCGCCTCTGCGGCGGAGACTCTGAACCATGAGCGGGGAACTAGAGGCAGCTGGCGCGCTGGCGACGGCCGGCGTCATCGGCGCAAACATCGAGGGGCGCGAAGGCGGCCCCCCGGGCGAGGGCGATTGCCAGAATTGCGGCGCCAAGCTCACCGGCCCGTTCTGCGCCCAGTGCGGCCAGCACGCATACCCGCGCCGCAAGCTGATCCACGTCATCGGCGAACTGGCGCACGGCCTTTTCTATCTGGAGACCAAAACCTGGCGCACGCTGCCGATGGTGCTCTTCCGTCCCGGCACGCTGACGCGCAACTACGTCTACGGCAAACGCGCGCGCTACCTCTCGCCGCTGACGATGTTCCTCTTCTCCATCTTCATCATGTTCTTCGCATTCACGACCATCGATCCGCCGCAGAACACGCGCGACGGCGAGGTGACTGTCACGCAAGAGCAATTGACGGAGGCGCGTCAGGAATTGGAGCAAGCGCGCTCCGAGCTTGAGCGTGCGCGCACCAATCCCGATCCGGATGAACCAGCGGGATTAGAAGTCAGCCTCGCGGAAGGTGCGGTAAGCATCGCGCAGGCCGAAGTCGAACGGCTCGAAGCACAACTCGCCGCCGCGCAAGAGCGTGAAGCCGAGCGCGCGCGAGAGGAGGCCGAAGCGCCCGTGCAGGTCAGCATTAGTCCCGACGCGCCGGTCGCGACACCGGCCGCAGAAACGCCCGCGACAACCGACGCCGCCGCCACGACCGACGCCGCCGCAACCACGGCGGAGGATCCGGAAGCGCCCAGCGAAACACGCTACGAAACGTGGCAAGACGGCGTGCGCGAAATTGGCACGAGCGACGATTTCGTCGTCTTTGGCGGCGCGAGCCCCGATCTGAACGAGCGCATCCGGCGCAAGTTCGAGAACCCGGACCTCGCGCTCTACCAAATACAGGACGCGGCTTCGAAATTCTCGTTCCTGCTCGCGCCGCTCTCGCTGCCGTTCATCGCGCTGCTGTTTATCTGGAAGCGCGGCATCACGCTCTACGACCACATGGCCTACGCGCTCTACGCACTGGCGTTCGCGGCGCTGTTGTTCTCGGGCGTCGTGTTGCTGGGCAAAATTCCATTCATCAGCTGGGCGGCGAGCTGGCTGTTGTTGGCGCTACCCGTGCACATGTGGTTCCAGCTCAAAGGCGCTTATGCGCTCAACTGGTGGTCGGCGACTTGGCGCACGGTCTTCATGTTGTTCTTCGCGCTGATTGTCGCTTGTATCTTCATGGTGTTCGTCATTGTGGCGGGGCTAGCCGGCTGATGCAGTTCGAGAACCCCTTCGGTGTTGCCGAATTGATAGAACTCGGCGGCTCAGCGGCGGTGGTGCTGCTGATGATCGGCGTCGCCGCGATCCTTGGCTTCCGCATGTCAGCGCGCATTGACGACGGCGAACTGACCCGGCTTGCCGAAGCGGAAGGCGTGCGCGTCGATGGTTCGGTGATCGCCAAGAACGGCCGCACCGCGTTAGCGCGGTTATCGGATGGCCGGGTGATGGTGGCGCGCGTCATGGGCGCGGATGTCAGCGCGCGGTTTGCACCTGCGAACGCCGTCAGCCTCAACGTCAAGCAGCGCCGCCTGAACGCAACATTTGCCGACACCGGGTTCCCGCCGTTAAAGATGCGACTCGATGAGCAGCCCGCCTGGCTGAACGAGTTCAGCGGCGGAGGAGGTAGTTCGAAGTGAACCCGCCAGCCGCGCCGTTCGAGATCCCGCCGATCATCACCTACGCGGTGCCCGCGTTCGTGCTGCTGATCATCATCGAAATGATCTATGTGCGCTTCGCGAAAAAGGGCGGCCGCTACGAGTATCGCGATAGCGCGACGAGCCTCGCCATGGGCTTCGGCAATCGCGTGTTCGGTATCGCCTTCGGCTGGATCGCCGTGGTCGCTTATTTCTGGGTCTACGAATATCGCCTGTTCAATCTGGGTTGGACGTGGCCGGTTCTGGTGGCGTGCTTCTTTGCTGAAGACCTCGCTTATTATTGGTTTCACCGCATCGCGCACGAACGCCGCTGGTTCTGGGCGAGCCACATCGTTCATCACTCGTCGCAGCACTACAATCTCACAACAGCGCTCCGCCAAACCTGGACGGGCGTGCTGGGCCTGAGCTTCATTTTCTGGCTGCCGCTCGTTTACATCGGCTTCCCGCCGCTCATGGTGCTGATGTTCTCCTCGATCAGCCTCGTCTATCAGTTCTGGATTCACACGGAGATGATCGGCCGGATGGGACCCCTCGAATGGGTGATGAACACGCCCTCGCACCACCGCGTCCACCACGCGATCAACGCACGCTACCTCGATGCGAACTATGCCGGCGTGCTGATCATCTGGGATCGTCTTTTCGGTTCGTTCGTGCCGGAGGATGATAAGGAAAAGCCGCGCTACGGCATCGTCAGCCAACTCGGCACGTTCAATCCGTTCCGCGTTGCGTTCCATGAATGGATTGGCATTTGGCGCGATGTCACGCACGCGAAGAAGCTCTCGCACGTGGTCGGCTACATCTTCGGCCCGCCCGGCTGGAGTCCGGATGGCTCGCGTAAAACCAGCGCTTCGATCAAAGCCGACTGGGCCAAGCAGCAGAAGCAAGCGCCGCCGCCAGAAGCGGTCGCCGCCGAGTAACGTGTACGTCCCGCATCATTTCGCGACTGACGACGCTGACGCACTGATCGCGCGTCTCGCGCGCCGCTGGGCGGGCGTGCTTGTGACTGTGGGCGAGGACGGTGCGCCTGTCGGCACGCACATGCCGATCCTGTGGGACGCCGAGCGCCGCACCGCGACCGGTCACATCGCGCGCGCCAATCCGCATTGGAAGCACGGCGCCTGCAAAGGGCTGATCGTGCTGAGCGGCCCTGAGGCCTATGTGACGCCCGGCTGGTATCCATCGAAAGCCGAGCACGGAAAAACCGTGCCAACTTGGAATTACGAGGCCGTGCACATCACCGGCGCTGTCGAGTGGTTCGACGATGCGGCGCGGCTTGAGGCCGTTGTGCGCGATCTCTCCGCGCTGCATGAAGAGGGGCGCCCCGCGCCGTGGGCCATCGAAGACGCGCCGCGCGCTTACATCGATGCGCTACTGCGCGGCATTGTCGGCGTGACGCTGACGGCGGAGCGCGTCGAGGCGAAACGCAAGCTGTCTCAAAACAAAAGCGCCGCGGATTTCGACGGCGTCGCACAAGGCATGGCCGCGAGCGACGAACCCATGGCGCACGAAGTCGCCGCGCTGATGCGGGCCACGCGCACGGGCGCCGGCGATCCGGACGGTAATTAGCACCGCACCCAGGACTGCTCGCTGCGCTCGCATCCGGGGATGGGTGGTGCGGGGCAGGTGAATCCCGTATCTCGTCCGCGAAATGACCATTCACATCGTGAAGCTCTGCGTCGACGCCGATAACGTCGAGGATCTGGCCGAGTGGCAGATCGGGCAGATCAAGCGCGCGAAGAAAGAGAAGCGTCCGCACATCGCGCCGGTTTGCGGCACGCGCATGTGGCCCAAGCGCGTGGACGAGGTGCTGAAGGGCGGCTCGCTCTATTGGGTGATCAAGGGCGTCGTCACAGTGCGCCAGCGCATCATTGCGATTGATCACGTCACCGACGATCACGGCGAACGCTGTGGCCTCTATCTCGATGCGCACCTGCACCGCACCGTCCCACAACCGCGCCGCGCGTTTCAGGGCTGGCGCTATCTCGAAGCGAAGGACGCGCCGGCAGACTTGGGCGAGGCGCAAGGCGGCAGCGATCTGCCGGAGCATTTGCGCCGGCAGCTGGTTGAGCTTGGCGCTTGGTGAGATTTCTCATTCCGGACACGCCGGAGGCGTGATCCGGAACCCAGAGCAACAAGTTGTGCGGTGGCTCTGGGTTCCGGGTCTTCGCTTCGCTACGCCCGGAATGAGAGAGTTATGAGAGCACGCGCTTAGCGCCCGCGCAGAACGCGCCGACGTCTGCTTCCTCATGGTAGAGCGCAACGCCGATACGCAGAATATCGTCGCGCGCGTCGGTGACGATATTCTCGGCCATCAGCCGCGATTTCCATTCCACTGCATTCGGATGGCGCAGTGAGATGAAGCGCGACTGCGAGCCGGTGGCGTTTGGCTTCAGCAATTCCGCGCTCCGCAACGTCGCGCCTGCATCACCGGCTTCGATTGCGCTCACTAATTGCGCACGCAGCGCTTCGCAGCGTTTGGCGATTGCAGCGGTGTCCAAGCCTTCGGCGGCGAGCATGCGGCGGATGGCGTTGAAGCGATAAAGGCCAGTTGGGTCGTAGGTGGCGCCCAGGAAGCGCGAGCCGTCTTTGTTATAACCGACTTGGCCCTGCTTGCCTTCCATGGCGCCGAAGTCGGCGAACCAGCCTGTCTGCAGCGGGCGATCGGCGTAGCCGGGCGGTGCATGCAGATAGGCCGCGTTCTCACCGGCCATCGCGTACTTGTAGCCGCCGCCCATCAGGAAGGCGCGGTCGGCGACCTTTGAGAAATCGCAGGGCATGGCCATGAACGAATGATAGAGATCGAGCACCACCCACGGCCCATCGGGCGAAGCGTAGCTCGCAAGCTCTTCGGCGCCGTCGAAGCGCAAGCCGGTGCGGAACATGACGTGGCTGAGGAACGCCACCTCCGCGGGCTGCTCCTTCATCGCCGCGAGGAAACGCTGCGTGAACGTGCCGAACGGTTCGCACGGCACGATGCGGCGCTTGACGAAGCCGCGTTCTTCCCAGCGCGCGCTTTGACGGCGGAAAGAGTGAAACTCGCCGTCTGTGGTCAGCACATCGATCGGCTTGCCTTCCCATTTGCTGGTAAAAATGCGGCCGAGATATTCGTGCGTGTTGGCGCTGAAGGCGAGTGTAGCCGGATCGGGCAAGCCCAGTTCGCCCGCAATGTGGCGCTGGGCTTCGGGGATCACTTCGCCGAACACCTTCTCCCACTTGCGGTCCGCCAGCAGCGCCGCATCGTCCCACGCGGCAAGGTGGCCTTCGTACGAAGCGTCCGGCCAGAGGTGGTGTGAGTGTGCCGCGAAATGGATGCGGCCCGGCGATGCGGCGAGCGCGCGTGAGAATAGGTGCTTGTAGCTTTTCATAGTTTCGTCCGAAGCGACCAGATCTCAGGGAAAGCGCGGCGCGTCAGCGTCTGCTGCAGATAGCCGACGCCTTCTGTGCCGCCCGTGCCGCGCTTGCGGCCAATGATGCGCTCGACGGTCAGCACATGCTTGTGGCGCCAGGTGAGGAACGCATCATCGAGATCGATCAGCTTTTCCGCGAGCTGATAGAGCGCCCAATACTTCGTCGTGTCGCGATAGACCGCCAGCCACGCGGCCTCGACAATTTCACTCGGCTCATACGGCGCGCCCGGCGCACGCTCGTAGGCGGACTTCGGAATGTCGAACTCTTTGGCGAGTTGGCGCAGCGCATCATCGTAGAGGCTGGGCGCATTGAGTGCGGCTTCCAGCATCTTGCGATCGTCGCTGCCTTCGTCGTGAAACTTGAGGAAGCTGTCGTCCTTGATGCCGAGCCTGTATTCGAGCACGCGAAACTGCGCCGACTGAAAGCCCGAACTGGTGCCAAGCAAATTACGGAAGCTGAGATAATCCGCCGGCGTCATCGTCGCGAGAATGTCCCAGGCCTGAGTCATCACCGCTTGAATGCGGGAGATGCGCGCCATGTGCTTGTACGCAGGAACGAGGTTTCCGGATCGCACTTCGGCTTGGGCGGCGCCCAATTCGTGGATCGCCTGCTTCATCCAGAGTTCCATCGTCTGGTGCAGGATGACGAAGAGCAGTTCGTCGTGTTCGCCGGTTTGAGGTCGTTGCGCAGCCAAAAGTTCCGGCAAACGCAGATAGCTCCCGTATGTGACGCCCTTGCTCATTTGTCGGCGTTCCTTCCCTTGAATCACGAGCTTAGAGCATGTGGCGCCGCAGCGGAAAAGCTCTCGGGAAGCTCCACTGCAGCCCTGCCTCCCACATTTTCGGTTTGGTCAGACACCCCAATTTGGTAGGGAAACGCCGCCGAGGGGGCAGAAGCCGAAGGAGGGCAGGCGCATATGGCCGCTGTGGGACGCACACTCTTAATCGTTGTTGTCGTGGTGCTGGGACTTGGCGCTGCGCTATATTTCCTGGGTCCGAAGACCGCGAGCCGCAGCCAAACGCTTGAGATCGAGCGTCCTGCCGCGACGGTTCTCGCCCGTCTTTCGTCAACGCCAGTTGGCGCTGCCGTCGTTGAAGGCGTGACGATTTCCGAAACGCCGACCGTCGAAGGCGACACTGTGACCGCACCTGTTGCGTTCGCTGATGGCGCAACCGGCCGCGTCACCTACACGGTTACGCCGGACGGCGAAGGTTCGAACGTGCAAGTGAAGCTCGAGCAGGACCTTGGACCCAGCCCGATGAATCGCTTCGCCGCGTTCACGGGTGGCGATGTTGCGCCGCTCATCGCCGGCGCCGCGAGCGCTGTCGAAACCGATCTGAACGCGCTGCCGAACGCCACGTTCGCTGGCCTGCAATATACGGTCGTCGACGTGACGGCGCGTCCGTTCTTCTACATTCAGAACTGCTCGGACACGTCAGCTGACTCGATCACCTCGATCATCGGCCAAGCAGTCGAAGTCATTCCGGCGATCATGCGCCGCAATGGCCTGACGGCGAACGGCCCATTGATGGCGGTTGAGCCGCGCGTTGTCTCGAACCAGTATTGCTACCAAGTCGGCTACCCGTACACGGGGCGCGAACCGCGTTCGACCGCGCTGTTGGTTGGCGCCGCGGGCCAAACCCCGGCGGGCCAAGCGCTGCGCGTCGTCTACACGGGCGACGAAGCCAGCGTGACCGCGCAAGTGTACGACCCGATGGACGCGCTCCTCGGCGCCGCGCACTTGGATAACCCGGCGACGCGTGAAGACGATTGGGTCACGTACGAAGTCTACAACGACGACGCGACACAAGCCGGTGGTTCGCGCAATCGCGAAATCTACTACGTCGTGCCGCAAGGCGTGGACATCGCGGCTCTCGAGCGCATTCAACCGCGCAGCGAAGCTGCCGCTGTTCCGGCTGAGGCGCCGACGACGACGGAAGCTCCGGCGACGACCGAGCCGGCGCCGGCGACGACGACGCCGTAGCCGTCAAACGACGAACGAAACGGAAGGGCCGCAGGCGAGATGCCGGCGGCCCTTTTGTTTTGGCGTTCGGTGCCTCAGACTCGCTGCGCCTGCTGCGGAGGGGACGCATGTTGAAGCGAATACTGGGTGTTGTGGTCGCGAGCGTCTGGTTGGCCACTGCTACCGCGAGCGCGCAAACGGCTCCCACGATTCATCTGGCTTCGCCGGAAGAAGCGGCCGCCGCGATCTCCGCGCGCGATGAGTACATGGCCGCGGTGAACGCCGCCGACGTCTCGATCTGGTTGCGGCGGCCGGGGAGCCCGGCGGATGTGGATGCGCTGGCGCAGTATTTGGCGTCGAACGTGCAGCCGTGGACCGAGGCAGAGCGTGCGCGGCTCAACGCCATGATCGAGCGCGTTTCGCCGCGTCTTGCGGCGCTTGTGCCTTGGTTGCCGGAGCGGGTGCAGATCGCCTCGTTCCGCATCACCGCGTCGAGCGGCGCGGACTTCACGCGCGGCAACACGATCTTCCTCTCAAGCCTCAAGCCGACCGATGAAGCGCTCGACGATCGGTTCTTCCACGAGCTGTTTCACATTTTGTCGCGCCACAATCCGGCACGGCGGGACGAGTTCTATGCACTTGTCGGCTTCCAGCGCTGCACGCCGATGACTTTGGAGGGCGATCTCCGCGCACGCGTGCTGACCAATCCGGATGCGCCGAGGGTCGAGTACGCCTCAAACATTCGGATCGGCGATCGCGAAACTTGGGCAACGCCGCTGATAGTGGCGGACCTTTCGCGCTACACGCCGCGCTCTGATCTGTTTGATCACGTCGCGGTGCAATTCACGCCGTTGCGGCGTGACGCTGAGGGCCAATGCACCGTCGACGCGGGTTCGACGCTGACTCAAGAGCAACTGGGGACCGCCGTCATAGCGCGCGCCGGCAACAACACGTCGTACGTGCTTCACCCCGAAGAACTGGTCGCCGACAATTTCGCGCAAATGATGATGGGCCGCCGCGATGCGCCAAGCCCGGAGATCTACGATCGGCTCGCGGCGTTGCTCAACTTCGAGCGGCCGAGCTAAGGCCGCATTCCGAAGCTTGACGGGCCGGTTTCGTTCATGCGCCGCGCTAGGTTGGCCCAGTCGCACAGCAGCTTCCGCGTGTCGCGCGGGTCGATGATTTCTTCGGCGTAGAAGCTCTCCGCCGTGCGGAAGGGTGAGCGCAATGCTTCGGCCCAGGCTCGGATTTCTGCGAGGCGCGTTTCTGGATCGGGGTGGGATTCGAGTTCGGCTTTGAATGCCGCTTCGATGCCGCCTTCGAGCGGCAGCGATCCCCAATCACCGCTGGGCCAGCAATAGCGCAGCTTGGTGCGGGTTGGGTTCATCATGGCGGAGCCCGCGAGGCCGAAGGCTTGGCGCACGACGATGGAGCACCATGGCACGCGCGCTTGATAGACCGCCGCCATCGCCTGCACGCCGAGTTTCACAGTCGCCGCGCGCTCGTGTTTCACGCCGACAGCGAAGCCTGGGCAGTCGACGAAGTGCACGACCGGCAGGTGGAAGGTTTGCGCCAGATCGACATGCTTGATCAGTTTGCGACAGACGTCCGCCGTCCACGCGCCGCCCATGAAGTGCGGATCGCCGGCGAGCACGGCGACGCTATGGCCATCGATGCGCGCGAAGCCGGTGATGAGGCCACGGCCCCATTGGCGGCCGGTTTCGAAGAACGTGCCGCTATCGACGCAGGCTTCGACGATGCGGCGCATCTTGTAGGGCACACGCCGATCGCGTGGGACGGCGTTGATCAAGGTGTCGTCGCGGCGATCGGTAGGATCGTTGGTCTCAACCCGTGCCGGCAATTCGTGAATTGAAGCGGGCAGGTAAGAGAGAAATTTGCGCGCCGCCGCGAAGGCTTCGGCTTCGCTGGCGACGATATCGTCGACCACGCCGTTGCGGCCGTTGATGTCGGCGCCGCCGAGGCCTTCCTTGTCGACGTTCTCGCCGATGGCTTTGGCAACGGGCGGCCCTGCGACGAACACCTGGCTCAAACCCTGAACCATGACGCTGTAATGGCTCGCTGCAACGCGGCCAGCGCCTAAGCCAGCGCATGGCCCCAACGCTAGCGCTACAACCGGCACGCTGGCCATGTTGGCGACGACCCATTCCCAGCCCGGCGTTTGCGGAATGTAAGTGCGTGGATCCTTCTCCAGCATCTTCACCGAACCGCCGCCGCCGGTGCCGTCGACCATGCGGACGAGCGGCATGCGATATTCGTTGGCCATCTGCTCGGCGAAAACGAGCTTTTGCCAAATGCCGGCATCGGCCGCGCCGCCGCGCACTGAGAAGTCGTCCGACTGCACGCACACCGGCCGGCCCTCGATCTCGCCGCGGCCAATCACGAAGGGCGTCGCACGGAATGAAGCGAGTTGATTGTCGGCGCCGTATTCGGCTTTGCCGGCGATCTTGCCGGTCTCGTGGAACGAGCCGGGGTCGAGCAGCGCATCGACACGCTCGCGCGCCGTGAGCTTGCCGGAGGCCTTCTGGCGCGCCACACGCTCCTCGCCGCCCATCTGTTCGGCCAGCGCCTCGCGGCGGCGCAATTCTTCGATGTCTTTGTCCCAGCTCATGCGCGGAGCCTATGCAGCGGCGGCAAAAAGAAAAGGGCCGCGGCGTGAACCGCGGCCCTCGAAGGTGGTTGTTGCTCGTCGTTATTAGAAGTTGCGACGCACCGTGATGCCCACCGTGCGCGGCTGGTTGGTGTGGAACGCCAGGCGGGCGCGGCCGCCACGCTCGCGGTCGAAGGCGAGGTTGGCGTTTTCGTCCGTGACGTTGTTGACGAAGAGGGTGACGCCCCACTCGTCGTTCTGGATGCCCGCGTTCAGGTTCACGAGCGTGTACGGTTCGAGCTCCAGATCGAGCGAGGTCACTTCCGTGCCCAGTGCGCCGCCGAATGGCAGGCCAGAGACGAAGTTGCCAGCGCCCGGCAGCTGATCGCTCGGCTGCGTGAAGCGGTTGCCCACGTGCTGCACCGAACCGGCGACGAAGGCTTCCATGCCTTCGCCGAAGTTGATCGGCCAGTAGTAGGCGGCGGTCGCGGCAGCTTGCCAATCCGGCACTGAGGCGAGGCGGTTGCCCTTCTCGATGCCGCCGATGACGTTGCCGCCACCGTCCACGACCGTCGAGTCGAACTCAGCTTCAGCCCAGCCGCCGGCGAAGGTCAGCTGCAGGCCATCGATCGGCTCCCAACCGAACTCGACTTCGAGGCCAGAGGTGTGTGCTTCCGGCACGTTGAACACGATGCGCGAAGAGCAGCTGCCGGCGTCGAGCGTCACTTGGAGATCGCTGATCTCGTTGTGATAGACGGCCGCGTTGAAGGTGTAGCGCGAGCGCGTGACCTTCACGCCGGCTTCGTAGTTCCATGACGTTTCATCGTCATAGTCCTGGAAGCCGCCGAAGATGGCTTCGTCAGCCGGCGTGCAGAGCGGCAGGTTCAGCGGATCGTTGACGCCGCCGAGGCGGAAGCCTTGGCTCGCCTGAACGTTCAGAGCGATCTGCGGCGTCACCTCGTAGCTGGCGATGAAGCGCGGCGTGATGCCGTTCGATGACGTTTCATCCCTGCGGTTGTCGCCGTTGGCGAAGAGGCCGCCTGAGATGAACGAACGTTGCTCATCGAACTGATAGTAACGCGCGCCGACCGTCAGCGTGAGCCGATCAGTGGCTTGGTAATTGGCTTCGCCGAATAGCGCCCATTGGCGGATCTCGTAGGGGAGATCCGAATTGTAGGGCGAGTCAGCCGGGAAGCCGTTGGCAACCGCGGCTGAAGTGCCAGGGCCGATGCCGCCCGGCGCCGGAGCGTCTACAAAGCCATCGTAACCCGGCGTCGGCAGGCGTTGGCGATAGAAGCGGTCGACGTTCGAGTAGAACGCGCCGACCAGCCATTGCAGGCGTGACTCGTAGTCCGAAGCTAGCCGCACTTCTTGCGAGAACTGCTCGACGTCGGTGGTGTCGCGCAGGTTCGAGGGCAGCAGCACGGCCGCGTCCGGGAAACCCAGATCGACCGAGACGCTGCCGGTGAGGGCGCTGGCGTCGCGGCTCGCGAGGATGCTGCGGTTGATGTAGCTGGTGACAGAGGTCAGCCGCGTGTTGCCGAAGTCATAGGTGACGTTCAAGTCAGCCATGAACATCTCGTCGCTGAACTCTTCGTCCAGCATCAGGAATTGCTGACGCTCTTCGAAGGTCACCGGCGGACGCGTGGTGGTGAAGGGGTTGGCGAAGAGGTTGAAGCGCTCTTGGCGGTTGAACCCGTTCACTTCCGTGTGCTGGTAGAGGAAACGCGGCGTGATCGAGAGGTTCGGCGTCGGCTGGATGCCGAACGCGAGCCGGATGCCCGAACGCTGACCGTCGTTCACGTCTTCCGTGACGCCGCCGCCTTCGCGGAGCGCGTCGATGAAGCCGCCGTACTCGGTGTGATAACCGACAGCGCGCATCGAGAGCACGCCCGGCACCAGCGGCACGTTGATCATGCCTCTGAGATGGCCGCCTTCGCCGCCATCCTCGATCATGTTGACCTGGCCTTCGATTGATCCTTCGAAGACGTCGAGGTCAGGTTGGTTGGTGATGTAGCGGATGGTGCCGCCGACATTGCCCGAACCGAACAGCGTGCCTTGCGGACCGCGCAGCGTCTCAACGCGATTGAGATCGTAGAGATCGAGATCCGGCGTGAACAACGACAGCGAGATGACCGAGTCATCGAGATAGACGCCGACTTGTTCTTTCACGCCCGGCTGGTCGCGCACGATCTGACCGGCGGACACGCCGCGCAGCGAGACTTGGCTTTGACCAGGCCCCAGGTTTTGGACCGACAAGCCCGCCACGTTGCGGCTCAGGTCTTCCAGGTTGGTCGCGCCACTGCGTTGAATGGCTTCTTCAGTTTGTGCGTTCACTGAGAACGGCACGTCTTGAATGGATTGTGCGCGGTGCGTCGCGGTGACGATGATTTCCTCATCATCCACCGTAGCGTCCTGCGCGGACACTGGCGTTGCCAGCATGGCAATTGCGATCGCACTGACCGCGTATGCCCAACTGCGTCTGCGAGCCATGATTGTTTGCTCCCCTCGTTCGGCGCGCTGCTCCCTTGAGCGCCGAACGATTAGGATTAACCGGGGAACGCCGACCCGCCGTCACAAACGCCTGGGCGGGGAAATGCGCCGCACAATCCGCGCGAAATACGCCTGATCAGACAGGCATATTGTCGATCAAGCGCGTCTTGCCGAGCCAGGCGGCCGCGAGGATGCGGGCGGGCTGCGCCAGGTCGAGGATTGGTGCGAGCGTCTCGGCGTCGCGGATGGCGAGATAGTCGACGCTGGAGAAGCCAGCGGCCGTGATTTGCGCCGCTGCTTCCGCCTCGGCCGCAGCGATTGGTTTGCCCGCGCGAACCGCATCGATCGCGCTGCGCATGATCTGATTGAGGCGCGCCGCGATCTGGCGCTCGGCGGCGTTCAGATAGGCGTTGCGCGAACTCATCGCGAGGCCGTCGGCTTCACGGACTGTTGGGCAGCCTTCGATGGCGACGGGAATGTCGAGATCGCGCGTCATGCGCTTGATCACCTGCAGCTGCTGGTAATCCTTCTCGCCGAAGAACGCCGTGTCCGGCAGCGATTGCAGCAGCAACTTAGTGACGACAGTAGCGACGCCGCCGAAGAAGTGCGGACGAAATTCGCCCTCAAGCGGTGTCGAGACATCGCTGACGATAACGTTGGTGGAGAAGCCTTCCGGATACATCACCGCGCGCTCTGGCGCGTAGAGCAGATCGCAGCCGGCGCTGGCGAGCATTGCCGCGTCGCCCGCTTCGTCGCGCGGGTAGCGCTCGAAATCTTCGTGCGGCGCGAATTGGCGTGGATTGACGAACAGCGTCGTCACCACGCGATCGCATTTTTCTTTCGCGGTGCGAACGAGCGAGAGGTGGCCCTCATGCAGCGCGCCCATCGTCGGCACCAGGCCGACGCGGAGGCCGGCTTTGCGCCAAGCGCCGATTTCGTTTCGCAGCGAAGGCACATCGCGGACGACGGGGAGAGAGGAGGTCATTGCCGTTTCGCAATCCATGGAGGCGGCGTCAGCGTCAAGCCGCTTAAGTGGGCCTTAACCTCGATCAACGAGGTTTAACGCATGTGTGTCGGCGCAGCGGTCAGATTCAAGCCCGCAGCGCCCGTCCAGCTGGGCGGGGCGCGCCGATGAGCCTTGCCTACGCCCATGAGCCCGAAACCGAGCCGCGCCGCGCGCATGTGATCGTCGTCGGCAACCAGAAGGGCGGCGCCGGCAAGTCGACTGTGGCGATGCACGTCATCGTCGCGCTGATGCGGATGGGACGGCGCACGGGCGTGCTCGATCTCGATGTCCGCCAGCGTTCGCTCACCCGTTACATCGAAAACCGCGCCCGCTGGATCGCCGCCCGTGGCGCGCAGATCGCGTCGCCGCAGATCCTCGAACTGCAGGAAAGCGCGCAGCGTTCGCTTGATGAGGCCGAGGCGGAAGAAGATGCAGCGTTTCGCTCGGCGCTGAAGCGCCTCGCCGAAACCTGTGATTTCATCGTCATTGATAGCCCTGGCGGCGACTCGTACCTCGCGCGCCTCGCGCACGCTTGGGCCGACACGCTGATCACGCCGCTGAACGATAGCTTCGTCGACTTCGATCTGTTGGGCGACATCGACGAGAACTGCGCCGAGATCGTGCGGCCGTCGATTTACAGCGAGATGGTCTGGGAGAGCCGCAAGAAGAAGGCGCTCGCGGCGCGCACGCCGATCGACTGGGTGGTGCTGCGCAACCGCACGGCGACGTCGAAGATCGAAGCGAAGAACAAGCAGCGCGTCGGCAAGGCGCTGTCGACGCTCTCGAGCCGCATCGGCTTCCGCATGGCGCCCGGCCTCTCGGAGCGGGTGATCTATCGCGAACTCTTCCCGCAGGGGCTGACGCTGCTCGACCTCGACGGTGAGGGCGTACCTGTCGACATGCGCATGGCGCACGTGGCGGCGCGGCAGGAGCTGCGCGACCTCTTCATCACCCTGAAGCTGCCAGGGTTTGACGGCGAACCGCTGAAATTCTGACGCCAGCGTGGTAACGCCGCTCTTGGGCCGGCTCCGCGCGCGGTCGCGGAGGTAATGTGGTTCCCGTACTGCTTGGGCTGACCCTGATCTTTGGGGTGCTCTTCTTCACACGCTTGGGCGCGGCCTATCGGGCTGAGCTCAGACGCCGTTGGTTGCCCGTCCTGTTCGCGGGTGCAGCATTTCTGTGCCTGCTGCGCGGTCTGATCGGGCCGGCGATCACCTTCGCCAGCCTCTCAGCGCTAACCTGGATTGCGTGGCCTCAGATTGAACGCTGGCGGCAGCCGCGTGCGCCGTCGCCAGCGGAAGACACGCCGGAAGATTTTGCAGCACGGCGCCTCTTAGGTGTCGGGCCGAATGCAACGCCTGATGAAATTCGAGGCGCCTACAGAGCCAAGATGGCGCAAGCGCATCCCGATCGCGGCGGCTCTCATAACGAAGCCGCGCGGCTCACGGCCGCGCGGGATCGTCTGCTGAGGAAGAAGCGCTAGGGGGGCGCCTATTCCATTTCTTCGGTGGTGGCGCCTTCGTCACCTTGGCCGACCGGCTCGTTGATCGGCGCGCGCACCGGCGAGAGCGTCTCGATGACCATGCCTTGGTACATCTGGTAGGGCGAGGGCGGCAGCGGCGTCGCGGCGTTGGCTTGCAGCGTGCCCGGGGCGAGTTGGATGTCCAAGCGGCGCGTCGGCAGCGAGGCGAACTGAGCGGCGTTCGGATCTTCGCGGCGGGCGTACTCTTGGTAGGCGCCTTCGATCAGGTAGGCGACTTGCGCATCGCGGGCAGCCGAGGTCTCGCCGCCGAGGACGACGACGATGACGCGGCGGCCACTGCGCTCAGTCATGGTGGCGAGGTTGAAGCCCGAAGCGCGGGTGTAGCCGGTTTTGATGCCATCAACGCCTTCGACTTGGCCGAGCAGGCGGTTGTGGTTGCGGCCGTTGGCGCGGCGCCACGCGAAGCTCGGCGTCTGGAAGTAGTGGTAATATTGCGGGAAATCGCGCCACAGAGCGAGCGACAGCGTCGCCATATCGCGCGCGGTCGTGCGGTGACGGGTGTCCGGCAGGCCGCTGGCGTTGGCGAAGCGGGTGTTGGTCAGGCCGAGTTCGCGGGCGCGGGCGGTCATGTTCGCCGCGAAGCGCGCTTCGGTGCCGCCAAGGCGTTCGCCGACGAGGGTGGCGACGTCGTTGGCCGACTGGACGACCAGGGCGCGGATGGCTTGTTCAACGGTAATGGAATCGCAGCCGCGGCGGCGCGAGCAGGCGAGGCCCAAGCGTGACGGGGGCTGGCGCACGGCGTTGCGGGAGGCGGTCATCCGCGTGTCCATGCTGATGTCGCCGCGTTCGATAGCTTCGAACAGCATATAGAGCGTCATCATCTTTGTGAGCGACGCCGGGTACCGGGCCTCATCGGCCTGATCCTCGAGCAGCACCTCATTGGTGCGTGCGTCCATGACGATCGCCGCATAGCGATCCTGAGCCATGGCGGGTGCAGCCGCGCCCAACGCAAAGAGCGCCACGAAGGCGCCCGCAACCATCCGCATCTTTGCAAAACCCGCTGACGTCATAAGGCGTTCAATCCCGCACAAGTACGGACTATTTCAGGCAATTCGCGTGCCGTGCAGCTTACAGATTCATTAGACCCCGTTAAGACGCAGTTGCAGCCCAGGGTTAATGTCTCCGGCGTGGCGAAACTGATTCAGTCCTGCACGTAGAGGGTGTGGAAAACGTGGTTAACGCCAAATGAACGAAACGCAGGGAACATGCGGAAACGCAGGCCTGGGCGTCATGTTGCGTTGCAGCAAATTTATCGTTGACTTCGCAGGTGCAGCATAACATATAGGGATCACAGAGTCGCCGTCCCCCGGCGGCTATCCAGTAATTCTGGGCCGGCAGCGGCCTAGGCAACCTGAACGGAGACCATAATGGCCACTGCGAAGACCGCCCCCCGCGCCGCCAAGACGGCAACGGAAGCTTTCGAAACCTTCACCGCCACGTCGACCGAAACGGTCCGTGAGAACATCGACCGCAGCATCGCGGCGTTCTCGGAAGCGTCGTCTTTCGGCAAGCAAAACATGGAAGCCTGGCTGGCTTCGGCTACCGCCGCGCAAAAGGGCTTCGAAATGCTCTCCGCGCGCGCCGTCGCCTACCAAAAGGCCGCGCTTGAGAGCCATGTCGCCGCTACGAAGTCGCTCATGACCTCGAAGAGCGTGCAAGAGTTCGCTGAAAAGCAAAACGACTACGCCAAGGGCGCCTTCGAAGCCTATGTCGCGGAAGTGACTGAAGTTTCTGAACTTGTCCAAGGCCTGGCCAAGGAAACGCTGCAGCCGATCAACGAGCGCGTGAACGCCGTTGGCCAGCTCGTCCAGAACGTCGGCCGCTAAGAAATACCGCTTCGGGAGCGCTGCTCCTGAGGGGCTGAACAGGGATGGGCCTGGCTCGAACGAGCCGGGCCCATTTCTTTTGCATTCGCGCCATAGGCTGCCAGCGCTAGAGCGCAAGCCCTTTCAAACGCGCGCCCGATCCATAAATTGTTCAGCATGTGAGCGAAGGCTCATGGGTGGACGAGTCGGTCCAGGCTCCAACGAACGGGCTTCAATGAGCGGCGGCGGCTATTGGGATGAAGGTGAAGGAGAAGGCGGGGCCGATGGCCGCGCCGGAACCCAAACTGTCACCCGCACAAAAAAGCCATCGCTCTACCGTGTGCTGCTGCTGAACGACGACTACACGCCGATGGAATTCGTCGTCTACGTTCTCGAGCGCTACTTTCAGAAGACGCGCGAGGAGGCGACCACGATCATGCTGCACGTCCACCAGAACGGCGTGGGACTGTGCGGTGTGTTCACCTACGAGGTGGCTGAGACGAAGGTCGCCCAAGTTTTGGATCTCGCGCGGCGGAATGAACACCCGCTGCAATGCACGATGGAAAAGGAATAACGTCGAATGGCGACATTCTCCCGTACGCTTGAGCACACTCTGCGCCGTGCGCTGTCGCTAGCGACAGATCATAGCCACGAATACGTGACGCTTGAGCACTTGCTGCTTTCGCTGGTCGATGACGACGATGCGTCGGGCGTGATGCACGCCTGCAAAGTCGATCTCGATAAGCTCCGGCAGAATTTGGAATCGTATCTCGAGAACGAACTCGACGCGCTGCGCGTGCAGAACCGCGAGCACGAAGAGCCGCGCCCGACGGCCGGCTTCCAGCGTGTGCTGCAGCGGGCGATGTTGCACGTTGACTCAAGCGGCGGCCGCGAAGTGACCGGCGCCAACGTGCTGGTAGCGCTGTTCAGCGAACGCGAAAGCCACGCCGCCTACTTCCTGCAGGAGCAGGATATGACCCGCTATGACGCGGTGAACTTCATCGCCCACGGCATGCCCAAGCGCGCAGGCGCGGCGCAACCGCGCCCGGTCCGCGGCGCCCAAGAAGGCGAAGACGGCGAGCGCGTGGTGAAGCAGGGCAGCGAGGCGCTCGCCGCTTACTGCGTGAACCTCAACAAGAAGGCGAAGGAAGGAAAGATCGATCCGCTCATCGGCCGCGAAGCCGAAGTGCTGCGCGCGATCCAAATTCTCTGCCGCCGTCAGAAGAACAACCCGCTGCTGGTCGGCGATCCGGGCGTTGGCAAGACGGCGATCGCCGAAGGCCTGGCGCGCAAGATCAACGAAAAGCAGGTGCCGGAAATTCTGGCCGACGCGACGATCTTCTCGCTCGATATGGGTTCGCTGCTCGCTGGCACGCGCTATCGCGGTGACTTCGAAGAGCGCTTGAAGAGCGTGATGAAGGAGCTGGAGAACCACCCGAAGGCGATCCTCTTCATCGACGAAATTCACACCGTGATCGGCGCAGGCGCCACGAGCGGCGGCGCGATGGATGCGTCGAACTTGCTAAAGCCGGCGCTGCAAAGCGGCCAGCTCCGCTGCATGGGCTCGACCACGTACAAGGAATATCGCCAGCACTTCGAGAAGGATCGCGCTCTGGCGCGGCGCTTCCAGAAGATTGACGTCAACGAGCCGTCGATCCCGGATACGATCAAGATCCTGATGGGTCTGAAGCCGTACTTCGAAGAGTATCACAAGGTGAAGTACAGCGACGACGCGATCAAATCGGCGGTCGAGCTGTCGGCGCGTCACATCGGTGACCGCAAGTTGCCGGATAAAGCGATCGACGTGATCGACGAAAGCGGCGCCTCAATGATGTTGCTGGCGCCGAAGGATCGCAAGCAGACGATCGACGTTGATGACGTCGAAGCCGTGGTTGCGCGCATGGCGCGCATCCCCCCGAAATCGGTCACCAAGAACGACGCCGAAATGCTGGCCTCGCTCACCGGCGATCTGAAACGGGTGGTGTTCGGTCAGGACGATGCGATCGATCAGCTTGCCGCGGCCATCAAGATGGCGCGTGCGGGTCTGCGCGAGCCGCAGAAGCCGATCGGTTCTTACCTGTTCGCGGGTCCCACTGGCGTCGGTAAAACCGAAGTCGCGCGTTCGCTGGCCAACATCATGGGCATCGAGCTCCTGCGCTTCGACATGTCGGAGTACATGGAACGCCACACGGTGAGCCGCCTGATCGGCGCGCCTCCGGGCTATGTTGGCTACGATCAGGGCGGGCTGCTCACGGACGGCGTAGATCAGCATCCGCACTGCGTGCTGTTGCTCGACGAAATCGAGAAGGCGCACCCGGATCTGTTCAACATCCTGCTGCAAGTGATGGATCACGGCTCGCTCACTGACGCGAACGGCAAGAAGGTCGATTTCAGGAACGTTATCCTGATCATGACCACCAATGCCGGCGCGGCGGATGCGGCCAAGCAAGGCATCGGCTTCGGCGCGGGCAAGAAGGACCACATGAATGATGAGGCGATCAAAAACCTCTTCACGCCTGAGTTCCGCAACCGCCTAGACGCGACGATTCACTTCAACGGCCTCGCGCCAGAAGTGGTTCGCAACGTCGTGCAGAAGTTCATCATCCAGCTCGAAGGCCAACTGGCCGAGCGCAACGTCCAGATCGAGATCACGGACAAGGCCGCCGATTGGCTCGCCAAGCGCGGCTACGATGAAAGCTTCGGCGCACGTCCGCTGGCGCGCATCATCAACGAGCACGTGAAGAAGCCGATGGCTGACGAACTGCTTTTCGGCAAGCTGAAGGACGGCGGCATCGTCAAGATCGACGTCGATCCGGCCGATGGCGAGAAGCTGAAGTTCACCTACACGCAAGAATCGCGTGGGCTGCTGAGCTTTGGCCGCAAGCCTGAGAAGGCGTAAGCAGAAGACAAGGCCTCCAAGGCGAGAGCGGCGGTTCCGAAACCCGGAGCCGTCGCTTTCGTTTGCTTGCGAGTTCGTGCAATTCTACGGAGAAATCGAGGGGTGCCGGTGATGTCCACTTGTCCGAAATGCCAAGCCGCGATGAAGCGTGGATTCACGCTTGATCACACATACGGCTACCTGGCCGTGTCGACTTGGGTCGAAGGGGAGCCACAGAAGAGCTTCTGGGCCGGCATCAGCACGCGCGGACGGAAGGCGCTGCCAATTGAAACGTGGCGCTGCAGCAAATGCGGATTTCTTGAGAACTACGCGAAGGACTAACCGATGTGGCGCGGGTTCGTTTCGTTGCTAGTGCTCGGCGCCTGCGCCAGCGCGTCTGCGCAGAGCGCTCCGTTGCCGATGGCGTTATGCGCCGGATGGGAAGGCGAGCGCGTCTGCGAGTTGTTGCAGGAAGACGCGCAGATCCGCGTGCTTCTCTGCACCTTCCCGCCTGGCGTAGGGCACGAGATGCACTATCACGCGCCGCACTTCGGCTACGTGCTTGAGGGCAATAGCGTGATGCGGATCACGACGGCGTCGGGCGTTGTCGATCGCCCGGTGCAGGCGGGAACGTCGTTCTCCAACGACGCGGAAATTCAGCACGCGGCGCTTAACGTCGGCGAAGAGACGACGCGCTACCTCATTATTGAGAAAAAGTACGCCGATCATCGCCCGCCCGAGGCGGTGGCGCCGGGATTGTGCGCGACTTGATCCCTGCTACGCTGCACGCGGGGAGCACTAATGGCTGATCTTTCGATTGAACAACTCGTGCCGTTTGAGCGGTCGCGCGAGGATCAGGGGTGGGCGCGCTGGTTGGCGCGCGGCATCGATTCAGTTCTGATTTTGCCGGGCGTGTTCGTGGTCGTGATCGCGATCAGCATCGGCGTCGAGCTTGGCCGGCTGCCGGTTGAGTTCATCACGTGGACTGAAAACGACCTCATGGCGACGGTGGGCGAGATTGCGCTCACCTTCCTGCTGTTCTTGCTGTGGGAGCCACTGTTCATCAGCAACACTGGCACGACGCCGGGCAAATGGATCATGGGCGTCTCCGTTCATCGCGAAGACGGCAAGCGCATAGGCTTCTTCACCGGCATCGCGCGTTATCTCTGGGTCTGGGCAGTCGGGCTTGGACTCTTCATTCCGCTGGTGGCGCTGATCTGCATGCTGATCGCGCGCTCGAAGTTGATCGCAGATGGCTGGACCGCGTGGGACGAAGGCCTGAAGCTGCAAGTGACGCACAAGAAGCGTCACCCCATCGTGTGGGTGCTGGTGATCGTGGTGGTGCTTGGCGTCAACATCGGCGTCGCGATCCTCAGCCGCTTGCCGGCTTAGAGCGCCGCCGCGATCTCGCGCGCGATTTGCTGCAGTTCGCCGATGTCGGCTTGCTGGCCGTGATTGTGGCCGGCGAGGCGCTGGCCGGCGTAACGCGGGATGATGTGGAAGTGCAGGTGGAAGATCGTCTGGCCTGCATCCTCGCCATTGAATTGTGTGACGGTAACGCCATCCGGCTTCAGCGCTTTCTCGGTGGCGATGGCGATTTTTTGGACGCGCTCCATCAACGGCGCCACGCGATCGGCCGGTAGGTCGAGAAAGTTTCGCGCCTTCACGTCCTTCGGCACGACGAGCACGTGGCCGCGCGTTTGCGGGAAGATATCCATGAAGGCGAGGACCTCGCCGTCCTCGTACACCTTCACCGACGGGATTTCGCCGCGCAGAATTTTCGCGAACAGGTTATCGTCGTCGTAGGTTCCGTGCAGGCTCATCGATGCGCTCCTAGGCGGAGACTTAGCGCGCGGGAAGGCGCCTGCGCTAGTCGTCGAAGCCGACGAATACCGCTGCGTCCTTCACACTCTTGCGCTCGGAAACCACAGCATTGGCCGGAAAGCTGTCGTCCGGCCAGCCGAGGGCGATGCTCTTCATGATGACTTGATCGTCGGCAATGCCCGCATGCTCGCGCACGACGGGGGATTGCATGATGCCCTGGCTGTTGATCACCGCGCCCAGCCCGCGTGACCATGCGGCGTTCACCAGCGCATTCGTGACCGCGCCGCAATCGAACGGCGTGTCGTCGCTGCCGTCGAGCACGCGATCGTAGGTGACGATCACGCAAACAGGCGCGTCGAACTGGCGGAAACCGCGCAGCACCCAATCTTGGCGCCGCTCCGCGTCTTCGCGGGCGATGCCCATGGCGGCGAACAATTGCTTGGCGACGCCAATCTGCCGCTCACGGTGCGGGCCGGCGAACGCAGGCCCAGTCCGAAACTCGCGCGACTGTGGGACGCCCGCCACCATGCGTTCTGTGTTGCCAGCGCGGATGCGGTTCAAGGGCTCACCGGTGATGACGTAGAAATTCCACGGCTGCGTGTTCATCGATGACGGCGCGCGCATCGCCAGCGCGAGGATCTCCTCGATCAGTTCTCTTGGCACCGGGTCCGGCTTGTAGCCGCGTATGCTCCGGCGCCCGAGGATTACATCGTCAAAATTCATGTGGTTCTTTCAGCACAATCTGCGTCCCTTCTCCTGGAGAAGGTGGCCCGAAGGGCCGGATGAGGTTTACTGTCGTATCCAACTCTAGCGCGCTTAAACCTGATACACCGGTAAACCTCACCCGTCGTTCGCTAGCGCTCACCGACACCCTCTCCCTAACCGGGAGAGGGGACGAAAACCGGGGATACGCCGCGCCTCTATCCAACACTCTTCCGTGGAAAAGCCTTGCCGCTCAAGCGCTGCGTCAAAATCAATCCGACAGGCTCGCGCCGCCCGTAAACTCGCGCGCATGCGTTTGAACGCCCCACCCATCTCCGAGCCACGCCTCCAGCGGTATCACCGCTGGATGTTGCTGTGGCTGAAATGGTTCGCGGCGTTCTTGGTGCAGGCCGGCGCGCTCGCCCCGTTTTCGCGTCAGGCAACGCAGATCGCGCACCAATGGCTGGATCGCATCGAGCGCATACTCGTTGGCATTGTGCTGGTCCGTGCCGCGAAGCGTGTCCGCACTATCCCCGCGCTCAAACATTCAACCCACCGGCGCACCGAGACACATATGAGCCGCGCCATTATTGGCTCTGCCATGCGCCGCGCTTTGCGGCCGAAGCGTCTCGATCAGCGCATCGCCGCGCTCTCGCAAGATGTCCAAGGCCTCGTCGCGCGTCTCCTGAAGCGCTTGCCCCGCGGCCTCACGCGCCGCCGCCCAATTCGCGTGCGCCGGGACATGTGTAGCGACGCACGCGCGCTTGCTGGCGACAACGCCGTGCTCTTGGCGGACACGTCGTGACCTATGGAGCGCCGGTGCCCTCGCCGGCACACGCTATTTCAACATCCGCAAACCTCGCCAAGCTCAACAAAAGAGCCGGCGAGGGCGCCGGCGCTCCGTGCAGATCAAGTCGCCGGCGATTGCACGTTGCGCACGATCTTCAAGAGCGTCTTGCGCGGCAAAAATTTCACAAGGCCAGCCTGAAACGAGTTCGCCGCGCCGGTGACCACCACGGGGCGGTTGTTCTTCCACGCATTGTAGCCCGCGCGTGCGACGGGCGCGGAGGGCACGGCTTTGCTGCGTTTGCCGAGATTGGTTTTGCCAGTGCCGGCGCGTTCGCGGAACTTGGAAACGGTTGGGCCGGGGCAGAGGCAGCTGACTTTCACACCGGTTCCGCTCGCTTCTTCCCACATCGCTTCGGAGAACGAGAGCACGTAGGCCTTGGATGCGTAATAGTTCGCCATTAGTGGGCCAGGCTGAAACGCGGCGGTGGACGCGACGTTCAACACGCCGCCGCGGCCATTGGCGATCATGCGATCCCAATAGAGGTAAGTGAGTTCGACGAGCGTGCGGACGTTGAGATCGATCATGCCGAGTTGCGTCGGCAGATCGGACGAGGTCAGCGCGCCGGCGTGGCCGTAGCCTGCATTGTTGACGACGACGTCGACGTTCAGGCCCTTCTCGGCGATCTTTGCAGCGACGGCGGAGCCTGCGCCGAAAGCGCCCAAGTCTTGCGGGATCACGTGCGCTTTCACGCCGTATGCGGCGGAGAGGCGGTTGGCGACTTCCTGCAGCGGTCCCTCGCTGCGGGCGGTGAGGATGAGGTCGTAGCCGTCCTTGGCGAAGCATTCGGCGAGGTCAACGCCGATGCCGGCGGAGGCGCCCGTAACCAAAGCCGTCTGGCCTTCGCCAGGTTTACGTCGCGCCATCTTGCCTCTCCCGTTTTTCGCGCGCGACGATAGGCGTGTGCGGTTCCTGGTTCCAACACAAAGCGCGAGCCGTGCTAGGAGGGGCGCATGAGCGCCAACGAGTTCAAGCTCAACGAAGACGAGAAACCGTTCGATCCGCCCGACGCTGACAAGCCGAAGGCGGCGCGGCCGCGTGACGCCGCAACGCTCATCCTCGTGCGCGGCGGGCGCGAGGTCATGATGGGCCAGCGCTCGAAGGGCCACGTCTTCATGCCCGACAAATGGGTGTTTCCCGGCGGCCGGGTCGATCCGGGCGACGCCCGCGCCAGGGCGGCGACAGAGCTAACGGCTGAGACCGAGAGCCTCTTGAAAAAGGGTACGATCAGCCGCCGGCCGCCCCGGGCATTCGCCCTGGCGGCGACCCGGGAGACGCTGGAGGAGGCGGGATTGACCGTGGGCGGGCCAGGAGGCCCCGAGCTGGACAAGCTCAGCTTCATCGCTCGCGCCATCACGCCGCCCTACCGGCCGAGGCGCTTTGACGCCCGGTTCTTCATGGCCGACGCCGAGGCGGTCCTGGCCGACGATAAGCCGGCCGAGGGCGAAGAATTGCTGCACGTACGGTGGTTTAGCCTCGAAGAGGCCAAGGCGCTGGACCTGCCGTCTATCACCCGCTTCGTGCTTAAGGAGGTCGAGGCGCGGCTGGCTGGGGAGGCGGTTCAGCCCCCATTCCTGCGCTGGAGCCGGGGTTCGCACACGCTGGAGCGGCTTACGAGTTGACTTTAGGGCGTTCGCCCGTATTTTCCGCCGCTTCCTTGAACCCAGAGAATTCCGAGCCCGACCATGGCTAAGCCGACTGTCATCAAGATCCGCCTGAACTCGTCGGCGGACACGGGCTATTTCTACGTGACGAAGAAGAACCCGCGCACGAAGACCGAGAAGCTCAAGTTCAAGAAGTACGACCCGATTGCGAAGAAGCACGTCGAGTTCGTCGAAGGCAAAATTAAGTAAGCTTGCGCTGCTCGCGCTTACTGCTGCTGCAAACTCGCTGGATCTAAACCCATCGCTTTGATGAGCGGTTCAAATGCGCTTGCCTGACCGGTGGGGCGGCCGAGTGTCATGCCGCCATCGACGACGAGCGCTTGCCCAGTCACGAAACTCGAACCGTCCGACGCGAGATAAAGCGCCGCCTCAGCAATGTCGTTCGGCATGCCGGCTTTCGGAATAGGCTGCGCATTCTTCGCGACTTCCGCGACGCCCTGCACGGTTTGATCCGCGACTTGCGTTGCCAAGCCAATGGCGCGCGCAAAGATCGGCGTCGCGATGAAGCCTGGGCAAATGCAATTCACGCGAATGTTTGAAGGTCCGAGTTCACCGGCGGCGATCAACGTCATGTGTCTGATCGCAGCTTTCGCGACTGAGTAGAGGTAGGGGCCATAGCCCAATTGCAGGCTGGCGATCGAAGCGGTCGAGATGATTGAGCCGCCGCCTTGCGCGCGCATGATTGGCGCGGCGTGCTTGATGCCGAACATCGCGGCGCGCACGTGCAAATGCATGACGGCGTCGAAGCTTTCGGCGGTGACGACTTCGGCACCTTCGCCCATCGTGGCCGTGCCGGCATTGTTGAAGATGCAGTCGAGCTTGCCGAACTCCTTCGTGGCCAGCGCAATCGCGGCTTTGATGTCGTCTTCCTTGGTGACGTCGCAGCGTAAGTAGCGGAGCGCTGGCCCATGCTCCTCGACCATGCGCGCGCCCTTATCGTCCTGGATGTCGGCGGCGACGACCTTGGCGCCTTCCTTCACAAACAGATCGACCGTGCCGCGGCCAATGCCCGACGCCGCGCCGGTGATGACGGCGACTTTTCCTTCAAGACGGCCCATGAACGTTTCCTCGATTGTTATTTTGGGTAGAGCAGCATTTGCGTGCAGCGGAAGAGGGCGATGGTTTTGGCCGTAGCTTCCGCTGTCACAACAGCGTCCCATACCTGTGTGGTGCGGCCACCGTGCACGAGCTTGGCTTCGACGCCAACGCCGCCTTCGCGCGAGGTGCCGAGAAAGTTGCTCTTCAACTCTATCGTGGTGAAGTTCTGCGCGCCCTCGGGCCGCGAGATGATGCAGCCATAGCCGCAGGAGCTATCAGCCAGGGCGATGACGCTGGCGGCATGCAGGAATGTGTTTGGCGCCAAATGGTGCGGCTTGATGTCGAAGTGGCCTTTGACAAAGCCGGGCCGCGCTTCGAGCCACTCCAGGCCAAGGTGATCTGGTAGGAAGCCTTTCTGCCGCTCGGTCAGTTGTTGAACGTAATTCGCCTCGCTCATCTCAATTTCTCCGCAGCCCGTGCTAGTATGGGTCCATGACGCAACGCCAAGTCAAAGCCGCCGTTCTGCTGATCGGAGATGAAATTCTCTCCGGCCGGACGCAGGACATCAATCTGCAAGCGATCGCCAAGTATCTCGGGCCGATGGGCGTGCAGATCGCGGAAGCGCGCGTCGTGGCCGATGTGCAGGGCGAGATCGTTGAAGCCGTCAACGCGCTGCGCGCCAAGTACGATTACGTGTTCACCACCGGCGGCATTGGCCCCACGCACGATGACAAGACCGCTGATGCGGTGGCGGCGGCGTTCGGCGTCGGCATTGATGTGCGCGACGATGCGCGGGCCATTTTGGAAACGCACTATAAAGGCCGCACGACGCTGAATGAATCGCGCCTGCGCATGGCGCGGATTCCGGATGGCGCGACGCTGATCGACAATCCGGTTTCGAAGGCGCCGGGTTTTCAGCTTGGCAATGTGTTCGTGATGGCCGGCGTACCATCGATCATGCGCGGCATGTTGCAAGATATCGGTCATCGCGTCGAAGGCGGCGCCATCGTGCGATCCCGCACCGTTCGCGCCAAGGGCGTGCCGGAGGGCGATATTGCTGATGGTCTCGGCGCGCTTGAGAAGGCATCCAACGGCGTGGTGACATTCGGATCCTATCCATGGTTCACGCCGGAAGGGTTCGGCGTTCACCTGGTGGCGCGTTCGGCGGACGCGGAAGCGCTCGAGAAAGCGGCGAACGATATCATGGAGATGATCCGCGCGCGCGGCGCGGAGCCGGAAGAGGTCACCGAAGCGAGCTAGGCGAACAAGCCCGCCGCGAGATTGATCGTCAGCGCCAAAATCACGGTGTTGAACACGAACGCGAGCCCGCCGTGGAGCGTGACAATGCGGCGTATCGGTTTGGCGGAGATCTGAATGTCGGCGGTCTGCGCCGCGACGCCGATGACCAGCGCGAAGTGGAAGAAGTCCGCGAAGTCGGGCGCCTCGCCGCCGGGGAAGATGAGGCCTTGGCGGATGCCGCCGCCTTCGGCGGGACCGTAATATTCGTGCGCGTAGTGCTTGGCGAAGCTGGTGTGAACGAAGAGCCACGAGATCGCTACGGTTATGAACACGAAAGCGACGTGCGCGTTCTTGGTCATGCCGGGTTCGAGCTTTGATTGAAGCTCGAGGATGATGGCGGTGAGGCTCGCGAGCACGCCAGCGAGCGACACGAACAGCACAAAGTAGCGGCCTTCATCGACCTCGGCCGCGTGTTCGATCATGTGCTGTGAGGTGATGCCGCGCGTTTGCAGCCAAACCGTCGCTAGGTAGACGCCCAGCGCGACGTCCCAGGCGATCAGCATGCGCGTGAGATCGGCGTAGTCGTTCTCAGTGAGCGCAAGCGCGATGCCCAATCCCAGGCCAGCGGCGAGCGCCAGCATCAGCGGCGTATGCCGCCAGAAAGCGCGCAACCATGCCATCATGAGCGCGCCCAGACGGCGTGGATGACTTCACATCGCGTCTCAAAGCCGAGGCTTTTGTAGAGCGCGATGGCGGTGGTGTTGTCGGCGTAAGAATGGAGGAAGGGCGTTGCGCCGTCGGCGATGATGCGCGCGCCGACGGTGCGCATGAGGGCGGCGCCATATCCGCGTCCACGATAGTCCGGGTGCGTGCAGACCGCGCTGATTTCGATGAAGCCATCGGTTTGCAAACGCTCGCCGGCCATGGCGACGAGTTGGCCGTTGTCACGGATGCCAGCGAAGCGGCCGAGCGCATGCGTCCGCGTGCGGAAGGGGCCGGGGCGCGTGAGCGTGGCGAGCGCGAGCATTTCGGCTGCGTCCGCGTCGCCGAGTTGCTGGATTTGAAAGCGCTTGTCGCTTTTCGTCATCTCGCGCGCGACCATCTGCACGCCAAGCGCGCTCATGGTGACGGTGACGCCGGATGGCGGCTGCGGCGGGCCGACTTGCAGCAACGAGATGTCGCCGTCCTCAGGCACTAATGCGCCAAGCGCTGCGACGGACGAGGGCGACGCATCGGGTGCGGCCGCAAACGGGCTGACATCGCTGACGAAGCGTTTGGCGTCGCTGCCGCCTTCGCCAAAGTGCGCCAGGCGCGAGCCGAGGGCGCTCCAGATTGGATTGTCGAGGGGGTGGCTGGTCACGGCGCTGGCATTTTATCGCCTGCGCGCGGCAACTTCTAGCTCATGAATGGTGCGAGCGGCGGGAGTTGAACCCGCATAGCCTTGCGGCCTACGGATTTTAAGTCCGCTGCGTCTACCAGTTTCGCCACGCTCGCACGCGGGGGCATATGTCTCAAATTGCCGGGCTTAGTCCAGCTGTTACGGCGTCAGCACCACGCGGCCGAGCACTTTGCCGGCGCGCAAATCCTCGATGGCGCTGTTGGCTTGGTCGAGCGGCCGTTCGTGCATCGGTGGCGCGGGGATGGCGCCTTGGCGCATGAGCGTGATGAGTTCGCGCGCTTCGTCGAGGCGGCCGACATAGGAGCCGATGATCGAGAATGGCTTCAGGGGTAACGATGCGAGCGGTAGCTGCGCTTTGCCGCCGAAGAGTCCGACGATGATGTACTTGCCGCCGCGCCGGAGTGCGGCCGTGCCAAAGCCGAACGTCGCCGGCGCGCCGACGAAATCGATTGCCGCGACTGCCGCGCCTCTGCGTGCGACGACCTCTTTCCACGCGTCCGGTGTTGGATCGATGGCTTCGACAGCGCCGTATTGCAACGCGGCTTCGCGTTTGCTGGCGTCGATGTCGGCGGCGATGATCGGATTGGGCAGTACGCTTTTCGCGAGCGCCATTGCCATGAGGCCGACGCCGCCCATGCCGAGTAACAGCACGGGCTGATCCGGCGGCGGCGTACCGATCTTCTTCAATGCGGAATAGGCGGTGAGGCCAGAACACATGGCGAGCGCGCCGAGACCGGGCGCGAGCTCGCCGATCGGGATGAGCGCGTCGGCGAAGGGGACATGCACGTATTCAGCCATGCCGCCCCATTGGGCGACGCCGAGCGCGCGGCGTGGCTGTGCGATGCAGAGCTGCTGATCGCCGGCGCGGCAGGTGTCGCACGCGTTGCAGCCGAGCCAGGGATAAACAGCGACGCGCGTGCCGACGGCGGGCGAGTTCACGCCTTCGCCAAGCTCCGCGACTTCGCCTTCAATCTCGTGACCGAGCACGGCGGGCATAGTGATGGTGACGGGCTGATGCACATCGCCAAAATCGAAATAACCGTCGTGAAGGTGCAGATCGGAATGGCAGAGGCCGGCGCGCGATACGCGCACTAGCGCCTCGCCCGGGCCAGGCTTTTGTGGCGTGAGATCCATCGGCGTTAGCGGCGCGCCGAAGGCCGTCATTGCTTGCGCTTTCATGCCGCCACTATCGGACGGCGGCGCGTGTTTGCAAGGCTTAAGCGGCCAAGCGGAACGTCGCGCTGTCTTGCTGCGTCAGGCGGCCGTTGATCGCGAGAAATTGGATCGCCTCATCGGTGGTGATGATGAAGCGATTGATGCGAATGAAGTCGGCGATAATCGTACGGAGTTCGTCGGTGGACGCTGATCGGCGGCCGCCGAGTTTCACCAGCACATGCTCGAAGAGCGCAGCGCCGGCGCGGGGCGTGATGGCAGGGCCTAAGGTCTGGGCAAAGAACATGTCGGCTGCTCCATGTGTGGCGCGGCTCAGGGTGGACTGATTCAGCGCAAACGCGGCATGGTGCGACTGTGCTTGGCCCTGAGTCGCTTCCCATGTTGCCGCCTGCGCTCGACTATGCGGGCGTGACGATCTTTGCGCTGACGGGTGCGCTCGCCGCCGCGCGTGACAGGCAAGACATCGTCACGTTCTGGTTCTTTGCGGTCGTTACCGGCATCGGCGGCGGAACGTTGCGCGATTTGCTGATCGGCGCGCCGGTGTTTTGGATCGGCGATGCAACGTATCTCGGCATCGGCTTGTTCGCAGCAATCGCGGTGTGGTTCGCGGCGCCGCGGCTCGAGCGCTTGAAGACGCTGATCTGGCTCGATGCCATCGGACTTGCCGTCTATGCGGTGATTGGCGCCGCTAAGGCGATCTCGTTCGGCGTCGGACCGTTTGTGGCCATCGCGATGGGCGTGCTGACGGCGTGCTTCGGCGGCGTCATCCGCGACGTGCTGGCCGAGCAGCCTTCGGCGCTGCTGAAGCGTGAGATCACGATTTCGGCCGCCTTGCTCGCCGCGGCGGGCTTCGTGGCTTTGAATTTTGCCGGTGTTCCGCCGCTTTGGGCGGGCGTTGCCGGGGCGGTCGCGGGTTTTGGATTGCGCGCCGGCGCCATACATTATGGCTGGGCGCTGCCCGCGTTCGGAGACCAACGTGACGAAGGAAAAGCTTGAGCTTGTCGAAGTCAGCCCGCGCGACGGGTTGCAGAACGAGCCGGACATCGTCTCGACCGAAAACAAGCTCGCGCTGATCGATCACATCCTGGCGGCGGGCTTTCGGCGGCTGGAAGCAGGCAGTTTCGTCAATCCGAAGAAGGTGCCGCAAATGGCGGACGGCGACGCAGTGTTCGCCGGGCTGCCGAAGCATGCGGATGCGACGTACATAGCGCTGGCGCTGAATCTGCGGGGCGTGGAGCGCGCGTTGGCGGCGGGCGCGAAGGAGATCAACTACGTCTTCTGCGCGTCGGACGGTTTCTCCATTCGCAACAATGGCGGCTCGGTGGACGAGACGTTCAACGTTTGGCCGGAAGTGGCTGCGACAGCGAAGGCGGGCAGTGCGCGTTTGTCGGCGACCATCTCGACGGCGTTTGGCTGCCCGTTCGATGGCGAAGTGCCGGTGGCGCGGGTTGTTGATGTGGCTGAGCGCTGCATGAGCGAGGGCATCTTCGAACTGGCGCTTGCGGATACGATCGGCGTTGCGTCGCCAGCGGATGTGCATGAGCGCTTTCGCGCTGTGAAGCGCTCGACGCCGTCTCACATCCAATTGCGCGCGCATTTTCACAATACGCGCAACACCGCGCTCGCGAACGCCGTCGCTGCGGTCGAAGAGGGCGTGCGCGTCTTGGATGGCTCGCTTGCCGGCATTGGCGGCTGCCCGTTTGCACCGGGTGCGGCAGGCAACGTGCCGACGGAGGATCTGCTCTACATGTTCAACCGCATGGGCTTTGATACGGGCGTCGATCTCGATCGCGCTGTTGAAGCGGCGAAATTCATCGGCGGCGTGCTGGGGCGGAAGACGCCAGGCATGGTCAGCCGCGCGCCGAAATGGCCGGGCTAAAGGGGGACGTTTTGGCAAAGCTGGCGATGGTAAGCGCGCTGCTGGTGGCGGCGTGGCACATAGCGATGTTGGTGATCGGCGGGGCGACGTTTCCCGGATACGATCACGTCCGCCAGTTCATCTCTGAAATGGGCGCAACGGGTGCGCCGTATGGTTTTGAGGTGAGCTGGTTCGGCTTTGCGCCGATCGGGGTTTTGATGGCCGCCTTCGCGATCTTGGCATGGCTCGCGGCTCCGCGCTCCGTGCTTTTCACTTTGGGGTCGATCGGGATCTTTGCATACGCGGTCGGGTATGTGGGGACTGCGGTCTATCCGTGTGACTACGGCTGCCGGCCCGAAAATCCAACTGCCACGCACCAGTTGCATCTTTTGTTCGGGCTGGTGAGCTATTTGTTTGCGCCGCTCATGTTGTTGCTGCTCGCGCTCGCTGTGCGGAAGTGGCCGAATGCTGCCTGGCTCTTCGTTGTTGGCGTTGTCGCGGCGATCGGTGCGCTGGGCGGCTTGCTGACGTTCGATCCGTCGTCACCGTTTGTCGGTCTTTCACAGCTTAGTATCGAAGCCAGCGTGATCGCTTGGATCGTCGCGTGCGGGTTTTATCTTGGCCTACAAAAGCGAACGGCCGCTCCGTAGAGCGGCCGTTGCCTCACATCGTGATGACGTAGATCAGAGTTCGCGGCCGATCGTGATCACGAACGCGCTGTCGTAGCTCGACTCGCCGTACGTGTAGGCTTCGATGTCCGAACCCGCGTCGATGTCGGTGTCGTGATAGCGAAGGTCGATCTGGAAGCCGTGCATCGCCCATTCGGCGCCGACGTTCCAGGTGCCGTAGTCGTCTTCGGTGCCTGGGCCGTTCGGCTCTTCGATGGATTGATTGCCGTAGGCGCCATTGATGGAGAACGCTTCGGTGACTTCGTAAGAAGCGTTCACTTCCCAATAGGTCGCGTCGCCGGTGTCGCCGAAGTTTTCCGGCGCGTAGTAGACAGCGGCGCCAGCGGTGAATTGCTCGGTGAAGTCGTGGCTCGCGGCGATCTTGCCTTCGAAGTAATCGAACTCGGCGCCGTCATCGTCCGCGCCCGGATAGAAGTAGCCGATAACGCCGAAATCCCAGTCGATCGGGCCGGTCGACGGCGTGAAGCCGCCATACACGTCAAGCTCGAGGCCTTCAGAGACGTTCGAACCCCAGGCGCCAACGTACCAAGCGTCAGAAGCCCAATCGATGCCGCCTTGCAGAGCCGGGCCGTTGTCGGAAAGGGAGATGCCGCGGAAAACGTAATCGCTGGTGATTGCGACGTTCGCGGTGACAGTGCCCTCAGCGCTTGCAACGCCAGCACCGGCCGCCGTCGCCAACATGGCGAGACCAATGACCTTCTTCATAGCCAGATTTCCTCTATAGCCGCGCGGCGTCCCCGCGTGTGGAAGGGAAAATCTCTTGGTAACGTAAACGCCTGGTTAAGCAGTGTGACGTCTGCGTACAGATTCGGACGCATCCTATGTGGTGTTGCGTTCGCGCCACAACGCAAAACGGCGCCGCGCTTGCGAAGCACGACGCCGTTTCACGAACGGATGTAAGGGTTTAGCGCGCTTAGAAGGTCACCTTCAGCGTGCCGATCAGACGATCACCGGCCCAACCGTAAGAGAACGCATCGTCATCGGTGTCGATGTAACGCGCGTCGATCGTGAGGTTTTCGACGATCGGGTAGCTCACGCCGATATTCCAGGTCGTGTAGCCGTCGACGGCATAGTCATCGACTTCGACCGCACCAATCGCGCCGCTGAGCGTGGCGTTGTTGGAGAAGGTGTAGGCGGCGTTGGCCTCGTAGTAGAAGCCGGTGTTGTCATCGAGGCCGTCGAAGTCGCCGCTGAAGTTCGGCGTCCAGAAGACCGCCGCGCCCCACGTCACGCCGCCGGCGGACACCGAGCCTGCGGCCTTCAATTCGAACGTGCTGAGGTCGGACTCGCTGCCGCCGCCTTCGCTGTCCGTGTAGCCGTAATAGATAACGCCAAGATCAAGCGCGACCGGGCCGAGCGTCGGTTTCCAGCCGGCATAGAGATCGTATTCGATGAAGTTGGTGGGCGTGCCGCCCGTGTTGCTTACCCAGGCGCCCGCATAGAGCGAGCCGCTGGTCGCATCGACGCCGGCGAACGCTTGGCCTTCTTCAAACGGCCCCGTTTGGTCGACGCCACGGAAGATATAGTCGTTGGCGACGCCGACGTTGAACGTCACGTCAGTCTCGGCGTGGGCTGCGCCGCCAGCGAACATCGCGCCGACAGCGACGGCCGCCGCACCCAACAATTTTGCACTCTTTTTCATTTTGCTTCCCCGCTTGCTCCGATGAGCACGGCCTTGGAGTCAGTCCGTGGTCGAGCGATGCTTTCGGATATGCTGCGGTGCGGCAAAGCGGGGCGGGCCAGTTCGATGTGGGCAGGGCCTGGTCGCCTAATTTGGCGGCGCGGGCGCCTGGTTTTGGCGTGAATTCAGGCGGAATGGGCCGACCGGATGGTCTGCGTTTCGCGTTATGGCGGCTGCGAAGGCTTGGCCTTGGGCGCGTCGCGGAGTAGGCGTGCGCCCATGAGCGACGGTCTCACCCAACTCGGCCGCGCGGCGGCCGTTCCCGGCAACCCGGAGCAGGCCACGCTTGAACGCGCGGCCAACCCGCACGCGGGCACTCTATATATGGCGCGCTTCACGGCGCCTGAGTTCACGTCGATCTGCCCGGTGACGGGCCAGCCGGACTTTGGCGTCCTGGTGCTCGATTATGCACCCAAGGATTGGATCCTCGAATCCAAGAGCTTCAAGCTCTTCCTCCAGAGCTTCCGCAACCACGGCGCCTTCCATGAGGACTGCACCGTGATGGTGGCCAAGCGTGTGGTGGCGGCGATCGATCCGCTGTGGCTGCGGATTGGCGGCTATTGGAATCCGCGTGGCGGGATGCCGATCGATGTGTTCTGGCAGACGGGCAATGCCCCGGAAGGCCTGTGGCTGCCCGATCAGGGCGTCGCCACCTATCGCGCGCGCGGCTAAGCGGCAGCGCCTGGCGCCAGCAGAGCGCGCACGCTGCGCAACTGGCCGATAATTTCCCGCCGCTGGAACAGCAGCAGCGCGCCGTAGGCAACGAGTGTCTCGACTGCAACGATGCCGATCTCTTCCCACAGACCGACCTCGACCACGCGCATCAGCAACCGGTGGCCGATGAACAGCGCGAGCGATGCGAGCGTCGGCGCCGCGAGCACGCGCATGAAGTCCATGATCGAGCACTCGATCGGCTTCAAATAAAGCTGCAGCAGACGCGGCAGATAAATGATCGACGTGATCGTGCAGCCGATGGCGACGGCGTGAATGCCAAACGGCGCGGTGGCGAGAGCCGAGATGGTCCAGAGAATGGCGTACTCAACCGTGAGCCGCAGGCGCGTGCCAGTGCGGCCGACGGCCTGCAGCAGTGAGCCGTTGATGGCGACGATGGTCTGAATGGCGGCCGCGCCGGCGAGCAGCGTGAATATCTCGCCGGAAGCTTGCCAACGTTCCGAGAGCAGCAGCGTGAAGAAGGCGTGGCTCGCTGCGGCGACGGCGGCGATGGCAGGGAAGGCGAACACGGCTTGCGCCATGGTGGTGAAGAGCACCAACTCGCGCAGCGCTTTGTTGTCCTCGCGCAGCTTCACGAAGCGGGGATAGATGGCGCTGTGCAGTGAGCCGCCGAGAATGTTCACCGGCAGCTGCATGATGCGCACGGCGATGTTGTAGAGGCCAAGCGTCGCCGCGCCGAGCACCTTGCCGACGATCAGCGTATCGGCCTGGCGGTTGACGAACATGGTCATCGACCACGCCGCTGTGTCGAGCATGAAGCGGACATGCTCTTTCAGTTTCTCGATGTTCAGCACTAGGCGCGGATAAAGCTGGCTCGCCAGCTGCACGACGATGCCTTTGACGATACGCTGTGTCAGGTGTTGCCACACCAGCGCCCAAGCGCCGCCGCCGTTGAACGCGACGACCAGCGCCACGACGATGCCGGCCATCGCGGCGAAAAACTCAGCGCCCGCGAGCCACTGAAACTTTTCTTTCTGCAGCAGCGACGCCGCGGGGATTTCCGCGATGCCCATCAGCAGCGGCGCCAGCGATAGCACCATCATGATCGGCACGAGGCGCGGTTCGTCGAAGAACGCCGCAGCTGGCCACGAAAGAAGGAAGAAGATGCCCGAAAGGCCGAGCATCAACAGGATGCTGCCCCAGAACGCGCTCGACCACGCTTCAGTATCGCTCGCGTCGACGCGCACCAGCGAGCGGCCAAGGCCGGCGTCGCCGATCATCGTAAAGAACATCACCATCGAGAGCGCGAGCGCCGCCAAGCCGAAGTCGGCAGGCGTCAGCATGCGCGCCAGGAAGGGGATGGCGATGAAACTCGAGGCGAGCTGAAAAATGCGCGCGGCCGAGAGTGTCGCAACGCCGAATGCGATCCTCTGCAAGGCCAACTGGTTAACTCCGGGCGCCCCGCCGCCATGCAGGGCAGGCGCTCATATGCAAAGGATTTGCCGCTACGGCCACCCGTAATCGACGCTTCGTGATGGCGTGGTTGTTGCTTTGAGCCCGTGGTCGAGACGGGCCATAACTATGCCTAGCGGAATGCAGTCAGTGCGGGGAGGCGGCCTAAAGCGGGCGCACCATGTCCTGGCGCAGGCTCAGGAGAGCTTCCGCGCGTGCTTGTTCATGCTGTTGGGCTTCGCCGCGCGGCATTTTCCGCGGCCGATTGCGTTCGGCATGGCGAAGTTTGTGCGCGGGCTCTTGGCGCTATCGCCATTCGGCGTGCGCGCGCGGCAGATGATGCGCGCGACGTTCTCTTCGCAGCCTGCCGAAATCGGGACAATGGCCGCCGAATGGCTGGGGCGTCCGTTCCGCGATCATGTTAACGCCGTCCGGATCGCAACGCGCCGCGAGGATATGCGCGAGTGGGCAGTCGTGATGCGCGGCGCGCCGGATCTGGTGAGCGATCCCGAGCGGTCCTTTATCATCGCGACAGGACACTTTTCGCGCGAAGCGATGGGCGTTCTATATGCACCGTCGATTTTTCCGCGTCGGCTGGCGACTGTGGTCGCGCCGATGACGCAAGCGAAGACGCCACAAGGTTTCCGCGTCCGCCTGCAGATGCGTGAGATCAGGCAAGGTATCATGGTCGCGCGCGGAGGCGACGTCGACATCGCGGATGTGGCGGGAAAAGGCTTCCTCGTGCGGTTGCTGCGCCATCTACGCGAGCCGGGCGGGGCGGTGATCATCGCGACAGATGCCGCTTGGCATGGCGAGAAGGATGGCGGTTACACACGTCCGTTTGCCGCGTTCAGCGCACAGACATTCCATCTGGGCACGGCGCGCCTGGCGCGTCTCAGCCAGCGGCCGATTGTGACGTGCGTGCCCTTCCTCGATGGCGATCGCAATGTCGTTGTGGAGTGGAGCCCGGTGATCCAGCCGCCGGCGCGCGAAGACACGGACGCCGACATCCGCATCACCAACGAAATTCTGGACTGGATCGAGCGGCGCATTGGCGCGCGGCCGGGCCAGTACGTGGAGTCATTCGGTCACGACCGGCGCTGGAGTCCAACCGCGAAGTGCTGGATCAGCCGCGACGCGCAACTGGCGCCCACGCCCGCACGTGCTGAGGCGTTAGAACCGCGAGATGCGTGAGCTAACGTCGGCGCGCACGCGCTCGGCGGCGCCCATGGCGGGCGTGCCCAGATAAACGAAACCCGCGATACGTTCTTCGCCGCTGAGGCCGAGTGCTGCGCGCGCGCGTTCATCGAACGTCGGCCACTCAGTCAGCCAGCTGCCGGCGTAGCCCATGGCGTGCGCCGCGAGCAGCAGATTGAAGCAAACAGCGCCCGCGGAGAGCACCTGCTCCCATTCCGGCACCTTTGGGCTGGGCCGCGGCGATGAGATCACCATCACACACGCAGGCGCGCGCTTGAACCAGCCGCGCACAAATTCACGCCGCGCATCGTCCACGCCTTCGTCGTTGCGGATGACTTGTTCGAGTGCAGCGCCTGCGCGCTCGCGCGCTTCGCCGTCGATAATCACAAATCGCCAGGGGCCGAGCTTGCCGTGATCTGGCACGCGCGCAGCGAGGTTGATGAGTGCGTTGAGTTCGCCAGCGTTCGGCGCTGGCTCGCTTAGTCCCATGAGTTTCGTTGAGCGGCGGCGCGCCAGCAGCGCCAGCGTCTCAGCGCTTTCGTAGGCGGCGTTGGCCGGCTCGTTCTCGTGCGGGGAAGCGGGAATAGCGGAAAGCGGAAGGGCCATGTTGTCTCCGTGGCGCGGGCGCGCGCCGGGGGCTACACATCTAGGATGAGTGATACGTGGGATGAAGGCGGCAATCCGTGGATCGTCAAGGGCGTGACGCACGCGTTCGAGAACGATTGGTTCCGGATCGACGAACACGACGTGACACGCCCCGACGGCGCGGAGGGTTATTACGGCGTCATTCGCATACGCCGCTTGGCTGTCGGCGTGCTGCCGATCGAGGCGGACGGGCGCGTGCACTTGGTCGGCCAGTGGCGGTTTCCGCTGGGGCGCTATTCTTGGGAGATGCCCGAAGGCGGCGCCGAGCCAGGTGAGGATGCGCTCTCATGCGCCATGCGTGAACTGGCGGAAGAGACCGGACTGCGCGCAGGGGCATGGTCGCAGGTGCTGGAGATGGATCTCTCGAACTCGCTGACGGACGAAAGCGCCGTGATCTTTGTCGCCACCGATCTGACGCCCGGCCAAGCCGAACCGGATGAAACAGAGGTGCTGAAACACCGTACTGCGCCCTTCGTGGAGGTGCTGGCGCGCGTCGCCGATGGCCGGATTCGCGACGCGATGACGGTTGCGACCGTGCTGCGCGCCCACCACATGGCGGTGACGGGGCAATTGCCGGCTGAGCTCGCGGCGGCCATGCTCCGGCAGGGAGAGTAGGCACATGGCCGAGCCACGTGTGTTTGAAGTGTCAGGCGGCGTCTGGGCGCAGCTGCGCGTTGAAGCGATGCAAGCGGCGGCTGAGGAGCCATTGCTGGCCTCGTATCTTCACGCCTCGATCCTGCACCATGATCGCATCGAGGACGCGCTCTCGTATCACTTGGCGCAAAAGCTTGGTCACGGCGACCTGCCGGCGCTGCAGCTACGCGAAGTGATCCGCGAGGCTTACACATCCGAGCCAGAGCTCGTGCAGCAAGCAACGCGCGATATGCGCGTGGTGCGCGAGCGCGACCCTGCATGCAGGACGTATCTGCAGCCGTTCCTCTACTTCAAAGGCTATGGCGGCCTGCAATCGTATCGCATTGCCAATTGGCTCTGGCGCCAAGAGCGCGAGATTCTCGCGTATCACCTTCAGAGCCGCGTCTCAGAGTTGTTCGCCGTCGATATTCATCCGGCGGCCAAGATCGGCGCCGGCGTGTTCATCGACCACGCGCACGGCATCGTCATCGGTGAAACCGCCGTGGTTGAGGACGACGTTTCGATGCTTCACTCGGTGACGCTTGGCGGAACCGGCAAGGTTGGCGGCGATCGTCACCCGAAGATCCGCCGCGGCGTGATGATTGGTGCGGGCGCAAAGGTGCTCGGCAGCATTGAGATTGGCGAGGACGCGCGTATCGCGGCTGGTTCAGTCGTGCTGTCGGACGTCGCGCCACGTTGCACCGTCGCTGGCGTGCCGGCGCGTCCGATTGGCGGCCCTTGCGCAGGCGGTGTGACGCCGGCTGAAGTAATGAACCAACGCCTCGAAGGCGAGTGATCATTGGGCGCGGCGCTGTGTCCGCTTCTGTAGATGCGCAACCGGTATAGTCTCGTTCACGTGACTCGCTTGGAGCCGTACGCCTATCGGCGCGACGCCGCCGTACCAGCGTTCGATGACGCGCTGCCGATCATCATTTTTGACGGCAAGTGCGTGCTTTGCTCGGGTTTTGTAGCGTTCGTGATGCGCGTGGATCGGCATAAGCGCCTGCGCTTGCTAGCGGCGCAGACGCCGCTCGGCGAAGCGCTCTATCGGCACTTTGATCTGCGCTACGGCGAGTTCGATACGTATGTCCTGCTCGAGAAGGGCGGCGTGCGTGTGAAGTCCAGCGCGGCGCTTCGGATATTCGCTTTGCTTGGTCTGCCATGGTCAGTGGCGACGATTGGTTATTTTCTGCCGCGCTCGTGGCGCAATGCGCTCTATGATTTTGTCGCGCGCAATCGTGTGGCTTGGTTTGGCGTGCGTGAGACGTGCTACGTGCCGAGCGCGGCGGATGCCGGGCGGTTCGTGCAATGAACACGGCGAAGCCGCTGCTCTATGAGCGCATCCTAGCTGATGCGTGGCACGCTCTGCCGCCTGCCATACGCGTCATGCATGATGGCATCACGAGCGCCGAGGGACGGGCGCGCGTTGAGCGCGGAAGATCGCCGCTCGCATTGATCGCTGGCGCCACGATGAGTTTCCCGCCAGCCGGCGACGATGTGCCGGTACGCGTGACCTTTGAGCAGACGCCGGGTGGGGAAGCGTGGCGGCGGACGTTTGGCCGCCATTCGTTTCAGAGTCACCAGTATGACGGGCGCGGCCGGTCAGAAGGCCTGATCATTGAGCGCTTCGGCGCGCTGGCGTTTGCAATGGCGCTGGTCGTGGACGGCGCGCGCGTTCGGCTGATCACGCGGCGCTGGAGCGCGTTTGGCGTACCAATGCCGATGTGGCTCGCGCCGCGCTCAAATGCCTATGAGAGCGAGGAGGATGGCGTGTTTCGCTTCTTCGTCGAGATCAGTCACCCGCTGACTGGACTGATCGTCCGCTACAATGGCTGGCTAAGCCGCAATCTCAGCCGCCCGGCGGGCGAGCCGAGTAGGTCGCGGCGTTGCCGATCGCGGTGGACGTGGAGGCGATGGTGTTAGCGCCGGTCGTGCGGACGGTTGAGGTCGAATAGACGTTGCCGTCGTTCACTTGCGTGCTCGACGCGGTGAGGCTGGGCACCGAGCCGGTCGCGTCGCAATTGGTGCAGAGCGAGCCGGTGATGTTGTTGCCGTAAGCCGCCGAGGAGGCGAGCGCCATGCCGCCGTCTTCGCCCGCGAGCGCGGCGTTGGCGTAAATGTCGCCGCCGTTGCTTTGCGACACGTCCATCACCGTGTCGGAGCCGACGTTGGAAACCAGCGCCTGGTTGCCGACGCCGTAGGCGCCTGACGAGCCGAAGCCGCCGAAATCGCTGCCGAGGGTCACGTAGGAATCAGCCGAGACGGTCGCGCTGGAGTTCTGCGTGATCGAGGCGTTCACGTAGCCCCACTGATTGTCGATCGTGGTGGAGTTGGCGTTCGCGGTGGCGTTGCCCGAAGCGTCGGTGGCGTAGCCGGCGTAGAGATCGGAGCGCGCGGTGACGCTGCCGCCGCTGGCGTTTTGCGTGGTGGCGTTGAGCACGGTAGCGGTTTCGCCGCCGACGCTCAGATTGTTGGCGCTGGCGATGACGCCGGAAACGGCTTGGTCTTCGACAATGTCAGCATCCATTTCGGCGGACGCGTTCACCGAGCCAACGCTTTCCTGGTTCATCAGCAGGCGCAGCTCGGCGTTTTCTGACGAAACCGCTGCCGTGTTGTTGCTGGCGGCCGCGGAAGTGGCCGCGTTCACGGAATAGCCGTTGCGGAGCGTGACGGTGGCGTTGGAATCGCCATGGCCCAGCTGCGTGGCGTTGATGTCGCTCGAACCGTTGACGATTTCCGCGGTGCCGCCATTGGCAACCGCCGCCGAGGTGATCGCGACATTGCCCGTGGCGGTCCAAACCGTGGCGTTGACCTCGGCGTTGGTGTCGCCGTCCATGTGTTGCGTGCTGGTGAGCGTGGTGTCGCTCTCTTCCTGCGTCGTCGTCACGGCGTTGCCGCTGGCGACGGCGGTGGCGCCCGCGTCACTGGCCCAACCGGCTTCAACGTTGGTGACCGCTGTCGCGTCGCCGCCGTTGTATTGGTTGTTCGACTGCGCGTAGGCGGCCGGTGCGCTCACGAGCGCCGTGGTGATGAACAGAGTAGTGACGGCGCGCATGGGCAGGCTCCGTAGCGGCGCTCTTACGAGCGGCCGCGCAGACCGGTGGAGATGTTGTCGTCGCGGCGAGCGTTCCACGCATCCGGGCTGGTGCGGGCTTGGTCGATCGCGGCGCTGGCCGGGCTTTGCGAGGCGGTTTGCGTCGTGCCCGGGCCCATCGGATCGCCTTCAGCTTGGAGGGCTGCAGCGCAGACCGAGCTGTCGGTGACGTTGTAGAAGCGGCTCATCACTTGGACGACCGCGCGCTCGACGCCAGCGCGGACCGCGAGTTGAACCGGCTCAAGCGCACGTTCGCCAGCGGCGATATCGATGATCGTGTCGCCGAAGAACGAGAACACGCCGGCGCGAACTTCGCGGCCAATGATCTGCTTCTGATACGAGATCACGTCGACGACTTCGAGCGTCCGCGTGTCGATCAGGCGGAAGTCGAGCGCGATGTTCATCACGTAGAGGCGGCCGCCGAGATTGCCGACGCCGTCGCGCGCATCGGTGTGGCCGCCTTGGGCGTCAACGCCCATCGAACGGATGTTGTAGTTGAGCTCGGTGATGCCGCCGACGAAGTAGTAGTCGGAGCCTGGCATTTGTCCGGCATAGATGCGGCGAACGTTCTCGTCGCCTTCTTGGCCGATCAGGCGGTTGTTGGCGTAACGGAGTTCCAGTTCCGTCACCGACGTATCGAAGCGCTCAACGAGGCGCGCGCCAGCTTTGTTGAAGGCCGACATCGCCATCAGTGACGCGCCTTGCGTGATGCGGCGGCCACCTTCTTCAGAGACCGAGCCGGTGTAATCGAGGATGCGGCCAACCGCGATGCGGGGCGCAGCAACCTGGTTGCTGCGAGCGTAGCTCTGCAAGCAATCGAGCGCCGGGGTGTAGGCGGTCGGGTTCGCGGTCACCGGCGCGTCGCCGATCGGCATCGCATACATGCCGTCATTGCCGGAGAACGGCGTGACGCAGGCGGTGAGCGCGGTGGTGGCCGCGAGGACAGCGAGAGTTTTCAGCGCACGCATTGTTATTCGTCTCCGACGACGGCGGTGATGTCGCCGTTGTTGATCTGAGTAGAGTCCACGATCACCGTGTTGTAGTTGCCTTGGGTGATCACGTTCAGTTGGTTGCCGATGGCGCTCGACGCGCCGAAGCCGCTGGCGAAGTTGTCTTGAAGGCCGCCGGTGAGAGTGCCTTCAATTTCCATCCGGCCATTGACGATGACGCGGTTGCCGTTCTCATCGCGCGTCGATGGGTTGATGGGGGAGTCGAAGCTCTCCCAACCCATGCCGAAGCCGCCGGAGAAATCGCCGGCGCCGTTGGGGATCGGATCAGCGTTGGCTGCGCTAGCGAAGGCGAGGGCGCCGATAATGATGAACGTACGCACGTTGTGTGCTCCGCAAAAATTCGTCTGCGAAGCGAGAAAGCAACGGGCGTGCCACTCGTCAGGTGTCAGGTATCGGGCGCTAGGTGTCAGAATGAACGGTTCTGAGCGAATTAACGCTAGTGGGTGTGCGCGTCTGGCGCCGGGAGAGCAATTTGGACGAGGTTGAACGTATCCCAACGCCGCTGGCGGTCTGGTTGGTTACCGGCGCGATCGTGCTCGTATCGGCGGCGTTCTTCTTTGCGCCGACCGATATGCAGCAGAAGATTGACTATGCGTTCGCGCTTATCCCGGAGCGTTACCACGCCGATAGCCCTTACCGGTTTGCGACTTGGTACGAAGCGATAGGCCCAATCTTCGGGCACGCGTTCTTGCACCTGAACTGGTTTCACCTCGGCATTAACGCTGCCTTCCTGGCCGGCGCCTCGCGATTGCCGGCGTTGCGGCTGGGGACGGTGCGTTATCTCTTAGTGGTGATCGCGTCGCTGGTGATGGATTCAGCCGTGTTCATCGCGCTCAACTGGGACGGCAATGCGAGCGCCGTCGGCGCCTCGGGCGCGGTCTGTGGGATGTTCACCGCGTTTTTCTTCTCGTTGCGGCGGACTTGGCGCGAGGCGCTTGCGGACCCGCAAGTGCGCGGGCCGCTCGGCATGCTGTTCCTGATTAACGTTCCCCTCTTTGCCGTGCTCTCGGAAATCGGCATCTTCCCGATTGCGTGGGAAGGGCACCTCGGCGGCTTTATTGGCGGCGGCGTTGTCTACGCGCTGTTGCAGCCTTCAGAGCCAGCTTAGATCGAAGCGCTCGCCGTTGATCATCAGTGCGCGCATTCTCGCGCGGCCGTCGCGACCGACAGACAGAATGGCGAACGCGCGTGTCTCTTGGTCGGCGCGTTGGTCCCGCAGGACTTGCTCGATGCGCATGGCGTCGGCTTGGTTGATGTGAAAGCGATCGACGCCGAGATCGAGTGTCACCCAGCCCGGCATACCCTCAACGCCTTCACTGGCAGGCGTCGGCGGATTGCAAGTGTACGTGCCCTTAACCGGAAGCGAGCCGACGCTTTGGGCGAGATCGCGGGACATCGCGCCGCCGGCGGCGACGTAGATGTCGCCCTCGCGCCGCAGAGACACCCATTCCCAATCGCCAGCCTCGGGGCACGTCTCGTTCGGCTCGAGCTGATCGGTAAAGTTAAGCTGGACATAATGGCCGCTCAGCAGCGCGCGCGGATCGACGGCCGCCATCGGCAGCATGATCTCCTGGCCGCCGGCGCGCGCATAGCTTTCGCTGATGACGAGACCGATCAGCGCCGCGGCGCAAATGCCAGCGACTGCGAGGATGCGATGTGCGGCGGCGATCTTCATGCAGCGCTCTTCTTATTGCGCAGCGCCAGACCGGCGATCAAAGCGACGACCGCGCAGACAAGGAAAACTGCCGCTGCAGCCAATAGGTCGAGGCCGAGATCGCTCAGAAGGGCGCAGATCGCGGCCATGAGGCTCAGCACACCGATCGCGGTGACGAGCGTGTGTCGGTCGAAGCGGCCGAGTGCCAAGACGCCACCGGACGCCGCGAGCCACACGATGCGATGCGCGATGCCGCCGCCGCCGGACTCCGAACCGAACCACGGCAAGTAACCAGTGGTGGCGAAGAAGAGGAGGGCGCCGGCGGTGAACCAGCCGTAGAAAATGCCTGCAAATGGGCGTTCCTGCGCGTGGAGCCAGCGTGCGCCCGCGGCCATCGCGCCCATGACGATGGCGAGGAAGAGGAAGACGCTCGCTTCAGCTTCAGTCTTCGCGGCGAACCAGCCGAAGCAGTAAATGATCGCTAACGCTGATGCGTGCGCGAGCGCGCCCGAACCCCAACGCAGCGCGAGGTACGCGCCAAGCGGCGCGCCGATCAGCATCCACGGCGCTTCGGACTCCACGCCCGAAAACCATTGCCGATCGGTGAAATCACCGAGCGCTATAAAGATGAGGCCGACAAGTGCTGCGCCTGGTGAGCGTCCAGCAATCGCAAGCGCAAAGCCCGCAACGCCTGCGCCGTAGGCAGCGCTGCGCGGATCGCCAGCAATATCGAAGATCTGTCCAGTAAGACCGATCGAAGCCGCGAAAACCAATGCCGCGACGGTTAAGAAAATATTGCTGAGTGTCGGCCGCTCTTTCGCCGACGCCCATGCAGCGCCGCCCGCGAGGCCAATGAACACGACGAGGAGGATCGCGAACCGCACAAGCTTTGGCGTTACGTCCCAATTCGCCGCGACAAACGCGATAACTGCGATGCCCATCAACACCGCACCAACCCACGCAAGCGCCGTTGCGGCGTCCATGCGCCGTGCTTCTGGAATGGTCGCGAGAATGGCGTCGCGCTTGCTGGCCTCAACGAGGCCCGCGCCGATCCAGCGATCGAGATCTTGTTTTACGCGGTCTTTATAAGCGGCCATCGCTGCAAGCTTAACGTCCGGCAAGAGTCCGGCAAAGCAGGTGTTCGCGCTTGAAGGGCGCGGAATTGAGGCGCACGCTCACCAGATCGAGGTGGATCCAGGGAGGAAACGCCTATGCTGATCGCGCAAATAATTCGCGACAAGGGCGCGGTGGTGCACACGCTCGCCGCCAACGCGACGCTCGAAGATGCAGCTCGCGATCTCTACGAAAAACGCGTCGGCGCGCTCGTCGTGATGGACACGGAAGGCGCGATAATTGGCGTGTTTTCCGAGCGCGATCTGGTGCGCGAAGTCGCGCGGCGCGGCGCGAAAGCGCTTGCAGACACTGTCGCCAACGCGATGTCGCGCGAGGTTTTCACTGCGCATCTCGAAGAAACGATCGACGATTGCTTG